>Ga0163215_100061_pt1 | contig 389724 bp, 328 predicted proteins | sample SynspAceP_FD_185934 | JGI IMG/M metagenome (GOLD analysis project Ga0163215, IMG submission 185934) | Saline lake microbial communities from Ace Lake in Antarctica - Synechococcus sp. Ace-P (Hybrid Assembly) | ecosystem: Environmental > Aquatic > Non-marine Saline and Alkaline > Saline | place... | reverse complement strand
ACCGTTGAGTCGGTAAGTAAGGTCGCAGCGCAGATCAATTTACGCCCACGCAAACGCCTGGGATGGAAGACGCCGTACGAAGTGTATACAGGGGTGAGCGTTGCACTTATGTGTTGAATTCAGGACCTCTCAATTTTATGTCTGCCTCTCCAGTATTCCAGGCGAGTGTGGCGCAGGTACAGCACTTGAAGTGCAACTCGCTTGGCGCGCATCTGGCCAGGACTGTCTCAGAGCTGACGAGCCAAATAGTGAAATATGTACATATCGGGTAAGGACACAGATATGAAAAATTCGACATGGTGCCGTCAAGCCGGTCTCTCGATGATAGAGCTATTGATCGCTCTAGCTATTAGCAGCTTATTAATACTTGGCATTACTCAAATATATATTGACAACAAAAGCAACTACCTTTTCCAACAGAGCCAGTCGGACAATACGGAGAATGCTCGATATACGCTATTAGTTCTGGAAGAGGAGCTGCGCAGGGTAGGCTACCGTATCAGACCTGATGATGAGTTTGAGAATGCCTTTCGCGGCCAAAGTGTTGGAAATTGCAGCTTTAATAACGGCGAAGTCATTAACTACAATCGGACCGCCCAAAGATTATGTATCCGCTATCAACCTTACATTCCTGACCTGACCGCCTGTGATGGTATCGCCCGTGCAGCGCCGCCAGAACCCTATAACGTTGGGAACGCCGCAAATATCGTTGTTGAGCTGGATTTTTTTAGCGAGCAGTTACGCTGCAATGGCCAACCCGTATTCGATGATCTTGTGGATTTCGAAATGGAGTTTGGCGTCAGCACAAATGGCAGCCGCGAAGCTAACTTATACACAAACAACCCTGCAGCCAACCAAGCTATTCAGTCCGTTCGTTACGCTGCTTTGATCAGAAGCCGATTCGACAATGTGGCCGACACTAATCAAAGCCAGGCGTATGAAGACTGGTTTGCGACACGACGCGCCCTCGCAGATCAAACAGCGCCAGACCGCGCTCTTTATTTAATGACCGAAAGCACAATCAATCTTAGGAACCTGACAAGATGAATCCGACCATTTCTCGCGCAGCGATTCCTAGTCGGCGCACCCAAGAAGGAGCAGTACTACTGCTCTCCTTGGTATTCCTTCTAATCCTGACCACGCTGGCCGTAACCAGTATGCGAGAAGTCGCATTGGAAGCCCGAATTACCGGCAACCTGGTAGATCAGAAAGCGTGTTTCAATTCCGCAGAGGCGGGGCTACGTGACGGCGAATACCGTGTTGCAGGGAAACTGGAGAGTAATACTCCTGGAAACTACCCTGCTATACCTCTCGCAAAGTATGGAGACACTGTCGTAGCCACCCCCCCCAATGCGGTAGCAAGTTGCCCAGACAATCTGGGTGTAACTGATGCCTGCGTGCTGGATAAAGAGCCAATATTTGCTCAAACATTTGAGCAAAACGAAGTGAAGAACTATTCCCCAGATAGTGACACTGTTTTTGAGCAAGACATTGTCTGGTACGCCATACCCTATGCAGGGGGCGCCGCTCAGGCTGAGTCGGAGAATCCGGAGTATGGCAACGCCGCAGCCGGCATCGGCCCTTATCGGCACGAGATCAACTCCAGAGCGACCGGACCAACGTGCGAAGTCGACCTGCGCTCCACCGCCTTGCGCGTCTACCTTTAAGTCAGGGATAACTGATCATGATATTTCATAAAAATGTGAAAAAAACAGCCATTAGCTGTTTTGCATTCAGCTTATTCCTGCACGCAGCGGGCACCGCACAGGCAGCAGCCTTGGATGTAAGTCAGCAACCTTTGATGCTTGTGGACTCAGTGACCCCAAATTTGATCTTCACGATCGACGACTCGGGAAGTATGCGCTGGGCTTTTGTTCCTGATTCAATGGGAGTAAATGACAACGCTATTCGCAACACAAGAAGAGCGAAGGCCCCGGCCTTCAACCCCATGTACTACAACCCTGAGATCCAGTACCTGCTTCCTACGCGACTCAACGCTGACGGCACCGAAGCCACCACTGGCTACACAACCAGCTTTACAGCCGCCTATCACAATGGCTTCCAGACATCCTACGGTTCCGTTAATCTTAGCAACAGTTACCGTGTCTCATGGAACGATGACATTAATGTCAGTCAGAACTACAACTTCGATAGCAGCACCAACTATGCTGCCCCGACAGGCCGTATCTTTAACTTAGCTGAGAACCCTGGCTCTGATTTCAGAGTGCAATACAACGGAACTAATAATTCTGCGACAGTCCAGTCCAGTGGAGGAATGAGCTTTACTATTACTAGAACCACTGGAGGCTGCACAGCAGTAGCCAATTTCAATGGAGTTCCGATAAATACGGGTGTGACTTGCTCCCGGAGTTCAAACTTATCAACAGCAACATTGACGAGATCAGCAGTCCCTGCATATTACTATACTCGCAATCAAACCAGTGCGTGCTTGACCAACCCAAACAATGAAGACTGCTATGTGCTGAGACGCGTCTCCAACAACTCGGGCCTTAACGCCTCAGACGAAAGACAAAACTTTGCTATATGGTATTCATTTTACAGAAACCGCGCTTTGGCAACACTTAGTGCCGCCAACCTCGCCTTTAACGAGTTGCCGCCCTCAGTTCGTTTCACATGGCAAAGCCTCGGCAACTGCACAACGCTCAATTCCGCCAACTGTAACAATAACCGTTTTCGTAGTTACAGCAACCGGCATAAATCGAACTTCTTCAACTGGTTAAGCACCTTGAATTTCGACCAAGGTACACCTTTGAGGGCATCATTAGACCGAGCTGGCAAGTTCCTTCAGACAGACGCCGCTTGGGCAGCAAACCCAAACCCATTTAACTCGTCGGGGGGTAACGGAACAACCGTGACTAACCCAGTACTCTCGTGCCGCCCCAGTTACCACATTATGATGACGGACGGTATGTGGAATGGCGATAACGGATCGCCAACGGGGACGTTCAGGCACGACGCGTCGAGCTTCACACCCTCAGGAGGATTAGCCTATAACGGCACTCGTCCACCCTACGCAGACGCGACATCCAATACGCTTGCTGATTTGGCCATGCATTACTGGGCAACGGATTTACAACCCAGCATTGGCAACGATCTCAAACCCTACAATCGCTTTACCAATACCAACTCTGCCACACAGTATTGGGACCCTCGTAACAATCCCGCCACTTGGCAACATATGGTTAACTTTACTGTTGGCTTGGCGCTAAGTAATGCACTAGATACTGCTGGGCTTGAATGGGCAGGAAGCACGTTCGCAGGAACCGGCTATCAGAACCTGCTGAATGGCAACCGAAATTGGCCGGCGGCGAGCGCAAGCAGCGATAACAACGTATATGACCTATGGCATACAGCGATCAACTCTCGTGGCGAGTTTTTCAGTGCCGACAACCCTGAAGAGCTTGTTCGTTCGTTTCAAAGTGTTCTTGGCCGTATTGCGGAGCGTACGTCAACAGCAAGTAGGCCCGGCATTTCGTCATCAGTCAGTTTAGAGGCTAACAACTCGATTACCAGCCGCGTATTTGAAACCTCCTACGACAGCACCGCTGGGTGGGCGGGCGATCTGGTACTGAAAGAGCTTGTCAGACAAAATAACGGATCGGTGAATGTAACGACCGGTTGGTCGGCTGCCAGCTCTATTTCTGCTCAAACCTCACGCAATATTTTCATGGCCGGCTCGGGTAGCCGTGGCTTGCAAAACTTTACATGGAACAACCTCAACGCGACCCAACGCAACACTTTCAATATCAACCCTGATGCGCTGGGTTCAGTTACTGATAACAAAGGCTCTGCCCGTGTAGAGTTTATCCGTGGCGTTCGGACTGGAGAGGGGACAGCAGCAAATACATTCAGGCAACGTACTAGCGTTTTCGGTGACATCATCAATTCAAGTCCTGCCATCGTTGGGACCGCAACCAATGTGCCTTATTTGATGGACCGAATAGACGGGGATTCTGGTGATTATCTAGCGTATCTTCAAGCAACTTCTAGAAGACCAGAACTGGTTTACGTTGGGGCCAACGATGGAATGCTCCATGCCATTCATACGAAGACCGGCGTCGGCTTCACCGCTGGCCAGGAAGCTTTTGCCTTCATCCCCAGCAGTGTCATACCCAACCTTCCAAAACTGACAGCCCAAAGCTACGTTGGTGGAGAGCATCGTTTTTTCGTAGACGGATCCCCCCTGGTGCGTGACGTTTATATCGACGGTAGCTGGAGGACGGTTTTGATAGGCACGTTGAGAGCAGGTGGAAAATCGCTTTTCGCGCTGGATATTACTGAGCCAGGCATTGATGGCTCCGGCGTCAAGCTGTTGTGGGAAATTAATAACCAGATGACCGATTATAGGGACCTGGGCTACACCTTTACTCGTCCAGAGGTTACTCGGCTTCATAGCGGACAATGGGGCATCCTCCTTGGCAATGGCTACGACAGCACTAACCCGGTAACTAACGAAAATGACGTAGCCGCCCTGTTTGTGATCGATATTGCAACTGGGAGTCTTATTCGTAAGCTTGCAGTCAATGATGACTCCGGCTTGCCGAATGGGCTCTCAAGCGTAAGAGGCGCTGATAACAACAGCGATGGTGTTGTCGACTATGCCTACGCGGGTGATCTTCAGGGTAATCTTTGGCGGTTTGACCTGGCGCCGACAGGTGATTCCGCCAGCGCCCAAACAGACCCTTTTGCCAGATCCTCTGTAGGCACAGTTAACCCATCCGTTTTCAAGGTAGGCTACGGGGGGCAACCCTTATTCAAGGCGCGCGCCAGCAATGGTGTGGTTCAACCTATTACCGCAATTCCTTCGCTAGTTCGACACCCTTCTCGCCGAGGATATGTGGTCATGGTTGGCACAGGAAAGTACTTTGAAACCGCGGACTCAGCACCGGACACAAGCAAAGCCAATAGCATTTACGGCGTTTGGGACCGCTATACACGAGCGCAAAATACAGCGGCCTCTCAAGCGCTGGCTGAGCGCAGCAATATGGAGCAGAGATCAATCACAACACAGGTTCAACAGACTTTTAATAGAACCAACGGCAGTATTAGCAGTCTCGTACGGACTATCAGCGATGGATCTATCGCCTGGTACAACCCCAACACTACGATTACCGAAGAGGCTAGTGAATCAGCGGTACGCAGACGAGGTTGGTACTTGGATCTGACTGTTGATAATCGTTTGGATGGCGAAATGATGATCAATGAGATGCTGGTCCGGGGCAGTACCTTGCTGTTCAGTACCGACATTCCAAACGACGATCCTTGCGCCGATGGACTGAGCAGTTTTGTGTACGGAATAAATGCAGCGACTGGCGCCAGAACCCAGCTGCCACCATTTGATTTCAACCGAGACGGCCTGATAAATAGCGGCGACTTCATTCCAGGCACTACCCCAGTTCCGCCTTCGGGCATCAGGATCGGCTCTCCTGGCGGTGTTGCGCTCACTCGGGATGGAGTTATTTTTGGAAGTGATGACTCGATTAACTTCTTCGTACCGCCCAATCAACAAGGGCGTCAAAGCTGGCAATACCTGCCACGAGTGGAGGATGAAGAATGATTATCGCGCACCTTAGAGGCAGTAAAGGGTTCACCTTGATAGAAGTTATGATCGTGGTGGCCATCATCGGTATTTTAGCTGCCATCGCCTATCCCAGTTACCGCGAGTATGTATTGCGCGGGAACCGAGCCGAAGGGCAATCGCTACTGGTGGAAGCTGCAGCACGACAGGAGCGGTTCTATGCGCAGAACAACGCCTACCTAGTGAATGATGCCAACCGGGCCCGTCTTGGTGTTAATGAGCCTCGCTACGCCAGACTCTATACTCTCGGCGTCAGCCAAGTGAACAATGATGGAGGCTATACTTTAACAGCGACCCAGCGATTCAATGATGCTGACTGTGGCAACTTGACACTAAATGCTAGAGGAGACAGGGGCCGTAGCGGAACTGGCCGAACGGTAGACGAATGTTGGCGTTGAACCGTTAGCTAGCTTAGTTAAAACCAAATGTAATTTGGATGTACTGAGGGGCATACAGGAAGTAGCCCCTCTACTAACAGGTCAAGGAGGATCAAGCATGAAATCAGAAGGTTTTACACTGGTCGAATTAATGGTTGCCTTGGTGGTTCTGGGCATCCTGCTAACCGTCGGCATGCCCGCCTTCGGCAAGATGATTGATCAGCAGCGAATGGATGCGGGGCTCAGCAGCCTTACGGGCAGCCTGAACATGGCTAGGCAGGAAGCGGTACGCCGTAACAGGCCGGTGACGCTGGCTGCGATTGATGGCAACTGGAATAACGGCTGGGTGATGTTTCTGGACAATAACCGCAATGGGCGGCATGACGAAGGCGAAATTTTGCTGCGTGAGATAGCGCCTAACGCAGTAATGCGCGTACATGCCAATAGGCCGGTGTCACGGTACGTTCAATTTAATGCCAGGGGTGAGAGCCAACTGTTGAATGGTGGCTTTCAGGCCGGGACATTTCGGTTTTGCCCGCAGGCTTCGCATGAGGAGGGTCGGCGGGTGACGATTAATCAGGTGGGGCGTTGGCGGGTTGAGCGTGGGGTTATTGAGCCGGGGTATTGTGGGTTCTGAGCAGGGGTCCGGGTGTGGGTTCGGGACCTGCAGGTCAAGATGGATCCCCGCTTTCGCGAGGATGACGGATTGGGTGCAGCGGTTGCGCAGGAGCGTCGCAGCGGAGGCACATAGCGCTCGGCTGACGACATCCCCACTTCGCCAGCTTGGGACCGTTAAGTACGGTATTCCGCATTGATGCGCACATACTCATGCGACAGATCAGTAGTCCAGAGCGTTTCCTGAAAGTGGCCACGGGCCAGATCAATACGGATGCTAATTTCGGCCTGCGCCATGATCCTCGCGCCCTGCTCCTCGGTGTATTCCTCGGCACGGCCGCCACTGCGAGTAATGCACACGTCGTCCAGATACACATCGATACGCTCAACATCCAGATCGGGTACGCCAGCGCGGCCCACCGCCGCGAGTATGCGGCCCCAGTTGGGGTCCGACGCAAAGAGTGCGGTTTTGATCAAGGGCGAATGGGCAACGGCATAACCCACATCCAGGCATTCATCACGATTGCCGCCGCCATTAACCTGAATGGTCACGAACTTGGTGGCGCCTTCGCCGTCGCGCACAATGGCTTGCGCCAGTTCCAGCATAATGGATTTGATCACCTCAGCCAGTTGCTGGTAATCAGCCCCATCTGCCGAAGTAATTTCTGGCATGGCGGCTTGGCCGGTCGCAACCAGCATGCAGCAGTCGTTGGTCGAGGTATCGCCATCGATGGTAATCCGATTGAACGACAGGTCCGCGGCCTCGCGCAGTAGTGCCTGAAGTACCGGCTGCGCGATCTTGGCGTCGGTGGCGATATAACCCAGCATGGTGGCCATGTCCGGTTTGATCATGCCGGCACCCTTGGAGATCCCGGTGACCGTGATCGTCTGGCCGGCCAGGGTGATCTGCCGGCTTGCGCCCTTGGGCAGTGTATCGGTGGTCATGATGCCTTCGGCAGCCTGCGCCCATTGGTCGGCGCTCAGGTTCTCGATTGCTGCGGGCAAGGCGGCGATGACTTTGGCGGAGGGCAGCAACTCGCCAATGACACCCGTACTGAATGGCAATACCTGCTCGGCTTGCACGCCGGTCAACTTCGCCAACGCCTTACAGGTTTCCAGCGCCGCCTGCATGCCGGGCTTGCCGGTACCGGCATTGGCATTGCCGGTGTTGACCAGCAAATAACGGGGTGCATGCTGGATATGCTCACGGCACAGGGTCACTGGTGCTGCGCAGAAGGCGTTCAGGGTAAACACCCCGGCGATGCTTGCCCCTTCTGCCACTTCCATCACCACGATGTCTTTGCGGCCTGCTCGTTTGATGCCCGCTGAAGCAATACCCAGACGAAAACCGGGAACAGGGTGCAGTACAGGCAATGGGCCAAGGCCGACGGGCATGGGAGATCTCCGCTAGATGATTAATAGAGCGTGATTGTAGCAGCAGTTTGGCGGGCGGTGGTGCGTGGGATGGGGCCGGCCAGAAGCGTGGGATTTTCTGTTCGGAGTGCGGGGTAATCTGGGATCCGCCAACCGAGATGGAACGCGGCCGTCCCGGAACGGCCAACCCCATCGCGCCGAGGCCGGCGCTCCTACCAAAATCGATGCTGGCCTGGGAGGGTCGACTGCTCGATAACCCCAGCCGTAACCACGGCGCCAACCGCAACCCGCCGGCCAAGATGAAACTCGGCCGGTGCGGGCGGGAGGCTTGTGGGCGTCAGCTCAGTCGATCTTGCCGTGGCACTGCTTGTACTTCTTGCCGGACCCACAGGGGCAAGGATCGTTACGGCCGACCTTGGGACCATCGCGGGTAACCGGTGCAGCAGGAGCGGCAGAGGCTTGTTCCGCAGGCTCTTGCCCATCATCAGCACCGACTGGCGCTACCTCTTCATGCTTGAACTGCATGCGCTGGGCCATTTCCTCGGCCTGGCGACGCGCGCGGGCTTCCTCTTCGACCGGATCTTCGCGGCGCACTTTGACGTGGCTGAGAATGCGGATGGTGTCGCGCTTGACCGATTCGAGCATTTCCTCGAACAGGTTGAAGGCTTCACGCTTGTATTCCTGCTTGGGGTTCTTCTGCGCGTAGCCACGCAAGTGAATGCCCTGGCGCAGGTGATCCATGGTCGCCAAGTGCTCTTTCCACAGGTCGTCCAGCACGCGCAGCAGCATCTGCTTTTCAAAGGTGCGCAGTGCTTCAGCACCGGTCAGTTCTTCCTTCTCGGCATAGGCCTTGATTAGCTCATCCAGAATGCGCGTACGCAGCCCTTCTTCATGCAGCGTGTCGTCGGCATCCAGCCATTCCTGCACGGGCGCCTTGAGGCCCAGCTCGGCATTCAGGTGCTGCTCCAAGCCAGGCACATCCCACTGCTCGGGCAGGCTTTGCGGTGGTATGTATTGACTGATGGCATCGGCAACCACGTCTTCGCGAATGGCCTGGATAGTTTCAGACACATCCTTGGCCGCCAGCACTGAGTTGCGCTGACCGTAAATCACCTTACGCTGTTCGTTGGCAACGTCATCGTATTCCAGCAACTGCTTGCGGATATCGAAGTTGCGGCCTTCTACCTTGCGCTGCGCCTTCTCGATGGCATTGGTGACCATGCGGTGCTCAATGGCCTCGCCTTTCTCCATGCCCAGCGCCTTCATGAAGTTCTTCACCCGGTCAGAGGCGAAAATGCGCATGAGGTTATCTTCCAGCGACAGGTAGAACCGGCTTGAACCCGGGTCACCCTGACGACCGGCACGGCCGCGCAACTGGTTATCGATACGACGCGACTCGTGACGTTCACAAGCGATAATGTGCAGACCGCCGGACTCCAGCACCTGCTGATGGCGCTGCTGCCATTCGGCCTTGATCTGGGCAGTCTGCTCTTCGGTGGCGCCTTCCAGGCTGGCCACTTCGGCCTCCCAGCTACCGCCGAGGATAATATCGGTACCACGGCCGGCCATGTTGGTGGCGATAGTCACCGCACCGGGACGACCAGCCTGGGAAATGATTTCGGCTTCTTTCTCGTGGTGTTTGGCGTTCAACACCTTGTGCGGAATCTTCTCGGCATCCAGCAGACGCGAAACGGCCTCGGAGGATTCAATCGACGCAGTACCTACCAGAATCGGCCGACCTTCGCCCATGCTGTGTTTGATATCAGCGGTAATGGCGGCGAACTTCTCATCGATCGTCAGGTAGACCAGATCGTTGTAGTCCTTGCGTGCCATCGGCTTGTTGGTGGGGATAACCACCACATCCAGGCCGTAAATCTGGCGGAATTCGAAGGCTTCGGTATCGGCGGTCCCGGTCATGCCGGCCAGCTTGGTGTAGAGACGGAAATAATTCTGGAAGGTGGTGGAGGCCAATGTCTGGCTCTCGGCCTGGATCTTCAGGCCCTCCTTCGCTTCGATGGCCTGGTGCAGGCCCTCGGACAGACGGCGCCCGGGCATGGTACGGCCGGTGTGTTCGTCAACCAGGATGACCTGATTGTTCTGCACGATGTATTCAACGTTACGGTGGAAAAGTACGTGAGCACGCAGCCCCGAATGCACGTGGTGCAACAGGTTCAGGTTCTGCGCTGCATACAGGCTGTCGCCTTCTGGCAGCAGACCTTCCTTGCTCAGCAAACCTTCAACAAACTGGTGACCTGATTCGTTCAGTTCGACCTGACGGGTTTTCTCGTCAATGTAGTAGTGCCCTTCGACTTCATCCTGGCCTTCTTCGGCCAGGTAGCCGCGCGTGAGCTGGGGAATAAGCTTGTTGATGGCTTCATACAGCTGCGAGCTGTCATTCGATGGGCCGGAGATAATCAACGGGGTACGCGCTTCGTCGATCAGAATCGAGTCGACTTCGTCGATGATGGCGAAATTCAGTTCGCGCTGGAATTTGTCTTCGATGCTGAACGCCATATTGTCGCGCAGGTAATCAAAGCCGAATTCGTTGTTGGTACCGTAGGTGATATCGCAGCGGTAGGCGTCACGCTTGTCCTGCGGATCCTGGAATGGCACCACGACGCCAACGCTCAAACCCAGAAATTCGTACAGTGGCCGCATCCAGCCGGCATCACGGCGGGCAAGGTAGTCGTTGACGGTAATGACGTGAACACCCTTGCCGGACAACGCATTCAGGTAAGCCGCCAGAGTCGCGACAAGGGTCTTGCCCTCACCGGTCTTCATCTCGGCAATGTGCCCTTCGTGCAGGGTCATGCCGCCGATCATCTGCGAGTCAAAGTGGCGCATACCCATCACCCGCTTACTCGCTTCACGTACCAGCGCAAAAGCTTCAGGGAGAATGGCATCCAGGCTCTCGCCCTTGGCAACACGCTCTTTGTATTCGGCAGTCTTGGCCTTTAGCTGCTCGTCGCTCAGAGCGTTCAGTTTTTCTTCGTGGGAGCTGATCGTCGCAACGATCCGACCCATGCGCTTCAACTCACGCTCGTTCTTGCTACCAAACAGTTTCTTCAATAAAGGCGCAAACATAGTCGACTTTGATATCCGTTTGAGGGTTGACAGGTCTGGCTGTGGTCATTCGGCCATTACCGCAAAACGATCATTCTACTCCGAATCAGCGGAGACAATAAACCGTGAGGGTTTTTATCATGCCTGGCGCCCGCGGCATAACCGCGCGGCGTGGAAGATTGGGTGCAGGCAGGTGACTATGTAGCCACCTGGGTAGCGCAGACGGTGCTGCGCTGACAGAGCATCACTTGAGGGCGATATAGCGTGCAGGGTTGACTGCCATGCCATTGCGCAGCACTTCAAGATGCAAGTGCGGGCCGGTCGAACGGCCAGTAGAGCCTACGGTCGCAATCTGCTGGCCTTTGCTGACCAGGTCGCCCTTCTTGATATCCAGGGTATGCGCGTGCGCGTAGCGGGTTTTGTAACCATCGCCGTGGGCGATCTCGACCACATTGCCATAGGCGCCATTACGCCCTGCAAAAGTCACTACCCCAGCACCAACGGCAAAAATCGGAGTGCCACGCGGGGCCGCGAAATCCAGACCTGTATGCATCGCGATGCGCCCGGTCAGCGGATCACTGCGCCGACCAAAGCCAGAAGAGATGTGTCCCTGATGCACCGGCTTGAAATCAAGCAGCGCGTTGCTGTCGACACTGCGGCTGACCATCATCTCCTCAAGCAATTTGAGCTGCTGGGTGCGACTGTCGATACGGTCTGCCAGTTTGTCCAGGACCGTCTGCACATCCGGGCCCTCATGCCGCTCGCTGCTGTTCAGCATTTCCGGGCCACCCATCCCAGGGTCAGCGCCGAAATCAAACTCGCCATCGGACATGTCCGCCAGCTCGGTCAAACGCTCACCCAAGGCATCAAGACGCATCAGGCGGGTCTGCAGCCGGGCCAACTGCTGAGTCATGTGCTCCAGCTGGGCCTGTGATTCACTGCCCGCCGAGCTTTCGGTATCGATGTCGGCCAGGGTTTCTTCCCAGGTGACATCGGAGTCCAACGCGGTGACTGGCTGCGGTGCATCGCTTAACACTGACCAGGTCAGTACCGCGACCATCACCGGCACTGCAATCAAGGCAGCGCCTGCAGCGAGCAGCACTGGCAGGCTGAGCGTCAAGGCTCGGGCCGCGCCGTGCCGGTCCGTCAAAATAATGATATTCAAGCAAAAACCCCCAAACCACGATTCCCCAAGCAACCAAACTGGCGGTTCTGATAGGATGACCGCTGTCCAATTACGTCAATCGGCATATGCCATGTCTTTTCATCCACTGGATGCCCGTCGCCCCGGCGACCTGATACGCACCCATGCAACCCTCAAGGGGTTGTATGCCAAAGCTCATGCTGTGGAGCGCCTGCAAATTCTGCTGGATACGCTGCTCGAGCCGGCCGCCCGTGAACATTGCCACATAGCGGCACTGCGCGAGGGCGTGCTCAAGCTGATTGTCACCGATAGCCATTGGGCTACACGGATGCGATATCAGCAAAAACGGCTCGTTCGCCAGTTGCAGGCTTTCAACGAATTCGCAACCTTAACTAAAATACACTGCAAGGTACAACCGCCGTTGGTCAAAAAAGCACCACCGGTTCACAAAATGAAAAAATCTGCCGTGGCTGCGCAGAGCTTGAATGAGACTGCAGAACAGATCAAAGACCCTGCATTGAAGGCTGCCCTGGCCCGTTTGGCCAAGCACCACGAAGGTGGTTGAAAGGGGTTTCAAGAGAAAAATCGAGCAAAAAAAATGGCCACCGAAGTGGCCATTCAAATCGAAACGAAACTCTAAATCAGATAACCACTATCAGACGGCGGCTGCCGGGCGCATGAAGGAGATGGGCGCAGTGCCAGCGTCGTCAAAGGTAACCACTTCCCAAGCTTCCTTGTTGGCAAGCAGGGCACGCAACAGCTTGTTGTTCAAGCCATGACCGGATTTGTTGCCGCGGAACTCACCCACCAGGCTTTTGCCCAGTAGATACAAATCGCCGATGGCATCGAGAATCTTGTGTTTGACGAATTCGTCCTCGTAACGCAGGCCGTCTTCATTCAGTACACGGTACTCGTCCACCACGATTGCGTTGTCCACGCTACCCCCCAGGGCCAGATTCTGTGAGCGCAGATGCTCAATGTCGCGCATGAACCCGAAGGTCCGTGCCCGGCTCACTTCCTTGACGAAGGAGGTGCTTGAGAAATCCACACTGGCAAACTGGCTGCGGCCACGAAAGACCGGATGGTCGAAATCGATGGCAAAGGACACTTTGAACCCTTCAAAGGGAAGAAAGCTGGCCGTCTTGCCGTCTTCTTCGACGGTCACTTCGCGTTTGATGCGAATAAACTGTTTGGCTGCATCCTGTTCCTCGATACCAGCGGACTGGATCAGGAACACGAACGGACCGGCACTGCCATCCATGATCGGCACTTCCGGCGCACTGAGTTCCACATACGCGTTGTCGATACCCAGACCCGCCATGGCGGATAGAAGGTGCTCGACCGTGTCTACCTTGGCACCCTGGTTAACCAGGGTGGTGGACATGGTGGTTTCACCCACGAACTCGGCGCGTGCGGGAATCTCGACCACGGGGTCAAGATCAACCCGGACGAAGACGATGCCCGTACCGACCGGCGCTGGCTTCAGGGTGAGGTATACCTTCTCACCCGAATGCAGGCCAACACCGGTGGCCCGAATGATATTTTTCAGTGTGCGTTGTCTGATCATGCTTGACATGGCTTCCGCTCTAGTTGCGAATTATTTTCAACAAAGTGGCGTGCATCATAACAAAGTACGCCCCCGTTGAACACCAATCAGCCCTATACAATCAATTGACTGACCCTATCAGGGATCAGTCAGCCTGACGCCGCAAAAACGCTGGAATATCCAGATAATCCAGATCTTCCGCTGGCTGGTTCAGCCGAGCTGCCGCTGCACTGTTGCCCTGCCCGGTGTTACGCATGACCGTAGGACGGTCCAGATCGCGGTAATTCGGGGTAGAGCTTTCAGCAGGTTGCTGACGGCTAGGTGCTGCACTGGTAGTGGTGTTATCCACAACCTTGACTGGCTTGTCGGTCTTGGCGCCCAGGCCGGTGGCGACCACGGTCACGCGCAGTTCATCACGCAGCTCGGGATCGATCACGGTACCTACCACCACGGTAGCGGTGTCGGACGCGAACTCTTCGACGGTATTACCCACTTCAGAGAACTCACCCAGGGACAGGTCCGGGCCAGCGGTGATGTTGACCAGAATACCGCGGGCACCCATCAGGTTCACATCTTCCAGCAGCGGGCTGCGGATAGCCGCTTCAGCTGCTTCACGCGCACGGTTCGGGCCGCTGGCGTGGCCAGTACCCATCATCGCCATACCCATTTCACTCATCACGGTTTTCACGTCGGCGAAGTCAACGTTGATCATGCCCGGACGCATGATCAGATCAGCAATACCCTGCACTGCGCCAAGCAGTACATCGTTGGCCTTGCTGAAAGCAGCCAGCAGGCTGGCGTCTTTGCCCAGCACGGTCAGCAGCTTTTCATTCGGAATGGTGATAAGTGAGTCAACGTGCTGGCTCAGCTCGCGGATACCTTCCTCGGCGATCTGCATGCGCTTGCGGCCTTCAAACGGGAACGGCTTGGTCACTACGGCAACCGTCAGGATACCCATTTCGCGCGCGACTTCAGCGACGATAGGAGCAGCACCCGTACCAGTACCACCACCCATGCCGGCGGTGATGAACACCATGTCGGCGCCACGCAGCACTTCAGCAATGCGCTCGCGATCTTCCATCGCAGCTTCACGGCCGATCAGCGGGTTGGCGCCGGCACCCAGACCCTTGGTGACATTCGGACCCAGTTGCAGTACGGTGCGGGCGCTGATGTTCTTCAGTGCCTGCGCATCGGTATTGGCGCAGATGAATTCAACGCCTTCGACGTTATTGACCACCATGTGCTGCAGGGCATTACCACCGCCACCGCCAACACCGACGACCTTGATTACCGCGTTTTGCGGAACGTTATCGATTAATTCAAACATGGCCCATCTCCTTGAGAACTGACTCGTTTCGTTTCGTTTCGGTTACTGCACGTTTGCTCGCTTGCGCGAGGCCCTGCCCGCTTAAAAGCGGGTCTATTAAAAATTGCCTTTGAACCAGCGCTTTACCCGTACCAGCGCTGATTCCTTGCTCTGTTCTGAACTGCTTGCCGCCAACGCGTGATGCCGATTGCCGTAATGCAGCAGGCCCACGCTGGTGGCGTAAATGGGGTTACGAACTACATCCGTCAGCCCCTTGAATTCCTGCGGCATACCCAGGCGGACCGGCATGTGGAAAATTTCCTCAGCCAATTCGACCGCGCCTTCCATCTTCGAGGTGCCGCCTGTCAGCACGATGCCGGCCGGAATCATGTCTTCGAAACCGGAGCGGCGCAGTTCAGCCTGGATCAGCGTGAACAGCTCGTCGTAACGCGGCTCGACCACTTCGGCCAGCGCCTGGCGTGACAGATCGCGGGGTGGCCGCTCGCCAACGCTTGGGACCTTGATGGTTTCTTCCGGGCCGGCCAGTTTTGCCAGCGCACAGGCGTAGCGAATCTTGATCTCTTCGGCATACTGAGTCGGGGTACGCAACGCCATGGCGATGTCGTTGGTGACCTGATCACCGGCAATCGGAATCACTGCCGTGTGGCGAATCGCGCCTTCGGTGAAGATCGCGATATCAGTAGTGCCACCGCCGATATCGACCATGCACACGCCCAGCTCTTTCTCGTCTTCGGTCAAAACCGCGTAGCTGGAAGCGAGTTGCTCGAGGATCACGTCCTCGACTTCCAGACCGCAGCGACGGATACATTTTTCGATGTTCTGTACTGCATTCAATGCGCAGGTGACCAGGTGCACCTTGGCTTCCAGCCGTACGCCCGACATACCCAGTGGCTCGCGTACGCCTTCCTGGTTATCGATCACGTACTCCTGCGGCAGAATGTGCAGCACCTTCTGATCAGCCGGGATTGCCACGGCCTGACCTGCGTCCAGCACCCGTTCGATATCTGCCTGAGCCACTTCCCGGTCGCGAATGGCGACGATGCCGTGCGAGTTCAGGCTGCGAATGTGATTGCCCGCAATACCGGCAAACACCGAATGAATCTGGCAGCCAGCCATGAGCTCGGCTTCTTCGATAGCGCGCTGAATGGATTGCACGGTGGATTCGATATTCACCACCACACCCTTCTTCAAGCCGCGTGAAGGGTGCGAGCCGATACCGACAATTTCCAGCTCGCCGTCTGCGCCGATCTCGCCGACCAGTGCCACGACCTTGGATGTGCCGATGTCGAGCCCGACAATCATTCTGCTACCCTGCTTGCTTGCCATAAGATCCGGTTACTCCCCCGTTGAAGCTTGTGCGACCGGCTCACGCCAGGCCACTGCCATTGCATTGCTGTAGCGCAGATCAACCCGCGCTATCTGTTCCCGATACTCCGACAGCATGTGCTGGTCGATGGTCAGGAACCGTTGCATCTTGTCTACCAGTTTGTCGCGCCCGAGCAGCACCTGAATGCCGTCCTGGGTGGTCAGAAACCAACTGCCGCGTTCACGCAGTTCCAGCTCGGCGACGCCCAAACCATAGGGCCGCAGCAAGCGGTTGAACTGCTGGTAATACTGCATGACCCGGCGCTGCGCGCGCTGTGGGCCAGACAGTTGCGGCAAGTCAGAGAACCGGCTGATGTCCTCTGGGCTGAATTCCTTGCCCTCGTTGTTCAACAGCGCGGTATCACCCCAACGCGCAATCGGCATCTGCTCATCCAGGTGCACAATCAACTGATCAGGCCAGACCCGGGTTACCGAGACGCTGGCCACCCAGGGCATCGCTGCCAGATCGCCACGCATGGCGCCCAGATCAATGCCCAGAAAACTTTCGTTCAGGTACGGCTGAATGACCGCCTGTACCGACGTCGGGTCGATGTATTGCAACTCGCCCTGCACACTGACCAGATCAATCGGCCGATCAGCCAATGGCCACAGGCGGCTGCCCAGTTCGTACAAGCCGATACCCAGGGCCAGCAGCAAAACCGGCCAGAGCAATTGCTGCGCGCGGGTAAAGGCGCCATCAATCGACGGCCAGCGCAGTGACAGGCTGGGCCAGGTACGCGGGGTACGCTGAGCCACACGCACCGCGCCACGACTAGACGCAGGGCGTCGGGTCGTGGCCTTGCTGGCACGCGGGTCTCTGATCAACGCCCCGAGCATCGGGTATTCCTCAGTAACGGGCACTGGCGAGGATCGCCAGCACCAGATCGGTGAATGTCATGCCGGCGGCCGCAGCCGCCATGGGCACCAGACTGTGGTCCGTCATACCCGGTACGGTATTGACCTCCAGCAGATAGAACTGACCCGCTTCATCCTGCATTACATCAACCCGGCCCCAGCCACGGCAGGCCACCGCATTAAAGGCTTGCAGACACAGCTCACCCAACTCGGCTTCCCGCTCTTCGGTCAGCCCGCATGGGCAGATGTACTGGGTATCGTTGGTCAGGTACTTGGCGTCGTAATCGTAGAACGTGTGCGGTGTGCGCAGGCGGATAGCCGGCAGCGCCTTGCCATCGAGGATGGCCACGGTAAATTCCGCGCCGGTAATCCACTGTTCGACCAGGGCGACATCGTCGTACTGCTGCGCGTCTGCCCAGGCTTTCTCCAGTTGCGCCAGGTTTTCGACCTTGGCCATGCCAATGCTGGAGCCTTCGTGGATAGGCTTGACGATCAACGGCGTTGCCAGGGCGTCGACGATGGCCTGGCAGTCACCCTTGTCGCGCAGCACACCATAGGCGGGGGTGGGCAGGCCCAGGCTTTGCCACACCAGTTTGGTCCGCAGCTTGTCCATGCCCAGTGCCGATGCCATCACGCCGCTGCCGGTATAGGGCAGACGCAGGCTTTCCAGAAGGCCTTGCAGGCTGCCGTCTTCACCACCGCGGCCGTGCAGCGCGATAAAGACTCGGTCTGGGCGTTGCTTGATCAGTTGTTCAGCCAGATCGGTACCGGCGTCAATGCCATAGGCATCCACACCCGCGCCGCGCAATGCCTCGAGTACCGCCGCACCGGATTTCAGGGATACGGCACGTTCAGCCGAACTGCCGCCATACAGCACCGCTACTTTGCCAAAGGCGTTTACATCGATGGTCATACTGCTGCCTCCCGGCCATTGAGCTGATGAAGTGCTTCGGCCAACTGCACAGCCAGCCCACCGATATCGCCGGCGCCCTGGGTCAGCAGAATATCGCCGGGCTGCAACACGGCTTCCAGCAGCGGCATCACGTCGGCATCACGCTCGACATAGATCGGATCCAGGTGACCGCGCTGACGGATGCTGCGGCACAGGTGCTTGCTGTCGGCACCGGGGATGGGTTCTTCCCCGGCAGGATAAACTTCCATCAACAACAGAACATTGGTCTCGGCCAGTACCTGGACAAAATCCTCGTAAAGATCATGGGTGCGGCTGAAGCGGTGCGGCTGATAGATCATCACCAGACGCCGCTCGGGCCAACCGGCACGTACCGCTTTGATCACGGCGGCCACTTCACGGGGATGATGGCCGTAGTCATCAACCAGCATGATCTCGCCATCGTTCAGCGGATAATTGCCATACACCTGGAAGCGCCGCCCTACCCCTTCAAAGCCGGTCAGACCCTTGATGATGGCGGCATCGCTGACCAGTTCGTCCGTAGCCACGGCAATAGTTGCCAGGGCGTTCAATACGTTGTGTACGCCAGGCATGTTGACTGACACGGTCAGATCATCATGGCCATGACGCAGAGCAGTAAAATGCGTCTGCATTCCCTGCTGGTGAATGTTGATGGCACGCACATCAGCGTCTTCGGACTGCCCGTAGGTAATCACCTGACGATTGATCTGCGGCAGGATCTCGCGCACCACCGGATCATCAATGCACAGCACAGCCAGGCCATAGAACGGCAGGTTGTGCAGGAATTCGACAAAGGTACGCTTCAGACGGCTGAAGTCGCCTTCATAGGTAGCCATGTGATCGGCGTCGATATTGGTCACGATGGCGACCATCGGCTGCAGGTGCAGAAAGGACGCATCGCTCTCGTCCGCCTCGGCAACCAGATAGCGGCTTTCACCCAATTGCGCGTTGGTACCGGCGCTGGTCAAGCGACCGCCGATCACGAAGGTGGGGCTCATGCCCTCTGCCGCCAATACCGACGCAATCAGGCTGGTGGTGGTGGTCTTGCCGTGCGTGCCGGCGACCGCGATGCCGTGGCGATAACGCATCAGCTCGGCGAGCATCTCGGCACGCGGTACAACCGGAACGCGCTTTTCCATTGCCGCAGCCACTTCCGGGTTGCTGGTATTGATCGCGCTGGAGACCACGAGAACGTCGGCGTTCTGCAGGTTTTCCGGGCGGTGGCCAATATCTACCCGGGCACCAAAGCTTTCCAGCCGGTCGGTGACCGCAGAACGCTTGAGGTCCGAGCCTGAGACTTCGTAACCGAGGTTCAACAACACCTCGGCGATGCCGCACATGCCCGCGCCACCGATACCAACAAAGTGGATACGGCGAATGCGGCGCATTTCCGGCAGGCTGAAAGTCGCTTTCTGACGGGTTTTAGTGGTCACGGGCGACCTCCAGGCAAGCACGAATGACGTCTACGGTAGCGTTGGGTGTGGCCTGGCGGCGGGCGTTCTGAGCCATCGCTTGCAGCGTCTCCGGCTGGGAAAATAGGGTGTTCATCTGCTCTGCCAGCAGCGCACCGGTCAAGGTGGCTTGCGGCATCAATACCGCCGCCTCGCGGCTGGCCAGATAGCGTGCATTGGCAGTCTGGTGATCGTCGATCGCATGCGGCAGCGGAATCAACAATGACGGCCGGCCGGCTGCGGCCAACTCGCAAACGGTCAGGGCACCAGCACGGCAGACCACCAGGTCCGCCCATGCGTAGGCGCTGGCCATATCGGCAATAAAGGGTTCAACGCGGGCAGCAACACCCGTTGACTGATAGCCGGCTGTGGTCATTTCCACGTGCTGCTTGCCGCACTGGTGCCAGACTTCGGGTCGCTGCTCGCCGGGCAGCAAGGCCACGGCTTCGGGCAGTAACTTGTTCAACGGCAAGGCACCCAGGCTACCGCCCAAGACCAACAACCGGGGGCGCCGCTCGCCGTTCCAGCGCATGGCCTGCACCTGAGCGATTTCTTCGCGCACCGGGTTACCGGTACTGCGGCGCTTGGCATCATCGGCAAAGCTGCCGGGAAAGCCTTCACAGCGGCGTGCGGCCAGGTGGGCCAGCAAACGGTTGGCGGTGCCGACAACGGCATTCTGCTCATGGATCACAAGCGGAATGCGCTTGAGCCAGGCAGCCAAACCGCCGGGGCCTGTTACATAGCCCCCCGCGCCCAATACACAGACCGGATTGATCTGAGCCACCACACGCAACGATTGGCCCAGCGCGCGCAGTAACTGGAAAGGCGCCTTGAGCAAACCCAGCTTGCTTTTGCCACGCAGCCCCTGCACATCGATGTAATGGATGGTTATACCGGCAGCAGGAATCAATTCGGCTTCGATGCCCCGACGCGTTCCTAGCCAGTGCACTTCATAGCCTTGTTCCGCGAATAGCCGCGCACAGGCCAGCGCCGGGAACACATGCCCGCCGGTGCCGCCGGCCATGATCAGCACTTTGTTGATCGCTTGATTATTGAGCATTGCCGGCCTCCCGTAGCGCTTGACGGCGCTCCCAGTCGATACGCAGCAAAATACCCAGGCTGATACAACAGACCACCAGCGAACTACCGCCGTAACTCAGGAACGGCAGGGTCAGGCCCTTGGTAGGCAGCAAGCCAACATTCACGCCAACGTTAATCAGGATCTGGCCGATCCACATGATCGACAGCCCGTAGGCCAGGTACGCAGGGAAAAGCCGGCCGGCGCGCTCAGCCCAAAGGCCGATATACAGGCTGCGCACGGCGACGAAGACCAGCAGCGCAAAGGCGCCCAGCGCGCCGATCATGCCAAGCTCTTCAGCCAGCACGGCAAACACAAAGTCGGTATGCGCTTCGGGCAGATAAAACTGCTTCTGCACGCTGTTGCCCAGCCCAACGCCCAGCCAGTGACCACGACCAAAGGCAATCAGCGCCTGGGTCAACTGGTAACCGGTACCGAAGGGGTCTTCCCAGGGATTCAGGAAGCCAGTCAGACGCTGCAAGCGATAAGGTGCGCTGAGAATCAGCAAACCACCGGCCGCCGCCAGGGAGCCAAACAGCGTAATAAAGCGGAACAGGCCAACTCCACCCAGGAATAGCATGCCGATCGCTGCGCCCATCAACACCACAGTGGCGCCGAAATCGGGCTCGACGATCAGCAGCCCAGCCATCGGGAAAAGCACCATGAAGGGTTTGACGAACCCCCACAGGCTCTCTTTCACTTCGGCCTGACGGTGCACCAGATAACCTGCCAGGAACACAACGGCGAACAGTTTGGCCAATTCAGAGGGCTGCACGTTGATGGGGCCGACCGCAATCCAGCGCCAGCTGCCGTTAACCTCACGGCCGATACCGGGAATCAACACGGCGATCAGCAGGGCAAAACCCAGGAACAACAGCGGGAAGCGGAATTGCTCCCACAGGCGGATAGGCACCGAGAGTACGCAGATCAGCGCGCCTAACCCGATAAACAGGTAAACCACCTGGCGGATCATGTAGAACAGTGGATTGCCCAGTTGGCCAGCGGCGACTTCCATAGAGGCCGATGACACCATGACCAACCCCAGGCCCAGCAGACACATGGCCGCGACCAGCAGCGGCATATCCATGTCGAAACGGCGCTGGCCAACCAGCGGTGCGGCGGACTGCATGATAGTAGAGAGTCCGATCATGCCGGCAACCTCCCTACGGCGGCAGTGAATACATCACCGCGCTCTTCAAAATGGCGGAACATGTCCAGGCTGGCACAGGCTGGAGATAGCAGCACGATATCGCCGGGAGCGGCTTGTTCCGCCGCAGCCACGACAGCGGTATCCAGGCTGTCGACATGCAGCACCGGCACGCTGCCGGCAATGGACTCTTCCAGCCGTTGTGCGTCGCGCCCAAGCAGCACGACAGCGCGGCAGTGCTGCTGAACAGCCTGACGCAGCGGTGCGAAATCAGCGCCCTTGCCATCACCGCCGGCAATCAATACCTGCTTGCCCTGGATGTCTGCGGCAAAGCCATTGATCGCGGCCAATGCGGCGCCCACATTGGTGGCTTTCGAATCGTTGTAATAGTCCACGCCGTTGCGCTGCCCTACCCACTGGCAGCGGTGCGGCAAGCCGGCGAACTGACGCAGCGCCTCCAGCATCGCCTCCATCGGCAGGCCAACAGCATGGCCCAGCGCCAAGGCAGCGAGCGCATTGGCCTGGTTGTGAGCGCCACGAATTTTCAGCTCGCTGACAGGCAGCAGCGCCTTGAACTCGAAGGCCAGCCAGGTCTGGCCTTCGTGCTGCATCAGGCCAAAACCTTTGAAGTCAGGGCGCGACAGGCCAAAGCTCCAGCTTGGTAACTGATCGGCCACCAACGGGCGCGACAGGCTATCGTCACGGTTCACGACCACCTGCCGTGCACCGCGGAAAATCCGGTGTTTGGCCTGATGGTAGGCAACCATGCTCGGATACCGGTCCATATGATCTTCACTGACATTCAGCACGGTCGCCACTTCAGCGTTCAGCCGGTCAGTAGTTTCCAGTTGAAAGCTGGACAGCTCCATGACGTACAGATCGGCCTTCTCATCCAGCAGATCCAGCGCCGGGGTACCCAGATTTCCGCCGACTGAAACGCGCTTGCCCGCAGCAGCGGCCATCTCGCCAACCAGTGTGGTCACGGTGCTTTTGGCATTGGAGCCGGTGATCGCGATGATGGGCGCACGGGCTTCGCGAGCGAACAGCTCGATATCGCCAATCAGACTCACACCTGCTGCCTTGGCCTTGACCAGTGCAGGCGTAGACAGTGCAATGCCCGGACTGACCACCAGCTCCGAGGCCCGGCACAACTGCTCGGCGTCGAGCTCACCCAGGTGCAGGTCAGCCATGGGTGCAAAGCGCTTAAGTTGATCCAGCCCCGGGGGATTCTCGCGGGTATCGGCAACGGCAAAGGGCAGACCACGGCCAGCCAAATGACGGGCGACCGACAGCCCGGTCTTCCCGAGGCCGACGATGATCCGCTGTTTGTCCGTGGTAATCAGTGACACAAAGTATTCCTCAACGCAGTTTCAGGGTGGCCAAGCCGATCAGGACCAGGATCACGGTAATAATCCAGAAGCGCACGATCACGCGCGGTTCCGGCCAACCTTTGAGCTCAAAATGGTGGTGAATGGGCGCCATGCGAAACACCCGGCGCCCGGTCAGCTTGAATGACGCGACCTGGACAATCACCGAGAGGGTTTCGACAACAAAGATGCCGCCCATGATAAACAGCACTATTTCCTGGCGAACGATCACCGCGATAACGCCCAGTGCAGCACCCAGCGCCAGAGCGCCAACGTCGCCCATAAAGACCTGGGCGGGATAGGTGTTGAACCAGAGAAAACCAAGGCCGGCACCAACCAGCGCGCCACAGAAAATGATCAGCTCGCCTGCGCCCGGCACATAGGGGATCAGCAGGTACTCGGCAAAGCGCGCGTTACCCGACAGATAAGCAAAAATACCCAGTGCGCCACCGACCATCACGGTGGGCATGATCGCCAGGCCATCAAGGCCGTCAGTCAGATTCACCGCGTTACTGGAGCCGACGATCACAAAATAGGTGAGCACGATAAACAGGATGCCCAACTGAAATTCAACCTGCTTGAAGAAGGGCACGATCAGAGTAGTTTCCACTGGCGTATCAGCAGCCAGGTACAACACCACGGCGGCGGTCAGGCCGAACACCGATTGCCAGAAATACTTCCAGCGCGAGGGCAGACCGCGGGAGTTCTTTTCCACTACCTTGCGATAGTCATCCACCCAGCCCACGGCGCCAAAGGCGAAGGTCACACCCAATACCACCCATACGTACAGGTTGCTCAGGTCGGCCCAGAGCAAGGTGCTGACGCCGATAGCGACCAGAATAAGCGCGCCGCCCATGGTCGGCGTACCGGCCTTGGACAGGTGCGACTGAGGACCATCGTTACGCACTGACTGGCCAATTTGCCGAAAGCTCAGGGTGCGAATCATCCAGGGACCCAGAAACAGCGCCAGCCCCAACGCCGTCAATACGCCCAGAATGCCGCGCAGGGTCAGGTATTGGAATACCGAGAAGCCGGTGTAGAACTGTTGCAGGTATTGAGTCAACAGCAGCAACATGTCAGTGGGCCTTATCGTTGTTATTGTCGGATTGATGCGCGGCTTGCAAACCAGCCACCACCTCTTCCATACCCGCACTGCGCGAGCCCTTGACCAGCACCCGGGTGGTGGCATCCAGCTCTGGACGCAAGGCGTCAACCAGATCGGCACGGCTGCCGAACAGCAAGCCGTTGGCACCAAAGCTTTCCACTGCCAGCGCAGACAGACGACCGACCGCATAGAGTGCGTCAAGCCCCTGCTCACGAGCGTAGGTGCCCACTTCCCGGTGACTGTCCTGCTCCCACTCGCCCAGCTCGCCCATATCACCCAGCACCAGGATGCGACGGCCCTTGAGCGCTGTCAGAATGTCGATGGCCGCTTTTACCGAAGTCGGATTGGCGTTGTAGCTATCATCAATAATCAGCGAACCCGCCTCACCGGCCAAAGGCGATACCCGGCCCGCTACCGGTGTGACCCGCGCCAGGCCACGGCGAATCATCTCAAGATCCGTACCCAGCAACTGCGCGGCACCCGCTGCGGCCAGGGCATTGGCGATATTGTGATGACCCAGCAGATTCAACTGCACGGTAATCGCGCCTTGCGGAGTGACCAGCAGAAAGCCGGGGCAGCCACGCTCATCCAGCTCAATCGATTCCGCACGCAGTTCGGCGGTGGGGTTGGCCAGGCTGAAGGCCAATGACTTGCGCTTGCCCAACTGCTGATACCACTGCTCAAACCAGGGGCTATCCAGATTGATTACTGCCTGCCCTTCCTGGGCCAGGTCAGTAATGATCTCGCCCTTGGCGCGGGCGATCGCTTCCGGACTGCCAAAACGACCCACATGCGCCATGCCGGCATTGGTCAGCACGCTGACTGCGGGCTTGGCCAACGCCATGCTGTAGCTGATGTCGCCCAATGCAGCGGCGCCCATTTCAATCACCGCGAACTGGTGCTCAGTGCTCAGTTCCAGCAAGGTGAGCGGCACGCCAAGTTCATTATTCAGATTGCCACGGGTAGCTAGTACCTGCTCCGGGTCCTGGACGCGCTCGCGCAGAATCGCAGCAAGCATTTCCTTTACCGTGGTCTTGCCACTGGAGCCGGTGATCGCCACCACTGGGCCGGTAAACGCCGTGCGTGCCAGCGCGCTGAGCTGGCCCAGCGCATAGCGGCAATCATGGACCAGCAACTGCGGCAACGGGTCAGCAACCTCATGGGCGACAATCGCAGCGGCAGCGCCATTAGCCCGCGCCTGCGCCAGATAATCATGGCCATCCACGCGCTCGCCAGGTAAAGCGACAAACAAACCGCCCGCGCGCACCTTGCGGGCATCAATACTGACGCTGTCAAATTGCGCATCCGCGCCTACCAGGCTCGCGCCCAGCGGCTTGACGAGTTCAGACAACCGCATAGCTTCAAGCATGGGCTGCCTCCCACTGCTGCAAGGCACGTTCGGCCTGTTCTATGTCGCTGAAAGGTTGACGCACCCCGTTGATCTCCTGATAAGTCTCGTGGCCCTTGCCGGCCAGTAAAATCAGATCACCGGCCTGCGCCTGGGTGATGCTGCTGTTGATAGCTTGCGCCCGGTTGGCAATCACGCGGATGGCTTGCGGCTGCTCGATACCCTGCAGAATCTGCTGGATGATGCTGGCAGAGGACTCGCTGCGGGGGTTGTCATCGGTCACCACCAGTTGATCGGCGCCCTGCTCTGCGACCCGGCCCATGAGCGCGCGCTTGCCGGTATCCCGGTCACCGCCGCAGCCAAACACGCAGGTGAGCTTGCCTTGCACGTGGGCGCGCAAGGCCGCCAGCGCTTTTTCCAGAGCGTCCGGCGTGTGTGCATAGTCGACCACCACCAGCGGCTTGCCTTCACCACCCAGACGCTGCATGCGCCCGGCCGGTGCCTGCAACCTGGCCATTACCGCCAGCGCGTCTGTAGCGCTGATGCCGAGTGCAGACAAACCGCCCAGTACCGCAAGCAGGTTGGCCAGATTGAACGCGCCGAGCAGCGGCGAACTGAGGCTGGCAACTTCACCGCCCAGGTGTACCCGCGCGACTATGCCCTGATGGTCGTAGCGGATTTCCGAGCAATGAATATCGGCCTGGCTGTTGCTAAGGCTGTAAGTCGTTACCTTGCCCGTGCAGCGTGTCTGCAGCTGCGCGGCAAAATCGTCGTCCAGATTGATTACCGCCACGCGCAGCGGACGTTCGAACAGCAGCGCCTTGGCGGCAGCGTAACTGGCCATGTCACCGTGGTAATCCAGATGATCACGGCTCAGGTTGGTAAAAATCGCCAGATCAAAATCCACATCAGCGACGCGGCCTTGCTGCAGCGCATGCGAGGACACTTCCATGCTCACGGCGGTAGCCCCCGACTCATACAGGCGGGCCAGTTGCTGCTGTACGCACAGGGCGTCAGGCGTGGTCATGCCGTGGTCAGTCAGCGCATCGGGCATGCCGCTACCCAGGGTGCCGATGACGCCACAGGGCTGCCCCAGGGCACCGAGTGCCTGCGCCAGCATCTGACTGACACTGGTCTTGCCGTTGGTGCCGGTTATACCTACCACGCGCAACTGGCGGCTGGGCTGGCCGTAAAAACGGCCGGCAATGGCCGACAGCTCGCCGGCCAACCCGTCAATCGCCAGTGCCGGCAAACCTGGCTCGATCACGCCGGCAGCGCACGCCTCATAGGCTACCGCAGCGGCACCAGCGGCCCGAGCCTGGGCAATATACTGGCGGCCATCATGGTGCAGACCCGGGACCGCAAGGAACAGGCAGCCGGGTTTTACCTGGCGACTATCCAGGGCCAGGCTGTCGATCATCACCGGCTCGCCCTGCCACTGCGGAAACAATTCTTTGAGCGTCATCATCCGCGTGAGTCCTCCGGCTTTTTCACCGGCGGTAACTCGACCTGTTGCAGCGCCGGCAGATCGTCGGGCGTGACATTCATCAGCCGCAGCGCGCCGGACATGATTTGCCCGAATACCGGCGCAGCTACCAGGCCGCCGTAATACTCACCCTTGCTCGGCTCATCGATCACGACCACGGCCGCGAAGCGCGGATTACTGATCGGCGCAACGCCGGCAAATACCGAGCGATAGCGGTCTTTGGCGTAACCGCCGCCGACTGCTTTGTGTACGGTGCCGGTTTTCCCGCCAATTTGATAACCGGGCACACGGGCCCGGGAGCCGGTGCCGCCCTCGCCATCAACAGTGCCACGCAGCATGGTCAGCACTTGCTTGCTGACATCTTCCGGAATGATCTGCTCGCCGCTTGGCGGCTGATCGACCTTGAGCAGCGATAGCGGCAGGCTGCGGCCGCCATTGGCTAGCGTGGCGTAGGCATGTACCAACTGCGTGGCCGTCACCGACAAGCCATAACCATAGGACAGCGTAGCCGTTTCAACCTGCGGCCAACGGCGGTGGTTGGGCATGCTGCCGGTACTTTCACCGGGGAAGCCGAGCCCGGTGTATTCGCCCAGCCCGAGTTGGCGCAAAAGGTCGAAGATGCTTTCCGCGCCTATATCCAGCGCGATCTTGACCACGCCGACGTTGCTTGACTTCATGATCACGCCGGTCAGATCGAGCATGCCGTAATTGCGAAAGTCCCTGACCGTCAAGGTTGCCACGCGCATGGTGCCCGGCCGCGTGTCCATCACCGTGGTGGGCTGGTAGCGACCGCTCATCAAGCCAGCCGCAACGGTAAAGGTCTTGATCGGCGAGCCAGGCTCGAATACATCGATCAACGCGCGGTTGCGCATCATGTCGGGCTTGAGGTTGGAGCGATTATTCGGGTTGTAGCTGGGGTGATTGGCCATGGCCAGAATCTCGCCGGAGCGAATATCCACCAGCACCGCCGATCCGGCCTTGGCGCCGAACTGCTTGAGCGCCTCGCGCAGCTCACGGTGGGCGATGTACTGCAGGCGCAGATCCAGCGACAGCGCCAGGTCGTTGCCCGGCCGCGCGTTACTGACTACCTGGACATCCTTGATCAGCCGGCCACGGCGATCCTGCAATACCTGACGCTTGCCGGGTACGCCCTTGAGCCAGTCGTTGTAGGTGAGCTCCAGCCCTTCCTGACCCGCTTCATCGACGTTGGTAAAGCCAACCAGATGGGCGGCGACTTCACCGGTGGGATAGAAGCGTCGATATTCCTCAATGCTGTAGACACCCGGCACCTTGAGGGCGATGACCTTCTCACCATCCTGCGGCGTCATATGCCGGCGCAGATAGATGAACTCCCGTGAGGCGTTGGCTTGCAGGCGCTCGGCAAAAGTCGCCGGATCGGCGCCCAGGGCCCGTGCCAGCTCTGGCCAACGGGCTTCATGGCCGATCAGCTGGGTCGGGTTGGCCCACAGGGTCAATACCGGGGTACTGACCGCCATGGGCTCGCCATGGCGGTCAGTGATCAGGCCACGGTGGGCCGGAATGACGGTGTGGCGTACGCTGCGTTTGTCGCCCTCGCCCTTGAGGAAGCCGTCATCGAGCACGTGCAGCTCCACGATCCGCCAGGTAATCGCCAGGCAACATACAGCCAAAAGCCCTATGACGACCGAAAAGCGCCAGGGCGGAAGCGTCATGTTGGGCTTGAGCTTCATCATGGTTTCACCAGGATGACTTCGTTGGCTTCGGGCACGCGCATGTTCAACTGGCTGGCCGCCAGGGTCTCGACACGGTTGTGCGCGGTCCAGGTGCTTTGCTCAAGGATCAGACGACCCCATTCGGCCTGGGCCTTTTCTCGCTGATTCATTTCTGCGGCCAGATCATTGAGCATGACCCGGCTCCAGTGGGTGCTGTAGGCCACGGCTAGGGCACTGACTACAACCAGAACCCAGACGATCGCCAGCCAGCCACTGCTGCGCGGCAAGCGATGACGTTCCACCAGAAGCGGTAACTGGTCGCTCATCAGCGTTTCTCCGCTATACGCAATACTGCGCTGCGGGCGCGTGGATTGGCGGCCACTTCAGCCGCTGATGGCTTGATCGCCTTGCCTACCAGATTGATACTCACTTGAATGTCGGCCGCGCGGATCGGCAAATCACGCGGCAGCGGAGCGCCTTTGGCCTCTTGGCGCATGAAGAGTTTGACCATGCGGTCTTCCAGTGAGTGGAAGCTGATCACCGCCAGACGACCACCGGGCGCCAGCACCTCCAGCGCAGCCTTGAGGCCATCTGCCAGATCGTCCAGTTCACGGTTGATGAAAATACGGATACCCTGGAAAGCCCGGGTTGCCGGATGCTTGTGCTTTTCCCAGGCTGGATTGGCTTCCTTCAGCACTTCGGCCAGGTCGCCGGTGCGGGTGAAAGGTTGCTGCTCACGGCGCGTGACAACTGCGCGGGCCATGCGTTTGGCAAAGCGCTCCTCGCCGTACTCCTTGAGCACGGTTGCGATATCTTCTTCGGCGGCGCTATTGATCCACTCGGCAGCGCTCTGACCACTGGTCGGGTCCATGCGCATATCCAGCGGGCCGTCGTGCATGAAGCTGAAACCCCGTTCGGCATCATCCAACTGCGGCGATGACACGCCCAGATCCAGCAACACACCATCGACCTGGCCATGCAGGCCGCGCTGACGCAGCGCCTGTGCCATGTCGGCGAATGAGCTTTGTATAACGACAAAGCGGCCATCTTCGGCCGCCAGCTGTGCACCGACCCGGATAGCTTCCGGATCCTTGTCGAAGCCAATCAGCCGGCCCTCATCGGAGAGCCGGGCGAGAACGGCGCGGCTATGACCGCCGCGCCCGAAGGTGCCATCTATATATAAGCCGCCGGGGCGCACTGCGAGCCCATCGAGGGCTTCTTCAAGCAGTACACTGACGTGTCCGTACAGCGTTTCCATAATCAGAGCCTCAAGGTATGCAGCTCGGCCGGCATGCTGCCGACGTCCTGCACTTCGTTGAGGTAGGCACTGGTGGTAGCCTCCCAGGCATCTTCACTCCAGAGCTCGAACTTGTTCACTTGGCCGACCAGCATGACTTTCTTGTCCAGACCTGCGTATTCACGCAGTAGCGGTGGGACGACGAAACGGCCATTGCTGTCCAGCTCGATATCATTGGCATTACCAATCAGCAGACGCTGCATGCGCTTGACCTGCGGATTGATGTTGGGCAGGTTGCCGAGGGTTTCCTCGATCTCATCCCACTCCGCCTGGGGGTAAATCCAGAGGCAACGGTCTTCCAGGGCAATGGTCGCAACCAACTGGCCGCCACAAGCGCCCAGGAGCCGGTCGCGATAACGCGCAGGCATCGCCAGTCGCCCTTTGGCGTCCAGATTGATGGCGTTGGCTCCTCGGAACACGATGTTCACTTCCCCTGATGAAGGTGCTGCTTATCGGGCGTTTCTTCCAAAACGACCCACTTTTACCCACTTCGTACCACTTCGGCACACTATAGGAACCCCACGCACCCACCGTCAAGTGAGGAGTTCACGAAAAAAGTGTTATGTGGCGGGGGTTTAGTTGCAAAAACAGGGGTATTCGAGAGATATGACCTTAAGTAGGACGCATCAACCTGATAGGCTACAGATGCATGCCATCCATAGTTAAAGTGAATTATCACGATTAAGATTTTTTTGATCTAAAAGCGGGGGTTTTCACAGCGGTAGATAAAAAGTAAGAGTTGGCCTGTAAGCCGGGTTCTGTCGTGAACAGTCATTCCTCTACGACAGCCATCACTGACTGCCTCTAGCAACCTACCCGAACCCAGTGCGGGCCACACCCAAGGGTTCCTATTTGGTCTTGCTCCGAGTGGGGTTTACCATGCCACGAACTGTTGCCAGTCGCGCGGTGCGCTCTTACCGCACCCTTTCACCCTTACCTGATCCCCTTGCGGGGCCATCGGCGGTCTACTCTCTGCTGCACTTTCCGTAGGCTCACGCCCCCCAGGGATTACCTGGCACTCTGCCCTATGGAGCCCGGACTTTCCTCCCTACCGCGAAGCGATACGGCGACTGTCCAGCCAACTCTTGGGCGCAAGATTAGCCGGGTTCAGCGCCAGCGGCAAGCTCCGTCTGCGCGCACCATGCAAGGGCGCGTAGCGCACCATACTGGCGCATATCTTTGATGATGAGCATCAAAAGGGCATGCTCCATTACGGTGCAGGCCGCATCAACCCGCGTAATCAACAGGTTGGCACGACCTCTGCATTGGTTATTCGTGCATACGAGATCCGGGTCTGTCTGACCCCAACCACGTAGCCGAGCCCGAGGGCTTGATACAACTTGGTACCAATGGACAACTAGGGTTCCGACCTGCATTGCAGGTGGCTGGTCCGAGAGTTGTCGACCTCCGGCAGGGGGTTACACGGCGGGATAAAAGCCCGGGAGAGCCTCAGACAGCTGAGATCTCGTTACCTGTAACCCGTGGAGACTGCCATGCCCGCTGCCTTTCTGTTTTGCCTCGCCCCAACGCTGCGTCGCCACCACCCCAACGGGAGCCGCCTATGTCGCGCCTGATGAATCGCAAACCTGGGCGCGTGTTGCACCTGGGTCTGGTCCTGCTGCCCTTCGCCTTGCTGCTATTGCTGTATCTCTCCAGCTCGCAGGCTCGCCTGGCGGAAAACCCCAACGACAAACTGCTGCCCAGCTTCACTCAGATGGCTGATGCGGTGGAGCGCATGGCTTTTACCCCGGACCGACGCACCGGCGCCTATCTCTGGTGGGATGACACCAGCGCCAGCCTCAAACGTCTGGGTACCGGTCTGGGCATAGCGGCAGCGGCCAGTCTGGTTCTCGGCCTGGCGATGCTGATTCCGCTGCTGCGCACCCCCCTCTCCCCGCTGGTAACGGTGATCTCAATGATCCCACCGCTATCGATTCTGCCCATCCTGTTTATCGTCATGGGCCTGGGCGAATTGTCCAAGGTAATGCTGATTGTGATCGGCATTACCCCAGTGCTGATACGTGACATGCAACAGCGGGTCAGCGAAATCCCCAGCGAGTTGCTGATCAAGGCACAAACACTCGGGGCCAATACCTGGCAGGTGCTGATCCGCGTGGTGCTGCCGCAACTGCTACCCCGGCTTCTCCAGGGCCTGTGTCTGGCGCTAGGCCCAGCCTGGCTATTTCTGATTGCCGCCGAAGCCATCGCCTCGACCGACGGTTTGGGTTACCGCATCTTTCTCGTTCGCCGCTACTTGGCGATGGACGTGATCCTGCCCTACGTGGCCTGGATCACCCTGCTGGCCTTCATCATGGACCGCGCACTGAAAGGCATTTGCCGGGGGCTGTTCCCCTGGTTCGAACCCAAGGGAGCGCATTGATATGAGTGCTATCTCGATTCGTAACGTCTGGCAGCAATACGACGACAACGTGGTACTGGAAAACCTCAACCTGGAAGTTGCCAGCGGTGAATTCATCACCATGGTCGGCGCTTCGGGCTGCGGCAAGTCTACCTTTCTGCGCCTGCTGCTGGGCCAGGAAAAACCCAGCAAGGGGCAGATTCTACTGGACGGCGAGCCGCTGGCCGCCGAGCCCGGCCCCGAGCGCGGCGTGGTCTTCCAGCGTTACTCGGTATTCCCGCATCTGACGGTACTGGGCAATGTGATGCTCGGCCTGGAACTGCAAGCCTCACCTCTACTCGGCCGGCTGCTCGGTACTGCACGCCGCGAGGCGCGGGACCGCAGCGTTGCCATTCTGGAATCCGTCGGCCTGGGCCATGCACTGGACAAGTACCCGCATGCGCTGTCCGGCGGCATGCAGCAGCGCCTGGCAATTGCCCAGGCGCTGGTCAAGACACCGCGCATCCTGCTGCTGGACGAACCCTTCGGCGCGCTGGACCCGGGCATCCGCAAGGATATGCATGAACTGCTGCTGTCACTCTGGAAACAATCCGGATTGACGGTATTCATGGTCACCCATGATCTGACTGAAGGCTTCACCTTGGGCACGCGCCTGATGGTGTTCGATAAAACCCGCATCGATCCTCAGGCCCCCGGCGCTTATGGCGCACGTATCACTTACGACATTCCCCTGAACAGTGACCGACTGGCAGCGCGCGCTGCACTGGATGCGCTGCCTGAGCGCATCACTGGTCAACTGGCGACACCTGAACAGCAAGGAGCTTCCGCATGACTGTTCCAGCACCCCTGCGCACCACCCTGTTTGAAGAAACGCTGCCCGGCGGCGGCCACACCTCGTTCGTGCTCAAGCGCGGCCAACTGCTGCGCCTGACCGATATTGAAGGCGGCGCCAATGTCAGCCTGATGCTGTTCAACGCCCACGAGAAAAGTGAGCGCCTGAACCTGCCGGACAGCCTCAAATGCCAGCACACCGCCAAACTCACCGCGGGCCACTGCCTGTATTCGGACATGGGCCGCGTGCTCGCCGCCATCGTTACCGACAGCTGCGGCTGGAGTGACAGCTTCGGTGGTGTGCTGAATGCCGAGGAGGTTCAGGAGAAATACGGCCAGGGCCGCTACCAGGAGCTGCGCAACGGATTTTTCCGCAACGGCGTGGACAACCTGCTGGTCGAGATGGGCAAGTGGAACATGAACCTGGCCGACCTGCTGATGACGCTGAACCTGTTCAGCAAGGTGACCATTGATGCCGAGGGGCGCTTCCAGTTCCAAGCAGACAACTCTGCTGCGGGGGATGTGATCGAACTCTACGCACCCATGGATACCCTGGTGGTGCTGACCGCATTGCAGCATCCCATGGACCCGAATCCGCAGTACGCACCCAAGCCGGTGCAGCTCAGTTGGCATCAGGTCGCCGATGACGGCATCACCGTGCTGTGTCGCAACACCCGCGCAGAAAATGTGCGCGGCCTGTACAACACCGATCGCATTCACCTCTGAGGGCCGCGCACATGACACTGACCCAGACACTGACCCACAGCGATAAGCAGCCAGAAAACGCCAGCTTTCGCAGCAACATCGCCGCCGGCGAACCCTTCATGCTCGACATCAAGGCCGGCCAGACCGTGCGTCTGCTCGACCTGGAAGGCAATCAGGCAGTCGACACCCTGTTCTACAGCGCCAGCAATCCGCGTGAGCGCTATGACGTGCAACGCACCCTGCGCCGCCAGAACAGCGTGTACCTGACAACCGGCAGCGTGCTCTATAGCAATATGGGCAACCCGATGCTGACTATCAGCGCTGACACCTGCGGTCGCCACGACACCCTCGGCGGCGCCTGCGCCCAGGAAAGCAACACGGTGCGCTACGCCCTGAGCACCCGTTACATGCACAGCTGCCGCGACAACTTCCTGCGCGCCAGCCTGCACGACGGCCGCCTGACCAAGGCCGACATCAGCGCCAATATCAACTTCTTCATGAACGTGCCCGTCACCCCCGAGGGCGGCCTGACCTTCGAAGACGGCATCTCCGGCGCGGGCAAATACGTCGAGCTGATCGCGCATATGGACATCATCATTCTGATTTCCAATTGCCCGCAGTTGAACAACCCATGCAACGGCTATAACCCGACGCCTGCAGAAATACTGGTCTGGGACTGACTAGCAGAAAGCTGGAAGCTGGAAGCTGGAAGCAAGCGAGTGCAGCAGCCGACCAATGATGCCAGCCATTCGGCACCGAGGTAGCTGCACGCACAACCACTTCAAGCTTTCAGCTTCAGGCTCATAACTTGTTACCACCGGGACGACCCGGGGAGCATTGAGTAGCGAACCAGGACGACCTGGCCGAGGAATTACCATGTTCGATACCTTGTTGATTGCCAACCGTGGCGCCATTGCCTGCCGCATTTTGCGTACGCTGAAAGACCTAGATGTGCGCGGCGTAGCCGTTTACTCCGAGGCTGATGCGGCCAGCCTGCATATCCAGCAAGCCGATGAGGCAATCTCCCTCGGCGAAGGCGCCGCCACCGGCACCTATCTGGACGTGCAGAAGATCCTCGACGCTGCAAGGCAAAGTGGCGCACAGGCGATTCATCCTGGCTACGGCTTTCTCTCGGAGAATGCCGCCTTCGCTGAAGCCTGCGAGGCGGCGGGTATTGCCTTTGTCGGTCCGACCCCGGAGCAGTTGCGCGTTTTCGGCCTCAAGCACACCGCGCGCGCGCTAGCCAAGCAGCACGGCGTGCCCATGCTCGAAGGCACCGAACTGCTGGACAGCCTGGCTACGGCGCTCACCGCTGCCGAACAGGTCGGCTACCCGGTGATGCTGAAAAGCACCGCCGGCGGCGGCGGGATCGGCATGCGCGTGTGCTGGAGCGCCGGCGAGTTGAGCGAAGCCTTCGAGACGGTGAAACGCCTGGGGCAAAACAACTTCAGCGACGCCGGTGTCTTTATTGAAAAGTACATCGAGCGCGCCCGGCACCTTGAAGTGCAGGTATTCGGCGATGGGCTAGGCGGCGTTCTGGCGCTCGGTGTACGGGACTGCTCGGTGCAGCGGCGCAATCAGAAAGTGGTCGAGGAAACACCCGCACCCAACCTGCCTGAGGGCATGGCTGATGCTCTGTGCGAGGCCGCCATTCGCCTGGCCTGCGCCGTTCAATACCGTAGCGCCGGCACCGTCGAGTTCGTTTACGACAGCGAAGCGGCCCAATTCTATTTCCTGGAGGTCAATACCCGCCTGCAAGTGGAACACGGGGTGACTGAACAGGTGTGGGGCGTGGATCTGGTGCGCTGGATGATCGAGCTGGCCGCGGGCGATCTGGCCCCGCTCAGCGAGCTGGGCAAGAACCTGAAAGCGACCGGTCATGCGATTCAGGCCCGCGTTTATGCCGAAGACCCAGGCCGCGACTTTCAGCCCTGCCCTGGCCTGCTGACGGCCGTCAACTTCCCCCCTGCCAATGGCCAAGCCCTGCGAATTGATACCTGGGTAGAAGCTGGTTGCGAGATCCCGCCCTACTTCGATCCGATGATTGCCAAGATCATCTGCTGGGAACCCACGCGCGAGGCCGCCAGCGCTGCATTGCACCGCACCCTGGGTGCCACGCAGTTGTACGGTGTTGAAACCAATATCGACTATATCCGCCAGATCCTGTTGGACACTCCCTTTGCCAGCGGCGAACCCTGGACGCGCTGCCTGGAAGGCCTGACCTACCACGCCAGCACCTTTGAAGTGCTCAGTGGCGGCACTCAAACCACCGTACAGGACGTGCCCGGCCGCCTCGGCTACTGGGCGGTGGGCGTACCGCCTTCGGGCCCAATGGACAACCTGGCCCTGCAGCTGGGCAACCGTCTGCTGAACAATCCGACTGACGCCGCCGGGCTGGAAATCACCATGAGCGGCCCGATACTGAAGTTCAACACCGACGCAGTGGTGGCGATCACCGGGGCACAGATCCCTGTACACGTCGACGGCGAACCTCAGCCCATGCACACCAGCCTGCTGATCAAGGCCGGCAGCCAACTGACGCTCGGCACCATTGCCGGCGCTGGCGCACGCAGCTATATCGCCCTGCGCGGCGGCGTGCAGGTACCGGATTATCTCGGCAGTAAAAGCACCTTTACCCTCGGCCAGTTTGGTGGCCATGCCGGTCGCGCGCTGCGCGCCGGTGACGTGCTGCATCTACCGACCCTAACTGATGCCCACGCAGGCGAGAGTCTGGCAGAGGAAATGCGCACCACCTTGCCGGCCGTCAGAGAACTGCGCGTGATCTACGGCCCGCACGCGGCGCCAGAATATTTTACCCAGGCGTATATGCAGCGGTTTCTGGATACCGACTGGGAAGTGCATTTCAATTCCAGCCGCACCGGCGTACGACTGATCGGTCCCAAACCCGAATGGGTACGCGAAGACGGCGGCGAAGCCGGGCTGCACCCATCCAACATTCACGACAATCCCTACGCGATTGGCGCGGTTGATTTTACCGGTGACATGCCGGTGATCCTCGGACCAGACGGCCCAAGCCTGGGCGGCTTCGTCTGCCCGGTGAGCATTATCGAAGCCGACCTGTGGCAGATGGGCCAGCTCAAGGCCGGCGATCGAGTGCGCTTTATTCCGGTGGCGCTGGAGACCGCCCGCGAACTGGCGATGCTGCGCCAACAGGAAGTGCAGGAGTTGAGCCCGCTCTGCCCTGCGAGCAGTTCCGCTGTCGCTCCGGAATCACCCATAGTGCTGGATATCGGCGAAGAGGACACGCGGCTGGTGGCGCGCCTGTCCGGTGATACTCATCTGCTACTGGAAATCGGTCAGCCGGAACTGAACCTGGTTCTGCGTTTTCGTGGCCATGCGCTGATGCAGTCGCTGGAGGCCATGCAGTTGCCAGGCGTGAATGATCTGACCCCCGGCATTCGCTCGCTGCAGGTGCACTACCAGCCAGAAACATTGCCGTTCGACCGGCTGCTGCGCATCGTCGAGGATGCCTGGGAAGCGGTCTGCACCGCCCGCGACCTCAAGGTGCCCTCGCGCATCGTACATCTGCCGCTGTCCTGGGACGATCCGGCCTGCCAACTGGCCATCGACAAATACATGACCACGGTCAGAAAGGACGCGCCCTGGTGCCCGAGCAACCTGGAGTTTATCCGTCGCATCAATGACCTGCCCAATCTGGATGAGGTCTACCGCACGGTGTTCGACGCCAGCTATCTGGTCATGGGGCTGGGCGACGTGTATCTGGGCGCGCCGGTTGCCACGCCGCTGGACCCCCGCCATCGCCTGGTAACCACCAAATACAATCCGGCCCGCACCTGGACCGCGGAGAATTCGGTGGGCATCGGTGGCGCTTATATGTGCGTCTACGGCATGGAGGGCCCTGGCGGTTACCAGTTTGTCGGCCGCACTCTGCAAATGTGGAATCGCTACCGTGAGGTCGAGGCCTTCGGCGGAATGCCCTGGCTGCTGCGTTTCTTCGATCAGATCCGGTTCTATCCGGTGAGCGCAGATGAGCTGCAAGTCATCCGCAAGGAGTTTCCCCTTGGGCGCTACGCACTGCGCATTGAAGAAACTGAACTGCGTCTGAATGACTACCAGGCTTTCCTCGAACAGGAGGCGGACGGTATCCAGGCGTTCCGCCAGCAGCAGCAGGCCGCGTTCAAGGCCGAGCGCGAACGCTGGATTGCCAACGGGCAAGCCAATTACGAAAGTGAAGAAGCCGTCGCCGAATCGGTTGAAGACGCGCCCCTGCTGGCCGGCCAGCAAAGCATCGAAAGCCATATCGCCGGCAACCTGTGGCAGGTACAGGTCGCCGAGGGTGCGCAGGTCAAGGCAGGGGATGTACTGGTGATTCTGGAGTCGATGAAAATGGAGATACCGCTGGTAGCGCCCTGCGATGGCGTGGTCGCCTCAATCCACGTGCAACCCGGCTCCGCCGTGCGCGCCGGGCAACGCGTACTGGTATTACAACAATGACCAGCACTTTGTAGAAGCAACCGTGAGAGCGGCGACGGCCCTGTGGGAGCGACGGCCCCGTCGCGAAAAGGGGTTAAGGGGCACTCAGCAAGGCCGCTCCACAGTGGCCCGCTACCTCAACCCTTACCCAGCGCCACCTGATATAACCGATTCTTCTTTTCCCCGGTAATCTGCGCCGCCAGCGCGGCGGCCTGTTTAACCGGAAGTTCGGCCAGCAGAATATCCAGCACCCGCTGCGCTTCCGGATTCAGGCCTTCGCTCTCCTCGGGCGCGGGCATCGCTTCGACCACCAACACACACTCACCGCGCTGTTGATCAGAATCTGCCCGCACCCACTCGACCAACTCGGCTATTGGCGCACCCTTGATGGTTTCAAAGGTCTTGGTCAGCTCCCGCGCCAGCACGACCTGACGCTCGGGACCAAGGATATCAAGCATGTCCTCCACGCATTCGAGCAACCGGTGCGGCGCTTCATAAAGCATCCATGTGCGTGATTCAACGGCCAGCGCCTGCAAACGCAGGCGCCGACCGTGCGCCTTGGCCGGCAAAAAACCTTCAAAGGCAAAGCGGTCCGACGGCAGGCCCGCCGCACTCAACGCGGCAATCAGGGCACAGGCACCGGGAATGGGGCACACCCGCACGCCGGCCTCACGTGCCTGGCGTACCAGGTGATAACCCGGATCGGAAATCAGCGGCGTGCCCGCGTCGGAAATCAGCGCCATGTCCTCACCAGCCAGCATGCGCTCGACCAGACGGATGCTCTTGTCCCGCTCATTGTGATCATGACAGGCCGTGGTCGGCGTCGACACGCCAAAATGCTGCAACAAACGCGCGCTGTGACGGGTGTCTTCGGCGGCAATCAGCGCCACCGTGCGCAGCACTTCCAGCGCCCGGGGCGACATATCCTGCAGGTTACCGATGGGCGTTGCGACAACATACAGAGTACCGGACATGAGTGTTCCTGGGCTGTGTTCCTGGAATGGAGGTTACGACCATTGTACAGGACGTGATGCAGCGCATGGCGATTGCCGCCCCCCTTGGTTACAATGACCTCTTTGAATCCCACGGGTCGCACCCATCAGCGTCCCCAGCGCAAGGATACCGCCGCATGCTGCTCAGCAAACGCCTGCCATTTTTACCATTGACCCTGGCTGTGCTGATCGCCGGTTGCTCGTCTGCCCCCCAACAACTGGGGGATCTGCCACGCACGCCCCAGGCGTCCGCTGAAAAGCTGTTGAGCGATGCCGACCGCCGCTCAGGCGCCGAGGCCAACCTGCTGCGTCTTTACGCCGCCCAGGCGGCCAGTGATGCAGGAGCACATGAACAGACCCTGAGCATTCTCGAGCGCATTCCGCAAAGCGATCTGCCCACTGACCAGCAGATCCGCTTCAGCAAGCTGCAAGCTATTAGCGCAATGGCGTTGGGCGAACCCAAGATCGCACTTCGCGCCCTGCGGCATCCGTCCATCAGCCAGATCGACGGCCTGCCTATGGATGAACAATTGCAGATACAGCAGCTTCAGGCACAAGCCAACGACGGCGTGGGCGATCACCTCAAGGCCGCCGAACAACGCATCTTTATCGATGGGTTGCTAGCTGGCGACGAACAAACTGCCAACCGGCAAGCTATCTGGGACGGTATCAGCCAGATGCCTGTAGCTGATCTGCAGGCCGCGGCAGCCACCAGCACCGGCGAGTTGGCCGCCTGGTTGGAACTGGCGCTGATCGACCAGCAGTCGAACAACCTTGATCTGCAGGTTCGCGCACTCAAGCAATGGCAACAGGACAACCCTGGCCACCCAGCTGCGCAGCAGTTGCCCGCTTCACTGTCTCAAATCGTCGAGCTGCACGGTAGTCGCCCCCAGCATATCGCCCTGCTGCTGCCTTTTCAGGGCCAGTTGGCGAACGCCGGCCAGGCGCTGCGGGATGGCTTCATGGCAGCCCAGTACCAGGCGTACAGTGAAGGCCTGCCGCAACCGGAGGTCAGTCTCTACGACTCCACCGCCTATACCGACCTGAACGCTTTCTATCGCCAGGCCATTGCAGATGGCGTGGAATGGGTGATCGGGCCGCTGGAACGGGAGCAGGTCAGCCGTCTGGCAGCAATGCCTGAACTACCCCTGCCTACTCTGGCCCTGAACTATGCAGAGAGCTCGATGCCGCAAGGCACGGCGCTAGTGCAGTTCGGCCTGGCGCCAGAGGATGAAGCACGCTCCGCCGCGACCCAGGCCTGGGCCCAGGGCCACCGCCGCATGGCCGCGCTGACCGCCAGAACCGAATGGGGTGAGCGCGCTTATCAGGCCTTCCAACAATCCTGGCAGGAGCTCGGTGGTGTGCTGGTCGCGCGCGAAGTGGTCGATGAGCCCGCGGCAATGGCCGGCCAGATAGGTGACATGCTGCGTATCAGCCAGAGCGAGCAACGCGGCCAGCGGATGCAGAGCGTGCTGGGTAGCAGCCTGGTAGTTCAGCCTACACCCCGCCAGGATCTGGATGCCCTGTTTATTACCGCCGGCCCCCTACAGGCCAGGCAGATCATGCCCACGCTGGCGTTCCAGTACGCAGGTGACCTGCCTGTATACGCGACCTCACACGTGTATCAGGTTGGCGACAGCCAGAACAATGACCTGGACGGCATCTTTGTAGCGGAAACACCCTGGCTACTGGACCGCTCAGACAGCCTCTACGACTCGGTGACCCAAAACTGGCCGCAAGCCGGCGGTGCCCTTGGGCGTCTGTACGCGATGGGTATTGATGCGCAGCGCATCTTCGCCCGCCTGCCTCAAATGCAGCAATACCCTGAAACCACCGTCAATGGCGCTACCGGGGTATTGTCGTTGTCCACTGATGGGCGCATTCGCCGCCAATTGAGCTGGGGCGTGATTCAGGAAGGGACGCTTGCCCCCTCACCGGCGCTACTACCGGCACCGTGAGTTCGCTGACCGACAAACAGGTGCTTGGCAATCAGGCCGAGCGCCAGTCCGAACAGATGCTCCTGCGGGCGGGCTTGCGCTTGATGGCGCGCAATTATCGCTGCAAGCAGGGCGAGCTTGATCTGGTCATGCGCGATGCAGATACAGTAGTATTTGTGGAAGTACGTTACAGACGAAGTACCCGATGGGGCAATGCGGCGGAAACGATCGACTGGCGCAAACAGAAGCGCGTTATCGCGGCAGCACAGCACTACCTGCTTACCCACCCCCATCTGGCCAACCAGCCTTGCCGATTCGACGTCATCACGGCGCAAGGCAACCCAGCGGATCCGGCTTCTTACCAATGGATCCGAGAAGCATTCACCTGCTAGCGAGTCACGATCCCTATGGATATGCAACACCGAATCAGGCAACTCTTTACCGACAGCATTGAAACCAAAACCCGCGCCATGGACGTGCTGGGGCCAAGCATCGAGCAGGCAAGCCAATTGATGGTCAACTGCCTACTGAATGAGGGCAAGATCCTGGCCTGCGGCAATGGCGGCTCGGCCGGTGATGCCCAGCATTTCTCCTCCGAATTGCTGAACCGCTTCGAGCGTGAGCGCCCCAGCCTCCCCGCGTTGGCATTGACCACGGATAGCTCGACCATTACCTCTATCGCCAATGATTACAGCTACGACGAGATCTTCTCCAAGCAAATCCGCGCGCTGGGACAGCCCGGCGACGTACTGCTGGCGATCTCCACCAGCGGCAATTCCGGCAACGTCCTCCAGGCGATCCAGGCCGCTCACGACCGCGACATGCTGGTGGTTTGCCTGAGCGGACGGGATGGCGGCGCCATGGCCTCTCTGCTGCTGCCTGAAGACGCAGAGATTCGCGTGCCAGCTCGCTCTACCGCACGCATTCAGGAAGTCCATTTGCTGGCTATCCATTGCCTATGTGACCTTATTGACCGTCAACTGTTTGGGAGCGAAGAATGAAGCGTCTTGCAACTCTGGTTATCGCCACCCTGCTCCTGGCTGGCTGCAGCTCGGTGCTGACCGCCACACGTGACACACCGATGGAAGGCAATCAGGGCACTCGCACCCTGGGCAGCACCCTCGATGATCAACTGATTGAAACCCGAGCCGGCGTCAACATCGCCAAGGCGCATCTGGACCTTGAAAGCGCCTCGCGCGTCTCGGTGACCAGCTACAACGGCATTGTGCTGCTCGCAGGTCAAGTGCCCCGCCAGGAACTGAAGGACCTGGCCGAACAGGTCGCCAAGAATGTGCAACGGGTCAAGGTCGTCCATAACGAGCTGACCGTGGGCGAGAACCTGCCATTACTGGCACGCAATAACGACGCGCTGATTACTACCAACGCCAAGGCGCGCATGCTTAGTGACAGCGCCATCCCCGGGCGACGCATCAAGGTCACAACGGAAGCCGGCGTCGTCTACCTGCTGGGCCTTGTCAACCGTCAGGAAGCGGATTTAGCGGTCAATGCCGTGCAGCAGATTGGTGGTGTGCAGCGCATTGTGAAGCTCTTCGAATATATCGACTGAAGCACTGTTACAACACAAAAAAGCCCCGCTTCGGATCTCCGAGCGGGGCTTTTTAATGCAGCAGAAACGCTTACTTGACGACTTTCAACGCTGGCCTGGCAGGCTTGGCCGGTGCTGCCCCCTTGGCAGGAAGCGGCGCCTTGTCGGCTGGAGGCGGCGCAGGGGCCGGCTCGACCTCAAAGACCATGCCCTGGCCATTCTCACGCGCGTAAATGGCCATGACCGCCTGAGCAGGCAACCAGACCTGCTGGGCTACACCACCGAAACGACCATCAAAGCAGATTTTCTCATTATCCATTTCGAGGTGGCGGATGGCGCTGGGTGACAGGTTCAGCACAATCTGACCTGCCTCTACGAATGACTCGGGAACCACTGTATCTGGATAATGCGCATTAACCAGCACATAAGGCGTGCAGTCATTATCCAGTATCCACTCATAAAGTGAACGAATCAGGTAGGGTCGGCTTGAGCTCATCTGAGCCATGCGGGCCTCCTATTTTTGGTGAATTGCTTACTGCATTTCCTTCTCGGCGGCCGACAGGCTGCCAAGAAAACCTTCACGCTGGAAGATCTTGTCCATGTAATCCTGCAGCGGCTTGGCTTGCTTCGGCAGCTCGACACCCAGCATGGGCAAACGCCAGAGGATAGGGGCGATACAGCAATCGACCAGGCTGAACTCCTCGCTCATGAAGAATGGCATCTCGGCGAACACCGGCGCCACCCCGATAAGGCTTTCACGCAATTCCTTGCGCGCCTTGGTCACAGCAGCCGCAGGCGTCTTCGGATTGGTGATCGCGTCCACCAGGCCACACCAGTCACGCTGTACACGGAACATAAGCAGCCGGGTGTTGGCACGGGCCACCGGGTAAACCGGCAGCAACGGTGGATGCGGGAAGCGCTCGTCCAGATACTCCATCATGATATTGGGCTCATAGAGCACCAGATCACGATCCAGCAAGGTCGGTACGCTGTTGTACGGGTTGTTCTCCGCCAACTCTTCAGGATGGTTGTCGGGCTCAACGTTGATGACGTCAACGGTAACGCCTTTCTCCGCCAGAACAATACGGACACGATGACAATAGTGGTCACGTGGATCAGAGAAAAAAGCCATCGAAGAACGCTTGTTGGCGGTAACGCCCATAAATCAACCCTCATCCATTAGCGGATTGCGGTAAACAACAGATCGCGCTGCTGCGCAGGTACGCAAGACAGACTCGCAATAGGGTCCGCCCCAATTAGTAGTGACGCATTATACCCCAGAAACAAGAGCGCGCCCCAAAGGGCGCGCAATTGATTCCTGAAAAAGCGTTCGTTAATGAACGTCTTTCCAGTACTCCCGCTTGAGCAGGAAGGCAAATACGAACAGGAAGGCCAGATACAGCAGCACATAGGTCCCGATGCGATGGCGTTCAAGCTTGATCGGGTCCGCCGAGTAAGCCAGGAAATTCACCAGGTTACGCACCGTGGTATCGAACTCCTCCTCGGTCTGGGTACCCGTACCCTCAACGATGGTCAGCACGTCGCACTGCTCATCCTTGACGGTCTCGCCGGTCAAGGTGTCACGCTGGACCCTGCCGCTCTCATCAGTGACTGGCATGCCTTTGCAGCCAATTACCTGACGACCCTGCAGCTCGGCCAGCACGTTGGGCATACCCACGTTGGCAAACACCTTGTTGTTGACACCATAGGGACGCGAAGGATCTTCATAGAAGGTCTTCAGGTAGGTGTACAACCAGTCTTCACCACGCACTCGAGCCACGTTGGTCAGATCCGGCGGCGCCGCACCAAACCAGGCCTTTGAGTCGGCCTGACGCATGCCGATCTTCATATGATCACCGATCATAGCGCCCTCGGAGAACACCAGATTGTCCATCATCAGCTCTTCCGGAATATCCAGGTCGGTAGCGACACGCTCGTAACGCTGATACTGAGCAGAATGGCAGCCCATACAGTAGTTGACGAAGGTACGCGCGCCATCCTGCAGGGACGCCTTGTCACGCAGATCGATATTCGCCGATTCCAGATGCGCACCACTGGGTGCGGCCAGGGCCACAGCAGGGACGAGCGCGAACAACAGTGCAATCAATTGCTTTTTCATTAGCCAGTAACCCTCTCCGGAACGGGTTTAGTCTTCTCCATGCGGGTATAGAACGGCATGAGTATGAAGAAGGCGAAATACAGTACGGTACAAATCTGCGATACCAGGGTACGGAAGTCGTTACCCGGGATCGCACCCAGAATACCGAGGATCACGAAGGAGATGCAGAACACCACCAGGGCAACCTTGCTCATCCAACCCTTGTAGCGAATCGAACGTACCGGGCTGCGATCCAGCCAGGGCAGCACGAACAGCACCGCGATCGCGGCACCCATCGCCACCACACCCGGGAAGGCCGAGCCACCAATTGCCGGCACTGCGCGCAAGATCGCGTAGAAAGGCGTGAAGTACCACACCGGAGCGATGTGATCAGGCGTCTTCAACTGGTTGGCAATTTCAAAGTTCGGCTTTTCCAGGAAGAAACCACCCATTTCCGGGAAGAAGAACACCACAATGCAGAACACAAACAGGAACACGACGACACCGACGATATCCTTGACCGTGTAGTAAGGGTGGAAAGCGATGCCGTCCAGCGGCTTGCCGTTCTCATCCTTGTACTTCTTGATATCAACGCCATCAGGGTTGTTGGAACCCACTTCGTGCAGAGCGATGATGTGCAGTACCACCAGGCCAAGCAGTACGATCGGCAGGGCGACCACATGCAGGGCAAAGAAGCGGTTCAGGGTAATGCCGGAAATCAGATAATCACCGCGGATCCACTGCTGCAGATCGGGCCCGATAAACGGAATCGCCCCAAACAGGGAAATAATCACCTGTGCCCCCCAGTATGACATCTGACCCCAGGGCAACAGATAACCCATGAAAGCCTCAGCCATCAGCACCAGGTAGATGGTCATACCGAACAGCCAGATCAGCTCACGCGGCTTCTGATAGGAGCCGTACATGATGCCACGCAGCATGTGCAGGTAGATCACGACGAAGAACGCAGATGCACCCGTGGAGTGCATGTAACGCAGCAGCCAGCCATATTCCACATCGCGCATGATGTATTCGATCGAGGCGAATGCACCATCACCCGAGGGCTCATAGCTCATGGTCAGCCACACGCCGGTGATGATCTGGTTGACCAGCACCAGCATCGCCAGCGAGCCGAAGAAGTAGAAGAAGTTGAAGTTCTTGGGAGCGTAATACTTGGTCAGGTGATCTTCGACCACCCGATTGACGGACATCCGCTCGTTGATCCAGTTGTTCAGCTTGCTCATCAGGCAGACTCCTCATCCAGGCCGACAACAATAATGTCATCGGTCTCATAGGAATGGGGTGGGACCGGCAGGTTCAACGGGGCGGGCTGCCCACGATGGACGCGTCCAGCCATATCGTAACGGGAGCTATGGCATGGGCAGAAATACCCACCCTTCCACTCATTACCCATATCAGCAGAGGCCACTTCCGGACGGAACAGGGGCGAGCAGCCCAGGTGCGTACAGATACCCATGACGACCAGCACTTCCGGGCGAATGGCGCGGGTGTGCAGATCGACATACTCGGGCTGGCTGGAAGACTCGGATTCCGGATCGGCCAGAATGCCGACGTTTTCCTCGAGGATCTCAAGAGCCTCGGGAGTGCGGCGGGAAATAAATACCGGCTGGCCACGCCATTCAGCAACGATCTGCTGACCTGCTTCCAGCTTGCTTATATTTACCCGGACCGGCGCACCAGCTGCCTTGGCCCTGGCGCTCGGGAACCATGATCCCACGAAGGGTACCGCCACCCCTACGGCTCCGGCAGCACCCACAACACCTGTGGCTGCTACCAGGAAGCGACGCCGGCCGTTATTAACGCCGTCATTACTCATCCAGTCGTCTCCCATCTGCTAATTCAGGCCTTTTATAAGCCCTTTTAAGAGTTTTAATCCGCATGCACAAAATGAATCCGATGGTAATGAAAAACCCCATTTTTGACAAGGTGAAGTATTCATCATTTACCTCAGCCGCCAGGCCGAACACACTGAATTGCGGGGCTTTGCAGCGCGCTAGAGCGCGAGCGGCATTTTGCCGCAGATACAAAAACGCCCGGAGTCCAATAGGAAGCCGGGCGCTTGGCGGAAAAGTCTTGCGACTTAACGCTTGGAGTACTGAGGACGCTTACGCGCTTTACGCAGACCCACTTTCTTACGTTCAACTTCACGAGCGTCACGTGTAACGAAGCCTGCCTTGCGCAATACGCCGCGCAGAGTCTCGTCATATTCCATCAGTGCGCGAGTGATACCGTGGCGGATCGCACCGGCCTGACCCGTAGTACCACCACCCTTGACGGTGACGAAGACGTCAAACTTGGAAACGTTTTCAGTCAGTTCCAGCGGCTGGCGAACAACCATGCGAGCTGTTTCACGACCGAAGAAGTTTTCGATGGTGCGGTTGTTGATCTGGATGTTGCCATTACCCGGACGCAGGAACACCCGAGCGGTGGCAGTTTTACGACGGCCAGTACCGTAGTTTTGTGTCGCCGACATAGTATGCTCCTTAGACCTTCAATTCTTGGGGTTGCTGAGCCGCATGGGGATGAACTGCACCTTTGTACACTTTCATCTTGCGGTACATTGCACGACCCAAGGGGTTTTTCGGCAACATGCCTTTGACGGCTGACTCGATGATGCGCTCAGGAGCGCGTACAACGAGCTTTTCGAAGTTGATCGACTTGATACCGCCCGGGAAACCGGAGTGGCTGTAGTAGATCTTGTCCTGAGCCTTGTTGCCCGTCACATGAATCTTTTCCGCGTTGACGATGACGATATAATCGCCAGTATCCACGTGAGGCGTGTACTCGGGCTTGTGCTTACCGCGCAGGCGTGAAGCCACTTCGGTAGCAAGGCGACCCAGGGTCAGACCGGTAGCATCTACAATGTACCAATCGCGTTTTACGGTTTCAGGTTTGGCGCTGAAGGTTTTCATTAATCCTAGCCTCAGAGGCCACTCTTGTTTAGAAGAGGGCGAATCTTACAGAATGAAATGTGTTTTTACAAGACAACAAAGCCTAGAACAGACACTCAGTGGGGGCTGCGTGGGTCTGGGTGGCATCTGCGCTGTAAACAACAACGACAGGCTAGGCATCCTGTCGAAAGTGGCGGGCATTATGCCAAGGGAGCTAAAAATTACAACCCTTATTTACATTTACGGCTACTTTAGCGCAGCTTATGCTCAATAATGAGACCATCAATGACCCACATGGAGCACCTTCATGCAATACCGCCCACTCGGCCGCAGCAAACTCAAGGTCAGCGCCCTATGCCTGGGCACCATGACCTGGGGCGAGCAGAACACCCAGAAAGACGCCTTTGCCCAGATTGATCGGGCCAAGGATGCCGGCGTCAACTTTATCGATGCCGCGGAAATGTATCCGGTGCCGCCGGTAGCCGACACCTACGGCGAAACAGAACGCATCCTCGGCCAGTACTTTGCCGAGCGTGGCAACCGCGAGAACTGGATAGTGGCAAGCAAGGTCGCCGGGCCTGGCGACTGGCTGCCACACATCCGTGATGGCAAGACGCGCTTCAATCGCGAGCACCTGACCGCAGCGCTGGACGCCAGCCTCAAGCGCCTGCAGACCGACTATATCGACCTGTATCAGTTGCACTGGCCTGATCGCAGCACCAACTTTTTTGGCAAGCTGGGCTACAAACACGACCCCGACGAACTGATCACCCCGGTGGAAGATACGCTTGAAGTGCTTGATGAGATGGTCAAGGCAGGCAAGATCCGCCACATCGGGCTATCCAACGAAACGCCCTGGGGTGTCAGCCGCTTTCTGCACCTGGCCGAAAGCCGCGGCTGGCCGCGCATTGCGTCCATTCAGAACCCCTATAACCTGCTCAACCGCAGCTATGAGATCGGTATGGCGGAGATGTCCCTGCGTGAGCAGACTGGCTTGCTGGCCTACTCGCCCCTGGCGTTCGGCACATTGACCGGCAAATACCTGAACGGCCTGCGGCCGGAGAAAGGCCGTCTGACGCTATTCAGCCGCTTCAACCGCTATACCAACCCCCAGGCGCAAAAAGCCTGTGCGCGCTACGTGCAACTGGCCCGCGACCACGGCATGGACCCGGCGCAGATGGCCTTGGCGTTTGTAACCCGCCAGCCGTTCGTGACCAGCAACATCATTGGCGCTACCAATATGGACCAGCTCAACCGTAATTTGAGCAGCGTCAATATGGGCCTGACCGACGCGATTCTCGAAGCTATCGCCGAGATTCACCAAAGCCAGCCCAACCCCGCGCCCTGATCCGCCTGACTGCCACCAAATACTCTCGAGTCTTTGGTGGCAGCTTCTTTTATCCAGCCCCATTCGCTGCCTTTATTCCAACAAACAAGACACTTGCGCCATACCTGAAGATGCTTTAGTCATATAGTGGCCGATACAACCTATAAAAATGAGTTTGACCATGCCCCTTATCAACCCCTCCCTGACGCCCCTGCGCCAGGTAGCCATACTTGCCACTGACGGCGTCATCGCCTCTACCCTGATGCAGGCCAAGGATTTTTTCCATATGGCCAGTCTGCGCGACGGCAGGCGCCGAGGCCAAGGGCTGACACCCGGCTTCCGCACCTCGATCGTTGCCCCTGATACCCTGCCCGTGACTAGCTTCAGCCAGGATCGCATCGCTACCGACGCCACGCTCAGTGCACTCCGCCCACAGCTGATCATGCTCCCGGCCTTCTGGGGCGATTTTGACCAGATGCTCGAGCGCTATCCGGACGTCATCCCCTGGCTTCAGGCGGAGCATGCACGCGGTACGCTGATCAGCGCCGAAGCGACCGGAGTATTCTGGATAGCTGCGGCAGGCTTGCTGAATGGCCGGGAAGCGACCACCTACTGGCGGTTTTTTGAGGAATTCAGCGAGCGCTTTCCCGAAGTGATCTTATGCAAGGACAAACACATCACCGATGCGGACAACATCTATTGCGCCGCAGGCGTCACCTCCGGCTGCGATCTGGCCATCCACCTGATCGAAAAGCTCTGCGGAAGCCAGGTAGCCCAGGCTGTCGCACGCGATACCTTGTACGAAGTACAGCGCAGCTACACCCCTGGCATCATTGGCTTCGGCGGTCAGAAACTGCATCAGGACGTGGCCATATTGCAGATTCAGCAATGGCTGGAGGAGCATTTTGCCGAAAAGTTTCGCTTTGAGGACGTGGCCAGCCAGCATGGCATGAGCATTCGTAACTTCATGCGCCGCTTCCAGGCTGCCACCGGCGACAAACCGCTGCATTACCTGCAGCGCTTACGTATCGAAACAGCGAAGAATCTGCTGAGCACCACGCGCCAGAGCATCAAGACTATCAGCTACGATGTCGGTTATGACGATGCGAGCTTCTTCGCCCGACTGTTCAGGCAACATACCGACCTGTCACCCAATCAGTATCGCAAACAGTTCCAGCAGTCCAGCCACTGAAGCGCGCGGGCGATACTAGCGCAAGGCATCAAGGCTTGTGCGCGCGAGCCAGAAATTCGTGGGACTGCATTTCCAGCAGGCGGCTGAGGGTGCGCTGAAACTCGAAGCTCAGGCGCCCGCCGGTGTAGAGATCCTTCAGCTCGACCTCGGCCGAGAGGATCAGCTTGACGTTGCGATCGTAGAACTCGTCGACCAGATTGATAAAGCGCCGGGCCATATCGTCCTTGCTGGTATCCATCTGCTCGACATTGGCCACCAGCACCGCATGGAATACCTTGGCCAGCTCGATGTAATCATTCTGGCTGCGCGGCCCGTCACAGAGCTCGCGGAACTCGAACCAGCCAACGTCTTCGCAGACCCGAATGGAGCGTACCGGACGATTTTCGACGGTCAGCAGCTCCGCCTCTACCGATTCGTTCATGTCCGGCACCAGGCTCTCGAAACTGCGCTGCAGACTCGCATTGGCGCCTGCATCCAACGGCCAATAATACAGTTCGGCCTGTTCCAACGCGCGCAGCCGATAGTCGACGCCGTTGTCCACATTAACCACGTCGGTATGGCTGTTGAGCAAGGCAATGGCCGGCAGAAAACGCGCCCTCTGCAAACCGTCCCTATAGAGGCCATCGGGTACGATGTTGGAGGTGGCCACCAGGGTTACGCCATTCTTGAACAGCTCTTCCATCAGGGTGCCGAGGATCATCGCATCGGTGATATCCGACACGAAAAACTCGTCGAAACAGATCACCCGCGCTTCTTCGGCAAACTGCGCCGCAATCAGGGTCAGCGGGTTCTTTTCGCCTTTGAGCCCTTGCAGCTCATGATGAACACGCTGCATGAAGCGGTGAAAATGCGTACGCATCTTGCGCTGGAAGGGTAGAGCATCAAAGAAGGTATCGACCAGATAGGTCTTGCCGCGCCCTACTCCGCCCCAGAAATACAGACCCTTGACCGGCTCTACCTTTCTCTTCAGCAACCTGCCAAACAGGCTTGAGCGAGCCGACTCGGCCGCCACCAGTTCATCAAACAGACGCTGAAGATGGCGGACCGCCTGTTCCTGGGCGGGATCACGAACAAAATCCGGGCGCTGGAGATCAGCCTTATAGCGTTCAAGGGGTGTCATAGGCGGGTAACCCTGGCCAGATCATGGGGGGCGGTACTTTAACGCCACCCATGGCGCTTGGCAATCAACCTAAAGCAGCAGGTTTTCGACCTTCTCTTTCAACTCCACCAGCCGCCCATGGAAGAAATGCCCGGTCTCTGCAAAGCGGATAACCTCAATACCAGGCTGACCTTCCAGCATGTTGAACACTGAAGCGGAAGCCACTACGTCATCCGCCTCGCCCATCAGCACCGTAGCCGGGCAAGCCAGTGGCAGCAGTTCGGCAAAGGGCAACTTTTCCACCGAGGGCGCAACCAGCAACAAATGCTTCGGCGGTGGGTCCAGTTGCGCAGCTGCGGCCGCAGCAACATAGCCGCCAAAGGAAAAACCCATCAACCATAGCGGCAACTCGAACTCGGCCAGCGCCCAGGCGATGACAGCGAGGCAGTCGTCAACCTCACCGCGCCCATCGGCATGCTCACCCTCACTCTTGCCAACCCCGCGAAAGTTGAAACGCACCACACTGGCCTGCCGGTCCCGCGCTGCACGCATCAGCGTGTGTACCACCTTGTTATGCATGGTTCCGCCCTGCACGGGATTGGGATGGCAGATCACCACCACGGCAACCGGGTTATCCACGCGGGTCACCAATAGCTCCAGTGACCCTGCCGGCCCTTCAATCGCCAGACGTTCCTCGGTACTACTACTCATTAGTGCGTCTCCCGTGACTAAGGCGTTATGGCTGTCGTCGCAAAAGGGTAGCAGATACGGCATGGACGTGGGCGCCAGCGCGACCATTTTGCCTAATGCGCCATGCAGGGCACTAGCCTTGGCAGTGAAATGTCGTTACCGTTAGAACTAAAGCGTATCGTCTATATCAAAGTAGTCGACCACCCAGAACTCATCGAGGGACCCAAGGTGCAAGCAAGCGAAAACATCTGGATTGCGGCCGCGATTGCCCTGGCATTGGGCATCGTCATTGGCATCATTCTTACCCAACTGGCGCGGCGCGTTAGCGGTGGCAACTCAACGGGCACCCAGGCTCAGCTTGAAAGCCTGCAATTGCGTTTCGAGGAGTATCAGCAGGAGGTTTCGAGCCACTTCAAAACCACTGCCAGCCTGGTCTCCCGACTCAATCGCAGCTATCAGGACATTCAGGAACATATGGCCCAGGGCGCGATGGATCTGTCGCCGGATGACATGACTCGCCAGCGGCTTCTGGCTGCCCTGGAAGAACAGGCCGCCCCTTCCGCAAGCTCGCACAGCACATCCGAGCCGGTTTTTGACAGCCTGGAGCCGCCGCGTGACTACGCACCCAAAATGCAGGACATGCCCGGCACCTTGTCTGAAAATTATGGCATCAAGCGCAAGCCCTGATGCCGCCTGGTCCGCGACAGCGTCGCGGACACCTTGCCCGGACACCACTCAGCATGCCGGTCACTGACCAGAACCCGTTCTTCTCCTTCGCCAACGATAACCCCGGACTGCTGGTCATTTCCGGGGATTGGCTGCTCGAGCATTACAGCCAGCTCCGCCGCCTGACCACGGCCGCCCAGCAGCACGCGGGTGAGGTTACGCAGGTGGACATCGCCGGGCTGAACAAACTGGATACCGCCGGCGCACAATTACTGGCAGAACTGCTCGGCCAGGCGCGCCTGGAGCAGTTGACTGAACAATCCGGACAGCTTCCTGAAGAGCGCCGCATATTATTGCGCAGGGTCGCGCAGAGTCTTGACCTGGAAGACCCGCCTGCACCAGCGCGCTGCTCACTTCTGGTTGAGTTGCTGGAACGCACAGGCAAGGCAACCGCCATTTTCTGGGGTCATCTGGTAGAATTGCTGGGCTTTACTGGGCTGACACTGGCAAGCCTCGCGTCGAACCTTTTGCGCCCGAAAAGATGGCGAGTGACTGCCGTTGTCGCTCAGGTCGAGCAGACTGCGCTGAACGCGGTACCCATTGTGGCGCTATTAACCTTCATGGTCGGCGCGGTGATCGCGTTTCTCGGTGCGACTGTGCTGGACAGTTTTGGCGCCAGCATTTACACCGTCGATCTGGTGGCCTTCTCGTTTCTGCGTGAATTTGCGGTATTGCTCACCGCCATCCTGATGGCCGGCCGCACCGCCAGCGCCTTCACCGCGCAGATTGGCTCGATGAAAGCCAACGAAGAAATCGACGCTATCCGCGCACTGGGCCTGAACCCGATGGAGATTCTGGTACTCCCCAGAGTCCTGGCGATGCTTATTGCCCTGCCCATCCTGACGCTGGTGGCGATGCTTTCGGGCCTGTTTGGCGGCGCACTGGTCTGCGCCCTGGCCCTGGATATATCGCCGACCATGTTCCTCAGCATGTTGCAGCAGAACGTCGAGGCCCGACATTTCTTTCTCGGCATCGCCAAAGCGCCGATCTTTGCCCTACTGATTGCGATTATCGGCTGCCTTGAGGGTCTCAAGGTCAGCGGTAGCGCGGAATCAGTGGGTGAGCACACCACCTCCAGCGTGGTGCAGTCCATATTCGTGGTCATTCTGGTGGATGCCATGGCAGCGATGTTCTACATGGAGATGGGCTGGTGAACAGCTTAACCGACACATCCGAACCGCTGGTTCAGGTCAGAGGCCTGCTGAACCGTTTTGGCACTCAGACTGTGCATGAGGACCTTGATCTGGATATCCAGCGCGGGGAAATTCTCGGTGTGGTCGGCGGCTCAGGCACTGGCAAATCCGTATTGCTGCGCTCCATCGTCGGTCTGCACCGGCCCGACGCCGGCAGTGTTCGCCTGTTTGGCGAGGACCTACAGGCACTCAGCACCGAAGAACGCTCTCGCTATGAACGGCGCTTTGGCGTGTTGTTCCAGCAAGGCGCGCTGTTCTCCTCATTGACCGTGGCCGAGAATATTGCGCTGCCGTTGATTGAGCACACCGGCCTGAGCCGTGAAGACGCCGAGCACCTGGCCAAGATGAAGCTCGCGCTGGCCGGTCTGCCCGCCTTGGCCGGAGACAAGTACCCCTCGGAGCTCTCAGGTGGCATGATCAAGCGCGCCGCCCTGGCCAGAGCCCTGGCGCTCGACCCCGATATTCTGTTTCTTGACGAGCCGACTGCCGGGCTTGACCCGATTGGCGCCGCTGCCTTTGATGATCTGATCAAGACGCTGCGTGATGCCATGGGGCTGACTGTGTTCCTGGTCACCCACGATCTGGACACCCTGTATGCCATTTGCGACCGGATCGCCGTATTATCGGATCGCCGCGTGCTGATTGCCGATACGCTGGAAAAAGTTGCCGCCACGGACAACCAGTGGATTCAGGAATATTTCCACGGCCCTCGCGGCCGTGCCGCGGCGCAAGCCGCCCACCATCAACATCCCTTGGAGTCCCGCAGCTAATGGAAACCCGAGCCCATCACGTTCTGATTGGCCTGTTCACCCTGATTGCCGCAGGGGCGGCCATATTCTTTGCCATCTGGCTGAGCAACACCAGCACCAGCAGGGAATACAAGGACTACACCGTCGTATTCAATCAGGCCGTGACTGGCCTGTCGCGCGGTAGCGCCGTACAGTACAGCGGCATCAAGATCGGCGACATCAGCTCCCTGAGCCTGGATCCTGAAGATCCCCGCCGGGTATTGGCGCGTATTCGCGTTGAGGCCAATATCCCAATCAAGGAAGACACCCGGGCCAGATTGTCTTTCACCGGCATCACTGGCACCTCGGTCATCGAACTGAGCCACGGCGAGCCGTCCAGCCCACCGCTGGTTGGTGAGGGTGACAACGATCCGATCATTGTCGCCTCGCCATCGCCCATCTCGGCCCTGCTGGCTGACGGCGAAGACCTGATGACCAATATCAACCAACTCATGTCCAGCGCGCGCAACATTCTCTCAGAAGAGAACGTTGACAGCTTCAGCCGCACCATGGAGTCCATAGAAAAAGCCACCACCAGCATTGCCAATCAGGGTGATGATCTGGCCGTACTGATTGACGAGTTGACCACCGTCAGCCGGCAGGCAGGCCAGACACTCGAACTAACCTCCCAACTGATGGGCAGCGCCGATGCCCTACTGAACGACCAGGGTAGCCGCACGCTGGATGGCGCTGAACAGGCGCTGGAATCCATTGCGCGTACCAGCGCGGTGCTTGAGGAAATGCTGACCGACAACAGCGAAGCCTTCGCCAGCGGCATGCAGGGCCTAGGTCAGTTGGAGCCCGCCATCAACGAATTGCGTGGCAGCCTGGGTTCACTGCGCAGCATCACCCGCCGCCTGGAAGACAACCCAACGCGCTTTTTGCTCGGCCGTGACAGTATCGAGGAGTTTGAACCGTGAACAAGCGACATTACCTGACGCGCACCGCACTGGCCGCCATGACCGCAATAGCGCTGTCAGCCTGCACCATCTTGCCTGAAACAGAGCCGCTTACGGTCTTTCAGCTAGCGCCACCTCAGATGCAACCCCTGGCTGCAGCACAATCACTCCCCTCATTGCGTATCAACACGCCGCAGGCGGGTTTTGCGCTAAGCAGCCCACGGATGCTGGTCAATCCTAGCGGTGATCAGGTCAGCACCTACAAAGGCGCGCGCTGGACCGATCCGGTTCCGGCACTGCTACGCGAGCACCTGGCCAAGGCCTTTACCCAACAGGTATCGGCGACCGGCATCACCACGGACGAACATGCACTGCATTCGGATGTTCACCTGGGCAGCGATCTACGCCAATTCCAGGTGCGCTATAACGGCTCTGCACCCAGCGCCGTGATTGAGCTGAACGCAAGGCTGATCAACCCCAACTCGCGTGACGTGATTGCCGCCCAGCACTTTCTGGTCGAGCAGCCACTCGACAACCCGCAAGTGGCCGGGGTAGTGGATGGCTTCAAGCTGGCGGCTGACGAACTGGCCGAACAAATGATCCGCTGGACCACCGACAGCTTGCAGGGCTACGAAGTCAAGTAAGCCTTCAGGCAATAAAAAACCGCCCGGGGGCGGTTTTTTATTGTGCATCAACTTCGATCATTCCCACTCGATGGTCGCTGGCGGCTTACTGGAAATGTCGTAGGTAACCCGCGAAATACCGGTAATTTCGTTGATGATGCGGTTGGAGACTGTCTCCAGGAACTCATAGGGCAAGTGTGCCCAGCGTGCGGTCATGAAGTCGATAGTTTCTACTGCCCGCAGCGCAATCACCCACTCGTAGCGGCGGCCGTCGCCGACCACACCTACCGATTTGACCGGCAAAAATACCGCGAAGGCCTGGCTGGTTTTCTGATAGAGGTCGGCGCGATGCAGCTCTTCGATAAAGATGTAATCAGCCCGGCGCAGAATGTCGGCGTACTCCTTGCGCACTTCAGCCAGAATCCGCACGCCCAGGCCCGGGCCGGGGAATGGATGGCGGTAGACCATGTTGTACGGCAAGCCCAGCTCCAGGCCGATCTTGCGCACTTCATCCTTGAACAGCTCGCGTAGCGGCTCGACCAGCTCAAAAGCCATATCGTCCGGCAAACCACCGACGTTATGGTGCGATTTGATCACGTGCGCCTTGCCGTTCTTGGAACCCGCGGATTCAATCACGTCGGGGTAGATGGTGCCCTGGGCCAGGTATTTCACGCCCTTGAGCTTGGTCGCTTCTTCGTCGAAGACTTCGATAAAGGTGCGGCCGATGATCTTGCGCTTCTCCTCAGGATCAGTCACACCCAGCAGGCGCGAGAGGAACTTGTCTTCGGCGTTGACGCGAATCACCTTGACGCCCATGTTCTCGGCGAACATGGCCATCACCTGCTCACCTTCATGCAGGCGCAGCAGGCCGTTGTCGACAAAGACGCAGGTCAATTGATCGCCGATGGCCTGGTGCAGCAGCGCCGCGACCACGGACGAATCCACACCGCCGGAGAGGCCCAGGAGCACGTTCGCATCACCCACCTGCGCGCGTACGTTGGCCACCGCATCTTCAACGATGTTCGACGGCGTCCACAGCGCTTCACAGCCACACAGATCGATAATAAAGCGCGACAGGATGCGCTGGCCCTGACGGGTGTGGGTCACTTCCGGGTGAAATTGCACGCCGTAGAAGTGTCGGCTCTCATCGCCCATCGCCGCGATAGCGCAGCTAGGGGTGCTGGCGAGGATATGGAAGCCGTCCGGCAGGGAGATCACCTTGTCACCGTGACTCATCCACACATCCAGCCCCAGCACACCGTCTTCATCGACATGGTCTTCAATACCGGAGAGGAAGTCGCTCTTGCCGACAATATCCACCCGCGCATAACCAAATTCATGTTTGTCCGAGCCCTGCACCTTGCCGCCCAGCTGCTCCGCCATGGTTTGCATGCCATAGCAGATACCCAGTACCGGCACACCCAGCTCATAGACAATCCCCGGTGCTCGCGGCGAACCCGCGGCGGGGACCGACTCGGGACCGCCAGCCAGGATAATGCCCTTGGGAGCGAAGGCACTGATTTCGGCTTCGTCCATATCCCAGGCGCGGATCTCGCAATAAACGCCAATTTCTCGCACGCGGCGGGCAATCAACTGAGTGTACTGGGAGCCGAAATCGAGAATCAGGATGCGATGGGCGTGGATGTCTTGCTGAAGCATGGAGGCTTTCCTTCGGAAAGAGCTTGAAGCTGAAAGCTGGAAGCCAAAAGTCTGAAGCCGGCACAGTGACCGGCTTCAGCATCAGGCTTCCAGCGCCTGATTCATTCTTGTATCAACCGACGCGATAGTTCGGCGATTCCTTGGTGATCTGCACGTCGTGAACGTGTGATTCGCTCATACCGGCACTGGTGATGCGCACAAACTGGGGCTTGGTACGCATTTCCTGGATATTGCTGCTGCCGGTGTAACCCATGGATGCCCGCAGACCGCCCATCAACTGATGGATAATCGCTGCCAGCGAACCCTTGTAAGGCACACGACCTTCAATACCTTCGGGGACCAGCTTTTCCGCACCGGCGCTGGAATCCTGGAAATAACGGTCCGAGGAGCCCTGACTCTGCGCCATGGCACCCATGGAGCCCATGCCGCGATAAGCCTTGTAAGAACGGCCCTGGAACAACTCGACTTCGCCTGGCGCCTCTTCGGTACCAGCAAACATCGAGCCCATCATCACCACAGAGGCACCCGCTGCAATCGCCTTGGCCAGATCACCGGAGAAGCGGATACCGCCATCGGCGATGACCGGCACGTCCAGGTCCTTGAGCGCAGCGGCTACGTCAGCAATCGCGGAAATCTGTGGCACGCCAACACCGGCGACGATGCGCGTGGTGCAGATTGAACCCGGGCCAATACCCACCTTGACCGCATCAGCGCCCGCTTCAGCCAGCGCGATGGCCGCATCGGCGGTAGCGATATTGCCGCCAACCACCTGAATATCGGGATAGTTTTCCTTTACCCAGCGAACGCGATCGATTACGCCACGGGAGTGACCATGCGCAGTGTCTACCACCACCACATCGACACCCGCAGCCGCCAAGGCAGCGATCCGCTCAGGCGTATCGGCGCCGGTACCCACGGCAGCGCCCACCAGCAGACGACCCTGGTCATCCTTGGTGGCGTTGGGGTAGGCACGGGCCTTTTCGATATCCTTGACGGTCATCATGCCCTGCAGGCCGAACTGGTCGTCAACGATCAGCACTTTCTCGATCCGATGACGGTGCAGCAACTCGCGTACTGCCGCGGCGCTGACGCCTTCCTTGACCGTCACCAGCTTGTCCTTGCCGGTCATCACATCACGCACCTTGGCGTTCATGCGGGTTTCAAAACGAATGTCGCGGGCGGTGACAATACCCACCAGGTCGCCGCCAGACAGTACCGGCACCCCGGAAATATTGTTTACACGGGTCAACTCGACCAGCTCACCGACGGTGGCATCGGCGTCGATGGTGATCGGATCCTTGACCACACCGGATTCAAACTTCTTCACCTTGCGGACTTCGGCAGCCTGCTGCTCGACAGTCATGTTCTTGTGAATAATCCCCATGCCACCTTCCTGGGCCATGGCAATCGCCAGGCGCGCTTCGGTAACAGTGTCCATTGCGGCGGACAGCAGGGGGATATTGAGTTCGATGCGCCGGGTGAGCCGGGACTTGAGGCTGACGTCCTTGGGCATGACCTCGGAATATCCGGGCACCAGCAGAACATCATCAAAGGTAAGTGCTTCTTGGCTTACACGTAGCATAGCAGGGCTCCCGAGCGGGAAAATGGAAGCAGGGCATTATACCTATCAGGGGCATGTCTCTCAATCGCTATAAGCCCTGTAACGGAATTATTCTCTGCAGGTGCCAGGCACGTTAAGATGCACGCATGACCGATGACGCCCTGTTTAAACGCCTGACTGCCGAGCGCGACGTGCTCAGCGTCAGTCAACTCAATGCCCGCGCCCGCAGCCTGCTGGAGGATGTATTCCCGCAGATATGGGTTGAGGGCGAGCTCTCCAACCTGGCCAAGCCCTCCTCCGGGCACCTGTATTTCAGCCTCAAGGACAGCAAGGCGCAGATTCGCTGTGCCTTCTTCCGCCAGCACGCCAGCCGCGTTCGGATGGATATGCGCGATGGCTTGCAGGTGCGGGTGCGTGGCCGCGTGAGCCTGTATGAAGGCCGCGGCGACTACCAGTTGATTGTCGACAGCATGGAAAGCGCTGGTGATGGCGCGCTGCGCCAGGCTTTCGATGCGTTGAAAGCGCAACTGGCCGCCGAGGGCCTGTTCGCCGCCGAGCGCAAACGGCCGATGCCCGCTCACCCCAAGCGCATTGGCGTGATCACGTCGCCCAGTGGCGCTGCGGTGCGCGATATCATCAGCGTATTTGGTCGCCGCGCGCCTTTTATCGAACTGGTTATCGTACCTACCCCGGTACAGGGCCGGGAGGCCGCACCGCTGATCGTCAAGGCCTTGCAACTGGCCGACCGCGCCGGCTTTGATGCCTTGATTCTGGCCCGTGGCGGTGGCTCGCTGGAAGACCTCTGGCCCTTCAACGAGGAGATGGTTGCCCGCGCACTGGCCGCTTGCAGCACGCCGACCATCAGTGCCGTCGGCCATGAGACGGATGTCTCCATCAGTGATTTTGTTGCGGATGTTCGCGCACCCACGCCTTCGGCTGCGGCGGAGCTGCTCAGCCCTGACCAGCAAGCCATGCTGCAACAGGTTGAGCGCGCCCACCGCCAGTTGCAGCAACGCATGCGTGATCGGCTGATGCGCGACCACCTGCGTCTGGATAGCCTGCGCCGGCGGCTGCGCCATCCGGGTGAACGCCTGGCGCAACAGGCGCAGCGGCTCGATGATCTGGAACTGCGCCTAAAACGCGCGCTGCGCCAGCAACTGGCACTTCTAGGCCAACGCCATGAGCGCTTGCTCGCACGCCTGCAGGCGCAGCATCCCGGCAAGCATCTGGCGCTACTGCGTCAACGCCTCGACCAGTTTGATCAGCGCCTGCCCAGAGCCGTGGCGCTGGGTATGCAGCAACGCCGGCAACGGTTAGAAAACCTGGCGCAGACCTTGAATCTGGTCAGCCCATTGGCCACGCTAGGCCGTGGCTACAGCATTCTTATCGACCATCACGGCAGGGCCGTACGCAGCCGTGCGCAAGTCAAACCAGGGCAGCGGCTCGAGGCCCGCCTCGCCGACGGACGCCTTGCCCTGCGGGTCGAAAACGATCTGGACCAACCTCACACACTCTCGCTTCTGGATTGAACCTTGATGAAAGCTGCTTTAGCTCTGTTGTTAATGGCCTGCCTGAGCCTACCGGCCCAGGCCGATGGTTTTATTACCCGCCTGCTGAACAAGCCGGTGCCCGGCGGCGTAGCCGTTGTGACCCTGCCAGAGCAGGACAGCGCGCCGCGTGTACGCTATCAGGATCAACCGGTGCTGGTGATCCGCGAGGACAACCAGCGCTGGATTGCGATTGCCGGCATTCCGCTGACCGTCAAACCCGGCACCGAACAGTTGCTGCTCGACAATGGCCAGAAGCTGTCTTTCAACGTCGGCAACCGCAACTATCCGGCCCAACATATCAAGCTGAGCAACCAGCAACACGTTACGCCTGACCCCGAGCATCTCAAACGTATCCAACGCGAGCTGGACGAACAGATCAACGCCTACAAGACCTTCAGCTCACGCCAGCCCAGCAATCTGATGCTGGATCGCCCGGTAGACGGCCGACTGTCGAGCGCCTTTGGCCTGCGCCGTATTTTCAACGGTGAGGAGCGCAACCCGCATTCAGGCCTGGATTTTGCTGCACCCACTGGCACGCCGATCAAATCCCCCGCCGCTGGCGAAGTGATTCTGGTGGGCGACTACTTCTTCAATGGTAAGACGGTGTTTGTCGATCACGGCCAGGGGCTGATCAGCATGTTCTGTCACCTGTCCAGCATAGACGTCAAGGTAGGCGATGAACTGGGCAGAGGTGAGGTACTCGGCAAAGTAGGGGCTACCGGCCGCGCCACCGGTCCGCACCTGCACTGGAATGTAAGTCTGAACAACGCGCGGGTCGATCCGTCCATTTTTATTGGCGCTTTCATACCTTGACGGTAACTCTGCAGACATCCAGTTTTTTTGTTAGGGTGCCCACCTACCGCCCAACACAAGAGGACTATGCATGCTGGAGCTATACGAGGGCAGCGTAAGCTGGCTCGAACTTTACCCGGAACTGCAAACACTGATCGCGTTGACAGGCCTGATTCTTCTCGCCTGGATAAGTAACTGGGTGGTCAAGAAGATCCTGGTGCGCGGCCTGCACCGGGCACTGAAAACTACCGCCATCGGGCGCGACGACGTACTGAGCAATTCAGGTGTCATAAGACGCCTGGCGAACGTGGTGCCGGCACTGATACTGGCCTCCGGCATCAAGCTAGTGCCGGGGCTTTCCGACGCGCTGGTGGCCATTGTAGAGAATGTCTGCGGCGCCTTCGTGATACTCACGGTCGCCCTGGCTATCGGCAATGTGCTGACGCTGATCAACAGCATCTACGAACGCCGTCCGAATTCACGTACCAAGCCGATCAAGGGCTATACCCAGGTCATCAAGATTGTGATCTATGCCCTGGCGACCATTCTCATCATCGCCACGCTGATTGACCGCTCACCCCTGATTCTGCTGTCTGGCCTGGGTGCGATGGCCGCGGTACTGATGTTGATCTTCCAGGACACCATCCTGTCCCTGGTAGCCAGTGTGCAAATCTCGTCGAACGATGTCGTCCGTGTGGGTGACTGGGTAGAGATGCCGCAATTGAGCGCTGACGGGGACGTGATCGACATCGCCCTGCATACCGTCAAGGTCCGCAATTGGGACAACACCATCACCAGCATCCCAACCAAGAAATTCATGACCGACCCGTTCAAGAACTGGCGCGGCATGCAGGAATCCGGCGGGCGCAGGATCATGCGCAGCATCATGCTGGACCAGCAGACAGTGCATTTTCTCGACGCGGAGGAGCGTCAGCGCTTGCAGCGCTTTGGCCTACTGCAGGATTATCTGAAAGAGAAACAGACCGAAATTGATGAGTGGAATGAGCAGCTCGAGGAACAGGGCAAAGAGCCGGTCAATACCCGCCGCATCACCAACATAGGCACCTTCCGCGCCTATGTTGAGCGCTACATAAAAAGTCATTCCGGCATTCACCAGAACATGACGCTGATTGTCCGCCAACTTGCCCCAGGTGCAGAAGGTTTGCCACTGCAAATCTACTGCTTTACCAACACGGTTTCCTGGAACGCCTACGAGGCCATTCAGTCCGACCTGTTCGATCATATGCTGTCGATACTGCCAGAGTTCGGCCTGCGGGTTTACCAACACCCCAGCGGCATGGATCTGCGCTCCCTCAAGCCAGAAGCCCTGCTGACACCCGACACCCCTCAGCAAGCCTGATAACCATAAGCCGGCACCCCATCACAGGGTGTCGGCTTCCCGCCGGCCATCCGCCAAAACTACGCAATAATATTGCCCCTTACGCCCCTCAATAAGATTTTATTGCCCTCAAACCCACTAAAAAGCGCGTCTATACCAATCTTTTCTAGCTTGTTGCAAGAAAAGCATCAAACAACTACATTCTCTGCAACAACACCCAATTGATATCACCGCGCGCAACGATGCGCACTGATCGCCACAGGAATTTGTCATGAGCATGCTCAAAGACCCATCAAGCAAATACAGAGCCTTCCAGCCAGTCGACATCCCCGACCGCACCTGGCCGTCGAAGAGCCTGACCGAAGTGCCCATCTGGTGCAGCTCCGACCTGCGTGATGGCAATCAGTCGCTGATTGAGCCGATGGATCCCGCACGTAAACTGCGGTTCTTCCAAACGCTGGTCAAGGTCGGCGTCAAACAGATCGAAGTGGCTTTCCCCTCCGCTTCGCAAACCGATTTCGACTTCGTTCGCACGCTGATCGAGCAGGGCCATATTCCGGATGATGTCACCATTCAGGTACTGACCCAGGCCCGCGCCGACCTGATCGCACGCACCTTCGAGTCCGTGCGCGGTGCCAAGAAAGCTATTGTTCACGTGTATAACGCCACTGCCCCGAGCTTCCGCCGGATCGTGTTCAATCAGGACAAGAAGGGCGTGGTGGATATCGCCGTGAACGCCGCCAAGCTGATCCGAGAGCACGCCGAGCAGCAACCCGACACCCAATGGACATTCCAGTATTCACCGGAGATTTTCACGTCCACCGAGCTGGATTTTGCCGTTGAGGTCTGCGACGCCGTACTGGACGTCTGGCAGCCCACGCCGGACAACAAGGTCATCCTTAACCTGCCCGCCACGGTTGAGGTGGCAACACCCAATCATTACGCCGACCAGATCGAATGGTTTGGCCGGCATATCAGCCGCCGCGATAGCGTGCTGATCAGCCTGCACACGCATAACGACCGAGGTACGGGTGTGGCCGCTACCGAACTCGGCCTGCTGGCCGGTGCTGATCGCGTGGAAGGCTGCCTGTTTGGGAACGGCGAGCGCACCGGCAACGTCGACCTGGTCACCCTGGCACTGAACTTCTATACCCAGGGCATTCATCCGCAGCTGGATTTCTCCGATATCGACGCGGTGCGCAAGGTAGTTGAAGAGTGCAATCAACTCCCTGTGCACCCACGCCATCCTTATGTCGGCGATCTGGTGCACACGGCTTTTTCCGGGTCGCATCAGGATGCCATTCGCAAGGGTTTCACCCAGCAAAAGCGTGATGCGCTCTGGGAAGTGCCCTATCTGCCGATTGACCCTGCCGATATCGGCCGCAGCTATGAGGCCGTCATCCGCGTCAACAGCCAGTCAGGCAAAGGCGGTATCGCCTATCTTCTTGAACAGGAATACGGCATCAGTCTGCCACGTCGCATGCAGATCGAGTTCAGCCAGGTCGTTCAGGGTGAAACCGATCGCCTGGGCCTGGAGATGAGCGCCAAGCAGATTCACGAACTGCTGGATCGCGAGTATCTGCAAGCCAGCAACCCCTATGCGCTGATCCGCCATCGCCTGCAGGAAGAGAACGGTACCAGCGCTGTGGATGTGGAAGTGCTGAACCAGGGCGAAACCCAGCACTGGCGAGGCCTGGGCAAAGGGCCGCTGGAAGCGCTGGTGGCCGGCTTGCCGGTTCAGTTGGAGATCATGGATTACCACGAGCACGCCATCGGCTCGGGCAGCAATGCCAAGGCCGCGGCTTATATCGAAATTCGCCTTGAGAACGGCCGCCCGTTACACGGCATCGGCATTGACGAAAACCTCACGACTGCGAGCTTCCGGGCGCTGTTCAGCGCACTGAACCGTGCACTGCGCCAGGCCGAACTGCAGGCTGCCTGAGCCGCAATCAGGCAAAGAAAAAGGCTGACGTGATACACGCCAGCCTTTTTTCATTTCCGGCGTCGATCTACCGGCCGGGATAACCTAGCGCTTGTCGCGGCGTTTCTTCTCGGCGGTCTTGTGGTGACTCATCAAGCGCCGTTTCTTGTTCACCTGCCGATCGGTCAAGGTGTTCTTGCGATCTTCGTAGGGGTTCTCACCGGACTTGTACTCGACCCGAATCGGCGTACCGGACAGCTTCAGCACCTTGCGGAAAGTGTTTTCCAGATAGCGGGTATATGACCCTGGAACCTTCTCCAACTGGTTGCCATGCACGATGATGATCGGCGGATTGGAGCCACCCAGGTGAGCGTAGCGCATCTTGATGCGTCGGCCGTTGACCATGGGCGGCTGATGCTCGCTGACTGCATCTTCCAGAATCTGCGTCATGCGGTTGGTTGGCACTTTGGTCATTGCACTGGCGTACGCCTTGTCGACCGACTTGTAGAGCAGCCCCACACCGCTGCCATGTAGCGCGGAGATAAAGTGCAGGTCGGCAAACTCGGCGAAGAACAGCCGACGTTTAAGCTCGATCTTGACGTAATCCTTCTCGCGCTCGTCCATCCCGTCCCACTTGTTCACCGCGATCACCAGCGCTCGGCCGGCTTCCAGCGCAAAACCCAGCAGGTGCAGATCCTGATCGACGATACCATCGCGGGCATCGACTACGAAGATCACCACGTTGGCATCCTGGATGGCCTGCAGGGTCTTGACCACGGAGAACTTTTCCACCGCCTCGAACACCTTGCCGCGCCGGCGCACACCAGCAGTATCGATCAGGGTGTAAGGCTTCTCGTGGCGCTCATAGGGGATATAGATACTGTCACGCGTGGTGCCGGCCTGGTCGAAGACGATGACCCGATCTTCACCGAGCATGCGATTGACCAATGTCGACTTGCCCACGTTCGGACGGCCGATCACCGCGATCTTGGTGCCAATGGCCTCGACGATGCGGCGCCCTTCGGCATCCTCACCGTCGACCGCACGCTCAGCCATCAGCGCGGAAATACCGTGTTCGCCCATCACCTGTTCAAGCATCGGATTGATATTACGGCCGTGGGATGCAGCGATACCGATAGGCGCACCTAGCCCCAACGCGGAAAACTCGCCCAGAATGGAATCCGGATCGGAACCGTCAATCTTGTTGGCGATCAGATAGGTGTGCTTGTTGCGCTTGCGCAAATGCTCGGCGATAAGCTCGTCGCCCGGCGTTCTGCCCGCCTGGGAGTCGACCAGAAACAGCACCGCGTCGGCCTCTTCAATCGCCTGCAGCGATTGCCCGGCCATTTCCATGTCGATGCCACTCTCTTCACCGGTGATACCGCCGGTGTCGATCAGAATATAGGGTTTGCCCTGCCATCTCGCCTCACCATATTGCCGGTCACGGGTCAGGCCGGACACGTCGGCCACAATCGCGTCACGACTTTTGGTCAGACGATTGAAAAGAGTGGATTTGCCGACGTTCGGCCGCCCCACCAAGGCAATAACAGGAACCATGATCACTCCGCGCACGGATCACCGCGCAATAAACAAAAAGGCCGCTGCGCCAGAGAAGTCGGGCAGCGGCCGGAACAGTATAGCGGTTTTACCTTATTGCAGCTTCAGAGCCACCAGATCGCCGCTGTTGCCGTACACGTAGAGCGTATCGCCAATCGCAATCGGCGTAGCACGCACGCCCTTGCGATCAACGCGAATACGCGCGACCAGCCGGCCGTCGGTCTGCGCCAACAGGTGCACATAACCTTCAAAATCGGCCACGGCGACAAAACTGCTGAAGGCTACTGGCGCCGTCAGGTTGCGGCGCAGCAGATCCTCGTTAGTCCAGAGCGGCTCTGCGCGGTTACGGTCAACCGCTTCAACACGACCGTCAGCATGGCTGACATACAGGCTGCCAAAGCCCGCGGCCAGGCCAACGTGGCTGGAAGCCGGATATTGCCAGAGCGGCGTGCCGGTTTCGGCATTCAGCGCAGCCATGACGCCCTGGAAGCTGACGACGTACAGGGTGTCGTCCTCAAGCAACAGGTCGCCGTCGATATCGACCATGCGCTCCAACTCGGAGCGGCCCTGGGGCTGCGCGACGCGCTGATCCCAGAGTGGCAGCCCGGTATCCGCGGCCAAGGCCACAACACGGCCACTGGCGAGCCCGGCATAAACCCGGCGCAAACTGGCAACAGGCGTGCTGTGGCCCCGTACTGTCAGTACCGGCAGGCTGGATTCATAGATCCAGCGCTGCTCGCCGGTGCCGATATCCAGCGCAGTCAGCTTGTCATCCTGGGTCTGTACCACCACCACGTCCCCATTGGTTTGCGGCGGAGCCAGCACTTCGCTGGATACCTGTGCACGCCAGAGCTCCGCACCATCTTCCTCGGCCAGTACGATAACCTCGCCGTTCATGGTACCAACCATGACCCGGCCGCCACCAGCGCCGACCGCGCCTGACAGCGGCTCGTCGAGCTTGACCTGCCAGTTGACTTCGCCGGTATCGCGATCCATGGAGAGGATACGGCCTCGAACATCGGCGGCATAAAGCGTCAAGCCATCAAGTACCGGACTGAGCTGGGTGAACAGCTTGCCTTGCCCGGCGCCAACATTGCGCTTCCAGCTGCGCTCGAAAGTCTGTTCTGCGTCGAATTTTTCCAGCTCGGCGGGAGGCAATTCTTTCTTGCCGGAGCTACTGCAACCGACCACCAAAGTGGCAGCCAGAGCTATGGCAAGATATCGGAACTTCAGGTTCACTATGCTTCCTCCGCCAGATCATCCAGCTTCAACTGTAATTGTGGGCGATCACGGGGATCAGCAATCGCCTCTATAGCGGCCAGATAAGCCTGACGCGCCTCATCTACTCGGCCCAGGCCCAGCAGCAGATCGCCGCGAACCTCTTCACGCCCGGCCAACAGGGCGCCGTTGACTTCACCGGAGAACAACTCAAGGCCTTCCTCGCCGCGTTCCTGGTCAGCCAGCACGCGGGCCAGACGCTGCCGAGCCACTTCCTGCAGAGTATCGTCGCCCGCCTTGTCAATAACCTCACGCAACGCCGCTTCAGCGCTTTCCATGTCACCGGCTTCTACTGCCAGCCGCGCCTGCATCAACGCAGCAAACTGGGCATAGCGGGTACCCGCGTACTCACTACGAATCTGCTCGGCCAGCTCAGCACCGCGGGTGCGGGCCTCCTCACTTTCGCCCGCCAGAACGGTTTCCAGCATATTCTGGTAAAGCGCCGAGGCATTGGCGGCCTTATTTTCCTGGTAGTTGGTCCAGCCTTGCCAGCCGAATACACCCACCAAGGCAATAGCCACACCTGTCAGCAAAGGAATACCGTGGCGGTTCCAGAGCTCTCTGATTTTCTCTACCTGTTCTTCTTCTGTCTGGTAACTCACCCTTGTCTCCTTACCTGCGCAAAAACGGCACGAGGCCGCTTACAACAATTGTTTTAGACGTGCTGGCACATCCTGCCAGGCTATATTTTCCTGCTCGGCTTCAACGCGCAGGGATTTGATCCCGACCCGCTGAACAGCCACTTCATCTTCACCGAGAATCAGCGCCAACAAGGCGCCTGACTTATCGGCCTTTTTGAACTGGCTTTTGAAACTGCCACCACCGCAATGCACTATCAACCTGATGCCCGGCACCGCATCGCGTACTTGTTCCGCCAACTGGAATCCGGCCTTGGCCGCCTCGGCGCCCACAGTAACGAGGTAGACATCAACCTGCCGGGCCAGTTCAGCAGGCACTTTATCCAGCGTCTGGATCAACAGCAACAGCCGCTCGATTCCCATAGCAAAGCCTACCGCCGGAGCCGGCTTGCCGCCCAACTGTTCGACCAGCCCATCATAACGCCCACCGGCACATACCGTACCCTGGGAGCCCAACTGATCGGTCACCCATTCGAACACTGTCAGGCCGTAGTAGTCCAGCCCCCGCACCAGGCGCGGATTGATTTCATAGGGCAGGCCTGCCGCATCAAGCAGCGCACACAAGCCGGAAAAATGCTCGCGCGCTTCTTCATTCAGATAATCAGCCAGTTTCGGTGCGGCGCCCAGCAAGGCCTGGGTATCCGGATTCTTGCTGTCGAGCACGCGCAGCGGATTGGTTTCCAGGCGCCGCTGGCTGTCCTCGTCCAACTGCTCATAACGCTCGCGCAGATAGCTCACCAGATCCCGCCGGTAGGCCGCGCGATCACTGCTGCTGCCCAGGCTGTTCAGTTGCAGCTTGACCACATCCTGCAAACCCAGCTGCTTCCAGAGCCGCCAGCTCAGGATGATCAGTTCGGCATCAATATCCGGACCACTCAGATTGAATGTCTCTACTCCAATCTGATTGAACTGGCGATAGCGTCCCTTCTGTGGCCGTTCGTGGCGAAACATCGGGCCGTTATACCAGACTTTCTGGCTGACGCCGCCGCCGAGCAAGCCGTGCTCTAGCATTGCGCGCACGCAGCCGGCGGTCCCTTCCGGGCGCAGGGTAAGAGAATCACCGTTGCGATCATCGAAGGTATACATTTCCTTCTCGACGATATCGGTCACTTCGCCGATGGTGCGCTTGAACAGCTCGGTGGACTCGACAATCGGCAGACGAATCTGTTGGTAACCGTATCCGCCCAGCAACTGCGCTACCGAGCGTTCAAAATACTGCCACAGGGCCGTGTCGGCGGGCAGGATATCATTCATGCCGCGCACGGCTTGCAAGGTCTTCAAAGCATCTTTCCTTTATCAGCCACGGGCGATGGTATTGGCTTCCAGCGCCTGTTTGGCAGCAATCTTGTCGCGAATCATTTTTTCCAGCGTGTCGACCAGGTGCGCATTGTCCACTTTCTGGTCAGGTACGCCACCGACATAGAGCAAATTGTTCGGCGTACCGCCGGTCAGGCCAATATCGGCCTCCTTGGCTTCACCGGGGCCATTGACCACACAGCCAATGACGGCCACATCAAGCGGCACCACTACGTCTTCCAGGCGAGCCTCAAGCTCGTTCATGGTCTTGATCACATCGAAATTCTGTCTGGAACAACTCGGGCACGCGATAAAATTGATACCACGCGAGCGCAGGCGCAGTGATTTGAGCAAATCAAATCCAACTTTGATCTCCTCAACCGGGTCCGCTGCCAGGGAAATACGGATGGTATCGCCGATACCTTCGGCGAGCAGCATGCCGAGCCCGACGGCGGACTTCACCGTCCCCGAACGCAAAGCACCTGCTTCGGTGATGCCCAGGTGCAGCGGTTGTTCGATCTGCGCGGCGAGCAAGCGGTAGGCACCTACGGCCATGAACACATCCGAGGCTTTGACGCTGACCTTGAAATCCTGGAAATCGAGCTTGTCCAGATAATCCACATGGCGCAGCGCCGACTCCACCAGCGCCTGAGGCGTCGGCTCCCCATACTTCTTCTGCAAATCCTTTTCCAGCGAGCCGGCATTCACGCCAATACGAATTGGAATACCGTGATGACGAGCCGCGTCAACCACCGCGCGGACGCGATCTTCGCGGCCGATGTTGCCCGGGTTGATGCGCAGGCAATCAACGCCCAGCTCGGCAACCCGCAGCGCTATCTTGTAGTCGAAGTGGATGTCGGCAACCAATGGCAGCGATACCCGCTTGCGTATCTCGCCAAAAGCTTCAGCGGCTTCCATGCTGGGCACAGACACCCGCACGATATCGGCGCCCACGGCCTGCAACTGGTTGATCTGCCCAACGGTAGCCGCCACATCGCAGGTTTCGGTATTGGTCATGCTCTGCACCGAAATCGGTGCATCACCGCCTACCAGAACCGAACCCACGCGAATCTGCCGGGACACCCGACGTTTGATGGGGGACTCCTGATGCATGTGCCTTCCCCTTACTGGCCGAGACGCAGGCGAACCACGCCCGCGCGGTTATACGATTGCATATCCACCGGCTGACCGCGGAACTCAATCTGCGATACCGCTTCCACGGCGCCGATCACCAGATCCACCGGACCATCGTGATCGATATTCAGTGACTGCCCCTGCTGCATCAGACTGCTATGCAGCACCTGACCGCCAACAGCGGTTACCTGTAACCAGCAGTTGGCGCTGAAGCGCATCTGCAAACCTTCGCTGGCCGATACCGAGGTGCCTGATTGTTGCGCCGGATCCACAACAACCTCGGCCGCAGGGCCTGGTGCAGGGTCTGAGGCAGGTGCTGGCGCGACTGGCGCCTCAGTAGCTGCAGCTGCATCAGCCGCCGTGGCTGCAGCACCGGTTTCCGGCGCAGCTGGCAAGCCCGCTCCGTCGGGCACCAGGGCGAGTTGTTCGCGCTCAGCGGCGGCATCTGCCTGACGCTGAACATCTTCAGCCATGTCACCAGGCAGCGAGAGAGCATCGACTTCCACTTCATCGATCAACTCGCCTGCCTCGCTGACATCGTCCGCCGGGCCCTGAACCGGCTGGCTGTCATACCACCAGACCAGAACGGACGCGAGGATCACCAATGCGATGACGACCGACGACCAGGTCACCAGCAGGTGGCCGGTCTTGTTGGGCGGCGAGAGCTTGTCGATGGCGCTGACACTGCGCTCACGTACCACAACGCCAACGTAGCCATCGTATTCCAGCACTAGCCGTTGCGGGTCCAGCCCCAGCATGCTCGCGTAGCTGCGCACGTATCCCCGGGCGAAAGTGTCGCCCGGCAGTTGATCGAAACGCCCTGCCTCCAGGTGCAGCAGAATCTTTTCTGGCAGCCGTAGGGTGGCCGCAGCAGATGCGGTGGTCATGCCCTGCTTTTCACGTTCCAGACGCAGGGTGGCACCAGGGTTGTGCTTGTGCAGCTCGGGGAGCGGCTCCTCTGGTATGTCACGCTGTTGTGTAGTCATAACTATTCTGAAGCCTCAAGAGCCTTGGCTTGCGCACTGGCCGGGTAAAGTCGACGTAACTGCAGAGCATAACTTGCTGCACGGTTATGATCTTCAAAGCGGCGGGCTAACTGTACGCCCAACCACAAACTCTCGGCGTCCTGTCCGGAGTACTCGGTAAAACTGCGGTAATACTCCCATGCTGGCACATAGTTCTGCGCGGCGAACTCGATCTTGGCCATCTCCAGCAGCGCCAGCGGCTGGCGACTGTTCAGCCGTAGCGCCCGCTCGAAACTGCTCTTGGCTTCTTCCGGGCGCCCCATGCGCGCATAGGTCAGACCCAGGTTCTCAAAAACGCGTGAGCGCTCGCCGTAAAGGTTGTCTTCGGCGGCCTTCTGAAACGCACTCAGGGCTTCGGGATAACGCTCGCGGTTGAGCAGGAACACGCCGTAGTTGTTGAGAATCCGCGGATTGCTCGGATCTACTGCCTGCGCCGCGCGGAAATGCTTGTCTGCCGAGTCGTACTCGCCCTCGCGCTGAAACACCATCGCCAGCGCGATATTGGCTGAAGACGAACGGGGATCGATTTTCAGCGCCTCGCTCAGAGGTGCCTTGGCGCTTTCGGTCTCGCCTTCCTGCAGATAGCCCAGGCCGAGCTGGATATACGCGTCCCGCGCTGCGTTGGGATCCTTGGCGCGCTGCGGCTGGTCCGACGTGGTCACGCAGGCACTCAGCATCAGGCCGAGTAAAAGCGTTACTGCAAGCTTGGGTCTGGTCATCACAATCGATCCTCGGTTGGAGGTTTAGCGTTCTGAAGCCTGAATCTGAACGGCAACCGGCTCCTCGGCACTTAACTCGCGCAGCGCTATGTAGCGTTCACTGCGGCGCGTTCGATCCATTACCTGGCCGACCAATTGGCCACAAGCCGCATCGATATCCTCCCCACGAGTGGTGCGCACCGTCACCTGATAACCGGCCTTGTGCAGCATATCCTGGAAGCGGCGGATACTGTTGTTGCTAGGCCGCTCATAACCGGAATGCGGGAAGGGATTGAACGGAATCAGGTTGATCTTGCACGGCGTTTCGCGCAGCAATTCGATCATTTCTTCAGCATGCTCAGGCTGATCATTAACATCCTTGAGCATGGTGTATTCGATAGTCAGGACGCGTTTGTCACCGAGCCTTGCGATATAGCGATTACAGGCCGGCAACAAGACTTCCAGCGGGTACTTCTTGTTGATCGGCACCAGTTCATTACGCAGCGCATTGTTTGGCGCATGCAGCGACAACGCCAGTGCCACATCGGTAATTTCGCCGAGTTTGTCGATCATCGGCACCACGCCCGAGGTAGACAAGGTCACCTTGCGCTTGGAGATGCCGTAACCCAGGTCGTCCATCATCAGCAGCATGGAATCGACCACATTGTCGAAATTCAGCAACGGCTCGCCCATACCCATCATCACCACGTTGGTAATGGCGCGGTCAGACTTGCCCGGGATAGTCCCGAACGACTTGTTGGCGATCCAGACCTGGCCAATGATTTCCGCCACGGTCAGATCGCTATTGAATCCTTGCTTGCCGGTAGAGCAGAAACTGCAATCCAGCGCGCAGCCCGCCTGGGAGGAAACGCACAGGGTGCCCCTGCCATTTTGCGGGATATAAACGGTTTCTACGCAGCTGCCAGAGGCAACGCGAATCACCCACTTGCGGGTGCCATCCTTGGAAATATCTTCACTGACCACTTCCGGTGGCCGAATCTCGGCACAGGCGTCGAGTTTTTCACGCAACACCTTGCCGACATTGGTCATATCTTCAAAGCGATCAACACCAAAGTGATGGATCCATTTCATGACCTGACCCGCACGGAAACGCTTTTCCCCGAGACTCTCGAAGAAGGCTTCCATTTTCGGCTGTGTCAGTCCCAGCAGATTGATCTTGCCGGTAGCATTGGTCATATCGGTCACATCACTTGGTTGGTGTTGAAAAACAGATCAGGCGCGGGGGCACAGCTCGGTTTCAGCGAAGAAGTAAGCTACTTCGCGGGCAGCAGAAGTGGTCGAGTCTGAACCATGAACCGCGTTGGCGTCGATGGATTCAGCGAAATCGGCACGGATGGTACCGGCTTCTGCTTCCTTGGGGTTGGTAGCGCCCATCAGGTCGCGGTTCTTCAGTACTGCGCCTTCGCCTTCCAGCACCTGTACAACAACCGGGCCAGACGTCATGAAGCTGACCAGATCCTTGAAGAAAGGACGTGCGCTGTGCTCAGCGTAGAAGCCTTCAGCGTCGGACTGGGACAGTTGCACCATCTTGGCGGCGATAACGCTCAGACCGGCTTTCTCGAAACGGCCGATGATCTGACCCACAACGTTCTTGGCAACGGCGTCGGGCTTGATGATGGACAGGGTGCGTTCTACAGCCATAAAAATTCTCCAGAAAAATCAGGGGATGGATTCAGGGTTAAAAAAGGAATTGTTAACCTGCGGATTATACGCAGGTTAGTTGCAAATACATAACAGCAAGCGGAAATCACGGGGACCAGGCATTCGAGGACTACGGCTCAGGCCGCCTGACGGAGCCTGGCCACTACCTGACAAAGAATCTGCGCGGCCTGATCAACCTCTTCAGCACGGCTGAAACGCCCCAGCGACACACGCAACGAGGCATGCGCGAGCGCATCGGGAGTCCCGATGGCACGCAATACGAAGGACGGTTCGACTGACGCCGAATTGCATGCCGAGCCGGACGACAGCGCTAGGTCCTTGAGCGCCAGTAGCAGCAGCTCACCATCCACCCCGGCAAAGGCCAGATTCAGGTTATGCGGGACACGCTGCTGGGCACAGCCGTTGAGCGTCACATCCGGCAACGATTCCAGACCGCGCAGCAACTGATCACGCAATTGGCTAATACGTAGGTTGTCTTCTTCCTGCTCTTTGCCTGCGAGAGCAAAGCACTCACCCATGCCGACGATCTGATGGGTCGCCAGCGTGCCGGAGCGCATACCTCGCTCATGGCCGCCTCCATGGATCAGCGCCTCCAGTTTGAGCTGCGGATCGCGGCGCACGAACAGCGCACCTATGCCCTTGGGGCCATAAGTCTTGTGCGCGCAGAACGACATCAGATCCACCGGCAGTTGCCGCAGGTCAATCGGCAATTTGCCGGTCGACTGAGCCGCGTCCACATGCATCAATGCCCCGCCCGCCCGCGCCACCGCGCCCAGGGCGGCGATATCATTGATGGTGCCAATTTCATTATTGACGTGCATGAGCGACACCAGAATGGTGTCCTCGCGCAGTGCTGCGCGCAATTGTTCCGGGGTAATCAACCCATTCAGCCCGGGCTTGAGATAGGTGACCTCAAACCCCTCGCGCTCCAGTTGCTGACAACTGTCGAGCACGGCCTTGTGTTCTATCTGGGAAGTAATGATGTGGCGGCCACGCTGGGCGCGGGCGTGAGCAATGCCCTTGATCGCCAGATTGTCCGACTCGGTAGCACCGGAGGTCCAGACGATCTCGCGCGGGTCGGCGCCAACCAGATCGGCCACCTGCCTGCGCGCGTGCTCTACCGCCTCCTCTGCCCGCCAGCCATAGACATGGGAGCGGGAAGCAGGGTTGGCGAAATTGCCGTCCAGCGTCAGACAGGCAACCATCTTCTCCGCCACGCGAGGGTCAACCGGCGTGGTGGCAGCGTAATCCAGGTAGATAGGCATTTTCATCGCAGACACCTCAGTGTTTGGCGCCGTGATCAGGGTCAATGACCTCATCGACTTTACGCCGCACAACTGAGCCACCCTGCAGCGGCTCGAAGGCCTCAGGATCCAGAACCGGCAGGTCCTTGGCGCAGTAATCACTGCCGAGCTCCTTGAGCGCCTCGCACATGCCCTCCAGCCGCCCGTCAACCGCGTGCAGATGATCAAGCATCTGCTCAATGGCCCGAGCCACCGGATCTGGCGTATCGCGCGTCACGCCATAGGCATCAAACCCGAGCTTCTCGGCCATGGCCTGGCGTTTGGCGCACTGGTCATCAGCGGCACGATCGGTTTCCTTGAGAATGATGCGGCCAGGAATGCCGACGGCCGTGGCACCGGGCGGCACCGCTTTGGTAACCACCGCGTTGGAGCCAATCTTGGCGCCCGCACCCACGGTAAAGGGTCCAAGCACCTTGGCCCCGGCGCCCACCACGACGCCGTCTTCCAGCGTGGGGTGACGCTTGCCCTTGTCCCAACTGGTGCCGCCGAGCGTGACGCCTTGATACAAGGTGACGTCGTCGCCGATTTCAGCGGTCTCGCCGATCACCACACCCATACCATGATCGATAAAAAAGCGTCGACCGAGCTTGGCGCCAGGGTGAATCTCGATGCCGGTGGCCCAACGCGCAAAGTTGGAGACCATCCGCGCCAACAAGTGGGCGTTACGCACCCAGAGCACATGGGCCAGACGGTGCAGCCAGATGGCATGCAGGCCCGGATAGCAGAACAGCACTTCCAGCGTCGAGCGCGCGGCAGGGTCGCGATGGAACACGCTGGCGATATCTTCCTTCATGCGCTTGATCATGCTTAACGTCTCCGCTCACCGGCAGATTTCACGCCGATGGCTTTCTGGGTTTCGGTCAGGATACCGCGCAGGATGTTCATTTCCATGCGGTTCAGGCGGATGCGCCCGTACAGACGCCGCAACCGCGGCATCAGATGTCTTGGTTGTTGAGGGTCAAGGAAGCCGATTTCAACCAGCACCTGCTGCAAATGCACGAAATACTGCTCCATTTCTTCGCCGGTGGTCGGCATCTCGTTCTGTGACGAGGTGGCTTCGACCTTCTGCAGGCTGGTCGGCTGACCCTGGCGCTGCAAACTCTGCATGCGCAGCTCATAGCTGAGCACTTGCACAGCGGCGCCCAGGTTCAAGGAGCTGAAGTCGGGATTGGAGGGGATATGCACATGAAACTGGCAGCGCTGCAGTTCGTCGCTGGTCAGCCCGGCGTCTTCACGGCCGAAGACCAGTGCAACCTGGCAGTCAGGCAACTCGGCGAGCTGATCCAGCACCTTGTCGGCAGCCTCACGCGGATCAACCACGGGCCAGGGTATGCGCCGGTCCCGGGCGCTGGTACCCATGACCAACACACAATCGGCCAGGGCCTCTTCCAGCGTGGCGACCACTCGGGCGTTCTGTAATATATCGTCCGCGCCAGCGGCTCGCGCACTTGCCTGTTGATCGGGGAAGCGCCGCGGTTCGACCAGCACCAATTGGCTGATACCCATGTTCTTCATGGCCCGCGCTGCGCCACCGATGTTACCGGGATGACTGGTATTAACCAGAACCACACGTACATTATCCAGCACAGAAGACTCCCAGAACGGCTTTGCCAGCAGGCAAGGAACCCAACATCTTACAAAAGCCCAAGGGCAAAGACCATGATGCATTCATGTTCGCCCGCTTATCTGCTACAATTTCCGGCTTTTCTCAATCCCAATTCAGAGACACCCGTATGCAGCCCATGTTGAACATTGCCCTGCGCGCCGCTCGCAGCGCTGGAGAACAGATCTATCGCTCCGTGGAGCGGCTTGACGTTCTGACCGTCAACGAAAAGGAAGCCAACGATTATGTAACCGAAGTCGATCGGGCTGCAGAGCAAACCATCATCTCTCACCTGCGCAAGGCGTTCCCGGACCACGGCATTCATGCCGAAGAATCCGGCTTCCAGCCAGGCCAGGGCGACGGTGCGGATATTGTCTGGATTATCGATCCGCTGGACGGCACCACCAACTTTATCCGTGGCGTGCCGCATTATGCTGTGAGCATCGCTTGCCGAATCAAGGGCAAGATCGAACATGCGGTGGTTCTGGATCCGGTCCGGCAGGAAGAGTTTACTGCCAGCCGTGGCCGTGGCGCTGCGTTGAACGGCAAGCGCCTGCGCGTGAGCCCGCGAAAGACACTGGACGGTGCTTTGCTGGGTACCGGCTTCCCGTTCCGCGCCGATCAGACCGAGTCACTGGACAACTATCTGGGCATGTTCAAAAGCCTGGTCGGCCAGACCGCCGGCATCCGCCGCTGCGGCGCCGCTAGCCTTGACCTGGCCTATGTAGCTGCTGGTCGTTATGACGCATTCTGGGAATTTGGCCTGGCCGAGTGGGACATGGCAGCCGGCAGCCTGCTGATTCAGGAAGCGGGCGGCCTGGTCAGCGATTTTACCGGCGGCCACCAGTTCCTCGACAAGGGCCACCTCGTCGCGGGCAACCCCAAGTGTTTCAAGGCGGTACTCACGGCCATTCAGCCGCACCTGACTCCCGCAATGAAGCGCTGACAGCGCAGCCCCATACAGACCGGCTCCTCGCGGAGCCGGTCACCGCCAGTACCACCCTCCCCCGTATCACGTCATCCACTCCGGACTCCGGATCAGTCGGTGCGCGTATCGTCCTCTTCCCGGGGATAGCTGTAGGCATTGCCGAACTCGGTTTTCGAGCGCGAGCGTCCGGCGCGCAGATCGCGGTATACCGCGGCCCGCATGATCAGCATCGCCACTACTGGCGCGGTCATCAGAATGAACAGGCTGATTACCACCTCGTGGATCACCGGCCGCGATTGCAGCGCGGTAAAGTACGCCATGGATGCCATCAGCACACAGCCGGCACCCAATGTCACGGTAATCGCCGGGCCATGGATGCGCTGATAGAAGTTCGGCAACCGCATCAGGCCCAGCGCGCCGACCAGTACCAGCAGACCACCCAGTATCATCAGAAAACTGACCGGTAAGGCCACCCAGATTGAAAGCGTGTCGGTGGCGCTCATTCGATGATCTCCCCGCGCATCAGAAATTTGGTCAACGCAATGGAGGATACGAAGCCGATCAGGGCGATCAGCATGGCAACCTCGAAGTACATCAGATTACCGAAGCGCATGCCCATCCCGATCGCCAGCAGCATGCCGCACATCCACAGGGTATCCAGCGCCAGAATACGATCCTGGGCACGCGGCCCGACGACCAGACGCACCGTGGTAAAGAGCATCGCCAGCACGATGCAGACCAGCAGAAAGCCGATGGAAAAGCTTATCAGGGTCATTGCGCCTCCCCTCCCTCAAAGATCTTGATCAAGGGCCGCTCGTAGCGGTTCTTGATGGTATCTATCCACCATTGCTCATCGTGCAGGTCGAATACGTGCAGGATCAGATGGTGGTCATCCTCGGTGAGTTCGACCCAGACAGTGCCGGGTGTCGAGTTGATCAGACAGGAAAGCAGGGCCAGACCATAGGGATCACGCAAGTCCAGCGGGATTCTGATGAATTCCGAACGCAGCCCTTCGGACTTGGCGAACAGGATGATGCGCGCCAGGTTAAGGCACGAGCGAATGATTTCGACCAGTGCCATGCCCAGCAGCCTGAGAAACAGCAGCGGATGCCGCATTCGCGGATCTGGGCGCGGCTGCAGCCTGCGCATTAGATAGGGCACGGCAAAGCCCAGCAGTGCCGCGAGCAGCAGGTGGGCAGGCTCCAGCGACTGACTAATCAGCAGCCAGGTAGCTGCCAGCAGCAGACTCATGAGCGGTGACGGGAACCAGCGTTTCATGGGTTATCCCCCAACACCCCGGGCAGCACCGGAGCGTTCAGCACACGTTCTATATAGTTCGCCGGCTGCTGCAGATCGGTACTGGCACGCTGCAGAAAATCGAATACCGGCGTCGCCTGAAAGGTGATGACCACCGCCAGCAGCAGATACAGGCTGACCGAGGCCACTTCGCTCGGCTGCAGACGAGCTGGCTTGGCGCCAGAGGCCCAGAGCGTGCGCACACCATTGCGCGTCAGCGCGATGATGGAGGCGAAACCGACGACCAGCAGCAGACCGCCAAACAGCCAGCTATGCAGATCAACTCCTTCGGCCCCCGTACCATCGAGAAGCCCGTGCAACAGGCTGAACTTGGCAATGAATCCGGACAACGGCGGCAGGCCGGCAATGATGATGGCGCAGGCGAAGAAGGCCAGACCGACAAACGCCAGCGCTCCCGGAATACCGACGCCGACCGGCTGATCCGGCGCTTCCTCGAAGTCAAAGGCCTCCTTGGTGATGGCCAGCATCGCTTCCACCGGGTTGCGACTGCGCTCAAGCAACTCGATCAGCAGCATATAGGCGGCCACCGCCAGGGTCGAGCTGACTAGGTAATACAGCCCGGAGGCCAGCAGCTCCGGCTTGTCCAGGCCCAGCACCGCGAGCAACGTGCCGGAGGAGATGATTGCCGCGTAACCGGCCAGGCGTCCGTGCTGATCGGTCGAGAGCATGCCGGCGGCGCCGAAGAACAGCGTGAACATACCGCCCCAGTACAGCACCTCAAAACCGAATCCCGGTTCTGCACCCTCCTCACCGAACAGCAACAGCCACAGGCGCAGCAGCACATACACCCCGACCTTGGTCATCAGCACCAGCATCGCTGCCACCGGAGGCGAGGCTGCCGAATAGGTCGTCGGCAGCCAGAAGCCCAGGGGCCACATGGCGCTCTTGATCAGGAAGGCAATGGCCAGTACCGAAGCGCCGATCTTCAGTAGCATCAGATCATCCTGGTCGAGACCGCCCAGCTTGGCGGACAGGTCGGCCATGTTCAGCGTGCCGGCAGCGGCATAGATCAGCGCTACACCGATCAGGAACAGCAGCGAGGCGACCAGATTAACCGCGATGAACTGCATGCCCGCACGGATACGGTTGAGGTTGTAACCGTGCAGCAGCAGCCCGTAGGAGGCGGCCAGCATGACCTCGAAAAACACGAACAGATTGAACAGATCGTGGGTCAGAAAGGCCCCGTTCAGTCCCATCAGCAGGAATTGGAACAACGAGTGAAAGTGCACCCCGATGCGGCTCCAGCGCAACATCGAATACAGCAGCGCGATGGCGCCCATGCCGGCGGTCATCACCAGCATCAGCGCAGCCAGGCGGTCGACTACCAGTGCGATGCCGAAGGGAGCCATCCAGTTACCGGCCAGATAGACGCCGATATTCCCTTCCCACAAATCCCCGTCGGCCTGCACGAGCAGGGTAATCGCAACCGCCAGCATCAGCAGGACCGAGGTCATGTTGATGGCGAACTTCAGCTGATGGCGGCTCTCGTTGATCAGAATCAGCAGCGCGCCGCACAACAGCGGCAACAGTACGGGCAACAGAATCAGGTTTTGCGTCCAGCTCATTGTGGCGGCTCCTTGCCATCCACATGGTCGGTGCCGGTTACCCCACGCGAGCCGAGCATGAGCACCAGAAACAGCGCCGTGGTTGCAAAGCCGATCACGATGGCGGTCAGCACCAGCGCCTGGGGCAGCGGGTCGGCGAACAGCATCGGATCCGGCGTGTCATCGCCGAGCACAAGGGGCGGCATATTGGTCCACAACCGACCCATCGCGAAGATGAACAGGTTGACGGCATAGGACATCAGCATCAGCCCCATCAACAACTGGAAGGTCCGGGGCCGGAGCACCAGCCAGATACCGGACCCGAACAGCACGCCGATCGATACGGCCAAAATCAGCTCCATCAGTCCTCCCCTCCTGTAACCGTGCGCGCATTCTCGGCCGTTCTGGGCAGACGGTGGCTACGTACCGACTGGTGCGATAGCGCTACCAGAATCAGCATCGTGGCGCCGACCACCACGGCAAAGACGCCCAGATCAAAAACAAAAGCGCTGGGCAGGTGAATCTCGCCCAACACCGGCAATGTGACGTGCGCCGTATGCGAGGTCAGGAACGGGAAGCCGATCAGCAGGGCGCCAATGCCCGTCAGCGCGGCCAGTATCAAACCCCAGGCAATCCATTTGTGCGGCTGTAGAGGGAAGTTGGATTCCACCCAATCGGTACCCGCGAGCATGTACTGCACGATCAGCGCGACGGCGAAAACCAGACCGGCGACGAAGCCGCCACCCGGCAGATTGTGCCCACGCATGAAGAAGTAGACGGCGATCAGCATCATGAACGGCAACAGGAAGCGCAGGTAGATACTAGGGATCATCAGGTAGCCGCTGGTCACCTGCTGCAAGGGCGTCTGCCGGGCTGCCGGATCCGCCAGATTGCGCTGCTGGATCGGCAACTGGGTGCTTTCCGGCGCAGGCCGGAAGCGGCGCAACAACGCATACACGGTCAATGCTACGATGGCCAGTACAGTAATTTCACCTAACGTATCAAACGCCCGGAAGTCCACCAGCAGCACATTCACCACATTGGTGCCGCCGCCGTCACTTCTGGACTTGAGCAGGAAGAAGTCGGAGATGGTGTCGTTGGCCGGCGCCATCAATACTGCGTAACTGAGCGCCGCCATCGCCAGGCCGCCTAATACCGCGACGACAAAGTCCCGCGACCGGTGCAGCCAGACCGACCGCGGAATGCTCAGATTGAGTTTCTTGGGCGGCAGCCGTGAAGGCAACCAACGCAGGCCAAGCAGAATCAGCACCGTAGTCACTGTCTCGACCATCAACTGGGTCAGCGCCAGATCAGGTGCCGAGAGCCAGAGGAAGGTCAGCGCCGTGATCACACCGGTCCCGCCGACCAGGATAAGGGCGGCAAAACGGTGGTACTTGGCCTGCCAGGCAGTCATCACCGCACACAGGCAACCAATCACCCACATGCCGGCGAACAGCCAGTCGGCGCCCATCAGCGGCTCGATGTCCAGCTGCGTTGGCATCCTAACCAGCACGGCGATGACCGCGATCAACGCGACCAGAATACACAGCAACTGGGGCTGCAGACGAACAGTCGCCAGCACCTTGATCAGCCAGCCGGAGGACAGGAACAAGCGGATCATCGAGCGCTCGTAGAGTTGCGCTCCGTTGATACGGTGCAGCACCGGCACGCGCTGGCTCTGGGCCAGATTGAAGAAACGGCGCAGCACCCAGTACAGCAGTATCCCGCCTACCAGTGCCAGCAGACTCATGAACAATGGCAGGTTGAAACCATGCCACAGGGCCAGGCTGTACTCGGGAGTGCGCTCGCCCAGGATCGAACTGAGGGCATTGAACAGCAGCGGACCAATGCTGATGGCCGGGATAATCCCGACGATAAGACACAACAGCACCAGTGTCTCTACCGGGAAGCGCATCCAGCGCGGGGGCTCGTGCGGTTCATGGGGCAGGTTTTCCGCCGGCTTGCCGAAAAAGACACTGATGAAGCGCAACGAATAGGCAACACTGAAGATGCCCATGGCCACCGCCACGATCGACATCCACCAGTTCTCGCTGCCGCCGATCCAGACGGTCTCGGCAAAGAACATTTCCTTCGAAAGGAATCCGTTGAGCAGCGGCACGCCCGCCATCGAGGCACTGGCGACGATCGCGAGCGTTGCGGTAATCGGCAGACTATGGCGCAGCCCACGCAGCACACGCATATCCCGGCTGCCCGTTTCGTGGTCGATGATCCCCGCGGCCATGAACAGCGATGCCTTGAAGATCGCGTGGTTGAGCGTATGGAACACGGCGGCAACCACGCCCAGGGTGGTTCCCATCCCGAGCAGGACGGTAATCAACCCCAGATGACTGATCGTTGAATAGGCCAGCAGCCCCTTGAGGTCGTGCTGAAAAATGGCAAAGAAGGAACCGATCAACAGCGTACAGGCCCCGGCACCAGCGATAATCCAGAACCATTCCGGCGTGCCCGAAAGCACTGGCCAGAAACGCATCAATAAAAAGATACCCGCCTTGACCATGGTCGCCGAGTGCAAAAACGAAGATACCGGCGTTGGCGCGGCCATGGCGTGCGGCAGCCAGAAATGAAACGGAAACTGGGCACTTTTGGTCAGCGCGCCCAACGCGATCAAGATCAAGGTTGGCAGGTAAAGCGGATGCTCGCGAATCATATCGCCGGATGCCAGCACTGCATCCAGATCATAGCTGCCGACGATATGCCCGACCATGAGCATGCCGGCCAATAGGCAAAGGCCGCCGCCCGCCGTCACGGTAAAGGCCATGCGTGCACCACGGCGCGCATCCAGGCGGTGGTGCCAATAGCCAATCAGCAAAAAGGAGGTAAGACTGGTGAGTTCCCAGAACACCACCAGTTGGATGAGATTGCCAGAGAGAATAACCCCCAGCATCGCGCCCATGAAAGCCAGAAAGAAGGAGAAGAAACGCGGTACCGGATCCTTCGGCGACATGTAGTAGCGGGCGTAGAGCACCACCAGGAAACCAATGCCCTGCACCAGCAGGGCAAACAGCCAGGTCAAGCCATCCACGCGCAGGACGAAGTTCAGACCGTATTCGGGCAACCAGGGCAAGTCGAAGCGTACGACTTCACCGGCCTGCATCTGTGGATAGAGCAGAGCGACGATCAACAGCCCGGTCAGGGCGATCGAGCCCGCCAGCCAGGCCTCGCGATTGCGCGCGTCAGCCGGCATCAACGCAGCAACAACGCTGCCTACAAAGGGCAAAAACAGCAACGTTAGCAGCATCATATGCCTTGGAGCTTCCTTATATCAGTCAATTCGTAGAGTCAGTTCTCGCCAAAAAAATTCCCCACCTGATGGCGCCAGAAGCACCTCAGGGCCGGTCATCCACTGCGCTGTCGTCCGCTTGCGCCGGGATCAGATCCTCGCGAGTCAGTTTGAAGGTCATCAGCAGTCCATTGGAAACATAAATGGACGAATAAGTCCCGATAGCGACACCCACAATCAATGCGAGCGCGAAGCCCTGGATATTCTCGCCGCCGAAGAAATACAGCGCAAACAGCACCAGCAGCGTGGACGCGGATGTGGCCAGGGTGCGCGCCAGGGTCTGGGTGGTGGAGATATTGATGATCTCTTCCAGCTCGCCCTTGCGCATGATCCGCAGGTTTTCCCGCACCCGGTCAAAGACCACGATGGTATCGTTCAGCGAGTAGCCGATCACCGCCAGCACCGCCGCCAGCACCGTCAGGTCAAAGGATAGACCGAAGAAGGCGAAGAAGCCGAGCGTGAAGATCACGTCATGTACCAGCGCCACGATGGCCGCGACAGCGAACTTCATCTGGAACCGCAGCGAGACGTACAGCAGAATGCCGGCCATGGCGAGCATCATGCCCAGACCGCCCTTGTCACGCAGCTCTTCACCTACCTGTGGGCCGATAAACTCGATCCGCTTGATGCTTACCTCGCTGCCGTCCTCGTTCTGAATCAGCCGGGCAATCCGACTGCCTAGATCGGGATCATCACTGGCCAGCCGTATCAGTACATCGGTCGACGCACCGAAGTTCTGTACGATGGCATCGTCCCAACCCTCGGCAGCCAGCACACCGCGAATACTCTCCAGATCAGCAGGACTGTCATAGTTGAGCTCTACCAGCGCACCGCCGGTAAAATCCAGCCCCAGGTTCAACTGTTTGATTGCCAGGCTGGCAATGGAGCCAACCGTGAGGACAATGGCCACAACGAAGAAGAACTTTCGCAGCGCCATGAAATTGATGGTTTTATTGAAGGTCATGATGCGCTCCTCACAGCCACAGCTTCTTGACGTCACGCCCGCCAATGGACAAATTGACCATTGCTCGCGTGACCATGATGGCACTGAACATCGATGTAACGATGCCCAGCGAGAGCGTCACCGCAAAGCCCTTGATCGGGCCGGAACCCATGGCAAACAGGATCACGCCAACCAGCAGCGTGGTCAGGTTACCGTCCACAATCGCCGAGAAAGCCTTGTCGAAACCTTCGTGGATCGCCCTCTGCGCGGACGTGCCGTTGTTGATCTCTTCCTTGATACGGGAAAAGATCAGCACGTTGGCGTCTACCGCCATACCCAGCGTCAATACGATACCGGCGATACCAGGCAGCGTCAGCGTCGCACCAAGTACCGACATCAGCGCCAGCAACAGAATCAGGTTGAAACTCAGGGCAATACCGGCGAGGAAACCGAAGGCTTTGTACAGCAGGATCATGAAGATCAGTACCAGAACAAAACCTACTTGAGTGGCACTGACACCTTTGGCGATGTTCTCGGCACCCAGGCTCGGCCCAATGGTCCGCTCTTCCACAAAGTACATCGGGGCTGCCAAACCACCAGCACGCAGCAGCAGCGCCAGTTCGGAGGCCTCACCCGGGGAGTCCAGCCCGGTAATACGGAACTGATTGCCCAAAGTGCTCTGGATGGTCGCCAGGCTGATGATCGCTTTTTCTTCCACAAAAGCCGGCACTTCGACTTCCTGCATCAGGCCATCTACTTCCTGCATCACCTGGCGAGTAATCTGACGCTGTTCGATAAAGATCACCGCCATGCCGCGGCCGATATTGTTCCGCGTAGCGCGGGTCATCAATTCGCCGCCGTGACCGTCCAGGCGAATATTCACCTGCGGCCGACCATTTTCGTCAAAATTCGACTGTGCATCAGTAACCTGATCACCGGTCAGAATAATGCTGCGTTCTACGTCCGCTGGCGGCCGGCCTTCACTGCGATACTCGAACGACTCGACAGTTGCGCGCGCCGCGTTGGGCTCGGCAGCAAGGCGGAACTCCAGGTTGGCGGTCTTGCCGAGGATCCGTTTGGCCTCGGCCGTGTCCTGCACGCCCGGCAGCTCGACAACAATACGGTTGGCGCCCTGGCGCTGTACCAAAGGTTCAGCGACGCCAAGCTCGTTCACACGATTACGCACTGTAGTCAGGTTCTGGCTCACCGCATATTCACGAATTTCGCTCAGCTCTGCATCGGTCAACGTCAAACGCAGGACCTGCATCCCTTCGCGGGTAGTCGTGGTGGCCTGAAACTGGCTGAACTGGCGCGAAATCAGTCGTTGCGCCTGGCTCAGTTGATCGGCATCGGTAAAACCCAACTGCAAGGAGTTGCCCTGGTTGGGCAGGCCGCGATAACGAACGCGCTCACCACGCAACAGATTGCGCACCTCGCTTTCATACACGTTCACCCGCGCCTCGATCGCTCTTTCCATATCCACTTCCAGCAGGAAGTGGACGCCCCCAGACAAGTCCAGACCCAATTTCATCGGACCTGCACCTATAGCCAGCAACCAATCAGGCGTGGTGGGTGCCAAGTTTTGCGCCACAACAAAGGCTTGGCCCAGTTCCCGCCTAACAACATCCTGCGCGGACAGCTGATCGGAGCGATTGACCAACCGCACCAGGCCAGAGCGACCCTGGTTACCGACGTCGGTCCCCTTGGTAGCGATACCGGCTTCAGTCAACGCACCCTCGATGCGATCAAGGTCCTGCTGACCGATGGTCTGAGTAGAGCTGGCACCAGAGATCTGAATCGCCGGATCATCGGGGTAGAGGTTCGGCATGGCGTAAATCATGCCCAGTGCGAGCACGGCCACGATCAATAGGTATTTCCAGAGGGGATAGCGGTTGAGCATATCAGCGACCAATAACAACCCGGGCGCCAACAGGCGCCCGGGTGGGGTGGTAAATAAGAATCAGATGGCTTTCAGCGTGCCTTTGGGCAGTGCAGCAACAACAGAGCCTTTCTGGAACTTGAGTTCCTGGCCGTCACCCACTTCCAGCACGATGAATTCATCGGTCACTTTCCGGACCTTGCCCAGAATGCCGCCGCCGGTGACAACTTCGTCGCCCACTGTCAGGCCGCCAATCAGATTCTTGTGTTCCTTGGCGCGCTTGGCCTGGGGACGCCAGATCATCAGATAGAAAATAACCAGAAAGCCGACCAGGAAAATCCATTCAAAACCACCACCCATAGGTGCGGCACCTTCAGCGGTCTGGGCCACGGCGGCAGGGATGAAAAAGCTCATGTGTAACTCCTATTATAAGAAACAGAAAAGACAGGTTAATGGGGCTTTCCGGGCGCGCTTCACTCCCTCAACTCGGGTACAGGGAGTCCGATGCGAGCATAGAAGTCATCCACAAAGGCGCTCAATGTACCTGTTTGAATGGCACCGCGCAAACCAGCCATGAGCCGCTGATAGTGCCGCAGGTTATGGATGGTATTGAGCATACTGCCGAGCATCTCGTCGCATTTGTCCAGATGGTGCAGGTAGGCGCGGGAAAAATTCTGGCAGGTGTAGCAGTCACAGGTAGGGTCCAGGGTGCTGTTGTCATGCTTGTGCACCGCGTTGCGGATCTTGATCACGCCGCTGTCAACAAACAGATAGCCATTACGGGCATTGCGCGTCGGCATCACGCAATCGAACATATCAACACCCCGGCGCACGCCCTCAACCAGGTCCTGCGGCTTGCCGACACCCATAAGGTAACGAGGTTTGTCAGCCGGCATGTGCCCAGGCAGATAATCCAGCACCTTGATCATTTCCTCCTTGGGCTCACCCACTGACAGGCCGCCGATAGCCAGGCCATCAAAGCCAATCTCATTCAAGCCCTCAAGGGAGCGCAGGCGCAGATTTTCATGCATGCCGCCCTGAACGATACCGAACAGCGCGGAGGGGTTGTCGCCATGCGCCTCCTTGGAGCGCTTGGCCCAGCGTAGCGAGAGCTCCATGGAGCGCTGGGCGGTGTCTTCGTCGGCGGGATAGGGCGTGCACTCGTCAAAGATCATGACGATATCCGAGCCCAGGTCACGCTGTACCTGCATCGACTCTTCCGGCCCCATGAACACCTTGGCGCCGTCCACCGGCGACGAGAAATACACGCCCTCCTCCTTGATCTTGCGCATGGCGCCCAGGCTGAACACCTGAAAGCCACCCGAGTCGGTCAAGATCGGCCCCTGCCACTGCATGAAATCATGCAGGTCACCGTGGGCCTTGATCACCTCGGTACCGGGGCGCAGCCACAGGTGAAAGGTGTTGCCCAGCACAATCTGCGCACCGATGGCTTCCACGTCACGCGGCAACATGCCCTTGACCGTACCGTAGGTGCCAACCGGCATGAAGGCAGGCGTTTCTACCACGCCCCGCGGGAACGTCAGGCGCCCACGACGAGCCTTGCCGTCAGTGGCGAGCAACTCAAAACTCATATGACTCATGCGACATCCTCGGCGCCGGCCGCAGCCGGATTGCGGGTGATGAACATCGCATCACCGTAACTGAAAAAACGGTATTCATTGTCCACCGCAGCCTGGTAGGCCGCCATGGTTTGCCTATAGCCGGCAAACGCCGACACTAGCATCAGCAAGGTCGATTCCGGCAGATGGAAATTGGTTACCAGGGCATCCACCACATGGAAAGGCTTGCCGGGGTAGATAAAAATATCGGTATCGCCGCTGAAAGGCTTGATCTGCCCATCACGCGCCGCACTCTCCAGCGAGCGCACGCTGGTGGTACCCACCGCGATCACCCTGCCGCCGCGCGCCTTGCACGCCAGCACCGCATCGACCACATCCTGGGTGACTTCCAACCATTCGCGGTGCATGTGGTGATCTTCGATGCGCTCCACGCGCACCGGCTGGAAAGTGCCCGCACCCACATGCAGGGTGACATGAGCGCTATGCACGCCCCTGTCCGTAAGCGCCTGCAACATCGCCTGATCAAAATGCAGACCGGCCGTGGGCGCTGCCACTGCGCCGGGGGCAGCAGCGTAGACCGTCTGATAGCGCTCACGATCTGCCGCGTCATCCGCGCGATCAATGTACGGCGGCAAGGGCATATGCCCAACACGCTCCAGCAGCGCCAGCACATCCTCATCAACGCCCAGTTCGAACAAGGCATCATGACGTGCCAGCATCACCGCTACCGCACCGCCATCAAGGATGATCCGGCTGCCCGGCTTGGGCGACTTGCTAGAGCGCACATGAGCCAGGACGCGACGGTTATCCAGCACCCGTTCAACCAGCACTTCCAACTGCCCGCCCGTTTCCTTGCGGCCAAACAGGCGCGCAGGAATAACCCGGGTGTTGTTGAACACCATCAGATCGCCGGGTCGCACATAATCCAGCAGGTCGGCAAAATGCCGATGCGTGAGCTCGCCGCTGGGCCCGTCCAGACACAACAGACGGCTGGCACGACGCTCCGGCAGGGGATGGCGGGCGATCAGTTGATCAGGCAGTTCGAATTGAAAGTCACTGACACGCATGCGAGCGGCGGTTCCGGATGGCAAAAAAGGTGGCATATAGTAGCGGAAATGCGGGCGACGAGCCAAAGAAAGCGGTCTTATTCACTCAACAGCATTGACCAGGCGGCCCAGTGATTCGTATACTCCGCGCCGTCTGTTGGAAAGCACAGGCCTCGATGGCGGAATTGGTAGACGCGGCGGATTCAAAATCCGTTTCTGGTGACAGAGTGGGAGTTCGATTCTCCCTCGAGGCACCATCTGCAGTGTGCAGATGGCTGCAAGGCAGCACTGATAATCAGAACCAGCCCCTGCGCTGGTTTTTTTATGCCCGTTTCAGGGCAATACCAGTCCGCCCGATTCAAGGTGCAACTGGCGCAATCGCGCACCAAGCTGAGTAATATTCTGCTGGTTAGATTCCACCGCGTCGCGGTGCTCAACACTCATCATCTGAAGCGCACGCTCGTCCAGCAAAACCGCAATCCCGTGCAACCCTTGTTGTCGCTCGTCAGTGATTTGCTCCAATTGCTCGCGTTCTTCGCGCTGTGGCAGTCCATAACCGGTCTTCAGCAATTCAGCAGGACGGCTGAGAAAACCGCTCTCCCGCAATAACTGGCTCATCAGCTCGCCAGTTTCATTCAGGGCCGCATCGTCCAGGCGCCGGCCAGAAACATAGCGGTCCTTCAATTCGTGCTTGATCAAGGATATCTGGCGCCGTAACGCGGCCTGCTCCAGCAACAGCAGTGCTGCGGCAGTGCGATAGTCTGCACGATTGAACCAGGATTGCCGCTCCTGCGGCGCTAGTCCGAGCCAATCCTCAACTTGTTGCTGCGGCAGATTCAGGCGCTCTTGAGCCACGCTGAACATCAATTGATAACGCTCACGGTAGGAATCAAAGTAATACCCCTGACGCAGGGCTTCAGCCTGATTCTCTACCACCGACTGGTCCAGCAGACCAGCATGCCGCAGAAGCGCACGCAAGCCGGTAGGCGTAACGGTTTCCATGCTTCGAATATCGAGGCGATCCGTTCCACTGCGCAGCAACTTCAGCGTCTCTACAGCGCAGTTGTTGCTGACGAAGTAATAGGTGCCGTCGTAGGCCCAGTGCATTTCGGCGGCCCGCTGCACCAGGCTGATCTGCTGTTCACGGGTCAAGCGCAGCGGCAGCGATTGCAGCGATCTCAGCTCGACTTTGGTGTACTCATCGACCACCTGATTCAGCGGCAGCATGAACAAGCGCGAAGGATAGGCACCCGTCAGCCCATCCCAACTGGACAGCTGAACGTCGTCGACAAACGCGCGAAATGACAACACCAGATGATGTTCCAGGTCCATCAGGCACTCAGGCCCGAGCGGCCGGCCGGGCGCACACATGACCACTCGCAGCATGCTGTGCCCCCAGCGACTGACCAAGGCGCCATCTGGCTCGGCCAACAGGTAATGAACCTGGTAGATGCGGTCTGGATCAAGCTGCCCCAACGCCGGCCGGTCTAGGTCCAGGCCGCCATTGACGAAGGACAAGCCTGGCGCGCAGTCGGCGGCGTTATCAGGTGCCCAGCCAAAATGCTGACTGAAGAAATCGTGCAATGCCGGTCGTCGGCAGCGATATTCAGGATCGAGAAGAAAATATTCCAGATTGACTGCGACAAACTCGCGGGGATTGCTCAGTTCATAAGCATCCGGTGTACGCAGATACTGATCATTTTGCGGCTCCACCTCGCCCCGGCCCCCGATACGCGCAGGCCAGCCGGCAAGTTCCAGTAGCCTGGGGTCGTCACTGAGGGTAAAACGCCGCTGGGAGTTGCCCTGACACGCCGTGGGCAAACCCACCGGGCCTAAACTACTATGCTGCTGGCCACAAAAGCGCGCTAGCCGACGTTCCTCATCAGACCAGAACTGGCCCCGATCGTAAAAATGGGCAAGCTCATGAATCAATGTTGCCTGCAATTCTCGTTGCAGCGTGGCGTGCTGACGACCTGCAGGTAGCGCATCATCATCAGCCTGCACCAACGGATCGAGCCAACGACGATTAAGCAGTATTTGACCGTCAAAGCGAGCACGGCCCATTACACTTTCTGGTAAGCGGGACGACCAGCGCACACCGATTTCGCGATTCAACTGCGCCAACCATTGCGGAGGCAGTTTTTTTAACGCCGCATCCAGCAACTGCTGACTGGCTTCACGCTGCTCAACATCTAGCCCAGCCTGATCCCATTGCACGGTTAATGCCGAGTGGGCCGCAGGCGACCATAGCCATACCACCAAACTCAGCGCAAAGGTCCACAAGCTAACGCCCCGCCATAAGGCGGGGCATGACTTACAGCACAATGGAACAACTACCCACATCAAGACGGGCGTCTAGCGCGGTGATCACAGAGCCAGAATAGCCTCAGCAAGCTGCATATCGCTAGCTTGCAGCTCCGGCATCTCGTGACGAATGTGGCCCAGGGCCGCCTCCAGATTAACGCCGCGCACATCGCCATTACTACCAACAAAGCTGGCTGCGTCTTCACGGGCTTGCAATACCACTTTGTCCGAACCGAAAGTGGCGGCAGTGCTATCACCTAGCGCTTGAGCCGTATTGGCCAAAATTGAACCAATTGCGTTGGTGGTACCAACAAAACTGGAAGCGGAGGCCAGTGTGGAAAGACCGATCAAACCTGCAGCAAGAACGACAGAACGAATTTTCATGAAAACTCCTCAAGAAAGATCAAGGCCTTGTGGCCAACGTATGCCGCACAGGGGCCGGCAAACTGATTATCAGTCTAACCCGAATCTGCAAACAACCACGAATATCTCGGGGCTGGCAACGTAATTGGTCCGGCAGGCGAGCGTCGTCAGCAGCACAACGCCAACCCCCGGCCCTGATTTATGACCCTCGATTTGAGCTTAAAGTTCGTCGAGATAACGCTCTGCATCCAACGCTGCCATACAACCGGCGCCGGCAGAGGTAATGGCCTGGCGGTAGATATGGTCAGCCACGTCACCTGCGGCGAAGACACCCGGCACATTGGTGGCGGTGGCATTGCCCTCAGTGCCACTGTGAATCTTCAGGTAGCCGTCTTTCATGTTCAGTTGGCCTTCGAACAGGCTGGTATTCGGCGTGTGGCCGATGGCGATGAAGACGCCCGCCAATTTCACCTCTTCGGTGCCGCCTGCATTCAACGCCAAACGCATACCGGTCACACCGCTGGCATCGCCGAGCACTTCGTCCAGCGTCGCATTGAGTTTGAGCTCGATCTTGCCTTCAGCCACGCGCGCCATCAGCTTGTCGATCAGGATCTTTTCCGCTCGGAAGGTTTCACGGCGATGCACCAGCGTGACTTTCCTGGCGATATTGGCCAGATACAGCGCCTCTTCCACGGCGGTATTACCACCACCGACTACGGCGACATCCTGGTTGCGATAGAAAAAACCGTCACAGGTCGCACAGGCAGATACGCCCTTGCCCATGAAGGCTTCTTCGGAGGGCAGCCCGATATAACGTGCCGATGCACCTGTAGCGATGATCAGCGCATCACACTGATATTCACCCTGATCGCCCCACAGGCTGAAAGGTCGCTTGGTCAGATCGACCTTGTTGATATGGTCGAAGATGATTTCGGTCTCGAAGCGCTCGGCATGCTGACGCATGCGCTCCATCAGCGCGGGGCCCTGCAAGCCTTCGACGTCACCCGGCCAGTTATCGACCTCGGTGGTGGTGGTCAGCTGGCCGCCCATCTGCATGCCGGTGATCAGCACCGGCTTGAGGTTGGCCCGCGCCGCGTAAACTGCCGCGCTGTAACCCGCCGGGCCGGAACCCAGGATGATCAACCGGGTGTGACGTACTTCAGACATACTGCCTCCAGAACACCGCAGCGGCGGTGCGACATATTTATCGGAACGGCTTGCCAGCCCACCGCAGCGGACACAAGCGGCTCACACGCAAACAAAAATCAGAAAAGGCACACTGCGTATCAGCAGGCCTGGATTTTGACTGCGTGCATGTTATGGCAGCGCCCAGGCTTTGAAAATCCCATTCACTGTATCAGCCGGATAGTTTACCCCTATAGTACGGCCAAGGGCAGGTCGACTCCGGCAGCGCGAAACCCATCTGCTGCTCAACATGCGATTTTGATAAGGACGATATTCATGGCAGAAATGCTTATTCCCATGCGCGGACCCGATTACCTCAAGGAGGGCTGGCAAAAGATTCGTCAACCGGGGCTCAAGCGCTTTCTGGTCATACCGCTGATTCTCAACCTGGGGGTGTTTGCCGCCTTGATCGGCTGGGGCGTCCGGCAATTCAATCTGCTGATGACCAGGTTGATGGCCAGCCTGCCCGATTGGTTGGGCTTCGTGGAATGGCTGCTGTGGCCGCTGTTCGCGCTGGTAGTACTGGTGGTGCTGTTTTTCGGCTTCAGTGTGGTGGCGAACCTGATTGCCTCACCCTTCTACGGTTTTCTGGCAGAAAAAATTGCCGAACAGGAACGCGGCCTGGTCAGCCCGCCCACGAGCTACCGCGATATCCTGCTGGTAGTGCCGCGCAGCTTGGGCCGGGAACTGCGCAAAATCGGCTACTACCTGCCGCGCCTTATAGGGCTGCTGCTGCTGACGCTGATTCCGGTGGTGAATCTGGTCGCCTCTCCGCTGTTGGTGCTCTTTGGCATCTGGATGATGGCGGTGCAATACATCGACTACCAGGCAGACAACGATCAGGTCAGCTTTATTGACCTGCTGCGCTGGATGCGCGGCAGACGTACCCTGGCACTGGGTTTTGGGCTGCCGGTGTATGTCGGCATGCTGATCCCCCTGGTCAATCTGCTGGTCATGCCTGCCGCGGTAGCGGGTTCGACCCTGCTGTGGATTCGCGAGCGCTCTCGCCGGCTGCCATAAATCCGTCACGGCTTTGTCATACAGGCATCACCAATGCCACATGACAATGGCCGCATGACGATAACGACTGCTGCAAACCGGCGCTTTGCGCTGGTTACCGAAACCTTCGCGCCACAGATCAATGGCGTTGCCAACACCCTGGGTCATCTTGTCGATGGCCTGTTGCAGCGGCACTACGCGCTGCAATTGATTCGCCCTGCCCAGGCTGGTGAATCCCTGGGAGCGCACAGCCTTGGCGCCTTCAGTGAGCTGCGCGTGCGCGGTATGCCGATCCCTGGCTACCCGGAGTTGCAGTGGGGCTTGCCTGCGTCCAGCAGGCTGCGCCGCCTGTGGAGCAAAGAGCGGCCCGACGCCATCTACCTGGCGACCGAGGGCCCGCTGGGTTGGGCCGCGCTGCGCGTTGCCCGGCGCCTGGGCATCCCTGTTATCAGCGGCTTTCACACCAATTTCCAGCAATACAGTGATCATTACGGCTTGAGCCTGTTTCACAAGCCCATGATGAGTTACCTGCGCTGGTTTCATAACAACACCCTGCTGACACTCACCGCTGGCCCCGGCCAGCAGCGGGCGCTGCTGCGTGCAGGCATGCGTAACCTCGCGCAACTGGGGCGCGGGGTCGATTGCGAACGCTTTCATCCGGCCCATCGCAAGATCGCATTGCGCGCTGAATGGCAAGCAGCAGAGAAGGATCTGGTGTTGCTTCACGTTGGCCGCCTGGCGGCGGAAAAGAATCTGTCCCTGCTGGTACAGGCGTGGCAGCGCCTGCAGCAGACCCAGGTACCGGGAGGCGGAAAACTGCATCTGGTTATCGTCGGTGACGGACCTTCGCGCACTGAATTACAACGGCAATTGCCCAGCGTCATTTTTACCGGTGCATTGACCGGCGAAGCCCTGTCTGCAGCGTACGCCAGTGCTGACATCTTTCTGTTTCCGAGCGTGACCGAAACCTTCGGCAATGTGGTGACCGAAGCCATGGCCTCCGGCCTGGCCGTTTGCGCCTTTGATCTGGCTGCAGCACATCAGCATATCCGCGACCGCTTCAGTGGCTGTCTGGCCGCCGAGGGGCATGAGAGTCTGTTCATGGACAATCTGGAGTGGCTGATCAGGGATTCGGAAGGTCGCCGCAGCATACGTCTGCACGCACGGCACCACGCCTGCCAGATTGGCTGGGACGCGGTTATAAAGCGGTTTGAGGGTTATTTGCTCAAGGCTGCAGAGGCGCAACCAGCCAGTTTGCCCGCGCTGACGCACAGCCGCGCAGGCAAACCGGTCAGATAACTCAGGCGAGGGTTTTCAAGGCTTCGCGGCTGAACGGCAGGATGTCGCCGAAACGGCCTTCACGCACCTTGTCAGCCCACTGCGGATCGACGATCAGCGCGCGACCAACGGCCACCAGATCAAACTCTCCATCGCCAAGGCGCTCAAGCAGCCCGTCGATATTGGCAGTTTCCGCGACCTTGTCGGTCTTGACCATAAACTCCAGAAACTCGCCATCCAGCCCAACGCTACCGACAGTGATGCAGGGCTTGCCGGTAATCTTGCGCGTCCAGCCAGCCAGGTTCAGCGGCGAACCATCGAATTCGGGTTCCCAGAAACGACGCTGCGAGCAATGGAAAATATCCACTCCCGCGTCGGACAACGGCATCAAAAAGGCTTCCAGCAAATCCGGCGTAGGCGCCAAGCGAGCACTGTAATCCTGCTGCTTCCACTGCGAGAAACGGAAAATAACCGGGTAATCAGGGCCAACTGCATCACGCACGGCGCTGATGATTTCAACTGCAAAGCGCGCACGATTTTCCATGCTGCCGCCGTATTCGTCAGTGCGCTGGTTGGTTCCTTCCCAGAAGAACTGGTCGATCAGGTAACCGTGGGCGCCGTGCAGCTCGATGGCATCAAAACCAATGGCCTTGGCATCCTTGGCGGCTTGGGCAAAGGCCTTGACCACATCCTGAATATCGTCCTGGGTCATGCCATGGACCAGCGTCTTGCCTTCCTTGACCTTCTCCATCGGACCATAGCCAGGCACATCGCCGTCAGGCGGCGTACCCAGACGGCGCACATTGCCTACGTGCCAAAGCTGCGGGGCAATCTTGCCACCGACCGCGTGCACCGCATCCACGACCTTCTTCCAGCCGGCCAGCGCCTCTTCACCGTGAAAAGCCGGCACATCCGGGTAACCATTGGCCGCCTGGTGGCCAACGGTGGTGCCTTCGGTAATGATCAGGCCCACGCCAGATTCGGCGCGGCGACGGTAGTACTCAACGACCTGTTCAGTCGGCACGCCATTGGGCGAGAAATTACGCGTCATGGGCGCCATGACGATGCGGTTGCTCAGGCTCAATGGGCCGAGTTCAAAGGACGCGAACAGGGGGCTGGTATCAGCAGACATCAGAATACTCCGTAGATAGATAGTGCGAACCGGGCATGGTTGACCGGTCGTCTTGGTTGAATGATGTAATTGTTCAGGGGCACAGCAGCCTTTCCAACTGGCCGATAAAGACCCGCAAGGGGGCAATCTGCCGATCCACCTTCATGCGCAACAAGGCGCCCTCCCAGGCTGCGCCAATAAAGGCGCCCAGGGCTTGGGGGTCCTGATCAGCCGCCAATTCACCCGCCTCTTTTGCCTGCGCCAGGCAGTCAGCCAGCAGTTGGCTGGAGCGGTTGAGAATGTCGCTGGCGGCATAGCCAATCGGCTGGCTGTCGCCGGCTTTTTCGTGGCAAAGACTACCGATAAAGCATTGGTGAGTCGGTTCGGCCTGGTTGGCAAAATAGCCCACCAGGTCGCGATAGAAACACAGCACTCTTTCGCGCGGCGAGGCGTCCTGCGCCTGCAAGGCGGCGGCAAAGCGCTCCAGCCTGGGCGTGTAGTAGTAATGCAACGCCTGGATGGCAAAGTCTTCCTTGCTCTCGAAGTAATGATAGAAGGAGCCCTTGGGCACACCGGCGCTCTGAGTGATTTCCTGAACTCCAGTGCCGTTATAGCCCTTGAGCAGCATCACTTCAGTGCCGGCGGAAAGAATACGTGCGCGTTTGTCTTGGATAGCGTTCATGCCGAGCACTATACGACCGGTCATCTTTTTATTATACGCCCATGATGCTTCATTGATTGAATTGATAAGGGAGAATAATTGGCAGTGCGTCAACCCGACTGCGAACACTAAAATCAGGCGTAAAAAAACCGGGCCTGAGCCCGGTTTTTTTTCTGTCGCTTGAGCTAGCCAAGCAACTCTATGCTGCAACTTAAGTGCTGCAACTTAGTGCTCTACGCCGCCTTCGCCATGGATATGACCATGCGCCAGCTCGTCTTCACTCGCTTCGCGCACGTCAGTCACCTTGACTTCAAAGGTCAGACGCTGGCCAGCCAACGGGTGGTTGCCGTCGACGGTGACTTCATCACCTTCTACTGCAGAGATAGTCACAATCTGCATGCCGCCGTCCGGACCGGAGGCGTGGAACTGCATGCCCACTTCCAGTTCGTCGACACCTTCGAACATGTTACGGCCCAGAACCGCGACCAGTTCGGCACTGAATTCACCGTAGGCATTTTCCGGCTCTACCGTTACTTTCAGCTCATCACCAACCTGCTTGCCATCGAGCGCCTGCTCGAGACCGGGGATAATATTGCCCGCGCCATGCAGGTAAACCAGCGGACCACCACCATCGGAAGAGTCCAGTACTTCGCCTGCATCATTGGTCAAGGTGTATTCAATCGATACGGCTTTGTTGGCAGCAATCTGCATAATTTCATACCTGTCTTTTTGCGTGAAGCGCGCCAGTTTACGCCAGTTGTGCCCATAACGCACGGGTTGACCGATGCACGGCCACCCTAGAAGATGATGCATCATGTGCACTAACGGGCACTCAGGCCGGCTAAAACAAGGGGGTAACGCATGTCCGACCGACTGGTTCTGGTCATCAACTGTGGCAGTTCATCAATCAAGTTTGCACTGCGCAGCGAGTCGCAAAGCAAGGCCTTGCTGAGCGGTCTGGCGGATCGGCTGGGCAGTGATCAAGCCACCTTGAACTGGCAATTCGACGACCAGAAACACAGCATCGCCCTGGCAGACGGCGCACACGCCACCGCCATGACTGCCCTGTTGCCGCTGATCGATCAATATGCTGACCGGCCACTGAGCGCCGTGGGTCACCGGGTAGTGCACGGCGGCGAACACTTCACCGGCGCGCAGATCATCAACGCGGCCGTACTGGACGCGATCCGCGCCAACGCCCCGCTCGCCCCGCTGCACAACCCGGCCAACCTGACCGGTATCGAAGCCGCGATGCAGGTATTCGACCGCATTGCGCATATGGCGATCTTCGATACCGCGTTCCACCAGAGCATGCCTGCCCACGCCTACCGCTACGCGCTACCTGAAGCGCTCTATGCCGAGCACGGGATTCGCCGGTACGGCTTCCATGGCACCAGCCATCAGTATGTGACCCAGCAAGCCAGCCAACTCACCGGGCTGCAACCCGGTGAGGGCGCCTGGCTCAGTGCCCACCTGGGCAATGGCTGCTCAAGCTGCGCCGTGCTGGACGGGCGCAGCCGGGACACCAGCATGGGCCTCACCCCGCTGGAGGGTCTGGTGATGGGTACCCGCAGTGGCGACGTTGACCCCAACCTGCATGCACATCTGGCACGCACCCTGAACTGGGATCTGCCGCGCATCGAAACCCTGCTGAATCGCGAAAGTGGTCTGCTTGGGCTGTCCGGCCTGACCAACGATATGCGTCAGCTTGAGCAGGCGCGCAGCGAGGGCCATGTGGGCGCCCGGCTGGCCATCGACGTGTTCTGCTATCGGCTGGCCCGCTCCCTGATGGGGCTCGCTGCAGCCCTACCGCGCCTCGACGGGCTGATCTTCACCGGCGGCATTGGTGAGAATTCCAGCTTGATTCGCGCGCTAACGGTGGAACATATGGCGGTGCTTGGGCTCAAACTCGACACAGAGCGCAACGCCGCTGCCCCGCGAGGCCAGTCCTGTATGCTCAATCATCCGGGCTCGGTTGCGATCATGGTGATCCCAACCGACGAAGAGCGGCAGATCGCGGATGAAAGCCTGGCCTTGCTGCCGCACTGATTAGTCACATCTGACAGGACGTTCATATGCATACTTTCTTTATCGCCCCCACTGGTTTTGGTGTCGGCCTGACCTCCATCAGCCTCGGGCTGATCCGCGCGCTGCAGCGTACCGGCTTGCGCGTGCATTTTCTCAAGCCGATCGCCCAGCCGCATCCGGGTGACACCGGCCCGGAACGCTCCAGCGAACTCATCAGCCGCACACTGGGCCTGACGCCGCCCACGCCCCTGACCCTTCCGGAAGTTGAGCACCGGCTCGCCAACGGGCAACTGGATGAAGTACTGGAAGATATCGTCAGCCTGTACCAGCAGACCGCCATCGACGCCGATGTGGTGATTGTTGAAGGCATGGTGCCGACCCGTCAGGCCAGCTATGCCGCGCGCATCAATCAGCACCTGGCGCGCAGCCTGGACGCCGATGTGATTCTGGTCACCGCACCAGATGACCAGAACATGGCCAGCCTGGCCGACCGTATCGAGATTCAAGCGCAGGGCTTTGGCGGCCCCAGGCATCCCAAGGTCCTGGGCGTCATCGTCAACAAGGTGCGCAATCTGGATATGCGCGAAGACCCGCTCGCCGACCGTGACGCACTGAAGCAGACGCTCAAAGAGTATGCATTGGCCTTGAAGCAGGAGTCAGCGGTGCTCAACACGGATGACTTCCGCCTGATCGGCTGCATTCCCTGGCAGGCCGAGTTGAATGCGCCGCGCACGTCCGACGTCGCCGCGCTGCTGGATGCGAAAATTCTGCACCCCGGCGATATGCAGCATCGCCGCGTGCTCGACATTGCACTGTGCGCCCGAACAGTTCCGAATATCGTTGACCGGCTGAAACCCGGCACCCTGATCGTCACCCCCGGTGATCGTGACGACGTGATTATCGCCGCCAGCCTCGCGGCGCTGGCCGGCACCCCGCTTGCCGGCTTGCTACTGACCAGCGATTTTGACCCCGATCCCCGAGTGGTCCAGCTGTGTCAGCCAGCCCTGGACGGCGGGTTGCCGCTGCTGGGCACCCACACCAATACCTTCAACACCGCGACCAGCCTGGATCGAATGAACCGCGAGATCCCGGTGGACGACCACGAGCGCGCGGAGATGGTTACCGAATACGCCGCCTCGCACATCGACCATGCCTGGCTGCAACTGCGCTGTGGCACGCCGCGCGAGTCGCGGATGTCGCCACCGGCGTTCCGCTATCAACTGATGCGCCGCGCCCAGGAAGCGGCCAAGCGTATCGTTCTGCCCGAAGGCGACGAGCCACGCACCGTGCAAGCTGCCGCCATCTGTCAGCGCCGGGGCATTGCCCAGTGCATTCTGCTGGCCAAGCGCGAGTCGGTCGAAGCGGTTGCCCGCGCACAGCACATTACCCTGCCCGAAGGCCTGCAGATCATCGATCCGGACGAAGTGCGCGAGCGCTACGTAGAGCCGATGATCGAACTACGCAAAGGCAAGGGCCTGAACGCGCCCATGGCCCTGCAGCAACTGGAAGACAACGTGGTGCTAGGCACCATGATGCTGGCACTGGATGAGGTGGACGGCCTGGTTTCTGGCGCTATTCACACCACCGCCAACACCATCCGTCCGGCCTTCCAGTTGATCAAGACAGCGCCTGGTTACAGCCTGGTGTCATCGATCTTCTTCATGCTGCTGCCTGAACAGGTCCTGGTGTATGGCGATTGCGCCGTCAATCCCGACCCGAATGCCGAAGAGCTGGCCGAAATTGCCATCCAGAGCGCCAGATCTGCCGAAGCCTTTGGCATTCCCGCCCGGGTGGCGATGATCAGCTACTCCACGGGCGAGTCCGGCACCGGGCTGGATGTGGAGAAGGTCCGCGAGGCGACGCAAATCGCCAAAGAGCGCGAGCCGGCATTGTTGATCGATGGCCCACTTCAGTATGATGCTGCCGCCATTGCCAGCGTCGGCGCCCAAAAGGCACCAGACAGCCCTGTGGCCGGCAAGGCCACTGTGTTCGTGTTTCCAGACCTGAATACTGGCAACACCACTTACAAGGCAGTGCAGCGCAGTGCCAATGTAGTGAGCGTCGGGCCTATGCTGCAAGGTCTGCGCAAACCGGTAAATGATTTGTCTCGGGGTGCCCTGGTGGACGATATTGTCTACACCATCGCCCTGACCGCCATTCAGGCAGACATGAATAATTAGACCCGCGCCAGCAACACGCTGGCCATTACGCGAGCTTTTTGAATGCTGAGTTTCTTACCCCATAGCCTGCGCGGTGTTCTCGCAGGCTTTCTGCTGGTGATCAATACACTGCTCTGTTTCAGCGTGCTGTTTCCCCTGTCGCTGATCAAACTCCTGCCGATCAAGCCGCTGCAGGTGCTCTGCACCCGGCTGATCATCCGTATCGCCGAATTCTGGATCAGTTGCAATAGCGGCTGGATGGCGCTCACCGGCAATATCCAGTGGGATATTCAGGGCCGCGAGCGGCTGGACTACGATGGCTGGTACCTGGTCACCAGCAACCACCAGACCTGGGTCGACATTCTGGTGCTGCAGCACAATTTCAACCTGCGCATGCCGATGCTCAAGTTCTTCCTCAAGCAGGAGCTGATCTGGGTGCCGATCATCGGCATCTGCTGGTGGGCGTTGGACTTCCCGTTCATGAAGCGTTACACCAAGGCTTACCTGGCCCGCCACCCGGAGAAAGCCGGGCAGGATGTGGAAACGACGCGCAAGGCCTGCGAGAAATTCAAAACCACGCCGGTGGCCGTATTCAACTTTCTGGAAGGCACACGGCTTACCCCGGCCAAGCACGCCGAACAGCAATCGCCCTACCGGCATCTGCTCAAACCCAAATCGGGCGGCGTTGCCTTTGTGCTGGATGCGATGGGTGAGCAGTTGCGCTCCCTGGTGGACATCACCATCCACTACCCCGATGGTAGCCCGACCTTCTGGGACCTGCTGAGCGGGCGCGTGAGGAAAGTGGTCGTGCGCTGCCAGATCAAGCCAATCCCTGCCGAAATGCTCGGCGGAGACTATCAGCAGGACGACCTATTCCGCGCCAATTTTCAGCGTTGGGTAAACAGTCTTTGGGAAGAGAAGGATCTATTGCTGGACCAGCTGCACCACGACTATCCGCCGGGGCACTGAGAATAACCATTGATAAAAACCACTGAAAATAACAACTGATCAAAGCAGACCGGGATTACCGCAGAGGACCTGCGGTAATCCCTATGCCTTACAGCGGACGCAGATTGATTTCTACACGGCGGTTCTGAGCACGGCCGGCCTGGGTATCATTGCTGGCAATCGGCTGATCAGGACCCACACCACGGCTGCTGATACGTGAACCCGCCACGCCCTGCCCGGTGAGGTAAGAAGCGACGCTACCGGCGCGTTCCTGGGACAGGCGACGATTCAGCTCCATGCCACCGGTGCTATCGGTATGCCCGATAATATCGATGCCATTCTTGTCGAATTCCTTGAACACCTTGACCAGTGAATTCAGCGTTGGGTAAAAGCTGCTGGAAACATCCGAAGAATTGCTGGCGAAAGTGATGTTGCCCGGCATGATCAGTTGCAGGTTATCGCCATTACGGCTGACCTGAACACCGGTACCCGTCAGCTCCTGACGCAAACGCGCTTCCTGCTGATCCGCATAGTAGCCATAACCCGCACCGGCAGCACCGCCCACAGTCGCACCGATCAGCGCGCCCTTGGTACGGTCACTGCTACTGGACGTAGCAGCGCCCACTATGGCGCCAGCAGCGGCACCGCCCAGACCGTAGAGCGTCGAACGGCCGGTCTCGCGCTCACCGGTATAGGGGTTGGTAGTACACCCGACCAGCAGCACAGAGCACAAGCCGGCAACGATCAAACCGTGGGTTTTCGTGGCGTTGAATTTCATGAGTGGATCCTTTGTTTTTTAATTACTCGTGTCCGGAGATTAGCACGCCAATTACCTGGCCCGCTGATATACAGACCACAAAGCTGGCAATTATTTCCGCATCATGCGCGCGTGAACAGGTAATACTGCGCCAGCTCCTGTTGTCGGATTCAGCTCTCGCCCACTCTGTCAAACCCGATGCACCAGCTTGTCCACCACTAGACTGCCGACCATATCGCCCTCCACGTTGACCGCCGTGCGCACCGTATCCAGTAGCCGGTCGATGGGCAGCAGGATGGCAATGGCTTCGGCAGGCAAACCCACCGCCTGCAGCACCATGACCATGGTGACCATGCCGGCGCTGGGAATGCCCGGCGCACCCGTAGAAGCAATCATCGCGGTAAAGAACACCACCATCTGCTGGGCAAAACTCAGCTCGATCCCGACCAGATTGGCAACAAAAAGCGCTGCGGCCGCTTCATAGAGCGCAGTGCCATCCATATTCACTGTCGCCCCGAGCGGCAGCACAAAGCCGGCGATACTGCGCCGCACACCCAGGTTGTGCTCGGTGCAACGCAGAGTGATTGGCAGCGTCGCGGCGCTGGAGCTGGTAGCAAAAGCGGTGATCAGCGCTTCACGCGAGCCACGCCAGAACCACAGCGGGGATTTGCCAGTAACCAGAAAGAGAATACCCGGCAGGATGACGATACCGTGGAACAGGGTGGTAGCGAACACCAGCACAATAAAGCCGAGCATGGTCACCAGCAGGGACACGTCCTGCTCGGCCACCAGTCTGATCAGCAGCGCCATGATTCCCAGCGGCGCCAGGCGCATGATCCAGCCGATGATCTGCAGCAGCAATTCGAGAAACTCCTGCATCAGCCGCAGGATGCCCTGATACCGCTCACCACCCGCCACCAGGGCAATACCGATAAAGAGCGCAAACACCACAATCGCCAGGATGCTGCCGTTGGCAAAGGCGGCGAAGGGGTTCTGGAACAGGTTGGCGAAGAAATGCAGGAAAAATTCCGGCATCGTCAGTTGCCGGGCTTCAAAGGCGTCCATGGCATCGGCGAACAGCGCGATAGGCAGGTCGGCTCCGGGCTTGAAGATATTCGCTGCGATCAGCGCCACCAGCATCGCCAGTGAAGCGGTTATGACGAAGTACACCAGCGTGGTCATCCACACCCGATTGACCTGATGGTGCGCCTGCAGATTGGCCACACCGACCACGATCGAGGTAAAGATCAGCGGCACCAGCACCATCTTCAGCATGCCGATAAAAATACTGCCGACCAGCGTACTGACATAGAGCACGCCGCTGCGGGCACCCTGATCGGCAGGCAGCAAACCGATAGCCCAACCAATCAACACGCCCAGGCACGCGGCAATGAGTATCTGACGATTCAAACTGGGCATGGGCATGATCTCCGCAGATCTATGGCGCTATCGGGCTGGCATCAGCCCTGAAGAATACATCAATTGCCGTGGTCCGCCCCATGGCCGGCGCTCAATACCGGCAAGTGCCGAAGAAAACGGCCGGTGAGCAGCGCGGCGCCGAACATGATCAGCGCGCCGATAATCGCATTGGTATGCAGCGCCGCGCTGAAGGCATTCTGCACCGCCAGCAACAACTCGGCTGCTGGGCCAGCCGGTAGCCGGGCAATCACGCCCAGGGCGCCGCCAATGGTATCGACGGCAATCTCGGCCTGCTCCACTGAGACGCCCACAGGAATGCTGTCAGCCATCTGCCGGCGATACACCGCCGTGCCTATGCTGCCGATCACCGCAATGCCCATGGCCATGCCCAGCTCGGTGGCCGTCTCGGACGTCGCCGAGGCCGCGCCGGTTTTCTCGGCAGGCGCCGAACTGACCACCAGATCAGTGCCAAGAATCATCATCGGCATAATGCCCACGCCCATTATGACGGACCCCAGCACCAGCAACCACAGGGTCGCCATGCCATTGACCAGCATCAGGCAGACAAACCCGACCACGGCCAGCAGCAAACCGCCGCTGACCAGCAGCGAGGGCTTGATATACCGGGCCATGCGCGGCACCAACAGCGACACCAACACCTGAATCATGGCCGAAGGCACCATCATCACACCGGCCCAAAGCGGCGAAAGCCCCAGCACACCCTGCAAATACTGAAAGATCATCAACCAGGAGCCTGACAGCGCAAGTATCGTCAGCATCATCGCACCGACGGAGGTGCTGAAACCGCGATTGGCAAACAGCTGCAGATCGAACATGGGCTGAGCCAGTGCCCGCTGACGGCGAATGAATATCCAGCCAATCAGTAACCCCGCCGCCACCGCGACACAGACCACCAGGCTGATGCCGTCGCGCGCCAACTCCTTGATGCCGTATACCAGTGATAGAAAAGTCGTGATGCAAAGTATTGCGCTGGCTATGTCCAGCCGCCCGGCCTTCTCGTCCCGGCATTCAGGCAGCAATAGCGGGCCAACGATCAGCAGCAGCAACATCACCGGCACACCCAGCAGAAACACCGAACCCCACCAGAAGAACTCCAGCAGGGCACCGCCGACCAGCGGGCCGATGGCGCTGCCCACCAGAAAACCGGTAATCCACAGAGTAATCGCGAAGGTGCGCTCGGCCGGCACCTCGAACAGCTCACGAATCAATGACAGCGTCGATGGCATCAGCGTTGCGCCGGAAATACCCAGCAATGCGCGGGTCAGAATCAGCATATTGGCGGAAGTGGAAAACGCGGCCAGCACCGAGGCCACCCCAAATGCCGCCGCGCCAATCAGCAGCAGCTTGCGCCGGCCTATGCGATCACCAAGGGTGCCCATGGTGATCAGAAAACCGGCAATCATGAAGCCGTAGATATCCAGGATCCACAGCAGCTGCGAGCTGGTGGGCTGCAGGTCGGCGCTCAGGTGCGGGGCCGCGAGATGCAGCACGGTCATGTCCAAGGCCAGCAACAGCGTCGGTAGAATCAATACGGCCAGGCCCCACCATTCGCGGCGGCCAGCGGGACGGAGTACAGCGGATTCGGGTGCGGAGTGACTAGCCAACATGACCTTCTGAATGCCTGCAATTATCTTGAGGCGATGCTTTATAACGCCTGCGGCGCCGTTGCGCAATCCTGGCCTGGGGCTAGCTGAGTAACCCCAGCACCTTGGCCTGGGCGACGGCCTGGGTGCGACGCTCTACGCCCAGCTTGTTGTTGATGCGCCGGGCATGGCTTTTTACGGTGTGCAACGAGATAAACAGCGCCTCACTGATCTGCTGATTCGAGTAGCCGCGAGCTATGCAGCGCAACACATCCAGCTCGCGTGCGCTGAGCGGATCCTGCAGTGTGGCGGCCACCGTCTGCCCATCGGGCCGGTCAATGGTTGGCAACATGGCCAGCAATCGATCACGCAAGCGCGACGCCGGCGCGCGCGCCAGTGACTCGACCAGCCCAGGCGGCGGCTGATGCAGCAGCGGTTGAAAAGGCCCGCAGATTTCGTCCTCCGCCGCCAACGCCAGCGCCGCCAACAGGATCTTTTCCGCCTCCAGCGGCCGCTGCATGCGATACAGCATGCGCACCAGCAAAGCCATCACGGCCAACGCCTGCAGATGCTGGCCGGCATGCTGCAACTGGCTCAACAGCGCACGCAACACGCTTTCAGCCGCGACCTGCTCGCCGCGCGACCAGAGCAGCCGGGCATACACACGTTCGATCAAGGTCGGCAGCGCATGGAAATACACCGGTGGCGCGGCGGGGTTGTCCAGGCAATAGGTCTGGCGCAGTCGCGGCAACCAGTGCTCGGCCAGATCCTGCCTGCCCGAGGTCAGCCACAGATCGCTTTTCAGCGCGGTGCCCCAGCCGAGGTAGTACACCGGGGGGATATCCCATTGGTGCATCAGGCGCTCGGCCTCGGTCAGGGTTTCAAAGGCCACGCTATCACCGCCACGTATTTGCGCCTGAATACCGGCCAGCAGGCAGTAACCGGGCAGCACATGCACATCCCGACAATCGCGTGCTTCTTCTATCCCCTGGAGCAGCAGCTCAGTGGCCTCGTCCTGCTCACCCAACTGGCCGAGCAGGTAGCCGTGGTAGATGGTCAAGCGCGCCCGCACCGGCAAGCCCTGGGGATAGACCATACCCGCCAGCAACCGGCGCTGGCCGACAACCGCTTTCAAAGCTCGGGCAATCTGCCCGCGGGCCTGCAGCAGGCGTGCGCGCATCATCACTGCCTGCGCTTCCAGCAGCGGATCAGCCACCCGCTGGGCCAACTCCAGCGCCGAGCGTGCCCATTGCCGGGCGCCCTCGATATCCCGGCCGCATAGCTCGCAATCAGCCAGGGTCAGCATCGCCATCACCCGGCTACCGGCCTCACGATCATCCAGGCAGGCCAATGCCTGATGGCAACAGAGCATAGCCTCTTCAAGCCGCCCGGCGGAGCGTGCCAGAAAGCCCTTGAGTGCCAATGCCTGACCGATCAGGCAGCGCTGCTGGTAGGCACTGGGCTGCGGCAGAAAATGCGCCAGCCGCTGCAGCATGACCTGCGCGTCTTCCAACTGACACGCCAGCGCCAGGGTCCAGGCGTGTACCAGCACCAGGCGCGCCGAACTGCCTTGCAGCACGCCCGGCAGCTCAGCCTTCCAACGCAGCAGCGTGCCTACATGCTGCTCGGCAAGCAGGCGATCCAGCGGTAGATGCTGGACCAGGCGAGCGGCTTCATCTGGCCTTTCAGCAGCCAGAGCCTGCTCCACCGCGTCGGCAATCCGGCCCTGCTGGCGAAACCAGTCACAGGCACGCAGATGCCTTTGCAGCCGCTCATGCGGGTCCGCACTGGCGCCGCGCTCGCGCAGCACATCAGAAAACAGATGGTGAAAACGGTACCACTTGCCCTCACGGTCCAGCGGCACCAGAAAAAGCTGGTGGCGGGTCAGGTGCTGGATGATCTGCTGGCTGTCCTGCGCCCCGCGCACGTGGTCGCACAGCTCCACAGTGAAGCGGTCGAACCAGGCGATCTGATACAGGAACGCCTGTACCTCAGGCGGCTGATGCACAATCACTTCTTCCAGCAGGTACTCGCCAATCAGCTGTTCCGGTGGTGCGTCTGCGCCATCCCGTGGGTGCGCAAGGCTGGTACCCTGTGCCTGTGCAGCGGTCATCGCCAGCAGGCGCAAACCGGCGATCCAGCCTTCATTGCGCTGCAGAATATGCCGCAACCACTGGGGTTCTGCCTGGGTCACCCCAGCGCTTTGCAAAAAGATCGCCGCCGCCTCGCGGCTGAGCCGCAGATGCTTTTCACCGATTTCCAGCACCTGATTGCCCAGCCGTAGCCTGGCGAGGTGCCAATCCGGGCGCTGTCTGCCGGTGATCAACAACTGGAAACCAGGGGGCAGTTGCTCGAGCAGTAGCGCACACAAACGGTCGGTCTGCGGCCCGCGGATCAGGTGGTAATCGTCGAGTACCAAAAGCGCCGGCGAGTTGCTCTGGTGTTGAGCGCGCAGGTCCTCAAGCAACGACAGGGTCAACTGTTCGATACCCAGCGGCTGATGGCTATGGCGCTGCTCGAGCAGCAGCAACTCCTTGGCGCCCAGCGCGGGGTAAAGCGTGCGCAGGCCTTGAATCAGGCTGCGCAACAATTGCCCAGGGTCACCATCGTGGCTATCCAGCGATATCCAGACGCTGCGCCAGTGCGCTGCCAACTGCTCGGAATACTCGATGGCCAGCGTGCTCTTGCCAAAACCGGCAGGTGCACAGACCAGAATCAAACGACGCAGGGCGGATTGCTGTAACAGAGCGACAAGTGCGGGGCGAGGCAAATGGTCCGGCGGAAGCGGCGGACGGAAGATCTTGCCGGGGATGGGTGCGAGGGAGGTGACCATGCCGACAAGTGTATCGGCATGGTCCTCGGGGTGTCTTGTCGATTTGTAACAGATCCCCTCCAGCAGGACGCCGGAGGAGACTGATCGACATCATGCAGCGCGGGTATTAACGAACGCCGGACTGACGCAGTGCCGCTGGGGTGAAGTCAGTGGAGCTGGCTTTGTGCTGGTAGTTGTAGTCGCCAGACTCTTCGTTGTTCATGCCCATGGCCAGGTAACGGCCAGCAACCAGGTCATACAGGGTTTCAGCAGCAAAGCCCGGAACCTGCGCCTGGAAGCGGTGCAGACCATGAGCTTCAGCTACGCGCCAGAGTTCGCCACGGCCATCGTAGTGATCGATATGGCCAGCCTGCCAGGAATCCTCATCGATGAAGAAGTGACGCTTGGCATAGATGTGACGCTCGCCTTCCTTGACGGTCGCAACCACTTCCCAGGTGCGGTGCAGTTCATAGCGCGCATAGTCAGGGTTGAGGTGGCCGGCCTGGATCAGGTCGTTGTACTTCACATCAGGCGAACCCATGCGGTAGCTGTTGTAGGCAATGTACTGTTCTTTCTTGCCAACCAGTTCCCAGTTGTAACGGTCAGGTGCGCCGTTGTACATGTCCAGGTTGTCGGAAGTACGCATACCGTCTGCTGCAGTGCCCGGGCCGTCATAGGACACCTGCGGAGCACGACGCACACGACGCTGACCGGCGTTGTAGATCCAGGCCATACGCGGCGTGGCAACCTGGTCAACGGTCTCGTGTACTAGCAGAACGTTACCGGCCAGACGGCCTGGATCAGTAACCTGCTGCTTGAAGTAGTAAAGGATGTTGCCCATGGTCTCGGGGTTGTAATCCGTCAGCCCCTGGGGGACCACATACTCTTCCACAAAGCGGACGATAGTGAAGTTGCCGTTGGTTTGCGGGGTTGCCTGGGTCACGATGCGCTGCAGCGCGTCACCACGGTAGCGGGTGATGTGGTTCCAGATCACTTCCAGGCCGTTGGACGGAATCGGGAAAGCAATCGCCAGATCATAACCCGTCACACCGTTGCCACCCTGAACCAGCTCGGAGTTGGCGGCGTTGCGCTTGGCTGCTTCGTAGACCGCATCGGGCATGGCCACGCTGCGGCGGCTTTCATACACGGGCATCTTGAAGGTTTCAGGGTAGCGTTTGAACATGGCGATCTGACCGGGGGCCAGATTGTCCTGATACTCTTCGTAGTTGTCGGCGGTGATCACAAACAGCGGCTTGTCATCGGCATAGGGGTCAGCGCTGAAGCGGTTGGCGTCAACAGCGGCTGCATCGGTAGCCAGGCCACCAGTCCACTCGGGAATGGTACCGGACGCATTACCGGCTTTCTCGGCGCCGATCGGCGTCAGGCTTTTACCCAACTCGGCAACCTGTTCTGCTGTCGCAGCCATGCTGGACGCACTGAAGGCCATGACCGAGGCCATCAAGGCGGAAGATACAAAGTTCAGTTTCATAATCCTGCTCTACTTGCTGGAGCCGGATTGGTGCACGCCGGCTCAGTGGAGGGTGGCCGTCACAGTGCTCGCGGGTTACCCGCACACAGAACGGCAGCGGCGCACTATAGCCAAGCGCCACCCGCAGGTGATCCATCCAAAGTATGAATTTGTCTCAGAGGCGACAAAGGTCAGAGAGGGTTAAAACGAGAAAATACCGAGGAAAAACCAGCTGAAACCAGCAGGCAGAGGACCAGAACGGCCATCTGCCTGCAGTTTCTGACAAAGGCTTGGCGCTAAATGCTACCGCGCCAATAATCCTTCAAAGCCTTCAGATAGTGGACAGAAAGGGCGCTTCAGCCTCTTGCCACTGGGCAATCTCACCGCGAATGACTTTCTTGTCCAGTTTGCCAACACTGGTTTTGGGTATTTCGGTAACACAAGCGATCTGCGTCGGGATGGCCCACTTGTTGATGCGCCCTTCATCCGCATAACCCTTGAGGTGATCACGCAGAATGCGCGCGTCCATCTCTTTACCAGCGTGCGGTACGATCAGTGCGAATGGACGTTCGCCCCACTGCGGATCAGGCACACCGACCACGGCGACTTCCTTCACGGCGGCGCACTTGCTGATCAGATCTTCCAGTTCCAGCGAAGAGATCCACTCGCCGCCGGTCTTGATCACGTCCTTGATACGGTCGCGGATATCGATAAAGCCCATCTCGTCGATAGAGGCCACATCACCAGTGTGCATCCAGCCATGCGCCCACAGCTCGTCGCTCTTCTCCGGCTCCTTGTAATACCCCTGGGTCAACCAGGGCGAGCGCAGTACCAGTTCGCCCTGGGTCTTGCCGTCGTGGGCCAGGAAGTTGCCTTCGGGGTCCATCAGGCGCGCTTCGGCCAGCGGTACCGGTATGCCGGCCTTGATGCTGTAGGCGGCCTGCTCGTCTTCACTACCCTGCTCCAGCTCCAGATTGATATAACCACTGGAGATCAGCGGGCAGGTCTCGGACATGCCATACGCCGCAGACAGTTTCATGCCCTTGGCCTTGGCCGTATCGTACAGGCTGCGATTCAGCGCGCTGCCGCCGATGATGATCTTCATGCCACCAAAATCATGGTTCTGCGCGCCCTCGGCATTGAGCACCATCTGCAGAATGGTCGGAACGCAGTGGGAGAAGGTGACCTTCTCATCCTTGATCAGCTTGCAGAGCATTTCCGGCTCGTAGCGGCCCGGGTACACCTGCTTGGTGCCCAGCAGCGTGGCGGTATACGGGATACCCCAGGCATGCACGTGGAACATCGGGGTGATCGGCATATACACATCGCGGTTGCCGAAAAGACGCAGGCTGTCCAACCCGCCCATCAGCGCCGCCTGGGTCATGGTGTGTAGGACCAGTTGGCGGTGGGTGAAGTAAACGCCCTTGGGGTTGCCGGTAGTACCGGTGGTGTAGAACGTGGTCGCTACTGAATTCTCATCGAAGTCGGCAAACTCGAAGGTCGGCTCGGCGGCGGCCAGCAGCTCTTCATACTCACCCACCAGGCCCGGCAGATCGGCGGTTTTATCAGCGCCATCGGTCAGCAGAATGGTATTGGTAACGGTGGTCAGATCGCCTTCAATCGCCTTGTAAATCGGCAGAAACTCGGCATTCACCAGTACGAAGATGTCTTCGGCGTGATTCATGGTGTAGAGGATCTGATCGGGCGACAGGCGGATGTTGATGGTATGCAGCACCGCGCCCAGCATCGGGATGGCGAACATGCATTCCAGATAGCGGTGGCTATCCCAGTCCATCACCGCCACGGTGTCACCGGCCTTGACGCCAGCGGCCGTCAGCGCATTGGCCAGCCGGCAGATACGCTGGTTGAAGGTGGCATAGTCGTAACGGCTGATATCGCGGTAGACGATTTCCTGGCTGCGCTCGTAGCGCTGGCCGGACAACAGAATGTTCTTGATCAGCAGGGGCGTCGAATGGGCGCCTGGTGTCGGTTTGATCACGCGGGTATTGAGCATAATGTATGACCTGTTTTGTTGGGCTTGTATGGTCCGGTCGCAGGCATCAAGGCCTGTCGCTGTGCAGCACTATAGCCAAGCGCGGGATCGGCGACCTATCACTCCAAAGTATGAACCGGTTCACACCCAGGATGCAGCGCATTTTTACGCGTATAATCGGGGGAAATGTCGCTTTATGACCACGTAACCTTCATCAGTCATTCTCAGGAGTCAAACATGTCCGACAACAGCATTGTTATCGTCAGCGGCGCACGCACCCCGATGGGCGGATTTCAGGGCAGCCTGTCCAGCGTCCCTGCGGTCGACCTTGGCGCACTGGCCATCGCCGAAGCGGTCAAGCGTGCTGGCATCGCCGTGGGCGACGTGCAGGAAGTGATCATGGGCTGCGTATTGCCCGCCGGCCTGAAGCAGGGCCCGGCTCGCCAGGCCAGCCTGAATGCCGGCCTGCCTGCGGCTACCGGCTGCACCACCATCAACAAGCTGTGCGGCTCCGGCATGAAAGCCGTGATGCTGGCCCACGACCTGCTCAAGGCCGGCACCAATCAGGTGATGGTGGCTGGCGGCATGGAAAGCATGTCCAACGCGCCCTATCTGATGGAAAAAGCCCGCGGCGGCCTGCGCATGGGCCACGGTGAAATCAAGGACCACATGTTTCTCGATGGTCTGGAAGACGCCCGCACCGGACGCTTGATGGGCTCCTTCGCCCAGGAAACCGCAGACAAGTACGGCATCAGCCGTGAAGACATGGACGCCTACGCTATCGAGTCCTTGACCCGCGCGAAGAAAGCCATTGAAAGCGGTGCGCTGGATAGCGAAATCGTGCCGGTCACCGTCACCACCCGCAAGGGCGAGACCCTGGTCAAAGACGACGAGCAGCCGCACAACGCCAACCTGGAAAAGATCCCCGGCCTCAAGCCGGCCTTTCGCAAGGACGGCAGCATTACCGCCGCCAATGCCAGCTCCATCTCTGACGGCGCCAGCGCTCTGGTACTGATGACTGCAGCTGAAGCAGAAAAACGCGGCCTCAAGCCATTGGCGCGTATCGTCGGCCACGCCACCCAGAGCCAGGACCCCAGCGAATTCACCATCGCCCCTATCGGCGCCATGACCAACCTGTTCAACAAGACCGGCTGGAGCAAGGACGAAGTCGACTTGTTTGAAATCAACGAAGCCTTCGCCATGGTCACCATGCTGGCCATGCGCGAACACGGCCTGGACCACGCCAAAGTGAACATCTACGGCGGCGCCTGCGCCCAGGGCCATCCGGTCGGCTCTACTGGCTCGCGGATCATAGTCACACTGATCAACGCGCTGCAGAAAACCGGCGGCAAGCGTGGGGTAGCGTCATTGTGTATTGGCGGCGGCGAAGCCACCGCCGTGGCGATCGAACTGATCTGATGGCATGACCAGGGCAGGCGCACAGCCGCCTGCCCCTTTCCGCACGTTATCACTTCACTCGCTGATTACCGCCTCTGGCGCGGTTTCAACGGCGGGCGTTTCGGCTGGTGCCGCCGCAGAGCCCAACCAGTTTCGCTCCCACGCAGTCCAGCCCAGCACCAGCACGATCACCACCGCCAACAGTGCTGGCCATACCGGACGTTTCTCTGCATAGGGGTCGCGCAGGGAGCGGGCGGAGCCTTCCGGCAGATGCGGCAGTTGAGTCAAGGTCGTGCCAAAGGGAATACTGATTTTTGCTCTGGTATTCACCGCCCAGCCGTTGGCATCAAGAATCGGCCCCAAACTGCGACGGCGCAACTTGAACCAGGCCATCAGCATCGATGGCCCGGATATCGCTGCAATAATCCCGACCAATACCAGCGGCCACTGCCACCATTGCAGTGACAGCAAACCGGTAAACACCGCCGCCAGGGCCGCACCCAGGGCGCCAAGCGCCAGCCCGATGGCGGCAAAGATCCCGGCGAACTTGGCTATATCGAAGGTTTTGGCCGCAGCAGAAGCTGGCGCCGGTGCCGCCGCGGCAGGCACAACTGCCCCTGGCCCGACCTTGCTGGCCGCATCTGTAACCAGGGCATTGTCGCGGCTGGAGGCCATCTTCTGGATCTGATCAGACACCATCCCGGCCACGCGGCGGTACGGCGACCAGAAGGCCAACCGCACGCTGATCGCATTTTCCACCACCTTGATCACGGTCGCGTCCCAGTCATTGCCGTCCCGGTCGTAGAACAGACCGTTACGCCCGACCATCAGCTCGTGCTCGGCCCCGGCCGTAACAGCCGCGACAATGGTCATGCTCTCGCGCCCGCGCACTGGCTGGCCCTTGCGCACACAGTTGCAATACAACAGAAAGCTTTCGCTCTTGGCTGCGATAGCCGCGTGGGCATTGGCATCGGCCACCTGCACCACCAGATCACAGCTCTTGCCATCGATATACAACCGGCCAGCCTGGAACACCGCCTTGCGATCAGGGCTGTAAAAGTCGTAGAAGGATACGAAGTTGCGTAGCAGCTCCAGCAGGCCACGCTTGAAGCGCAACAGCTTGTCCAGGTCGACCAAGCCTTCAGCAGCGCCCGCCTGCTCCATATCGCGAGCCACTTCAGCCAACAACAGCTCCTGGGCATTCTGTTCAACCAGACTAACAATACGTTCGACCGACAGTTGGCCCATAATCGCCAGATCCGGGCGCTGCGACCACCAGGCAAAATAGTCATTACCGCGGGCGACCATCTCGCGCCACTGCTCGCGATCAATCCCATCCTGATCGCCGAACAGCGGCTTCACCGCCCACTCGCGCAAATCCTCGACAGCGCTCTGCCAGGCCGGGTTGACGCCTTCACGCAACGGCAGAAAGGCACCGTGCTGCAAGTTGGCCAGCGGCAGTTCAGCCAGCTCGGTGGTATCCGCCAGGCTCAGCGCCGACAACCTTTCCAGCTCGGCCTTACCGGCATTCATGATATCGGCGGCACGCGGGTCGTAAGCGGCCAGCTCTACCCGGGTAAAGTAATCATCGACCTTGTCACGCAGTTTGCTGATCACCGCGATGGCGCTGGCGCTGTGTTCGCCGAAGGGTTTCAGGCTCGCCACACTGGCGCCCTGGTGCCAATCGAACACCGCCTTGGCCTGGGCAAAAAACTCGTTGATCAGGGTTGCGGAAACCGCCTGCTCACCGCTTCGATCTTTTTCGCCACCCAGGCAACTGATGATTTCACCGATGACCTGCTTGAGCTCTGCATCCGCGACCATGGTGGCCGGCACCAGCCCGTCACCGTTGGCTTCCCCTGCCGGGAAGAGTGCGCTCAGGTCTTCGGTATCCTTGATGCTGATGCTGTCCGTTTCGGCGCGCCCCATTACCTGTAACAGGCGCCGGGCACTGAGCGTCAAACGCTGACCCTTGGCAGAGTCATTGAAGGAGCTCAGGGTAACGGGCTCTTCTCGGAACAGCGCCTCGGGATCGGCCAGATGGGCCAGCGTCCAGTCCACCGCGTCCAGAATTTCCGGCGCCCGTATGCGTCCATCACCGTTGCTGTCGATGTAGCTCAACATGCGCGGATCGAGTTCAAGATTGACCACAGGACAGGTCAAGGTGGCCCAGAGTTTCTGATCCAGACTACGCAGTGCGGCCAGGTCGGCGGCGGACTCAAGCCGCACCTGATCAAAGCCACCTGCGCGGAAGAACTGCCAGTGGTGGCCTGTTTTACTTGTCATAAGAGTTGTTCCTAACGGCAACGGTAAGAAAAGCTATTGTGTCAGCAAAGAGCGCGTCCGAAAACGTACCCGAGCCTGTGGTATTGAGTTATAGAACACCCAAGGGGGATCGCGCCACTGGGGCGCGCGAATAAAGATGGCTAGCGAGAGGCCGTAGGCCAGGGAAGCCTGCGGCGGTAGAGCCTACTTGGCAGGCAGGTGTCGCCTCAGAGCAGACCGTTAGCCGGCCGCCCAGCGGGCAGTTTGCGCACAATCCAGTTGAGCAGCATGCCGTACAGCGGCACGAAGAGCATCAGGCTGATCAACAGCTTGATCAGATAATCGACAGTGGCGATTTCAACCCAGTTGGCCGCCATAAAGGGATCTGTGCTCTGCCAGAACGCCACCGAGAAAAACAGATAGGTATCCAGCAGATTACCCAACACCGTCGAAGCGGCGGGCGCGATCCACCATTGGCGCAGTTGCCGCAGGCGATCAAACACCTGGATATCCAGCAGTTGGCCCAGGGCGTAAGCCAGAAAACTCGCCACCGCGATGCGGAACACGAACAGATTGAAGTCGCCCAGCGCCGCCAGCCCGCTGAAACGCGCCTCGTGAAACAGCACCGAGACCACATAAGAGGCCACTAACGCCGGCAACATGACCCGCGCGATCACCCGCCGCGCCGAGCTTTTGCCCATCAGCCGCACCGTCAGATCGGTGGCCAGAAAGATGAACGGGAAACTAAACGCACCCCAGGTGGTGTGCCAGCCAAATAAGGTGATCGGCAGCTGCACCAGGTAATTACTGACGATAATGATAAGAATATGAAACGCGATCAGACCGGCTACAACAGCACGGCCGACCGAAGAGGCTATCAACGGCATGGAATGTCCTTTTTGGGCTGAAATGGGGTTAGGGAACCCATTGGCGCAACCGGCATGGCTGCGCGCGGCCGGCATTCTAGCGGTTTGCGACCATTGCTGCACCTGCTGATTGACCTCTGCCGGAAGCAACCGCTCACATCAATGCCACAAGCTACCCTTACTGCTTGCTGAACGCGCCCTGCTCCAACCACTGCCGCAGGTTATCGCCGAGATGGAATTGAGGGTAAGACCAGCTTTCTTCGTCCATCCCGATGTCTTCCTCCCAGAGGCGTATCTGCGTGGTGATCTGCTCGAACATGGCATCGGGTTCTGTCAGTGACAGACCCACGCTCTGATACAGCGCCTTGCTGAACCAGGTCATTTCCGAGTCATCGCCACAGCCGAAAGACGTGCGATCCGCACGGGCGGAGGTCAGGATCAAGGTGTCACTGTCCGCCAATTCGTTTAGCCACTGACCGGAATAACACGCAGAAACCACCAGCACCTTTCGACGCGCGTTCAGCGGTTCGAGCATTTTCGCAAAGGCCTGGGGTGACAGGTTGGGCAGTTCTACCCCTGGCTGGCGCAGCAACAGATCGCCGTCTTCACCGCCATGGCTTACCAGGTGCACCACCAGCAGGTCTTCCTCCGGATTCATCTGCTCGTCCAGTGCCTTGAGCGCCGTAGCGATGGAAGGGCGAGTAGCCAGCGGCAAGGTCTCGTAGTCCCGGTGGTTGAGCAGCATGATTGCGCGATTTTCCAGATCAAACTGCGTCTGCAGGCCCTCTCTGGCTACCTCGATGTCGCGCATGAAAACAGATTCGGTACCGTCCCCGCCTACCGCGAGAAAATACACATCCGTCACGCCAGGGCGCTCCGCCTCCAGGCTTTCAATCTGCCTGTTCAAGCGTTCGCGATCCTCGACCAGAATTTGCTCGGTAAGTGGCGCAGGCCGGGCTGAGGGCTCTGGCTGTGCAGAATCATTACCCTCCACAAGCATGCCGTATTCCCAGGTTCCACTCAGGCTTTCCATATTCGCTGGGGCGTTGGCCGGGGTGTAGGTTCCCTGACCGTGGTATTGCCAGTCGAGAAACTCCCCCGCATAGGTGCCGTATTCGGTTGTGTGCTCACCCCGTACCGGCAAACCCTCGGCAAATTTCGCCACATAAACACTATCACCGACTTCATAGCGGCCCGGGCCATTGAACTTGCCGTTCACAAAGGCACCTTCATAGCGGGTGCCGTCATTGTCCAGCACGCCCTGCCCTTCCATCAGGCCCTTCTGAAACTCACCTTCGTAACGCCAGCCCATGGCCGACTCCAGCACACCCTGACCGTGCCAGTAGCCCTCATGGAATTGGCCGCGATAGACCATGCCACTGGCAAACTGCTGAAGGCCGTCACCATGAAAAAAGCCGTCGCGAATATCCCCCGAATAGGTACTGCCATCCGGCAGCCGCGCATCCGGCGCCAACATCTCTGCCGGGTTGCAGGCAGCAAGCAGCAGCACGGCAGTCAAAGACAAGGTGAGTCGCAGGGGGCGCAGCAGAGTAAGCGTCATATGGTGATCTTGATCGGGGCTGTTGCAGGGAGGTTAGCGGGTATGGCGTTTTGGGGCCAGTGGGTACACCTCGCGAATGAACTCACCAGGATAAGGCGGATTATGCATAGTCAATAGTGATAATCGATGAAGCCGAAAACCAGGGATATCCATGTCTTCCACTGAAGTCCCTTATCCAACAATACTGTGGCTTAAGCAGCCACACCACTCATCAAGCTTTCATAGGGAATGCGTAACCCCTCATGCAGCCGTTTGATCATGCGGATGCTGAGATTCCGGTTTCCGCTCAGCACTTCAGAAACCCGGCCGCTAGGGCCAATGAATTGCTCCAGGTCACGCGCCGTCAGGCCGTCCTGCTCCATGCGAAACTTGATCGCTGCAATCGGGTCGACAACCTGAATCGGGTAGTGCTTATTTTCATAAGCCTCAATCAGCGTTACCAACACCTCCATCTCATCGGCTTCCAGCGTACCCTCCTCCGCCTGAAACACATGCTCAAGGCGCTGAAAGGCAGCAGTCAGATCGTCATCATTGCGAATCGGTTTAATATTCATTGACTGTCTCCACGTCTATCTGATCGTACTGAGCATGAGTGCCTATGAATTTCACCCATACAATTTGAGCTCGGTACTGAACCTCAACAACTAAACGGTACTTGTTGCCGCCAATGTTAAAAACAACCCGGTTATTGCCAACAAAGCTGGCCGTGCTGTAGCGGTTCTTAGTGCAAAACCGGGGTCAAATGAACGTTTAGATCATTTCTACAAAATTCTGTGAACTGGTAGTCGCCTTCGTTATTCCCCTTACACCACCACTCCTGCCAAGATCCCCCCGTAACACCGGAAAGGACTCAACATGGCCAGGCGACGGCGACTTAGTTACCCAAACGTACCTCAGCATTTGATCCAGCGAGGAAACAACCGGCAGGTCTGCTTTGCCGACGAGCAAGACATGCTCACCTTCGGACAGTGGTTGTGCCATTACTCCGACGAATACGGTGTGGCGATTCACTCATGGGTGTTTATGACCAACCATATTCATCTTCTCGCTACACCCACGGGCCCAGACAGCATCGGCTTGATGATGCAGGCGCTCGGGCGACGCTACGTGCGCTACTTCAATAGTCGCCATCGCCGCACCGGCACTTTATGGGAAGGCCGCTATCGTTCCTGCCTGGTTGATTCCGACGGCTACCTTCTCCAATGCCAGCGCTATATAGAACTGAATCCCGTCCGGGCGGCCATGGTGACCGCCCCCGGCGATTACCGCTGGAGCAGCTACCGCACCAACGCCTTTGGCAAAGCTTCGCGCCTGGTTTCGCCCCATGTTCTTTACCACCAACTAGGCAGTACCCCAGCGGAGCGCCAATTGGCCTATCGCGAGCTGTTCAAGGAAGTACTACAAGACGACCTAGTAGAAACAATACGCACCACTACGCTCAGCGGCCTAGCCCTGGGAAACGACAAGTTCAAGCGCGAAATAGAAGCACTGAGCGGGCAATCAGTCAGCCCAGGAAAACCAGGACGACCACCACGGAACCAGAAGAACCACAGCTCACCAGATTAATGTTCTTGTGACCCCATTACCGCTAGCATGACCAGCCTCTATAAACTTGAACAACCTCTCAAATCTCACCAGAACGAGTTGCGAATGAGATTCAGCAGAACTAGCCTGAACGCTTGTTTTTACTGGCAAAGGAATGTCACATGCAATGCTCAACCATCAGTCAACTCAAGCTATCAGTGCGTAGCAAGGTGGCCATCGAAGAGATACGTAAGACCGATCGGTTCTCCTTGAGCTTGCAGCGTGTCACTGCCGGGGGCGTTGTGTTAAATATTTTTGCGGGCAATGGTCCTGTAGAAACGACTTATAGCGTAGCAGCGGCGGACTTCAGAACAATGGCTCAAGCGCTCGCAGCAGTTCCATCCATTGCCCGGCGGCGTATCAATAATATCGCGCAGGAAGCAGCTTTTTATGCATCAGGCCAAGACGAAAGGCTTTTTTGGCAAGCCGTTATAGACGGGTGCAAACCATGAAAAAAATATTAACGGCTCTCCTAAGCACTATCTTGATGTTGTTAAGTGCGTCCGCTGCTGCGGATACTACCTCCATCGAATTGGCACAACTGCGTTTCAATCAAAGCGTTGTTGAACTCGACAGCCAGGAGGCGGCCTGTGACACTCAGCGTCAGATATTACCCGCAGATCTGTTTGATCTATTCAAAATAACAACTGAGCAGCGCCGAACTGCACTCAAGTACTTTCACGACAGGGCCTTGGCTAGTTGTTCAGAAGGTGCTTTGAAGGACTTCCTGGTTGCTGCCGCCAGTTTGTCGGCGGTTGCGCCGGAAACAGCGACAGATATTCAGGAGGCAACTCATCTGATTATCCAGACACAAATATCCCTACTAAAATCTGAATCTGAGTTCAATCGCCTTGACCCGCAATTAAGGGAACAGCTTTTGCAACTGCCCAATCTCAAGGCGCCCTTTAAACTGCTGGAGTCTGGGCGTTTGCTGGTTGAGCCCACTTAGCTGATCACCCAGTCAAATTTTAAATCCGCTCTGGCTTCCCAAAACGGATTTTTGTTTAGCTTTCAGCTTTCAGATTGCCGCTGCCTACAAAGTAGGCCTGGATATAAAACGCCTCCAACGGCCGAAAGCCATTGTAAAACCGGTATTAGTTCAGATAAACATTTAGGGCAAAACCTTCATCTGACCCGAATGGCACTAAGTTAAGCAGCTTTTGCACTGATTTTCAGCCCCAAATCGAGGCTGCAAATGCGACAATAATGCATGAAAAACAAGACCTTATTTCTACCAGGATTTCACTTGCCGACCCTGCGTCGCAAGCCGCGATCAGCGGCCCTCATCCTTGCCGACGAGAGAGCCCGATTGCGCCAGCATTCGATCACCCAGCTTGATGAGTGTTTTGGCGAGTTCATCCCTGCTAAACGCCTTGATCACAATCAGCAAGGCTTATTCAGCAGGCGAAGGTTATTCAGCAAATCCAATACCTTTTGGGCGTTTTTCTCTCAAGTGCTGGATGCTGATGGAGGCTGCCAGGAAGTAGTGCGTAAGATCCAAGCATTCGCTGCAGACCGATCGCTAACCCTGCCTTCTGCCTCAACGTCAGCTTATTGCCAAGCACGCCAGAAATTGGATATTACCGACCTGCAAGGCATTCTTTCGCATACTTCCCAGCAACTCGATAGCCGATCCCAGCAAGTCCAGCACCCTATCGGACGCCGCGTGGTTGTCGTTGATGGGTCAGGCCTGAGCATGCCCGATACGGTTCTAAACCAGCAGCGTTGGCCACAACTCGCCAGTCAAAAGCCAGGATGCGGATTCCCACAGGCGCGGCTTAGCGCCTGTTTTGACCTGCAAACCGGTGCCTTGCTGAGTCACTCTATAGGCAACAAGAAAACCAATGAACTACCCTTGTTTCGCCACCAATGGGGCACCTTCCGCGAAGGTGATGTGTTCCTTGGAGACAAGGCGTATTGCAGCTATTACGACCTCTGGCAGCTTCAGCAACGGGGTGTCGATTCGGTGATCACACTTGCCCGCCGCAAGCCGGTTGATGCCGCTAAGGCGACCCAGGTCCTGGGGCCCGATGACGTGTTGATACAGTGGCCAAAGCCCAAGTGGAATAAAGTGCTCAGTTACTCAAAAGAGGCTTGGCGCTCACTACCCGATCAACTGGCACTCAGGCAGATCAAGGTCACCATTGAGGTACCTGGCTACAGGGTCAAATCGTTCTACTTGATCACCACGCTGTTGGACGCCACAGCCTATAGCGCCAAAGCCCTGGCTGATCTGTATCTGCAGCGTTGGGATGTCGAGCTGTTCTTCCGTGACATCAAAACGACGATGGGCATGGACGTGCTTCGTTGCAAAACACCCGACATGGTCACGAAGGAAATTCTGATGTATCTCATTGCCTATAACGCGATCAGGCTGCTGATGAACAATGCGGGCAAATCAGCGAATCTCGCTAGGCGTCAAATCAGTTTCAAGGCGAGCGTGCAAGCCCTGAGGCAATGGGAGCCAGCGCTGAGTCGGCAGGATGTAGGCGGCAGAGAAAGGCGTCGGTTGATGGCTGCGCTGTATGAGGCGATTGCACGGAATCTCCTGATAGAACGACCCGGACGACAAGAGCCCCGATGCGTGAAACGAAGGCCAAAGCCATATGGCTTATTGACGACGCACAGACATGAAATGACCGTGGTCCCTCATCGTTACCGCTATCGTGCAAAAGCTGCTTAACTTAGTGCCATTCGGGTCAGAGTAACGTTTATCTGATTCGCTTCTGGTTTTCCCCCAGCTCTACAACAAACCCCGGCAGATCTGTCGGGGTTTGTTGTTTCTGGCATCCAGCGCCAACGCCATATCAGGCTCTATTGAATGGGCGAAATCGGGTTCAGAGTGGAATGCCCCGTGAGGCAATTGGGGTCAGAGTAAAGTTTATACAACGGCACTCGATCTCTGGTCTCCTCTCGAGGCAATTGGGGTCAGAGGAGGTCAGAGGAATAAACCGGGGTCAGAGTAAAGTTAATCCACCCCGGTCGAATAAACCGGAGCGAAGGAAAACCGGGGTCAGAGTAAAATAAAGTTCTCATCTGCTCCAGTCATGAAGTTAGGGTCAGAGGAACGCTTATCTGCTTTGTTCTGATCTGGCCCCTAGCTTTGCCAGCAAACCTCGGTCCGCCGGGGTTTGTTGTTTGTGAGGCTGCCTCCCGTCGCTTGATCAAGATACGAGTTTTTTACCCCACCCCCCTGCTTGCTTGTTTTTTGCTGCTCGATAACAAGCTTGGCAGTCTCAGATTTATTTGAAGTTCACAAGGATCCAGCGAATGGCCAGACCTTGCTGGAGTTTGCCGGTGGGCTTGATCACTTGACGACTCGCGATGATCGTCAGGAATCCCTCTACGAAAACGCTGATGATCGGATTGCCTTTCTAAAGGCGTGCGGTAACTCAATGGCGTTTATACTCCAACAGAAAACTCGTTGGTACTTGCGAGTGGGGCACGTGGCAGGAGACGGTAATCAAGAGAATGCAGCGGCCGAGTCATGATTGCAGGCCTTTTCCATCCCGCTGCTGCAATAACTGCTGGCCAGCGGCGGTCAGGCGGTAGCGCTGCTGACTGCTTTGGGGTTTGTCGGGGATGGTCATTTCGATCAGGCCGCTTTCCAACGCAGGATACAGATAGTTGGTTCTGAATGTGGGCCGGTGCTTTAGGCCCAGTGCATCCTGGATCATGCTGGGTGCCATGGGCCCATCATCCAACACCAGCAGTAGACGTATGACTGGGTCGGTGACTGAGTCGGTAACTGGGTCGGTGACTTGACCTGTGCCTGCCCCAGTCACCTGAATCTCTTGCATCGGCCTTGCCACTATCGCTCTGAACTCGTTGCCGTTGCGGTGATCAAGGAGCGCTATCTTTGGCCAGGCTTCCAGCTCCCCCAGGGGTATTGAAGTCACGGCCATTCTGTATATGGTGCAGGTTACGTTTGATGGGTGCCAACGGCATCACAAAAGCGTCAACTGCGGGGTGGTTTGCTTGTTTCTGGCGTCTTCCGGTGGAATGCTGGGTTTGTACCCAGTACAAGGAAGATGAAGCATGGTAAGGAATACCAGTCACGATCAGAACTTCAAGAATCTTATTGTCGATTACCCACGTCAGGCCTTGGCATTATTCGCTGCCGATGAGGCGGCTGCGCTGGATGATAATGAAATGCGTACCTACCAAGAGCGTTACCCGCAGGAGAACCGGACCATGGCCACATTGAGCGAGCGTTTGCTGGGCGAAGGCATGCAAAAAGGCGAGCAGGCATTGCTTGCCAGGCTGCTCAACCGCCGTTTTGGCCCTTTGGATGAATCAGTGGAGCTGCGTTTGCAGCAGGCCACTACCGCAGAGCTGGAGCGTTGGGCGGAGAATATTCTGGATGCACGGACGCTGGATGAGGTGTTTGCTGTTCATTGATAGACCGCCTACATGGCACGAATCAATGGGGTCAGAGTCATTAAGTTTCGCTTCCCAAGGACCTCTGGTGGCCTCTTGCTCAGCACTTAATACCAGAATCTGATAATGCGCTCAGCAGCCAAGGTTCCTGGGGCTGGAGCCTTACACGCCTCCAATCGTTAATTGACGAGACGTGCAGATGCGCGAAGCGGCATTCAGGTCAACTGTCTGCTGTTATTTTGCAGGAAATAGCGCTGGCGAATTCGTTGAAGTCGCTCATGTGGCGTGTCGCTATGGCATGCACGATGGCCCAGTCGAGTGCGTCGTAGTTGTGGACTGCCATATTGCGGAAGCCAACGGACTTTTTCATGCGGTCTGCCAGCTTCTCATCAATCAGTTGGGCTACAGCCATACGATCAAAGACCTCTCCCATGGTATTGGGCGGCGGTTGGTTGAGTCCTGAAACCAGGTGCGCCCCAAGATCAACGCATAGCTGTACGGCGCGGCTCAGATTGAGAACAATCACGTCCTGCAGATCAGCGTCATTGGCGAGTGTGGTGATATCGGGTGGGCACTTGAGTCTGACTCGGGCAAGGCAACGGTGAAGGGAGTCCAGCTTGCGTTCAACTATCAGTGTGTCCATGCTTTTCTGCGCTCTGCCAGTATTCTGCGTAAGTAGGGAAGAAAGTCTTCAGTATTAAAAACGTGGCGGCTGACCAGCTCCGCGTGCAGCGCATCAGAACCTTTCAGGCGGATACCATGTTGCAGTATCTGGCCCAGCAGCGGCTCGCCAGCCTTGCGTAGGTCTATTAAATCAATCGCTCGTCCGCTGGCTTGAGCGAGTGCTTCGATCAGTTGCATTTTGTCATTGATGCTCAACGGCACGGCCATTTGCACGGCCACATCGGCATCGCTGTCGGGTCGTTCCTGGCCGCTGGCCAGAGAGCCGAAAAGGTAAGCCAACTGTACCTGGGGATGGTCTGCCAGTATCTTTTCGATTTGGGCGTATGACATGGCTGGTACCCTGGATGATATTGGTGTAACGAGTGTACAACAACATGGCACCAGGCTGCCCTTGTTGGCCATTTCCTTTTGCCAGAACTGCCCAGTTGGCATTTTTGCGTTGTCGGCTGGCAACATGGCTAGTGCGCTTACTACCTCTCCAGTAGACTGGCCCAAAACACTACCTGGGAGACAATATGCGGCATCGTCCATGGCTTCTGCTGGGTATTTTGTTGGTGGCGTTGGCCTGGTTGGCCAGCGAGGAGATTCAGCATTCCTACTACCAGTCCCGGTTTGTCAGTGACTATGCTGCGCAGTTGACCCATGAACTGTTGGACGGCCCCAGTCAGCGCGTTATCTATCCTGAATATGGCCCCTTCGACCAGCGTTACGGCTATACGGCGCTACCCGTACTGTTGCCACGTTTGCAGTCATTAGGTTATTCAGTCGTCTCCCAAGCACGGTTTTCCGATCCGCTCATGCGCTATGTGGAGCAGGGCTTTTATCCGCCTTTTGATGAGAAAACCCAGTCCGGCCTGACTATTGAGGACTGCCGTGGCGAGCCGGTTTTTTCCTTCCATTACCCCGAACGCTACTATTCCGATTTTGAGCAAGTGCCGCCGTTGTTGGCCGAGGCGTTAATGTTTATCGAGGATCGTGAGCTGCTCAGCAACGAACACCCCAATGCCAACCCTGCGGTGAACTGGTTACGCCTGGCGAGTGCGTCCGTTTCTCTGGCGAGTAGCCAGTTTAATACCGATAGCTCTACCCCTGGGGCGAGCACGCTAGCGACTCAGATCGAGAAGTTTCGGCATTCCCGTGAGGGGCGTACCCAGGGCCTGCAAGACAAGTTGATGCAAATGGGCTCTGCCAGTGTGCGCGCTTACAAGAATGGCCCTAATACCATGGCGGTTCGCCAGCAACTGGTATTGGACTATATCAACACGGTGCCTTTGGCTGCCGCGCCGGGGCATGGCGAGGTGAACGGTGTTGGCGATGGCCTGTGGGTGTGGTTTTCCGAAGATATAGATAACTTCAGCCGGCGCCTGGCGGGTGAAGAGGACATTGCGGGTCAGGCGGTAGCCTTGCGTCAGGCGTTGGCGTTGATGATTGCCCAGCGTCGGCCGTCCTATTATTTGCTGCAGGGGCGTGATGATCTAAATGCGTTGGTGGACAGCCATTTGCGCCTGCTCACGCGTGAGGGCGTGATTGAGGCGGCGCTGCGTGACGAAGCCTTGGCCCAGCCTCTGGTATTCCGTAACTGGGCTCAGGATCCTTTGCGCCAGCGCTTCGCCGCTGACAAGGCGATTACCGTGGCACGTGCACGGCTCTCCAGTTTGCTTGGCCAATCGCAATACGCGGTAGACCGTTTTGATCTGCAGGCCGACACCAGCCTGCACGGTGAGTTGCAGAAGCAGGTCAGTGCTTATCTGGAAAGCTTGTCTACCCCGGAAATGGCTGGGCAGATAGGCCTTCTTGGCGAGCGCCTGTTGTCGCCGGAGAAGGTGGGTGACGTGCGTTACAGTTTTACGCTGATGCAACACGGTACTAACGGCAACCAGGTGCGGGTACAGACCGATAATACTGGCTTGCCGTTTGATCTTAACGAGGGCAGCAAACTTGAGCTGGGGTCCACGGCCAAACTGCGGGTGCTGGCGACTTACTTGGAGATCATTGCCGAGCTGCATGAACAGTTGAGTCAGGCCGATCAGCAAGCGCTGGCAAAGCTGCGCGCGGATAATGAGAACGTATTGGCAGTCTGGGCCGCAGGCTATCTCAGTGCCAATCCGCAGGCGACGCTGGCTCAGACGTTGGAGGCAGCCTTGGAGCGGCGTTATTCGGCGAATCCGGATGAACGATTCTTTACCGGTGGGGGCGTGCAGCGTTTTGGTAACTTCCGCCGCGAAGATAATGGCCGCTTTCCAACCCTGCGCGAGTCTCTGCGCGAGTCTATCAACCTACCGTTTGTGCGGTTGATGCGCGATATTCTTCGTTATGCCATTTACCAGTCGCCTGAAAGCAGCATGAATGTGATGCGCGACGACAACGATCCGGCACGCAAAATCTATCTGGAGCGTTTTGCCGACAAGGAAGGGCAGACCTTTCTCCTGCGCTTCTGGCGCAAATACGCGGGCATGACCGAGGCGCAGCGCCTGGATGCGTTCCTTGACGGCCTGAGGCCTACTGCGACGCGATTGGCTGCAGTGCATCGTTACTTGCACCCGGACGCAGATGAGGAGGTCTTCAAGACCTTTATGCTGGCGCGGCCCGGTATGGGCGAGCTGAGCAACGCGCGGCTTGAGAGCCTTTATCGTGATTACGGCCCGGGCAAATACGATTTGCCGGATCAGGGCTATATTGCCCGAGTGCATCCGCTGGAATTGTGGCTGTTAGGCCATTTGCGCAGCCATCCGCAGAGCAGTTTCAGCGATGCTGTTCTGGCTAGTCAGGCCGAGCGGCAGGAGGTTTATGGCTGGTTGTTCCGCACTCGGCATCGCAGCGCGCGCGACTCGCGCATTCGTACCATGCTGGAGGTCGAAGCCTTTCTGGAAGTGCACCGGCGCTGGAAGCGTCTGGGTTATCCCTTTGAACATCTGGTGCCCTCATTGGGCACTGCCCTGGGCAGTTCTGGCGACCGGCCTGCGGCTTTGGCCGAACTGATGGGGGTGATCCAGAACGATGGCCTGCGCTTCGCCAGTCGTCGCATCAACGATCTGCATTTTGCTGCCGGCACGCCGTATGAGGTGCGTTTGGAACGGCCGGATGAAGTGGGCGTGCAGGTGATGCATGCTGATGTGGCTGGGGCGCTGAAGGGTGTGCTTTCCGAGGTGGTCGACGGCGGTACAGCACGGCGCTTGCAAGGCACCTTCGTCGATGCGGATGGTATTGCAATTGCGCTGGGTGGCAAGACGGGAACGGGAGATAACCGTATTCACAGCATGACCGCCAGCGGTCGCTCGACCAGTAGCCAGGTAATGAACCGCACTGCGACCTTCGTGTTTTTTCTCGGTGACGATCATTTTGGTACTTTGACGGCCTTTGTGCCGGGCAAGGCGGCGGATGGTTTCCGTTTTACCTCGGCATTGCCTGTGCAGGTGCTCAAGGGTATGGCGCCGATACTGCAAAATTATTTACAGCAGGGTTCATCGGCCTGTGAGGTCGCGCAGTAACGCGCCATCTCCCGTCCACCCCCGCGCCCCTCGTCATTCCCGCGCAGGCGGGAATCCATTTTGACGTGAGCCTTGCAGCTTTGACGTGACTATACGGCTTAGGTGTGTGACCCCTTAAAATGGATCCCCGCGTTCGCGAGGATGACTGGGGGGGAATAGAGTTAATCAAAATGCTAGAATCCCGCCGCCCTCGAGATAGCTGGATATTTCCAAGGGCAACAGTGATGTCGCGACGCCCTGGGCGATACGGCAAATAGACCAGATGGGTCGCAGGCGTGTTTGAGGATTGAGTCGTGGCAGAAGGATCAGCATGGATTAAATGGAGGGGGCCTTTACTTGGGCTGCTGATAGCTTGCCTGTCCGTAGCCTGTACGGACGCTCCTGAGTACAGGTTGGAGCAAGCGGCTGTGGCCGCTACTCAGACCTACGACTATCAGCGCGATATTGCCCCCATTCTTGAACACAAATGCATGGCTTGCCATGGCTGCTATGACGCTCCTTGCCAATTGAAATTGACCAGCGCCGATGGCCTGGAGCGGGGCGCGTCATTGTTGCCGGTCTACGACGGTACTCGCGTTGAAGACATGATGCCCACTCGGCTGGGTGTGGATGCAGGCTCGACGGCGGAGTGGCGTGGCAAGGGGTTCTTCTCGGTACTGCATGATACCGACGGAGGTGAACTGGGCGGGCTGGAGGCGTCGGTGTTGTACCGGATGATCGAGCTGGGCAGGTCCAATCCTTTTACACCCAATAGCCGCCTGCCCGAAGATGTGACCGTGGGGATAACCCGCAGCAACACTTGCCCTTCGGTCAGCGAGTTTGACGATTATGCTGCTGAACACCCCCACGGCGGCATGCCTTACGGCACCACCGGCCTGACTGATGACGAATTTGCCCGGGTTTCCCAGTGGATAACCGAGGGTGCGGTGCTCAAGCCTATAGAGTACCGGCCTGATGAGGCTGAACAGGCGGCCATAGCGCAGTGGGAGACCTTTTTTAATCAATCAGGCAATCGCGAGCAGTTGGTCGCCCGCTACCTGTTCGAGCACTTGTTTGCTGCCCATCTGCACTTTCCCGAGGTGACCGGCAGCCAGTTCTATGAACTGGTGCGCTCCACCACTGGCCCGGGCGAGCGCGTGAATCCACTGCGAACGGTGCGGCCCAATGATGATCCTGGGCAGGCTTTCTACTACCGCCTGCAACCGCTGCGGCAGGTCATCGTGGAAAAGAACCACATTACCTATGCGCTGGATGACGCGCGCCTGGAGCGTTACCAAACGCTGTTTTTCCAGCCGCAATGGCAGGTCGAGGCGTTGCCCGGCTATAGCTATGAAGACCGTGCCAACCCGTTCCTGACCTTTGCGGCGATTCCTGCGAGCGCGCGTTATCAGTTTCTGCTCGATAATGCGGAGTTTTTCGTGCGCAATTTTATCCGCGGGCCGGTGTGTCGCGGGCAGATTGCCACGGACGTGATTCGTGATCAGTTCTGGGTGGTGTTTGAAGATCCCGAGCAGGAGGCCTACGTCAACGATGCTGATTATCGTGCCAAGGTCAGCCCACTGCTGGGTTTGCCGGGGCTGAAAAGCGATCTGTTGTCCATGGGCTCGGAGTGGCTGGAGTACAAGGCGCAGCGCAATGACTATCTGAAGCTGCGCCGAGGGCACTACAGCGCCCGCAAACCAGAGGGGGCGACGCTGGACGAGTTATGGGATGGCGACGGTTCCAATCAGGACGCCTTGCTGACTATCTTCCGCCATCACGATAGCGCCTCGGTCATGCGTGGGCTGCAGGGGCGCATACCGCGCACCGCGTGGGTGATGGACTATCCGCTGCTGGAGCGCACCTATTACGAGCTGGTGACCAATTTCAATGTATTTGGCAGCGTCTCCCACCAGGGCCAGACGCGCTTGTATTTTGACCTGATTCGCAATGGCGCCGAGCAGAATATGCTGCGATTTATACCGCCGGCCTCGCGCGAAGCGCTATACGCCCATTGGTACCAGGGCGGGGCGAAGCTCAAGCATGAGATAACCTATGTCGATCCGGATCTCAGCACCCCAGTGGCGATACCCTATGCTGAGGCGTCGGATAATACTGCCGTGATGGCGCGCTTCAGTGAGTTGTTGATGCAGCACACGGCGCAGGTCAGTGGCCCAGCCGATACGCTGAACCGTTGCCCATCCGGCGATTGCCCTCGGCCGAATATCAGTGACGCGCAGCAGCAACTCGAGTCGCTGCTGCAACCGCTCGCGCGTGCCGACGGTGCCAGTTTGCCGGTGATTCCACTGCTGCCAGAAGTTACTTTTTTGCGAGTGACCGAAGGCGAGCAGCGCTGGGTTTACACGCTACTGCACAACCGGGCGCATGCCAGTGTGGCTTTTATGTACGGTGAGGAGTCGCGATTCCTGCCGGAAGAAGACACCCTGACGCTGCTTGAAGGTACGCAGGGTAGTTATCCCAACTTCAGTTTTGATGTGCGTTTGTCTGAATTGTCAGACTTTATAGCCGCGCTTTCTGCTGTGAAGGAGCAGGAGGCTTTGCATGCTGTGGCTGACCGCTGGGGTGTGCGCCGCACCCATCCACAGTTCTGGGAGATCATGGCGGACTTGCGTCGCAGTAATGAGCAAGCCAAGCCAGTCGAGGCTGGCTTGCTGGATCTGAACCGTTATCAGAACCTTTGAGGGCAGGTGGCCCGGCGCCGCTACATCTTGAGTATCAACCCCTGATCAGGCTGCACCTTGCCCTGCAAGGTATCCTTGTAAGCCTGCTCGACCGCCTCGCCACCTTGTACTGCGGTGATCTTCATCCACTGCTGCACTGAGGCAACCAGGGGCGCCCAGAGCTGAGCGAAGTTCTGCATCAATTGGGCGTTGCCCAGTTCCTTGCCGCGCTTTTCCCAGTAACCGGGGGCGAAGAAGACCTCAGGCTTGGCGCCGGGCAGGTTTTTTTCGCCACCGCGTGAATCCCAATGTGCAGCACCAACCAGCGAGCTGAACAGCATATTTTCGGCAAAGTGTTTATGCAGGCTGGCGAGCACTTCGCCGTTACCGGCAAAATCTACCGATACGCTGGTTTGATTGGCATCCAGCTGGTCTATGTCTGCATAGCTGACCACCCGATCATAATATCCCAGGCTTTCGACAAAGGCGGTGTTGCCGGGCGAGGTCAGTGCGGTGATGGTCAGCGGCTTGCCACGTTGGCTGCGCTGGTGCTGAAGCATAAAGGCCAGGCCCAGCGCCGTTTTGCTGGAGGCGCTGGTCAGTATGATCTGCTCGGCATTGAAGAAATTCTCCACCGCCAGAAAATCATCCAGCAGGAACGAGGTGATCAGCAATGGGCGCAGCAGCATTTGCAGCGCTTCGTGCTCCGGCTGGTAGGCTGGGTCACTATGGGTGAACAGGTACTGGTTGTAAGCCAGGGCCAGGTGCTGACGGTGTTCTGCGGTATCGACAAAACTGCTCTTGCTTACCTTGCCGGGCTTCACGAGCAACTGCTGGGCCATCGGCAAGTAACCATACAGGCGCTTGCCGACTGCTACCTCTGGGTGCCTGGAGGCAACAACGTCGGCAAAACCCCACACAGGTATCTGCCCCCAGGGCGCTGGAGCCGGAAAGAAGTCCCAATACTTGAAGCGCTTGCCCAGAGCCGCGTAGGTGATGTTGTTGGCGGTGAAGGCAAAGTGATCGACGGCCAGAAGTACCTCGCCTTCCTCCAGATCGTCCGCGCTGGTGGCGGGCAGAAGTAGTGTTGAGCAGAGGTCCAGATTGGCCTGATCGACCACAAAAGTGGGATTGGTGTTGTTCATGATGTACCGGCTCCGGCGAATGGGGTTTTCAGTCTAGCTTGCCTGAGTGCGTTCGGACGGTCTGCGTTAAACCATCTGCCAAATATCTGCTGATAACACCGGGCGAGATGTGCGCTGTGATGGCGGTTATGAGCAGCGTAATATTTTGTATCCGCACCAATACATGCCCAGCCTTATGCTAGATTGACATGCCTGCATCTGCTGGCGCTGCCGCCCCGTAAGGAGGGGTTTTAATCATGAGTTTGATGGTCATTGTCCTGTTTATTGTTGGACTTGTTCTATTGGTGGCAGGTGCCGAAGTGCTTGTCAAAGGCGCTTCGCGGTTGGCCGCCGGTTTCCGAATTTCACCTCTGGTTATCGGCCTCACCGTGGTCGCTTTTGGCACCAGCGCGCCTGAGCTGGCCGTCAGCACTGGCGCCGCCTTGAATGGGCAGGGTGATATTGCACTCGGTAACGTGCTGGGCAGCAACATCTTCAACGTGCTGTTCATTCTGGGCTTGTCTGCGCTGATCGCACCGCTGGTTGTTTCGCGGCAACTGATTCGCCTGGATGTGCCGATCATGATTGGTGCCAGCCTGCTGGTGATTCTGCTGTCGCTGGACGGTCGCCTGGGTCGCTTTGATGGCATCCTGCTGTTCGCGCTGGTGGTCAGCTACACGCTGTTCTTGATTATCAGCAGCCGGCGTGCGAATACGCCTACCGATGCCGCTGATCTGGGTGTGCCGGACGCAGCCCATAGCGGGTCTGCGCTGGTCAATCTGCTGTTCGTTCTCGGTGGTTTGGTGATGCTGGTGCTGGGGGCCCGCTGGTTGGTAAACGGCGCTGTTGTCATGGCGACCAGCTTGGGTGTATCGGAGCGCGTGGTGGCGCTGACTATCGTAGCTGCGGGTACCTCGTTACCCGAAGTGGCGACTTCGGTCATCGCCAGTATCCGTGGCCAGCGCGATATTGCCGTGGGCAACGTGGTGGGCAGTAATATTTTCAACCTGCTGGCAGTGTTGGGCGTGGCGTCGTTTTTGGCTCCTGCGGGTATCGCTGTGTCCGAAGCGGTGTTGCGTTTCGATATGTTGGTGATGTTTGTTGTGGCGCTGGCCTGCCTACCGATTTTCATCAGTGGGATGCGTATCAACCGCTGGGAAGGTCTGCTGTTTATGGCGTACTTCGTGGTGTACAACGTGCACGTTGTGACCACCGATGCGGGTGCCAGCGGCATCCCGGGCTTGCAAAGTGCAATGCTGTTTTATGTCATGCCGCTCACGGCGGTGACGCTGCTGGTCATTCTGGTGCGCGGTGCTCCTCAGCGGCATTGAGGCGAATACGCTAGTCAGATTGCTGTAGTTGAAAAGGGCAGCCGCTTACGCGTTCTGCCCTTTTTTGCGCCGTTGTGGTGCATCCGTTGATGGTCCTGTCGCTTGCCCCTCTGCTGATTACTTCAAACCGTTTATTTCTGCTGGGTCGCTGAGCCTTTTCCTAGAGCGCTGCAATGCCCATTGCGAGGTCGCTGGCATTGTCTGTGTGGATTCTTTTTTTCTTCCTGTGACTGTATGGTCATATAATTGCATTATTCAATACTGTCTCATGTTCGGTTTGGCTTAAAGCCGCTTCGGTGTCTAAAGGGCTTTCTGCTATTGGGTTATATGGTTGATCAGGGTCTATACCGTATTTTAATCCGAGCCATTTATCCGAAGTGTTCGTGAGGTCAATACACTCCGTTGAAGCTAAGGCACCGAGGAAGATTGTAATGAAGCAACTAACACCCATGGATTCGCATTTCTACTATTTCGAAGGCCCCAACCAGCCCATGATGATCGGCAGCCTGTGGCTATGCGATCAGACTACCGCGCCGGATGGCCTTGTGCGGCACAAGGATATTCTGCAGTACGTATCAGACCGCTTGAATACCACCTCCTATTTCCGCCGCCGCCTTGAGCAGGCCCCCTTTCAGCTTGATGATCCTTACTGGCTGGAGGACGAAAATTTCGACCTTGAATACCACGTCCGTCATGTCGGTTTGCCCCAGCCGGGTGACTGGCGGCAGCTATGCATTTTTACAGCGCGGACCATGTCGCGCAGCGTGGACATGGAGCGTGCGCCCTGGGAGATTTATATCATTGAGGGGGTTAATAACGTCGAGGGTGTACCACCTAACAGCTTCGCTGTCTTGATTCGGTTTCACCATGCCTACGTTGATGGCAAGTCGAGCCTCGAGCTGAGTACGGCGATGATGGAAGAGACCGCCGATCATGAATATGGCCGGCGCGATCGGGTCGAAGTCGCCGAGCGCGCGCCGACACATCTGGAAATGTGGGCGCGCACGGCACCGCGGATGCTCGGGCAGTCGGTACGCAGTGTGCGCGCAGGCTTGTTGTTCGGGCGCAAAAGTCTTGAACTGGCGCGCCGCATGCGAAACGACGGGTTACCTGAACAGCGGCGCGTGCCGCGCACCATCTTCAATGTCCCGGTCACCCCGCACCGTTCCTACGGCGGGCATGTATGGCAGATTCCCGAACTCAAGCGGATGCGCCAGGTGCACCCCGGTGCCAGCCTCAACGATGTGATTTTGGCGGTGATCGCAGGGGGGATGCGTCGCTACCTGGCTGAGCACAAACAGCTGCCGATGGATCATTCGCTGGTATCCATGTGCCCGGTGTCCATCAGGCCTGAGGACGCCATGTCTGAAACCGGGAATCTGATATCGGCCATGTACATTGCTATTGGTACCAATATCGAAGACCCCGCCAAGCGCCTCGCCGCGATTCAAGGGCGCACCAGCCGAGGTATACCGCTGGCCCGCGAGGTGCTCTGTGATCTGGCCAATGCCGCCGGTGATATGGTGCCGCCGGCTATTCGTGCTTTCGGTGCCTGGTTGCAGAACCGCACCCACATGGCCGGCAGCCTGCCACTGATCAATACGGTTATCACCAATGTGCCGGGCATCCCTGGCATGAATACCCGCTATTTTGCCGGCGCGGCTATCCGGGATGTGTTTCCCCTGGTACCCGTTTGCGATGGCATGGCCATCAGTCACGGTATTACCGGAATCTATGATCGCCTTAACCTGGGTGTAGTCGCTGACCGCAAGGTAGTGCCGGATATGGACTTCTATATTGCCTGCATGGAGGCCTCGACCCAGGAATACCTGGATTGCGTGGCAGTACTGGAGGCGGCGCAGGCCAACGCAGCGCAGCAGGCACTCGTCGCTTCTGACGAGCCGCAAAACAAGACTCCAGACAAGCCGCAAGGCAAGAAAAGCACGAAACCGCGGACTAGCAAGACCGCCACCAAATCCGTGCGCAACAGCCGTTCACCCGCCAAGGCTGACACTGGCCCGAGCACCCCCCTCTGAGGAATAGCCCATGAAACTCTTTGAACGCCCACGAAGTAAGCAACTGGTGAAGGGTATGGAGCAGGCCAAGCATTATCAGGATTGGGCCGAGCTGGCGGCTGCCTGGGATGAGGAGCACGGGCTGGACGAATGGAAGCAGAACGACGCGTGCGAGAGTTATGACTACCGCTCGATACGCCAGCGGCTGGACAGAATACGTGACCTGCGCTTTCGCCGTGAGTATCACGACCTGTTGTTTGTACTGAACGAAGGTCTGCACGGGAATCTGGGCGGCATGGGCAAGCCGGCTTTGTACAACAAGGCCAAACTGGGCACCAAGAATCTGATTACCCGCTACGTGGAAGAAGTCTGTGGCGCGCTGGACGATCTGGACGAGGTCGATGACAGTGTCATTTCGCTGGAGGAAAAGCAGGACTTCTTTTTGCGCGCCAGCCATTGTTATGGCCGCTCGGCGCTGATGCTCAGCGGCGGCGCGGTGCTCGGGTTTTTCCATGCGGGGGTGGTCAAGGCCCTGTTTGATCATGGATTATTGCCGGAGATCATCTCCGGCTCCAGCGCCGGCTCGATTATCGCCGCCACCGCCTGCACCCATGTGGATGATGAACTGCAGCACCGCCTTAGCCTGGACAACCTGCACCACGAGGTAGAACAAACCACCGCCATCCGCCCGGCGTTGTCACTGTTCGGGAATCCCAGGCCGCGCATGGATTCGGACAATCTGCGCGATTACCTGGCCAAGATCATTCCTGATCTGACCTTTCAGGAGGCGTTTGAACTGACCGGGCGCAAGCTGAATATTACGGTAACGGGTCTTTCTCCGCGTCAAGCACCAAGGCTGTTGAACGCCATCACCTCGCCCAATGTGTTGATCCGTTCTGCGGTCACCGCGTCCTGCGCGATTTACGGTATTTACCCGCCGGTCACCTTGCTGTGTCGCAATGCGGCGGGCGAGACGGTGCCCTATCTGCCTGATCTGAAATGGATAGATGGCTCCTTTGCCGATGACCTGCCCGCCAAGCGCCTCGCAAGGCTGTTCGGTGTAAATCATTTTATCTCCAGCATGACCAATCCCGCGGTGTTGGCGATGACTCCGGACCCGGATGCGCCGAGCAACCCAATACGTACGTTGATGTCCTATCAGGCACGCTTTCTGAAAATCACCACAGCCGAAGCCATGCGCTTCAGCCGCGATCATATTCGCATCAAATCGCCGGTGATCAGCCTGATGCAACATCTGACCTACGGCGTGCTGCGCCAGGAATACACCGCCGATATCAATATCTTCCTGCGTAACCGTTGGGATCATCCCTTGCGGCTACTGGCTGCGCCATCGCGCGAGGCCATGCATCGGCTGTTGCATGAGGGCGAGCGCTCGACCTGGGAAAAGGTCGAGATGGTCCGCAATTGCACGGCGATCAGCCGCAAGCTGGATACCATCGTGCATGGGCGGGGCTGGGAAAAGTAACTTGGCTTGAGGTGCGGCAAGGCTTTTCAATAGTCTTGCTGCGCCGCACAATGACAGTCCATTTGATTGCCGAGCCGCCCCATGACCGAACAGCCCCTACCTCTCACCGGCCGTTATATTGCGCTGCCGGAAAGCCGCGAACTGGACCTGTTTGCCGCGATGCTGGTCAAGCGGGGCGCCGAGGTGCTGCGATGCCCGCTGGTGTCCATTCACGATGCGCCTGATCAGCAACCGGTACTCGACTGGATCGCGGATTTTATTGCCCACCCGTACGATGACCTTATTCTGTTGACCGGTGAAGGCTTGCGCCGCTTGCTCGGCACCGCCGAGCGCGCCGGGGGCAGTTTGCGGGACGATTTTATCGCCCGGCTTGGCGAAGTACGCAAGCTGACGCGTGGGCCCAAACCGGGTGCTGCGCTACGGCAAATAGGCCTCAAAGCCGACCTGGTCGCGCTCGAGCCGACTACTGAAGGCGTGATTAAAACCCTGGAAGCCGGCGATCTGGCTGGTCGGCGCATTGCCGTGCAGCTTTATGGCACCGAGCCGAATCGGCTGTTGGTGGATTTCCTCACCAGTGCTGGCGCCCATGTCAGTACGGTCGCACCTTATGTCTATGCCGATGATGTAGAAGATGCGCGCGTGGAAGAGCTGGTCAGCGCGATTCTGGCCGGGCAACTGGATGCGGTGGCTTTCACCAGTGCAACTCAGGTACGCCGTCTGTTCCAGATTGGCCGCAAACAGTGCGGCGAGCCCGCGCTGATCGCGGCATTGGCCGCGCTCAAGGTAGCGGCGGTCGGGCCTGTGGTGGCGGATGAGCTTCGTGAGCGTGGGGTGCAGGTTGATCTGATGCCCGAAAGCAGCTTCTTCATGAAGCCTTTGGTGCGCGAGCTGGTCAAGTCGCTCGGCGCGCCCGGCGTTGAGGATAGCGATACTGAGTGAGGTGGGTGCAGCACCTCATTCTCCCCCCTTGGTAGGAGCGCCGGCCTCGGCGCGAAGGGTCGGTTTTGCTTTCGCGGCCAGGCGGCCGCTCCTACAGTAGCTCCGTGGTATGGCTGGCTATGAGGCTCTCTTGAGGTGGGTGCAGCACGCCGTACCTATCTTGGTGGGAGCGCCGGCCTCGGCGCGAAGGGTCGGTTGTGCTTTCGCGGCCAGGCGGCCGCTCCTACAACAGCTCTGTGGTGTGGCTGGCTATGAGGCTCTCTTGAGGTGGGTGCAGCACGCCGTACCTATCTTGGTGGGAGCGCCGGCCTCGGCGCGAAGGGTCGGTTTTGCTTTCGCGGCCAGGCGGCCGCTCCTACGGCAGCTCTGTGGTGTGGCTGGCTATGAGGCTCTCTTGAGAGGGTCTCCCCTGATCGCATCTGCGTTCAGGCAGGATTAGGCTTGTCACCCGCAGCAGCGGCGGCAACAATGGGCGTTACGCAAGCCAACCCCGTTTCCAAGGATGTTTGATGAGCAATAAAGCTGCCGCCCTGCGCCTGACCCCAGATCAACTGACCGTTCCCATCAATCTGGACAGCCTCGGCTTTGTCACCACTGATGAATTGGAGCCGTTCCGCGGCATTCTCGGCCAGGACCGTGCGGTGGAAGCAATGCAGTTCGGGGTGGCCATGCATCGGCCCGGGTATAACGTGTTCGTCATGGGCGAGCCGGGCACCGGGCGTTTTTCCTACGTGATGCGTTACCTGAAGGCCGAGGCCAAGCGCCAGATCACGCCGCAGGACTGCGTTTATGTGAACAACTTCGATGAGCCGCGAGAGCCCCGCGTGCTGAGCCTGTCGCCGGGTACTGCAGGTGAGCTGCTCGCCGCCGTGGACAAGCTGATCGACAATCTGCTGGCAACCTTTCCTGCGGTATTCGAACATCCGGCGTTCCAGCAGAAAAAAAGTGCGATAGATCGTGGCTTCAATCAGCGCTATGACCGGGCGATCGACTCGGTGGAACGCAAGGCGCTGGAAAAGAACATTGCGGTGTACCGCGACGCGCAGAATATCGCCTTTACGCCGATGAAGGATGGCAAAGCGCTGGACGAGGCCGAGTTCGCCCAGTTGCCCGAGGAGGAGCGTGAACGCTTCCACGTGGATATTTCCGCGCTTGAGGAAGTTTTGAATGAGGCGCTCTCCAGCTTGCCGCAGTGGAAAAGGGAAACCAGCAATCAACTGCGCGAACTGAACGAGCTGACCATTACCGAAGCGATCAAACCCATTCTGGATCCGCTGATTGAGCAGTACGCCGGTAACGAGGCGATCTGTGATTATCTGCATGCGATGCGCCAGAACCTGCTGAAGACGGTGATTGATCAACTGGTCGAGGAGCGCGCCATTGAGGCGCGGCCCGAGGCCTACAAGAAGCAGATGTTGATCGACCAGTATTCCCCAAGCCTGGTGGTAGGCCATCCGGACAATGGTGGCGCACCGGTAGTGCATGAGCCGCATCCGTCCTACGACAACCTGTTCGGGCGAATCGAATACAGCTCCGAGCAGGGCGCACTGATCACCAACTACCGGTATATCCGCCCTGGTGCATTGCACCGCGCCAATGGCGGCTATCTGGTGCTCGAGGCCGAGAAACTGCTGGGCGAGCCCTTTGTCTGGGAAGCCTTGAAGCGCGCCTTGCATTCACGCCAGTTGAAGATGGAATCGCCGTGGGCGGATATGGGCCGGCTGACCACTGTCACGCTGACGCCGGAGGTGATTCCTCTGGCGGTGAAGATTGTCATCATTGGGTCCCGCCACTTGTACTACACGCTGCAGGACATGGATCCTGACTTTCAGGAGATGTTCCGGGTGCTGGTGGATTTCGACGAGGATCTGCCACGCACCCTCGACAGCATCGAGAGCATGGCGCAGTTGCTCAAGACCCGTACCTCCGAGGAAGGCCTTGCGCCGCTTACCGTGGCGGCCGTCGCTCGAGTGCTGACGCACAGCGCTAGGCTGGCCGAGCATCAACAACGTCTGTCGGCACGCATCAGTGATATTTTCCAGCTGGTCGCCGAGGCGGACTTTACTCGCCAACTGGCGAATGATCCGTTGATTGATACTGCGCATATCGAGCGCGCACTGCAGGCCAAGGAGACCCGTACCGGGCGCGTCAGCGCGCGCATTCGCGAGGACATGCTGTCGGGCGTCATTCTGATTGATACCCAGGGCGCTGAAGTGGGCAAGTGTAATGGCCTGACCGTACTGGAAGTGGGTGATTCGGTGTTTGGTGTGCCGGCGCGGATCAGTGCCACGGTCTACCCTGGCGGCAGCGGCATTGTCGATATTGAGCGTGAAGTGAATCTGGGGCAGCCCATTCATTCCAAGGGCGTGATGATCCTGACCGGTTATATGGGTAGCCGCTATGCCCAGCACTTCCCCCTGGAAATCTCCGCCAGCATCGCGCTCGAGCAATCCTATGGCTATGTGGACGGCGACAGTGCCTCGCTGGGTGAGGTCTGCGCTCTGATTTCAGCGCTGTCCCGCATTCCGCTCAAGCAGGGCTTTGCCATTACCGGTTCGATCAACCAGTTTGGTGAGGTGCAGGCCGTCGGTGGGGTCAATGAAAAGATCGAGGGCTTTTTCCGCTTGTGCCAGGCGCGCGGCCTGACCGGTGAGCAGGGCGCTATTATCCCGCGATCCAACGTGCCCAACCTGATGCTCGACGACACTGTCCTGGAGGCTGTACGAAACGGGCAATTCAATATCTACGCCGTCAGTCACGTGGACCAGGCGCTGGGCTTGCTGGCGGGTGCCGAGCCGGGCTCCGCGGATGCCGAAGGGCATTTCCCTGAAGGCACCATCAATGCACGGGTTGTTGATCGGCTGCGCGAGATTGCCGAGCGCGATGCCGAGGAAGAAGAAAGCGAAGAATCTGGCAAAGCCGAGGCGAAACCGGACAGTCTACTTTGATCAACGCGTGATCAATGTCCGCCGAGCCCAGAGTTGCAGGCCCTGGGCGTAGCTCTCCTGAATCTATCTACAGAGTTATCCACAGATTTTGTGGGTAGTTCTGTAGGGCAGCGATTTTTCTGACATTGTCAATAAGCGATTACCGTTAAAAAATAGTTACGCCAACTGATCGTTATTTTTGCTATAAGGTTGCGCTGTAAGCGCCACATGCCGCCGCTCTGTACAGGTTATGTGCAATTTAGCGAAGGCGACTGGTTGTTTTTTGCTCGTTGCTAGCCAGGCCCTGCGTACTATGGGCTCGGATGGCTTGTCAGCTGACTGCCCACAGAGTTATCCACAGATACTGTGAACAAGTGCTGCTGTTGTTTCCGGACGTCCAATTTGATATGGGGTGGCAGTGGCATGGAAAGGTTTTTTGAAAATATGTTGTATTCGGCGCGTTGGATTCTGGCGCCCATTTACCTTGGGCTTTCCCTCGCGCTGTTTGCGCTGGCGGTAAAGTTTTTCCAGGAAGTGATTCACCTGATCCCCAATCTGTTTGCTATCGCTGAAGCGGATCTGATTCTGGTGGTTCTGTCACTGGTGGACATGGCCCTGGTGGGCGGGCTGCTGGTAATGGTGATGATCTCCGGCTACGAGAACTTCGTATCCCAACTGAATATCGATGAGGGCCAGGAAAAGCTCAGTTGGCTCGGCAAGATGGATTCTGGCTCGCTGAAAATGAAAGTGGCAGCCTCCATCGTGGCCATCTCTTCCATTCATTTGCTGAAGGTGTTCATGAATGCGCAGAACATCCCCAACGACAAGATGATGTGGTACGTGATTATCCACATGACCTTTGTTATCTCGGCATTTGGTATGGGTATTCTCGACAAGTTTGCCAAGGTAGAAAGCCCGGCAAAGCTGGACAAGCTCTAAGCCTTGCAAGGTCTGGTTACAGAGCCCAGGCCCGGCCAGCCGCCGAGCTGAGGTAAAGTTGCCGTCCGGTTCGGGCGTTGGGGCTGATAGAGATGCTACGTATTGTCTTGCGGGTACTGGTATGAAAGTCCGCCATTTGATTCTGATCCTGGGGGATCAGTTAAGTGGTGCGATAGGCTCGCTGCGCGACGCGGATCCGCAGCGCGACCGGATCCTGATGGCCGAGGTGCAGGAAGAGGGCCGTTATGTAGCCCATCATCCGCAAAAAATCCTGTTTATCCTCTCGGCCATGCGCCACTTTGCCGAGCAGTTACGCGCCGATGGTTTTACGGTGGATTACATCCAGCTCGATGATGCCGACAACAGCGGCTCGCTGCAGGGTGAGCTGGCACGCGCTAGAGCGCGGCACCAGCCAGAGCGTATGGTGTTGTGCAAACCTGGTGAGTGGCGGCTACTGTCGATTTTCCAAAAGGCGCAGCAGGATTGGCCCGAGCTGGAGCTGCGCGACGATGACCGTTTTTTCTGCTCCCGGGCGCGTTTCGAGGCCTGGGCCAAGGGTCGCAAGCAGCTGCGCATGGAGCTGTTCTACCGCGAGATGCGCAAACACACCCAGTTGTTGATGGACCCCGATGGCGGGCCGGCCGGGGGCGCCTGGAACTATGACGCGGATAACCGCAAGGCTCTTCCCGCTTCGGTGCAGATCCCCAAACAACCGCATTTTCCCCCGGACAGCATCACGCTTGAGGTACAGGCGCTGGTGGCCGAGCAGTTTGCCGACCATTACGGCACGCTGGAGGGCTTTGACTATCCGGTAACGCAGGCTGACGCCGAGTCGCTCTGGGAGCATTTTCTGGCTTTGGGTATGCCATCCTTTGGTGATTATCAGGATGCCATGGCGGACAACCAGCCATACCTGTTCCATGCGCGCATTGCTGCGGCGATGAACATCGGATTGCTGGATCCGCAGCGGGTATGTCTGGATGTTCAGGCGGCCTGGCAGGCGGGCGATATTCCGTTGAATGCCGCCGAAGGGTTTATCCGGCAGATACTCGGTTGGCGCGAGTATGTGCGCGGCATCTACTGGCTGATGATGCCGGATTACGCCGAACGTAACGCGCTGGGTAATCAGCGCAACCTGCCGGAATTCTACTGGACCGGCAACACCCGCATGAACTGCATGAGCCAGGCCATCGGCCAGACGCTGGAACATGCCTATGCCCATCATATTCAACGCTTGATGGTCACCGGCAACTTTGCCTTACTGGCTGGCATTCAGCCCAAGCAGATCTGTGACTGGTATCTGGCTGTGTATATGGATGCCTTTGACTGGGTTGAGCTGCCCAATACCCTGGGCATGGTGATGCATGCTGACGGGGGTTATCTGGGTTCCAAGCCCTATTGCGCCAGCGGCCAGTACATCAAGCGCATGTCCAACCACTGCAAGGGCTGCAGTTACAAAGTGACCGAGCAGACCGGTGAGAAGGCTTGCCCGTTCAATTCCCTGTATTGGCACTTCCTGATGCGCCATCGCGATCAGTTGGGTGGCAATCACCGGCTGTCGATGGTCTATAAGAATCTGGACCGCATGCCAGAGGCCAAACAGCAGGCGCTCTGGCAATGGGGTGAGAAACTGCTGGCGCGGCTGGATGCCGGTGAGGCGCTATGAAGAGCAAGCAGGACTTGCCGGCCAAAGACTGCGCCACCTGCGGGTTACCCTTTCGCTGGCGCAAGAAGTGGGCCCGCTGCTGGGACGAGGTCAAGTACTGCTCGGAGCGCTGCCGCCGCAACAAACCCGGTTGAGAGCGGGTTTTGCTGCGGACGCTTTAGTTGCTGGCCTTGAGCACCACAAGCTTGGGATTGCCAGACAACTGCTCAACCTTCTCAAACCAGCTGCGCAGTTTGACGTGATAACCCAGATGCCGGTTGCCTACGACCATCAGGCTGCCAGTGGTGCCAAGCGCTTTGTGGCTTTGCTCGAAAAGCCGCTTGGCCATCTCGTCTCCCACCGCCTGCTGCTGGTGGAAAGGGGGGTTGCACAGGATAAGGTCCGCGCTGCCTTCGGCGATCTCGGTCAAACCATCACTGACGATAAATTCAGCCGAGCGCTCAGGGAAAGCCGCCGTGAAGTTGTGCCGGGCGGAGGCGACAGCGGCATGGGATTCGTCGATAAACACCAACTGCGCGTCCGGGTTGAGCTGCGCCGCCATGATGCCCAAGGCGCCATTGCCGCAGCCCAGATCAACAATACGGCCGTCTTTCTGGCCGGTGGGCAGGCTGGCCAGCAGCGCGCGTGTGCCGTTATCCAGTTTCTCGCGCGAGAATACGCCGGGCTTGTTGTGTAACTGAAACTCGGTGGCGGGCAGCGGATAAACCGTCTCCAGATCCGGCTCAGCGGGTGTCAGGCTTTGATCCAGTGTACTGGTCAGCAGCCGGGCTTTTTTCCAGGCAAGCGATGCCTGATACGGCCCGATATATTGCGCCAGCAGATCACCGGCTGCGTGCGGCAAGTGCTTGACCATGGCACCCGCTATCACCTGTGCCTGCTCGCCCAGTGCCGGGTGCAGGCGAGACAGTTGATCCTGCATCAGCGTCAGGCTTTTCGGCACGCGGATCAGCACGCACTGGTAGGGGCCGCCCGGAGTTTGCTGGCTGTCGATAAACTGGACCGCATCTGCGGGCAGGTCATTGGCTGTCAGGTTGCATTGCAGGGCGAGCAGGGCCAACTGCGAATCGCTCCAGCTGTGCACCGTCCGCTTGGATTCAGCCTTGGCCAGCGCGCAGGCCAGGGTGCCGAAGTTGTCATTGATCACCAGTATCGGCAAGTCTGAAGCGGGCATCTCAGCAACGCTTTGCAGCAGATACAGGTCGGCTGTATCGAAGGCTTGCAGCGTGGGGTTCTGAGTGGCTGGGTAGCGCTCGAGGTTCAGAGTGCCGTACGGGGTGTCACATGATTGCATGATGGCTGCCGGGTAGAGTTGCGGGTGGGCAGTATAACTCAGTTGTGGACAGGTGCTTCGGGCAATACGGCTGCTGGCGCGCGGACAGCAGCACGGGCGGTTGCGTCGAGATACCGGCTATTTCAGGGCCTTTTGCAGTGTTTCGCACAGGGTTCTGATGACCTCAATGCGCGCGTGGCGTTTATCTTCGGCGGCAATGACGTGCCAGGGCGCGCTGCGTGAGTCGGTAAATTCCAGCATATCGTTGATGGCTTTCTGATAGGCGGGCCATTGCTTGCGATTGCGCCAGTCCTCCTCGGTCAGCTTGTGGCGTTTCAGCGCTGAGGCTTCGCGGGCCTGGAAGCGGGCTAGCTGCTCTTCCTCAGTGATGGCCAGCCAGAACTTGATCACCAGCGTATTGGCCTGCTGCAACTGCTGCTCGAAATCGTTGATCTCACCATAGGCGCGCTGCCATTCGGCGGCACTGCAGAAGCCTTCAACGCGCTCGACCAGTACGCGGCCATAGTAACTACGATCAAACACCACCACGGTACCGGGGGCCGGAATGCGTCTCCAGAAGCGCATCAGGTAAGGCTGGGTACGTTCCTCCTCGGTCGGTGCGCGGGTGCCGTGCACCCGCAGATAACGCGGATCCAGGCACTGGGTTATGCGGCGGATTGCGCCGCCTTTGCCCGCCGCATCGGATCCTTCGAATACCAGCAGCAGGCTGCGCCTGGCAAAGCGCGGGTGCCGGATCAGTTCACGCAGCATTTGCTGATAATGCTCAAGCTGTGTCTGGTAGTCGTCCTTTTCCAGTTTGGCGCTGTAGTCGAGCGCGCTCAGTCGGTCGATGCTGCCCGGAAGATAGCTCTGGTGCTGAGCGGGGGAGGCTTCCTGTTCCAGGTGTCGGCGCATGGCCTTGAGCAACAGTTGGCCAATCTGAATATCCCGATAGTGCGGGTCATGGCTGGGTATGCGTATCCACGGAGCGTGCTCGGTCGACGTCAGCTCGATCATCTGCGCCGCGGCGCTGCGGACCTTCTCGTAATCCGCCTGGCTGAAGTCGCCCCATTCGCGCATCGCGACGGTGTCCTGGTAGTGCAATTGATCCTCCGAGTTGGTGACCGACTTGCCGTCTGGGCTGATATGCAACCAGACCTTGAGCACCACCGCGCCTTCGTCATCAAGCAGTTGCTCAAAGCGCAGTATGTCGTCCATCTGCCGTTGGAATGCGCTGATGGAGAGGGTGCCTCGGCTGAGGCCCATTAATGGCTGGTGATACCAGGAGCCCAGGTAAAATCCCAGTTCGCCGGCGGGAGGCAGCGAGCGCCAATACCGCCACATCCGCGGCATGCGCTTTTCGAGCGTGTGGGGCAGTACGAACGCGCGGGTATTGAGAAAGCGGGTATCCAGCCAGGCATAAAAAGTATGAATGACCTCGGCCTTGCCGCCCAGGTCGTTACCGCTGATCAGCAGCAGCACCGGCCCTTTTCCCGCTTTGCGCAATTCAAACTGGGCTTCCAGCAGCGCCTCGGTCAGCTCGGCGCTCTGCTGTTTGTATTGCTTCTTGCTGAGGCTGAAGCTGGTCATCAGCGGGGCGGCTCATCCACAGGCCAGGTGACGGCAGGCAACTGCTCGAAGGCGGGCTTGGCAAACAGGTAGCCCTGGAACAGATGGACTCCCATACCTTGCAACAAGCGCAGTTCGGCAAGGCTTTCAATGCCCTCGGCAATCACATCGATATTCAATGCCTTGCACACCCCGAGGATGCCCTGGACGATCGCCTGACGCACCGGGTCTCTGTCAATGTCGCGTACCATGGCCATATCCAGCTTGATGATGTCAGGCTGAAATTCGGCGAGTAAATTCAGGCCTGAGTAACCCGCGCCGAAATCGTCGATAGCCGTTTTGAAGCCCTGACGCTTGTACTCTGTAATAATGCTTTTGAGGTGAGCCTTATCGACCAGCTCTTCGTTTTCGGTGATTTCGAAAATCAGCCGGTTGGTCGGGAAGTTGTAGCGTCTTGCCGCCTCCAGTGTGGCGCGGATACAGGTGGCCGCCTGGTAGACGGCGTTGGGCAGGAAGTTGATACTGACGAAGCAGGGAATGCGAAGCCGGGAAGCGAGCTCGACTGCTTTCACTCGGCAGGACTGATCGAAAATATAACGATTGTCCTCATTCACCTTGGCGAGCATCTGCGCCGCACCCTCACCGGCAAGGCCTCGAATCAGCGCTTCATAGGCGAATACGCTATTGTCGCGGGTATCGACGATCGGCTGAAAAGCCATGCTGAAGTCAAAGCAGAGGGGCTTGCTTTCCTGACATGACTTGCAGGGTTTGGGGATGTCTATCTGTATGCTCATACCGGTATCCGTTTCACCTTAGCCTTGAACATGGCTTTGAAATAGCGTGCTGGGGACTGACTGGCCTGTGGCCAGTGGCTATAAAATCAACATAGCATTTTCGTATTCGTCTTGGGGGAATTAATGGCAAAAAACAAGCGTATTTACGGCTGCACCGAGTGTGGCGCGACCTTTTCCAAATGGGCGGGCCAGTGCGCTGAGTGCCAGGCGTGGAATACGCTGGTGGAAACCGTGGTGGATACCACGCCGACGGGCGGCACTGGCGCGACGTCTAGCCGCAGCGGCCACTGGGCCGGGCAGGCTGCGCAAGTGCGCACGCTGGCGGAAGTCTCTACCGAAGAGGTACCGCGTCAGTCCAGCGGCTCGTCCGAGCTGGACCGGGTGCTGGGTGGTGGCCTGGTGGCAGGTTCTGTCGTGTTGATGGGCGGCGACCCGGGCATCGGCAAATCAACCATTCTGTTACAGACCCTTTGCCAACTGGCGCAGACCATGCCCGCCCTTTATGTAACCGGTGAAGAGTCCCAGCAGCAGGTGGCCATGCGCGCTCGGCGGCTGGGTTTGCCGGAAGACAAGCTCAAGGTCATGACCGAAACCTGCATCGAAAGCATCATCGCCACCGCCCGGCATGAACAGCCCAAGGTGATGGTGGTCGATTCGATTCAGACGATCTTTACCGAGCAACTGCAATCGGCGCCAGGTGGCGTAGCGCAGGTCAGGGAAAGTGCCGCGCTTCTGGTGCGCTATGCCAAACAAAGTGGTACGGCGATCTTTCTGGTCGGCCATGTGACCAAGGAAGGCTCGCTGGCCGGGCCGCGCGTGCTGGAGCACATGGTCGATACGGTATTGTATTTCGAGGGCGAATCCGACGGTCGTTTGCGTATGTTGCGTGCGGTGAAGAACCGCTTTGGTGCGGTGAACGAGCTTGGCGTTTTCTCGATGACCGACAAGGGCCTTAAGGAAGTCTCCAACCCGTCGGCCATTTTTCTTTCGCGCTACGATACCCCCATCCCCGGCAGCGTGGTGATGTCGACCTGGGAAGGTTCGCGGCCGATGCTGGTGGAAGTGCAGGCGCTGGTGGACACCAGTCATCTGGGCAACCCACGGCGGGTGACTTTGGGCCTGGATCAGAATCGCCTGGCCATGTTGTTGGCAGTACTGCATCGGCATGGTGGTGTGCCGACCTATGACCAGGATGTCTTCGTCAACGTGGTGGGCGGCGTCAAGGTACTGGAAACGGCAGTGGATCTGGCGCTCTTGGCAGCGGTCATGTCCAGCTTGCGCAACCGGCCATTGCCGATGGACCTGATGGTATTTGGCGAGCTGGGTTTGTCCGGCGAGATTCGCCCGGTACCCAGCGGTCAGGAACGCCTGAAGGAGGCGGCCAAGCACGGTTTCACCCGTGCTATTGTACCCAAGGCCAACGCGCCCAAGGAGTCGCCCAAGGGTATGCAGGTGATTCCGGTAACGCGACTGGATCAGGCATTGGCGGCGATTTTCGAATAGCTGAGACTCACAGCGCTTCGGCATCCCGCCAGCCGCAAAGTCAGAGCAGCCCGCCCAGTTCGCGTTCGAGCAGGCTCTCATCACCCGTGTTCAGCGCCATCAGGCGTTTCAAATGGCTGATGGAGTCCAGGTCGATATGCTCGCACTCGAAGCCAAGCAAGCCCTCTTCGGCATGCGCCAGATGCACATCCATGCAGATCTGGCTGCCTTCGGCTAGACGAATAACTGCATTGAAGGGTGCTTTCAGGTTAGCGCTTGCCCAATCTGCCGGCTGCAGTACCAACAGCCCGCGCAGCGAAACATCAACCAATTGCACGCTGATACTCCATTCATCCTGATGCAAACTGGTCTGCGCATCGAAAGGAATGCGGGTAAAACGGCGTCTTTCATCATTCATAGATCAGCCCCCCGGCATTGTGGTACTGCATTCACTATAGCTGCTTTTACGCGGTTCAAATGACCCCCTGGGCCAGCATGGCGTCCGCTACGCGAACAAAGCCGGCAATGTTCGCGCCGGCCACGTAATCGATATAGTCATCCTCTTGCCTACCGTATTGCTCACAGGCCTCATGGATCGATTGCATAATTTCGCGCAGGCGCAGGTCGACCTTGTCAGCACTCCAGTGCAGGCGCGTGGCATTCTGCGACATTTCCAGGCCGCTGACGGCCACACCGCCCGCGTTGGCTGCCTTGCCCGGGGCAAAAAGGACGCGTGCCTGCTGAAACAGGTCGATGGCTTCCAGCGTGCAGGGCATGTTGGCGCCCTCGGCCACGCACTGGCAGCCGTTATCCAGCAGTTTCTGTGCGGCGCTGGCGTCGAGCTCATTCTGGGTGGCGCAGGGTATGGCCAGGTCACATTGAAGATGCCAGGGGCTGCTATTGGCAATAAACACCAGCCCAGGTTGATCAGCCAGTTCGGCCAGGCGCCCGCGCTGTTCGGTCTTGAGCGTATAAATCGCTTCCCATTGCTCCAGATTGAAGCCAGCGTCGCAATGCAGAGTGCCACCTGAGTCGGATAGTGAAATAACCTTGGCTTTCAGCTCGATCAGTTTACGTGCGGCAAATTGTGCAACATTACCTGAGCCGGACACGCAAACGCGCTTGCCGGCGATCTCCATCTGCCGCTGCTTGAGCATCTGTTCGGCGAAATACACGCAGCCGTAGCCGGTCGCTTCAGGGCGCACAAGACTGCCGCCGTAGGACAGCCCCTTGCCGGTCAGAACGGAAGTGAACTCATTGCGCATACGCCGGTACTGGCCATACAGATAGCCGATTTCGCGTGCGCCCACGCCGATGTCGCCGGCGGGAACATCCACGCTTTCACCAATGTGCCGGGCCAGCTCGGTCATGAACGACTGGCAGAAGCGCATCACCTCGGCATCGCTCTTGGCTTTGGGGTCAAAGTCCGAGCCGCCCTTGCCGCCGCCCATCGGCAGCGTGGTCAGCGCGTTCTTGAACACCTGTTCAAAGGCGAGAAACTTGAGCACGCCCAGATTGACTGTGGGGTGAAAGCGCAGGCCGCCCTTGTAGGGGCCGATGGCGCTGTTCATTTGTATGCGATAACCGCGGTTGACCCGCACCTGACCGCGATCATCGACCCAGGGCACCCGGAACATGATGACTCGCTCGGGCTCCATCAGGCGCTCGATAATACCGTTGTTAAGGTATTTGGGGTGCTTCTGCATGAACGGCCAAAGCGTGCTCAGCACTTCTTCGGCCGCTTGATGGAATTCGGGTTGATCAGGGTCGCGCAAACGCAAGTGGGCCAGGCAGGCCTGCAGGGAGTCGGTCATGATGGGCTCGTACTGTATTGGACCGCAGACCCTATCAGATTTGCCTGTTCGCAGCATAGCCCCCGGTTGCAGACGGTAACGAAGTGATGGAGCAACAGAAAAGAAAAACGGCGGACTGGAAACCAGCCCGCCGTGTGACGTGTCGCTAGAGTGCTGCCTGTTGGTCAGGCAAGTTTCTTGTAACGTACCCGGTGAGGTTGGGCCGCTGCTTCGCCAAGGCGCTTCTTGCGATCCGCTTCGAACTCGGTGTAGTTGCCCTCGAAGAAGTTCACCTTGCCGTCATCCTCGTAGGACAGGATGTGCGTGGCGATACGGTCGAGGAACCAGCGATCGTGCGAGATCACGATGGCTGAGCCGGGGAAGTCCAGCAGTGCTTCTTCCAGTGCCCGCAGGGTTTCCACGTCCAGATCGTTGGAGGGTTCGTCGAGCAGCAGAACGTTGGCGCCCTGTTTCAGCGTCAAAGCCATATGCAGACGCCCGCGCTCACCACCGGAGAGATCCTTGACGAACTTCTGCTGATCCGCGCCCTTGAAGTTGAAGCGGCCAACGTAACCGCGTGACGGCACCTCATAGTTGCCGACCTTGATCATGTCGAAGCCGTCGGATACCTGCTCCCAGACGGTCTTGTTGCCGTCCAGTTCATCGCGGCTCTGGTCGACGCTGGCAATCTTCACCGTGTCGCCGATGACGATGCTGCCGCTATCGGGTTGTTCCTTGCCAGTAATCATGCGGAACAAGGTGGACTTACCCGCCCCGTTACCGCCGATCACACCGATAATCGCGCCCTTGGGCACGGCAAAGCTCAGATCGTCGATCAATACGCGGTCGCCATAACCCTTGCCGACGTTGTTGAACTCGATGACCTTGTCGCCCAGGCGAGGGCCGGCCGGGATATAGATCTCGTTGGTTTCGCTGCGCTTCTGGAACTCCTGGGATTGCAGTTCTTCAAAACGCTGCAGGCGGGCCTTGGATTTGGATTGACGACCTTTGGCGCCCTGGCGGACCCATTCCAGTTCGGCTTTCATCGCCTTGGAGTGTGAGGACTCCTGCTTGGCCTCTTGAGCCAGACGGTTGGCCTTGGATTCCAGCCACTGCGAGTAGTTGCCCTCGAAGGGGATGCCGTGGCCACGGTCCAGTTCCAGAATCCAGCCAGCGACGTTATCAAGGAAGTAACGATCGTGGGTAATGGCCACCACTGTGCCGGGGAAGTCGTGCAGGAAATGCTCCAGCCAGGCGACGGAATCGGCGTCCAAGTGGTTGGTGGGTTCATCGAGCAACAACATGTCGGGAGCAGACAGCAGCAGGCGGCAAAGCGCGACGCGGCGCTTTTCACCACCAGACAGATGTTCGATGCTGGCATCCCACGGCGGCAGACGCAGTGCGTCGGCGGCAACCTCCAGTTGGCGTTCCAGGTTGTGACCGTCGCCGGCCTGAAGGATCGCCTCGAGCTTGGCCTGTTCAGCGGCCAGCGCATCAAAGTCGGCATCGGGCTCGGCGTAGGCAGCATAGACTTCATCGAGTCGCGATTGCGCTTGCTTAATTTCGCCTACGGCTTCTTCAACGATGTCGCGGACGGTCTTGCTCGGGTCAAGTTCCGGCTCTTGCGGCAGATAACCTATCTTGATGCCAGGCATCGGCCGGGCTTCGCCTTCGATCTCGGTATCAACGCCGGCCATGATGCGCAGCAGCGTGGATTTACCCGAACCGTTCAGGCCGAGAACGCCAATTTTGGCGCCAGGGAAGAAGGACAGGGAGATGTCCTTGAGGATCTTGTTCTTCGGCGGTACAACCTTGCCGACCCGGTGCATACTGTAGACAAACTGAGCCATGTGCAGAGACCTGATAATAAGGAAGTGAAAGCTGCCCTGATCGTGGTAGTTCACGCTGGGTCTTGGATTGCCCGCAAGGCTAGCCCAACTGGGCGTACAGGGCAAATCTGCCTTGGTATTTGTTCAGCTCGCCGGGTGTGGCATGCTTGGCAATCGAACCGCACTTTTGCAAGTGAGCAGCTTGAATAACAATAATAAAATCGATACACCGCAGCCGCTGAATCGCGTCGAGGCCACAGAAGGCTGGCGTCCGGCGGGCGCAGGCTTTCTATTGGTCGCTATTGCCGGCTTGCTGCTGACTTGCCTGATGATCTGGCAGGCAACCGAGGATTATCGGCTTCTGCGCCTGCAACATCAGATCCAGGTTGAAGAGTCAGTCTGGCTGACGGCGGGTCAGATGGCGCTCAACCTGGAGGTCAAGTCCGCTGCGCTCTCCCAGTTGCTGGATCGGCTTTATGCCGAATCACCTGAGGCGGCTCTGCACGCCGCGGGCGCGTTGGTCCCGGGGCTGCGCAATCTCAGCCTGGTTACCCCCGAAACCCCCTATTCGAGCAGTTCGTCCCCAACCTGGATGCCTTCGGCACGTGGCTTCAGCCTCAGCGGCCAGCCCTTCGCTATGGACTCCGATCCGCTGAGTGGCTCGCTACTGTGGCTGGTTAACAGTGCCAGCGAAGGCCGGGCCTGGATACTGGAAGTGGATGATCGGGATATTTCCGGTCTGGTTTCTGCGCATCCGGTTCAGGGCTATATCTGGCTATTGGAAGACGCAGGCCATGCCCGGGTACTGGCCCGCCAGCAAGGCGACCAGTTGGTTTACCTGGATAACAAGGCGATGACCGCCCAGGAGCGCGATCAGGTGGTGGTCAGTGCGCCGGTCAGTGGCAGCTTGTGGCAGGTGCGCGGCCTGGTTGAGCCTGACTACTATGTGCAGCAGCTCGGGCAGGTGATTCGCTTCAAGGCGCTGCTGGTTATCGGGTTCGTACTGGTGTTGCTGTCGTTGGCGCTGATTCTGGCCAGGCTGCGGAGCGCCAATCGCGATCTGCTGGCGCGCACTCAGCAGTCTTTCCGCGCCGTTGAAGATACCGAACGCCGTTATCAGGATGTATTCCAGGGCGTGGGTATCGCCTTGTGCCAGTTGAACCTCGCCGGCCTGCGTGACCGGCTGATACAGGAGGGCATAACCAGTCAGCAGTCACTGGACGCCTGGTTGGAGCAGCACCCGACCGAGCATAGCGAACTGCTTGAATGTGTCACGGTGGTGGATGCCAACCAGATTACCCTTGATCTGTTGGTGCTCGACTCAATGCAGGGGCTGGAGCGCATGCTACATCGGTCTGATCGCATTCGCCCTGATACCGCACGCTACAAGCTGATTCTGGCCGTGCTGGAGCGTCAGCCGCGCCTGGAGATGGAAACGCCGCTGCGATCTTCCGCCGGTGCCGCACGGTATGTCTGGGTCATCATGCGCCTGCCCGAACGAGTGGAGGATTACCATGCGGTGACCATGAGTATTTCCGACATCACCAGCCGCCGCCGGGTCGAGCTATCGATGGTCGAACGAGAGCGGTTCTGGGCGGGGGTGGTCAAGGCGGTACCGGATATCGTCTTCATCAAGGACATGCGCCGGCAGAAATTCGTCTACAGCAACCGCTCGCTGGCGCAGATGCTCGGCTATGCCGATGGCGACCCGGCGGTTCAGGCGGAGGACTACCGTGACCGGTTGCTGCACCCGGATGATGTCGAGTCCATGTTGATCAATCGGAACCTGCAGCAGGTGCTTCCCGATGACAAGATCCAGGAAAGCCGCGTGCGCTGGCGGCATCGTGATGGCAGTTGGCATTGGTTCAGCCTGCGGGTCAAGGTGCTGTCGCGCTTGCCGAATGGGCGCGTCAGGCAACTGATTGGCGTGATCCGCGATATCACCGTGCAAAGCGCGTCCAATGAGCAACTGAAGACCAGCGAGCAACGCTACCGTTTGCTGGCGGAGAATATCAGTGATGTGATCTGGTCGACTGATCCGGGCTTTCGCTTGAATTACATCAGCCCGTCGGTCAAGCCCTTGCTCGGCTATGATCCCGAAGAGCTCATCCGCCGCGGCTTCACGGATATCGTTGCCGGTGACGAGTACCACCAGTTCATGGGGCAGGTGCTCAAATACCTGGCGCCGCTGGTAGGCGATCCCGTTGAAGCCCAGCGGCTGCAGAAAGACGGCTTCTACCGGGAAATTACTTTTGACTGTATCACCGCCGAGGGCCGCAAGTGCCCGACCGAGTTGCGTCTGTCTTTGATGTGGGGTGCCCAGCGGGAGTTTCTGGGCTTGCTGGGCATCGCCCGGGATATCACCGAGCAGCGGCGCACGGAGAATCGGCTGCGTATGGCCGCTACGGTGTTCGAAAATACCACGGGCGCCATTCTGGTCACTGATCCTGCGGGTTACGTGGTGCAGGTCAACGAGAACTTTTCGCAGATCACCGGCTACAGCGCAGAGGAGGTATTGGACGAGACGCCACGGCTGCTGGAATCCAATGTGCATGATGAGCGTTTTTATCCGGGCATATTGCGCACCCTGCGCGAGCAGGGGCGTTGGGAAGGGGAGATATGGCAAAGGCGCAAGGATGGCGAGCAGTTTCCGGCCTGGGCTGGCATTACCGCCGTACATGATAACGAAGGCGACCTGGTCAGCTACGTGTGCTTTTTCGTTGATATCAGCGAACGTAAGGCCAGCGAAGCGCGCATTGAAAGTCTTGCGTATTACGACTCCCTGACCGGGCTGGCCAACCGAACACTTTTTCAGGATCGGCTGCGTACCGCACTGCAGTTGGCGGAAAAGCGTGATGAATGGGTGGCGGTGCTGTTCCTTGATCTGGATCGCTTCAAACCGATCAACGACACCCTGGGTCATGCTGCAGGTGATGCGATGCTCAAGGAAGTGGCGCGGCGCCTGCGTGAATGCGTTCGCGACAGTGATACCGTGGCGCGCATGGGCGGCGACGAGTTCACCATGTTGTTACCGGGGCTGGATGACCGTGAAGCCGCCTTGAACTCTGGCATTCATGTGGCGGAAAAGATCCTTGCCGCATTGGCGCCGGCCTTCACCTTGCAAGAGCGGGAGTTCTTTATCAGCGCCAGTATTGGCCTGGCACTCTATCCGCAGGATGGCGTTGAGGTCAGTTCGCTGCTGAAGAACGCCGATACGGCGATGTATCATGCCAAGGCCGCCGGCAAGGATACCTTCCAGTTCTACCAGGCGGACATGAATGCGCGCGCTCTTGAGCGCTTGAGCCTGGAAGGTGATCTGCGCAGAGCATTGCAGGACGACGCGCTGACGCTGCACTACCAGCCACAGTTCGATTGCGCCAGCCGACGCCTGACGGGCGCCGAAGCCTTGCTACGTTGGCAGCATCCGGTGCATGGCGCCATCTCCCCGGCGGTGTTTATTCCAATGGCCGAAGAGATAGGGTTGGTGGGCATACTGGGTGAATGGGTGCTGGATCGTGCCTGTCGGCAGATGGCCGAGTGGCGTGACGCGGGTCACCATCTGCCGCGGCTGGCCATTAACCTGTCAGCGCGCCAGTTCACTGAAGGTCGGCTTGCCGATCAGGTCGGGACAATCATGGCGCGCTATGCGATCAGCCCGGCGACTATCGAGCTGGAGCTGACCGAAAGCGTGCTGTTGCAGGATGTGGAAGAAACCATGCAAACGCTGGCCGCACTCAAGGCCCTGGGGGTTGAAATTGCAGTGGATGACTTTGGTACCGGCTATTCATCGCTCAATTACCTGAAAGACTTCCCGATTGATACGTTGAAGATCGACCGCAGCTTTATTCAGGCTATGCACGCAGGCAACCGCGACTCGCGTCTGGCCAAAGCCATTGTGGCGCTGGGACGCAGCCTGCAGCTACGGGTGATTGCCGAGGGCGTGGAAACCCTGGAGCAACTGGGCCTGTTGGTAGGCTTTGGTTGCGACGAAGTGCAGGGGTTTCTGTTAGGCCATCCGATACCGGCCGAAACCTTCCTGTCAGACCATCTGCTACCGCGCTCATGAGCCTGAGAAACCTCAGTTGAAATGATTTTGTGCAAGGCGTGAGCGCTTTTCATGTGCCAGATGCGGCCGCTTGCGTTAAAATGCCCGGCTTAATTTGAACGTCCTTGCAGGGGGCCGCGACATGTTTAGCCGTTCCAACGATATAGCTACCTTTGATGCCGAACTCTGGGCTGCCATGCAGCAGGAGTCGGTACGTCAGGAAGACCACATCGAACTCATCGCTTCGGAGAACTACACCAGCCCCGCAGTGATGCAGGCGCAAGGCTCGGTGCTGACCAACAAATACGCGGAAGGCTACCCCGGCAAGCGCTATTACGGCGGTTGTGAGTTCGTTGATATTGCCGAGCAGTTGGCTATTGACCGCGCCAAGGCATTGTTTGGTGCCGATTACGCCAACGTGCAGCCCCACGCTGGGTCGCAGGCCAACAGCGCGGTTTTCCAAGCGCTGCTGAGCCCCGGCGATACTGTTCTGGGCATGAGCCTGGCGCACGGCGGTCACCTGACCCATGGCGCTTCGGTCAACTTTTCCGGCAAGCATTACAACGCGGTGCAGTACGGCATCAATACCGATACCGGTCTGATCGACTATGACGAAGTCGAGGCCCTGGCGGTCGAGCACAAGCCTAAAATGATCATCGCGGGTTTCTCCGCCTATTCACAGATTCTCGACTTCCCGCGTTTTCGTGAAATCGCTGACAAAGTGGGCGCCTATCTGTTTGTTGATATGGCTCACGTGGCAGGCCTGGTCGCTGCGGGTGTTTATCCGAATCCGGTGCCTTATGCCGATGTGGTCACAACCACAACGCATAAAACCCTGCGCGGCCCGCGTGGTGGTCTGATTCTGGCCCGTGCAAACGAGGCGCTGGAGAAGAAACTCAACTCCGCCGTATTCCCTGGTGGCCAGGGCGGCCCGTTGATGCATGTGATCGCGGCCAAGGCAATCTGCTTCAAGGAGGCCATGAGCCCCGAATTCAAGACCTACCAGCAGCAGGTAGTCAAGAACGCCCAGGCCATGGCGGAGGTCTTTATCGATCGCGGCTTTGACGTGGTCTCCGGTGGTACTCAGAACCACCTGTTCCTGTTGTCGTTGATCAAGCAGGACATTACCGGCAAAGACGCGGATGCAGCGCTGGGTCGTGCGCACATCACCGTTAACAAGAACGCAGTGCCCAATGATCCGCGCTCACCCTTTGTCACCTCCGGTCTGCGAATTGGCACGCCTGCAGTGACCACCCGTGGCTTTGGTGAAGCGGATTGTCGCGATCTGGCAGGCTGGATTTGCGATATTCTGGACAATATGGGTGACGAGTCAGTAATCGAGCGGGTTCGTGGTCAGGTGCAAAATATCTGTTCGCGGTTACCGGTGTATACCGACTGATACATAGGCAGTATGAAAACCCCCGTTAGCGTTGAGCTGACGGGGGTTTTTTATTGGCCAATTTCCCGGCGTTGATAAGCTGACGCATTTTGTTACCATTGTGCACCTTTTTTGTGCGGCTAGAGTGAGGGCTGCCAACAACCGTGGAGCACCTGGTGCGAAGATTTACGCTGCGCCTAGCCGTTTGTGCAACCCTGATGATGAGCCTGCTCTTCGGCGTTGCCGCAGTGGCTGATGAGCGGGACGCAGCGACAGGCAAACCTCTGGTAGAAGTGGGCTTTATGGCATTTCCCGACTATTCCTATATAGATGCCCAGGGAAAGCCGGCGGGCGCGATGGTAGAGCTGACGCGGATGCTGATTGAGCGCGCAGGCTACCGTGCCAATATCCGGATACTGCCCAGTGCGCGTATATGGCGTGGGCTGGAAAGCGGTGAAGTGCATCTGTGGCCTGGTATCGTCAACAAGCCTGGATTGGATAAGATCACCTTGGTGACCGAGCGGGACTTGGCCCAGGTGGCGATCAACCTCTATTACCGCCCAGGCCAGCTACAGCCTCTTTGGCCAGAGGGGCTGGTAGGCAAGCGTGTCATTCTCATCACCAACTATACCTACATCAACTCATTGCTTGAACGTCTGCGGGCCCCGGCGCTGGCATTGAGCTTCGATTCAAGTATTTCCCATGTCGGCGCGGTAGAAATGTTACTGCGAGGCAGGGCAGACTTCTTGCTCAATTATCGCGTACAGGTCGATCCAATAGTCGCCGGTATGGGGTTGGAGCCATTGCCTTATATCGAGATTGCCGAGCACCCGATGCATTTTGTGCTATCGCTGCAGTCGGGATTTGCAGAGCAACTGAAAGATGATCTTGATCGTGCCTACGATGCACTCGCGGCGGAAGGGGTAGAGCTAGACGCTACCAAGCGTCTGCAGCTTCAGCAGCAGGCAGGCCAGGAGCCGGAAAACCCGACCCCTGCTGCCGGCAAATCAGCGCCGTAGTTGCAAGGTGCTGAGGGTACGGCTACGAACCTGCTTGAGCAGTTCCGCGTCGTTGATCAGCGACTGGCCATAGGAGGGCACCAGGTCCTTCATGCGCGCTTGCCATTCAGGGGTGCTGATGCGGTCCTTGAAGCAGCGTTCGAGCACATCGATCATCGCCTGAACCGCCGTGGACGCGCCGGGCGAAGCGCCCAGCAGTGCCGCTAGCGTACCGTCCTTGGCCGCGACTATCTCGGTGCCAAATTCCAGCTTGCCGTGGCCCTTGGCGTCCTTCTTGATGATCTGTACGCGCATGCCGGCATCCTGCAGCTTCCAGTTCTTTTCATCCGCCTGCGGAAAGAAGTTGCGCAATGACGCCACGCGGTCTTTATGGGACTGGAAGGATTCGGCAATCAGATAGCGGGTCAGGTCCATATTGTCCCGGCCCACTGCCATCATCGGCGCAACGTTATAGGTTTTGACCGACGAGAACAGATCGAATACCGAGCCCTTTTTCAGAAACTTGGTAGTAAAGCCGGCAAAGGGTCCGAACAATAGCGCAGGCTTGCCGTTGATGATGCGCGTATCCAGGTGGGGTACCGACATGGGTGGTGCGCCCGTCGGCGCTTTGCCGTACACCTTGGAGTTATGCTGGCTGACGATCGCCGGGTTTTCGCAGACCAGCCATTGGCCGCTGACCGGGAAGCCGCCATAGCCAACGCTTTCATCAATGTGCGATTTCTGCAGCAAGGGCAGTGAACCACCGCCAGCGCCAAGAAACACGAACTTGGCGTTGAGCATCTTTTCTTCGCCAGTTTTCTCGTCCTGCACCGCTACGCGCCAGTGGCCGCGCTTGCTCTTTTTCAAAGAGTTGACCGAATGACTCAGCCACAGATCAAAATTCTCTTTGGTTTCCAGATGCTTGATCATGCTGCGCGTCAGAGAGCCGAAATCCACGTCGGAACCAAAATCGACCCGAGTGGCGGCAACTTTCTGATTAGCCTCACGCTGATTCATGACCAACGGCATCCAATCGTTGATCTGCGCAGACGAATCGCTGAACTGCATGTCGGCAAACAGGTGGTGCGCGCTGAGCAATGCGTGGCGGCGGCGCAGGAAATCCGCATCCTTGTCACCCCAGACGAAGCTTTGGTGGGGGGTCGGATTGATAAAGGAAGGGGGCTCCGGGAGGATTTTTTGTTCCACCAGGTAGGACCAGAACTGCAGGGTCACCTCGAATGAAGCATTGATGGCCAATGCCCGATCGATGGTGATGTTGCCGTCGGTATCTTCAGGAGTGTAGTTCAGCTCACAGTAGCCAGCATGGCCAGTTCCCGCGTTGTTCCAGCCATCCGTGCTCTCGTGGGCAACGTGGTCCAGGCGCTCGACCAGGGTAATGGTCATAGCCGGATCCAACTGTTTGAGCAACATTCCAAGGGTGGCGCTCATGACGCCCCCACCGACAAGCAATACGTCTATGTTCTTTGCTGTCATTAACATGTCGCCTTTTGCATGAAAATCCCGGTTAATAATACCGGTTTATCTGCGTAAGTGACATATGCCCGGCCTAGGCAGAAGGTCTAACTTTCGGGTTTCACCGTTGCAATGAACGTGGCTGTAAATGGCGGTGGCGCATGACCGAGCTTGACCAACTGGTTTAAGCTGATGGGCTATCCACAGGCCATGAGCACAATGGGGGAAGTCCTTTGCAGCAGGTGATTGTGATTGGCGGCGGCGTAGTAGGCTGCCTGAGTGCGCTGAATTTGCTGGAGCAGGGCGTTGGCGTCTGCCTGATGGAGCGCAGGCAGACCGGGCAGGAAGCGTCCTGGGCGGGCGGCGGTATTGTTTCCCCGCTGTACCCCTGGCGCTATAGCGATCCGGTCAGTGAGTTGGCGAACTGGTCGCAGGGGTTTTATCCGCAGTTGGCCGAAACTTTGGATCAGGCGACCGGCATTGATCCCGAGGTCAGCCCCTGTGGGCTGCTCTGGCTTGATCATGCCGAGCAAGCAGATGCACTGCGCTGGGCTGGTGCCCAGCGCAAACCGCTCAGTGCCGTGGGCGCGGATTTTATCTATCAACAGGTGCCACAATTGGCCGCCGGCTTTCAGCAGGCGCTATGGCAGCCGCAGGTCGCCAATGTGCGAAATCCGCGCCTGATGGCTGCGTTACGCGCCCGTTTGCAGCAGTACGATGCATTTACCCTGTTGGAAAACACCCCGGTTACTCAGCTCTGGCTGGAGCAGGGCAAGGTTTCAGGGGTGATTGCGGGCGCGCAGCGCCATGCAGCTGACGCGGTAGTGCTGGCCGCAGGGGCCTGGAGCGGCGAGTGGTTGGCGCAAGTGGGTCTTGCGCTACCGGTGCAGCCGGTCAAGGGCCAGATGATCCTGTACAAGACCGCGCCCGGCTGGTTGCCGAGCATGGTGCTGTTTGAAGGGCGCTATGCCATTCCTCGGCGTGACGGGCATATCCTGTTTGGCAGTACTCTGGAGCATGCGGGCTTCAACAAGCAGACCACAGCCGAAGCGCTGGCGTCCTTGCAGGCTTCAGCACACGCAATGCTGCCTGCGCTGGCAGAACTTCAGCCGGTGGCGCAGTGGGCGGGTCTGCGGCCGGGTTCGCCTGAGGGTGTGCCCTATATCGGCCAGGTGCCAGGTTATGATGGTCTGTGGCTGAATACCGGGCATTATCGCAATGGTCTGGTGCTGGCGCCGGCGTCATGTCGTCTGTTGGTGGACCTGATGACCGGGGCCGCGCCGATCATTGATCCGCGGCCCTATGCACCTGCTGATCGGCTAGGCAGAGCGTATTAGTCTTCCATGCCCAGCTTTTTCAGCCGGTAGCGCAGCGAACGGAAGGTCAGGCCCAGGCGCTTGGCCGCTGCAGTCTTGTTCCAGCGTGTTTCTTCCAGTGCCTGAGTAATCGCGGTGCGCTCGATATTGTCCAGGTAATCCTCCAGCGAATCGATCTGGGTCAGCGAGGGATGCTGATCCTGGCTGCTGGCGCAGGGCGCGATATGAATGTCATGGCTCTTGATCAATTGCCCGTCGCATAGGGTGAAGGCGCGCTCGAGGATATTCTCCAGCTCGCGGACATTGCCAGGAAAGCGGTAATTGCTCAGACGCTCCAGGGTTTCCGGGCTGACCGTCGACGCCGGCATGTCGTTGCGCGCGGCTAGCCGCGCGAGGATGTGGCGAGTGAGCAGCGGAATATCCTCGCGTCGTTCACGTAGCGGCGGCACACGCAACTCAATGACATTGATGCGGTAGAACAGATCCTGGCGGAACCGCCCCGCGGCCACCTCGGCGGCCAGATCCTTGTGCGTGGCACACAGCAGTCTGACATCCACCGCCTCTTCCTGTTGCGTGCCCAGTGGGCGCACCGCTTTTTCCTGGATAGCGCGCAGCAGTTTCACCTGCATGGCCATGGGCAGGTCGGCGACCTCATCCAGAAACAGGGTGCCGCCTGAGGCGGCTTGAAAGAGACCCGGCTTGTCGGCCACGGCACCGGTAAAACTGCCGCGCTTGTGCCCGAAAAACTCGCTTTCCATCAGCTCAGAGGGGATGGCACCGCAGTTGACCGGCACGAAGGCTTCCATGGCCCGCGCGCCTAGTGCATGAATACGACGCGCGACCAGCTCCTTGCCACTGCCGGATTCGCCGCTGATATAGAGCGGGGCCTGGCTGCGAGCCAGCTTGGCGATCTGCGAGCGCAGTTGCACGATGGGCGGTGAAATACCCAGGATCGGATCAGCATCGTCCTGCGGCGCTATGGGTTTTTCAGATTGATTCAGACGCAGTGCAGTGCTGACCAGTTCACGCAGGCGCTTGAGATCCACGGGTTTGGTCAGGAAGTCGAATGCGCCGGCCTTGAGAGCGTTGATGGCGGTATCCAGGCTCCCATAGGCGGTAATCATCGCTACGGGTGTTTGCGGACATTGCTGCTGAATATGCCGCACAATCGCCAGTCCGTCGCCGTCGGGCAGGCGCATGTCGGTCAGGCACAGGGCGAACTGCTGTTTGCCCAGCTTTTCAAAGGCCTGGGTCATGGTGGTCGCGCTACAGGTGTTTACCTGCATGCGCTGCAACGTCATCTCAAGGAGTTCGACAATGTCCGGCTCGTCATCAATGATCAGTACTGTCGGGCTATTCATCTGGCGCGCTCTGGCTCCTTTTTTGTTTTATCGGCGCTGCCGTCTCTTTGGCACCGCGTCCGTTGGCCTGCCAGCATTATACAAGCCGTCGCGGGTGCGCAAAGGTAATGCGCATGCAGCTGCCCCGCGGCACCAGCGGCTCATACTCCAGCCGTGCCTGATTACTTTCACAGAGTTCACGGGAGATGTACAAGCCCAGCCCCGTGCCCGAGATTTCGGTGGTGTAGAAGGGTTCAAAAATATGCCCGATATGCTCGTCCGCTATGCCGGGTCCGTGGTCTATCACCTCCAGCATGGGCAGGTCCGATTCGGGATGAACATACAGCTTCAGCCATACCGTACGCGGCTCGCCGGAGATGCCACTGTAACGCAGCGCGTTACTGCACAGGTTGTCCACCACCTGATTAAGCTGGCCGGGGTCCATGCGGGTCATGATGCCGGGTTGTTCGATAGTCAGTTCCAGGCGATCTGCGGCGGTGTGGCTGGCGGCGAAGGTGTCGGCAAACTGTTCCAGCCACAAGGCCAGATCCACCAGTTGTGGCTCGCTGGCACGGCGGCGGGACAATTCCAGTACGGTTTCGATCACCTTGTTCATGCGTTTGGAGTGTTGCTGGATGATGTCGCTGAGGCGCTTGTCCTGTGCAGGAAGCTGTTCCGACTCGCTCAGCAGTTGCGCCGCGTGACTGATAGCACCCAGGGGATTGCGAATCTCATGGGCAATGCTGGCTGTCAGGCGGCCTAGTGAGGCAAGCTTGAGCTGTTGGGCCTGTTGTGCGACCTGGGTGTTGTCGTCGAGAAATACCAGTACCGCTTCGCCTTCGTCCCTGGCGAGGGGTTTGAAGTTGGCGGTGATTTGCGCACCCCCGCTGTGATTATGGAAGGGCAGCGCGCGTGTCGAGGGGTTGGCCTGCCATTGGCGCAGTCGCTGCGCCAGACCAATGGCCAGATCGTCCAGATCCATGCCGCGCATGATCGGTTTGCCGAGCATCTGTGCGGCGGCCTCGTTGGCCAGCAGCACTTTCTGCCGGCGTCCGACTACCAGGATGCCGGTACGCATGCGCTGGATGATCAACTGGTTGAGCTTTTCCAGGCTGGCGAGGCTGGCCGCCTGTTGGTGCGCCAGGCTTTCCGACTGACGCAGGCGTTTGCTGACGCGCTGCACGAAGAGCGCGACCGCGAAATAGATACAACCCAGAACGCCTACCTGAAGATAGCTCTGCGCCGCGCTGGGGGTGGAGAGGCTCAGATAAAAGGTCAGGTAGATAATGAGCAGGCTGGCCAGCGCAGGGAGTAGAAGCCCGACGCGGCCATGCAGCAGAATGTTGCCGGCGGCCACCGGTATGAGCAGCAGATTGCCAAAACCGCTACCGGCGCCGCCCGCTGCATAGAAAATACTGCCCAGCAGGAAAATATCGAGCACCGAGAGGACGAACAGATGCACATCGCGCTTGCCCTGATGCAGCAGCAGCGCGATGAGCACGTTGATGAACAGGTAGAACCAACTGGCCATTTCATACAGTTGGGGATTGTTCAGATTCAGCAGCCCGTCTCGCAGCCCGCTACTGGTCAGTACAGCGAGAAAGAAGCCAAGAATAACGCGATAGATATTATAGATGCGCAGGATGCGCGGGCGCTGATAGTCGATGACCTCAGTCATGTTGCCCAGCGGCGCGGTGCGCATCACAGCAATACCAGCGGTCACCGGCGCGCAGCGCCTGATCCTGAGGCAGGTGCAGTTGGCATTGCGCGCAGCGGACCATCAGCGCAGGCCGATCAGGTGTCGTGTTGCGATGCTGGCTGGAGATCTGCCATGCCTTGAAGCGCTTCCAGAGTATGACCAGGCCAATCACCGCCGCCACTATAATTATCGATTTGATCAAACCCATCTGCCCATCCCGCTGCTGTCTCGTTAATGTCTTGAAAATCACGCGTCAGTATAGCTGCCAAGTCGTTGCGTCTGCCGAGGTAACCCATTGATCAGCACAAAAAAAGCTGGCTCGATGCGATGCACCGGCCAGCTTTTTTACTGCAGCGGTTCAGATCAGTCGAAAAGACCGAAGGTGATCCGGCTCCAGATCGAACGAGTCTGGCGCTCCTGCGCTGGGGTGCGGATCTCACGCGGGATGGCAGCAACAGCTTCCTGGTACTGATTCTGCATTTCCCTTTCCATCTGCGTGCCGGCCTGGCGCGAAGGCGGAGTCAGTACCCGATCCATCAAACCCAGGGTCATGGCGCGCAGGCGGCCAGCTTCCTGCTCGGCGGGCTCTACGTGGTGGCGAAACTCACCATCTTCCAGGCTGGGATGCTCAGGATAGTTTTCCTGCAGGGTGGCCAGGGCGCTGTTGGCCAGGTCATCCATCGCCAGGCGCTGATAAGCCTCGACCATCAGCGCCAGGCCGTCGCCCACAGACGGGGTTTGCTGGAAGTTCTCAACCACGTAGCGACCTCGGTTGGCAGCCGCCAGATGGGCTTCGCGCTTGAGGTAATAGTGGCCCACGTGCACGTCATAGGCGGCCAGCAGGTTGCGCAGGTAGACCATGCGCAGGCGTGCGTCGGGCGCGTAACGGCTGTCGGGATAGCGGCTGACCAACTGCGCAAATTCGTTGAACGAATCGCGCGCGGCACCGGGATCACGGCGGGTCATGTCCAGCGGCAGAAAGCGCTCGAAAATCCCGGTATCGCGGGTGAAAGACGTCATGCCGCGCATGTAATAGGCGTAGTCGACGTTTGGATGCTGTGGGTGCAGGCGGATAAAGCGGTCAGCAGAAGACTTGGCCGCTTCCGGTTCGATGTTCTGGAAGTAGGCGTAAATCAGTTCCAACTGCGCTTGCTGAGCGAAGCGTCCGAACGGGTAACGGGATTCCAGGGCGCGCAGGCTTTCGATTGCACGGCCATAGTTGTTGGCATCCAGGTCTTCCTGGGCCATCAGATACAGCTCGGACTCGCTGAGCGACTCGTCAATTACTCTCTGATTAGAGGAGCAAGCGGCGAGCAGAGTCAGCACAGCAACCAGCAGCAGGTGTTTCATTGACATAGTTGATATCCGGATGGACGACCACACGCTGTTGCCTGAACAGCCGTCCTGTTATAGTTGGTTCCTGTTTACAGGCAACCGGCTGACCGGTGACTGCCTTCAAAGAAGCCGTATTTAACCACAGCGCAGAGCCGATTCCAAAAAGGATTGCGCTTTGCCATTGCGCCCCCGGCGCCTGCCAGTGAGTCCTGAATGTCTGATCGTATCCGCTTGTCTGCACTGGTCACCCCTGAGAGTGGCGGTCAACGCCTAGACCAGGTGGCGGCCCAATTGTTCCCGGAACATTCCCGCTCGCGTTTGCAGGGCTGGATCAAGGACGGCAGCCTGACGCTGGACGGCCGCTCAGTGCGCCCGCGCGATACGGTTTACGGCGGTGAAAAGCTGGAGCTGGACGCCGAGCGGGAGATCCAGGGCGACTGGCAGCCCGAGGCCATTGCGCTGGATGTGATCTACGAGGACGAAGCTCTGCTGGTGATCAACAAACCGGCTGGGCTGGTCGTGCACCCCGCGGCCGGTCACGCCGATGGCACATTGCTGAACGCTTTGCTGCATCATGCCCCCGAGCTGGCCAAGGTGCCGCGCGCCGGCATCGTGCACCGGCTGGACAAGGACACCACCGGTTTGATGGTGGTGGCCAAGACGCTGGAAGCGCAGACCGAGCTGGTCAATCAGTTGCAGGAGCGCACCGTGACCCGCGAGTACGAATGCGTGGTGGTGGGGGTAATGACCGCCGGCGGCAAGGTCGACCAGCCCATCTCCCGGCACGGGACCAATCGGCAGAAAATGGCGGTGATGGTCGGCGGCAAGCAGGCGGTCAGCCACTATCGGGTGATCAGCCGCTTCCGCGCCCACACCCATGTGAAGGTGAAACTGGAAACCGGGCGTACTCACCAGATTCGCGTGCATATGAGTTATATCAATTTTCCACTGGTGGGTGATCAGACTTACGGTGGGCGGATGCGTATTCCGGCAGGCGCGACCAAAGAGCTGATTGCGCTGCTGCGCGAATTTCCGCGCCAGGCGCTGCATGCACGCCGCCTGGAGCTGGAGCATCCCGTGGACGGCCGGCATATGGCCTGGGAAGTAGCTTTGCCTGAAGACATGCAGCACCTGCTGGCGATGTTGCGCGAAGACGGTGAACTGGCGGAATGAAGTCTGATTGGTTGAGCGCCGACTGGCCCGCGCCGATGTGGGTGCGCACCTGCATCACTACGCGACATGCAGGCAGCAGCCAAGGCCAATGGAAAGGTTTCAATCTGGGTGATCACGTCGGTGATGACCCGCAGCATGTGGCTGCCAATCGCGCTGAACTGGAGCGCGCGCTAGGCTGCCAGCCAGCCTGGTTGGTGCAGACGCACAGTACCGATGTGGTACGGGCAGACCCGCAGAATACGCTGGAAGCCGATGCGGCCTGGACGGATCAGAGCGGCGTCGCCTGTACCATCATGACTGCAGATTGTTTACCTGTGCTGTTCTGTGATCGCGCCGGCACGCGAGTGGCTGCAGCCCATGCCGGCTGGCGCGGGCTCCTCGATGGGGTGCTGGAAAATACCCTTGAGGCGCTGGCGGTCGCTCCAACTGATGTGCTGGTATGGCTGGGGCCGGCTATAGGCCCGCAGGCGTTCGAAGTGGGGCCAGAGGTGCGTGACGCCTTTGTCGACCTGGATCCGCAGGCCGCAGCGGCCTTCGTCCCCTCATCGCGCGCCGGTCACTATCTCGCTGACATTTACCAGTTGGCCCGGCAGCGTCTGCAGGCCGTTGGTGTGCAGTCCATCAGCGGCGGAGGCCTGTGCACGGTCGCCGACGCCACGCGTTTCTACTCCTATCGCCGTGATGGCCAGACCGGGCGCATGGCGTCGCTCATCTGGTTAGAGCCACGCTGACGCGCAACACCCTCGAAGTACTGCTATCCGACAATATTTTGACTCCGGTCAATGTTTCGCGCCTTGAAAGACCACTAATCACCCCTATCTATAGTCCATACTCAATGAACGTCATCGCCTGCCGATTCGCCGGCGATCATCAAGACAGGATGGAACAACCATGCGTATTGATCGCTTTACCAGCAAACTCCAGATGGCGCTGTCCGATGCGCAGTCATTGGCAGTGGGCCGTGATCACAATCAGATAGATCCCTTGCACCTGATGCTGGCGCTGCTTGATCAGCAACAGGGCTCGGTCAAGCCGCTGTTGCGTCAGGTCGGCTTTGATACCAACGCACTGCGAGCGTCACTGGTCGATGCACTGGATCAGTTGCCGACCATCAGCAATCCGACCGGGGATATCAACCTGTCCCAGGATCTGGGCCGCTTGTTCAACCAGGCAGACCGCCTGGCGCAGCAGCACAACGATCAGTTCATCTCCAGCGAGCTGGTGCTGTTGGCCGCGATGGAGGGCAACTCGTCGCTGAGCAAGATTCTGCTAGGCCAGGGCGTATCGAAAAAAGCGCTGGAAAATGCCATAAGCAATTTGCGTGGCGGCGACTCGGTGAATGACCAGAATGCCGAAGAGTCGCGCCAGGCACTGGACAAGTACACCGTCGACCTGACCAAGAAGGCAGAAGAGGGCAAGCTCGATCCGGTAATCGGCCGCGACGACGAGATCCGCCGGACCATCCAGGTACTGCAGCGCCGAACCAAGAACAACCCGGTACTGATCGGTGAGCCCGGCGTGGGCAAGACCGCCATTGTTGAAGGCTTGGCGCAGCGCATTATTAACGGTGAAGTGCCCGACGGCCTGCGTGACAAGCGCCTGCTGTCGTTGGACATGGGCTCATTGATCGCTGGCGCTAAATTCCGCGGTGAATTCGAGGAACGCCTGAAGGCGGTGCTCAGCGAACTTGGCAAGCAGGAAGGGCGGGTAATCCTGTTTATCGACGAATTGCATACCATGGTCGGCGCCGGCAAGGCCGAAGGCTCCATGGATGCCGGCAACATGCTCAAACCGGCCCTGGCGCGCGGTGAGCTGCACTGCGTCGGCGCCACCACGCTGGACGAGTACCGAAAATACATCGAGAAGGACGCCGCGCTGGAGCGCCGCTTCCAGAAAGTGCTGGTCGAGGAGCCCTCCGAAGAGGACACCATCGCTATTCTGCGTGGCCTGAAGGAACGCTATGAAGTGCACCACAAGGTCGCCATCACTGACAGCGCGATCATTGCCGCGGCCAAGCTGAGTCATCGCTATATCACCGATCGGCAATTGCCGGACAAGGCGATTGATCTTATCGACGAAGCTGCCAGCCGCATTCGCATGGAGATCGACTCCAAGCCGGAAGTGCTGGATCGTCTGGAGCGGCGGCTGATTCAGCTCAAGGTAGAGCGTGAAGCACTGAAGAAAGAAGATGACGATGCCGCGCTCAAGCGCCTGGAAAAGCTCAAGGAGGAGATCGTGCGGCTGGAGCGCGAGTACGCCGACCTTGAGGAAATCTGGAAGTCCGAGAAGGCTGAGGTGCAGGGCTCTGCGCAGATCCAGGAAAAAATCGAACAAGCACGCCAGGACTTGGAAGCGGCGCGCCGCAAAGGCGAGCTGGCGCGGATGGCAGAGTTGCAGTACGGCGTTATTCCGGACCTGGAGCGCAGTCAGCAGATGGCCGAGCAGCACAGCTCGACGGAAAATCAGCTGCTGCGCAGCAAGGTCACCGAGGAAGAAATTGCTGAAGTCGTCTCTAAATGGACCGGTATTCCGGTCTCGAAGATGCTCGAAGGCGAACGCGACAAGCTGCTGCGCATGGAAGAGGGGCTGCACAAGCGCGTCATCGGGCAGCATGAGGCTGTGGTGGCGGTGTCCAATGCGGTGCGTCGTTCACGCGCGGGCCTTAGCGACCCGAACCGGCCAAGTGGCTCCTTCATGTTTCTTGGGCCGACCGGTGTGGGTAAAACCGAGTTGTGCAAAGCGCTGGCCGAGTTCCTGTTCGATACCGAAGAGGCCATGGTGCGCATCGATATGTCCGAATTTATGGAGAAGCACTCGGTAGCACGGCTGATCGGGGCACCTCCGGGTTATGTCGGCTATGAAGAGGGTGGTTACCTGACGGAAGCGGTGCGCCGCAAGCCCTATTCGGTGATCCTGCTGGACGAGGTCGAGAAGGCCCATCCGGACGTGTTCAACGTGCTGTTGCAGGTGCTGGAAGATGGGCGCCTGACCGACAGCCAGGGGCGCACCGTGGATTTTCGCAATACCGTAATCGTAATGACCTCCAACCTGGGCTCGGCGCAGATCCAGGAGTTGGTCGGTGATCCGGAGGCGCAGCACGCCGCAGTGATGGATGCCATTGGTCAGCATTTCCGCCCGGAATTTATCAACCGGATTGATGAGGTTGTAGTGTTCGAGCCGCTGGGCAAGGAGCAGATCGCCGGTATTGCCAGCATCCAGATGCAGCGTCTTGGCGCGCGGCTGGCTGAGCGTGAGTTGAAGCTGGAACTGAGCGATGAGGCGTTGGAAAAGCTGATCTCGGTCGGTTACGACCCGGTGTATGGGGCGCGGCCGCTCAAGCGCGCTATTCAGCGCTGGATTGAGAACCCGCTTGCGCAGCGCATCCTGGCAGGCGATTTTGCGCCGGGGGTGACTATTAAAGCTGGGGTTGAGGGTGACGGGTTTGTGTTTGGGGTTTGAGGTTGGGGTTGGGGTTTTTCGTTTGGGTCATTCGCGGCGGGGCCGCCGCTCCCACGGGCCGCCACTCCCACAGAGTGCAGCTCCCATAGGGTGCAGCTCTCACAGGTCGGAGCTGCCAGGTTACTGGGTAAAATGGTCGTCGCACCGGTAGGAGCGGCGGCCTCGCCGCGAAAGGGCTGCAGGTAGAAGGGCTGCAGGTAAGAGCGCAGGTGGCGGTGCCGAGCCGAAACTCGACACCGCGCAGCCTTACAGCAGCATCGAGCGGATATCGCCCAGCAATTCCCCAAGGCGCTTGGTGAATTGTGCAGCGGCGGCGCCATTGATGGCGCGGTGGTCGTAGGACAGTGACAGCGGCAGCATCAGTTTGGGCTGAAACTCGCTGCCATCCCACACCGGTTGCATGGTGGCCTTGGAGACCCCCAGGATAGCCACTTCCGGTGCATTCACGATCGGCGTGAAGTAGGTGCCGCCAATATGGCCGAGGCTGGAGATGGTAAAGCAGGCGCCCTGCATGCCATCGGCACCCAGCTTCTTGTTGCGTGCTTTCTCCGCCAGCTCAGCGGCTTCGCCGGCCAGTTGCAGCAGGCTCTTCTTGTCGACGTCGCGAATCACCGGGACCATCAGGCCATCGGGTGTGTCCACGGCAAAACCGATATGCACGTAATTCTTGTGAATCAGCTGCTTGCCATTGGGCGCCAGCGAGACGTTGAAGTTGGCCTGTTCGCGCAGCAAGTGTGCGCAAGCCTTGAGCAGGAAGGGCAGAATGGTCAGCTTGACGCCCGCCTTTTCCGCCACGGCCTTCTGGTCCTTGCGGAAGGTTTCCAGTTCGCTGATATCCGCCAGATCAAACTGGGTCACATGCGGCACATTCAGCCAGCTACGGTGGATATTGGCAGCGCCAATCTGCTGTAGCCGGGTCATGTCCTTGACTTCGATTTCACCAAAGCGGCTGAAGTCGATTTCCGGAACGGCGGGAATGCCTGAACCGCCAGCGGTCGCCGGCGCGCTCTTGGCCTGCTTCATCACTGATTTGACGTGATTCTGCACGTCTTCCTTGAGAATCCGGTCCCGCGGGCCGGTTGATTTCACTTCGGCCAGATCAACACCCATTTCCCGGGCGAGCAGACGTACAGCTGGGCCAGCATGCACCTTGGTACCGTCGCGGCTGGGGCCGCCGACTGGCGCGGGTGCTTCGTCCTGTTTGGCTGGCTTGCTGTCTGCGCTCTTGTCCTGCTTGGCTTCGGGCTGTTTATCAGCCTTTGCATCGGACGCGGGCTTTTCTGCCTGTTCTGGCTCGTCAGCAGCCTGCGGCTCTTCGCCTTCCACTTTCATGTGCAGAATCAGGTCGCCGGTGCCGGCATCCTGTTCCAGCTTGATCTCGATCGACTCCACGGTGCCGGCAACAGGAGAGGGGATCTCCATGCTGGCCTTGTCGGATTCCAGTACGATCAGGGACTGATCAACTTCGACGGTGTCGCCTTTCTTGACCAGAATCTCGATCACTTTGGCTTTGCTATCCGAGCCAAGATCGGGGACCTTGACTGGCTGAACCGAACTGCCTGCGGGCTTTTTCTCGCTGGCAGCTGGCTTATCCTGCTTCTCGGCGTCGGAAGATTTTTCAGAGGGCTTTTCGGCTTCTGCCTTCTCCGCCTTGCTCTCAGCTTTCTGTTCCTTCTCTTCGCCAGCGTCGTCAGCTTCAGACTCCAGCTCGATCAGGTCATCGCCTTCCTTCAAGGTGTCGCCCATCTTGACCTTGATGGCCTTGATGACGCCAGCCTTGGGGCAGGGGATTTCCATACTCGCCTTGTCCGACTCCAGGGTCACCAGGCTCTGTTCAGCCTCGACCTTGTCGCCGACCTTGACCAGTATCTCGATAACTTCACCCGAACCGTCACCGATGCCGGGTACTTTGATCAATTCACTCATACCGTGTTCCTCAGCAATCCAGCGGGTTGGTTTTCTCGGGGTCGATACCGAAGGTCTTGAGCGCGTCGGTCAATACCTTGGGTTTCAGATCACCGGATTCCACCAGCGCGGATAGCGCGGAGTAGGCTACCCAGTAGCGGTCCACTTCAAAGAAGTGACGCAGTTTGCGACGGCTGTCGCTGCGGCCGAAACCGTCAGTACCCAGGACCTTGAAGGTGCCCGGAACCCACTGGCGGATCTGCTCGGCAAACAGCTTCATGTAATCGGTCGAGGCGATCACCGGGCCGGTGTGCTTGGCCAGACTCTGCTCGACAAAGCTCAGGCGCGGTTTTTTGGTCGGGTGCAGACGGTTCCAGCGCTCTACATCCAGGCCATCGCGGCGCAGCTCGTTGAAGCTGGTAACGCTCCAGATATCGGACGTCACACCGAAGTCCGCTTCCAGGATCTTCGCCGCTTCACGCACTTCACGCAAAATAGTGCCGCTGCCCATCAACTGCACGTGCAGCTTGGCAGGCTTGGCTGCCCCTTCAAGCAGATACATGCCGCGCATGATGCCTTCTTCCACATCCTTGCCCTTGGGCATGGCCGGTTGTACGTAGGCTTCGTTCATCACGGTCAGGTAGTAGTAGACGTTTTCCTGCTCTTCCATCATCCGCCGCGCGCCTTCGCGGATGATCACCGCCAGCTCGTAGCCGTAGGTGGGGTCATAGCTGCGGCAGTTGGGGATGGTCGAAGCGAGAATATGGCTGTGGCCATCTTCGTGCTGCAAACCTTCACCGTTCAGCGTGGTGCGGCCAGCGGTGCCGCCAATCAGGAAGCCCTTGGCGCGGCTGTCGCCAGCGGCCCAGGCCAGATCGCCGATACGCTGGAAGCCGAACATCGAGTAGAAGATGTAGAACGGCAGCATGGGCTGGTTGTAGGTGCTGTAGGCGGTCGCCGCAGCAATCCAGCTGGACATGGCGCCGGCTTCGTTGATGCCCTCCTCGAGGATCTGACCTTTCTTGTCCTCGCGGTAGAACATCACTTGATCCTTGTCGACGGGCTCATACAGCTGACCGACGGAGGAATAGATGCCAAGCTGACGGAACATGCCTTCCATACCGAAAGTGCGGGCCTCGTCAGGCACAATGGGCACGATGCGCGAGCCCAGTTCCTTGTCCTTGACCAGTTGCGAGATGATCCGCACGAAGGCCATGGTGGTGGAGATTTCGCGATCACCGCTGCCATCCAGAATCGCCTTGAGGGTTTCCAGTGGCGGGACCGGGACCTTGAAGCTTTCCGCGCGGCGCTGGGGCATGTAACCACCTAGTGCTTCACGGCGTGAATGCAGATACTTGTACTCGGCACTGCCTTCTTCGGGCTTGAAGAAGGGCAGCTTTTCCAGGTCCTTGTCATTGACCGGAATATCGAAACGATCGCGGAATTTCTTCAGGCTCTCGATATCGACCTTTTTCGTGTTGTGCGCGGTGTTCTGGCCCTGGCCTGTGCCGGTGCCATAACCTTTGATGGTCTTGGCCAGAATGACCGTGGGCTGATCCTTGTGGTTGACCGCCGCGTGATAGGCAGCGTAAACCTTGTACGGATCGTGGCCGCCGCGGTTGAGCTTCCAGATTTCCTCATCGGAGAGGTCCTTGACCATTTCCTTGAGTTCCGGACGGGCGCCGAAGAAGTGCTCGCGTACATAGGCACCGTCGTTGGCCTTGTAGTTCTGGTAATCGCCGTCGATGGCGTCTTCCATGCGCTGTTGCAGCAGGCCGTCATGGTCCTGGGCAAACAGCGGATCCCACATGCGCCCCCAGATGACCTTGATCACGTTCCAGTCGGCACCGCGGAAGCTGCCTTCCAGTTCCTGGATGATCTTGCCATTGCCGCGTACCGGGCCATCCAGACGCTGCAGGTTGCAGTTGATAACGAAAATCAGGTTGTCGAGCTTCTCGCGACCGGCCAGGGAGATGGCACCCAGGGATTCGGGCTCGTCGGTCTCGCCGTCGCCGACAAAACACCAGACCTTCTGCTTACCGGGCTCGATGAAGCCGCGGTGCTCCAGATACTTCATGAAGCGCGCCTGGTAGATAGCCTGGATCGGGCCCAGACCCATGGATACGGTCGGGAATTGCCAGAAGTCCGGCATCAGCCAGGGGTGTGGGTAGGATGACAGGCCCTTGCCGTCCACTTCCTGGCGGAAGTTGTCGAGCTGGTCTTCGCTGATACGACCTTCGAGGAAGGCGCGGGCATAGATGCCGGGGGACGCATGGCCCTGGAAAAACACCAGATCGCCGCCGTGTTCTTCGGTTGGCGCCTTGAAGAAGTAGTTGAAGCCGATATCGTACAAGGTGGCGCTGGAGGCGAAGGTAGAAATGTGGCCGCCCAGATCCGGATCCTGCTGGTTGGTACGCATGACCATGGCCAGTGCGTTCCAGCGGACCATCGAGCGAATCCGCCGCTCCATGAACAGATCACCGGGCATACGTGATTCGTGCGTGACCGGGATGGTGTTGCGATAGGGCGTGGTGATGGCGTAGGGCAGTGGGGTGCCGCTGCGGCTGGCCAGTTCACCGAGGCGCGTCATCAGGTAGTGCGCCCGATCTTCGCCTTCGTTATCCAGTACGGATTCGAGCGAATCCAGCCATTCCTGGGTTTCCAGTGGATCGATATCGTTTTGCTTCATGCGTCAGTCTCCAGACCTTGTGGGCCTAATTCGCTGTGAAGGACTTGATAGCCTGTGACAACGAATGGGGTGTTGTGTGCGGTTCTTGTAGTTTAACTACAAAAAAGAGTGTTTATCCATCCTTTTGTAAACTTGTATGTAGTAATGCTACAAAATGACCAATGGGTTCTTGCCGAGTAACCTTTTCCGCAGCGCGCTGACATGGCAAGCTGCGGCATTGTGTTTTCCTACAGGATAGACCATGCCTTTTACCTCGCCGCTGCCGTTGCCCGATTCCCTGCAATCCCTGGTCAAACATCACCAGGACCAGTGGCGAGCCGCGGTGGCGCACGGCGGGCTTGAGGAGCAGTTGCCGGCACTGGGCGAGCGGTTTTTCAGCGAGCTTGGCCCCGTGCTGGCGGGCAGCGATTTCGTCGCCGAGCAACTGCGGCGTGAACCGCAAATGGCCTGGCGACTGGTAGAAGATGATCTGCTTTGGCGCTCTCTGGCGAAAGACGACATGAGTCGTATGCTGGTATCCGCATTGGCCCCAGTTGACACCGAAGAGCAGCTTGCGCAAGCGTTGCGGCGTTTTCGTCAGCAGCAGCAGGTACGCATTATCTGGCGAGATGTAACACGCCTGGCGGCTACTGCTGAAACGACCCGGGACCTGTCGGACATGGCCGATGCCTGTATCGAACAGGCCTATCGGTGGTTGTACGCCCAGGCCTGCACGACCCTGGGTACGCCTACAGGCGAAGACGGCCAGCCGCAACATATGGTAGTGCTGGGCATGGGCAAGCTGGGCGCCCAGGAGCTGAATCTGTCGTCGGATATCGATCTGATTTTTGCCTACCCCGAGGCTGGCGAAACCCAAGGCGGGCGACGCAGCCTGTCCAATCAGGAATTTTTTATCCGTTTGGGGCAGCGCCTGATCAAGGCCCTGGATGCGATTACCGTTGACGGTTTCGTATTTCGTGTGGATATGCGCCTGCGTCCGTACGGCGATAGTGGCGCCCTGGTGTTCAGCTTTGATGCGCTGGAGCAGTATTACCAGAGCCAGGGCCGCGACTGGGAGCGTTACGCTATGATCAAGGCCCGAGTGGTTGCCGGTGATCAGGCAGCAGGCGCGCAGCTCCAGGCCATGCTCAAACCCTTTGTCTATCGCCGGTATCTGGATTTTGCCGCTATCGAAGCATTGCGCAGCTTGAAACTGATGATCCAGCGCGAGGTACAGCGCAAGGGCTTGCAGGACAACGTCAAGCTGGGCTCAGGTGGCATCCGCGAAGTGGAGTTTATTGGCCAGGCCTTCCAGTTGATCCATGGCGGGCGCGACCGTAGCTTGCAGCAGCGGCCGATCCTCGCGGTGCTGGATATGCTCGCCAGCAACAGCTACCTGCCGGACGAGGCGGTGGACGAACTCAAGGGCGCCTATCTTTTCCTACGCGATACCGAACATGCGCTGCAGGCGCTCGATGACAGGCAGACGCAGATGCTGCCCACGGATGCGCAAAGCCAGCAACGCATTGCTTACGTGATGGGTTTCGACGACTGGGCTGCGTTTCGCGCGGTATTGAGTAGCCAGCGCGAGCGCGTAGCGCGGCATTTCGCCGGGGTGATCGCTGATCCGGATACCGAGCATGATGAGGAGTTGCCCCTGCATTCGGAGTGGATGCCGGTATGGGAAGGTTCACTGAACGCTGAATTGCGCATCGAGCAACTGGGTGAAGGCGGCTTCAAGCAGCCGGAGGAAGCACTGCGTCTGTTGCAGGGTCTACACGAATCGGGCCGGGTGCGCTCGATGCAGCGTCTGGGCAGAGAGCGTCTGGATGTATTCATGCCGCGCTTGCTGGGCATGGCCGCAGAACAGGACAATCCAGACCTCGCATTGGAAAGGGTCATGCCGTTGGTCGAGGCCGTGGCCCGACGCTCGGCTTATTTGTTGCTGTTGACGGAAAACCCCAGTGCATTAAGAGAGCTATTGGTGCTGTGCTCCGCCAGCCCGTGGATAGCCGAACAGATCACCCGCTACCCGGTCGTGCTGGATGAGCTGCTGAATGCTGGGCGCCTGTATCGGCCACCGGAAACCGAAGAGTTGGTCGATGAGCTCCGCCAGCAATTGATGCGCATTCCCGAGGATGATCTGGAGCAGCAGATGGAAGTGCTGCGCTATTTCCGTCGCGCGCACGTGCTGCGGGTGGCCGCCTCCGAGATTGCCGGCACCCTGCCGCTGATGAAAGTCAGCGATTATCTGACCTGGATAGCCGAAGCTATCCTGCAACAGGTGTTGCTGCTCGCCTGGCGCGAGATGACCAAGCGCCATGGCTTTCCCAAGCGCGCCGACGGCAGCCTGTGCGAAATGGATTTTGTCATTCTCGGCTATGGCAAGGTCGGTGGCATAGAGTTGGGGCATGGCTCGGATCTTGATCTGGTCTTTATTCACGATGGTGACGCGGATGCCGAAACAGACGGCGCGCGGCCAATAGATGGCAGCCGGTTCTTCACTCGTCTGGGTCAGCGCGTCATCCATATGCTCAATACCCAGACGACCTCGGGCGCCTTGTACGAGGTGGACATGCGTCTGCGGCCCTCCGGCGATTCCGGGCTGCTGGTCAGTTCCCTGCAATCCTTCGCCCGCTACCAGCGCGAAGAAGCCTGGACCTGGGAGCACCAGGCGCTGGTGCGTGCGCGGGTGCTGGCCGGTTGCAAACGCTTGAGTCATCGCTTCCAGGACCTGCGCATGGAAGTGCTGAGCCGCCAGCGCGATGAGGCCAAGCTGCGCGAAGACGTAGGTGGCATGCGGCAAAAAATGCGCGATAACCTGGGTACCAAAGCCACCCGCGCCGGTTTCGATCAGTCAGCATTCAGCCCTGAGGCGCTGTTTGATCTGAAGCAGGACGCCGGAGGTATCGTTGATATCGAATTTATGGTGCAATATGCCGTTCTGGCCTGGTCGTGCCGGTACCCCGAGTTACTGCGTTATACCGATAACATCAGAATTCTAGACGGGCTGCGTGATGCCGGACTGATCTCCGGCGAAGACGTGCAGCGTTTGCAGGAGGCTTACAAAGCCTACCGCGCCGCAGCCCATCGCCTGGCATTGCAAAAGCAGCCGGGCAAAGTCAGTGGCGACCAGTTTGAAGATTTCCGACGCGGCGTCATCAGTCTGTGGCAGCAATGGCTGCCGGAATGACACGCCATGCCCGGGCGTTTCCCGGGTAGGCGGCAGAGCAGGTCCGGGCCGGACATAATCGAGTTAAGAACAACCAATTAGATGGAGCGGGCTGCAATGTCGATGGCCGATCGTGATGGTGTTATCTGGTTTGATGGTGAAATGCTGCCGTGGCGCGACGCCAATGTGCATGTTCTGACCCACTCCCTGCACTACGGCATGGCCGTATTTGAAGGGGTACGCGCCTACAGTACGCCGGATGGCACGGCTATCTTTAGGTTGAATGCGCATACTGATCGGTTGTTTGATTCGGCGCATATCATGGGCATGAAGATTCCTTTCACCAAGGAACAGCTCAACGAAGCGCAGCGCGCCGTGGTCGCCCAGAACAATCTCGAAACAGCTTATATTCGCCCGCTGGTGTTCTACGGCTCGGAAGGCATGGGTATTCGTGCCGACAACCTCAAGGTACATGTTGCCATTGCAGCCTGGCATTGGGGTGCCTATATGGGCGAAGAGGCACTGGAGCGCGGTATCAAGATCCGCACCAGCTCCTTTACTCGCCATCACGTGAACATCACCATGACTCGGGCCAAGGCCAGCGGCGCCTACATGAACTCCATGCTGGCGTTGCAGGAAGCTATCTCCGCTGGTGCTGACGAAGCGCTGCTGCTTGATCCAGAAGGCTACGTGGCCGAAGGGTCAGGCGAGAACGTGTTCATCGTCAAGAATGGCGTCATTTACACGCCTGAGGTCACCGCCTGCCTGAATGGTATTACCCGTGGCACGGTGCTGGCCCTGGCGGCGGAATTCAATATCCCGATTGTCGAGAAGCGCCTGACCCGTGATGAGGTCTATATCGCAGACGAGGCCTTCTTCACCGGCACCGCCGCTGAGGTTACCCCGATCCGCGAGCTGGATAACCGGCAGATTGGCGAAGGTCGCCGCGGCCCGATCACCGAGAAATTGCAGAAAGCCTATTTCGATCTGGTGACCGGTCAGAGTGCAGCGCATGCCGAATGGCGTACGCTGGTCAAGTAAGCTGGAAGCGAGAAGCTGGAAGTGGAAACCCGCTGAGTTTGTTGACGGGTCTTCCGCTTCAAGCTTCAAGCCTCTAGCTTCAAGCTTATGAATATTCTTATCGTAGGTCCCAGCTGGGTTGGCGACATGGTGATGGCGCAGACTTTGTTTGCCTGCCTGAAGCTGCGTCATGGCCCGGATTGTGAGATCGATGTGCTGGCGCCGGACTGGAGTCGGCCGATTCTTGAGCGCATGCCTGAAGTACGGCAGGCGCTGAGTTTTCCGCTGGGCCATGGTGTGTTGGATATTGCGGTACGCCGACGTATCGGCAAAAGCCTGGCCGGCCGTTACGATCAGGCTATTCTGCTGCCCAACTCCCTGAAGTCTGCTTTGGTGCCGTATTTCGCCGACATCCCCCAGCGTACTGGCTGGCGGGGCGAAATGCGTTATGGGTTGCTCAACGATATCCGCGTGCTCGACAAAGAGCGCTACCCGCTGATGATCGAACGTTTTATGGCGCTGGCTTTCGCGCCAGGCCATCAGCTACAAACACCCTATCCGCGGCCCGGTTTGCAGATTGACCCGGCCAGCCGCGATGCTGCTCTTGCCCGTTTTGGCCTTGAACTGGATCGTCCGGTGCTGGCGCTGTGCCCCGGTGCCGAGTTCGGCGAAGCCAAACGCTGGCCCGCAGAGCACTATGCCAAGGTCGCTGACCAGCGAATCCGTCAGGGTTGGCAGGTCTGGCTGTTTGGCTCCAAAAGCGATCACCCTGGCGGCGAAGATATCCGCCAACGATTGATCCCCGGTTTACGCGAAGAGTCGGTCAACCTCTCCGGTGAAACCAGCCTGGCGGAGGCTATCGACTTGTTGTCCTGCGCCAGCGCCGTGGTCAGCAATGACTCGGGGCTCATGCATGTTGCTGCAGCCCTGGACCGGCCCTTGGTGGCTGTCTACGGCTCGACTTCTCCGGCCTTTACACCGCCATTGGCGAGTCAGGTAGAAATTGTGCGCTTAGGGCTGGACTGCAGCCCCTGCTTTGACCGGACCTGCCGATTTGGCCACTACAACTGCCTGCGTGACTTGCAGCCGCAATTGGTCATTGGTGCACTTGACCGGCTGGTGGGCGAGGCTCTCGCCGACCCTGTCGCCGACCCGCAGGGGCTCTGAGCATGCGCGTGCTGCTGATCAAGACGTCTTCGATGGGCGACGTTATTCATACTTTGCCTGCTCTGACGGACGCGCGTCGCGCGATTCCCGATATCCAGTTTGATTGGGTGGTGGAGGAGGGCTTCGCCGAGATTCCAGCCTGGCATCCGGCGGTGGCCGAAGTTATTCCCGTGGCGATTCGCCGGTGGCGCAAGCACCCTTTCCAGACCTGGCGCAGCGGCGAGTGGGCGCGGGTCAAGGAACGCTTGGCCACCACGCGTTATGATCTGATCATCGATGCTCAGGGGTTGTTGAAAAGCGCCTGGCTGACGCGCTATGCCCAAGGCACAGTGGTGGGGTTGGACAAAACCTCTGCCCGCGAACCAATGGCCAGCCGCTTCTATGACCAGGGTTGTGATGTGCCCTGGGGGCAGCATGCCGTGGAGCGGGTGCGACAGCTGTTTGCCAAGGCGCTGGGATATCGGCTTGGGCCGGGGGTGGGCGACTACGGGCTCGACCGCGCCTATCTGGCCGGCGAGATTACTGATCAGCCCTATCTGCTGTTCTTTCATGGCACCACCTGGAAGAGCAAGCACTGGCCGGAAATTTACTGGCGCGAACTGGCGGAATTAGCCGTCGCCGAAGGTTTATATGTGCGCTTGCCCTGGGGTAACCCGGCAGAAAAAGCCCGTGCCGATCGAATTGCTGACGGGCTGGAGCGTGTTCAGGTATTGCCGAAGCTGTCGCTAGCCGGCATGGCGAGGATGGTCGCCGGGGCATCGGCCTGTGTTGCCGTAGACACCGGTTTGGGGCATCTGGCCGCAGCATTGGACGTGCCAACCCTGTCCCTCTTCGGGCCGACCAATCCGGTACTGACCGGCGCCTATGGGGCTTCTCAGGTGCATTTGTCGAGTAACTTTCCCTGCGCCCCCTGTTTGCAGAAAACCTGTCATTATCAGCCTACCCCGGAGGATGCCCGCCAGTTTGATCTGCGCCGTGAGCAACCCCTGTGCTTCACGCGGCTGAACCCGCAATACGTCCACGTGCAATTGCAGTCCCTACTGCTGGAAGAGAGGGTTATCTGATGCAATTGGCCTTTGTACTCTACAAATATTTCCCCTATGGCGGTCTGCAACGCGACTTCATGCGCATTGCGCAGATTTGCCAGCAGCGCGGCCACCAGATTCGTGTGTACACGCTGATCTGGGAGGGTGATGTGCCGGATGGCTTTGAAGTACTGGTGGCGCCGGTCAAGGCGTTCTCCAATCATCGTCGCAATGAAAAATTCACCGCCTGGGTGCAGAGGGATCTGGCTCGCCGCCCGGTCGATCGTCTGATTGGCTTCAACAAGATGCCCGGGCTGGATGTCTACTATGCAGCCGACCCCTGCTTTGAAGACAAGGCCCAGAACCTGCGCAACCCGCTGTATCGCTATTGGGGTCGTTACAAGCACTTTGCCGAATACGAGCGCGCGGTATTTTCCCCGGCGGTTGGCACCGAGATCCTGATGATCTCCGAGGTGCAAAAGCCCTTGTTCATGAAACACTACCGTACGCCGGAAGAGCGCTTTCATCTGCTGCCCCCTGGCATCGCGGCTGACCGCCGCGCGCCGCCGGATGCGGCCCAACAGCGCAGCGCCTTGCGCGCCGAGTTCGGGCTGGCGGAAAAGGATCTATTGCTGCTGCAGGTCGGCTCCGGGTTCAAGACCAAGGGGCTGGACCGCTCCATCGCCGCCCTGGCGGCGCTGCCGGCCAAGTTGCGCCAGCGTACCCGCTTGATCGTGATCGGCCAGGACGATGCCAAGCCTTTCCAGCTCCAGGCCAGTGCCGCAGGCGTCAGCGATCAGGTGATCTTTTTAAAGGGTCGGGATGATGTGCCACGCTTTCTGCTAGGTGCCGATCTGCTGATCCATCCGGCGTATAACGAAAATACCGGCACGGTATTGTTGGAAGCGCTGGTTGCAGGTTTACCCGTGCTGGTTACCGATGTTTGCGGTTATGCGCACTATATCGAGGAGGCGGACTGTGGACGGGTCTTGCCGAGCCCCTTCGAGCAATCGCGCTGCAACGACACCCTGCAGCAGATGCTGGAAGACCGAGCCGCCCGCGAGCGCTGGAGTCGCAATGCGCTGGACTTTGCTGATCGTGCTGATCTGTACAGCCTGCCGGAAAAGGCCGCTGATGTGATTGTGGGGGCCGCGGTTTGACTCTGCATGTGTCCGAACCTTTCGCCAGCCTGTGGGCCGGGCGCGATCCCTTTGTGGAGGTCGAGCAGCTGCAGGGCGAGGTATTCCGTGAACTGGAAGCACGCCGCACCTTGCGTACCGAGGTGGCGGGGCGAGGGTATTTCGTCAAGATTCATCGCGGCGTCGGCTGGGGTGAGATCGTCAAGAACTGGCTGACGCTCAAGCGCCCGGTACTCGGTGCGGATCAGGAGTGGCAGGCGATAGAGGCGCTGACCGCCGCCGGTGTGCCGACCATGACCGCGGTGGCTTATGGCGAGCGCGGCCGCAATCCGGCTACCAGGCACTCCTTCATTGTTACTGAAGAGCTGGCGCCGACCATCAGCCTGGAAGATTACAGCGTCAACTGGCTTGCTACGCCGCCTTCGCCAAGGCTCAAGCGGGCGTTGATCGCGGAAGTGGCAAGCATGACGCGGCGCATGCACCTGGCCGGCGTCAATCATCGGGACTGTTATATCTGCCACTTTCTGCTGCATCTGGATCAGCCGCCTACGCCCGAGCAGTTCAAGCTGTCACTGATCGACCTGCATCGTGCGCAGATCAGACCTGCTGTGCCGCGCCGCTGGCGCGACAAGGATCTGGCCGGGCTGTACTTTTCGGCGCTGAATGTCGGTTTGACTCGCGGCGACAAATTGCGCTTTCTACGCAGCTATTTTGCGCGGCCCTTGCGCGAGGTAGTGGCTGAGGAGGCCAGTTTGCTGAGCATGCTGGAGCACAAAGCCGCGCAGTTGCAGGCACGCTTTGAGCGCAAGTATGCGCCAGGTGCCGATGCATGACCGGTTGGACACTTAACCCCGAGTACGCCACCGGGGTCAGTGGCGAAGCCTTTGCTGACCTTGATACGGTTTTTGCCCTCGAAGGAGAACAGATTACCAGCGACCCTATCAGTACTGTGCACAAGGTCTGGGTGGGGGGGCGCTATTATTACGTCAAGCGGTATACCGGCGCGGGCAAGAATCTGCGCCGCTATATAGGCCGGCCAAGGATCCAGGCCGAATGGGAAAATCTGCTGAATTTTCACGCCTGGGGTATTCCATCGGCAACCGTTGTGGGATTTGGGCTGGAGCGGCGCAACGGCGCTTTCCTGCGTGGGGCACTGATTACCGAAGACCTGGCGGGCACGGCGGATCTGGCGAATATCGCCCGTGGCGGTGATCCACGCTTCGTCAATCGCCTGTGGGTCAATCATGTGTCACGCCAGGTCGCGCACGCCACGCGCATGATGCACGACCAGAAGTTCGCCCATAATGATTTGAAGTGGCGGAATATCCTGGTCAATGAAAAGCCTTTCCCTGATGTGTTCATGATTGACTGCCCCAGCGGCAGCTTCTGGTGGGGGCCGGTGCTGGAGTACCGCATCATCAAGGATCTGGCGTGCCTGGACAAATTGGGCAAACAGGTGCTGACGGCGACGCAGCGCCTGCGCTTTTACAAGGATTATGCCGAGTGCGCGCGGCTGACAGCGGCAGACAAGAAGCGCCTCCGAGCCGTGGTGAACTTCTTCCGGGGGCGCGAATGAACCCATCGGCTTTTATTGCGGTCAATGCCAGAGACGTTCTGGCGCGCAACGGACTAGACACCTTTGAATCGCTTTGGGCCTACGATGCCTCCAGTAGCCCGGCGATCATGACTCGCGGCACCGGCTGGAAAAAGGTCGTTCGTCTGGAGTTGAACGACGCCAACGGCGAGCCCCAGAGTTTTTATCTCAAGCGCCGGGATGACCAACTGGTGCGCCACGTGTTACGCCCCTTGGGCGAAGCCAGCTTTGCACGAGAATTTCGCGCGATACAGCGTTTTGCGCATCTGGGTATTCCGGCGCTTGAGGCAGCGTTTTTTGATCAGCGGGATGTGGGCGGCCACCGGCAAGCGATACTGCTGACCCGTGCTCTGGACATCTACAAGCCGCTGACCTTCTGGTATGAACGTTGGGGACGACTGGCCTGGCGCGATCGCCAGGACCTGATACTCGCGGCGGCCGCTCTGATACGCGCGCTGCATAACGCCGAAAGGATGCACCACAGCCTGTACCCCAAGCACATCTTTCTGAAAATTGATGATGACGGGGCGGGGGCACGCTTGATTGATCTGGTCGAAACGCGCCCTGCCTGGCTTGGCCAGCGTGACAAGATACGTGACCTGAGAAGTCTGCTGCGCGAAAGCACGGTAGCGACGCCCGGCCAGAAGTTACGCTTTTTTCTGGCTTATCTCGGTCGGCAGCGGCTGGATGACGAGTCGCGGCGTTTACTGCGCCTGATTTTGGCGGCTAGGTAAGTCTGTCTATGGATAGCGGAATTATTGGTTTTCATAACAAAGGCTGCGTTTTCTGCTGGAGTATATGCAACAGCCCCGGTTGGACGTACGGGCCCGAGTCTTGATCAAGCATATCCAGAAACGTATCGAGGTCAAAAACCGCAGATGATGTCGATTACCCTCGCCGGGCTCAAAAGCGCAGGACGCACGCCCGCGCTGCCAAGCTTATTGGCTACACCTGAAGGCAACATTCTGTTGCAGCGCTGGTTGCGCGTACTTCCCGGCAAGCGCTTGGTCGCGGCTGGTGAGCGGGATGGGCAGGCGGTAGTGGTCAAGCTGTTTGTATCGCCTGCCGCCCAGCGTCATGCCCAGCGCGAGCTTGATGGTTTGCTGGCGCTACAGACAGCCGCCATCGATACCCCCGCTATTCTGGACAGCGGCGAATTCGAAGGTGGTGGCCGCTATATTTGCACTCGTTATCTTGAAGGCTCAGAGAGCCTGCACGTCTTGTGGGAACGCGCTGACGGGCCAGTCTCTGGCGATACTGCGGCAACCGAGCTGCTCGGCAAGGCGCTAGGCCGCATTGGCGCGATGCATCGTGCCGGGCTGAGGCAAACGGACCTGCATCTGGGTAATTTCCTGATGCAGGGCGAACAGCTCTATGTGATCGACGGTGACGCCATCGAGCAGGTCAGCCCAGACCAGCCCCTGACGTCGCAACAGGCCGAAGATAATCTGGCGATCTTTTTTGCCCAGTTGGACTCGCATTGGGATGCCCAGGTGGAGCTGTTATTGATTCACTACCTCCAGGTTAACGCTGAGCGCTCGATCAACCCGGATCGTTTGATCAAGGAAATTGGACGCGTTCGGGCACAGCGGCTGGCAGACTGGCTACGCAAGGCTGTGCGTGACTGCAGTCTCGTCCAGGTGACCCGTAGCTGGTGGCAGTATTGCGCCGTACTACGCAGCCGTTCTGCCGAGTTGAGCCCGTTGCTGGAAGCGCCGGATCAACCTTTTGAGCAGACACCTCAATTAAAGGATGGGGGCAGTAGCAGTGTTACTTTGGCTCAGACCGGGGCGAGTCAGGTCGTCGTCAAACGCTATAACATCAAAGGGCTTGGGCACTGGCTGACCCGTTTCTGGCGCCCTAGCCGGGCCTGGCATTCCTGGCTGGCCGCCCAGCGTCTGCAGTTTCTGCATATTCCTACACCTGCGCCTCTGGCGATGGTCGAGAGCCGTTTCGGCCCGCTGCGGCGGCGTGCCTGGCTGATATGTGAGTTCTGCCCTGGCGCCAGTCTTATCGAGGTGTTCGGGGAGCAGGGCGAGATTTTGCCAACGGCTCAACAGGGCGAGGCATTGCGGGTCATGGTGCGCCAGTTGGGTGATGCGCACATCAGTCATGGTGACTTCAAGGCCACCAACTTGCTCTGGCATGCCGACCAGGTGTGGCTGATCGATCTGGACAGCATGCAGGCTCATGGCAGTAGTGCAGAGTGGCATGCCGCATGGCAGATTGATCGCGCCCGGCTTATCCGAAACTGGCCGCAAGGCAGTCCGCTGGCCGAGTGGCTGGAAGCCAATCTTCCGGTCTGACGCTGGCGCATGGCGACTCTATGTACTTTTGTGTCACGGATGACGCAAGGCTAAATGCGGCACTGGCGAACTTATCCGTGTAAAATCCTCTTTATTACTGACCGCTGTTCTCATGAGGCATACCTGTGGCACTGACAATTCTCGGACTCTCTGGCGCACTCAGCCATGACCCTTCCGCCGCACTCTATATCGATGGCAAGTTGATTGCCGCAGTGGAAGAGGAGCGCTTTGTGCGTGACAAGCATGCCAAGAACCGCATGCCTTATGAGTCAGCTAAGTTCTGTCTGGAACAGGCGGGTATCACTCCGGCGGATGTGGATATCGTGACCATCCCGTTTGCGCCTATCAGCATTTTTGGCAAGGCCCGCTGGCATTATGCCAAGCGCTACTGGTATGCCCCGGATCGTTCGCTGGATGCGATCCTGATGGGTAATCGCCGTTTCAATCGCTATCGCAAGAAGATCCTCTGGTGCCTGGAGCAGCTTGGTTTTGATGCCAAGAAGGTGCGTCTGGAGCCTGTCGAGCATCACCTGGCCCACGCGTCCAGCGCCTACCATTGCTCCGGTTTCAAGGAAAAGACCGCGATCATGGGTATCGACGGCAAGGGCGAATACGCCACGACCTTTTTCGGCTATGGCGAGAACGGCAAGATCCACAAGATCAAGGAGTTCTACGACCCGGACTCCCTCGGTGGCCTGTACGGCGCGCTGACCGAGTACCTGGGCTTCGAGATGCTCGATGGTGAGTTCAAGGTCATGGGCATGGCGCCCTACGGCGACGCCGCCAAGTACGATTTCTCGCGGCTGGCCAAGTTCGAGAACGGCGAGCTGATTATCAATACCGATTATGCCAACGTGATCGGTTTCCGCCGCTACAAGGAAAACGGCAAGGGTTTTTACTTCTCGCCCAAACTGATCGAGTGGCTCGGGCCCAAGCGTGAAGGGGATATCGCCGATGATCCCTATATTCATTACGCCGCCAGCATGCAGGCGCTGTTCGAGAAGCTGGCGCTGGAAATGATGGACTATTACCTAGGCGATATTTTGCGCGAGACCGGCAAGATCGCCTTTGCCGGTGGCTGTGCGCTGAACGTCAAACTCAACCAGCGCATTATTGCCCGCCCCGAAGTCAAGGAGCTATTCGTGCAGCCGGCCTCCGGCGACGCGGGTACTTCGGTGGGTGCAGCCGCTTATATCTCTGAGCAGAACGGCGTGCCGGTCGAGAAAATGGAGCATGTATACCTCGGCCCTAGCTACAGCAATGAAGACATCATTGCCGCCTGTGCGCGGCACCCGAACGCTCCTCAGTGGAAGCTGATCGACGATGCGCCCGAATATATCGCTGATATCCTAGCTGAAGGCAATCCGGTAGCCTGGTTCCAGGGCCGTATGGAGTTTGGTCCGCGTGCATTGGGTGGCCGTTCGATCATCGGCTGCCCGAGTGTCGCTGGAGTAGCCGACCGTATCAACGCGCAGATCAAGTTCCGTGAGCGCTGGCGCCCATTCTGCCCCTCAATGCTCGACACCGTCGCGCCGCAGATGCTGGGTATTGATCACCCATCGCCGTTCATGACCTTCACCTTTGAAGTGAACGATGAGTGGAAGCGTCGCGTGCATGAAGTCGTGCACGAGGACGGCACCGCCCGCGCTCAGGTGCTCAAGCGCGAATACAACCCGCGTTACTATGATCTTATGACCCACCTCGAGCGCCTGACCGGCAACGGCGTAGTGCTCAATACCTCACTCAACCGTCGCGGCGAGCCCATGGTCTGCTCACCGAAAGATGCGCTGGATATGTTCTTCGGATCGGATCTGCAGTATCTGATCATGGAGGACGTCTTGGTGGTGAAAGCTTGACTGACATAGCGCAAGGCCCGACTGCGAAACGGATTTTGCAGTTCTGTCATGGCTATGATGGCCCCTTTCTTGATTGCGCGCGGCAATACGCAGCGCTCTTCGACGGCAGCGGCTACAAGGTCACCACGGTTTTTCTGACTGGTAAGAAAGACGCGCAGGTCGCGGAAAAATGCCATTCCGATGAAGTCATCTTCATGGAATACAGCTCCGCCGCCATCCGCGGCCTGAAGCTCAAGGCGATTCGCGAGCTGCGTCAGATAGCCAGCAAGCGCGATTTCAGTCTGTGCATTGCCCACCGCTCCAAGCCGACCTACATTGCCTGCCTGGCGACGTCGTTGCCGATCATCGGCATACACCATGCGTTCGGGGATTTCGAGCGCCTGGGCCGCAAGCTGTTTGCGCACGCATTTCGCCAACGCTTGCATCTGCTGGCGGTATCAGATGCCGTACGTGACGATATACGTCGCTGTTTGCCCGGTTGGCCTGAGGAGCGTATCCAGACGCTGTATAACCGCATAGATATAGATAGCGTGCGCCGTGAACAGCTTCCACGTGAGCAGGCCAGAGCGGCGCTGGGTCTGCCTGAGGGCGCCTTTGTGGTGGGTAATGTGGGGCGACTACATGAGGATAAGGATCAGGCCACATTAATCAGAGGTTTTGCTAAAGCCTTGCCCATCCTTGCTCAAGGCAGCCTCTTGGTCATCATTGGCCAAGGAAAATTGGAATCGGCGCTTAGAGCCTTGGCGTCAGACTTGGGCATTGCCGACCGGGTGATATTTAAGGGGCAAGTGCCTAATGCTCGGCAGTATTTCAATGCATTGGACATTTTCGCCCTTACTTCGGATCACGAGCCCTTTGGAATGGTGCTGCTTGAGGCCATGGCCGCAGGGGTTCCTATTGTTGCCAGTGATTGTGGTGGAGCTCCGGAAGTACTGGGCCAATCTGGGGAACTGTTCGAGCGAGGTGATGACATAGGGTTAGCCTCCGGTCTTGTTGCCCTAGCTGAACTTGACGAGGGCACAGGCTCCGAGCGAAAAATTGCAGCAGATCGGCGTTTAAGTGTTTTGTTCTCAGATGCAGCTGCCAGAGAACGGTTTTGGTCACTGCCTGGACTTGATCTTGATGAATAGAAAGTACTGCCGCGGGAAGCTTCCTAACCGTCCTAGCAGCGTCGGCACTGTCTTTTCGCCGGCAACTCCTTAACGTGGCCGACATGCGAAGCGGGGCATTTCCCCTCGTAGTTCGGCGCGCTATCTGTCGCCATATGCAGTCTAGTAATACTACTATTTGAGAGCTGTAACATGACTTTGCTGATGCCTCCTTTGTCTTTTAAAGGCGATTCGTTAAAGTTCGGTTTTGCCGTACCTTGGCTCGCTATTGGTATTCTCTGGTTCTTAGCGGCGGGAGGATTTGTTTCAAGCGATAAAGTATATAGGCAAGGTCTTATTTTTTTATATTGGCTGCCTGTCGTCCTGCTGCTCGCGAGCAATCGTTCCTGGCTACCTGTGTTATGGCAAGCCACCAAGCCACTGTCTCTGGGTTTACTATTATTTATCTGCTGGGCTGCCGTGACACTGCTCTGGAGCTCTGATGATGATGCGGTCCGCCAGCTTAGACGAGCGTTATACGTGGCTCTGTTCTTGCTTGGCTTCTGCTGCCTGTGTTTAAAAGCACCTAACAAGCTCGATATGCTGATGCAGATTGCCGGCTATGCATTGGCATTGAGTTGTTGTATCGCATTGATCAATCAATATGTTTACCAAGGCCAACCGTTAACTTATCGTGCAGGCGGGTGGGGGAGGTTGCACCATCCTATTATCGGCGGTTATGTGATAGGGGCTGCAATGCTCTGGCTATCCTGCTGGAAGCCAACTACAACTCCGCGCAGAGTATGCTGGTACTTGAGTTTGCTGGTCATGCTCACGCTGATTTTGCTGACCCAAAGCAGAGGTCTGTGGATTGCCTTATTTGCTACCCAGTTTCTTATAACAGTGATGCGAGGGGGGAGGGCTGCCTGGGGGTTTCTTCTTGTGCTAGGCGTGTTGGCTATCATTGGATATTTTCAGTTTGAGTCTTTGGTCACTATTAGAGGGTGGTCCTACCGCCCCGAGATCTTTGTCGCCAGCCTGCACATGATTGCCGACAATCTTTGGGGTGGGATCGGTCTCGGGTCCTATTATGAAATTTACGTGGCAGGTCAACCCTACGCCCATAGTCATAATTTATTTATTCATATTGCTGTGGAGTTAGGGCTGATCGGATTGATTATCTGGCTGTTGATTTGGTCTTGGACGCTTTATGTAGCGTGGACCCAGCGCGATTCGCTGATAGGTCAGGCCCTGTTGAAAATCATCCTGTTTAGCTCGGTAGCCCTTATGTTTGACGGCGGTGTATTGTTAGTGTCTCCCCGCCCCGAATGGTTGGTGACGTGGATGCCGGTTGGGCTCGCGCTGGGTTTGCAGGTTAAGAGCTATGTAACTGTTATGGCCTCCCGGAGTGAGGCCAGGCTGGGTGATGAAACATCATGAGAGACGCGATGGCAGTATATGAAAAGGGAGTGCGTTCGGCATCCGGAAGGTTGAAGCCCGACGAGTTTTTTGCCAGTTTGCGGGTAGCCATTATCCCGTTTCCTGCTCTGGGCGATCTGACAATCTATCTCAGGCTAGCCTGGAGCTTTCATCATGCTGGCGCCCAGGTAACCTTCTGCAGCAGCGTTCTGTTATCTGCTAAAGACTACTTTCCCTGGTTAACCGTGATTCCTGATGGGGAATCCGCGTTGGGCGAGGTGGCTTCTGACTATGATCTTGTTATTGCCTGTTTCGAGAAATGCTATCGAATGGATGCCTGGCGCGCGGAGTACGGCGAACTGCCCAATACCGCATTTGTAACGGCCAAGAAAATCGCCAGAGAGTCCGGCTTGGACGGGCGAGATGTGCTGGTGAGAGGTCGTCAGTTCCCTAGCGCTAGCAGAGCCTTCTGCTTGGATTCAAAATCTGGCCAAACTATGGTGGATTGGGTGGACAGTTATGCGAAAACGGTCTTTCACCTGGATGCAGGACCAAAGGGTCAGATGCTCTCACATGAAGTGCAGGCCAGCCAGGGAGATTTGGTGCTGATTTTTCCTACCACGCCGCAAGCAAAAAAAAATTACTGGCTGGGAGGTTTCCGGTTGTTGGCTGCAACGCTCCGAAAGCGCGGCTGGCGGGTGGAGTTTATCTGCATGCCGTCTGAACATGATGATCTAGCAGTACGGTTACCTGGTTTCCTGGTGCACAGCTTTCCTGACATAAGGCGCTTGATGGAGTATGTGACCGGTGCTGCTACGGTTATCAGCAACGACTCGGGGGGAGGGCACCTGGCGTCAATGATGGGTATTCCGACCTTTACCATCACGCGTCGGCGCAAGCAGTTCGTATGGCGTCCTGGCTTCAATAAAGACAATACCGTCCTTTATCCACTCATGCGCTTCAAGTGGCTAAGGAAGCATTACGTATGGCGGCCATTTGTGCCCATCTGGCGGATAGCCAGTCAATTAGGTTCGAGGAGTCAGGTGTGAGCTTAGTGTCTACTCGGGAGGCGGCGGTGCCGTGTTATCCCCTGGTATCTGTTCTGGTGCCTTGTTTCAACTACGCCCAGTACGTGGGAGAGGCGTTACGCAGCGTTCTTGAGCAGGAATATCCGAATTTCGAATTGATCGTTGTTGATGATGGCTCTACTGACGACAGCGTGCGAGTAATAGAGCAGGTATTGAATCGGGCCCATGTAAGCAGTCAGGTCGAACGGGTCGAATTCATCAAGCAGGAAAATCAGGGTGTCAGCGCCGCGTTGAACACTGCGCTTGCAGCCTCCAGAGGCGAATACGTTGCTACCTTCGATGCTGACGACATCATGCCCGCAGGTCGTTTGCAGCTGCAGATTGACTACATGCTCAAGGAACCCCAGGTGGGTTGCCTGGGAGGCGGCTCAATTCGCATTGACGGGGAGAGTCGACAAATACCCAGGAAGGACAAGAACCGCACCGTGAAAAGATACGACTTCTCTCAGGTGCTGGCCAATGCGTTGGTCGTGGGTGGCAATATCGCATTGTACCGACGAGAGGCGATGGATAAGGTCGGCGGCTATGATCCGGCGATTAAAATTCAGGACTTTCAGATGACATTGAAAGTCGCGGAGGCGGGTTTTTACGTGGATGTCCTGCCTGACGTAGTCACTTTGTACAGAAAGCACGAGGGTAGCCTGTCAAAAAACTATAAAGCAGAGTATCGCTATGCGCTGGAGGTCATTGCTCCCTATGAGAATCACGAGCAGTACCCTTCAGCTAAGGCGCGGTTGATCACCAAGGCACTGCGCATGGCGGTTATCTATGACAAGACGTTTGCATGGTCGCTGATCAGGCAGGTGCCGCTCAACCTTTGGGATAGACAACTGCTCAAGCGTCTGCGTCATTTGCTATTAAAACGCCCAAAGCCAGCGCCTGAGGAGACCCTCAAATGAGCGCCATGACCGAGACGTCTACCAGTCTGAAAGAACCTGTTCGCATCGATATCATTATCCTCAGCTTCGCTAAAAATGCGGAATTGAGGGAGATGACCGAAACCTGTCTCGATTCGCTCCTGGCTTCGGAGTCGGCGCAGGAAATCCAGTTCGATATTATCGTTGTCGAGTCTAACCATGAGGCGCCGGTGTATCCCCAGGCCGGTGTACGCACCCTGTATTTGCCGCCACCCTTCAATTATCACCGCTATATGAATGAAGGTATAAAACTGACGAGTGGCGAATATGTGGCTATCTGCAACAATGATCTCTACTTTCATAAGGGGTGGGCGACGGCGCTGTTGAATGCGTTTGCAACCGATGCCGAACTTTACAGCGCCAGCCCAGCTTGCTCCAGGCATCATCCGATCAATGGCTTTCCCCTTGAAAGCGGTCTTTATCAGGGCTATCGCGTTCTGAAGGAAGTGTCAGGATGGTGTTTGCTGTTCAAGAGATCGATGCTCGAGATAACCGGTATGCTGGATGAACGATTTTATTTCTGGTACGCCGATGACGACTATGCGCGGACTCTGCAGAAGCACGGTTTGAAGCACGTCCTGGTGACGTCTTCGGTGGTCGATCACCTTGATAGCAAAACGTTGAAAACACATACCAGCGTGCGGCAGCGACTCATGACCAAGCGCGCCAAATACGATTTTGAAGAAAAATGGGGTGATAAAGGCGCTTTTTATCTGTTTCGCAAACGTTTCAAGCTCTATCTGCAGATACCCCTTTACTACGTGGGTCTAAAGAAAAAACGATGAAATTTTTAAATTGCGCAGGCTGACGGGTTGTCATGACAATGGCTAATAAGCGGGCGGAGCATAGAGCCAAACGGGAAAAAGGGTTCCTGAAAAAAATATCGAAGTGGGGTGTTGCGTTGGCGTTGTTGGTTCAACCGCAAAAAAAGCGTCAATTGAAGCGAGCCCTGAAAGAAAAGTTCTACGCAGATAATAGTAATGTTTTCGCCCGGGATAGCCTGCTTATAGATAATATCCCGTTTGAACAATGCGCTGCTTTGGCCCGCCCCCCGACGCGCAATACCGCAGCGAACAAGCGGCTGGCTGTGTACTCGGTTTATTTTGGTTCCTCAGCCAACAAGACATTGGGTGAAGTACCCGTGCCTACTGGGGTTGATCATTATTTCATCTCCAACAATCAAGAAGTCCTGAGGCGTGCAGCAGCACTTGGCTGGATTCCTCGGCTTCTTGATCTGGAAGTGAGCGGCAACGTGATCCTCTCTGCACACCAGTCGAAAATACCCAAGGCGTTGCCCCATCGATTTGCCTTTTTAAAAGACTATCGCTACTTGCTCTATCTGGATGACAAGATCAGGCTTGATAGTCATGCGTTCACTGGCCTGATTAGCGTACTGGAGTCCAGCGGAGCACCTTTGGCTTTGAAACGACACCCTTCCCTGGATAGTAATATTCTTGAGGAGTTTGGTGAGGCCATGTTACAGGTGAGGTACCGGGCCCAGAGTAAGCAGATAATCACTTATGTAACAGAGGAGCTTGGTTCGGGGTACAGGCTAGACAGTGGCAGGCTATTCGTCACTGGCATCATTTTAAGGGATATGACGCACCCTGAGGTGAATAACATCAATGAGCTTTGGTATTCGCATATTCTCAGGTGCGGAATTGAGTGTCAGATAGCCTTTGATTTCGTCGCACAACGCTATCCCAATATAGCTGAATTGCCGAGCGATATTGGCTGACTTAACCCGAGGTGCTGATATATCAGAAAGCTGATCAGAGTGAGTGCTTTTCTTCAGCTATTCAGCTCCTCAGCTACCTGTTTTTGTTTGTGAGACCAAATTGCGTCCTGATTGCAGGGTCCACCAGTGCCCAGTCGTTCTCGTAACGAAGTAGATGCTGATAGTTGCGCGAGCGCATCCAATTGGAGAGGGGCTTTCCCAGACAGCGCATGTCCGAGATGTCTATCAGACCCAGCTGTCCATCAGGTGCCTGTACGATATTGCCGAGATGCAAAGAGCGAAAATATACTCCGGCATCGTGTAACGATGAAATAAAGGCCGCCAATTCAGCGAACAACTCCACCTGCTCTAGGCTCGGCTCATCATTAAGGAGCTGGCGCAAGGTTGAACCTTCAAGGGGCTGATAATGAACAATGGAGCGATAAGGCTTGGTTAATCGATAAAGACCGAGCACCTGAGGACAGGCGATGCCCAATTTTCTCAGCTCATCGGCATTTTCGGCAAAGCGCTTGGCGGGTGGAAATAAAACAGTTTTAGATAGCCAGCTCTTGCGGCGAAATAATTTTACAAAGGTACCATCCGAGAGCCGCAGGACTTTCTCACCGTGACCGTCTCTTTCCACTACATCGGCGCCTTGCGTCCAGGTTTTGAAATCTTCCGGGCTTATTGTTTTCACATGGCTTTCCTGATTCAAAACCGTAGTTTACCGCACTTCCGATACTGGGGCTTTGATCTTGGTCCGCTGTGTTAAACTCGGTTCCTTCTTATCTGTAGCGAAGTGCTTATGTCTGACGTTCAGCAAGAAACCTTTTTCCAGTCCAGTCTGCGTATTTATGTGCGCCTGCTCACCTACGTCAAACCTTACTGGGTGCCCTTTGCCATCAGTATTGTCGGCTTCGTGATTTTTGCCTCCAGCCAGCCGGCGATGGCATGGATGCTCAAGTACTTTGTAGATGGCCTTACTGAGGGGAGTGGCGGTCAATTTCTGGGGGTGCCGCTGCTGTGGGGTTTCCCGTTGTTCATTATTCTTGTTGCGCTCTATCAGGGTGTGGGTTCTTTTCTGGGGAATTATTACCTGGCCAAGGTCTCATTGGGCGTGGTCCACGATTTACGCACCTCGCTGTTCAATAATTTCCTGACTCTGCCCAATCAATATTTTGATAATCACAATTCCGGTCACTTGGTGTCGCGCGTTACCTTCAACACCACTATGGTCACAGGGGCTGCAACCGACGCCATCAAAGTGGTATTCCGTGAAGGCATGACGGTGATATTTCTGTTCGCTTATCTGTTGTGGATGAATTGGAAGCTGACCTTGGTGCTGATGGCGATTTTGCCGGTGATTGGCTTGATGGTTAACAGCACCAGCAAGAAATTCCGCAGTCAGAGCAAAAAGATTCAGACGGCGATGGGGGACGTTACCCACGTGACCTCTGAGACCATTACTGGCTACCGGGTGGTACGCAGTTATGGCGGCGAGAATTATGAGACCGAGCGCTTCAACAAGGCCAGTGAGGCTAATCGCCAACGAGGCCTGAAGATGACGCGCACTGGTGCCGTCTTCACTCCGACCTTGCAGCTAGTGACTTATGGGGCGATGGCGTTTGTGATGTTCCTTGTGCTCTATCTGCGCGGCGACGCGACTGCCGGGGATCTGGTTTCCTACATTACAGCGGCAGGCCTCCTGCCCAAGCCCGTGCGGCAACTATCTGAAGTCAGCGCTAATATTCAAAAGGGTATTGCTGCTGCGGAAAGCGTCTTCGAACAGCTTGATGAGGCGCCTGAAACGGACACAGGAACAGTTGAACGTGACCGCGTAACTGGACGCATCGAGGTGAAGGACCTTAAGTTCAACTATCCGGGGACTGAAAAAACCGTCCTTGAGGATATCAACTTCACCATCGAACCTGGCCAGATGGTCGCATTGGTGGGGCGTTCGGGCAGCGGCAAGTCGACGTTGGCCAGTCTGATCCCGCGTTTTTACCAGCATACCGAAGGGCAGATCTTCATCGATGGCGTTGAGGTGGCAGATTACAAGCTGCGCAACTTGCGACGGCATATCGCTCTGGTGACCCAGCACGTGACGCTGTTCAATGACACGGTGGCCAATAATATCGCTTACGGTGACCTGGCTGACGCACCCAGAGAGGCCATTCTGGAAGCCACCGAAAAAGCCTACGCGAAGGAGTTTATCGACAAGCTCCCACAAGGCCTGGAAACCCTGGTCGGAGAAAACGGTGTTCTGCTGTCGGGTGGTCAGCGTCAACGGCTGGCAATTGCCAGGGCGCTGTTGAAAGACGCACCTTTGTTGATTCTTGATGAAGCGACCTCGGCGCTGGATACCGAGTCCGAAAGGCATATCCAGGCGGCTTTGGACAAGGTGATGGAGGGCCGCACAACGTTGGTGATCGCGCATCGACTGTCGACCATCGAGAAGGCCGATATCATTATGGTCATGGACCAGGGGCGCATCGTGGAGCGAGGCAGCCATGCCGAGTTGATCGCCCAGAACGGCTATTACGCTCGCTTGCACAGCATGCAGTTCCAGGATGAAGACAAATCCGGCTCTTGAGATTACTGGCCTGCAGTGGCCAACAGATAACAGGTAATACGCACTATGAAACTGACCATGCCCCGTTTTGATTCCGCTCCGGTTCTGGTGGTGGGCGATGTGATGCTCGACCGCTACTGGCACGGGCCGACCCACCGTATTTCACCTGAAGCACCGGTGCCGGTGGTGAAAGTGGAGCAGATAGAGGACCGTCCGGGGGGCGCTGGCAACGTCGCGCTGAATATTGCGGCACTGGGTGCGCCGGCCTGGCTGGTGGGCGTCACCGGCGATGACGAAGCGGCCGTGAGTCTCAAGCAGCGGTTGAATGCCGCTGGCGTCTATTGTGCTTTTCAGGCGCATGCCGGCAAGACCACCATTACCAAGTTACGGGTCATGAGCCGGCATCAGCAGTTGATCCGGCTGGATTTCGAAGAGCCGTTCACCACTGACGGTGATGCGCTGCTGGAGTCGGTGCGCGGCTTGCTGGACAAGGTCAAGGTGATGGTCATCTCCGACTACGGCAAGGGCGCTCTGGTCAACCATCAGGCGCTGATTGCGCTGGCGCGGGAGCGTGGCATTCCGGTGCTGGCCGATCCCAAGGGCAAGGATTTCAGCATTTATCGCGGCGCCACGCTGATTACTCCGAATCTGGCGGAGTTCGAAACGGTGGTTGGCCATTGTGAAACCGAGCAGGTGCTGGTGGACAAGGGCATGGCGTTGATCGAGCAACTGGAACTGGAGGCGATGCTGGTGACCCGTAGCGAGCAGGGCATGACGCTGTTGCGCCGGGGTGAGACACCGCTGCATCTGCCCGCGCGTGCGCGTGAAGTGTTCGATGTGACGGGGGCGGGTGACACGGTCATTTCGACGCTGGCCACCGCGCTGGCGGCGGGTGAGTCACTGCCGCACGCAGTGGGTCTGTCTACGTTGGCAGCGGGTATTGTTATCGGCAAGCTGGGTACCGCGGCCATCAGCGCGCCTGAGTTGCGCCGTGCGGTGCAGCGTGAGCAGGGCAGCGAACGGGGTGTGCTGGGGATCGAGCAACTGCTGCAGGCGGTGGAGGACGCGCGTGCCCATGGTGAGCGCATTGTCTTTACCAATGGCTGCTTCGATATCATCCACGCCGGGCATGTCGGTTACCTCGAGGAGGCACGCAGCCTCGGTGACCGCTTGATTGTGGCCATCAATGACGATGCCTCGGTGACGCGCCTGAAAGGCCCGGGCCGGCCGATCAACAGCGTCGAGCGGCGCATGGCGGTGCTGGCCGGGCTGGGTGCGGTCGATTGGGTCATCAGTTTCGCCGAGGATACGCCCGAAGTGTTGCTGGAGCAGCTCCGACCGGAGGTGCTGGTCAAGGGTGGCGACTACAGTGTGGATCAGGTGGTGGGGGCCGATATCGTCCAGCGCCATGGTGGTGAGGTGAAGGTACTGAACTTTGTCGAGAGTTGCTCCACCACGGCCATCGTCGAAAAAATCCGTCAGCGCGAATAGCCTGGGCCGCTCATGCGGGTGGCTGGCGCTGCCTGCGTGACCAGCGTGCTGGCGCGGCACTGGAGAAGATCATCCCTTCGGTACCCAGAATGATCCGGAACTTGGCGCCGCCCAGAGCCGATTCGTCGATCACCAGCTCACCCTCGTAGCTTTCGATAATATCCTTGACCACCGAAAGGCCGATGCCTTGGCCTGGGTGCTGTGCGTCCAGCCGCTCGCCGCGGCGCAGGATCACCTCACGTTGATGTTCCGGAATACCTGCGCCGTCATCTTCGATGGTTATCTCGCAATGGGAAATCGTATGCCGAGCACTGATACTGACCTGCTTGAGGCACAGCCGATAGGCATTTTCCAGCAGGTTGCCGAGCATTTCCATCAGGGCGCCGCGTTCCATGGGCACCCAGAAGCTCTCGGCAAAATCCAGCTGCAAGCTCACCTGTTTGTCGTCATAAACCTTGGACAGCGTGCTGGTGATCGATTGCAGTAACGGGCCAAGCAACACCCGGTGTTGCACCAGGCCGCTTCTGCGCAGGCTGGCTCGCCTTAGTTGATAGTCTATTTGCTGGCTCATGCGGCTGATCTGCGTTTGCAGAATGTCCGCTTGTTCGCGGCTGGGCTCCCGAGCGACGCGTTCGGCCACGCCCTGAAGGACTGCGAGCGGTGTTTTCAAGCTGTGCGCCAGATCACCCAGCGAATCCTGATAGCGCTGGCGCTGCCGACGCTCGCTATCGAGCAGGCGGTTGAGTGAGCGCGTCAGGCGTAGCAGCTCGCGCGGATGTTGATCACCTAACTGCTCGCGGTGGCCTTCTTCTATCTGATCCAGTTCCCGGCTTAGCGCTTTGAGTGCACGAAAGCCCCACGTCAGTCCCATCCACAACAGCACCAGCAGTATCAGCAAGCCGCCACCCAACCAGGTGTAGAGCTGCTGATCAAACTTGCGCATCAGCGGTACAAACTCGCTTTTGGGCAGCATGGTGATAAAACTGAAGGGTGGGTTGGCCGAGTCGTCGAGGAACACTTCCACGTCGTAGACGTAGTAACCGTTTCCGGCATCGTCGTAGATCTGTAGAAAGTCAGTGGTACCGCCGCTATAGAAGGGCGTGTATTGCACGACTTCACCGGCCGTCGACCGAGAGCTCCAGAGCAGGGTGCCAGCTTGATCGTAGACGAAGCCTTGAAGTGTTGCTTCGGGCAGGTTGAATTCCTCATCCGGCATCTTTTCCGGCATCTGCAGTATGCCATCCTGAAGCCGCGCGGTACTGATCATGGTATTGGTATCAGCGGCGAGGCGCTGCTGAATGATCTGCTCCATGGTCTGGTCAAAGGCATTCTGCAGCACTGGCAGCAAGGCCAGCATGAACAGGATGGCCAGTGCGGAGGCGCCCAGCATGAGGCGTGAGCGCAAGGACCGCATCAGGTGCAGCGCTCGTTGAACAGGTACCCCAGTCCGCGGATGGTCTCGATGGGTTTCAGCCTTGGGCAGGCTGCTTCCAGTTTGCGGCGCAGGCGCCCGACCAACACTTCGATGACGTTGGGGTCGCGCTCGTCGTCGTCGGGGTAGAGTTGTTCGATCAGCCGCTCTTTGGCCACCACCTGCTGATGGTGGCGCATAAGATATTCAAGAATGCGGTATTCGAATGCGGTAAGGGGCAATACGTCGTCGTCGACACTGGCTTGCTTGCGGTTGATATCCAGGCGTAATGGGCCTGCTTCTATCGATGCTTGAACAAAGCCGTAGGAGCGTCGGAGCAGCGCGTTGAGTCGTGCTTCAAGCTCTTCAAACTGGAAGGGTTTTACTACGTAGTCGTCAGCCCCAGCAGAGAGGCCTTCTACCTTGTCCTGCCAATTACCTCTGGCTGTGAGGATGAGGATGGGTAGTGCTTTGCCCTGGCTGCGTATTTCACGAATCAGATCCAGACCGCTCATGCCGGGCAAACCCAGATCTATGACGGCCAGGTCGTGATTGAACTCCTTCACCTGATAAAGCGCGTTTTCGGCGTTTTCAGTGGCGTCCACAATATGCCCCCGCTCGGTGAAGCGAGTAGACAAGTGGTGGCGCAACAAGGATTCATCTTCGACCAACAACAACTTCATATGGTCCCCCGTTAAGTCTGGCCAAAGCCAACGCATGAAAACCTGCCTGAAGGTTCAGGCAGGTTCCATTATACGGGTTAGAAGTTGTAGTTCACGCCAATATAGAACTGTTCGCTGCTTTTCAGGTCCAGTGAGCCCAGGTTGCTGTCACCGCGCGGGGTCAACTTGGTGCTGGCGTTGCTGCGCAGGTAGCGGTAGCCACCTTCAACTGACGCATTGGTGTTCGCGACCTGGTGCAATAGCCCTGCTTGCAAGCCGGCTGCGTAGCCGATATCGCTGTCGCGGCTGAAGCCGGTTGATTCCTGCTCAAGTTTGATCAGGCCCAAGGTGCCGCCAACAAACAGATTGGTTCTTTCCGCAATCGGAACGAAGGCGTCATAGCTACCCAGCAGGTTCTGTTGACGCAGCTTGAAGGGTCCGGAGCTGCCTGACTGGTTCTCGTAGGTGGCGTAATAGCGACCGGTATCTGTCTGCTGGCCAGCACGAACGCCCCAGGTGCTGCTGTTGTCGATCACACGATCAAAGTTCTGATCGGGCAGGTTCTGCTTGAGGCTGCCGGAGCGCTGAATGTTGTTGCTGGTTTCGCCCCACGTCAGCCCCACAAAGTTGTCAGCGGCGTGAGCTGATACGCTGGCGAGTGCAAGGGTAGTGCCGGCAGCTAATAATTTCAGGGTGTTTTTCATGTATTTCTCCGTAGGGATGTCTTGTGAACACGGAGAACATGTTGCCTGAACCTGCCTGAACCGAGCCTGTACGCTAGCTGAACCAGGGCTGAACAGGTGCTCGGCAGGCTCAATATCGGGCTTTACAGGCGAGCGAGACCCTCGGGCCACTGGCTGCGCGGGTCTTCGATCACCCAGCCGGTTTGCGGAGCAAGGGCTTCGCTCAACCAGATATTCTTGGGCCTGCGTGGCACCAGTTCACCCTGTTCCAGGCTGAACAACTTGCCGGTCGCCACACCTTCGCTCATTTCCGCGAGAAAAATTTCCGGGCGCTGGTAGTTCATCTCCACCAGTAGCTGGTCTTTCTCGGTATCCATATGTTCGTCCGCATGCAACATGGTCAGGCCTGGGCAATTTTCTGGCAGCTCCAGTTGCATGGAGTACACCAGTTGCAAGGAATTGGTTGGCAGATGCACGTAAGCGCGCGGACGTTCGATCAGGTGTAACTCACGGCACAGCACTGGATGCTCTGCACCACGATGGGGTGTCAACTGATAAGAGTGCCGCTTGCTCAATTTGAGGCTGGATGAGTAGGGCGTGGGCAGCCAGGTTTCCATGTAGCGGCCTTGCAGCCAGCCGCGGTTGCTTTCAAGCAGGAGCTCTTCGGCAATTTCGGTCATCACAGTGAGCAGGGGCACGCGCAGTTCGTGGGCGGGTACATAGCCGGAGATCAGTTTGAGTACGTTATCGTCCTGCTCTACACGGTCCTGGCGAATCAATACGCGAAAGTCTCGGCCTTGCCAGGTCAGGCTCAGGTCAACTGATACGCCCATATTGGCAACGGTCAGCTCAAAGGATTCGGGGTCTTTCACGGTAACCGGTTGCCGTAGATCCTGCATGTCGGCAAAGCCCAGCGGGTTGCCGACAGGGGTATAACAAAGTACTTCCGGGCTGGCCTTTACGTGAATGGCCTGGGTCTTGAAAATCACCGGATTCTTTCGGGCAATGATGCGCGACATGCACTTCCCTCTTATTTACAAGCTACCCAGCACTTTGAGCGCGCTGGCGACATTCTGCGTGAGATGCCGGGGGTTTATGGTGCCGATAATGGCGGTAGCCACCGCGGGGTGAGCGAAGACCAACTCCAGGCTCTTTTGCGCCGGGTCATTACCCTGAAGGCAAAGGTGGCCGCTGGCAAGCGCTTTTTTGATCAGAATGCCCTTGTTGTGTGACAGGGCAAAGTCCAGTACCGGGCGCTCGCTCTGGTCCTGCAGATTATAGGTGACCATGGCGCAGTCGCCGGTCTCCAGCGCGCGCATGCCGCCTTCTACCGTTTTGCCGGAAAAACCGAAGGCGCGGATCAGGCCCTGCTGCTTGAGTTGCGCCAGGGCGGGGTAGACCTCTGCGTTCAATACGTCGAGATCATGACCGTCGGAATGCACCATCACCAGGTCGAGATAATCCGTCGCCAGGCGCTTTAGCGAGCGCTCTACCGAGCGGCGGGTATGTGCAGCGCTGAAGTCGAAATGCGATTGCCCCTGCTCGAATTCCTCGCCGACCTTGCTGCAGATAATCCATTCCTGACGTCGGCCAGCCAGGAGTGAGCCCAGCCGCTCTTCACTCGTGCCGTAAGCCGGTGCGGTATCTATCAGGTTGATGCCGAGGTCCTGCGCCAGTGCGAGCAGCTCGAGAGCCTGTTTGTCATCCGGCAATTCGAACTGCTGTGGATATTTAACGCCCTGGTTGCGCCCCAGTTTGACCGTACCCAGCCCTAGCGGCGAAACGCTCAGACCGGTACTGCCCAATGGCCGGTGGTGGGCATGCAAGGTACTCATTGGAAGCAGATATCCCAGACCGGTACAGCAACTTTTGGACGTGGCAAACCGCTGTAATCATCTGTTAAGGCAGGCTTGATACCCTGTTGTTGCAGTGCGGCGATGGCCTGGTCGCTCAGGTCCGGAGCCAATGCCAGCTTGGTGGGCCACGTGACCAGCACATTCTGAACGGCTTGCAGATAGGCCGTATCGGGCCTGGCCGCCCCACTTTGAGCGGGTTCAGCGCGGTTGACCGGCAGTGTGGTCCAGTGACAGTCGCGCAGATCTATCCACGGCAGCAGCTCTGCAAGTTCCTGCTGTGCGCGGCGGACCAGCGCATCAGGTGCGAGATTCACGCCCTGTTCAGCCAGTTCACCGCCCAGGTACCAGCACCACTGACCATCGGCGCAGGGGTGGGTCGTGACCGTCATGCGCGGCTTGGGGCTGCTCCCCAGGCAGTGGGCGTAGAGCGGCGGTAAATGGGCGCCCTTGACCAGCACCATCTGCAAGGGTCTGCGCTGCATTGCGGGTTGGGAAACGCCCCAGTCCTGCAACAGCCCCTCATTACCTTCGCCGGCGGTGAGAATGTAACGCTGCGCCTTGATCTTGCGCCCGTTGACGCGAATGCTGTCCACGCTACCATCTTCGCGGCGCTCGACATGCGGCGCGCTATCGGCGACCAGACTATCGCCGGCCAATTCGCTCAGGCGCCTTACGACATCGGGAACGTCCATGACCAACTCGGCCAGGCGGTAGACCTTGCCCTTGAATGCCGGGTTGGCAAATACCGCAGGCAGGTCATGGCCCTTGACCGCATCCACCCGGCCGCGCAGCGCCTTGCTGGCGAAAAAGCCGGCCAGGTTGCTCATCAGGCTGCCTGGCGACCACAGATAGTGATGCTCCGACAGCAGCCGCACGCCGCGCAAGTCCAGCTCACCATCCCCATTAAGACAGGCACGCCAACGGCGGGGCATGGCAGAAATCGCTTCAGCGGCTTGCGTCAGTTTGCCGTGCAGTGCGTACTTGGTACCGCCGTGGATGATCCCCTGGGATTTGCCACTCTGGCCTCCACCCAGCGCGCCGCGCTCGATCAGCAGGGTGCTGTAACCCATGCTGCGCAGGCGCGCGTTGAGCCATAGGCCGGCGATGCCGCCACCAAGGATGCAGATATCGGTTTCCAGGGTTGTACTCATATGCTCCGCGCTTTTGCTTGAAGGAGCCCTAGTATAGACACTGCCAGCCCCTGCGGTCACATCTGCTACTATGAGTCGCACCCTGAAGGGGGTCCCCTTGTCAGCTTCTTGAGGCGCTATCATGTCCCACACGTTTTACAGTCTCATCTTTATCCTGTGCATGCCGCTGGTGTTGCTGCGTCTGTTATACCGTGCTCGCAAGGCGCCAGCTTATGCTCGGCGCTGGCATGAACGTTTTGCCGTGGGCGGCGATCTGCGCTCGGGGGGTATCTGGATTCATGCGGTATCGGTGGGCGAGGCGATTGCGGCTGCGCCGCTGGTGCGGCAATTGATGCAACGCTACCCAGACTTGCCCGTGACGATCAGTTGCATGACGCCGACCGGTTCCGAGCAGATCCGCAAGCTGTTTGGTGCTGAGGTCGGCCATGCCTATCTCCCCTATGACTTGCCCTGGCTGCAACGCCGCTTTATCAAACGACTAAAGCCCCGCATCGGCATCATCATGGAGACCGAGCTGTGGCCGAACATGGTACGCGAGGCCAAAGCGGCAGGAGTGCCTCTGGTACTGGCCAATGCTCGCCTGTCAGAGCGTTCTGCCCGAGGTTACCGCCGCATCAGTTGGCTAGTGGAGCCAATGTTTGCCTCCCTGGACTGGGTCGCGGTACAAACCCAGGCCGAGGCGCTGCGCTTTGAACGGCTTGGGGTGAAGAAGGCCTCCATGCAGATTACCGGCAGTATCAAATTTGATCTGCATCCTGATCCGCAAATCCAGGAACAGGCCGTGCAGCTGCGTGCCAGTTGGGGCGATCGCCCGGTCTGGATCGCGGCGAGCACCCACGCTGGAGAGGATGAGCAGGTGCTTGCGGCCCACCAACAGGTGCTGGCATCCCAGCCTGAGGCGTTATTGGTCCTCGTGCCACGGCACCCCGAGCGCTTTGATGAAGTGGCCGAGCTAATCGAGAAAGCCGGAATGCCGTTGGTACGCCGCAGCAGCGGAAATAGCCCGACGCAAACCGATCAAGTGTTCCTCGGCGACAGCATGGGCGAGTTGATGATGTTCTATGGCTGCGCAGATGTGGCCTTTGTTGGGGGCTCTCTGGTCGCCACGGGTGGGCATAACTATCTGGAGCCTGCGGCCTTGGGTTTGCCGATCATTTCCGGGCCGCACCGCTATAACTTTGCCGAAATCAGTCAGCTGCTCGAAGGCGCAGGGGCTCTGCGCCAGGTGCGCGATACCAAGACATTAGCCACTGCGGTAGTCAAATGGCTGGACCAGCCCGATGAGGCGCGCCGTGCCGGTGCTGCTGGCAAGACCGTGGTGCAGGATAATCAGGGAGCACTGGAAAGACTGCTGCATGGGATCGCGCAGCGCCTCAGCTAGCATTCATTTCTTGAGGTTTTGGATCTTGGGCTCAAAGCGATGTGAGGATTAACTCTATTAGTGTGACCCTGTTAGCAAAGTGCCATCAATCTGGTTGTGGCGCTGCCGAGTGTACGGATAATGCGCGGCTCAAGTGTGTTTTGTTGTGCTACCAGGGATGGATATCAGATGTACCCTCTTTTTATTGTGCTTTTGGCTGCGCTATTGATGGGCGCGGTATCTCCGGGGGTCGCGCAGACCCTACCTGCCGACCGTGATTTAATTCAGGATCGCCAGCAACGTTTGCTGGAGGAGCAGCGCCGACGTCTGGAGGCGCTGCAGAATCTGCCTGGTGCCAGGCTCTCCGAGCCGCCGCGCGCCGACGAGTCAGCCTCTGTCTGTTTTGATATTCAGGAAGTGCGTCTCTCGGGTGCGTCGTTGATGACTGTTACCGATCAGCAACTCCTGTTGAGCGAATATATTGGCCTCTGCCTTGGCAGCAACCAGCTCAATGAGGCGCTCAAAGCAGTGACCGACTGGTATCTGCAACGTGGCTATGTCACAGCCCGGGCCTATCTGCCGGAGCAGGACCTCAGTCGCGGCATTTTGGAAATAGTGGTTATTGAAGGCACGTTGGAGGGGCTGGATAGTTCCGCCTTGGCGACTGACCGGGAGTTGGCCATGGCGTTTCCGGGTAAAGTTGGCTCCATGCTCAATCTGCGGGAACTGGAACAACTGGTTGACCAGATGGGGCGACTGCCGTCGCGCAAGGTACAGCTGGAACTGTTGCCGGGAGAAGAGGTGGGCGGCAGTCGTGTCCGACTGCAGGGTGAGCTTAGTAAACCCTGGCAGGTTGGCCTGGCGCGTCACAACGACGGCCAGCGCAATACCGGCGAGCAGCAGTGGGATGTTTCTCTTTTATGGGATAGCCCATTGGGCCTGGGTGATCAACTGCGGCTGCGTGGCGGCGGTGATGCTGTGAGCGATACCTGGAAGCACTCGGCTAATCAGAGCCTTTTCTATGGTGTGCCCTATGGCTGGTGGACCTTTAATTATAGCTACAGCCAGAGTTACTACCGTACGCGCAACCAGGCGAGCGGCTTCAGCTTTACCAGTGACGGTGAAAGCAAGCGTCACCAGTTGAATGCCGAGCGTGTGGTGCATCGTGACGCAGTCAGCAAAAGCGCGGTCAATTTTGGCTTGGCGCATCTGCGGACCCGCAACTACATCGAGAACAGCCTGTTGCAGGCGTCAAGTCATCGGCTTAGCGAGTCTCAGTTCGGCCTCAATCACGGTCGCCGTCTTGGCTCCGCCTTCGTCAACCTGGATGCTGGCTGGCAGCGTGGCACAGGTGCCTTTGATGCCCAGGCTAATGGTAGCCCCAGAGGCAGCGAGCCAGTCGCCCGCTACAACAAGTACACGTATACCGTAAGTTATCTGCAGCCCTTTCGGGTTATGGATCAGGCGTTAAGCGTGGATAGCCTGCTCTATGGCCAGCGCAGCGAGGATGTGCTCTTTGGCCCCCAGCGCATGAGCATCGGTGGTCTGGCCTCCGTTCGTGGTTTCAAGGATCAGTCGCTTGCAGGCGACAGCGGTTTCTATTGGCGCAGCAACCTGCGCTGGCGTTATCCCCTGGGCCGGTCTTGGTTGACGTCGGCAGTTCAGGAGTTGGGTGTGTCCCTCGGCTATGACTTGGGGCAGATTCGCTCTTCACGCCACAATTCCGGTCAGTCTGGCCGTATGACAGGCAATGCCTTGGAGCTTTCCCTGCGGGGCAAGCATTTGGCCGCCGGTCTTACTTTTGCACAGTCTCTGAATCGGCCCGGCACGTTTCAGCGCGACGAGCACCCGGTCTACTTTCGCGTAGATGTGTTTTTCTGATTTGTTTGTTTTTCAGGGATGAAGCCAATGGATATTCGTAGCCCCTTTTTCAAAAACATCGCCAGCATCCTGGTCGGTATTCTGTTCGTCAACCCTGTGGTCAGCCTGGCTGCCGATTTGGCACTAGACGCCGCTGCCGGCGGTAATGCCAGCCTTGGGCAGGCCGGTAACGGTGTGCCGGTGGTGAATATCGCCACGCCTAACAGCAAGGGGCTGTCACACAATCAATTCAACGAATACAACGTTGGTCAACAGGGCCTGATCCTCAACAATGCAGGGCAAGCAACCCAGTCCACGCAGTTGGGCGGCATCATTCTGGGTAACGCGAACCTGAGTAATGGGGCTGCAGGACTGATTCTCAATGAAGTCACAGGGTCCAACCCCAGCCAACTGCGTGGCTATACCGAAGTGGCAGGGCAGTCGGCCGGCGTGATTGTGGCTAACCCGCATGGCATAAGCTGTGATGGCTGCGGCTTTATCAATACCCCGCGCGTGACCCTGAGCACCGGTAAGCCTTTTATAGAACAGGGTGAGCTCAAACGCTTTGATGTTGATCAGGGCGAGATCCTCATTCATGGGGCTGGTCTTAACGCCAGCAATATTGATCAGTTTGACCTGATCACACGCAGCGCGCGCATCAATGCTGACCTACACGCGAACCAACTTAATATCGTTGTCGGCCGTAATCAGGTTGACGCCACCACGCTCGAAGCGAAGGCCAAGGCCGACGATGGCAGCGACAAACCTCTCCTGGCGTTGGACAGCTCGGCGCTAGGCGGTATGTATGCTGGGGCTATTCAATTGGTGGGCACCGAACGGGGTGTGGGCGTGCGCCTGGCAGGAGATATGGCTGCCAGTGCCGGTGATATTCGCATCGACGCCAGCGGCAAGCTGACGCTGGGGCGTGCCGCTACCAGCGCTGATTTGAATATCCAGGCTCACGGCCTCGAGTTGACCCGCGATACCTATGCTGCCGGCTCCGCAGAACTGCATGTAAATGATCAACTGGTGAGCCGCCAGAGTCTGGCGGCGGGTGAGCACGTACAGATCACGGCGCGGGAGCTGGTCAATCAGGGGAGCATTGTGGCGGGTGCTACGGTAGATGGCAGCAGCAACCAGGTGGCCAATCTGCAGATCAAAACGCAACAATTGCAAAACCGCGGGGTGATTATCGCTGGCAATCAGCTTGATGTGACTGCCAGTGGGGCGCTCGACAACCGCGGTGGCGCGCTGAGCGCAGGCTCGCTCGCTCGCGTAGAAGCCGGATCGTTGGATAATCGTGACAGCAAGGTAGTGTCACAAGGTGCGTTCGAACTGCGTGCAGGTAGTCTGAATAACCAGGATGGCAGCCTGGGAGGCGAGGGGAATGTGACCCTCGACGTGCAGGGACTCCTGGATAACAGTCAGCAAGGCACTATTTCATCACGCCAAGCGCTTAGCATTACTGCAGGTAGCCTGAACAACAGTATAGAAGGCAAGTTGCTGAGCCAAGGTGATAGCCATATCCAGGTTGAAGGCCCGCTGGATAATCACAATAAAGGCCAGGTAGTGAGCGGTGGCGATCTGCAGCTCACAGTTCAGCAGGAGTTGCTCAACGGTCGCGAGGGCTTGCTGTCAGCTTCTGGCGATCTGCACCTGCATGCGCAGAGCCTGGATAACAGCGAAACGGGCTTGGTGGCGAGCCGCGGCCATCTTAATGTCGTGTTGGATGAGCATTTGAGCAACTCGGCAGCGGGCACGCTGGCTGCTGTTGGGGACCTGAGCATTCAAACGGCGTCTCTTAACAATACCGATCAAGGGCTTATTTCCAGTAACCAGAACTTGCACGTTGTGGCGGCGGACGTGGATAACCGTCAGGGGCTGCTGGTCAGCGAGGGCAGTGCATACGTCAGCGCAACCCAGTTTGATAATCGCGACGGCGAGCTGTCGAGCAACCAGTCCTTACTGCTCGTTGCAAGCAATCTGGATAACCGCGATTCGGGTCGGATCATTACTGCAGGTACGCTTGAACTGGCGTCGGAGCAGTTGCTTAACAGTGTGCAAGGGCTGCTGTCCGGGTGGCAGGGTGTCCGTATCCACGCTAGCGGTCTGGACAACAGCGACGGCGGTACAGTATCCAGCCGGGAAGGTGGACTGTTTATTCAATTAGCCGGGCTGCTCTCCAACAGCAAGGCGGGCGCTTTAGTAAGCCGTGGTCCCATGGATATCATGGCCGAGGCGCTGGATAACAGCGCCCAGGGTATCGTTTCCAGCGAAGCTGACGTGCAGTTGGCGCTGACCGGCGATCTGATCAACGCGGATCAGGGGCTGATCAGCTCGCAGGGCGAATTGCAAATTCAGGCACAGGATGTCGACAATCAGGCCGGTCAGGTAGCGGGTCATAGTTTGCAGCTAAATGGACGCTCGCTGGATAACCGGGGCGGCCAGATAGTCATTGATACGACCGCACAGCTGATATTGCAGCAGGCAATGGACAATAGTGCCGGAGCCCAATTGGTTAGCGGTAGTGACCTGACTGTACAAGCCGGCAGTATCGATAACCGTTCCGGCAGGCTGGCCAGTGAAGGCAGCATGACCCTGGCAGGCGGCAGTCTGGATAACAGTGAGCAAGGCAATGTCGCAGCCAACCAGCAGTTAGATGTTGAGCTGAATGGCGCACTCGACAATAGCTCAGACGGCTTGATCTACAGCGTAGCGAATAATCTGACGATTGATGCCCATAGCCTTCGCAACGATGGAGGCACCGTGCAAAGCCAGGGTGACATGCGGGTAAATGTCAGCACTGAACTCAGCAACCGTGACGGCACAATGCTGAGCGTGGGGAGTGACTTAGAACTTCAGGCAGGCAGCCTGGATAACAGCGAAGCAGGCATCCTCAACAGCGTCAACGGGTGGCTGCGCGCAGTGGTATTCGGCCTGTTTGACAACCGCTCCGGGTTGACGCAGGCACAGCAGATCGAATTGCAAGCCGGGCAGCTCAACAATGATGCAGGCCATCTCTCCGCCATAGGCGGCGACAACCAGATTACCGCCACAGCATTATCCAGCGAGGCTGGCGGCATCTTTGCCCGTCACCTCCTGAGCATTGCAGCCAATGAGTTAAACAACCGCGAGGGGACGCTGGCGGCTGAGAGGCTCAGCCTTCAGCTCAGTGGTGCGTTTGATAACCGTGGCGGCCTGGTTGAAGGCGATAGCCTCTGGGTCCAGGCCGGTGTATTGGACAACCGCGAAGGAGCGCTGCGGGCGCTGGAAGCCGCGGCCAACACGGAGATCAGCCTGAGCGGAGCACTGGACAACCGTGCCGGCGTGATAGAAACCGCAGCGTTCGATTTCAACCTGAATCTGGGGTCGCTTAACAACCAGGGTGGCAGCATTGTGCATGTGGGCGCTGGCCGTCTTGGTCTCGCCAGTGCCCAGCTTGTCGAGGCCGGCGGTGAAGTGATCACCACGGGTGAATTGCAGGTAGATGCCAGCAGCTGGGTGCATTCCGGTTTGTTGCAGGCCGCTCAGCTGGTGCTCAATGTCGATCACTTCACCTTGACCCAAACTGGTCGGCTGCTCGCCACCCAGAGCCTGACTGGTACCGGCATTCACTGGAGTAACGCCGGCCTGATCGCTAGTGATGGTGAGCTAGACATCGACCTGGACGGCACCTACAGCGCGACGGGTCGCTTGAGCGGGCTGGGGGCGATGAACCTGCAGGCTGACCGGGTCGAGCTGGCCGCCAGCGGCAGTATTGCCGCGAACAGTGACATGCAGCTTGCGGTGCGGGAGCTGACTAACCGGGGTCGTGTAAACGGAAGTGACAATGTCTGGCTGCAAGCGAACAGTATCGATAACCGCGGTACGCTCAGCGCCGCGGGTCAGTTACAGGTAGACGCCGACCTGTTGCGTAACGAGCGTGGGCTTATTGTGGCCGGCGAAGACATGCTGCTGAACGTCGACCGCCTGGTTAACCTGCAAGCCGATATCTACAGTCTCGGCGGTATTCTGGTCCAGGGCCGCCAGCCCAACACCGCCAGCAGCGAGCTGGAGAACGTGTCGGCCACGCTGGAAGCCATCGATAATCTGACGATTCGCAGCGCCCAACTGATCAACCGCAAGGAGGACTTTAGGTTAGAGAGGGATCAGCTTTCAGGTGTGATAGATATCCTGTGCTATGACTGCAGCGGCGATCACCATAACGTCGACTACGTTGCCACTGAAGTGTTTGAGTCGCGTATTACCGCCGATTCACCTGCCGCCCAAATATTGACCGGCGGCAATCTGGATATCGAGGCCGGCGCGCTGCTCAATCAGTACAGCACCATCGCCAGTGCCGGCGACATGCGGATTATTGCAGGCACCCTGGACAACGTGGGTGGAGCGCTGACACGGGACACCCGCGTGCGCACCTGGAATACCGGACGGGTTACTGATGGTACCGATGAACGCTTCCGTGCCAATTATATTTACCCCTACAACGCCGCTCCCGTCCCCAAGGAGCTCCCACTTGAGGCGCTGAGCGTATACTATTTTGTCGGGCTAGTTGGCGATGTCACCACCAGTACCGATATAGGCGCAGGTGCGCCAGCCATCATCCAGGCCGGTGGCAATGCCTTCATTCAGGTAGCCGGCAACCTCAATAACGATGTGGTGCGGCAAGCACCAGTGCATGTCGGATCGGATATTGGTGTCGAGTCGGGCGTGGCGTCCGGCACTGTGCCGGTCTTCGTGACCCTTAATCCCCAGTTGCCGCCGGACCTGTCCCAGCAGCAGGTCAACCCAATCGCATTGCCAGGCTTTAGTCTGCCCGAGGGCGAGAATGGGTTGTTCCGGCTTAGTGGTCGGCAAGGTCATGTCGGCAGCGGTGATCTTGCCGTCGACGGTGCGTTACCGCCGCAGCAAGGCGTGAGCGGCGTCGGACCTCAGGCGGGGCCGACGGGTCAGGCAAGCGGGCACCGGTATCTGATCGAAACCAATCCGGCATTGACCGACCTCAGGCAGTTCATGAGTTCGGACTACCTGCTGGCGCAGATGGGCTTCGACCCGGATGCCGCGCAGAAACGTCTCGGCGACGGGCTCTACGAACAGCGTCTGGTGCGCGAGGCCATCATCGCCCGCACTGGTCAGCGCTACCTGGCCGGCATGAGCAATGACGAGGCCATGTTCCGCTACCTGATGGACAACGCACTGGTCAGCAAGGATGCGCTCACGCTCAGCCTGGGCGTCGCCCTGACCGCCGAGCAGGTAGCCGCCCTGACCCACGACATCGTCTGGATGGAAGAGTATGAAGTCATGGGTGAAAGGGTGCTGGTGCCGGTGCTGTATCTGGCCCAGGCCGAAGGCCGCCTGGCACCCAATGGCGCACTGATTCAGGCGCAGAATCTGACGCTGATCAGCGGCGATGATTTGCGCAACCAGGGTACCCTGCGGGCCACCGCGGGCACCCTGGATGTGATGGCCGGGAATATCAGCAACAGTGGGCTGATGCAGGCCCACGAGCGCATTCAGCTAGTCGCGCTGGACAGCATCCGTAATTCGTTGGGCGGGGTGATCAGTGGCCAGGATGTAGCGCTGAGCGCAGTAACCGGCGACATCATCAATGAGCGCACCGCCACCTACTACCAGAACGAGGGCGCGGGTTGGCGTCAGGGCGGCACCTTGCTTGATAGCGCCGCGCGCATTGAAGCCGCCGGTGACCTGGCCCTGAATGCCGGGCGTGACCTGTTGAACATCGGCGGTGCCCTGCAGGCCGGCGGTAATGCCAGCCTTAGCGCCGGCAACGACATCGTTATCAGCTCGGTTGAAGAAAGCAGCGAGCTGATGCGCCAGGACCGCCGTCACTTCATCGAGCGCGGCAGCGTCACCCAGCACGGCAGCGAGATCAACGTCGGCGGTAATCTGCAGGCCAGCGCAGAAAACGATCTGACGATCATTGCCAGCCGGGTCGAGGCCGGTGGTGACGTCACCTTGGCAGCCGATGGCGACGTTCTCATCGCCAGCGCCGCTAACGAACAGCACGATGTCTATCGCTACCGGCGTAGCGACAAGAAAGTCACCCGCGAGAACAGTCTGGTCCAGCAACAGGGCGCGGAAGTGATCGCCGCAGGGGACGTTACCGTTCTGGCGGGCCAGAATCTAGTGGCGGTGGCCAGCCGTATTGAAGCGGGTGGCGAAGCCTACCTGGTCGCTGGCGACCAACTGGCTTTGCTTGCTGCCGAAGACCTTGATCACAGCTTCTACGAGAAAAAGTCCAAAGGCTCCTTCGGACGCAAATCCTTCCGCAGCGATCAGGTCACCCGCATTACCCAGCAGGGTACGGCAATTACCACCGGCGGCAATCTCGCGCTGATCAGTGGCGGCGATCAGGTCTATCAGGCTGCCGAGCTGCGCAGTGGTGCAGACCTGGAATTGACCAGCGGTGGAGCCATTACCTTTGAAGGGGTGATGGACCTGCATCAGGAGAGTCATGAGAAGAGCAAGAGCAGTTGGGCGTGGCAGAGCGCCAAGGGCAAAGGCAATACCGACGAGACTTTGATTCAAAGCCAGCTGATTGCACAGGGAGACTTGATCGTTAGTGCGGTTGAAGGCTTGCAGATCGATATCAAAGAGATCAATCAACGCAGCATCAGCCAGACCATTGACGCCATGGTGCAGGCCGAGCCTGAGCTGTTGTGGATGAAGGAGATTGAACAGCGCGGCGACGTGGACTGGCGCCTGGTCAAGGAAGTGCACGACAGCTTTAGTTACAGCAGCTCTGGGTTGAGTGGTCCGGCTGCAATGGTGGTTGCCATTGCAGTGGCGTATTTCACTGCCGGTACGGCTAGCGGCATGGTCGCGGGTCTCGGGGGCGGCGCTGGGGCTACCGCCACGGCAGGAACCGCATGGGCTACGGCCACTGCCACGACGGCCGCAGGTTGGGCCAATGTGGCGGCCACGGCGGCCATTACCTCAGCCGCTAGTGGCGCTGCTATCAGTACCATTAACAATGGCGGTGACTTGGGTGACGTGCTGAAGGAGATCACCTCCAGTGATGCATTGAAAGGCTACATTACCGCAGGCATCACCGCTGGGTTTACTTCAGGCGTGCTGGATCAAGCCTTTGGTGTGACAGGCGATAATATCAACAATGTCACCAGGGGCTTTGACCTAAGTAAACCCGGTGAGTTGGCCCAGTTTGGCAGTTATCTGGGCGCCCAGGGCGCAGTTCAGGCGGTGGCGCAGACGACGATAAATGGCGGCAGCCTGGGCGACAACCTGCAATCGGCACTGACCAATAAGGTACACCATCTGTTGCAAGCCGCTGCCTTTAATGCCGTGGGCGACTACTCCGAATCGACTAATGGTTTTGCTGACGGCAGTCCCGAGAAAATCGCGTTACATGCGATGGTCGGTGGGATGTTAAGCGAAGCGACCGGCGGCGACTTCGGCACGGGGGCGCTAGCCGGTGGCGCCAATGAAGCGCTTATCGAGCGTCTGTCTGGATTGATCAAGGACGACCGAAACCTGGAGCTGGCCGTTTCGCAACTGATCGGCATAGCGGCTGCCACGGCGACGGGTGGCGATTACGCCAAGGCAGCTGAGTTGGCGAAGAATGCTACGGCGTATAACCGGCAGCTGCATCCGGAAGAGGTCAGCCGGATAAAGGGCCAAGCTGACGAGTTGGCCGAAGAGCTCGGCATCAGCAGAGCGGAGGCCGAACGTCGTCTGGCCGAAGCCCAAGCCTATTTTGTTGACGAGCAGTTCCGCCAGGTCATCGAATCTCAAGGGGTGATCCTGGATGAAGCCACTCTGCGACATCTAGGTATTGCGCTCGCGCCCCTGGCGCATCAGTACGATGTAGCACCGACAGGCGACGTGCCGGAGATCCTTGATTCGAACAGGGTTTACAGCCCGGAAGAGACATTGGCGTTGCTGCAGAGCTATCACAGCAATCATGCAGAAGCGTTCAGTGATTCGTTGATGTATGCACACTATCTGAGTGGCTGGTCAGCATCGGCGATTGAACAGAAACAGTTCTACGACGCCAACCTCAATTACTCAGACCGAGCAGACCTATCCGGAACATCCTTCGGTGGATTAGCAGGCACCAATGCTGCCGTGATTGAAATGGTTCAAGGCTTCAACGAGTTGGTACTGGCGCTTAAGAATGACTTTACAGGTACCAGTGAGGAAGTAGCGCTTGCCTTGCTCGCCGCTGCCAGCAGGCCTGATCTTGCCGTGGGTGACTTCCTGCAGGCGGAGAAGGATGCGGAAACACAAGCCTATCTACATCGGCTGCAAGGTGATAATGAAAGCGCGGCTTACGTGGAACAGAAATGGAAAACGGAATTTGCGCTACAATTTGTCGCGACGAGTCGAGCTGGAGCGTTGGGGCGGGTAGGTGGGGGAAAAGCGACAAGCAAGGTAATTGCTCAGTATGGGCCTACGAATCAAGGTCCATTACCTAAAGGGATAGTGGACACATTCCGTAGCGGTACGTACTCAGAGGTTGTTACTCAACAGCCGACCACGCTATATCGTGTTTATGGTGGGACGGCGCAGGAGTTAGGCGGGTATTGGACAGCGACAAAGCCAGCAGGCCCTGTTCAGTCGATTGTTGACAGCGCTTTGAGTCCCCAGTGGGGAAACACCGCTACAAACGTGGTCAAAATCGAAGTTCCTATAGGTACTAAGTATTTTGAAGGCGTGGCTGCTCCTCAAGGTGGGTTGGTTGGCGGTGGCAGTCAGGTTCTATTTCCGAAAGATTTCAAAATTGATAATTCTTGGATAAGACAATGAATGAGTGTAACTGGGAAGTTATAGAGGGATTTTCATCGCCAAAGGAGTATGAGCGGTTTTCTGCCTGGATCACTGAGCAGGTTAAAGCTGGGATGGTAAAGGAGGCTCCTGTTCAGGAAAACTATGCGGGACCGGGATTTGAAGAAAAGTGGTTCAAATGCATTGCGTCAAGTGAAACGTGGAGATTGGTTTCCCCTCAAGATCCATTTCACGGTTATTGGGGGCCAGTATAGAGCGACAGACTAGGGGGGAAAGGGAACAGATTTATTTTAAGGAGGTTTTAGATGCCCAGGATGGGTCGCATGGTACTGCCGAACTACCCGCACCATATTGTGCAGCGAGGCCATAATCGCCAGGTAGTGTTTGCTTGCGCCGATGATTTCGAGCGCTACCTGACGGACATCAGAGAGCTGAAAGTGCAATTTGGTATAAAGCTCTATGCATGGTGTCTGATGACCAACCATGTGCATCTGTTGGTCTGTCCGGAAAGCGCAGCTGGCCTTGGTCAGTTCATGAAAGCGTTGGCCGCCAGGGCTACCCGCTATCGCAATCGACTGGAAGGGCGCTCTGGTACTTTGTGGGAAGGACGTTACAAGTCCTATCGGAATAGGGGACTATCGGAATAGGGGACATATCGGAATAGGGGACGGAATAGGGGACAGATTTATTTTAAGGAGGTTCTAGATGCCCAGGATGGGTCGCATGGTACTGCCGAACTACCCGCACCATATTGTGCAGCGAGGCCATAATCGCCAGGTAGTGTTTGCTTGCGCCGATGATTTCGAGCGTTACCTGACGGACATCAGAGAGCTGAAAGTGCAATTTGGTATAAAGCTCTATGCATGGTGTCTGATGACCAACCATGTGCATCTGTTGGTCTGTCCGGAAAGCGCAGCTGGCCTTGGTCAGTTCATGAAAGCATTGGCCGCCAGGGCTACCCGCTATCGCAATAGACTGGAAGGACGCTCTGGTACTTTGTGGGAAGGACGTTACAAGTCCAGCATCATTGATAGCGAATCCTACCTGCTAGCGTGTTATCGATACATAGAGCTTAACCCGGTGAGGGCGAGAATGGTTGAGCGGGCAGCCGATTACCCTTGGTCCAGCTTCCCGTACAGGACGCAGTGTTCGCCCCCTAGTGACCTGCTTGATGTGCATCCTTGTTACGAACAGCTGTCACCGACGGAGCCTGGACGACAGGAGCAGTATGAGCAGTTTCTGAATGCCGGTATTCCAGATAACGAATTACGGTTAATTCGTGAAGCGGTAAACCGGTGCCAACTGACCGGAGGGGTTCGATTCGTCGATGAAATAGAGCGAATTACCGGCGCGCGGCTTGAGATGCGGGGTCAAGGCAGGCCGAAGAAGTCCGAAAAATAAATCTGTCCCCTTTTCCGCTAAGTCTGGCCAAAGCCAACGCATGAAAACCTGCCTGAAGGTTCAGGCAGGTTCCATTATACGGGTTAGAAGTTGTAGTTCACGCCAATATAGAACTGTTCGCTGCTTTTCAGATCCAGTGAGCCCAGGTTGCTGTCACCGCGCGGGGTCAACTTGGTGCTGGCGTTGCTGCGCAGGTAGCGGTAGCCACCTTCAACTGACGCATTGGTATTCGCGACCTGGTGCAATAGCCCTGCTTGCAAGCCCGCTGCGTAACCGATATCGCTGTCGCGGCTAAAGCCGGTAGATTCCTGCTCAAGCTTGATCAGACCCAGGGTAGCACCGCCGAACAGGTTAGTCCGCTCGCCTACCGGGATGAAGGCGTCATAGCTACCCAGAAGATTCTGCTGACGCAGCTTGAAGGGTCCGGAACTGCCTGATTGGTTCTCGTAGGTGGCGTAGTAGCGACCAGTTTCGGTCTGCTGGCCAGCACGAAGGCCCCAGGTGCTGCTGTTGTCGATCACACGATCAAAGTTCTGATCGGGCAAGTTCTGCTTGAGGCTGCCGGAGCGCTGAATGTTGTTGCTGGTTTCGCCCCACGTCAGCCCCACAAAGTTGTCAGCGGCGTGAGCTGATACGCTGGCGAATGCGAGGGTAGTGCCGGCAGCTAATAATTTCAGGGTGTTTTTCATGTATTTCTCCGTAGGGATGTCTTGTGAACACGGAGAACATGTTGCCTGAACCTGCCTGAACCGAGCCTGTACGCTAGCTGAACCAGGGCTGAACAGGTGCTCGGCAGGCTCAATATCGGGCTTTACAGGCGAGCGAGACCCTCGGGCCACTGGCTGCGCGGGTCTTCGATCACCCAGCCGGTTTGCGGAGCAAGGGCTTCGCTCAACCAGATATTCTTGGGCCTGCGTGGCACCAGTTCACCCTGTTCCAGGCTGAACAACTTGCCGGTCGCCACACCTTCGCTCATTTCCGCGAGAAAAATTTCCGGGCGCTGGTAGTTCATCTCCACCAGTAGCTGGTCTTTCTCGGTATCCATATGTTCGTCCGCATGCAACATGGTCAGGCCTGGGCAATTTTCTGGCAGCTCCAGTTGCATGGAGTACACCAGTTGCAAGGAATTGGTTGGCAGATGCACGTAAGCGCGCGGACGTTCGATCAGGTGTAACTCACGGCACAGCACTGGATGCTCTGCACCACGATGGGGTGTCAACTGATAAGAGTGCCGCTTGCTCAATTTGAGGCTGGATGAGTAGGGCGTGGGCAGCCAGGTTTCCATGTAGCGGCCTTGCAGCCAGCCGCGGTTGCTTTCAAGCAGGAGCTCTTCGGCAATTTCGGTCATCACAGTGAGCAGGGGCACGCGCAGTTCGTGGGCGGGTACATAGCCGGAGATCAGTTTGAGTACGTTATCGTCCTGCTCTACACGGTCCTGGCGAATCAATACGCGAAAGTCTCGGCCTTGCCAGGTCAGGCTCAGGTCAACTGATACGCCCATATTGGCAACGGTCAGCTCAAAGGATTCGGGGTCTTTCACGGTAACCGGTTGCCGTAGATCCTGCATGTCGGCAAAGCCCAGCGGGTTGCCGACAGGGGTATAACAAAGTACTTCCGGGCTGGCCTTTACGTGAATGGCCTGGGTCTTGAAAATCACCGGATTCTTTCGGGCAATGATGCGCGACATGCACTTCCCTCTTATTTACAAGCTACCCAGCACTTTGAGCGCGCTGGCGACATTCTGCGTGAGATGCCGGGGGTTTATGGTGCCGATAATGGCGGTAGCCACCGCGGGGTGAGCGAAGACCAACTCCAGGCTCTTTTGCGCCGGGTCATTACCCTGAAGGCAAAGGTGGCCGCTGGCAAGCGCTTTTTTGATCAGAATGCCCTTGTTGTGTGACAGGGCAAAGTCCAGTACCGGGCGCTCGCTCTGGTCCTGCAGATTATAGGTGACCATGGCGCAGTCGCCGGTCTCCAGTGCGCGCATGCCGCCTTCTACCGTCTTGCCGGAAAAACCGAAGGCGCGGATCAGGCCCTGCTGCTTGAGTTGCGCCAGGGCGGGGTAGACCTCGGCGTTCAATACGTCGAGATCATGACCATCGGAATGCACCAGCACCAGGTCGAGATAATCCGTCGCCAGGTGCTTTAACGAGCGCTCTACCGAGCGGCGGGTATGTGCAGCGCTGAAGTCGAAATGCGATTGCCCCTGCTCGAATTCCTCGCCGACCTTGCTGCAGATAATCCATTCCTGACGGCGACCAGCCAGGAGTGAGCCCAGCCGCTCTTCACTCGTGCCGTAAGCCGGTGCGGTATCGATCAGGTTAATGCCAAGGTCCTGCGCCAGTGCGAGTAGCTCGAGAGCCTGCTTGTCATCCGGCAATTCGAACTGCTGTGGATATTTAACGCCCTGGTTGCGCCCCAGTTTGACCGTACCCAGCCCTAACGGCGAAACGCTCAGACCGGTATTGCCCAATGGCCGGTGGTGGGCATGCAAGGTGCTCATTGGAAGCAGATATCCCAGACCGGTACAGCAACCTTTGGACGTGGCAAGCCGCTGTAATCATCTGTTAAGGCAGGCTTGATACCCTGTTGTTGCAGTGCGGCGATGGCCTGGTCGCTCAGGTCCGGAGCCAATGCCAGCTTGGTGGGCCAGGTGACCAGCACATTCTGAACGGCTTGCAGATAGGCGGTATCGGGCCTGGCTGCGCCGCTTTGAGCGGGTTCAGCGCGGTTGACCGGCAGTGTGGTCCAGTGACAGTCGCGCAGATCTATCCACGGCAGCAGCTCGGCAAGTTCCTGCTGCGCGCGGCGGACCAGCGCATCCGGTGCGAGATTCACGCCCTGTTCAGCCAGCTCACCGCCCAGGTACCAGCACCACTGACCATCGGCGCAGGGGTGGGTAGTGACCGTCATGCGAGGCTTGGGGCTGCTCCCCAAACAGTGGGCGTAGAGCGGCGGTAAATGGGCGCCCTTGACCAGCACCATCTGCAAGGGCCTGCGCTGCATTGCGGGTTGGGAAACGCCCCAGTCCTGCAACAGCCCCTCATTACCTTCGCCGGCGGTGAGAATGTAACGCTGCGCCTTGATCTTGCGCCCGTTGACGCGAATGCTGTCCACGCTGCCATCTTCGCGGCGCTCGACATGCGGCGCGCTGTCTGCCACGAGGCTATCCCCGGCCAATTCGCTCAGGCGCCTGACTACATCGGGGACGTCCATGACCAACTCTGCCAAACGGTAGACCTTGCCCTTGAATGCCGGGTTGGCAAATACCGCAGGCAGGTCATTGCCCTTGACCGCATCTACCCGGCCGCGCAGGGCCTTGCTGGCGAAAAAGCCGGCCAGGTTGCTGATCAGGCTGCCGGGTGACCACAGGTAATGGTGCTCCGACAGCAGACGCACGCCACGCAGGTCCAGCTCACCATCACCCTTAAGGCAGGCCCGCCAGCGGCCGGGCATGGCGGAAATGGCCTCGGCGGCCTGCGTCAGCTTGCCGTGCAGTGCGTACTTGGTACCGCCGTGGATGATCCCCTGGGATTTACCACTCTGGCCCCCACCCAGTGCGCCGCGTTCGATCAGCAGAGTGCTGTAACCCATGCTGCGCAGGCGCGCGTTGAGCCATAGGCCGGCGATGCCGCCACCAAGGATGCAGATATCGGTTTCCAGGGTTGTACTCATATGCTCCGCGCTTTTGCTTGAAGGAGCCCTAGTATAGACACTGCCAGCCCCTGCGGTCACATCTGCTACTATGAGTCGCACCCTGAAGGGGGTCCCCTTGTCAGCTTCTTGAGGCGCTATCATGTCCCACACGTTTTACAGTCTCATCTTTATCCTGTGCATGCCGCTGGTGTTGCTGCGTCTGTTATACCGTGCTCGCAAGGCGCCAGCTTATGCTCGGCGCTGGCATGAACGTTTTGCCGTGGGCGGCGATCTGCGCTCGGGGGGTATCTGGATTCATGCGGTATCGGTGGGCGAGGCGATTGCGGCTGCGCCGCTGGTGCGGCAATTGATGCAACGCTACCCAGACTTGCCCGTGACGATCAGTTGCATGACGCCGACCGGTTCCGAGCAGATCCGCAAGCTGTTTGGTGCTGAGGTCGGCCATGCCTATCTCCCCTATGACTTGCCCTGGCTGCAACGCCGCTTTATCAAACGACTAAAGCCCCGCATCGGCATCATCATGGAGACCGAGCTGTGGCCGAACATGGTACGCGAGGCCAAAGCGGCAGGAGTGCCTCTGGTACTGGCCAATGCTCGCCTGTCAGAGCGTTCTGCCCGAGGTTACCGCCGCATCAGTTGGCTAGTGGAGCCAATGTTTGCCTCCCTGGACTGGGTCGCGGTACAAACCCAGGCCGAGGCGCTGCGCTTTGAACGGCTTGGGGTGAAGAAGGCCTCCATGCAGATTACCGGCAGTATCAAATTTGATCTGCATCCTGATCCGCAAATCCAGGAACAGGCCGTGCAGCTGCGTGCCAGTTGGGGCGATCGCCCGGTCTGGATCGCGGCGAGCACCCACGCTGGAGAGGATGAGCAGGTGCTTGCGGCCCACCAACAGGTGCTGGCATCCCAGCCTGAGGCGTTATTGGTCCTCGTGCCACGGCACCCCGAGCGCTTTGATGAAGTGGCCGAGCTAATCGAGAAAGCCGGAATGCCGTTGGTACGCCGCAGCAGCGGAAATAGCCCGACGCAAACCGATCAGGTGTTCCTCGGCGACAGCATGGGCGAGCTGATGATGTTCTATGGCTGCGCAGATGTGGCCTTTGTTGGTGGCTCTCTGGTCGCCACGGGTGGGCATAACTATCTGGAGCCTGCGGCCTTGGGTTTGCCGATCATTTCCGGGCCGCACCGCTATAACTTTGCCGAAATCAGTCAACTGCTTGAAGGCGCAGGGGCTCTGCGCCAGGTCCGCGATGTCAAGACGTTAGCCACTGCGGTAGTCAAATGGCTGGACCAGCCCGGTGAGGCGCGCCGTGCCGGTGCTGCTGGCAAGACCGTGGTGCAGGATAATCAGGGTGCTTTGGAAAGGCTCCTGCATGGAATTGCAACCCAGCTCAAGTAGCGGATGCATAGACAAACAAAAGCCGGGCATTGCCCGGCTTTTGTTTGTCTGTCTTGCTGGATTTCTCTGTTTAGAACGAGCTGCGCATACGTGGCTGCTCTTCTTCGGAAGAGGACTGACGCCCCAGCGACATGCGCTCGGCCTCTTCTTCAGTAAACGGCGGGATGAAGTCACGATCCGGGTCGTAGTCCGGGTTCAGCCAGCGTGACAGATCAACCAGGTCTTCCGGGCTGAGTGTGCCGGCGGACTGCTTCAGGCTGAGGTTGTCGATGATGTAGTTGTAGCGCACGGTGTTGTAGTCGCGTACGGCGCTGAACAGGTTGCGCTGGGCTTCCAGTACATCGACCACATTACGTGTACCAACTTCGTACCCCGTCTGAGTTGCATCCAGGGCTGCCTTGCCAGAGATAATGGCCTGGCGCCGGGCTTCGACTTCTTCAACGCTGGAGGTCACGGTGCGATACAGGTTGCGAGTGCTTTCCACGACGCGGCGCAATTGTGCCTCGCTGTTATGCTCGGCCTGCGTCAGCCGGTAGCCTGACTCACGCACGCCGGAACTGGTCGCGCCGCCAGTGAACAAGGGCATGGTCAGTTCTACGCCGAAGCTGGTCAGTTCGGTATCATTACCGCGCGGGTAGGCACCGCCAGCTCCGCCTGCAGCCTGATTACCGAATTCGGCGCCGCCACCACTGTTGTTATAGCGCACGAAGGCGTCGACCGACGGCGCGTAAGCCGAGCGGCTGCTGCGCAAGGTCTCTGACGCGCTGGTGATGGCAAAGCGAGTGGCTTGCAGGTTCAGGTTTTGTGCTGCGGCGGTGGTCACCCATTGCTGCAGATCGTTGGGTGTGGGCGGCAGGATAGGCAGATCATGGCTCATGCCCATCAGGTCGTCATAGTCGCGGTTGGTCAGGCGGGTCAACGCCTGATAGCTGACGTCGAGGTTGGTCTGTGCGGTCAGACGTGCGGCGCGTGAGCTGTCATAACCCGCCAGTGCCTCAAGTACATCGGTACGTGCCGACAGGCCGACATCAAACCGCTCACGGGCCTGGTCACGCTGGCGCTCAAAGGCTTCTTCCTCGGCGCGGGCGCTGGCCAGATTGTCCGATGCGCGCAGCACATTGAAATAGGCTTCGGCCACTTCCAGAATCAGATTCTGCTGGGTAGCGGAAAACTCAACCTGCGCTTGAGCGCTCAGGGATTTGGCCGCTTGGTAGTTGAACCAGCGGTCGGCCCGGAATAGCGGTTGGGTCAGGCTTGCCTGGTAGTAGTCGGTGGTGTAGGAGTCACTGCCCGCACCCTCGACATCAATTCGCTTGCGGGCAACGCCGGCGCCAACACCTACGTTGGGCAGTAACAGCGCACGGGTCTGCGGCAGTACCTCCTGACGGGCCAGGGCATCGGCTTGCGCTGCTGCCAGGTCGGCGCTGTTGGCCAGTGCTTCCTGATAGACGGTGAGCAGATCGGTCTTGGCCATGGCCTGACCGGACAGGCCAGCCAGCAGAACAGCAACAAACAGGGGGCGCAGCATGCAGTAATCCTTCGCATGAATGGAATAATCAGCCAAGGCTAAGGACAAGCAAGCTGGCGGTCAAGCAATGCTTGGGGCGTGCATGGGAACAAAGTGTTTCATTGGGCTGTCGCGAGCAGAGTGCGGGCTTGCAGCGCCGCTTTCGGGTCATTAAACTGGCGCTTCATCTTGACGGGGTGCCTGCGGCGTTGTTGCCGGGGCTGAGATAATACCCGTTGAACCTGAACCGGTTAGTACCGGCGTAGGAATCGAGATAAGCACTCGCTGAAGTCCAGCTCGTGGTCAGTGTGGTACGCCGTTTCGGTTCCCTGCGAACTTACCCGCAGTGGAGCAACAATCATGAATAGCCGTTTACCCGATAGCGCAATTGCCTCTTCAGGCGCCGATAGCGCCGCTACCCAACCCTTTCCCGGTTCTCGCAAGATCTACGTGACAGGCTCACGGCCGGATATTCGCGTGCCTATGCGTGAGATCAGCCTCGGCGATACGCCCACCGACATGGGTGGCGAACAGAATGCGCCGGTCCTGGTTTACGACACCTCTGGGCCCTATTCCGACCCTGAGGCAAATATTGATCTGCGGGCCGGGCTGGCGGATGTGCGCGGGGCCTGGATCGACGAGCGCGCGGATACCGAGAAACTCCCTGGGCTCAGCTCCGAGTTTGGTAGCGCGCGTCTGGCGGATGCGGCGCTCGATCATATGCGCTTTGCCCATGTGCGTAATCCACGCCGGGCCCTGCCTGGGCGCAATGTCAGCCAGATGCATTACGCGCGCCAGGGCATCATTACGCCCGAGATGGAATTCATCGCCATCCGCGAGAACATGAAGCTGCAGGCGGCGCGTGAAGCTGGGTTACTTGAGGCTCAGCATGCGGGTCACAGTTTTGGTGCGAGCATTCCGAAAGAGATTACGGCCGAGTTCGTCCGTGATGAAGTGGCGCGTGGCCGGGCCATCATTCCGGCCAACATCAATCACCCGGAGCTGGAGCCGATGATCATCGGCCGCAACTTCCTGGTGAAGATCAACGGCAATATCGGCAACTCGGCCCTGGGCTCTTCCATAGAGGAAGAGGTCGAGAAAATGACCTGGGGCATTCGCTGGGGCTCGGACACGGTGATGGACCTGTCCACCGGCAAGAACATCCATGAAACCCGGGAATGGATCATCCGCAACTCGCCGGTGCCGATTGGCACCGTGCCTATTTACCAAGCGTTGGAAAAGGTCGATGGCGTCGCGGAAAATCTGACCTGGGAGATCTTCCGTGACACGCTGATTGAGCAGGCTGAACAGGGTGTGGACTATTTCACCATCCATGCCGGTGTGCTGCTGCGCTATGTGCCGATGACCGCCAAGCGCGTAACCGGCATCGTTTCCCGCGGCGGTTCGATCATGGCCAAATGGTGTCTCGCGCATCACCAGGAGAACTTCCTCTATACGCATTTCGAAGATATCTGCGAGATCATGAAGGCCTACGATGTGTCCTTCTCGCTGGGCGACGGCCTGCGCCCGGGCTCTATTGCCGATGCCAACGACGAAGCCCAGTTTGGCGAGCTGGAAACCCTCGGCGAGCTGACCAAGCTGGCCTGGAAGCACGATGTGCAATGCATGATCGAAGGCCCCGGGCATGTGCCGATGCAACTGATCAAGGAGAATATGGACAAGCAACTGGAATGCTGCGACGAGGCGCCTTTCTATACCCTGGGGCCGCTGACCACCGATATTGCCCCAGGTTACGATCACATTACCTCGGGTATTGGTGCGGCGATGATCGGCTGGTTTGGTTGCGCGATGCTCTGCTATGTCACACCCAAGGAGCATCTGGGGCTGCCGAATAGGGATGACGTCAAGACCGGCATCATTACCTACAAGATTGCTGCCCACGCGGCTGATCTGGCCAAGGGGCATCCTGGGGCGCAGATCCGCGATAATGCGCTGAGCAAGGCGCGGTTCGAGTTTCGCTGGCAGGATCAGTTCAACCTGGGCCTGGATCCGGATACGGCCCGAGCCTTCCACGATGAGACCCTGCCGAAGGAGTCGGCCAAGGTCGCGCACTTCTGCTCGATGTGCGGGCCGAAGTTCTGCTCGATGAAAATCACCCAGGAAGTCCGTGATTATGCCGCTGCGCAGCGCATCGATGCCGTCGATGTGGCGGTGGAGGAGGGCATGCAGGCCAAGTCCCGGGAGTTTCGTTCCACCGGCTCGCAGTTGTATCAGAAGGTCTGAATGCCCTCCTGTCAGCTTGCGTAGACCCCGAAAGGTGTGCGAGTTTAAGTGCTGGATCCATTCGGGATCCAGCGACTTGAATACCTTTGGGGGCCGCACGATTTGAGTAATTTCACCCGCCGCGACGTTGAGATCATCCACCGGGAGCCTGGATTTCAGGGCTTTTACCGGCTGGATGTGCTGACGCTACGGCATCGCCTGTTCAATGGCGGCTGGGGCCCCGAGTTACGGCGTGAGCTGTTCGTACGCCATGATGCGGTCTGCGTATTGCCCTATGACCCTTGGGAAGACAAGGTCGTGCTCATTGAGCAGATGCGTATTGGTGCGCTGGATAAAAGCGAGAGGCCCTGGCTATTGGAGTTGATTGCCGGGTTGATCGACAAGGATGAACTGCCTGAAGAGGTGGCCCATCGCGAGGCGCAGGAAGAGGCTGGTCTGACGCTCAGGCAGCTGCTGCCGATCACCCGCTATTTTCCCTCGCCGGGTGGCAGTGACGAGCGGGTTCATCTCTACTGCGCGTTGGTCGATAGCCGCGGCGCTGGTGGTATTCATGGCCTGGAGGAAGAGGGCGAGGATATTCGCGTGACGTGTTGGGCTCGGGCTGACGCCATTGAGGCCATGCAGCAGGGCTTGATCGATAATGCGGCCAGCATTATTGCCCTGCAATGGTTGGCGATGAACGCCGAATCTCTGCAAGCACAGGCAGGGGATCAGCCATGATGGCCCGTCGCAAACCGCGCTACCGGGTTGATCTGATCAGCCTGCAGGCGGTATGCGAAACCAATTACTGGCGGCTGCTGAAATTGATGCCGGGTATGCATGAACACAGCGAACACCGCTTGCACGTCGACGCGCAGGATGGCCAGCACCAGATTCTGCAGATGAAGGTGTTGGAGCGGTGTCGCTACACGTCCACGTTGCAGCTTATCCACCAGCGTGAGCACGAATGGCTGGCGCCGCCGAGCATGGAAGTGCGGCTCTATCATGATGCCGGTATGGCCGAGGTCGTGGCGGCCTACAATCGTCGTCGGTTTCGCGGGGTCTACCCTTATCCGAACGAGCAAATGCTCCAGCCGGATGAAAAATTCCAGCTCAATCAGTTCCTTGGCGAATGGCTGGGCTATTGCCAGCAGTATGGCCAGAGTGCGCATCCTGTTATTATCCAGCGCTGACTTGGCCGTGCAGAACTTCGGCGTGCGCCAGCTGTGATGCAGTCGCTGGAATCTCTGTTGTCCAGTTGCCATTATAGACCCCAGCAATAGTGACCAGGAGCAGGTGATCAATGCTATCACCGGTAACAACTCAAACGGATCATGTCTGTGTCGTGCAACTGACCGATAGCCATCTGTACGCAGATGCTGGCGCCAATTTGCTAGGCCTGGATACTTTTGAAAGCCTGCAGGCGGTAATTGATCTGGTGCTCGCTGAACTGCCAGCCATCGACCTGGTGCTGGCCACTGGTGATATCACTCAGGACGGCAGCGCGGGTGGTTACCAACGCTTTGCCGGCGCCATGGGCCGGCTGCCGGCCCCCAGTCATTGGATCGCCGGCAATCATGATGACGCCGAGTTGATGAAACAGGTCGGCCAGGCCTCGGGACTGAACCGCGAATGGGTGGATGCCGGGAACTGGCGGATTGTACTGCTTAACTCGAATATTCCTGGCGCCGTGGCCGGGCATCTCTCTGCCAGCGAGCTGGCGCTGCTGGACCGGGCACTGGCGGGCGCCGACGAACGTTTTGTCATGGTCTGTCTGCACCACCATCCGGTCTCGATAGGTTGCGGCTGGATGGAGCCCTTGGGGCTATTGAACGCGGCGGAGCTGCTGACCCGGCTTGAGGCTGATGCGCGGGTCAGAGTCATACTCTGGGGCCATATTCACCAGCATTTTGATCAGCAGCGCGGTGGCTTGCGCTTGCTGGCCTCGCCCTCGACCTGCATCCAGTTTGCGCCCGCCAGCGAGGATTTTGCCACCGACAATCAGGCCCCGGGCTACCGTTGGTTGCGGCTGTATGACGATGGTCGTGTTGAAACCGCCATTTCCCGATTGGCTGACGGCAGCTTCCAGCCGGATCCCGGCGCGACGGGTTACTGAGCGCGCTGGACCGGGTGTCTGTCGGCATTGGCGTAGCCAGGTCAAGGCAGATACTATTCGGCGTTGCCGTTGATGAATATTCGCCAGCCATGCGGCTGGCCGCTGCTGTAAGCTAGGAACGAATCACCCTTCTGCACCCCGGAATCAAGGAAAACCAGACAAGCTTATGTCCCAATCGACTTACAACGCCGATGCACTGGAAGTTCTCAGTGGTCTGGATCCGGTGCGTCGCCGCCCGGGCATGTACACCGACACCACCCGTCCTAACCACCTGGCCCAGGAAGTCATCGACAACAGTGTGGATGAAGCCTTGGCTGGGCATGCGCGCTGCATCTCGGTGATCCTGCATCAGGACAACGCGCTGGAAGTCTCAGATGACGGCCGTGGTATGCCGGTCGATATGCATGCGGAAGAGGGTGTATCAGGCGTTGAGTTGATCTTCACCCGGCTGCACGCTGGGGGTAAATTCTCCAGCAAGAACTATATGTTTTCGGGTGGTTTGCACGGGGTGGGTATTTCCGTGGTCAACGCGCTGTCGCTGCGGGTCAACGTGCGCGTGCGCCGGGATGGTCAGGAATACGCGATGGCCTTCGAGCACGGCGAGAAGGTCAGCGAGCTGGAAGTGGTCGGCACTGTCGGCAAGCGCAATACCGGCACCACGGTCACCTTCTGGCCGGATGCCAGTTATTTCGATTCGCCCAAATTCAGCATCAGCCGGCTCAAGCATTTGCTCAAGGCCAAAGCGGTACTCTGCCCGGGTCTCAAGGTCGAGTTTGATGATCGTCAGTCCGGCGAGCAGCACACCTGGCTGTATGAGGACGGGCTGCGCGATTACCTGATGGATGCCTGCGCCGAGTGGCCCAAGCTGCCGGAAGAGCCCTTCACCGGGGCGCTGAAGGCGCGGCAGGAAACGGTCGACTGGGCCGTGCTGTGGCTGCCGGAGGGCGGCGAACTGATTCAGGAAAGCTACGTTAACCTGATCCCCACCGCCCAGGGCGGCACGCACGTGAACGGCTTGCGGGCCGGTCTTCTTGAGGCTATTCGGGAGTTCTGCGAGTTTCGCAATCTGCTGCCGCGCGGTGTCAAGCTGGCGCCAGAGGACGTCTGGGAGCGGGTAAGTTATGTGCTCTCGCTGAAAATGGCCGAAGCGCAATTTTCCGGGCAGACCAAGGAACGGCTATCGTCCCGCGAGTCCGCCGCCTTCGTTTCTGGTGTGGTCAAAGATGCCTTCAGCCTGTGGCTGAATCAGCATGCTGACATCGGGCTGCAGATTGCCGAGTTGGCGATCAACCATGCGGGCCGGCGCCTCAAGGCGGGCAAGAAGATTGAACGCAAGCGCATTACTCAGGGGCCTGCACTACCGGGCAAACTGGCCGACTGCGCTGGCCAGGATAGCCGCCGCTCCGAGTTGTTTCTGGTCGAGGGTGATTCTGCCGGTGGCAGTGCCAAGCAGGCTCGCGACAAGGAATTCCAGGCGGTCATGCCGCTGCGCGGCAAGATCCTCAATACCTGGGAAGTGGATTCCGGTGAAGTGCTGGGCTCTCAGGAAGTTCACGACATAGCCGTGGCGATTGGTGTTGACCCCGGCTCGCCGGATCTGCAGCAGTTGCGCTACGGCAAGATCTGCATTCTGGCCGACGCCGATTCCGATGGGCTGCATATTGCCACGCTGCTGTGTGCGCTCTTTGTAAAACATTTTCAGCCACTGGTCGCCGCTGGCCATGTATTTGTCGCCATGCCGCCGTTGTATCGCATTGACGTCGGCAAGGAGCTGTTCTACGCCCTGGATGATGCGGAAAAGCAGGGCATCCTTGATCGCATCGAAGCCGAAGGCAAGCGTGGCAAGATTCAGGTCACGCGCTTCAAGGGTCTGGGCGAGATGAACCCGCTCCAACTGCGTGAAACCACCATGGCCCCCGACACCCGGCGTCTAGTGCAACTGACCATCGACGACATGCCAGGCACTGAAGCCTTGATGGATATGTTGTTGGCCAAGAAGCGCGCTCCGGATCGCAAGGCCTGGTTGGAGAGCAAGGGTGATCTGGCCGAGGTGCTGCTCTGATAGCCAATCTGCCGTACTCTCGGGAGGCGTCTGCATGAGCGAATCATCCCCCACTCGCCGCATCGGCAAGGTGATGATGATTCTGGCCTGGGTGGCTGGATTATTCTTGGCTGTGCAATGGTTTGCCGGAGTTGAGGAGCGCAAGCGCAACCCCAATCAGATGCCAGCCTCCATGCTCGATGGTGATGCCGTGGAGGTGCGGTTGCTGGCTAATCGGCAGGGGCACTACCTGCTCAATGGTCAGATCAACGGCCAGGAGGTGACCTTCCTGCTGGATACCGGCGCTACCTTTGTTGCCATTCCCGCGTCAGTGGCGCAGCGGCTGCAGTTGCCGCAGGGCCGCCGCTTTCAGGTCAATACTGCCAACGGCACGGCAGACAGCTTCGCGACCACGATTGACCGGCTGCAACTCGGTGATATTCATCTGCGCGATATCAGCGCCGGGATCGTGCCGGGGATGGGCGGTAACGATATTTTGCTGGGCATGAGTGCCTTGCAGCAATTGGAATTCAGTCAGCAGGGTGGTGAGCTGATTTTACGGCAGTATCCGTGACCCACATTCCTGACCGAACACGACATTGAGGAAGAGTATGAGCGACAGTCTGGATCTGAGTATGGATGGGGTAGAGCGCCGAGCGCTGTCATCCTTTACCGAGGAAGCCTACCTCAACTACTCCATGTACGTGATCATGGACAGGGCATTGCCGCACATTGGTGATGGCCTGAAGCCGGTGCAGCGCCGGATCATTTTCGCGATGAGTGAGCTGGGCCTGTCAGCCACGTCCAAACACAAGAAGTCAGCCAGAACCATCGGTGACGTGCTGGGCAAATATCATCCGCATGGTGACTCGGCCTGTTATGAAGCCATGGTGTTGATGGCGCAGCCATTCTCGTACCGCTATCCACTGGTCGATGGGCAGGGCAACTGGGGCGCGCCGGACGATCCCAAATCATTCGCCGCGATGCGCTATACCGAAGCCCGCCTGGCCCGCTACAGCGAAGTACTGTTGACCGAGGTCGGCCAGGGCACGATTGACTGGCAGCCGAACTTTGATGGCACCCTGGATGAACCCATGGTGTTGCCAGCGCGCCTGCCGAACCTGCTGCTCAATGGCACCACCGGCATCGCGGTCGGTATGGCAACCGATATCCCACCGCATAACCTGCGTGAAGTGGCGGCCGCTTGTGTGCGCCTGCTGGATGACCCGGGCGCCGGCCTGGATGAGCTGATGGAGCACATCCAGGGCCCGGATTACCCCACAGAAGCAGAAATCATTACGCCGCGCAGCGAGCTGCTCAAGCTGTATGCCACCGGCAAGGGCTCGGTGCGCGCCCGCGCGGTATGGGTTCGCGAAGAGGGTGACATCGTCGTCACCGCCTTGCCACATCAGGTCTCTGGTTCCAAGGTACTGGAGCAGATCGCTGCTCAGATGCAGGCGAAGAAGTTGCCGATGGTTGCCGACCTGCGCGATGAGTCGGACCACGAGAACCCGACGCGCATTGTCATTGTGCCGCGCTCCAATCGGGTTGATCCTGAAGAGCTGATGCAGCACCTGTTTGCCACCACCGAGCTGGAGCATAGCTACCGGGTCAACATGAACGTGATCGGCACCGATGGCCGGCCCTCGGTGAAGGATCTGCGCGGTCTGATCGGTGAGTGGCTGGGTTTCCGTATCTCGACTGTGCGGCGCCGCTTGCAATTCCGTCTGGACAAGGTGCTGGCGCGTCTGCACCTGTTGGAAGGTTTGCAGATTGCCTGGCTGAATCTGGATGAAGTGATCCATATCATCCGGACCGAGGAGCACCCGCGGGCCGAGTTGATGTCCCGCTTTGGCCTGAGCGAGCTGCAGGCGGACTATATTCTTGATACGCGCCTGCGTCAGTTGGCACGTATTGAAGAGATGAAGATTCGCGCCGAGCAGGATTTGCTCGAAGAGGAGCGCGACAAGCTTCAAGCCGTGCTGGGTAGTGAGAAACTGCTGCGCAATCTGGTTCGCGACGAGCTGATTGCCGATGCGCAAACCTATGGTGATGACCGGCGCTCGCCGCTGGTCGAGCGTAGCGAAGCGCGCGCCCTGTCCGAAACCGAGCTGCTGCCCTCCGAGCCAGTCACCGTGGTGCTGTCGGAGAAGGGCTGGATTCGCTGTGCCAAGGGGCATGATGTCGATGGCCGAGCATTGGCGTACCGGGCCGGGGATGGCTTCCAGGGGCAGGCCAGTGGCCGCTCCAATCAGCAGGCGGTGGTGATCGATTCAACCGGACGCAGCTATTCGCTGCTGACGCATACCTTGCCCTCGGCACGTGGCCAGGGCGAACCCTTGACCGGGCGGCTCAGCCCGCCGCCCGGTGCTGGCTTTGAAACCATCCTGATGCCCGATGAGCAAGCCTTGTATCTGCTGGCTTCGGACGCAGGTTATGGTTTTGTGGTGCAAGGCGCCGATATGCTGGCCAAGAACAAGAACGGCAAGGCGCTGCTCAGTCTGCCTGAGGGCAGCAAGGTTATCTCGCCGCTGCTGGTAGGCGATTTGAAGACTGACCTGGTGGTGGCGATTTCCAACGAAGGTCGCTTGCTGGTGTTCCCGTTGGCTGATCTGCCTCAGTTAGCCAAGGGCAAGGGCAACAAGATACTGTCGTTGCCCTCTGCACGGGTGCGGTCGCGGGAAGAATTCCTGCTGGGCCTGGCACTGCTATCGGCTCAAGCGAATCTGGTACTGACAGCCGGCAAGCGAACGCTGACCCTCAAGCCAGCGGATCTGGAACACTATCGTGGGGATCGTGGCCGGCGCGGCAACAAGCTGCCGCGCGGCTTCCAGAAGGTCGATGTGATCAGTGTCGAGGCTGGGCGCGCCCCGGCTCTCAGCTCTGACGCTGCTGATAAAAGTGATTAAGCTGCTGTTCAAGCATCGCCTGGTAGGGATCCTGTAGCCGCTCGATGCAGTAGATCCCTGGCTGGCTGGCCAGGCGCCGGACTACGGCGCGCTGGCGCATGGCATCGCAGTTGGCCAGGCTGGAGTCAAGCAACAACAGGTTGCGGCTGTACTGCACCTGTTCAATCAGCGTCTGGCACGCTGGTTGCGCTGCCAGATCCTGCTCGGGGACGTCACTCAGGCAAGGTGAGTGGCACAGGGCCAGATGCAGGTGCAGGGTAATACCGGTATCGGCAATTTCAACTTGCAGATCATGACCCAGTACGCGCAATAATTCGCCGCAGCACAGGGCATGGGTCAGCTCGTCCTGACGACATTCTTTAGCGTTGAAGACCACCAGGCTGGTGCCGTCGTGCAGGGTCTGGATGTGCCCGTTATACAGTTTGCAAGCGCGGTCCAGCTGTTCCCGGTAGCGGCCCAGTAGCGCCATGAGTCTTGGCCGCGGCAAGCGGCGCAGGGCTTCCTGGTTACCCAGGCGAATCGCCAGCACGGTGGTTTCCAGGGGCGCTGGCGGCGTCGGTGGTGAATCCGCTTCAGTCTCTGCATCACCGCTGGAGGCTTCCAGCTGTGCTGCGTCGACAACTTTCTGGGTTGCAGTGATAGTGGCGGCCGGCGCGTTAACGTGTTCATCCTCAGCAGCCTTTGGGGCTTCTAAGGGGGCGCTATTGTCAGCGAGCTCAGTCGTATCGTGCGTCTCAGCCGTCAACAGATGGGCGCCAAGTGACTCTGGCAGTGCAGCATCTGGCTCTGCGGCCGGTGAGGCGCCATTAGTTATCTCGACGGTTTCTTCATCCTCGATCGGGCCGGCAAGGACCGTATCAATGGCGTCGATGTCGGCAAGGTCCAGGCTTGTGCTGTCTTCTGTGTCGGCTTCAGGGGGCTCGATGTTTGCATTGGGATCTTGGTAACGAGTTCCCATCTGGCGCGCCAGCTCGCCCAGTTCGTCCCGCCTGTCCTGCCCGGGCGCAGGCGACTCAGCCTGCCATTCGCCGAGTTGCTGTAGTGCCTTGCGCATATTCCCGGCCATTCGCCAGGCAAGAAAACCTGCGATCAAGGCAAGCAGCAGTGCGGCCCATGCCAGTTGGCGCATAAGGCTGTTCACAGGCGCCATGAACGGCTCTGCTGCCAGGCTGAGTTGCACCTGGCCTGCCAGGGTATCCTGCAGATAAACGGCTGCATTGAACTGTCCCTGGCCTGGTGCCGTGCGCAGGCCGCTGACGCGGTCACCGGCCTCGGCGATCATGCGCTTTTCCAGGGTAAATACCCGGGTGTGCGCCACCAATGGATTTTGTCGCCATTGGGCCAGCAGAATGTTCAGGCTCAATTGGTCGTCAGCGGCGAGCGGTTCAGCGACGGAGGCGGCAATCTGTTTCACCAGCGCCTCCCCCACGGCGTTTGCTTGGCGAGCTGTGCTTTGTTGCAACTCGGTAAAGGCCAGCACCCCCATCCACAGCATCAACAGCGCCAGTGGCAACATCGCCAGCATGAGCAGTTTGCCTGTCAACTTCACGCTGTGTTGGCACCAGGCAGCATAGCTGCGCAGAAACAGATTTTCGGAGGGGGGTGGTGTCGGGTTCAAGTGGAGACTCAGTCAGTATGAAAGGGCTTGATCAAGCTTGGAGTTGGATATTCTGTGTGCAGTATAGCCATTCCGTCCTGAGGGCAAAAGGCTGCATCTGTGAGCGAGTGGACATTTGCAGGTAGAATAGACGGCCACGCGCATAGACACCTCTAGATTGGAGTGCCCCCTTGAAGGAAATCGTCCTGATCAACATTACCGGCCCGGATCGGCCCGGTTTGACAGCGGCCATTACTGGGATCCTCGCCCGGGCCGAAGTGAATATTCTGGATATCGGCCAGGCGGTTATCCACGATACCCTGTCGTTCGGCATTCTGGTCGAGATGGCCGGGCAGGATGGTATGGCGGATGTACTCAAGGATGTGCTGTTTCGAGGCTATGAGCTGGATCAGCAGGTGCGCTTTACGCCGGTCAGCGCGGACGAATACAGCCGCTGGGTAACCGGGCAGGGCAAGCCGCGGCATATCGTTACACTGTTGGCGCGCCGGGTGACTGCCGAGCATATCGCGCAGGTCAGTGAAATAACCGCGCGTTATGGGTTGAATATCGACCATATTGATCGGCTGTCTGGCCGCATCCCTGAAGGCTTGCCGGCTGATCAGGGCAAGGGCTGTATCGAGTTTTCCGTGCGTGGCGAGCCCGCGGATCCGGCCAAGTTGCGGGCAGAATTTCTGACCATTGCCCAGCAATTGAACGTCGATATCGCTTTTCAGCAGGACAGCATCTTCCGCCGCAATCGCCGCTTGGTGGTATTCGATATGGATTCCACTCTGATCGACGCCGAGGTGATCGACGAACTGGCCAAAGCGGCCGGGGTCGGCGAGCAGGTGTCGGCGATCACCGAGCGTGCCATGCGGGGCGAGCTGGATTTCCAGGCGAGCTTCCGTGAGCGGATGGCATTGCTCAAGGGGTTGCCGGTCTCGGTGCTGGAGGAGATCGGCGCGTCGCTGCGCTTGACCGAGGGGGCCGAGACCCTGATCAGTCAGTTACGCCGGCTGGGTTACAAAACCGCTATCCTTTCGGGCGGATTCAGTTACTTTGCCGACCAGCTGCAGCAGCGCCTGGGCATTGATTATGTGTATGCCAATGCCCTGCCGGTGAAGGACGGTCTGGTTACTGGCGAAGTACAGGAACCAATCGTGGACGGTCAGCGTAAGGCGGACCTGCTGCGTGAGCTGGCCGAACGCGAGGGTATCAGTCTGGAGCAGACGATTGCGGTAGGTGATGGCGCGAATGATCTGCCGATGCTGTCGATTGCCGGTCTGGGCGTCGCATTCCGGGCTAAACCGTTGGTCAAGCAATCAGCCAAGCAGGCGATATCAACCCTGGGCCTGGATGGCATTCTCTATCTGCTGGGCTTCCGCGATCGCGAGGGGTTCTAAAGGCCCCGGGATTGAGATCGGTGGCGGGGCTCTTGGCCCCGTCAGCCAGCCTGACTACTCCGCTGAGAAATCGTAGTTCATGCTGTCGCTGGGCGGTTGCAGGTAATGCCCCTGGATATAGTTCACGCCTGCCTGCCACAGCGTTGGCATCATGGTCGCGCTGTCTACATAGGGCACCAGCGTCAGCTTGCCCTGCGCATGCAGGGTGGTGACCATTTCCTTGAGCGTATTGACGCTTTCCGCATCTGACAGGTCCCGGCTGAATGAGCCGTCTATCTTGATGAAATCGACATGCAGGTGTTTCAGCGCCGCGTAGGGGTTCAATGCGCAGCCGAAATGGCTCAGCGACACTTTGCAGTGCAGGCTGTGCAGGGATTCGGTCAGCGATTTGGCCTGCTTCATATAGGTGTTGGCATCGGCATCGTTGAACTGGAAGATCAGGCTGTCCGGCGGCAGACGGCTCTCCTTGATCTGCCCTGCGACCCACTGGACCAACTCGGCATCCTGCAGGCTGGCACAGCTAAGGTTGAGCAAAAGCCTGGTATCAGCGCCCTTGACGCGGTGCGCAGCAAGAATACGGATGGCCTGACTGATCACCCAGCGATCTATCTCCACGGCCAGCCCGGCTTCTTGTGCTGCAGGCAGAAAATCCGCTGCGAGCACTTCTTCGCCCCGACTGTTGATCAAGCGCAGATAGGTTTCATAGTGCTCTGAACTGTCGCCCCTGAGGCTGATGACCGGCTGGAACAGTAGCCTGAAACCGTCGGTTTCCAGCGTGTGTTTTACCAGCGCAATCAGGTTGCCGCGATTGGCCTGGTGCGCCAGTTCCTCGAGCGGATTGAAAATTCTGATGGCGTTGCCGCCGGCCTGGCTGATCTGGTCAGCCAGGCGATGGGCGCGATCAATCGCCTCTTCAGCCTTTGGGCTTGTTTCGCTGATGGCGGAAATGCCCATGCTGACAGTTATTTGAACGGTACGCCCGTTCGCTTCAAACAGGGTGCCTTCGATCTTCTTGCGCAACTCATCGAGCATGCCGTTGACGGCCTCGGGCTCCTTGCCGGCCAGCAAGATACTGCAGGCGTCGTCACTGAAGCGCGCCAGTAGCGTGTCTTCGGGGAAGGTCTGGCGAAGCATCTGGGCCAGGTCGCTAAGAATCAGATCCGAGCCGCCGATTCCTACGTCGCTTTGTATACCGTTGAAATTGTCGATGCTCAGATAGATAAGGCTGCTGGCCTTGCCGGTGTGTACCGCCTGTTCACTGACCTGGCCAAGCTGTTCCTGGAAATAGGCGCGGTTGTACAGTCCAGTGACCAGATCCTGGCTGGCCATGACCTTGAGCTTTTCTTCAAATTCCGCACTGGCAGTCTCGACCCGAATCACTACCTGGGTACAGGGCTCGCCGTCGTAACTGGCCGGTGTGAAGGTCAGCATGATGGGGAATTCCTTCCCGTCGATATCCAGCCCGCTGCAGCGCATCTCATTCTTGTCGCCCTGATCGGCGTAGCTGCGCAAAAATGTCTTGAAGTTAGCCTGATCCTTGCTTGCTATCAGGCCGACCATGGGCTCGGCAGCCAGGTCGTCGGCGTCCTCATAGCCAAAGAGTCTTATATAGGAACGGTTAGCGTAAATATGCATGCCGTCATGGACGTAGGCGATGGCGTCCACGGAGCTGTCGAGTAATAGCTGACAGCGTTTTTCCGCTTCACGCAGACTTTGCTCGGCGATACGTAGCTGCCGGCGCGCTTCCAGGCTGGCCAATTCGCGCTTGACGACCATGGTCATCAGGGTGTCGGCGTTCAGTGGAATGACATCGCGGATGCCGGCGCGCAGAGCTTCCGTACGGGTTTGTTCGTCTGCAACGGGACTGAGTAGCACAAAGGGAATATCACGGGACTGCCGAGCGATCAGCCCGCAGGCTTCCATCGCACTCATAAAACTCGTCTGGCTAACCGCCAAACATAGATCCCAGGTCTGTTGGAGGCACTCATGGAGGTCCTCGACAGAGGTAATACGGTGGGCGCGAGTGGCATGGCCGGCATTGCGCAGCAGGCTGACGAGCCGCTCGGCGTCGTTCTGCGAATCTTCAAGAATCAGTAGGCGGATCGCGTTCGAGTCTGTGCCCATGGTTGTCCAGGTCTATGCGGCGGCCCCCGCATAGGGTCCACCTTGGATAAGAAAATACCGACCATCGAAAGGCCGCAGCATCGTTGCGCCGTCCTGAGAGTTGGCCGGATCAATCCCTAAAAACCTGAATTTACAGAGACTTCCAGAGTGAGTCAAAGTCATCATCACTACTGCTGGTCAAAGATGTGCTGCCCGTCTCGGATTTGCCTTGCTGGTCTTTCAGTGGCTCCAGGACCTTGTATTCGAATTGGCTGAAACTGCCTGTTGCAGCCACTCTATCAACCAGATGCGCCCGTACTTCGCGGTTGCCCTGAAGTATCAGTACCTTGCTGTTGACCTGGAAGGGCATGCGCGGTGTGATCAGGGTGGCAGGCCTGTCGATCGCCGTTACCTCAGGCAGGATAAGCCCGCGCAGATAGGTGCTGGGCTGTTCGGTCTTGCGCATCAGTTTGACTGCACAGGGCGTGCAATGCGGTGCTACGAGCTCGACGCCCATCTGGGTGCCGCCTCCACGAACTTGGCGAATCCAGCGGACCACTGCGAGACTCCAGTCTTGCTCGCTTTCCTCCTGAATACCAAGCAACTCCCCGGCTTGCAGCTGCTTAGGGACATCCTTGGGCCAGGTCAGGCAAAAACCGCCGGGGCTGTGATTGACGATGGGCAGGCTGTAAATCGGGAAGCTTTCCTCATCCTCTTCCAGGCTGGCATCGCCGGGCAGGCTATTGTAGTTGATCTGTTCAACGCTGCCTGGACTCCAGTCCAGGGATTTGGCTTCGCCATCAAAGGCGCCGTTCCAGCCGCCACTGTGTCTTTCGCGCTGCGCTGCATCGGAAAAAGGGTTGATGTCCTTCTCATCCGCATCGATAAAGCGGGTGAAGGGAATCTGCGAAATACGAAAGTGTGTGGCGCTCATGCCAATACTGAGCTTCAAAATGCCCCGGCCGGGCACACGATTGAAAGTGCGCTCGGCCAGATCGCCCCAGGATTGACTGACATGTTGCAACAGCTCGATGCCAAAACCTTCGGGGATTTTCAGGTTGCCACGGCTTTCACCGCCATTGAGCATATATTCCTTGATGCCCTCTACCAGACTCTGGGTGCTTAGCCCCAGGCTATCGGTCAGGTCTTCCTCGCGAATCAGCGAGCGGTAACGGGGTGGGCAGTCCATCGCGGGATTGATAATGAACAGCGCTCGCGGATCGGTCGGTTCAACCAGAACCGCCATGCTCGACCAGTCTTCCAGAGTGACAAACAGCCGGCCCATGGCGCTTTGGCGCATCTGGTTGGGCCGTGCCGAGCCCATCAGCAGCGCAATTACATAGCACTGCTCGATACTCAGGGGTTTGCCGCCCTGACTTTCATTATCCACTACCGGCTGCTGATGCAGTTTGCGCTTACGTGCCAGTTGATAGAGTTGATGCAGTTCCAGCCAAACGCCATCAGCTACCGGGCAGTAGAGCTGGAATGCTCGCAATAGTGGGCCACACAGGCTGCGCATGGCACGCTGTATTGCCAGGCTGACGAGAGCCGAGTGGTCACGCGACTTGATGCTGCGTTCCTGGGCAACGACGATCTTGTAGCCGTTGGCGAGGTGGTTCTGAAGTGACTGGGAGAGGTTGGCGACCTTGCGGGGCTTGTCTTCCAGAACAATGGATTGACCAAGGTAATACTTGGAAAGCGCGCTACAAACGTAGTGAACTTCAGGACGAATCCGCTCAAGGATGACCAGACGCTTGTCAGCAGGTATGTCGAGCTGATTGATCTCGATAAGCCCCTGGTATAGCTGGCGTGCAGTTTCGCCGATATTGGCCTTGGGCAGGTTTGCCAACCATTGGATGATCCCTTTCTCAGTGCCCTCGGCAAAGCTCAGCGATTTGAGCGTCTGTTGAGGTATCCGCAAATTCAGTTTTTGCGTTGCGCTATCCATAACAGTCTTATCCAAAACAAGCGGTTCAGGCCAAGTCCCGATGCGTTGAGAACGGGTTCTCCAGGACGCCATTGCGTCAACCAACACTCTAGCAGCAAAGTCGGTCATGTGCTAAGTGGAGCTGCGTGCCAGCCATGCCGGCAGCATTGGTCACATTGTAAAGATGATGCTATTCAAGCAGCTCCACTGGCAGTGGGACTTTACTGGTCTTGCCCGCTACTTCGCGCACCAGGCGAGGCACCAGGAAGCCTGGCAGGCGACTGAGCATCTGACCGACTAGCTGTTGAGCCCGCCGATCATCGACATGGAAGTGCTGAGCGCCCTTAACATGGTCAAGTACATGCAGATAATAGGGCAAAACGCCATGGTCGCCTAGTGTCTGGCTAAGGGCCAACTGCTGATCGAGTTGATCGTTCACACCCTTTAGAAGCACGGCCTGATTGAGCAGTGTGATTCCGGCGCGGCGTAATTGCACAATGGCTTTACCCAGATGGCCGTCGATCTCATTGGCGTGGTTGCAGTGCAACACCATGGTCACGGGCAAGCGGGTGCCACAAAGTGCATCTATCAGGCCACCGGTCACCCGCTGAGGAATGACGACAGGTAACCGGGTATGCACCCGCAGCCGCCGTATATGGGGGATGGCGGCGATTTCGCGGGTTAGCCAGGCCAGGCGCCGATCATTGGCGGCAAGTGGATCCCCACCGCTGTAAATGACTTCACTGAGGCTATCATCCTGACGGATGTAGTCCAGCGCCTGCTGCCACTGCTCGGTACTCAGGTTGTTATCCGCGTAAGGAAAGTGCCGGCGGAAACAGTAGCGGCAATTGATTGCGCAGCCGCCGCTGACAATTAAAAGCAAACGTCCATGGTATTTGTGAATGATGCCGGGGCGGGCATTGGTCTGTTGCTCGCCCAGAGGGTCGATTTCGTAACCCGGCTGCGCCAGCAACTCCTCGCCAATCGGCAGCACCTGGCGTAATAGCGGGTCATGGGCGTCGCCGGGCTGCATGCGCGCGAGGTAAGGCTCGGGCACGCGCAGCTTGAAATCGGCACTGGCAGCCAGGGCGGGACCCAGCAGTGCGGGGTCAAGATGCAGCCGCTCCAGCAGGATGCGAGGGTCGGTTATGCTGGAGGCCAGCAGACTTTGCCAGCTGTCGGACTCAACAGAGGCTAAAGATCCATGTATCATTGGCGTTTTCCGCGCTTGGGTGGCAGGGCATCCGTCGGACGTTATCGCTGACGTTCGGCTGTCGCTGGGGTTTTCCCCGGTCTGACGCTTCTGTTCAGCGCTTTATCGGATGTTCCGTTCAAACTGTCAGTGGGAAGTGTATGGCCAATTATTCTACCAATGAATTCAAGCCCGGTCTCAAGGTGATGCTCGATGGCGATCCTTGCTCGATCCTCGAAAACGAATACGTCAAACCTGGCAAAGGCCAGGCGTTCAACCGGGTCAAGGTTCGCAACCTTAAAACCGGCCGGGTCAACGAGCGTACCTTCAAATCGGGAGACAGCCTGGAAGGCGCCGATGTGATGGATCGCGAAATGGAATACCTCTACACCGATGGCGAGTTCTGGCACTTCATGGCCACTGACGGCTCCTTCGAGCAGGTTGCTGCTGACGAGAAAGCGGTCACTGAATCGATGAACTGGTTGAAAGAGCAGGTGATCTATCAGGTCACGCTGTTCAACGGTGCGCCTATTGCGGTCGGTGCGCCCAATTTTGTCGAGCTGGAAGTGGTCGAAACTGATCCGGGCGTACGTGGTGACACCTCCGGCGGCGGTACCAAGCCAGCCAAGCTGGTCACCGGTGCGGTGGTCAAAGTGCCATTGTTCATCAACGTGGGTGACGTGCTGAAAGTTGATACTCGCAGCGCCGAATACGTTGGCCGCGCCTGATTCCAGGGGCAGTCGAGCAAGTGTTGATCAACCGGGGCCTAGCCCCGGTTTTCTTTCTGCGGGGGAGAGTCTTGAATGCAGGATTGGCAGCCTTCTGCGTCGATTGACGCACTGCGCGCGCGCGCCGGGATAATCAATCAGGTCCGCCGGTTTTTTGCTGACCGCCATGTTCTCGAGGTGGATACACCCTGTTTATCCAGCGCGGCCGTCAGCGACCCACAACTACAGCCATTCAGCACTACCTACACGCCTGATGGTGGTCAGTTCGCGCAGCCGGTATATCTGCATACCTCGCCCGAATACCCGATGAAGCGCTTGTTGGCGGCTAAAAGCGGCTGCATATGGCAGCTGTGTAAAGTGTTTCGCAACGGGGAAACAGGTGGTCGCCACAATCCCGAGTTCAGCATGCTGGAGTGGTATCGAGTCGGCTTTGATCATCATCAATTGATGGATGAGGTCGACGCGTTGGTCACTCAGGTTCTTGGTTGTGCGGCCGCGCGGCGGGTGACCTATGCAAGCCTGTTTGCCGAGCATCTCGGCCTGGACGTTCACCTTTGCGAAGATGAAGATCTGGCTCTTCAGGGCCGTGAGCGCTGCGGCTTTCATGGCGAGCTGCCGCGCGATGCCTGGCTCAACCTTCTGTTTTCCCATTGCATTGAGCCGTTGCTGCTGGAGCCGACCCTGGTGTATGCCTTTCCTGCATCGCAGGCGGCACTGGCGCGAATTGTCGAAGGTGATGACCGGGTTTTGAGTGCGGCGCGTTTTGAGCTGTTTGTCAAAGGTATGGAGTTGGCTAACGGTTATTTCGAGCTGACCGATGCCCAGGAGCAGGCGCGTCGTTTCCGGGCCGATCAGGCCCTGCGAGAGGGGATGGGCCTGGCCGTGCTGCCAGTGGATGACCGCCTGGTGGCGGCGTTGCAGGCCGGATTGCCTGCCTGTGCCGGGGTTGCTCTGGGGCTTGACCGGCTGGTGATGTTGGCCGCCGGCGCAGACCGTATTGATCAGGTCATCGCCTTCGGGTTTGATCGCGCCTGAGCGGACGCACCCGAAGGCTGAGGCTATCCAGCGTCAATCGATCAGTTTACCCATTGCCTGGCCCATGCTTACCGCAGCGCCAGCGCGCATGGCAGGATCCCAGGTGGCGTGGCCGGGTCCGAAGAGTACAATGGCGGTTGATCCGAGCTTGAAACGACCCATTTCACTACCGCGTTCCAGCGTTGGTGCTGCCTGGCCGTAGCGCTCAGCCTTGAGCTGGCGCGTGGGCGGAGCAACCAGGCCAGCCCAGACGGTTTCCACCGATGCGACTATCATTGCGCCCACCAGGACCACGGCCATGGGCCCATGGCTGGTGTCAAACAGACAGACGACTCGCTCATTGCGAGCAAAAAGTTCGGGCACGTTCTCGGCGGTAATCTGATTGACCGAAAAAAGTTTGCCAGGCACGTAAACCATATCGGTCAATGTGCCAGCGCAGGGCATATGCACCCGGTGGTAGTCCTTGGGTGACAGATACACCGTTGCGAACTCGCCGCCCTGAAACAGGGCCGCATGCGCGGGGTTGCCGCCGACTAACTCCAGCACACTGAAGCTCTGGCCCTTGGCCTGAAATATGCGCCCATGCTCGATCTTGCCGAGCTGGCTGATGGTGCCATCTGCCGGGCAGAGAATGCTGTCAGGCTCGGGCGCTAGCGGTCGGGCGCCAGGTTTGAGCGCGCGGGTGAAAAAATCGTTGAAGCAGGCAAAGGCCAGCGGGTCGGTTTGTTCTGCTTCGCGCATATCGACGCCGTAACGTTTGACGAACCAACTGATAAAGGGGTTTTTAACCCAGGCCCAGGTGCAATTGGCCAGGCAGCCCGCCAATCGGGACAGCAGGTGTTGGGGTAACAGGTACTGAGAGATGATAAACAGGCGCTCGCGCATGCAGGGTCCTTAGCGTTCTATGGGAAAGTCAGGGAGGTTGCCCCATTCGGACCAGGAGCCGGCATAGGCTCTGATCCGGGGGTAACCAAGTATTTTCGCCGCCAGGTAAGTGAAGCCTGAACGGTGGTGGGTCTGGCAGTGGGTGACGATGTCCTTGTCGGCGGTGATGCCCAATTGCGCAAGCCGCTCTTGCAGATCTTCGCGCAGGCGCAGTCCGCGCTGAGGATCCATGCCGGCAGTCCACTCGAAATTGATCGCGCCCGGAATATGCCCGCCCCGCTCGGCAAAGCGCTTCTCGTCGCGGTGCTCCGCCGGCGAGCGGGCATCCCAGATAACCAGATCCGCCTGCGCAAGGCTGTCTTTCAGTTCTTCGGCGTCAATGGTCATGCCAGTGGTCAAGGTCAGCACAGGTTTCGTGGCAGGTACCTGGTTCACTTGTGTCTCAGTCGGCAGTCCGTCCTGTTCCCAGGCCTTGATCCCGCCATTGAGGTAGCTGTAGTGGCGGTGGCCTATGCTGTCGAGTATCCAGATAAAGCGGCCTGCCCAACCGCCGCCTTCGTCATCGTAAATCACATAATGCAGATCGGGATGGTGGCCGAGCTCGCCTAGCATCTGCTCCAGCGCGGGCATCGCTGGCAGCAGGCCGGGGCGAGGAGCAGGCGATGCGGTCCGTGAGGCTGGCAAGTGCACGGCGCCAGGGACATGGGCATTCAGGTATTGCTCCTGACCGGACAGGTCCAGCAGGCGCACATTGTCGCCAAGCGCGTCGGCATTGAGCAGCGCGTACAAGGCTTGCGGCTCAATCAGCAGGGGTAAAACAGGTGAAGGCATAAAACGTCTCCGGTAACCCTGTGGTTTTGTAGGGCTCAGGTTCTGGTCTGGAAGCTGATGAGCGCCCTGTAGATGCATTCTGCGGTCTTCAACAGCGCCTTGCGCTGCTTGTCGTCGTTAGCCTGTTCCAGGCTTAAACCCTGAACGCCTATTAGCCCGATGATGGCGCCGCGGTGCTGCAATGGAAGCAACTGTGCTGGGCTGTCACCCAACAGGGTTTTAAGGGTCGCCGGGATCATTGTACCTTCACGGCGCAGACGCTGCGCGTCGAGATGATGCAGCGTGCTGGATTTAAGCCACTGCCCCCATTGGCTATCGCGGCAGTTGCCCAATGCGAGTCCCTTGATCTGCAGCGAGTCGAAGCCGTAGTGGGCGCTGATGATCAACTGCTTCTTTTTGCCGTTGTACAGGGCAATCCAGCATCGGCTCAGGCCCAGCCCTTGAGTCAGCGTCTGCATTGCAGATTGCAGCAACTCAGGCAGGCTGCTGAACGCGCTGGGCTGGGCCAGCAGCGCAAGGCAGTGCTGGCGCCATTGGGCTGGATCCGGCTGATCTGGACCGTTTGCAGACGTGGCGATCTCTTTGCTGGTCGTAGCCAGTTTGCGGCTGCGTACCGGCCATAGCAGTGCTTCTGCGGGCAACCAGACGTCCGAATCCGGATGCCGGATCTGATGGCGGGCGCTGTCGGCGGCATTTATATGGCTGGCGCTTTGCGCCTCAGCCAGATTGCAGCCCAGATAAAGCGCAGTCAGTTGTTGCCAGCGTACGGTATGCCGCGCATCCCAGTCGTGATGCGCACCCAGCGCAATGCCGGTCGCCATCAGCAGGCTATTGGCCGGCATGGTAAGCCAGCGAGACAGGGATTTGTCTGCGTCCAGCATGGCCTGTTGGTGCTGGGGGTGTTCCGAGTCGCGGGCAATATGAATGGCTTTGACCATCAGGCGTCGGCTGCTGCCCAAAGAGCGATAGCCCTGAAGAATCCATGGTGGCAACCACCAGTCTTCGGCCAGGTGCTGGGCAAGCCCCAGTATGTGATCACTGTCCAGCAACCAGGGGGCAATATCTGCCTCGGCGGGTTTGCGTTCCAGGTGGCGTGCATCCCAGACCTGGAAGAGTTCGGGCCGGTGATAAATGAGTACCCAGCAAGGGGCCAGAAACAGCAGGCTGGCCAGCGAAACCTCATGCCAGAGTCTGGCCATTCTGGTTGCAAACAGCCCCTGAGCTTGCGTCAGCGCATGCTCGCTGATGCTCAAGAGCTGTCGATAGGGCAGCGGCATGTGTGCCCTGTCCATCAGCGGCAGGCTGCGCAACAGATTGCCCAGACGCAAGGTGCCAAGCATATTGCAGGCCTGCTCCAGCGTCAGGATGTCGATATCCTTGGCCCGCGCCATAGCCCCTGCAGCCCGGCAAACCTGAAGGGCCGCAGCGGGCACGCCCAGCAATTCGCGGGTCAAGTCATTGATGCCCATCAGATCATTGTCGAGTAGGCTGGTTAGCCGCAGAAGCTGGTTTTTCTCGATCGGCAGCACAAAGCTGTTCAGGCTTTGCCGAAGGCTGCCGATATCAGCTTGTATGATCAATTTACGTTCTTGTTCTGTGCTCATAAGGTATGCGGCTTATAATGAGATAATAGACAGCGCATGGGCTTGGTGACTCTGGCTCAGATGACTATAACGTGATCAAGATTATTTTGCTGCCCAATGGCTTCTTTGTCCGGCAGCCACATTTATTCTCAGGGGATCTAACGGGTTTATGCTGAAAATTGCTGGCTTTCTGGTTGTGATCTGCAGTGTGCTGGGCGGCTTTGTGATGTCCGGCGGGCAGCTGGCGGCGCTATGGCATCCGTTTGAAATATTGATAATCGGCGGTGCGGCGATAGGCGCTTTCCTGGTCGCCAACCCGATGACCACAGTCAAGAAAGCAGCGGGTAGTGCACCGAAGATCATCTTTGGCCATCGTTTCGGGAAGCCGTTTTATCTGGACGTGCTGGGCGTGCTTTATGAGGTGCTCAACAAGAGTCGTCGAGAGGGCATGATGTCGATTGAGGCTGATATTGAAGAGCCAGCGGAAAGTCCGATCTTCAGTAAATACCCGGCGATTCTCAAGGATAAGCATATGACCGAGTTCATTTGCGATTATCTGCGGATCATGTCGACTGGCAATATGGCGCCACACGAACTTGAGGCGTTGTTCGATGTAGAGATTTCCAGTCTCAGTGAGGAATTACATGAGCCATCTCACGCCGTTACCCGGGTCGCCGATGGGCTGCCAGCGTTCGGTATCGTTGCGGCGGTTCTGGGTATCGTTATTACCATGGGTATTCTCGGTGATGCCGATAACTCCGAGATCGGGCAGAAGGTAGCGACGGCGCTGGTCGGTACGCTGCTGGGTATTCTGGCAGCTTACGGCTTCGTAGGTCCCTATGCAGCTGCTATGGGTCACGATGCCCATGAAGAGGCCAATACCTACGAGGCGATAAAGATGTGTCTGGTCGCCAGCGCCCAGGGTCTGCCGCCTGCTCTGGCTGTGGAATTCGGCCGCAAGGCCCTGCTGCCTGAGCATCGCCCGAGCTTCTTGGAACTGGAACAGTCGGTCAAGGGGCGCTGATCGGTGGATAATAATCAGCCGATTATCGTCAAGCGCATCAGTCGCAAGGGTGACGGCCATCATGGTGGCGCCTGGAAAATTGCCTTTGCCGATTTTGCGGTGGCAATGATGGCCTTTTTTCTCGTCATGTGGCTTCTTTCCACAGCCACACCCGAGCAGTTGAAAATGATCTCCGGCTATTTCAACGATCCGGTCGGTTTCTCCGAGGGTGGTAGTCCCTTTGCCATTGATCTCGGCGGTTCTCCCTCGGTATCGCCCGATCGAACCCTGAATGACAGTGAGCCTGAAGAAATAGATCAGATGCCCCTGGATATTGATGCGCAGCGGCTGAAGGAATTGGCTGAGGAAGCTGAAAAGGTCGAGCTGGATATGCTGTTGCAGGAATTGCAGAACAAGATCGATATCGAGCCGGTACTGCAGCGCTTCAAGGATCAGATACTGCTGGAAATCACTCAGGATGGCCTGCGTATCCAGATTGTTGATGCGGAAAATCGTCCGATGTTTGCCAGTGGCAGCGCCAGACTACAACCTTACTTTGAAGAAATTCTGCTGGCCTTGAGCGACACCATTGCCGTGGTGCCGAAGAAAATCAGTATTGGCGGACACACCGATGCACAGCCCTTTATTGGTCGCAGCAATTACGGCAATTGGGAGCTGTCAACCGAGCGCGCCAACGCGGCAAGACGTACTCTGCTGGTGGCCGGTTACCCGGAGGGTCAACTGGCGCGAGTTGTCGGCTATGCCGACTCGGCGCTGTTTGATCGGAGCATTCCGAATGATCCAGTTAACCGCAGGATCGATATTGTGGTGCTCAACAAGCGCGCGGAGGAGCATATCCTCAAGAACTCAAGTGAGAGCGTAGAAAGCGAGGACAGCGTGATTGATGATCAGCCGCTGGATGCTCAAGCCGCCGAATTTGATGCGTTGCAGGCTACAGATGCTGTGCCAGCGCTGCCCGGCAGTGCCCCGGACGGGCCAGTAAGCCAACCGGAAACCCGCCCAGAGCCTGACTCGGCGCTAGACCCTGAATCCGTTCCTGCTAACGAAGGTCAGCGGCCGGCGAACCTGTTTGACGATGTCAATGCGCTGGAGCCGCTGCGCAATCAATAGTGTCGCCGCGCTACGGCTATTTAGATAGCTGACTACAACAGCCCGGCTGCTCAGTAGCTGGCTGGGCCAATACTGGACAGGATATGCCGGTAACTGCTGATACGGCTGGCTGATATGTCGCCACGTTCCACAGCGCCCAGCAGCGCACAGCCTGGCTCATGCAGATGTTGGCAGTCTCGGAAGCGGCAATGGCCCAGGTAGGGGCGAAATTCTACAAACCCCTCCAGCAGATCGTCATGGCTGATATGCGTCAGCCCAAACTCGCGGATACCCGGAGAGTCGATCAGGTCGCCGCCGTCCGGGAAGTGAAACAGCTTGGCCGTAGTGGTGGTATGGGTGCCCTGGCCGCTGGATTCCGACAAGGGGCCAACCCGCAGGTCGATGCCCGGGAGCAAGGCGTTGATCAGCGATGATTTGCCCACCCCTGACTGCCCGACAAACACGCTGATATGGTCGCGCAAGGCGGCGCGCAGGTCATCCAGGCCGGTGCCGGAACTGGCGGAAAGCTCCAGTACCTGATAGCCCAGCTGCGCATATACATCCAGCCAGGCGCGGATATCCGCGTAATCGCCCTGGGTCAGAAGGTCTGCCTTGTTCATTATTAACAGGGGGACCAGGCCAGACTGTTCGGCGGCCACCAGGTAGCGGTCAATCAAGGTGGTGTAAGGCGTTGGTAGCGGGGCGAAGACAATCACCAGGCGCTCCACATTGGCCGCTACGGGCTTGAGCTGACCCCGGTGGTCTGGGCGGCTGAGTTCGGACTGTCGCGGCAGTTGCGCGACAATCACGCCGCCGTTCTGATTGTCTGCACGCCAGATAACCCGGTCGCCCGTGACCATGGCGGGCAAATTGGCGCGCAGGTGGCAGCGGCGTATCAGCCCAGCTTCTGCTCCCTCAGTGGTCTCCACGTCGACCTGAACGCCAAAGTGGGCGATAACCAAGCCTTGCTGCTCGGGCCCAAGGTCGCCACCGATCAGGCTTTCTTCGGCCATGTCAGCACGCCGGCCTGCACGGACTGCTCGTTCGTCCTGAATTTTTTGAATGCGCCAGTTCTGACGTCGAGTGAGGTGTCGCTTTGCCATGGGATACTGTTCCTGGAAGTTGCGCGAGTGTATCACGCGCCGCGTATACTGATCGCCATACCCTCAACTGAACGAGCGCAGGAGTTCGCATGCCTAACCCCGAGAACCTGATCTGGATTGATCTGGAAATGACCGGCCTGGATCCCGACAAGGATGTCATTATCGAAATCGCCACGGTGGTCACCGATTCGCAGTTGAACGTGTTGGCCGAAGGCCCGGTCATGGCGGTCAAGCAGTCGGATGCGCTGCTGAAGGGGATGGATGAGTGGAATACCCGGCAGCACGGCCAGTCTGGCCTGACTCAGCGAGTCAAGGACAGCAAGATCAGTGTTGAGGACGCGCAGCGGCAGACCCTGGAGTTTCTGCAGGAATGGGTGCCTGCCGGCAAATCACCCATGTGCGGCAATAGCATTTGCCAGGACCGGCGCTTCCTGTATCGCGGTATGCCGGAGCTGGAGGTGTATTTCCACTATCGCAACCTGGATGTCTCTACCCTGAAGGAATTGGTTGCGCGCTGGGCGCCTGAGCTCAAGAGCGGGTTCAAGAAGCGCGGGAGCCACCTGGCCCTGGATGACATCTACGATTCGATTGCAGAGTTGCAGTATTACCGCGAGCATTTCATCAAATATTGAGCTTCAAGCTTCAAGCTCTATTCCATGGCGCGCTAGCGCCCAGGAAACGTGCTCACGAACCAGGGGCGAGGGGTGTTGCAGGCGGCTTTTCAGCGCTTCGATGACCGGGATACTGCCAGTGGCGTTCCCCAGCCCGACCGCCAGATTGCGTAGCCAGCGTTCATGGCCAATTCGGCGGATGGGCGAGCCTTCGGTATTGCTCAGGAAGGTCTGTTCATCCCAGCGAAACAGGCTGACCAGCGAAGCTTGATCCAGTTCGTGCCTCGGGCTGAAGTCCGCTTCGCCGGTCGGTTTGGCAAAGCGATTCCACGGGCACACCAGTTGGCAGTCGTCGCAGCCGAACACCCGGTTGCCCATCATCGGGCGCAGATCTTCCGGGATCGAGCCTTTGAGCTCGATGGTCAGGTAGGAAATGCAGCGTCGAGCATCCAGCACCTGAGCGCCGACAAAGGCCTGGGTCGGGCATTTATCCAGGCACGCGGTGCATCGCCCGCAATGTTCGCCCTGATAGGCATCGTCGATCGGTAACGGCAGATCGGTGAAGAGCTCGCCGAGGAAAAAATAGCTGCCCGCCTGTCGATTCAGCAGCATGGTGTTTTTGCCGATCCAGCCAAGCCCGGCCTGGGTGGCAAGGCCGCGCTCCATCACCGGTGCACTGTCGACAAATGCGCGATAGCCGAAGGGGCCGATCAACGCCTGAATCTGCTCTGCCAACTGCTGCAGGCGCCGGCGCATCAGCTTGTGATAGTCGCGGCCCAGGGCGTAACGGGAGATGTAGGCGATATCCGGCTGGCCGAGCCGTTTAGCCATGGCGCTATCGGCGGGTAGATAGTCCATGCGTACCGAGATCACCCGCTGGGTGCCCGGCACCAGCTCTGCGGGCCGAGTGCGCTTGCTACCGTGGCTGGCCATCCATTCCATCTCGCCCTGATAGCCGGCGTCCAGCCAACGCTGAAGATGCGCCTCGTGCTCGCCCGTCTCGGCAGCGCTTATGCCAAGCTGCTGAAAGCCCAACGTCATACCCAACTGGCGGATCTGCTCGGCCAGTTGTTGCAGGTCGGATGGGCTGTGGCTAAGAGGCATCTTGGCTTGGGGTCGCTGTGCAAAGGTGGGTGATGGTTTAAGTCATTAGGGTAAAAGGCGCTGCATCTCTATAATTATGCCAGACAATTGGGCCAGACAATTGGGCCAGACAATTGGGCCAGACAATTAGGCCGTGCAATGGGGCAGGTAGCATGTCGATGAACACAGCTTGGCCGAAGTCGGTTTACAGCGCCGCACAAACGCGAGCAATTGACGCCGCGCTTATTGCCGGCGGTATTCCTGGTTTGGAATTGATGCAGCGCGCAGCGCAGTCAATTTGGCACGAGTTGCTGGTGCGCTGGCCGCTCACGGGTCGGCTGACAGTATTGTGCGGCAAGGGCAACAACGGCGGTGATGGATACCTGGTGGCCAGACTGGCGAAGCAAGCCGGTTGGGCAGTCGAGGTATGGAGCCTGTGCGATCCCGGCGAGCTGCGCGGTGACGCGCTGCTGGCCTATAGCAGCAGTGTCGCGGCTGGCGTTTCAGTGGCGCCGTGGAAAGCCGGTGCGGCGCTGCAAGGCGTGGTGCTCGACGCGATGCTCGGTACGGGCCTGACGGGTGAGGTGCGCGCGCCTTTTGCGGAGGCGATCCGCGAGGTCAATGCCAGCGGCCGGCCGGTGGTTGCCGTTGATATCCCCAGTGGCCTTGATGCCGACCGTGGCGTGGTGCTCGGAGCGGCGGTTCAGGCGGCGCTGACGGTCACTTTCATAACGCTCAAGCCAGGTCTGTTGACCGCTGCAGGTCCGGATCATGTCGGCGAGCTGCTGCATGCCAGTCTGGCAACGCTGCCACAGCAGATGCCGCAACCGGTATTGGAGCGCCTGTTGCTGCAGGACTGGGCGGGTTGCTTGCCGAGCCGCCCCCGGTCATCACACAAGGGGCTTTTTGGGCACGTCATGTTGATCGGCGGCGATCATGGTACGGGCGGGGCGATCATGCTCGCTGCGCAGGCGGCGCTCCGCAGCGGCGCGGGGAAAGTCACAGTGGCGACGCGCTCGGAGCATGTGGCGGCGCTATTGAGCCGCTGCCCGGAAGTGATGGTGATCGCTGTTGAGCAGGCAGAGGATATCGAGGCATTGCTGGCGCGGGCGGATATCCTGGTCCTCGGGCCTGGTCTCGGGCAATCCGAGTGGTCGCGCAGGCTGTTCGGGCAGGCAATGACGCTGGCCAAACCCAAGGTTCTTGATGCTGATGCGTTGAACTTGTTGGCTGGATACGACAAAGGTCAGATTCGGTTGTCCGAGAAGGATATAATGACACCGCACCCAGCGGAAGCTGCCCGCTTGTTAGGCCTGAGCACGGCCCAAGTGCAAGCAGATCGGCTGCAATCGGTGGCCGCCCTCGTTGAACGCTTCGAGTGTGCCGTGGTCCTCAAGGGTGTAGGAACGCTGGTGGCGGCAAAGGATGACCATGACCGCCCGATGGCTATTTGTACTTTTGGCAACCCGGGCATGGCCACTGCCGGTATGGGAGATGTGCTTTCCGGGCTCGCGGGCGCATTGCTCGCGCAAGGCCTGGCAGCCGGGCAAGCCGCACGCTATGCCGTGCTGGTGCATGCGCTGGCAGGTGATACGGCTGCCGCTGGAGATGATCGCGGGATTCTGGCCGGTGATCTGATGATGCCGATCAGGCACTGGCTCAATGTACGAGATACGCAATGACCGAATTTTTTTACGCAGAGGGTGATGCCGCCATGGAGGCCTTGGGAGCAGCCATAGGGGAAGCTATCCAGGGGCGGGGGGTGATCTATCTGCAGGGTGATCTGGGCGCGGGCAAAACGACCTTGAGCCGAGGTCTGATCAGGGGTAGAGGGCATAAGGGGGCAGTCAAAAGTCCGACCTTCACTCTGGTCGAACCTTATGAGCTGGAGACCGGTGCTGTCTACCATTTTGACCTGTACCGACTGCTTGATCCCGAGGAGCTGGAGTTTCTCGGCGTGCGGGATTACTTCATTCCCGAAAGCCTTTGCCTTGTGGAGTGGCCGGACAAGGGCAAGGGAGTTTTGCCAACGGCTGATCTGACCATTACCATAAGCCCGAAGGGTGTTGGTCGTCAGTTACAGATAGAGGGGCATAGCGCTCGTGGTCTGGCCGCCTGCCAGGACCTAAACAATAAACGGGAAGATGCACACACGTGATCAGAAATGCCGGGAGTCGAGCGATGCTCAAAGGGATGATCATCAGTCTGTGTCTGATGATGTCCGGTCTGTTGCAGGCCGCTGATATTGAACACGTGCGTATCTGGCGCGCGCCGGATAACACGCGGCTGGTTTTTGACCTCACCGGGCCAGCTGATCACACCCTGTTCACGCTTTCGAGCCCCGAGCGCATTGTTATTGACGTGACCGGTGCCAGTTTCTCTGCCACGACCAGTGGCCTGCCGTTGGAAGGTACACCCCTGACCGGTGTGCGCTCGGCGCCGCGGGATGCGTCCAGCCTGCGCGTGGTGCTGGATCTGTCGCAGCAGGTCACGGCCAAAAGCTTTTCATTGCCGCCGAACCAGCAATACGGTCACCGCCTGGTGATCGATCTGTTTGATAACGATCAGCCCCGCGAAAGTATTTCCCTGCCGGCGCCTGAAGTGGCAGCGCCTTTGCCCCCCAGCACTGCTCCGAGTGTGAGTTCGGCTGGCGGTGACCGTTTGATCATCATTGCGCTGGATGCCGGCCACGGTGGCGAGGATCCGGGCGCAATCGGGCCTGGCGGCGTGCGCGAAAAAAATGTGGTTCTGGCGATCTCCCAGGAGCTCAAGCGCTTGATTGATGCAGAGCCCGGATTCAAGGGCGTACTGGTGCGCACGGGTGACTACTTTATCCCTCTGCGCAAACGCACCGAGATCGCGCGCAAGAATAATGCTGACCTGTTCGTCTCGGTCCATGCCGACGCCTTTACTCGCGCCAGCGCGTTCGGCGCGTCGGTTTTTGCGCTGTCTGATCGCGGCGCTACGTCGGAAACCGCCCGCTTGCTGGCGGACCGGGAGAACCGTTCGGACCTGATCGGCGGGGTCGGCGGGGTCAGCCTGGACAACAAGGATCAGGTGCTGGCCAGCGTGCTGCTGGATCTGTCCATGACTGCGACACTTTCGGCAAGCCTGGATGTCGGCCAGCAAGTACTGGCTGCGGTGGGCAAGATCACGCCACTGCACAAGCGCCGCGTGGAGCAGGCGGGTTTCATGGTGCTGAAATCACCCGATATTCCGTCCATTCTGGTCGAAACCGGATTTATCTCGAATCCCGGCGAGGCCAAGAAGCTGGTGACCAAGAGCCATCAGCAGGCCCTTGCAAGAGCCATGCATACCGGGATCCGGGACTACTTTCATCGCTACCCGCCGCCCGGTACCCGCTTGGCAGCCATGAAGGCTGGCGGCAAGCTGCAGGCCTCAAGACCGTCTGAGCACGTCGTTTCGCGAGGCGACACCCTGTCGATCATCGCCAACCGTTATGGTGTCAGCGTCGCCAGCCTGCGTAGCGCAAACAACCTGCGCGGTGATCAGATCCAGCTGGGCCAGACATTGAAAGTGCCTGCGGGCAGTATGCTCGTGCAGAATGAGCCCTGATATGGCGCGTATCGAGTTATTGAGCCCGCGGCTGGCTAACCAGATTGCCGCAGGTGAAGTGGTTGAACGACCCGCGTCGGTGATCAAGGAGCTGTTGGAAAACAGCCTGGATGCGGGTGCTGCGCGCATCGATATCGATGTGGAGCAGGGTGGGGTCAAGCTGTTGCGGGTGCGCGACGACGGCAGTGGCATCATGCAGGATGATCTGGCACTGGCCCTATCGCGCCACGCCACCAGCAAGATACGCGACCTGGATGACCTGGAACGCGTGGCTACGCTTGGCTTTCGTGGTGAAGCGCTGGCCTCCGTCAGCTCGGTATCCAGGCTGACACTCACCTCCTGCACCGCCGGAGCTGACCAGGCCTGGCAGGTGGAGACCGAAGGTCGCGATATGCAGCCGCGATTGCAACCGGCCGCGCACCCGCGAGGCACTACGGTTGAGGTCCGTGACCTGTTTTTCAATACTCCGGCGCGCCGCAAGTTCCTGCGTACGGAAAAGACCGAATTCAGTCACCTTGAAGAGGTGGTCAAACGTCTTGCGCTGTCGCGCTTTGATGTCGCGTTCAATCTCAGGCACAACGGCCGGACGGTCTTCAGCTTGCGCCCCGCGCAGGGCGAGCAGGAAGCGCGTCGGCGGGTAGCCAGCGTCTGCGGCCCGGCGTTTGTCGAACAATCTCTGTCCATTGACGCTGAACGCAGTGGTTTGCGACTGTGGGGTTGGGTCGGCCTGCCCACCTTTTCACGCAGCCAGGCGGACTTGCAGTATTTCTTCGTCAACGGCCGCATGATCAAGGACAAACTGGTCGTGCATGCAGTGCGCCAGGCGTACCGCGATGTACTCTTCAATGGCCGGCACCCGACTTTTGTACTGTTCCTTGAGGTCGATCCTTCAGTGGTGGATGTCAACGTGCATCCGACCAAGCATGAAGTGCGTTTTCGTGATGGCCGCATGGTGCATGACTTTCTGTTCAGTACCCTGCATCGTACCTTGGCGGCCCAGCGGCCTGGCGATCTGCCCGGTGCCGAAGGTCTGACAGAGCCTGCAACGCAGCAGGTCGCGGCGCCAGCGGGGCTGGATGCCGGAGTGTTCTCGGGTCAAGGGCGCATGTCGCTGAATGAACCGTCTGCTGGCTGGTCGGCGCCGTCCTATGCGTTAGATCGGCCCTCCGTTGGTCACCTGAATGACAGTTTGCCAGGTTACTCCGCACTCTATGGCGCTCAGCCTACGGCCTCTACTGCCCTGGCGGACAACGCGTCACCCCAGGATGTACCGCCGCTCGGCTATGCGGTAGCGCAACTGCATGGCGTCTATATCCTGGCGGAGAATGCGCAGGGTCTGGTGGTGGTTGACATGCACGCCGCCCACGAGCGGATTACTTACGAGCGTTTGAAGTTGGCGATGGATCAGGAAGGTTTGCGTGGCCAGCCTTTGCTGGTGCCGGAGTCTCTGGCGGTCAGCCAGCGCGAGGCTGATTGCGCGGAAGAGCATGCCGACTGGTTTGCGCGTCTGGGCTTCGAGTTGCAGCGTCTGGGGCCTGAGATGCTGGGCATTCGCGAGATACCGGCATTGCTGCGACAGGCTGATGCGGTGCAACTGGTTCAGGATGTACTGAGCGATTTGCTCGAATATGGCACCAGTGACCGTATTGAAGCCCATCGCAACGAACTTCTGTCTACCATGGCCTGTCACGGCTCCGTGAGGGCCAATCGCCGTCTGACCCTGACGGAAATGAATGCGCTGTTGCGTGATATGGAACAGACCGAGCGAAGCGGTCAGTGTAATCACGGCAGGCCTACCTGGACGCAGATGGGCATGGTTGAGCTGGACAAGTTATTTCTTCGTGGCCGATGAGCTGTATTGCTTTTTAGCCTGGCGCATTTCAGTTCATAAAGTGTATCGGAGTGTTGCGTGAATACGGTCGTGAAACCTCCGGTCATCTGTCTGATGGGGCCTACTGCAGCGGGCAAGACTGATCTTGCACTGTATCTGGCCGAGCGTTTGCCCTGCGAGCTGATCAGTGTCGATTCGGCGCTGGTCTACCGCGGAATGGACATCGGTACTGCCAAGCCGGATGCCGAAACGCTGGCTCGATTCCCCCATCACCTGGTTGATATTCTCGATCCGGCAGAAGCGTATTCGGCAGCGCGCTTTTGCGCTGATGCGCAGGTTCTGATCAACGATATCCACGCTCGTGGGCGTATTCCGCTGATGGTCGGCGGCACCATGATGTACTTCAAGGCCTTCTCCGAAGGGATCGCCAGCATGCCTTCGGCGGATGTGCAGGTGCGCGCACAGATCGAGAGTATTGCCCTGGAGCAGGGCTGGCAGGCGATCCACAGCAGGCTGGCCGAAGTGGATCCCCAGGCCGCTCTACGCATCCATCCCAATGACCCCCAGCGGCTTCAGCGAGCTTACGAGGTTTATCTGATATCCGGGGTCAGTCTGACTGACTGGCATCTGCGTCAGGCAGCAGAAAAAGCCTCGGGCCAGACGCCCGGCTCGTCTTTTTTGCCTTATACTGTGCGCTATCTATCCGTGGCACCCGTCGAGCGTCAGATTCTGCACCAACGCATTGCCGAGCGCTTTGCTCAGATGATGCAACAAGGGCTGATTGAAGAGGTCAGGGCCTTGCATGCGCGGCCTGATCTGCATGTTGGTTTGCCGTCGATTCGTGCCGTGGGTTACCGGCAGATATGGGATTACCTGGACGGGAAACTCTCCAGGGTTGAAGCGGTCGAACGGGGAGTGATTGCTACCCGGCAATTGGCCAAGCGACAGCTCACCTGGTTACGGGGATGGAAGGAAGAAATCGAGTGGTTCGACAGCCTGGATGCAAAAAGATTTGAGCGGGCCTTGAAAGCACTTGAGCTGGACACCATATAAGTTTCCAGTGTTCTGCTAGTCTTGATTTCAGATGTTGGTTAGAGAATTGGCACCGACTCTCCCAAAGGATAATGGACAGTTCGGTAAAAACGCATTATTCAACGCTTACAAATAAGCTTTCCATAAGGAGTGAGGCAATGTCAAAAGGGCATTCACTACAAGACCCTTACCTGAACGTTCTGCGCAAGGAACGGGTTCCGGTATCCATTTATCTGGTCAACGGCATCAAGTTGCAGGGCCAGATCGAGTCATTCGACCAGTTTGTCATTTTGCTGAAGAATACTGTCAGCCAGATGGTTTACAAGCATGCTATCTCTACTGTGGTGCCGGGTCGTCCGGTGCGCCTGCCGGTTCAAGGCAGTGCTGAAGAAGCAGAGATGGAAACACCTTGATTGTTGGGGAGGTCTGATTGTTTTTCGAGCGCCATGAAGGCGGTGAACGTGCTGTTCTTGTTCACCTTGAAGGTCAGGATGAGCGCACCAGGGAAGACCCCCAGGAGTTTGTCGAGCTGGTGAACTCGGCGGGCGCCGACATCACTGCTTTTCTCACCGTCAACCGCCACCATCCCAGCCCGCGCTTCCTGATTGGCGCTGGGAAAGTGGAGGAGCTGCAGGCAACTGTAGCCGAGCACGAGGCGGATCTGGTTATCTTCAATCACGTCCTGACGCCGAGTCAGGAGCGCAACCTTGAGCGCGAACTCAAGTGCCGGGTAATAGATCGCACCGGCTTGATTCTGGATATCTTCGCCCAGCGCGCCCGTACCCATGAGGGCAAGCTGCAGGTCGAGCTCGCCCAGCTTGATCACTTGAGTACGCGGTTGGTGCGTGGTTGGACTCACCTTGAGCGGCAGAAGGGCGGTATTGGCCTTCGCGGCCCAGGTGAAACCCAGCTCGAGACCGATCGCCGCCTGTTGCGCGAGCGGATCAAACAGATCACCCGGCGTTTGGCCAAAGTGCGTAGCCAGCGCGAGCAGGCTCGTCGATCAAGGCGTCGCGCCGAAATTCCAGTAGTTTCTCTGGTCGGTTACACCAATGCGGGCAAGTCAACGCTGTTCAACGTGGTCACCAGTTCAGCGGTGTACGCGGCTGATCAGTTGTTTGCCACTTTGGATCCGACGCTACGGCGAATTGAGCTGGATGATATCGGCCCGGCCATTCTGGCTGATACGGTGGGTTTTATCCGTCATCTGCCGCACAAATTGGTCGAAGCCTTCAGAGCCACACTGGAAGAGTCCAGTCAGGCTGATCTGCTCCTGCATATCATTGATGCCGCTGACCCAGACCGTACCTCGCATATCGAGCAGGTAGTCAAGGTGCTCACCGAAATTGATGCGATTGAACTGCCCATCCTTGAGGTTTACAACAAGATTGATCTGTTGGAAAACGTCGAGCCGCACATTCAGCGTGATGAGTCCGGCGTGCCGGTGCGGGTCTGGGTGTCTGCGCAGCAAGGGCTGGGGCTGGAGCTGGTGCAGCAGGCGATGGCTGAGCGGCTCGGCCAGGATGTGATTCAGGAATCGGTATTGTTGGAGCACGCTGAGGCTCGATTGCGGGCGCAGTTCTATGCGGTAGGCGCCGTGGTAGAAGAGCGCATTGCCGATGACGGCCGCCAGCAGCTTGACCTGCGTTTGCAGCGCAGTGATTTCAATCGGCTGCTCAAGCGCGAGGGTTGGCTCCCCGATGTGTTCCTGCAACAACATACTTTGCAATAATGGGTTGCCCCAGCGTTCGCCTGGGGTGGGTTAATTGCTGTAGGATTGAACAAATATCTGGGGTGGCCTGAGGGTTGTCCTGGTCTGGCAGGTTTACGAATAACGGAGAACGCTATGGCCTGGAATGAGCCTGGTGGTGGTAAAAATAACAACCAAGACCCTTGGGGTAGTGGCGGCAACAATGGTGGCAGTAACAACGGAAACAATAACGGCAACCGCGGCGGCAAGCAGGGTCCTCCAGATCTTGATGAAGCGCTGAAGAAGCTGCAGGACAGTCTGAACGGGCTGTTCGGTGGCAAAAAAGGCAATAGCAACAACAGTGGTGGCAGCAGCCGCAACAGTGGTGGCGGAGCGGGCATTCCGAAAGCTGTCTGGGCGATTGCCGGTCTGGTTATTATTGCCTTCTGGCTGTTCAGTGCGGTCTATACCGTGGATGAGCAGGAACAGGCTATTGTGCTGCGTTTCGGCGAGTACCACCGCACGGTGGAATCCGGCCTGCATCTTTATTTTCCGCCGATTGAAAGAAAGTTTCAGCGTAACGTGACCCAGGTTCGTTCCTATCGCCAGCAAGGTCAGATGCTGACTGAAGACGAGAACATTGTAGAAGTGCCGGTGGCTATTCAGTATCGCATTTCCAACCTGGAGAATTTTGTACTCAGAGTGGAAGATCCGGAAACCAGTCTGAGGCATGCGACTGAAAGCGCGCTGCGTCACGTAGTGGGTTCCACGTCGATGCACCAGGTGCTGACTGAAGGCCGTGAGCAGATGGGTGTTGAAACCACCGAGCGCTTGCAGCGCTATCTGGATACCTACAATACCGGTATTACGGTAGTGCAGGTAAACATTGAAAGTGCGCAGGCTCCGGCCGAAGTGCAGGACGCCTTTGACGACGTTATCCGTGCCCGCGAAGATGAAGTGCGCGAGCGTAACCAGGCTGAATCCTACGCCAACGGGGTTATTCCCGAGGCGCGTGGTCGCGCACAGCGGCTACTGGAAGAGGCTAACGGTTACCGTGATGAAGTTATTGCCCGCGCAGATGGTGAAGCTCAGCGCTTCAACCAGTTGTACGTGCAGTACCAGGCATCTCCAGAGGTAATGCGAGAGCGCATGTACATCGAGACGCTGCAGGAAGTGATGACCAATACCAGCAAGATTCTGGTATCGGGTGGTGACGGTAACAATAATCTGCTGTATCTGCCGCTGGACAAGTTGATGCAGCAAGGTGGCGGTGCGGGTGCTTCGTCCTCGTCCTCCTCTTCGTCCTCTTCAAATGCAGGCGCTGGCGCTGGAGCTGGCGAAAATCAGGTTCGCCTGCCGTTGGAAATACAGCAGCGTGATCTGCGTGCAAGGGAGTCTCGCTGATGAGTAATAAAACAATTTTCGGCCTGATCCTGGCTTTGATTCTGGTAGTCGTTGGCTGGAACAGCTTCTTCGTCGTCAGTCAGATCGAACGCGGCATCGTCCTGCAGTTTGGTCGGGTGGTACAGGATGATGTTCAGCCAGGGCTGCATTTCAAGTTACCCTTCGTGCAAGAGCATCGTTTGTTCGATGGTCGGCTGCTGACGCTGGATACCGCGACTCAGCGTTATCTGACGCTGGAAAAGAAAGCGCTGATGGTTGACTCCTATGCCAAGTGGCGTATTGCCAACGTAGAGCGTTTCTACACTGCGACGTCCGGCATGCGCGCGATCGCTGAAGACCGCCTGTCTCGTCAGTTGGAATCCGGCTTGCGTAACGAGGTGGCACGCCGCACCTTGAACGAAGTCGTATCGGGCGAACGGGATCAGTTGATGGCTGATATCACCAGTACGCTGGATGCCAGCGCGCAGCGCGAATTGGGCATCGAAGTGCTGGACGTCCGGGTCAAGGCGATAGATTTGCCCCGTGAAGTGAATCGCAGCGTATTCGAGCGTATGAGTACCGAGCGGGAGCGTGAGGCGCGTGAGCACCGAGCCAAGGGTCGCGAGCTGGGTGAGGGTATCCGAGCGGATGCTGATCGCCAGCAGCGAGTGATTCTGGCTGAAGCCTTCCGTGAAGCCGAGCAGATCCGTGGTGACGGGGACGCCCAGTCAGCTGCAATCTACTCTGAAGCCTATAATAAGGATCCTGAGTTCTATTCCTTTTATCGTAGTCTTCAGGCCTATCGTGAAAGCTTCTCCAGCAAGTCCGATATTCTCGTACTTGATCCTGATAGCGAGTTCTTCCGCTACCTTCAGGGTAACAGTGTGAGGTGATCCGTTGACTGACCACAGCTGCTGCCTTAGCAGGTGTGGTCAGGCAAAAACGTGATACAATCGCGCAGCCGGGGAAATCCCGGCTTTTTTGTGACTGGTGCTTGCTCCTGCATGCTGACAGGCACTCTGTTTCTCTATCTGATTCGCTAGCAGGGTGCCGGTTACGCCGGGATCCGTTGCGTAGGAAAGGTTGTGATAATGCCGACTGTAGATAGCTGGCTGTTGCCTGATGGCATCGAAGAGGTGCTGCCTGAAGAGGCGGCGCGTATCGAAGCTGCTCGCAGGCAACTGCTTGACCTCTTTGCCTCCTGGGGATATGACCTGGTCATTACCCCGCACATCGAATACGTAGAATCCCTGCTGACCGGTGCCGGTCATGACCTCGAACTGCAAACGTTCAAGATGATTGATCAGTTGTCAGGTCGCATGCTCGGGCTGCGCGCTGACATTACCCCGCAGGTCGCGCGTATCGATGCGCACACGCTAGGTGCCGAAGGGCCCAGCAGGCTCTGCTATTGCGGCAGCGTCATGCATACCCGCCCGCGCGCACTGTCTACCGCCCGCAGTCTGATCCAGCTGGGTGCTGAGCTGTACGGCGACGCTTCCAGCGCCAGTGATATCGAGATTATTACCTTGATGCTGGAGAGTCTGGATAGCTGCCAGGTCAAGGGTGTGCATCTGGATATTGGCCACGTCGGTATTTTCCGTGGCCTGACCCAGTCAGCGGGTCTGGAAGAGGGTACCGAACGGGCGCTGTTCGATGCGCTGCAGCGCAAGGCGATTGATGAGGTGCGTCAACTGACCGAGCCGCTGAGTCAGTCCTCGCTGGCGGCCATGCTTTGCAGTCTGGCCGAGTTGTCCGGTGGCGTTGAAGTGCTGGAGCGCGCGCACGTATTGCTCGATGGTGCGCCCGAGTCGGTCATGGCAGCGCTGGATGATCTGGTTGAAATCGCCCAGACGCTGAGCCGGCAATATCCGGATATCCCACTGTACTTTGACCTCGGCGAGCTGCGTGGCTACCACTATCATACTGGCGTGGTGTTTTCTGCCTATATAGCGGGTGTCGGCCAGAGCATCGCCCAAGGCGGTCGATACGATGATATTGGTCAGGATTTTGGCCGGGCGCGTCCAGCGACCGGTTTTTCGACTGATCTGCGTTTGCTGGTCGAGCGCGGTTCCATAGCTGGCGGCGGGCGTGCCCGCGGTATATGGGCTACCTATGCCAATGAGCCAGGCTTGCAGCTGGAGGTGATGGCACTGCGGCGGCGCGGAGAGCGCGTGATTGTCGCCTTGCCTGGCCAGATGGATTCCGAAGCGCCCGATTATGGGTGCGACCGCATTTTGCGCTGGCGTGATAACGCCTGGCAGGTTGCTGATCTGAATAATTGATTCAATGGCTGTGCAGGCCGTTCAAATTTGAATGAGGCGAGAGCTGAAATGGGCAAGAATGTAGTCATCCTGGGTACCCAATGGGGCGATGAAGGCAAGGGCAAGATCGTTGATCTGCTCACCAGTCAGGTAGCTGCCGTAGTGCGTTACCAGGGCGGTCACAATGCCGGGCACACGCTGGTCATCGATGGTCACAAGACCGTATTGCACCTGATTCCCTCGGGCATTCTGCGGGAAAATGTGCAGTGCTTTATCGGCAACGGTGTAGTGCTGTCTCCTGAAGCCCTGATGAAGGAGCTCAAGGAGCTGGAAGCCAAAGGCGTGCCAGTGCGTGAGCGCCTGCGCATCAGTCCGGCCTGTCCGCTGATCCTGCCTTATCACGTAGCGCTGGATCAGGCGCGTGAAAAGGCCCGCGGCGAAGCCAAGATCGGCACAACGGGGCGCGGTATTGGTCCTGCGTATGAAGACAAGGTCTCGCGCCGTGGTCTGCGCGTCGCGGATCTGTTTCATCGCGAACGTTTCGCCGCCAAGCTGGGTGAAGTGCTGGACTACCATAACTTTGCGTTGCAGCATTATTACAAGGTCGAGCCGGTCGATTTCCAGAAGACCCTGGATGAGGCCATGGAGTATGCCGAGTGGCTGCGCCCGCTGATGACAGACGTGACCGCCCGCCTGCATGAATTGCGTCGTTCCGGCGCCAACATCATGTTTGAAGGAGCTCAGGGCTCGTTGCTGGATATCGATCACGGTACTTATCCCTTTGTAACCAGTTCCAATACCACTGCTGGTGGTACTGCGACTGGCTCCGGATTTGGACCCCTGTACCTGGATTACGTGCTGGGTATCACCAAGGCCTACACTACCCGCGTTGGCTCTGGTCCATTCCCCACAGAGCTATTCGATGATGTGGGTGCTCGCCTGGCCGAGCGTGGCCATGAGTTTGGCTCCACCACCGGGCGTGCGCGTCGTTGTGGCTGGTTTGATGCGGTTATCTTGCGTCGCGCGATGGAGATCAACAGCATCAGTGGTCTGTGTCTGACCAAGCTGGATGTACTGGACGGGCTGGATGTGATCCGTATCTGTATTGGCTATCGCAATGAGGATGGTGCGGTGATCGAAGCGCCTACCGATGCTGACAGCTATCTGGGTCTGGAGCCTGTCTATGAAGACGTTCCGGGCTGGAGCGAGTCGACCCTGGGCGCCCAGACGCTGGAACAGTTGCCAGCCAATGCGCGCGCTTATATCAAGCGAATCGAAGAGCTGGTTGGTGCACCTGTGGATATCATTTCCACTGGGCCCGATCGCAACGAAACCATCATCCTGCGGCAGATTTTCTGAGCAGGTGGTGGACAAGGTCTGATGTGAAAATCTGATCTGAATAAAAAAGGCGCCGCGAGGCGCCTTTTTTTGTGCTGATAAGTGCGGATCGGGTTTCAGGGCAGGCGGGTGGTGAAAAAAAATACGCGCACGCAAAAATCCACAGGTGCAATAACGCGACCTGAGGTCAATGACGGTATGGATTTGTAGCAGATCTGGTGCGAATGCATCAGAGAAGAAAATGGTGCCCAGGAGAAGACTCGAACTTCCACGGCCTTGCGGCCACCAGCACCTGAAGCTGGCGTGTCTACCAATTTCACCACCTGGGCGTCTTTTCTCAACGCTGGTGCTAAGCTAACCCAAGGGTTTCGCGTTGCAACCGTTGTTGTGTTGACGGCGCGAATAATACGTAGCGCCCCAGGGCTTGTAAACCCCCTTGCGAAAAAAAGTATAGAAACATCGGAAATAGGTGCAACTGGATCCATTTCGCGGTTCAATAGAGAGCTATGACGAAAAAATCAATATCCAAAGACTCGACGCCTGCGTCGAGCAACTCCAAACGTACTTCCGCATCACCGACCGACTGGGCCGCAATTGACCCAGAGGCTCATCGCGAAGCTCAGAATTACGACAATCCCATTCCCAGCCGCGAGCTTATCCTCAAGCTGCTTGAAGAGCGCGGCGCGCCTGCTACGCGTGCGCAACTGCAGGACGAGTTTGCGATCAGCGATGAAGAGGGCATCGAAGCCCTACGTCGCCGCTTGCGCGCCATGGAGCGTGATGGTCAGCTGATCTACACGCGCCGCGGTGCTTACGCCCCCGTCGACAAGCTTGATCTGATCAAGGGTCGGGTGCAGGGTCATCGCGATGGTTTCGGCTTTCTGGTCCCCGATGGGGGTGGCGATGATCTGTTCCTCAGCCCTGCGCAGATGCGCCTGGTCTTTGATGGCGACCGTGTGCTGGGACGGATCACCGGCGTAGACCGCCGTGGCCGCAGTGAAGGAACCATTGTCGAAATACTTGAACGCGCCCACGAGGTTCTGGTGGGCCGCTATTATATTGAAAACGGCATTGCTTACGTGGTGGCCGATAACGCCAAGATCAACCACGAAGTGCTGATCCAGCCGGGCGCCGAAGGCGGTGCTCAGCATGGGCAGTATGTCGAAGTAAAAATTACCCAGTGGCCGAGCATCCATCGCCAGTCGCAGGGTGAAGTGATCGAAGTGGTCGGCGATTATATGGCCGCTGGCGTCGAGATCGAGGTTGCGCTACGCAGCTACGACATCCCTAGCGTCTGGCCGCAGGAGGTGCTGGATGAAGCGGCGCGCCTGAAGGACCACGTGGAAGACAAGGACAAGCTCAAGCGCGTCGATCTGCGTCATTTGCCGCTGGTGACTATCGATGGTGAGGATGCGCGTGATTTCGATGACGCGGTCTATTGTGAGCCGCACAAGGCCAGTGGCTGGCGGCTGTTTGCCGGCGGCTGGAAGCTTTATGTTGCGATTGCCGACGTGTCGCATTACGTGCCGGTAGGCTCGGCGCTGGATCGCGAAGCTGAATTGCGTGGTACGTCTGTTTACTTCCCCAGCGAAGTCGTGCCGATGCTGCCGGAGGCGATTTCCAACGGCTTGTGCTCGTTGATGCCGAAAGTTGACCGTCTCGCGCTGGTCTGCGAAATGACCGTTTCCAAGAGCGGTGAGCTGACCGACTATGAATTTTATGAAGGTGTGATTCACTCCCATGCGCGGCTGACCTATAACAAGGTCTCCAGCATGCTTGAGCATCCGCGTAGCCGTGAAGGCCAGGCGCTGATCGAAGAGTATGCCGATCTGCAGCCCGCGCTGAAGAATCTGTACGAGCTATACAAGGCGCTGGCCAAGGCCCGTCAGGGGCGTGGCGCGATTGATTTCGAGACCACCGAAACGCGTATTATCTTTGGTGAGAATCGGAAGATTTCCGAAATCCGTCCCACCACGCGCAATGACGCTCACAAGATTGTTGAAGAGTGCATGCTCTGCGCCAACGTGGCCACTGCGCGCTTCCTCCAGGATCTGGAGCTGCCTGGCTTGTATCGGGTACATGATGCGCCCAAGGACGAAAAAGTCGAACGGCTACGCCAGTTCCTGGGTGCGATGGGCATGACTCTGACGCGCAAGAAGGGCACGCCTACGCCCGAAGATTACAGTGCGGTTTTGCAGAAGGTCCAAGGCCGCCCCGATGCGCAGTTGATCCAGACGGTGATGCTGCGGTCGTTGAGTCAGGCCGTCTACAGTCCGCACAACGCCGGCCACTTCGGTTTGAATTACGAGGCCTATACCCACTACACCTCGCCAATTCGTCGTTACCCTGACCTGTTGACGCACCGCGCAATCCGCAGTGTGATCCGCTCACGCAAGAAGACCGATCGTGTGCAGCGTGCCGGCGCCGGTGTGCTGCCCAAGGCATCTATCTATCCTTATGATCTGGCCGCGCTGGAAAATCTCGGGCAGCAATGCTCGCAGAACGAGCGGCGTGCCGATGAAGCCACGCGTGATGTGGTCAGTTGGCTCAAGTGCGAGTTCATGAAAGACCGGGTGGGCGAAAGCTTTGATGGTCTGGTTACTGCGGTGACCGGTTTTGGTCTGTTCGTCGAGCTGACCGATATTTACGTTGAAGGTCTGGTGCATATCACTGCACTGCCGGCCGACTATTATCATTTTGATGCGGTGCACCACCGCCTGACCGGTGAGAAGGCCGGCAAGAGCTTCCGCCTTGGTGATACCGTCAGGGTCATGGTCGCCCGGGTTGATCTGGATGAGCGCAAGATCGACTTTGAAATGGACAAGACACAGCCGCAAACCGCCAATACCAACGTCGACGCCAGCCGGGCTGCACGTCAGCGTCTGATGGACGAGGCGAAAAAAGCCGGGGGTGCCGCGAACAAAGGCCGCGCGCCGCGTTCCAAGAGCGCGTCGAGCAAGCCAAAGGCATCGGGCGGCAAGAAGCCTGCTGACAACAAGGCCGGCAGCTCCGCTGGGTCGGGCCCCGCTGGGCCGGGCTCCGCCGGGCCGGCACGTGCGCCGCGGGCACCACGAGCGCCCCGTGCGCCGCGCAAGCCCCGGTCGTGAGCTGAGTATATGAGCGATAACGAATACGTTTATGGTGTGCACGCCGTTCAGGCAATGCTGGAGCGCTCTCCCAAGCGGGTAAAGCAGTTGGTGCTGGTGCGCGGTCGCCTGGATGCTCGCGTCCAGGCGTTGCTGGACTTGGCTGAAAGTGCCGGAGTGGGTGTGCAGCGGGTCACGCCGGACGAGCTAGACAAGATTGCCGATGGCGTGCATCAGGGGGTCGTTGCGTCGGTAACGCCCAGCCAGATGTGGTCAGAGGAAATGCTCGACAACCTGCTCGACAAGCTTGAAGGGCCCGCGTTGTTGCTGGTGCTCGATGGGGTGACTGATCCGCATAATCTGGGTGCCTGTTTGCGCAGTGCCGATGCGGCTGGTGCGCATGCCGTGATCATACCTCGCGACCGCTCTGCCAGCCTGTCACCAACAGTGCGCAAGGTCGCCTGTGGTGCGGCAGAGACTGTGCCTCTGGTTGCGGTAACCAACCTGGCGCGCACCTTGAAGCAGTTGCAGCAGCGCGGCCTGTGGATCGTCGGTACGGCGGGAGAAGCTGAGCAGTTGATCTATCAGGTCGATCTCAAGGTCGCGAGTGTGATCGTGATGGGCGCTGAAGGTAGCGGCATGCGTCGCCTTACACGTGAACACTGCGATTATCTGGCCAAGTTGCCGATGTCTGGCAGTGTCAGCAGTCTGAATGTGTCGGTGGCCAGCGGTATCTGTCTGTTTGAGGCGGTCCGCCAGCGCACGCAGCCAGCCTGAGCCGCAAGCTACAAGCCGCAAGCTACAAGCTACAAGCTACAAGCTACAAGCTACAAGCTACAAGCTAAACCTGAAACCCTGCCAATTCAGGCTTGTGTTTATATTCGCGCTCCGGTGCCGCCTCCCATTATTCCTGCAAAGTCGGGAATAATGGCGGGGAATGGTTGCATTCGCGGCCAAGGCCCGCACACTAGCTTGCAGCTTGCAGCTTGCAGCTTGCAGCTTGCAGCTTGCAGCTTGCAGCTTGCAGCTTGCAGCTTGCAGCTTGCAGCTTGCAGCTTGCAGCTTGCAGCTTGCAGCTTGCAGCTTGCAGCTTGCACCGCTTAAAGCTTGCGACTTACCCCCCACTCCCATAGAATGTGCGCCCCAAACTAGAGTTCTACTCCTTGCCAGACCATGTTGGGTGGCTGGCTTCAACCCGTAAGGAGCACTTATGCGTCATTACGAAATCGTATTTTTGGTTCACCCGGATCAGAGTGAGCAGGTCGGCGGCATGATTGAGCGCTATACCAAACTCATCGAAGAAGATGGCGGCAAGATCCACCGTCTGGAAGATTGGGGCCGTCGTCAACTGGCTTACCCGATCGACAAGATCCACAAAGCCCACTACATCATGATCAACGTCGAGTGCAGCGCCAAGGCACTGGAAGAGCTGACTGAGAACTTCCGTTATAACGACGCCGTGATCCGTAACATGGTCATTCGTCGTGACGAAGCCATCACCGAACAGTCCGACATGCTCAAGCCTGAAGACACCGGTCGTGGCGAGCGTCGTGAGCGTCGTGAGCGCACCGAAGGCGATGACAACGATTCGGACAACGACAGCGACAACGCTGACGACAACGACGACGGCGACGACGAGTAAGTCATCCCGGTCCCACTTTCCAGTATCTAAGGAGACGCTGCCATGGCACGTTTTTTCCGTCGCAGAAAGTTCTGCCGCTTCACCGCAGAAAATGTAAAGGAGATCGATTACAAAGATCTCAATACGCTGAAAGCCTATGTCACTGAAACCGGCAAGATCGTTCCTAGCCGTATCACAGGCACCAAGGCCAAGTACCAGCGTCAGTTGGGTGTTGCTATCAAGCGCGCCCGTTATCTGGCACTGCTGCCCTTCACCGACAGTCACGGTCGCTGATAAGCAGGTAATGACGTAATCAGGGATACCGAACCAGCATGCGTGGGTTAGCGGAATACATCATGCGCGGTCGCAAGCAAGCCACTCTCGTAGTGGCGCTTGCTGCGGCCATACCCTTGTTGTTCTGGGTCAGTGCTGCGGCACTGGCGTTGGTCATCTTGCGCCGAGGCTTGAACGAGGCCCTCCCAGTCATTATCTGGGGTGTTTTGCCGGCTTTGGCTTGGGCGTTGATGGGTGATCTGACACCCTTGCTGGTGATTCTGGGCGCCGCTGGTATGGCGGTGCTGCTACGCGAGAAGCAGGCGTGGCCCAATGTATTGCTGGTAGTAGTGCCGCTGGGCGTAGCCTATGCGCTGTTGCTGCTGAGCGTATTGGGTGAGCCTTTGCAGGCCCTGGCAGGACAGATTCAGGAGCGCTTGCCGCAACTGATGGCTGACATGGGTGGATCCGTCGATGAGGCGGGTATGGCCCGTCTGGAAGCATTGCTGGTGCCTGTATTGGCCGGCTTGATGGGCGCAGTGCATGCGCTGATGGCGCTGGTCAGTCTGATGATTGGCCGCTCCTGGCAAGCCGGTCTGTACAACCCCGGTGGATTCCGTGACGAGTTTCATCGGTTGCGCCTGTCACCATTGGTTGCTGGTGGTTTGCTGGTGTTGACGCTGTTCAGTCCGCAGTTCGGGCAGATGGCTATGTTGGCACCGGTTGCCAGCTTGCCATTGCTAATCGCTGGGTTGGCGCTGTTGCATGGGCTGGCCGGGATCAAGAAGCTGGGCTCGGTGTGGTTGGTGATACTCTATGTGGTGTTCGTATTTGCCGCCCAGATTGTGTATCCCCTGATTATGTTTTTGGCATTTATCGATAGTCTGTTCGATTTTCGTGCTCGTATCGCACCGGCTCAAGGGCCGCGCGACGATGACGACTCGAATGGCCAAGTTTGAATTTTAGAGGTCATCGCAATGGAAGTTATCCTGCTCGAAAAGATCGCGAATCTGGGTAATCTTGGCGACAAGGTTGCTGTCAGCGCCGGTTACGCACGTAATTTTCTCCTGCCTTTTGGCAAAGCCACTCCGGCTACTGCTTCCAACCTGGAAGCCTTCGAAGCTCGCCGCGCTGAATTAGAGCGTATCGCTGACGAGAAGAAAGCCGAAGCTGAAGCTCGTGCCGCCAAGCTGGAAGGTCTGACTGTGACCCTTTCCGCCAACGCTGGTGAAGAAGGCAAGCTGTTCGGTTCCATCGGTACTCGCGACATCGCTGATGCCGTGACTGCTGCTGGTGTCGACATCGAGAAAAGCGAAGTACGTCTGCCTGAAGGTCCGCTGCGCAACGTCGGTGAATTCGACATTGCTCTGCACCTGCACACAGATGTAGAAGCTAGCGTCAAGCTGGTCGTTGTAGCCGGTTAATCCTGCTGCACAAGGCTTGTATATCGCTCGCTGGCTACCTGCGTAGTCGTTGAGTGAGTTTGCCGGCCTTTCCAGTTAGACTAGTCAACACGGTGCCTGTCTCGTACAGGCGCCGTGTTGTTATTTTTGTCTCCCGGTTGTTGTCTTGGGCCTGTACCGATGAATGAGTCGAACTACACCGATACTGCGGAACTTGACCTGCAAACCTCTGCACTGAAGATTCCGCCGCACTCGATCGAAGCCGAGCAGGCCGTGCTGGGCGGGGTGATGCTGGAAAATACGACCTGGGAGCGGGTTGTCGAATTGCTCAGCGAAGTGGATTTCTATCGCCATGACCACCGCCTGATCTTTCGCGCACTGGCCAGTCTGGCCTCGCGTAATCAGCCGTTTGACGTGGTGACCCTGGCAGAAGAGCTCGACCGGGACGGCTTGATTGATCAGGTGGGTGGTTTGGCTTACCTGGGGCAATTGGCCAAGAATACCCCCTCGGTCGCCAACATCAGCGCTTACACCCATATCATTCGTGAGCGCTCGACCCTGCGTAAACTGATCAGCACCAGTTCGGATATCGCTGACAGTGCGTTCAACACCAAGGGTAAGCAGGCCAACCAGATTCTCGACGATGCCGAGCGGCAGATCTTTGCGATCGCCGAAAGCCGCCCCAAGACCGGCGGACCAGAATCGGTGAATACGCTGCTGACCAAGGCGATTGACCGCATCGACACGCTGTTCAACAGCGATGGTGCGATCACTGGGCTTTCTACTGGTTTTGCCGACCTGGATGATATGACCTCAGGCCTGCAGCCCTCCGACCTGGTGATTATCGCTGGTCGCCCCTCGATGGGTAAGACGACCTTTGCGATGAACCTGGTCGAGAACGTGGTGATGCGCTATGACAAGGCGGTGCTGGTGTTCTCTTTGGAGATGCCTGGTGATTCGCTGGTCATGCGTATGCTGTCTTCACTTGGCCGTATCGACCAGAGCAAGGTGCGGGCAGGGCGGCTTGAGGATGACGATTGGCCGCGCCTGACGTCGGCGGTCAATCTGCTGAATGACCGCAAGTTGTTCATCGACGATACTGCTGGCCTGTCGCCGATGGAAATGCGCGCCCGCGCGCGCCGTGTGGTGCGTGAGCATGGTGAGATCGGCATGATCATGATCGACTACTTGCAGTTGATGCAGATTGGCGGCGCGTCGGAAAACCGGACCAACGAGATTTCTGAAATATCGCGCTCGCTCAAAGCTCTGGCAAAAGAATTCAATGCCCCGGTAGTGGCGCTGTCGCAGTTGAACCGCTCCCTGGAGCAGCGCCCGAACAAACGCCCGATTAACTCCGACTTGCGTGAGTCCGGAGCCATCGAGCAGGACGCAGACGTGATCATGTTCGTTTATCGGGACGAGGTTTATCATCCGGATACCCAGGATCAGGGTATCGCCGAGATCATTATCGGCAAACAGCGGAACGGCCCTATCGGTAGTATTCGATTGGCCTTTCTCGGCAAATTCACCCGTTTTGAGAATCTCGCACCCGGCTCCTATTCCGGGTACGGCGATATGGAGTAAGCATGTCCATCAGCATGCCGGCCGCGAAGCCGCTGTTTGATTATCCCAAGTACTGGGCCGAGTGTTTTGGCCCGGCACCTTTTTTGCCCATGAGCCGGGACGAGATGGACCTGCTTGGTTGGGACAGCTGCGACATCATCATTGTCACCGGTGACGCCTATGTGGATCACCCGTCCTTCGGGATGGCGATCATTGGTCGCCTGCTCGAAGCCCAGGGCTTTCGTGTGGGGATCATCAGTCAGCCGGACTGGCAGAGCAAAGATGCCTTTATGCAGCTGGGCAAGCCGAACCTGTTCTTTGGTGTGGCCGCCGGCAATATGGATTCGATGATCAACCGCTATACGGCTGACCGCAAGATCCGCTCGGACGATGCTTACACCCCAGGCGGCAAAGCGGGTAGCCGGCCGGATCGCGCCAGCCTGGTCTACAGCCAGCGCTGCCGTGAAGCTTTCAAGGACGTCCCCGTGGTCCTCGGCGGTATCGAAGCCTCGCTGCGGCGTATTGCCCACTATGACTACTGGCAGGACAAGGTTCGCCACTCGCTGTTGCTGGACGCCAAGGCGGATATTCTGCTGTATGGCAACGCCGAGCGAGCGGTGGTTGAAATTGCTCAGCGTCTGAGCCGCGGCGAAGACATTCAGTCGATTACCGATATTCGCGGTACCGCCTTCCTGCGCCGCGATACGCCGCAGGGCTGGTTTGAGCTCGACTCGACGCGGATTGATCGTCCGGGCAAGGTCGACAAGATCATCAACCCCTATGTGAATACCCAGGACACCAGCGCCTGCGCTGTCGAACAGGCCAAGGGGCCGACCGAAGACGGGCTGGATAATGGTCTGGAGGAGGGCGTGCAGGTGGTGCAGCTATTGCCCCACCCACGCCTGGAGCGCGACAGAACAGTGATTCGTCTGCCCTCCTATGAGAAGGTCAAGAGCGATCCTGTGCTCTATGCCCATGCCAACCGCGTATTGCACCTGGAAACCAATCCGGGTAACGCACGTGCCCTGGTTCAGCGTCACGCCGAAAAGGATGTGTGGTTCAATCCACCGCCTATTCCGCTGACTACCGAAGAAATGGACTATGTGTTCGGTTTACCCTATGCCCGTATTCCGCATCCGGCCTACGGTGACGCGAAGATTCCCGCTTATGAAATGATTCGTTTCTCGGTGAATATCATGCGCGGCTGCTTCGGCGGCTGTACCTTCTGTTCGATTACCGAGCATGAAGGACGGATTATTCAGAACCGTTCGCATGAATCGATCATTCGCGAGATTGAAGAAATCCGCGACAAGGTGCCCGGTTTCACTGGCGTGATTTCCGACTTGGGCGGGCCCACGGCAAACATGTACCGGATTGCTTGCAAGAGCCCGGAGATCGAGGCGGCCTGCCGCAAGCCCTCCTGTGTCTACCCAGGCATCTGTGAGAACCTGAATACAGACCATTCCTCGCTGATCGGCCTGTACCGCAAGGCGCGTGAACTGCCGGGCGTCAAGAAGATCCTGATTGCCTCTGGGCTGCGTTATGACCTGGCGGTCGAGTCTCCCGAGTATGTGAAAGAGCTGGTCACGCACCATGTTGGCGGCTATCTGAAGATTGCCCCCGAGCATACCGAACAAGGCCCGCTGACCAAGATGATGAAGCCGGGTATCGGTAGCTACGACACCTTCAAGCGCTTGTTCGAGAAGTACACCAAGGAAGCGGGCAAGAAGCAGTATCTGATTCCGTACTTTATCGCCGCGCATCCGGGGACCTCGGACGAGGACATGATGAATCTGGCGCTGTGGCTCAAGACCAACGATTTCCGTGCCGACCAGGTTCAGGCGTTCTATCCCTCGCCCATGGCCACGGCTACGGCCATGTACCATTCAGGCAAGAATCCCTTGCGCAAGGTGACCTACAAGAGCGACCCGGTCAGTAGCGTCAAGGGCGAGCGCCAGCGTCGGCTGCACAAGGCTTTCTTGCGCTATCACGATTCGAAGAACTGGCCGTTATTGCGTGAAGCCTTGCAGGAAATGGGGCGGGGCGACCTGATTGGTAATGGCAAACAACATCTGATTCCGACTTATCAGCCGGCGGTTGAGGGCTACACCAGCGCACGCAAGAAGCAGTCCACACCGGCCAAAGCACCGCACAAGGGCGCAATCCTGAGCCAGCATACCGGTCTTCCGCCGCGCGACACGGGTGCTGGCAGACCCGCAGCTGGCAAGCCGGCCAGCCCCAAAAAAACGACCCGGAAAAAGGTCGGTCGGCCAAGCACCAGGCTATCGTCGCGATAAGCTTTAGCTAATCGCCTCGTCGAGATCTTCCGTCTAACCTATCTGTCATTGGAACAGGAGACGGATGATGAGATTCTTGACGAGGCTTGGCAGCAGGCATCTGGTGGGCGAGATTCTGCGCTCTTATGCTGCGGTGTATGCGGCTGCGGCAAGCGGGACGTGCCGTTAGCCGGCTGATATCAGGCTGGTACGTCCTGCACTTGCCCTTCGCGCTTCTGATCAATCCAGAAGTTGAGCTGGTCTCGCAACTGCGCAAGTTCAACCGGTTTGGCGATATGGCCGTTCATGCCGGCCAGCCTCGAGCGTTCGCGGTGTTCAGGGAGAATGTGGGCGGTCAGGGCGATGATGGGGATGGCCTCTCTGCCACTGCTACGCTCCCACTGTCGAATCAATTCTGCGGCGGTAAAACCGTCCATTTCTGGCATTTCACAGTCCATCAGGATCAGATCATAATCACCGGTCTGTGCCTGAAGCACTGCCTGCTGGCCGTTCTGCACCGCCTGTACCTGGATATTGAGTTTGCCCAGCATCCCGCGAATGACCTTGGTCGAGATTGAGTTGTCTTCTGCTACCAGTACCCGGAACCCCTCATGCGATATCTCATGGCGGTATTCGGGCTCTTCTTCACTGTGATCAGCTTCGCTGTGCAGGCGATGTTGCAGCCATTCATCGATCAATGTGGTGCGCAGGGTATAGCCTGCAACCGGTTTGCTGAGGATCCGGCGAATACCGGCGTTGCGTGCTATGACGCGGCTAGGCGCCTGGTTTATACCGGTCAGCATGATGATCAGTAACTGATCCCTTATCGCGGCGTCATCCTTGACCCGGCTGGCCAGCTCCAGCCCGCTCATGCCAGGCATTGAATGGTCTACCAGTAGAATGTCGAAAGGGCTGCCCAGGTGGGCTTGGGTACGTAATAGTGCCAGGGCTTCTTTTCCGCCCGCTACGCACTGGGATTGCATACCCCAGGCGTTGCACTGCTGCTGAAGGACCTTACGGCAGGTGGCATTGTCGTCCACGATCAACACCCGCCGCTCAAACAGGCAGCGGCCTTCTACATCGGGCTCGATAAAGGCGTGGGTCTCTTCCAGCGGCAGTGTGAACCACAGGGCGTTACCCTGATCGGAGGCATGTTTGATCCCTACCTGGCCTTGCATCATATGAATCAACTGGCTGGCGATCAGTAGTCCGAGGTGACCGTTGCCGTCGGCGTGATCAAGTAATCGTGACGATTTGGGCAAGACCTTGATCAGGCAGTCGCGTGCCTGGTCCGACATGGCACTGCCTGAATCCTGAAGAGCAAACCGTAGATGCTGGTCGTTGCCCTGGCGTTCCATACCCACGACCAGCAGGATTTCACCCTGCTCGGTGAATCGCAGCGCGTTACCCAGCAGGTTCATCAGAATCTGGCGTAGGCGCGTGGGGTCACCACTGATGGTGCGTGGCACATCAGCATGCACAAAGCTGATCAGCTCAATGGTCTGACTATCTGCACGGTTGCGGAAAATATCCAGACAATCATTGACCAGCGCGTGCAGATCGAACTGCACCTTTTCCAGCGTCATCTGTCCGGACTCCAGGCGCGACATGTCGAGAATTTCGTTGATCAGGTTGAGCAGGTCATTCCCGGAACCGTGGATGGTCTGCACATAATCGCGTTGCTTGGCAGACAGAGCAGTATCGAGCAGCAGTTCGGACATGCCTAGAACGCCATTCATAGGCGTGCGGATCTCATGACTGATACGACCGAGGAACTCCGCCTTGGCGCGCCGCTCTGCCTGGCGGGTGGCTTGGGTCTGACGCTGGCTGACACGTTGTGCCAGCAATCTCTGGGCGCGGTTGTGCAGGCTCCAGGCAAAACACACCATGGCCAGCCAGATCAGGGTATCCATAAAGTGGGCGCCAAGCAGATATTGCTGATCCATCCATTTGGCGGTGAAGGCACACAGCAGTAGTAGAGCGCCTGCCAAAAACGGCTTATTGACAGGCTGGCGACGTAACGACAGAAATGCCTGAAGGAGGATGATTACCAGCGGCAGGCCGAGCTGAACCAGCGTGGCGATGCTGGCGAATAGCGCTGACTGCAATGTGGCGGTCAATACCAAGGCTGCCAGGGCCACACTGGTAAGGCTGATAACCAGCGTGAGACGGCGATGCACGCGCAAATCCGGTCCAGGCAGCAAACTCAACAGCAAGAGGGTCATTAACGGATAGGTGCAAAGCTGCAGCAACTCTGCTGTCTGGCCATGCAGATACGGCGCCTGCCGTGCAACCCAGCTGATCGCGCTCAGGTTGACGACGCACAGGATCAGCGCCGCACAGGCCAGCAGCAAGTTGAACGGGTCGCGGTTGATGCTGCCATGGAGCAGGCCGTGCAGCGCCAGTGCCAGCAGCAGGCCCACCAGCACACCTTGCAATGCCTGATGGGCGCCGTGAATGGCGGCCGCTTCATGGGCGTCCATGACCGACAGGTGCGTGCTGGTCGGGTAATCGTTCTGCAAACGCAGATAAAGGTGATATTCAGCGCCGGAGAAAATATCCACCGGAAACGCAAAGCCAGGCTGACGCAGCAAGCGCGGGTCCAGGGGCAGCTCTGCGCCGCTCTGATATTCGGCAACGATCTCGTCTCCACGCAACAGGAACAGACTTATCTGTTCGATCGCGGGATTATCGAGCCGTATCTGTTGAGCCCCGGTACGAACCATGGGCACTTTTACCCATAACGCAGTGCCCGCCGCTGAGAGTTTAAGTGCTCCTGGCGGGCTGGGAATAAAACGATTGGCATATCGATTGGAGGTTACATCGGCCAGGCCCAGATTGCCGCTGGTGTCTACAAGGCTGTAATGAACGGGCGCCGGGGACTCGGTTGCAGTCGCCCAGTTGGTCGTCAGCGTTATGATCCCTGCCAGCAATAGAAGGATCAACCAGCTTGCTTGCTTCACGATGAGGTGTGTCCTGTCCATGGGCGTTTGACGACGGGCGCCAAGTATCGAGTCGATAAGCAGTATAGCTTAATGCACCAAGCTGCCAAGATACACCGGCCCGCCGCAGCAACCAGCCTTTGCCATGGCCGAGCGCCTCGCCCTCAGCGCGGGCTGAGGGCGCAGCAGGGGGGGACTTAGTGCTGCTCTCGGGCGATGGCGCGGTAGCCAATATCCGTGCGGTAAAAGCTACCGCTCCAGCTTACCTTGCGCGCGAGGGCGTAGGCATTCTGCTGAGCCTCCCCAACCGTTTTGCCCAGGGCCGTGGCGCAGAGTACCCGCCCACCACTGGTGACTACCTTATCAGCCTGCAGAGCAGTGCCCGCGTGGAAGATCTTGCCGTCCGGGCTCACCGCCTGGTCAAGCCCGGCAATGGCATCACCCTTGGCGTAGTCTGCGGGGTATCCGCCTGCGGCAATGACCACGCCCATGCTTGGACGAGCATCCCACTTGGCTTCAGCTCTATCTAACTGGCCTGCCAAGGCCGCTTCGATCAGCTCAACCAGACTGGATTGCAGTCTGAGCATGATGGGCTGGGTTTCCGGGTCGCCGAAGCGGCAGTTGAATTCGATAACCTTTGGATTGCCTTGGGTATCGATCATCAAGCCGGCATACAGAAAGCCGGTGTAGACGTTGCCCTCGGCGGCCATGCCGCGCACCGTTGGCCAGATCACCTCGTCCATGACGCGCTGATGCACCGCATCGGTTACCACCGGAGCAGGAGAATAGGCGCCCATGCCGCCCGTATTGGGGCCTGTATCGCCATCGCCAACGCGCTTGTGATCCTGGCTTGTGGCCATAGCCAGCACGTGCTCGCCATCGACCATGACAATAAAGCTGGCTTCTTCACCGTCGAGAAATTCCTCGATCACTACTCTGGAGCCGGCTTCGCCAAAGGCATTGCCGGCGAGCATGTCGCGGACGGCGTTTTCAGCTTCGGCCAGGGTCATGGCAACGATCACGCCTTTGCCGGCGGCCAGACCGTCAGCCTTGATCACAATAGGTGCGCCTTTTTCCTTCAGATACGCCAGGGCGGGCTTGACCTCGGTAAAATTCTGGTAGTCGGCGGTCGGGATCTGGTGGCGTGCCAGAAAATCTTTGGTAAAGGCCTTGGAGCCCTCCAGTTGGGCCGCGTCCGCAGTCGGCCCGAAGCAGGGCAGATCACGGCGGCGAAACAGGTCTACCACACCGGCTACCAGGGGCGCTTCGGGTCCGACAATGGTCAACTGCACATTGGCGGCGGCAAAGTCGGCCAGCTTGTCCAGTTCAAGCACATCAATGGCGACGTTCTCGCACTTGGCCTCGGTAGCGGTACCGGCGTTGCCGGGAGCGACGAAGACTTTTTCTACTCGTGCATCCTGCGCGACCTTCCAAGCCAGGGCATGTTCACGTCCGCCACTGCCGATAATCAAAACCTTCATACAATCTCTCCTGGGATAGAGCGCTAACTACAAGCACGGACTACAAAGCGGCTCTGGACCGCTTGCTGCCCTATCAATGTCTGAAATGGCGCATGCCGGTAAATACCATCGCCATGCCGGCTTCGTCTGCGGCAGCAATGACTTCTGCATCGCGCATCGAACCGCCGGGCTGGATCACAGCGTTGATGCCATTGGCGGCGGCGTTGTCGATACCATCGCGGAACGGGAAGAACGCATCGGAGGCCATGACCGCGCCCTTGACCTGCAAGCCGGCGTGTTCTGCCTTGATTGCGGCGATGCGAGCAGAATTGACCCGGCTCATCTGGCCTGCACCGATACCCACCGTCTGGCGCTGGCTGGCATAGACAATGGCATTGGATTTGACGAATTTGGCCACTTTCCAGGCGAAAATCAGGTCATGGATCTCCTGCTCGGTAGGTGCTCGCTGAGTGACGATCTTCAGATCGGCTTCGGTGATCATGCCCACATCGCGGCTTTGTACCAGAAGCCCGCCACTCACGCGCTTGTAATCCAGATCGGCGTCGCGTTTAGTGGTCCACTCACCGCATTCCAGCAGGCGTACATTGGCCTTGGCAGCGACGATGTCGCGGGCGGCGGCGCTGATCTTCGGCGCGATGATCACTTCCACGAACTGGCGCTCGACGATCGCCTGGGCGGTGGCTGCGTCCAGTTCGCGGTTGAAGGCGATGATGCCGCCGAAGGCAGATTCAGAGTCGGTAGCGTAAGCCAGCTCATAGGCCCGGCGGATACCTCCTTCATTCTCCGGGACCACGGCCACACCGCATGGGTTGGCGTGTTTGACGATCACGCAGGCCGGCTTGGTAAAGCTTTTCACGCATTCCAGAGCGGCATCGGTATCAGCCACATTGTTGTAGGACAACTCCTTGCCCTGCAGCTGCACAGCGGTCGCGATGCAAGCCTGCGGTGGGTTGGCTTCACGATAGAAGGCGGCTGACTGATGCGGGTTTTCCCCATAGCGCATATCCTGCGACTTGATGAACTGGGTATTGAACGTGCGCGGAAACTGCGCGCGATCTTCGGTGCTCAGGGTGTCGCGCTGCCGATCGATCGTGCCCAGATAGTTGGCGATCATGCCGTCGTAGGCGGCAGTATGTTCAAATGCCTTGAGAGCCAGATCGAAGCGCTGCGCGTAGGTCAGGCCGCCGAGCTCAAGTGCTTCGAGGATGCTGCTGTAGTCGCCCGCATTGACCACAATGGCGACATCCTTGTGGTTCTTGGCTGCCGAGCGAACCATGGTAGGGCCGCCGATATCGATGTTTTCGATGGCGTCCGGCAGCGTGCAGCCAGGCTTGGCGACCGTTGCTGCGAACGGGTAGAGATTGACCACCACCATGTCGATAGCTTGGATGCCGTGTTCCTGCATGACCTGAGCATCGATATCCCGGCGCCCGAGTATGCCGCCATGGATTTTCGGATGCAGGGTTTTGACGCGACCATCCATCATTTCCGGGAAGCCGGTGTAGTCAGCCACTTCAACCGCGGCGATATTCTGCTCACGGAGCAACTTGAAGGTGCCACCGGTGGAGAGGATTTCCACGCCTTGGGCGCTGAGTTCACGGGCAAAGTCGACGATGCCTGTTTTGTCGGAAACGCTGATCAGCGCACGACGGATCGGCAAGCGGGAGGTTTGGTCGGTCATCTTCATTCCAGATCAGATTAGGGATGGACTGCAGCTTCTGGCATAAAGCCAGAAAGCAAAAACAGGGGGTTGCCGGGCAGGCTCAGAGTAATCCGTATTGCTTGAGCTTTTTGCGCAGAGTGCCGCGATTGAGGCCGAGGATTTCGGACGCACGCGTCTGGTTACCCTTGACGTGTTCCATCACGCTTTCCAGTAGCGGTGCTTCCACTTCGCAGAGGACCATTTCGTAAACGTCAGTCACGTCCTGGCCATCAAGGTGTTCAAAATAGTTTTTCAGGGCTTGCTCGACACTGTTGCGCAGGGTGCGGCTACTCTGGCTGAGCTTGTCAGGGGCAACGTAAAGATTTTTTTCAGCAAGGTCGCTCACGGGTTCTGTTCCAATAATGTCTGAGGCGTTCAAAAGGCTCATGCCGCAAGGTCTCCTTCCAGCAAACGGGTAAAGAAAGTGTTAATGCTCTGGCGCTGCTCTTCGGCGCATTCCAGCCGGTTGAAGCGGCGCCGGAAATCCTCCGCGCCGGGCAGGGTGTGCAAGTACCAACCGACATGCTTGCGAGCAATGCGCCCACCCTGATGGTCGCCGTAAAAGGCATGCAGCGCCTGCACGTGCTCCTGCAGAACGTTTCGCTGCCAATCCAGCGCCGGGGCCGGGAGAATCTCGCCGGTTTTCAGGAAGTGGTTGATCTCATTGAAGATCCAGGGTCTGCCCTGGGCGGCGCGGCCAATCATGACGGCATCCGCGCCGGTATGCTTGAGCACAGCAAGGGCTTTCTGCGGGGAATCGATATCGCCATTGGCAAATACCGGTATGCCAATGGCTTGTTTGATCTCGGCGATGCTGTCGTATTCGGCGTCGCCGGTATAGAGCTGATTGCGGGTGCGGCCATGGACTGCGAGGGCTTGAATGCCAGCTTGCTCGGCGATTCTGGCAATTTGCAGGCCGTTGCGCTGCTCTGCGCACCAGCCGGTACGGATCTTCAGCGTGACTGGCAGGCTGACGGCGTTGACCACGGCGTCGAGGATTTCGGCAACCAGTTTTTCGTCGCGCATCAAGGCTGACCCTGCGGCTTTGTTGCAGACCTTTTTCGCCGGACAACCCATATTGATATCGATAATCTGGGCGCCAAGCTGTTCGTTCATGCGAGCGGCTTCGGCCATCATCTGGGCGTCGCCCCCGGCGATCTGTACCGAGCGTGGTTCGCCCTCGCCGGTATGATCCAGGCGCTGCCGCGACTTGCGGCTATTCCATAAGCGCACATCGCTGGTGACCATTTCCGAGACCACCAGGCCCGCACCCAGGCGCCGGCACAATTGGCGAAAGGGCAGGTCGGTGACGCCAGCCATAGGCGCCAGAATGACCGGGTTAGCGAGTTGGTAAGGTCCGATACGAGTCACTGCCTGGTCCATCCCTGTACTCTCTGTGATCGCTGGCACACCTAGGGCCCTTGCGTCGAGTGAAAATGACGCAACGGAGTCAGGGTCAAGTAATGTGAAAAGGGCAGTAATGATACCTGCTCTGGATGACCATATAAAGACTGAGTTGGATGATTTTTGAGCAGATCGGCCGAACGGCTCAGGGGCTGAGAAAATCCAGATTGTAGCTGGCAGCCTGTTGCCCGGGGTCGAGCATGTCGAGCCCGACATGCACTGGCGTTTGCGGGGGCATCAGCGTCGCTCCGGCTAATTCCCCTCCTAAATACTCGGCAGGGCGGAACAACTTGCTGCTGAGCTCGCGGCCGGACAGGTCGGTGAAGGTCATTCGCAGCACTGGAAAGGGTTGGGCGAAATCAGCCCGGTTGTACAGGATCACATCGATAGCCAGCGCATTGGGGAAATCAGCATGCGGCCTGACCACCAGGTTACTGCTGCGAATCAGGTCGATGTCGACCCTGGCAGGCAACTGGCATCCGGCCAGAAAACATACCTGCTCCATCACTGGGCGGATGCGCTCATCATGAGCGAGGGCTGTGTAATTATAGGTCAACGCCTGCGCAAGCAAGGCCAGTGCTGCGAGCACGCTGAGCGAAGCCCATAGCCACTGCCGCCTGGGCCGCCGTGCGAGCGGGCGATCATCCAGATACAGCGGTTCGTCTATAACCTCGGGCAGGCCAAAAGAGCTGCGCAAGTCGGGTTCGCGGCGTTTATCCTGCGGCCTGGCGGGAAGTTCTTCGGGTTCACGATAGGTCGCATCATCAAAGCGCGGTGGGCGGAAGGCGCTGGGATCTCCGGGGTAAGCCAGCGCGGGGTGATCGCGCAGGAAAATGCCGTGGTCGCGCGCGGCGGTCAAGGGTCGTATTGGTGCGTGTTGCTCGATCCCAAACAGCTGCGGTTGGTCTTGCGCCTGGGGTTCGGGGGAGGATTCCTCTACTGGATCAATGCGTGGCTCAAAATCTCGCGACCGAGCTGCGGCCTTGAATGCGTCGTGCAGCTCCATATCGTCCAGCGCATCGGGGTCCTGGCGCAGGCGACGCTTTTCACTCTCCAGATCATTGTCCAGGTTGAATTCCTGATCCCAGGCATCAGCGCTCTGGGGCGCTTCATCAAACTCGAATGCCCGGTCTATCTCGTCATCTGTCGGAATCCAGGTCGTTTGCCTGGGCGCAGCCTGTTCGGCCTGAGGTTCTGCTGCGGTTTGCTCGGCAACAGGTTGTACGGCGACAGGATCCTCGGCAGCGGGGTCATCATTAAACGGTTCTGGATCATCGGATTCCAGGGTGAGCGAATCATGTGTATCGGAGTTGAAGATCGGCTCGTCGGTCACCGGGTAAGCGGTTGACGCGGAATCGATATCGTCTGGTTGGGCGGGTAGCGGATCTTGATGCTCAGCAGGCGCTGGCGCCTTGTCGTCCTCTGGCATTGAATCGGCCGCTGGCGATGCGGGCGTAGGAAGCCCGGTTCTGGCATCCGGGTTGATTTCATCGAGCAGGGATTCGTCCAGCCCTAGCGCCTCCAGATCCAGGTCATCGAGCTCGAGATCATCGTGTATCAGCAGCGCACCCTGTCGAGTCATCGGTGATTCGGATCGGGGTGCGGGGGGCTGTAATGGCTCCGGCGTGCTGGCTGGGGGCTCGATCTGTATCTGAGTGCTGGCGTCGAATACTTTCAGACACGCGCCACAGCGCACATTACCCGCCGCCGCCTGCAGGTGCTCCTGAGACAGCCGGAAACGCGTTCGACAGTGTGGGCATTGCGCTACCAGCATTTCGCTCATGGTTGACGGCTGTTCCTGTTGACTGTGGCAGTATGAGGACTGGCGTTATGGCGGTTGCCGGTATTGTGCCGCGAACCTGCCTAGCCCGCCAAGTGGCGTCGACCGCTGACGCGAATCCAGCCCTCTCGCTCAGCTACCGGATCCAGATCGAAGTGCGCACGATAAGCACCAAGAATATCCTCGGTCTGCTCGGCAAGAATGCCGGACAGGGCGATCAGTCCGCCGGGTTTGACCAGCCTGCTGAGCTGGGGAGCCAGGCTGACTAATGGGCCAGCCAGGATATTGGCAACCAGAATGTCCGCAGGTTCCTGCGGCATGTCTTCAGGCAGGTGCAAGGTCAGCCGCTCGTCCGCTATCTGATTGCGCTGGGCGTTATCGCGCGAGGCCTCCAGCGCCTGAATATCGATATCGGTGGCGCACACGCTTTCGGCGCCCAGTAACAGGCCGGCGATAGCCAGAATGCCGGAACCGCAGCCGAAGTCGATCAGGCTGCTGCCTTGCAGTTGCTGGCCGTCGAGCCATTCCAGACAGAGTGCGGTGGTCGGGTGGGTGCCGGTACCGAATGCCAGGCCAGGATCCAGTAGCAGATTGACCGCATCCGGCTCCGGGGCAGCGTGCCAGCTTGGTACGATCCACAGCCTGCGGCCGAACTGCATGGGCTGAAAGTGCACCATCCAGCTGCGCTCCCAGTCCTGATCGGCAATCTGTTCCAGTTGATGATCGGGCAGGGCGCCATCTGACAGGCGGGCCAGATTGTCCAGCAGCTCGGCCGAGTCGGTCTCAGCTTCAAACAGGGCGAGCAAATGGGTATGTGACCACAGCGGCGTGGTGCCCAGGTCTGGCTCGAAGATAGGCTGGTCTTCACCATCCATGAAGGTCACGGACACTGCGCCGAGCGCCAGGAGCGTATCCTCCAATGGTTCGGCCTGTTCAGGGGTGATCGCTAGACGGAGTTGCAGCCAGGGCATTGAGATTCCTTGGAACGGAGTTGTAGATAACGGATTTCGGGCAACGGTTTTGAACAACAGAAAAAAGTTCGGGAGCGGACTGGCCGCTCCCGAAGGTTGGATCATACTCTTGCAGCTTGCAGCTTGCAGCTTGCAGCTTGCAGCTTGCGCTTACTTGATGCCGAGCTTGTGCTCGAGGTAGTGAATATTTACACCACCTTTGCAGAAGCCCGGATCACGGACCAGTTCACGGTGCAGCGGCGTGTTGGTCTTGATGCCGTCGACAACCAACTCGTCCAGTGCATTGCGCATGCGGGCCAGAGCCTCGTCGCGAGTTGCACCATAGGTGATCAGCTTGGCCACCAGCGAATCATAATTGGGTGGGACCTTGTAACCGCTGTACAGGTGCGAATCTACCCGTACGCCATTGCCGCCAGGTGCGTGATAGAAGCTCACGGTGCCGGGGCTGGGCATGAAGGTTTTCGGGTCTTCGGCATTGATCCGGCACTCGATTGAGTGGCCACGAATGACCACATCTTCCTGAGTGATGCTCAGCGGTTGGCCAGAGGCTACGAGAATCTGCTCCTTGACGATGTCGATACCCGTCACCATCTCGGAAACCGGGTGCTCAACCTGCACGCGGGTATTCATCTCGATAAAGAAGAAATCGCCATTCTCGTAAAGAAACTCGAAGGTGCCGGCGCCTCGGTAGCCCAGATCAATACAGGCTTTGACGCAGCGTGCCTGAACCTTGGCCCGTGCTTCTTCGTCGATGCCGGGGGCTGGCGCTTCCTCAATGATTTTCTGGTGGCGACGCTGCATGGAACAGTCGCGGTCACCCAGGTGCACCGCATGGCCTTGGCCATCGGACAGTACCTGTACTTCCACATGGCGCGGATTGGTCAGGAATTTTTCCAGATAGACCACCGGGTTGCCGAAAGCAGCACCCGCTTCGGTACGCGTCAGGTGGATGGATTTGATCAGATCTGCTTCGTCATGGACGACGCGCATGCCGCGTCCGCCGCCACCGCCAGAAGCCTTGATGATCACCGGGTAACCGACCCGGCGGCCGATTGCCAGACACTCGGCTTCATCATCGGGCAGGGGGCCGTCAGAACCTGGAACGGTTGGCACGCCAGCCTTGATCATGGCGGCAATAGCCGACACCTTGTCACCCATCAAACGGATGACCTCAGCGCTGGGGCCGATGAAGGTGAAGCCTGAGCGTTCAATCTGCTCGGCAAAGTCGGCGTTCTCCGCCAGGAAGCCGTAGCCCGGGTGAATTCCGTCAGCGCCAGTGACTTCGGCAGCGCTGATGATCGCCGGGATATTCAGATAAGACTCGGTGGCATTGGCAGGACCGATACAAACGGTCTCGTCAGCCAGCGCCAGGTGCATCAATTCACGGTCGGCCGTAGAGTGCACGGCGACGGTCTTCAACCCGAGTTCCTTGCAGGCGCGAATCACGCGCAGAGCAATTTCACCGCGGTTGGCAATTAGGACTTTTTGCATCGAAGCCTCCGGGTCGGGCTCAGGCGATGCTGAACAGGGGTTGATCGAATTCCACCGGCTGGCCGTTATCCGCCAGGATGGCCTGAATCACGCCGCTTTTGTCGGCTTCAATGTGGTTCATCATCTTCATGGCTTCAACAATGCAGAGTACGTCGCCAGCCTTCACGGTATGACCCACTTCAACGAAGGAGCCAGCGGCAGGAGAGGGCGAGCGATAGAAGGTGCCGACCATGGGTGAGCGCACCAGGTGGCCACTTGGCTCGGCGGGTGCCGGCTCAATCATCGGAGCTGCAGCGACGGGAGCGGCGGCAGGCGCTGGGGCAGAGGGCGGTGGAGCGTAATAGTGTTGCGGCGCAGCGACTTGCTTGCTGTGGCGGCTGATGCGAACAGACTCTTCGCCTTCGTGAATTTCCAGTTCGTCGATGCCGGATTCTTCCAGAAGCTCGATCAGTTTTTTTACTTTACGGATATCCATTGGTGCTTGCACTCCAGAGCAGTTTAATCTTGTTCGGTTTGTTCAATATGGTGTACGGCGGCGTCCAGCGCTAGTTGGTAACCCTTGGCACCCAGCCCGCAAATGACGCCTACTGCGACATCCGAAAAATAGGAATGGCGCCGGAAAGGCTCGCGTTTGTACACGTTGGATAAATGCACTTCGATAAATGGGATGCTCACCGCCAGCAATGCGTCACGTATTGCGACGCTGGTATGCGTAAATGCGGCGGGATTGATGATAATGAAGTCAATTGCCTCGTCCCGAGCGGCGTGGATACGCTCAATCAGCTCGTGTTCGGCATTGCTTTGCAGGGTCAGCAGATGATGCCCCAGATGGGTGGCCTGCTCACGCAACTGCTTGATGATCTGATCCAGGGTGGCTGCGCCGTAAACGCCGGGTTCGCGCGTGCCAAGTAAGTTCAGATTGGGTCCGTTGAGAACCAGAATGCTGGCCATGATTGTCGTTCCACAGGCTTTTGATAGTTTGACTCATCAGTCATGGGTGCCAGTCTGCCGGAAACTGAGGTGGCTGTCCAGAATTCGAGCATTCCCTTCAGATGCCCGCACGATTGCCGCATTAACGCCGAAAGTTATCCGGCGTAGCCCTGCTGACATGCTCCAGGAAGGTGGCTTTGTCAGTTTCTCCCATTACTCGTAAGGCCAAGGTTTCATGGCCTTCTGTGTCCAGGAACAGGAAGGCCGGCGGACCGAAGAGCTTTTCACTGGATAACCATTCACGCTGTTCGGCGGTGTTCTGCGTCAGATCAAATTTGATCCGCGCAAAGGGCGTCAATTGCTGGCGGACTTCGGCGTCTGCAAAAATGGTTCTCTCCATGATCTTGCAGCTGATACACCAGTCGGCATAGAGCTCAATGAACGCAGGGCGTCCGCTCTGGCGAGCGTCGTCTAGCTCGCGCTGCAGCTCCGCCTGGCTGGAGACAATAGTAAAGAAGCTGTCTTCAGTCTGCGCGTTCCCGCTACCGCCGGTCGTCAGTGGTGCGAGTGGCCGCAAGGGATCGCTGCCGCCTGCAAGGGCGCCAGTCAATGCTGCGGCTGCATAAATGGCTGCCAGCAAGGCCACTATATGCGCAATGCGTCCAGCGGCCGAGCGTACGCCGCGTTCGAATATGCCCAACTGCACTGCCAGGCCGGCGGCCAGAGCTGCCCATAACGCCAGGCTTACAGGCCCTGGCAAGACGCGCTCCAGCAACCAGATCGCAACACCAAGCAGGCCAAAGCCGAACAACTGCTTGACCGAGTTGAGCCAGGGGCCGGAGCGGGGCAACAAGGCGTTGCCGAACAGGGCGATCAACAGCAGCGGAAGGCCCATGCCCAGGGCCAGGGCAAAGAGCTGCAGTGCGCCGCCCAGGGCATCGCCGGTACTGCTGATATAGACCAGCGCGCCCGCCAGCGGAGCAGATATGCAGGGCGACACAACCAGCGTGGAGAGCACGCCCATCAGCGCTGCACCGGGAATCGAGCCTCCGCGAGTGCGTCTGCCCAGGCGCTCCAGCGGCTCACGTACAAATGCCGGCAGGCGCAAGTCGAAGGCGCCGAACATGGCCACGGCAAATAGAACAAAGAAGGTCGCGAAGGTGATCAGCACGGCGGGCGATTGCAGCCGCGCCTGAATATTCAGGGCGGCGCCGAACATGCCTATCAGTGCACCCACCAGTGCAAAGGTCAGCGCCATGGCCAGTACATAGCTGCCCGCCAGGGCGAGCGCCCGGGGGCGATCAATATCCTTGCGACCCACCACCATGCTGGACAGGATCGGCAGCATGGGCAGTACGCAGGGAGTAAATGTCAGGCCCAGACCGGCAAAAAAGAACAGCGCCAGGGCCCAGGCTGAAATGCCAGATGGTGTGCTGCCAGGAGTTTCCTGGGCGCCTGCCGCGGCGCCGGGCATCTGCAATTGCACCGTTTCAGGCGGGTAGCACAGGCCGGCGTCAGCGCAGCCCTGGAAATCGATCGACAGTTGCTGGCCGTCGGGCGCACCGCCCTGCAACTCAAGGACGACCTCCAGGCTGTTGTAGTACACCTCTACATCGCCAAAAAACTCATCGGTTTTGGCGATGCCATCCGGCAGCACCACTGCGCTGACCTGGCTAGCGCCATCGGACAGCCGGAAATCAAGGCGATGACGGTACAGGTAGTATTCAGGGGCGATGTCGAACTGCAGGCGAATTTGTCGCTCATCTGCAGAAATCAGCCCCGGGCGAAAGGCTTCGCCCACTGGCAGGAAGTTGGCCTGCCCGCCGCTGCCTTCAAGTACTCCAGTAAAGGTTGAGCTGGACGGGCGCTCATCCAGAAAGCCAGCCTGGGACACACCCGGCAGCAGCAGAACCAGCAGTAATAAAAGGCGTAACGGCAAATCAACCATCCACTTGCTTTGAGCGATATCTGGGCAGCCACTATAAACGCTGTGGGCGGCTTTGCCGAGCGACAAAATGTCATCAGGTACGTCAGTTCACTCCGTGGCTTTATGACCTTTGCCCATCTGCATAACCCATGCGTGAACTGCCAAGGTTTTAGCCTGTCTGTTAGCTGATGCCCTGAAACTCCGCAGACGCTCGCGTCCCGTGTGATGATGGTGCTGGGGTGATATGCTGCGGAAACGCAAAACCACGGGAGTAGGCAATGAGAATTGGAAAATGGTCAATCGGTGGAGGCTCAGCCGGTGCTTCGACAGCTTCGACAGCTTCGACATCGGGCTCGACAGGCTCTCTTGTGGGGCGCGTGCTGATTGGGCTGCTGGTGGTTTACCTGCTTATCTGCGTGGTCGTCGGATGGTACTGGAGCCGCGAGCCGGATATGGCGCCGGTCAATACCGTTCGCGATGGGCAGACCCTGCCGGTGGCTGGCGAGCTGACCAGTACTACGGTTGCGCACATGATGTCGACCTTGTTGAATAAGCCCGGCGGCTTCATCAGCAATGACATTACCCCGCCCGGGCTCTGGCTGGACAATATGCCGAGCTGGGAATTTGGCGTACTGGTGCAGATACGTGACATGACCCGCGCAATGCGTCGTGATATGGCGCGCTCCCAATCCCAGTCTGCAGAAGACCGCAATCTGGCCAAAGCCGAGCCGCTCTTCCATTTCGATAATACCAGTTGGGCCTTCCCTGCCACCGAGAGCGAGTACGCGACCGGTCTTGACGAGCTGGAAAAATATACCGACCGGCTGCGCCGCGGTGACGCCGATTTTTATGCGCGTGCGGATAATCTGGCCAGTTGGCTGGGCGACGTGAATACCCGGCTCGGCTCGCTGTCACAACGGCTGTCGGCGAGCGTTGATCAGGGTGTGATTACCGACGGTAGCCGCCCGCGCGAAAAGACGCCATGGACCGAAATTGATGACGTGTTCTTTGAGGCTCGGGGTTCGGCATGGGCGTTGGTTCACCTGTTGCGTGCGGTAGAGGTCGATTTTGCCGAAGTGATCGGACGCAAGAACGCACAGACCAGTTTGCAACAGATTATCCGCGAGCTGGAAGCTACTCAGGAGCCGCTGTGGAGTCCGGTTATTCTGAACGGCGGTGGCTTCGGCATGCTGGCCAACCATTCCCTGGTCATGGCCAATTACCTCTCGCGTGCCAACGCGGCGCTGATCGATCTGCGTCGGTTACTCGAGCAGGGTTGATCGCCGGCGTGGATGCATCCTCGATTGCCGCTTACCTGGCGGCTTCCGCCCAGGAGTCGGTCCTGCATGTGGATGAGCAGGACCGGGTGCTGGGTGTGGTGCCGCGCTCCCGGGTGCAGGAGGAGGGCTTGATCACCCGCTGCACCTATATATTCGTGTTCAATAGTGCCGGCTTGCTGTGTATGCACCAGCGTACCCTGCACAAACGCTTGTATCCGGGCTATTGGGATGTTGCAGCCGGTGGTCTGGTCAGCGCCGGGGAAACCTATCTCCAGGGCGCGCGGCGCGAACTGGAAGAGGAGTTGGGTGTAGTTGATGCCGAACTGAAACCGCATGGGCGGTTCTTTTTTGAGGCGCCGGGAAGCCGCCTCTGGGGAGCGTTCTTCAGTTGCTGTTGGGATGGCCCCATCAGCATGCAGCCAGAAGAAGTGCAGGGCGTGCGCTGGATTGATCCGCGGCAACCCTGGCAGCGCGATGATGAGCAGTACAGTCCTGACTCGCTGCAGGCGCTTGGTCTGCTGCAGTCAGGCGATTTCAATGAGTGAGGTGTATGGCTAAATCCAGTGGATTCTCAGGCCTGGGTGGCCTCGTCTATTCAACCGAGACCGGGCGTACCTGCCCGGATTGCAGGCAGCCCGTCGCGCAGTGCATCTGCAAACAGGCCCCGGCCCCGGTCGGCGACGGCATCGTGCGCCTGCGCCGCGAGACCAAAGGGCGAGGTGGCAAGACCGTCACCAGCATCAGCGGAATCATGCTGCCCGAGGCTGAATTGAAAGACCTGGCCAAGCTCATGAAAGCTCGCTGCGGCTGCGGTGGCGCGCTCAAGGAGGGTGTCATCGAGATTCAGGGCGATCAGGTCACCCTCTTGTGTGCCTGGCTTTCAGAGCAGGGTTTTCAGGTCAAGCGCGCTGGCGGTTGAGTAGGTGGGCTGTCGCCTCATTCTACCTGCGGACGTAACCACCAATGCAGATAGCGGCCCAGATGCTGATAGGCAGGATGGCGGCTGAATAACAGTTCCTGTTCAATCAGTTGCGCGTCCGCCACGGCGGGTTGAAATTCTGCGGGCATATAGTCGTAAAAAACCCGAATGCCGCTTTCAGCGTGACGCTGCAATTGTGCATCTGTGCACCAATGCGCAACCGTTCTCGGGTCCAGCGGCTGCTGGGGTGTCAGGCTGCGTTTACTGCCAGCCAACTGGTTTTTTTCCAGCTTGCGAAACTGCCCTTTGATCAGATTCTTGTAGACCAGCGCATCGCGGTTGTAGAACGCCAGCGAGAGGGCGCCATTCGGGGTGCATAACTGATGCAAGGTCTGCAAGGCGGCGGCCGGGTCGGCCAGCCACTCCAGTACTGCGTGACAAATCACCAGGTCATATTGCTCGCCCCGATCGGGCAGCGCCTGCAGCGGCATATGCAGATACTCGACCGGGTAGGCAGAGGGCAGGGTATCGAGATGGGTGCGCGCTGCATCGAGCATCTCTATCGAGGGTTCGCATAGCGTCAGACGATGCCCCTGGGCCACCAACCATTCACTGATATGCCCCAGGCCTGCTCCGACATCCAGAACACGCAGCGATTGTTCAGGCTGCTGTATGTCAGGCAGCCATTCCTGCAGATCTCGGGTTAACACGGCAAGGCGGATAGCGCCCTTGGGGCTGGCGTAGATCTTGCGGGCAAAGTGCGCACCCATCTGGTCGAAATAGCGATCAGTCATGGGAAATCTCCAAGGGGTTGTTATGCACTAGGGGGGCGCCTGGAAATTATAACAAAGGGCTCTGAATCGCACATCAGCTCAAAAAACTAGAACTTACCCTGCAAGCGTCGGTCGGAGGGGGTGTACACCATTCATACAGAACAGATTAGGAGTATTCCATGCGGTCACGTGCCTCATTGATCAAAGCATCCACTTTCGGCGTATTGCTGATGCCAGCTTTCGCTTTCGCCCAAGGTCCTGTCTCCCAGTTGGGGATCAAGGGCAGTTACAACGAATACAGCTATGACTCGGATATCAGTCAGATTGATGACTCCAAAGATAGGCTGCCCAGCGTTGGCGCCTTTTACAATTATGGTAACAAGCTGACCAGTCAGGGCGGTTTTATCTACCAGGCGGGCATTGAAGCCAATTATGGCGAAAAGGACGACAACGAACTGCGCGATGCGCGCGGCGAGATCGATCTGGGTTTCCGGGCGCCATTGGATAACAACCTGCATGCCGATTTTATCGCCGGTGCCGGTTATGACTGGACCCGCTTTGAGCCAGATGCCGGTAACGGTCTTGAAACCCGTACCACTAACAAGAGCCCCTTTGCCAAGCTGGGTTTGGGTCTGACGCACCATGGCCAGTCGATGACCACGCGCTTTGAAACCGGCGCGCGTTACAGTCTGGATGCGGAAACCAAGATCCGTGTTGAAAACGTGGGTAGTGAAACGCTGGACATGAAGAACAAGGCAAATCCCTACGCCGAGCTGACGTTCCTGTGGAACAACCGTGAAGGTGCCTTGCCCATCTCGGCCTCGGTCTATTACGAGCGCACCAATTATCAGTTGGATGACTCCGACATGCTGACAGCCAACACCAAGCTGAAAAGTGACGAAGTGGGTCTGAAGCTGGGCATGCTGTTCTGAAAGATCAGTAGCCATACGACATACGGGTATGAGTCTTGGCTCATACCCGTTTTTTTTGCTTGGCTGCCAGGAATCCCGAATTGCAGGCATAAAAAAAGCCAGCTTGTGGCCGGCTTTTACGGGGGCAGAACGCTTATTTTTGGTAAGCGTCCACTGCCTTAACAATTTCCGCACGGGCTTCTTCAGCGCTGCCCCAGCGGTCAATCTTGACCCACTTGCCTTCTTCCAGATCCTTGTAGTTCTCAAAGAAATGCTGGATTTGCTGCATCAGCAGCTCAGGCAGGTCGGTATATTCCTTGATGTCACGGTACAGCACGCTGAGCTTGTCATGCGGCACTGCGATCAGCTTGGCATCTCCGCCGCCATCGTCAGTCATGTGCAGTACGCCCACAGGGCGGCAGCGGATGACAGAGCCTGGCACAACCGGATGTGGGGTCACTACCAGAACGTCCAGTGGGTCACCATCGTCAGCCAGTGTGTTCGGGATGAAACCATAGTTGGCCGGGTAGAACATCGGGGTGGCCATGAAACGGTCAACGAACAGTGTATTGCTGTCTTTATCGATCTCGTATTTGATCGGCGCGTGATTGGCCGGGATCTCGATGGCGACATAAATGTCGTTGGGAATATCTTTGCCTGGGGGGATCTGGTCGTAGCTCATGGGTTACCTGATTCGGCCATGGTGGAAAATTCTGGGCAGAATTATAGAGCTTAAGGGGTGGGATACCAAGCGATAAGCAGAGTTTAAGCAGCGTTATCGTGTAAAACCTTGGTCGTAGGGGCCGTTGGCAGGGATTTTAGCCAACGGAGCCGATTTTATGGCTCCGTTTTGATCAGGTGCTGACTGCGCGGTTCAGAGTTTGAGTGAGAAATAGTGGAATTCGGCATCATCGCTGAAGCCCAGGGAACGATACAAGCTGTGCGCGGTGTCGTTGTTCTCGCCTGTCATTACCGTCATGCGCTGGATGCCTTCGGCGCGGGCCATGACCTTGGCCTGGTTGAGCATCTTGTCGGCAACCAGTTGGCGCCGCGCTTCTTCGATAACATAGATGCCCTTGAGGACCCAACTGGCAGACAGCGTCAATGCAGAGAAACTCGGGATGAACTGGCAGAAGCCAAGCACCTTGCCGCTTTCTTCATCTTCAGCAATCAGAATCACCGCCTGTTCGTTCTTCAAGCGGTCTTCCAGGAAGCGTCTGGACGCTTCCGGCTTGGGCAAATGACCGTAGAATTCGCGATATTTGATAAACAAAGGCGTCACTTCGTCCAGACGGCTTGTGTCGGCCTGTACTATACGCATACGTATTCCCCGGAAATGGTCAGATTATGGCCCGCTAGTGGTAGTGGGTCAGCTGGAGACATCCTGCCCCAGTGATCAGGATTCTTCAATCTGCCGGGCAAAAAAAACCCGCCGGCAAGGGCGGGTTCCTGGCACTGCCAAAGCGGTCAGATCTTGAAAGCTGGCAGCTTGGGGGCAACGGTCACGTTATTCAGTCTTACGTACTCTGGCAGACCATTGCGGAACGGCGGGTAATCTTCACCTTGAATCAGCGGTGACAGGTATTGGCGGCAAGCCTCGGTGATATGGAAACCGTCTTCAGTGATGAAGTGCTCAGGCATGAATTTCTCGACGTTGGCGACATCTTTCAGGGGCGCTTCGATAATGTCCCACTGATAGGGGCTGTCCTGCAGGCGGCGAATGGCCGGCATTACGGCATTCTTGCCCTCCAGTGCCATCTGCACTGCCGCTTTACCCAAGGCATAGGCTTGCTCAACGTCGACCTTGGAGGCAATGTGCCGTGCCGCGCGTTGCAGATAATCGGCTACGGCCCAATGGTACTTGTAGCCCAACTGATCCTTGACCAGGTTGGCGATAGTGGGCGCCACACCGCCCAATTGCGCATGGCCGAATGCGTCGGTCAGGCCGGTTTCGGACAGGAACTTGCCCTCACTGTTCTTGATCCCTTCGGACACGCCAATCACGCAGTAGCCGTAGGTTTCGACGCACTGTTTGACGCGTGCGAGGAACTTTTCCTGGTCAAATTTGACTTCCGGGAATAGCAATATGTGCGGAGGCTGGCCTTCGCCTTCGCTGGCCAGACCGCAGGCGGCGGTAATCCAGCCGGCATGCCGGCCCATGACCTCAAGGATAAAGACCTTGGTAGAGGTCGCGGCCATTGAGGCGACGTCAAAACCGGCCTCGCGGATGGAAGTCGCAACATACTTGGCTACCGAGCCAAACCCGGGGCAGCAGTCGGTTATCGGCAGATCGTTGTCCACGGTTTTGGGTACATGGATAGCCTGGATCGGATAGCCCATGGTTTCAGCCAGTTGCGAAATCTTCAAGCAGGTATCGGCCGAGTCGCCGCCGCCGTTGTAGAAGAAGTAGCCGATATTGTGTGCGCGGAAGACGTCGATCAGCCGCTCATATTCAGCCCGGTTGGCTTCCAGGCTCTTGAGTTTGTAGCGGCAAGAGCCAAATGCGCCTGAAGGCGTGTGGCGCAGGGCCGCAATATTCTCTGCGGGCTCCTGGCTGGTGTCGATAAGGTCTTCGGTCAGGGCGCCGATAATGCCGTTGTGACCCGCGTAAACGGTGCCGATTTGCTCGGGATGCTGCCTGGCGGTTTCAATCACACCCGCAGCCGACGCGTTGATGACGGCAGTAACACCGCCTGATTGAGCATAAAAGGCATTTTTGACGGACATGCGAACTCCCTGTTTGGACTCTGGGTACCAGCTGGTAAAGGGCGGAAAGCCTGATGGCGCGGAATGATAGCCGAAACTCACGGCTATTGCATGGCCGTCTGGCGGGTTGTCCTGCTGACAGGTTGCCCGTGTTAACATCTCTGCAACCAAACCCGACCGACTCAAGGCTAGAGCATGCACCTGCATATTTTAGGAATCTGCGGCACTTTCATGGGCTCACTGGCGCTGCTGGCGCGCGAACTGGGGCATCAGGTCAGCGGATCGGACGCGAATGTCTATCCGCCGATGAGCACTCAGCTTGAGGCGCAGGGCATTGCGTTGATGGAGGGCTATCATCCTGCGCATTTGCAGCCGGCCCCGGATCTGGTGGTTATCGGCAATGCCCTGTCACGGGGTAACCCCGCCGTTGAATATGTGCTGGACCAGGGGCTGCCCTATGTGTCCGGGCCGGAATGGCTGTCACGTCACGTTTTGCAGGAGCGCTGGGTGCTCGCAGTGGCGGGTACCCACGGCAAGACCACTACCTCGAGTTTGCTGGCGTGGATTCTTGAGCACGCAGGTATGGCGCCGGGTTTCCTGATTGGTGGAGTGCCGCAGAATTTTGGCGTATCGGCCCGCTTGGGCGGGACGCCATTTTTTGTTGTGGAGGCGGACGAGTACGACAGTGCGTTCTTCGACAAGCGCTCCAAGTTTGTGCATTACCGGCCGCGCACGGCGGTGCTGAACAATCTTGAATACGATCACGCGGATATTTTTCCGGATCTGGCGGCGATTGAACGCCAGTTTCACCATCTGGTGCGTACCGTGCCCGCCAGCGGTCTGATCATCTACCCGCAGCGCGAAGAGGCCCTTGAACGAGTGATTGCGATGGGCTGCTGGACACCTTGCCAAACCACCGGGGAGGGCGGGCAGTGGCAGGCGCGGCTGCTGGAGGCGGATGGTTCGCGCTTTGAGGTGTGGCTGGACGGCGTATGTCAGGGTGAGGCGACCTGGTCGCAGACCGGTGAGCATAGTGTCGCTAACGCGCTGACGGCGCTGGCGGCGGCCCGGCATGTAGGCGTGACCCCGGCCCAGGGCATTGCCGCATTGGCCGAGTTCAAGAGTGCCAAGCGGCGCATGGAGCTGCTGGCACTGATCAATGGCGTGAGCGTTTATGATGATTTTGCTCATCACCCTACGGCAATCGCCACCACGCTCGCCGGGCTGCGCGCGAGCATCGGTGACGCGCCGCTGATTGCGGTTATCGAACCGCGATCCAATACCATGCGCCTGGGCAGTCATGGGCAGGCACTGGCCGCCAGTGTCGCCAGTGCCACTCAGGTGATCTGGTTTCAGCCTCCAGGGCTGGACTGGTCGCTTGAGAGCATCATCGAGCAAAGCCCGGTACCGGCGAGCATCGATACCGATATTGACGGCATCATCAGCAGCCTGCTGGCAGAAGCCAAGCCTGGCACGCGTATCGTGATCATGAGCAATGGCGGATTTGGTGGGATCCATCAGCGTTTGATCCAGGCACTGGAGGTGCAGTGTGGCAACTGAACGGGTCACACTGGCGATGACCGGGGCTTCAGGTGCTCAGTACGCCTTGCGCTTGCTCGAGTGCCTGGTCAAGGCGGATGTCGAGGTGTTTTTCATGATATCCCAGGCGGCGCAGTTGGTGGTCGCCACGGAAACCAGCCTGACCTTGCCGCCTAAGCCCCAGGCGTTGGAAGCCTTCCTGACGGAGCACTACTCGGCACGGCCTGGGCAGATTCGCGTGTTTGGCAAACAGGACTGGATGGCCCCGGTAGCCTCCGGGTCCGGCGCGCCCAGCGCCATGGTCGTATGTCCCTGCTCGACCGGCAGCTTGTCGGCCATCGCAACCGGCGCCAGCAACAACCTGATCGAGCGGGCCGCGGACGTTGCTCTCAAGGAGCGCCGCAAACTGATCCTGGTCCCACGGGAGGCGCCTTATTCCACGCTGCACCTGGAAAATATGCTGAAGCTGAGTCAGATGGGCGCGGTGATTCTGCCGGCCAGCCCGGGGTTCTATCACCAGCCAGCCTCGATTGAAGATCTGATTGATTTTGTCGTAGCGCGGATTCTCAACCAGTTGGATATACCCCAGCAACTGCTGGCCAGGTGGGGCGAATGATGCGGTGTTCAAAGAGCTTATGCCTGCTGCTGCCGCCGCTGCTGATGGTCAGTTTGCCTGCCATGGCCGTGGACACTGAGTCGGGTTCCTGGCGGCTGCAGACCAGCGTCTACACCCGGCATTATTCGCCTGAGCCTGACCATAACAATCATCAACGCTTGATTGGGGTGGAGCGGCATCTGCCGGATGCGTCCCTCTGGGGGGCTGCGACCTTCAAGCATTCCTTTGGCGAGCGGGCCAACTATGTTTACTACGGCAGGCAGTGGGATATGGCTGAGTCGGCGTTCTATATGAAGCTGACCGGCGGGCTGCTGGAGGGTTATAAGGGCGAATATCGGGACAAGATTCCGTTGAATCGCTTTGGGGTAGCGCCAGCTATTATTCCCTCGTTGGGGGCGCGTTATGATCGCGTGTCTGCCGAAGTGGTTCTGCTGGGGGCCGCTGCGGCCATGGTTACCGTGGGTGTGCGTCTTTGACAATTACCGGGGCGACGCCAGCGTATGGGCGCCCCGGTGTTGGCAAGGCAAGGCGTGATCAGACGAAGTACAGGGTCAGACCTTCAGCGATAAAGGCCGGCTTGTCATTACCTTCGATCTCCAGCGTCGATTTGGCCTTGACCAGCCATTGCCCCGGATTCTTCTCGGTGACATCAACAACGCTGACGTGCAGACGTACGCGCGAACCAACCCGCACGGGCTGGATAAAGCGCAGGCTATCCATGCCGTAGTTGACGGCCATTTTCAGACCTTGAGGGCGGACCAGCAGGCCTGCTGACAGCACGGGCAGCAAAGACAACGACAGGAAACCGTGGGCGATGGTGCCGCCAAACGGGGTCTGCTTGGCTTTCTCTACATCGAGGTGAATGAACTGGTGGTCGCCGGTGCATTCTGCAAATTGATTGACGCGCTCCTGATCGATGGTCATCCACTCGGAATGGCCCATGTCTTTACCAATAAAGGATGATAGTTCGGATGCGGGTACGGCTGCTGTCATGGCGTTCTCCATGGCTCTGTTATTGTTGTGGCCCCAAGGCCCGTGAAACGATCACTCACAATGAATGATCGTAGGAATATAGACACAAGTCCTGCTCTTTTGCCATGGTTGCAAGGGCATCGTGCGAGGTCAATGGCCTTCACGCCTAAATAGGTATGCTGAATGCAATGACCGCAGGGCAGGTGGGTTCCGATCGACAGATATCAGAGGTAAGCATGAGCGACAGACACGCCCTTTTTCCGCTAAAGAGCATCCTGCTGCCTGGTTGCATAATGGATTTACAGATATTCGAAGCTCGCTACCTGGACATGGTCAGTCGCTGTTTCAAACGTGACGAACGTTTTCTGATCATGCCGCTGGAATCTGGCCCGGAGTCGGGCCTGGGCGACTTGCGCTTTGGGGTCGTGGGTTGCGAGGCGCAGATTGTTGATTGGCAGCAGCGCGACAATGGACTGTTGGGCCTGCGTATTCAGGGTCGGCGGCGGGGGCGTGTCAGCGAGGTGCAGGTGGCGGCCGATGGGCTGGTGACTGCTCAGGTAGCCTGGCTGGACGAGCAGCCTGATCAAGCTTTGCAGCCCGAGCACGATGACCTCAGAGCCTTGCATGCGGCCTTGCTGAATCACCCCATAGCCGAAGGGCTTGGCCTGCCAGCCCTGGCCGATAGCCAGCAGCAGCTTGGCTATGAGCTGGCGTTTTTGCTGCCCTTCTCCCTGGACCAGAAGTCGGTACTTCTGGCCACAGAATCCCCTGGCGTGCGTCTACAGCAGATTACTGAATGGCTGGAGCTGCTGCAGGCCTGAGTGGCTGAGCAGGGCGGCGACTAGCGGCAGTAACATCAGTATGGCGATCCACCTGGGAGCAGGCGGCGCCAACGGGCCGGCCCGCTCCATAAGCCACAGGCTGAACAGGCAGGCCACGGCAGCTGTCAACCAACTGGCCAGTAAGCTGGTCAGGGCTACCGGTTGGCTAGTCAGGAAGCCGAGCGTAATCAGCACCACTGCCGGCAATATGGCGGCAATCCAGAGTACGCGAAGCCAGAAGCTGAGGCTGCGGCTGCACAGCAGTAACAAGCAGATCAGCAGCGTCAGGCTGGTGGAGATGGTCAGATAGCCCGCCCCGAGCTGCAATGCGTAACCTGCCAACAGATTCAGCAGGACCGCCAGAGACAGCATCAGTGCCTGGCGCTTGCCCGCCCCGAGCAGCAAGCTGGGCAAAACAAGCAGCGCCAGAAGCAGCATGAATCCCTGGCCGGCCAGTGGTTGAGCCAATGCCAGCCAGCCTGTGTTGGGGCTGGTTATCTGGCCTGCCCATGTCGCCAGGCTGATATCCACCACGCCGAGCCAAGGGCTAGCAAAGGACACTCCGATCAGCCCAAGCAGGCAGGCGCTCGTGGCGGCCAGACCGCTCCAGCGCTCCTGTTTCCATTGGCAATAGAAGACCAGCGCGCAGACGCTGAACATGGCCGCCAGCAGGCCAAAGGCCTCTTGCCAGAAAAACTCGGGTACCGCCCAACTTGCCGCATGGCCAGCGGCGTAGCCGGGGATCACGTAGACCGGCGCCCAGGCCAGCGCCGAGGCGATATTGACCAGCAAGAAACGCCAGGTGGGCATATCCAGCATGCCGGCGATCATCGGGATAACCGGTCTGATCGGTCCGACAAAGCGTCCGAGGAAAATGCTCAGCACGCCATAGCGCTGGAAAAAGCTCTCGCCGCGGCCGATCCACTGTGGGTTCCTGCGGAACACACCGAGCCGGCGGATGTCCTGGTGGAATAGCCGGCCTAGCGTGAAGCTCAGCATGTCGCCCACTACCGCGCCGGCGAAAGCCCAACCCATCACACTGACAATCGGCATACCCCATGCACCCGCCATGGCGGTGGTAGCGACCAGCAGCACGACGCCGGGGACCAGCAGGCCCGCAATGGCCAGAGATTCCAGCATGGCGATCAGAAATATGCACCAGCCTAGCCATTGGCGATGCTCGCCCAGCCAGGCGAGTAAATCGCCGGTAATCATATCAACCATGGTCAGTGTTGATTCCTGTGCACGCGCGCGCCGGGACAGCGGCGGATAGCCGGGGCAGGCGAGGTGAGCCGTTTTTTAAAAGGCCAGCATCGCGCTGGCAACAATATGAACACATATTCTCGATCATAGCAGGTATGCGCTGTCCACTGCCGGGAGGGACAGTTATAATGCGCCCTTTGGCCAAGCGGCTGGTATAGGTGAAGGCATGCGCGCTGAACAGGTTACACAATACATGCATCAGCTTGGGCGTGACGCGCGCCAGGCTTCGCGGGTGATCGCTCGCGCGACCACGGCGGTGAAGAATCAGGCGTTGTTGGCCACGGCCGCAGCGATCGAGGCGGCGAGCAGCCAGTTGATTGAAGCCAACGAGCTGGATCTGCAAGCAGGTCGCGATAATGGTCTGGATGCCGCCATGCTCGATCGCCTGGCCCTTACCCCTGCCGCTCTGGCAAAAATGGTAGAAGGGTTAAGGCAGGTCGCAGCGCTTGACGATCCGATCGGCGTGATTCGTGATATGAAATTTTTGCCCTCCGGGATCCAGGTCGGCAAGATGCGCGTGCCCCTGGGCGTCATCGGCATTATTTATGAGTCCCGGCCTAATGTGACCGTCGAGGCCGCGAGCCTGTGCCTGAAGTCAGGTAACGCCTGCATTCTGCGTGGTGGCTCGGAGTCGATTCACTCCAACCGCGCAATTGCCCGCTGTCTCGCTCAGGGGCTGGCCGCAGCCGGATTGCCAGCCAATATTGTGCAAGTGGTGGAAACCACGGATCGCCAGGCAGTCGGTGAGTTGATCACCATGCCCGAATTTGTGGATGTGATAGTGCCACGTGGCGGCAAGGGTCTGATTGAGCGCATCAGCCGCGATGCAAAGGTGCCGGTGATCAAACACCTGGATGGCATCTGTCACGTGTATGTCGATGATCGCGCTGACCTGGACAAGGCGGCAGCGATTGCCCTGAATGCCAAGACCCACCGCTATGGTGTGTGTAATGCAATGGAAACCCTGCTGGTCCATAAGGCGGTGGCCGAGCAGTTTCTGCCGCGTATGGCGCAGCTTTACGCCGATAAAGGTGTGGAGCTGCGCGGCTGCGAGCGAACCTGTGCGCTGGTGCCCGCGGCCATCATGGCTACCGAGGAAGATTGGCATACTGAATATCTGGCGCCGATCCTGTCTGTTCGCGTAGTCGAGGATATGGACGCTGCGATCGACCACATCAATACCTACAGCTCGCAACATACCGACGCGATGATCTCGGAGGACTTCACCCGCGCCAGGCGCTTCCTCGCGGAAGTGGACTCAAGTTCGGTGATGATCAATGCCTCGACGCGCTTCGCCGACGGCTTCGAGTACGGGCTGGGTGCAGAAATCGGTATTTCCACCGACAAGATTCACGCCCGTGGCCCGGTAGGGCTGGAAGGCCTCACCAGCGAGAAGTACGTTGTGTTTGGCGATGGGCATATCCGCCAGTGATGCGGCGATGAACCGCCGTATCGGTTTGCTTGGCGGCACTTTTGACCCTGTGCATTACGGTCATTTGCGTGGCGCACTGGAAGTGCGTGACAGCTTGCAGCTGGATGAGTTGCGGCTGATACCGAGCGCGCGACCACCCCATCGCGACCGGCCTGGCGCCGATGCAGCCCAGCGCCTGGCTATGGTGCGCCTGGCGGTAGGTGAACACAGCGGTTTTCTGGTGGACGATCGGGAGTTGCTGCGTGATCGGCCGTCCTACACGGTCGAGACGCTGGAATCATTACGGGATGAACTGGGCAATACTGTTACCCTGTTCATGATTCTCGGTTGGGACGCCTTTTGTGGCTTGCCCAACTGGCACCGCTGGGAAGAGCTGCTGCAACTGGCCAGCCTGGTGGTATTGCAAAGACCTGAGCAGGATCAGGACCTGCCAGAGGTTCTCAAGGACCTGCTCGCAGCGCGCAGCATCAGTGATCCGCGTCAGGCATCGGCCCGGCACGGGCAGATTTTGTGTTTATCACAAACACCCCTGGCTATTTCGGCAACGCATATTCGCGCGCTGGCAGCCGAGGGCCGGTCACCGCGTTTTTTATTGCCTGACGCCGTGCTCGACTATATTGAAACCAATGGGCTGTACCGGCCCTGATACCGAAGGATTAGAATCCGATATGCAGATTGATGACCTTATCAAGCTGGTGGAAGACGCACTCGAAGAACTCAAGGCCAAGGACGTTGTACGCATCGATGTCAGTGAGCTGACCAGCGTGACCGATTACATGATCATCGCCAGCGGTACCTCTTCACGGCATGTCAGCTCGCTGAGCGACAACGTGCTGGAAAAGGCCAAGGCTGCCGGTTGCCGCCCGCTGGGCGTTGAAGGCAAGGATTCGGGTGAGTGGGTGCTGGTGGACCTGGGTGATATCGTCGTCCATGTCATGCAGCCGGCCACTCGGCAGTTCTATGATCTTGAGCGCCTGTGGCAGAGCGCCGAGTCACGACGCGCCCAGCAGCAAATCCCCAACGAGTAACTGTAGTGCGCATACGCCTGATCAGCGTCGCGTCGCGTATGCCCGCCTGGGTAGAGCAGGGATATCAGGAGTATGCCAAGCGCATGCCGCCTGATCTGCCTGTTGATCTGGTGGAAATTGCGTTGGGTACGCGCAGCAAGAATGCCGACATCGCGCGCCTGATGCGTCGCGAGGGCGAACAGATGCTGGCGGCCACGCAACCGGGTGAACGAATCGTGACCCTGGAGGTCAATGGCCGTAACTGGTCTACCGAAGAGTTGGCCGCGCATCTGGATACCTGGCGGCTGGAGGCGCGCAATGTCAACTTGATGGTTGGCGGCCCTGAGGGCTTGGCTGAGGAAGTCAGCGCCCGCAGTGATCAGCGCTGGTCTTTATCCGCATTGACGTTACCGCATCCACTGGTAAGGATACTGCTGGCCGAACAGCTGTACAGAGCCTGGACTATTCTCAACCGTCATCCCTACCACAAGTGATTCATGGCCAGACCGATCCATCTTAAAGACCCCTCCAATGACGCCCGGATAGTGCAGGGCCGCGTGGTGCTGGCGGCTGCAGTAGTATTGCTGTTGACGGCGGTTTTGGTCGCTCGCCTTTATCACCTGCAGGTCACCCAGTTTCAGCACCACACCACCCTGTCTGAAAACAACCGCGTGCACGTTCAGCCGGTCCCCCCCGGCCGCGGCCGGATCTATGATCGCAATGGCATAGTCCTGGCGGAAAATCGTCCAAGTTTCAGCCTGAGCATTACTCGTGAACGAGTGCCGGACCTGCAGCAGCATTTTGCCTTGCTCAAGTCATTACTGGCGTTGTCCCCAGATGATGTGGAAAGGGCCGAACGTAGACTGACGCAGGCGCGGCGGCCATTTGAAGCTGTGCCGGTGATGTTCGGGCTGACGGAGGAGCAGATTGCCCAGGTAGCTATCAATCAGTTCCGGCTGCCGGGGGTGGAAGTGCAGGCCAGCTTTGTACGCCACTATCCCTTGGCGGAGCATTTTGCCCATGCGGTGGGTTATGTGGGGCGGATCAATGAACAGGAAATGGGGCGGATAGACCAGGTCGCCTACGCGGGCACCCACTATATTGGCAAGACCGGTATCGAGCGCTATTACGAAGATATGCTGCACGGCACCGTGGGCTATGAAGAGGTAGAAACCAACGCGCGCGGCAGGGTATTGCGTGTACTAAAGCGGGTTGATCCGCTGCCCGGCAAAGATCTGACGCTGCACCTCGATAGTCGTTTGCAGGCTGTCGCTGAACAGGCGCTGGGCAATCGGCGCGGCGCCATCATTGCCATTGAGCCGGAAACTGGCGGGGTGTTGGCTTTTGTCAGCCAGCCCGGATTCGATCCCAATCTGTTTGTGACCGGCATCAGCCACGCTGATTACGGCGCACTGCGCGATTCACTCGATCAGCCCCTGTTCAATCGTGTGTTGCGCGGGTTGTATCCCCCCGGATCGACGATCAAGCAGATGGTTGCGCTGGCGGGCCTGGATAGCGGTGTGACCAGCCGCAACTCCCGAGTATATGATCCTGGGTTCTATCAGTTGCCAAACCACAGTCATCGTTATCGTAACTGGAACCGCCAGGGTGATGGTTGGGTGGATATGCGTCTGGCGATTGCCCGCTCGAATGATACCTACTTCTACGATCTGGCCCACAAACTGGGGATTGATCGCATGCATGACTTCATGAGTCAGTTCGGCCTTGGTACCCGCGTTTCACTGGATATGTTCGAGGAGTCGCCTGGGCTTATGCCGTCCCGGGAGTGGAAGCGCAACGCGCGGCGCCAGCCATGGTACCCCGGTGAAACCTTGATTACCGGTATCGGTCAGGGCTATATGCTGACCTCGCCCTTGCAGTTGGCACAATCCATCGCACTGGTGGCCAATCGTGGCGTCTGGAAGCGACCGCGTCTGTTAAAGGACGCCGAGGGAATGCCTCCGGAGGAAAAGGACACGCCGGATAACATCCAGCTCAGAAATGACGACGACTGGAACTTTATTACCTCCGCGCTGGAAGATGTGATGCACGGTGAGCGTGGGACATCGCGAGCGGCAGCCCTTAACGCTCCCTATCGCATGGCCGGGAAGACCGGTACGGCTCAGGTTGTAGCGATTGCCCAGGGGGAGAAGTATGACTCTGCGGCTTTGCGTGAGCGCCACCGCGATCACGCGCTATTCGTCGGTTTTGCACCGGTGGAAGCGCCGCGTATTGCGGTGGCGGTCATGGTCGAAAACGGCGAGTCCGGTGGTCGGGTAGCCGCGCCGGTGGCCCGTGCCTTGTTCGATGCCTGGTTGCTCCCTGATCCTGAGCCGGAAGGCTTTACTGCCGAGGCTCAGCCATGAGAAGTCTGATCGCATCGATTACCGGTACCCGCCCGGGCGGCCGACCAGCACTGGGACGGCGCGAACCCTTCTGGCAGCGTATTCATGTTGATCCCTGGCTGTTGTTGCTGATTCTGGTGCTGGCGACCATCGCCGGCTTTGTACTGTATTCCGCCAGTAGCATGAGCATGGCCTTGCTGTATCGTCAGGCGGCCGCTTATTGCATCGGGCTGGCGGTGATGCTGGTCATTGCGCAGTTTCAGCCGCGCTTTATGGAACGCTGGGTGCCCGTCGCCTATATCGGGTGCCTATTATTGCTGGTGGCGGTCGAATTGGTTGGCGTGCAGTCAAAAGGCGCACAACGCTGGCTGAGCATCCCGGGCATAATGCGTTTTCAGCCGTCTGAAATCGTCAAGCTGGTCATGCCAATGATCGTCGCCTGGTATCTGGCGCGGCATGCACTGCCGCCCAGTTTCAAATCCATATGCATCACCCTGGTCATTATTCTTGTGCCGGTAGTCTTGATTCTCAAGCAGCCGGATCTGGGGACGTCGTTGCTGGTGGCCATTGCCGGTCTGTTCGCATTGCTGATGGCAGGTTTGCGCTGGCGTTACATCATTGGTGCGTTGGTATTGCTGGCGCCAATCGCCTCGGCGATGTGGTTTTTCGTATTGCACGAGTATCAGAAGCGCCGTGTGCTGACTTTCATTAACCCGGAAAGCGACCCTCTTGGCGCGGGCTGGAACATTATCCAGTCCAAGGCGGCAATCGGCTCTGGCGGTGTGTTCGGCAAGGGTTGGTTGCAGGGTACGCAGTCGCACCTGGACTTTCTGCCCGAAGGCCATACCGACTTCATTATCGCCGTACTGGCCGAAGAATTTGGCCTGGTGGGCGTCTGTTTGCTGCTGATTGTATATCTGCTGGTGATCGCCAGGGGGTTCTACATCACCCTGCAGGCGCAGGATACCTTCAGCAAATTGCTGGCTGGCAGTATCACCCTGACCTTCTTTATTTACGTGATGGTCAATATCGGTATGGTCAGCGGCTTGTTGCCAGTGGTCGGCGTGCCCTTGCCATTGATCAGCTTCGGCGGGACATCGCTGGTGACTTTGCTCTCGGGTTTCGGCATTCTCATGTCAATTCATACGCACCGCAAGTGGATGGTCCAGCGCTAGTGGATCAGACTCTTCGGGCAACACCCCATTGATAAAAGAACAGGATAAATGATGCTGTCAGTTTTTTTTCGCCGTGCCAAAAGGATTGGCGTGCTGGTCGTGTTGGGTGGCATTGTGCCCGCCGCTGGCGCAGTCAATTACACTGCAGAGCATCCGGCGGTTCGCCCGTTTGTTGAGGAGATGCAGGCAGAACACGGCTTCTCTCCGGCCTATGTCGAAGGCTTGCTGGCAGACGCCGAACGCAAGGAAAGTATTCTCAAGGCCATCTCGACTCCGGCAGAGCGAGTCAGACCCTGGCACGAATACCGTGCGATCTTCATGACCGATGAGCGCGTAGTGCGTGGTGTCACCTTCGCCGAGAAGTACGCTGATGCATTGAGCCGCGCCGAGGAAGAATACGGTGTGGAAGCTGAGGTCATAGTCGCCATTATCGGCGTGGAGACCTATTACGGCGGCAACAAAGGCAGCCACCGGGTGATCGACGCCCTGACCACCCTGGGCTTTGATTACCCGCCCAGGGCCGAGTTTTTCCGTCGGCAGCTCAAATCGTTCATGGTGGTGGCCCGCGAGCAGCAGATGAATCCGCTGGAGTTGACCGGCTCCTACGCTGGCGCCATGGGTTACCCGCAGTTTATCCCGACCAGCTATCAGGCCTTTGCGGTCGATTTTGATGATGATGGCAAGGCCGATATCTGGAATAATCCGGTCGATGCCATCGGCAGCGTAGCCAACTATTTTAAAGAGCACGGCTGGCAGCACGGGGCGGGTGTCGCGGTGGCGGCCAAGGTCAGTGGCGAGCGGTTTGCCGAAGGCTTGACCCTGCCAATGGAGAAGGGTTTGAACGCACGGATCAGCGTCGCAGAATTGATTGATCTGGGTTGGGAGCCCGAACTGGAGCTCGATGGCGCAGAGCAAGTCATGGCGTTTGACTTTGATGCGGGCGACAGCACGCAGTACTGGATTGGGCGCAATAACCTGTACGCCATCACACGCTACAATCACAGTGTAATGTATGCGATGGTGGTGCATCAGTTGGCAGACCTGATTCGTGAGGCTAGGAAAGATGAGACCTGAACTGGTCAAGGTTCTACATCCGTTGGTGTGGGCTATAGCCATCACCGCACTGGCCGGCTGCTCGTCTACCTCAGGCAAGGGAGGAGGCAGAACCTCCAGCGATGGTCCGCCCGCCTATATGAAGGATGTATCGACCATCCCGGATGCGGTGCCCACGCCTCACACCGGTGCTTACAAGGCAACGCCTTATACGGTACTGGGTAAAAGCTACCAGCCGATGCAGGATGGCCGCAGTTACCGTGAGGAGGGCGAGGCGTCCTGGTATGGCACCAAGTTTCATGGGCAGGCGACCGCCAACGGCGAGGAGTACGACCTGTACGGGATGACGGCAGCGCACAAGACTCTGCCTTTACCGACCTATGTGCAGGTGACAAACCTGGACAACCAACGCAAGATTATCGTGCGCGTCAATGACCGGGGCCCGTTCTACTCGACGCGCATTATCGACCTGTCCTATGCCGCTGCGAAAAAACTGGGCTTTGCCGAGCGGGGGGTAGCCCGGGTGCGGGTCGAGGGCATCGATCCGGTGGTCTGGCAGCAACAGAATGACCCCAGTTATCTTGTCAGCGACCGCTCCAGGTCCGAAGCACCCAGCGCAGCAGTTGCGGTGCCGGTGCCGGAAGAGCCGGTGTCCTGGCAGCGGGCGCCGGTAGTCGATACAGCACCTGCCGAGCAGGGTCAGTATTACCTGCAGGTAGGTGCATTTTCCACGGATCTGGCGGCACAGCAGTTGCGCCAGCGGTTGCAGGGCACTTTGGCCGCAGAGGTAGTGGTCATGCCGGTGCAGCGCGAAACAGGGACATTGCACCGAGTGCGGGTTGGGCCGGTAGCCAGCCAGGATGAAGCACAGCGTCTTATCGAACAATTGCGCCTGGCCAATGTGGCGGATGCCACGCTGGTCAGCGCCAACTGATATTCAATCAACCTTTTAATTCGTTACAGTGAGCAACATGTTTAAAAAAATACTGCTTAATTTTCTGGTGTCCGGCTCTCTCGTCATGGCCTCCGCGGCCCATGCGCAGACGCCAACGCCGACCCCCACGCCAACGCCCAACGTCCCTGCAGCGGCTGCGCCTATCGTACCCAGCGCACCGCAGTTGGCTGCCTCCAGTTATATTCTGCTGGATGCCAATAGTGGTGAGGTATTGATGGAGCATAACGCCGATGAGGCGCTGCCCCCGGCCAGCCTGACCAAGATGATGACCAGCTATATCGCCAGTCTGGAAATTCTGCGCGGTCAGATCAAGGAAGAAGATCTGGTGCTGGTCAGCGAGAAAGCCTGGCGCAAGGGCGGCTCGAAAATGTTTATCGAGGTCGGCAATCAGGTCAAGGTGATTGATCTACTGCGCGGCATCATTATCCAGTCCGGTAACGACGCCAGTATCGCCATGGCCGAGCATATCGCGGGTAGCGAGGATGCTTTCGCTGATCTGATGAATAGCCATGCTGCACGCTTGGGGATGACCTCTACCCATTTTGAAAACTCCACTGGCTGGCCTGCGGAGGGGCACCTGTCGAGTGCTCGCGACATGGCCATCATGGCCAAGGCGATCATTCGTGACGATCCAGAGCACTACAAGATCTACAAGGAAAAGGAATTCTACTGGAACGGCATTCGTCAGCCCAATCGTAATCTGATGCTCTGGCGCGACAGCACCGTGGATGGCCTGAAGACCGGCCATACCGAAGAGGCAGGCTTTTGCCTGGTGTCTTCTGCGGAACGGGATGGCATGCGCCTGATTGCCGTGGTTATGGGTACCGCCAGTGAGCAGGCTAGAGCTGCAGAAACACAGAAGATGCTGACCTGGGGTTTCCGCTTCTTTGAAACCAAATCCTTCTATGAGCCGGGCCAGGTTTTGTCTACTCCTCGCGTGTGGGCAGGCGTAAGCGATCAGGTGCAGATCGGCCTTGCAGATGGCCTTACCCTGACTATGCCAAAGGGCCAGGCTGAAAAGCTGGACGCCAGCATTACTCTGGAATCGCCCATCAAGGCACCTATTGCCGCAGGTGACGTGCTCGGTCAGGTTGAAGTGCGGATGGGTGATGAAATTGTCCACACCGCGCCTTTGGTAGCCTTGGCTGATGTGGAAGAAGCGGGAATCTTTGGCCGCCTTTGGGACAGCATCCGGTTATTTTTCTACGGTCTTTTCAACTGACAGGCCAAGGCGGATATATGACTGACAAGCCTAGTGAAGCGCCACCGCGAATCGAGTTTCCCTGCCTTTATCCGATCAAGGTCATAGGTGAGGCAAGTGACGATTTTGCCAATATGGTCATGGTGATTGCCGAGCGACATGCGCCGGGCTCCGAGACTCGAATAGTGGAAGTGGTCGACAGCAAGAATGGGCGTTTTCTGTCTGTGCGCCTGGAGCTGATTGCAACCGGGGCGGAGCAACTGCAGGCGCTGCATCTGGATCTGAAAGCGACCGGCAAGGTGCATATGGTCCTGTGATGCCGCCGCCACTGATAGTCCGCCGGCTAGGGCAGGCAGATTACCTGCCTACCCTGGAGGCCATGCGCACCCTGACGGCTGAGCGGGATGCTTCCACGGCTGATGAGATATGGTTGCTGGAGCACCCTGCGGTATTCACTCAGGGCCAGGCGGGCAAGGCTGAGCATGTACTGGCTGCTGGCGATATTCCTGTTGTTCAGGTCGAGCGTGGAGGTCAGGTGACCTACCACGGGCCTGGGCAATTGGTTGCTTATCTGATGCTGGATATCCGCCGTTTGGATATGGGTGTGCGTGATCTGGTCAGTGCCATGGAGCAGGCGCTGGTGCGTCTGCTGGGGGGGTATGGCGTACAGGCCGCGCCGCGACCGGACGCACCTGGCGTGTATGTTGGGGCGGCGAAGATTGCTTCACTGGGGTTGCGTATACGCCGGGGCTGCTCATTCCACGGTCTGGCCCTCAATGTGGACATGGACATGCAACCGTTTCAGCGCATCAATCCCTGCGGTTATGCCGGGCTGGCGATGACGCAGTTGCAGGATCATGTGCCCGAAGCTGTCGTGATGGCGGAGGTGGAGCAGCGCCTGGAGCAGGCACTGCGTCATGCCTTGGGTTATCCAGGCAGCTAGCGCTTCACTGGAGCTGCCTGTCAGCTATCAACTGACGGACAGGGTAGGGATCAGCTTGTCGTCCGGCACATGGCCAGGTATCGCCGCCGGCTCGGCCAGGCCCAGATTGTTCTTCTCAAAAACCCGATCCGCGCGATAGCTGGAGCGCACCAATGGCCCGGAAGGTACTTCCATAAAGCCCTTGGCGAGCCCGATATCCCGATAGCGATTGAACTCTTCCGGGGTAACCCAGCGTTGCACCGGCAAGTGGTTCTTGGTCGGACGCAAGTATTGGCCCAGCGTGACAATATCCACCCCAATCGCCCGCAGATCGTCAAAGGTGGCCAGAATTTCTTCCTCGGTTTCACCCAGGCCCAGCATCAAACTGGTCTTGGTGATCACCGATGGGCGATGCAGCTTGGCGTGGGCGAGTACCTTCAGGGTTTTTTCATAGCCGGCACGTGGATCACGCACTTCATAGGTAAGGCGCTTGACGGTTTCAACGTTCTGGGCAAAGACTTCAAGGCCGGAGTCGACCACACTTTCGATCGCCGAATGAACACCATCAAAATCAGGCGTCAGGGCTTCGACTACTACGTTCGGAGTGCGCGCCTTGATCGCACGAACGGATGCAGCGTAGTGCGCCGCACCGCCATCAGGCAGATCATCCCGATCCACTGAGGTCAGCACGATATAGCGCAGCCCCATCAGCTCGACCGACTTGGCTGTGTTTTCCGGCTCGTCCTTGTCCAGCCAGCCGTTGGGATTGCCAGTGTCGACGGCGCAGAAGCGGCATGCGCGGGTGCACACAGAGCCCATCAGCATAATGGTGGCCGTGCCATTGGCCCAGCATTCGCCCATATTCGGACAATGCGATTCCTGGCAAACGGTACTCAGGTTATGTGACGCTACATTGCGCTTTACTGCTTCAAAGCGGTCGCCGGTAGGCACGCGGGCACGGAGCCATTTGGGCTTCGGCTCAAAGGCCACTGGCTCGGCGTTGGCACGTTTTTTCTGACCGTCCTTGATCGCGGCAATGCCCTGCGCATTACGGAATTTTTCACCGCTGGCAACCGGTTTGGCGGGCTGATCACTCATGTCAGTCTGGGCTCCTGTAAGCGTCCGAGCCGTACCGCCCCATCATTAGGGCGGGCTCGATTGGCCTTCAGTTTACCATAGACCTTTCACCAGGCGCGCGTGTTGGGCTGGCGCTATACCCAATGTATAGCCGTGTTGAGGGCAGGGCAGGTACTGCAGGTCAAATTCCGTTACACAGTCAGTCTGCCCATTGGCGTAGCGCTTCCAGCAGATCATGGTCAGGGTACCCATCTGCCGGGGTGCCCAAGGCTAATTGCAACTGCCGTATTGCCTTGCGGGTATTGGCGCCGATAATGCCGTCAATACCGCCTGGGTCGAACCCACCGGCTTCGAGACGTTCCTGCAGCTCGACACGTTCAGTGCGTGACAGGGGTTTGTCTCCCGTTGGCCAACTGGCAATAATCTGACCGCCGCCGTGCAGGCGCTGCGACATCAGGCCGATCGCCAACGCGTAGCTGGTGGAGTTGTTGTAACGCAAGATACTGCGGAAATTGTTCATCACGATAAAAGCTGGGCCGCGATGTCCTGCCGGCAGGAGCAATGACCCCTGCTGCTCCGCAAGATCAGCACCTAGAGCCGCACCCCTGGCGGTTTTCACGCCCAGGCTGCTCCATTCGCTGATGGGTTTGCGTATGGCCATATCCGCCAGTGCGTAATCGAAGTCGGCTGGTAGCGTCACTTCCATGCCCCACGGCTGGCCGGCCTGCCAGTTGGACGCTTTCAGATAGTTGGCAGCTGAAGCCAGCGCATCCGCAGAAGAATTCCAGATATCGCGCTTGCCGCTGCCGTCAAAGTCGACCGCATGGGTGTTGTAGGTGGTCGGGATAAACTGCGTCTGACCCATCGCCCCGGCCCAGGAACCGAGCATCCCTTCGGGCGTAATGTCGCCACGCTGCAGGATTTCCAGCGCGGCAATCAACTGAGCGTGGGCGAAGTCAGGGCGGCGTCCTTCGTGTGCCAATGTCGCCAGGGCTCGCACTACCAGGTTGTTGCCCATATTGGCGCCGAAGTTGCTCTCCAGGCCCCAGATGGCCACCAGAATATTGCGATCAACGCCATAGCGCTGCTCAATCGCAGACAAAGTCTCTGCATGCTGTTCAAGTAACCGTCTGCCGCTGGACAGGCGTGTCGGGGAAATGGCGCCTTCCAGATACTCCCACACGGGGCGGGTGAATTCAGGTTGGCTCTGGTCCGCGCGCAATATCGCTGGATCAGGAGTGATGCCGGCAAAGGCGCTATCGAACACGGAAGGTTCGATGCCTGCAGCCAGAGCTTCAGCACGGAATGCCTGGCGCCATTGCGGGAACGTCAGGTGTTCTTCTATTACCTCGGACTCCGCTGTCGCTACCCCTGTCTCTCCCGCTGTAACAGGGGTAGAGACGCTGGTATCAGCGTGCGCCTTTATGGGTGTGTCAGCGCAGGCGGCCAGCAGCAACATGGCGACACCTGCGGTGGTCAGATAACGATGGGGCGAACCCTGGCGCAAAAGCTTGATTAACATTGATCAGTTCCACCAAGTAAAAGTCGTTTCAACTCTAGCATGCTAAGTGTTTGGCAGGTGACTGCCAGGTGACATTCAGCGCATGGATGAACCGCGCAGCGGATGCTATTATCCCTGCGCGCACGGCGCAGCCGTTATTATGGAGCCCGGCTGAGCCTCATAGTTCATCACGAACTACAGTGCTGCGGCCAGGCTGCGTATGGCTATGGATGGAGTTGAACAATTTGGGCAATCCAGTAACAGCTTTTAAAACAGCTCTTTAGCTACTCAAGTCAGATAAACGGGGATACGGATGTTTGTGCGGTCATGGTTGTTGCGCGTCAGATGGTGGATTGTGGTGCTGGTGATTGGCGTTCATGGCCTGGCTTGGTGGATGCATCCAGCCTATGAGATGTCAGGTTTTGCGACCGAGACTCCATGGGATGACAACACTGAAATAACGTCCGAACCGGAAATGTCCCGACGCTTTGTCTCGAGCGACCTGGACGACTTTGTTCACTCTTCGTCAATCACGGCTCTGCCAGGCGGCAATCTGATGAGCGTCTGGTTCGCCGGCACGCGCGAAGGTGCTGCGGACGTGCAGATCCGTGGCGCGCGTTTTGATGCGGCCAGCGGTGAATGGGGTGATGAAGAAGTGCTCGCCACGCGCGACATGACCCGCGAAGCAGTAGGCAAGCCGATTCGCAAACTGGGGAATCCGGTCATTGCGCTGGCGCCGGATGACCGACTGTGGCTGTTTTATGTGTCGGTTTCCCTGGGTGGCTGGGCTGGTAGTGCGATCAACGTGATGGTCTCGGAGGATATGGGCAATACCTGGTCCAAGCCGCGCCAACTGATCACCTCGCCCTTTATCAATATCAGTACGCTGGTGCGCAGCGCTCCGGTGTTTCACCAGGACGGTTCCATAGGCCTGCCGGTTTACCACGAATTTCTTGGCAAATTCCCTGAATACCTCTATCTGGATGCCGATGCGCGGGTTGTCGACAAGTTTCGCATGGCCGATGGCGACACCTCGCTGCAACCTACAGTCGTGACCCTGGATGACCGCCGAGCCATAGCCTTGTTGCGCTACGCCGGGCGGGAAGGGCATGTGCTGGCTACGGTAACGGCAGATGCCGGGCAAACCTGGAGTGAGGAGCGAGCGATTGAGCCGTGGAACCCCAATTCTTCACTGGCAGCCGTTCGTTCGCACCGCGATACGCTTTTGGTAGCGCAGAATAATCTCGCCGATGGCCGCTTCAGGCTGACGCTGGATGAGTCGACTTTCAGTCTCAGCGACTGGTCGCTGGTCAATACGCTTGATGAGTCGACTGATGCCGAAGGAGAGCCGATCCCGATAGACCGCTATATACCGCAGATACGCGAGAAATTCATCGAGGCCAGTGGGCCGAGGCGGCAAGTGTTGCTGGACGAGTATGTCGAAATGCTCGAGGGTCGCGTTTGCCGTAGAGGGCTATGCGACTTTGAATATGAATATCCCTACATGGTGCGCTCCGATGATGGACGCTTCCATATGGTGTACTCCTGGAACAACAGCTTTATCAAACATGTCACCTTCAATCGCGCCTGGGTGGAGGAGCAGAAATGATTATTGCCAACTGGCAGTCTGTGCTGACCTTTGCACTGGTTATTTTCCTGTTGTTGCCCCTGGCTCGATTGTCGGTGGGTTACCGGCTGGCGACGCTGTTGGCGCTGATTCTGGTCGCGCTGATTCCGCTCTCAACCGGGCTGACGCTGGCCGGCTTGTTGCGCGGGCTTACTGACGACCTGGCACTGACCTCGCTGATCTGGCTAACCAGCGCCGCTGTGGTCAAGCTGGGTTACATTCCCCCGATGCCAGTCGCGCAAAAGTGGCCGCTGTGGCTGTGTTTCGCTGTGCTGGGGTTGGTGCTTTACCCGGCGGCTATGGGTATCGGTATGATCGACACCTACCGCTGGGGCTACAACGCGCGTTATCTTATTCTGGCTATCGGCTTGCTGACGCTGTTGCTGGTCTGGCTGCGCAGCAGTCTGGGTGTGTTGATGTTGCTGCTGGCTACCGTCGGATTCCTGTTGGGTGTCAAGCCGTCTGACAATTACTGGGACTACTTGCTTGATCCCTTTATCGTGCTTTATTCACTGGGTGCTATGATGCTCAGCCTCTTGACAACGGCGACACGTAGACTCAGGCCAGCGCGAACCTGAGCCTGAGTTTGAACTGTCGATCAAGGGCGGCGAACTCATAGCCTGGTTCTATCTGCTGTGTTATTCTCGTCGCCCCTGAACGAAACTCACCGGATTACCGATGATCTGCTTTCCCGGCGCTACGCCACCATAGGTTTACCAACCCCTTTCTGCCCGTGCAGATCTGTTTGCTGTGCGTATGTGCTAGTCATCTGCCATGCGGATACTAACCGAGCGCGCATTTTAGCTAGCTGATAACTGTTGCCGTCTGGAGCTTTTCTCCATTGCAAACAGACATTCGGCACCTCCCAACCCGTTATGCCTATAGCTCCGTATTACCTCGCTTGCGCCTGTCTTTTTGTCAGACGTCAGCTCCCGACCGTGTAGCCCGCTGTGATGCTTTCACAGACAGCCTTCGGTTGGACCTGCTTTGTGAGTGCGGCGCTGCGGTATTGGTTACAGCGAATCAGATCGGCTTCGTTATCGAATTTAATTTGAACTGGATGGACTTCGTATGACCCCGATGCAATCAGTAAAGCAGCAATGGTTTTCCAATATCCGTGGCGACCTGCTCGCTGGCCTGGTGGTGGCCTTGGCTTTGATTCCGGAGGCTATCGCTTTCTCGATCATTGCCGGCGTTGACCCCAAGGTTGGCCTCTACGCTTCTTTCTGTATCGCGGTAGTGGTTGCCTTTACAGGAGGTCGTCCTGGCATGATTTCCGCGGCGACCGGTGCGATGGCGCTGTTGATGATCACCCTGGTTCGTGAGCATGGGCTGGAGTATCTGCTGGCAGCGACCATCCTGTGCGGTCTGCTGCAGATCGGCGCGGGTTATCTGAAGCTCGGCTCGCTGATGCGCTTTGTGTCACGTTCAGTGGTGACAGGCTTTGTGAACGCGCTGGCGATTCTGATCTTTATGGCGCAGCTACCCGAATTGACCAACGTAACCTGGCATGTTTACGCCATGACGGCAGGCGGTTTGGCGATTATCTACCTGTTCCCTTACCTGCCCAGGATCGGCAAAGTGATTCCCTCTCCGCTGGTGTGCATTCTGGTGCTGACAGGCTTGGCGGTATATCTGGGGCTGGATATCCGCACTGTGGGTGATATGGGTGAGCTGCCGGATACCCTGCCTATTTTCCTCTGGCCACAGGTTCCGCTGAACCTTGAAACGCTGATGATCATCCTGCCCTATTCGGCGGCACTGGCGGTCGTGGGTCTGCTGGAGTCGATGATGACCGCAACCATTGTTGATGATCTTACCGACACACCGAGCGACAAGAACCGCGAATGCAAAGGGCAGGGTATTGCCAATATCGGCTCCGGTCTGATTGGCGGCATGGCCGGTTGTGCAATGATCGGCCAGTCGATCATCAACATCAAATCAGGTGGGCGCACGCGGCTCTCATGCTTTGTTGCCGGGGTATTGCTGCTGATCATGGTGGTGTTTCTAGGCGATTATCTATCGCTCATTCCCATGGCTGCCCTGGTGGCCGTGATGATTATGGTGTCCATCGGAACCTTCAGTTGGGACTCGATTCGTAACCTCAGGCAGTATCCGCTGTCGACCAATATCGTGATGGTCGCAACGGTGATTGTGGTGGTCGCCACGCACAACCTGGCTTACGGCGTATTCGTTGGCGTGTTACTGGCCGCCATGTTCTTTGCCAACAAGATAGGGCACTACCTGAATATAGACAGTGATATTGATGCGTCGGGCAACCAACGCGTTTATCGCGTAGTGGGGCAGGTGTTTTTCAGCTCTTCCGACAAGTTTGTCGGTGCCTTTGACATCAAAGAGACGCTTGATAAAGTAGTGATCGATCTTTGCCGTGCACACTTCTGGGATATCACTGCAGTAGCAGCACTGGACAAGGTCGTGATCAAGTTTCGTCGCGCAGGAACAGAGGTGGAGATCATCGGCATGAACGAAGCAAGTGCTACCATCGTTGACCGCTTTGGGGTTTACGAAAAGCCCGATGACGTTGATAGGTTGATGGGTCACTGACCCAGAACAAGACGCCTGACTTACAGATTGAAACATTAATGCAATAGCTAACTGTTAATGTGCAGAGCCTCGCGGTATTCATGCATTGCCGCTACGGCTGATAGCCAACATAAGAAGGCAGCGTAGATGAGTCTCGATAAACCTGCAGTTACTGGTCGATATTCCATCAGGTCGAAATGGAACAAATACAGGCGTCATGCATTGTTATTGCTCGCCGTTGCGGCGCCAGCGGCTGTAGCTGCGCTGATGCTGATGCCGCCGTCCATGCCGGACCTGTCTGATAGCGATGCTATAGAGCGTCAGTTTCTTTACGACAGCTGGGCCAAGGGCGACTCCATAGTCGTTGTCCGGCATCTGGAACGTTGTGATCGGGCGGACGTACCCTGTCTTGTGGAGAAGGACGGCCTCACAGCCCGCTCGGTCCTGGTGGCAGCTGAGTTGTCGGATGACTTCTTTCAATTAGGTCTGGACAAGACTGATATTTATAACAGCGCCTTTGGCGCGTACTGATCAGACCGCAGATCTGCTGTTCAGCAGCAGAAGCAGCGATCAGGGCTGGCTTTACAACTGCCGCAAGGAAGATACCTTGCTGCGAGACGCACTGGCGAACAAGCAGCAGGGCAGAAATCTGGTGCTGGTAACCCATAGCAGCTGTATAGCGCGGTTTGAGGATGATCTGGGGTTTTCCAGTGACACCCCTGAATACGGTGCCGCGATTTTTCTGTCAGTAGAGCCACAGGCAGACCAGGCTCGCTTGCTGGGCTTTGTGGATACCGATGACTGGGATCATGTGTTCAACTTCAGCACACCTTGAAGCTCCCAGCCAGGCGCGCCGGCGGCTGCCGAACCTCTGCAAGAGGGCGTTGGCTGTGCGCTAATGGCCGGCGGACGCCAGCATCGGCAGTTTCAATCCAGCCACGCCCGCCACGATAGCCGCAAGACCATCCCAGGCTGAGCCTGGGTGTTGGCCCTTGATCTGCTCGTCAATGATCTGCGCTGCTCGCAGCCACTGCTCCCACGCATGCACCGGGTGGCGTTGTAGGGCCTGGGTCAGGAGTGGTTTGCGCTTGTCCCATACAGGGGGGCGTTGGCTGGCGAAGATCCGATCCAGTGGGATATTGCGGCGTATATCCTGGGCCATGTTGGCCAGCGCGCGAATCTCTCTGGCCAGTGACCAGAGCACGATAGGCGCCTCGACTCCCTCGCTCTTCAAGCCCTGGAGGATACGCAACGCATGTTGCGGCTCAGCCTTGAGCATGGCATCCACCAGGTTGAAGACATCAAAGCGTGCGCTGTCGGCCACCGCTTGCTGCACGGTCTGCAGGTCCAGTTGACCATTCTGGCAATAGAGTTTGAGTTTCTCGATCTCCTGCGCGGCAGCCAACAGGTTACCTTCCACCCGCGCGCTGAGCAGCTCAAGCGCGTCCGGGCTGGCGTGCAGGCCGGCACTGGCCAACCGGTCGCGCATCCAGCCCGGAAGCTGCTGGGCTTCAATCGGCCAGATCTGGATAAAGCGGCTTTGTGGGTGATCGGTCAGGGCCTTGGCCCACTTGGTACGCTGGCTGGCACCATCGAGTTTGGGCAGGCTGATCAGCAGCGTGGTGTCCTCGGGCGGCATATCGAGCCAGGCCATAATCGCCTTGCCACCTTCGTCACCCGGCTTGCCGCCGGGTATCCGCAGTTCGATCAGACGCTTCTGGGCAAACAGCGAGAGGCTATGGCTGGCATCATGCAACTGACTCCAGTCAAAGCTGCGTTCGACATGATAGACCTGACGCTCTTCGCTGCCGGCCTGACGACATGCCGCGCGGATCTGATCCGCCACTTCGCCGGTCAGCAGCGGGTCATCGCCGCTGACTACATAGACTGGCGCCAGACTATCCTGCAACTGGCGCGATAGCTGGGCGCTATTGAGCTTCATGGTGCGGGCGGAGTGGCCTGCTGTTCAAGGGCTCTGGAGCGGGCCGCCAGCTCGCCTTCGCTCAGGCTGGCCAGACGAAACAGCATCTGCCTGACCAGATCACGGCGCATCTCCACCTGCAGCAAGGCTTCTTCTTCATTGCTACCGGTGATGTTATCCCGGTTGGATACAAAGATGCGCCGTGCGGTAATGGTCTCAGGGCCAACCAGGGCGCGGCCGTCGGTGTCGCTGACCTGGAATCTGAGATTATTGGTCAGTTCGTATTCGGCAGGCGCCGAGCGGCTTGTGTAACTCACGGCAATGCGCTGACGCTCTTCCTCCAGCAGCTGCAAACGATAAGGCGCGCTGGCGGTAATGTTGACGCCGTTATCTTCCAGTGCCTGTTCCAGACCCTGGTGCAGTTCGCTGTAGTTGTCGCGCGATTCAACCCGCAACTCCTTCAAGGTAACCATGTCGGTACCCATCCCGCGCAATTGGAAGCCGCAACCGCTCAGTAGCAGGCTCAACCCGAGTACAGCACAGCCCAGTAGCTGATGAGGACGATTCAGAAACATCTTGGCTCTCCGTTGCATATCAGTTGGCGACAATATTGACCAGTTTGCCCGGGACCACAATCACTTTGCGGATGCTCAGGCCCTCGGTAAAACGTATTACGTTTTCGTTCTCGCGCGCGGCCGCTTCTACAGCCTCGCGACTGGCATCGGCAGCCACTTCGATCTGCCCGCGCAACTTGCCGTTCACCTGGATAACCAGTTGCAGCGTATCCTGCACCAGCGCTGATTCATCCAGCACTGGCCAGGGCGCGTCGATCGCCAAAGTCGAGTGGCCCAGTTGCTGCCACAGCGCATGGCTGATATGCGGTGTAATAGGGGCCAGCAGCAGGCAGACGGTTTCCAGGCCTTCCTGTAGCAGGGCGCGATCCTGATCCTCAGTCTGCGGCGCTTTTTCCAGCACATTCATCAGCGTCATGACCGCCGCGATAGCGGTATTGAACTTGTGATGCTGGCCAATATCCTGGCTGGCCTGACGGATCGCCAGATGGATCGAACGGCGTACGGCCTTCTGATCATCGCTGAGCATGTCGATATCAAGCGCCGTGGTGCTGCCCGCCGCGTGGTGCTGATGCGCCAGACGCCAGACCCGGCGCAGGAAGCGGTGCGCTCCTTCTACGCCAGTATCCGACCACTCCAGACTCATATCTGGTGGCGAGGCAAACATCATGAACAGCCGGCAGGTGTCGGCGCCGTACTGGTCGATCATCGACTGCGGGTCCACGCCGTTGTTCTTCGACTTGGACATCTTTTCGATACCGCCAATCTCCACCGGCTGACCATCGCTGGCCAAGTGCGCCGCGATAATTTTGCCCTTGCCGTCGCGTTTGACTTCGACATCGGCCGGGTTGAACCAGGTCTTGCTGCCATTGTCCTCAAGACGGTAATAGGTCTCGGCGATGACCATGCCCTGGGTCAACAGGTTCTTGAACGGCTCATTGGAGTCGACCAGGCCTTGATCGCGCATCAGCTTGTGGAAAAAGCGTGCATACAGCAGGTGCAGGATCGCGTGTTCGATACCGCCGATATATTGATCGACCGGCAGCCAGTGATTGGCGGCTTTCGGGTCGACCATGCCTTGATCGTAATGGGGCGAGGCGTAGCGGGCGAAATACCAGGAGCTCTCTACGAAAGTATCCATGGTATCGGTTTCACGCTTGGCCTGGCCGCCGCAAGTGGGGCAGATGCATTGGTAAAACTCGGGCATTCTGGCTAGCGGGCTGCCGGCGCCATCGGGCACCACATCTTCAGGCAGTACTACCGGCAGTTGATCTTCCGGCACCGGGACGTCGCCGCAGGTATCGCAGTGGATAATTGGAATCGGGCAGCCCCAGTAGCGCTGGCGGCTGATACCCCAGTCGCGCAGGCGGAACTGGGTGCGCGGTGCGCCAAGATCCTTCTCCACCAGCGCGTCACCAATGGATTTGAGCGCACCGGCAAAGTCCAGACCGTCGAAGTCGCCGGAGTTGATCAGCACACCCTTTTCGCCGTAGGCATCCTGCCAGGGAGCAGGAGTTTCGTCGCCTGCCGAGGTGCGCACTACCGGCTTGATGGGCAGCTCATATTTGCTGGCGAACTCAAAATCGCGCTCATCATGGGCTGGGACGGCCATCACCGCGCCTTCGCCATAAGTCATCAGTACATAGTTGGCGACCCAGACCGGCAGTTTTTCGCCGGTCAACGGGTGGGTGACGAACAGGCTGGTCGGGCGGCCCTTCTTTTCCTGGGTGGCGATGTCGGCTTCAGCCACACCGCCGCGTTTGCACTCGTCGATAAAGCTCTGCAGGGTGCTGTCGCTGCGGGCAGCCAGGGTGGCCAGCGCGTGCTCGGCGGCAACGGCCACGTAGGTGGCCCCCATCAGCGTGTCAGGCCGGGTAGTAAATACCTTCAACTTGCCTTGCTCACCGATACTGTCGGTATCGTAGGGGAAGTGCACTTCCATGCCCACTGACTTGCCGATCCAGTTACGCTGCATGGTCTTGACCTGTTCCGGCCAGCCGGTCAGTTCATCCAGCGAGCTCAGCAGCTCTTCCGCGTAATCAGTGATACGGAAGTAATACATCGGGATTTCGCGTTTTTCGATCAGGGCACCGGAGCGCCAACCGCGGCCATCAATCACCTGCTCGTTGGCCAGCACGGTCTGGTCAACGGGGTCCCAGTTGACCGTGCCGTTCTTGCGGTAGATCACACCCTGCTCGAACAACTTGGTAAACAGCCACTGCTCCCAGCGGTAATACTCTGGTGTACAGGTAGCAAACTCGCGTGACCAGTCCATCGCCAGGCCCAGGCTCTTCAACTGGGTGCGCATGTAGTCGATGTTGTCGTAGGTCCACTTGGCCGGGGCGACCTTGTTTTTCATCGCCGCGTTTTCCGCCGGCATGCCAAACGCATCCCAACCCATGGGTTGCAGCACGTTCTTGCCCTGCATGCGCTGATAGCGGGAAATAACATCGCCAATCGTGTAGTTGCGCACATGGCCCATGTGTAGCTTGCCGCTTGGGTAAGGGAACATGGACAGGCAGTAGAAGGTCTCGCGATCAGGGGTTTCGCTCACCTTGAAGGCGTTGCTGGTATCCCATTCGGTCTGGGCGCTGCGTTCGATATCGCGGGGGGAATACTGTTCTTGCATGGTTTGGGCTATCTGAGCTCGTTTGGCTGGGGGTAGCTGCGCAGGCATCGAATCTGGGAGCAGGGTGCCGCAGGGTAGCCAGCGTGCTCGGTGCCGCCGCGTCGTGCGGCAGGATGTCTTTGCAAATCAATAGCGCAGGATACACCACCGGGCAGGTTGCAGGTAGTCCAAGGCGCGTTCACATGCGCGCCAACGCCATTCGTCGCCAGGCCGCTGCGCTCTGTTTATGGACGACTATGCTCAATGAACAATTCCCGGCCACTTGAGCCGCTAACCCAATAACCGGAGGTTGGCTAGATGAAAGGCACGGCGCCCGTAGTACTTAGCGACTGGCCTCGAGATTCTTCCTATGGGCGGCTGCTACGCCGTCTTGATCAGGCCATGGATGTGGCCCGCACGCGTCACTGGATGGCAGGCCGCGCACCGCCGGTGCTGGAGCTGGAACTGAGCGGTCTGAGCGCCGAGGACCAGCAACTGCTCTGGCGGATCATTCAGGAACTGCAGGTCTGCCCTGATTCAGGCTGCTGGCCGGGAACGCCTGCGGCGCACGACACTCACCAGCAGAACGGCCAGCACCGCCAGGCCTAATGGCCAACTGCGCCAACGCAGGTAAGGGCTTAGCCCCTCGCGGGGCTGGACCCAGCCATTCAACGCCGCTTGCTCGAACTGGGGGATACGGGCGGTTATTTCGCCCCGATGATCGATCAATGCCGTAACGCCATTGTTGGTGCCACGAATCATCCAGCGGCCACTTTCAATCGCGCGCATGCGGGCCATTTGCAGATGCTGCAGGGGGCCGATGGATTCGCCAAACCAGCTATCGTTGCTGATGGTGATCAGCAACTCGCTCTGCGCTGCCAGTCTGGCGGCGAAGTCGGGGTAAACCGCTTCGTAGCAGATAAAGGGCGCCAGGCGGTAACCTGCTGCTTGCAGCGGCGCCTGGACCGCCGGGCCACGGGAAAAACTCGACATGGGCAGGTCAAAGAAGGCGATCAGCCCCCGCAGTACCTGCTCCAGCGGCACATATTCGCCGAAGGGCACCAGCTTGTTTTTCAGGTACTGATTATCGGCACTGCCGGCGACCATGATGCCATTGTAGATACGCAGTTCACCGGTCTCGTAATCGTCCACGGGTATGCCGGTAATCAGGGTCGTTCCCTGTTCGGCAAAGTTGGCAGCCATGGCGTCGACAAACCCTTGGGCCTGGGATTGCAGGACAGGCACCGCGGTTTCGGGCCACAGGATCAGATCCACTGGGCCCTGTGCATAGCTCATGTCCCGGTACAGGCTCAGGGTGTGTTGGATATGGTCCGGGTCCCATTTGCGCGACTGGGGTATGTCTGCCTGGATCAGTGCTACCGAGAGCGGTTCACCCGCGGGCTGGGTCCATTCGACAGTGCGCAGGGCCATGCCGCCGAGCCAGATCGCCAGCAGTACTGCTACAGCGCAGGCGGCCCGGGGAATACGCTTCCATAGGGCAGGCTCGGCGAGCAGGCAGGCACTGATAACGGTCAGCAGGCTGAGTAGCCAGACTCCGCCCAGCGGTGCGTAGCCGCTTAGCCAGGTGTCGGTATGGATATAGCCCTGGTAGAGCCAGGGGAAGCCGGTAAGAAACCAGCCGCGGAAAATTTCTTGGGCGACCCACAGGCAGGCAAAGCCAATGCAGGACCACCATCCGGCAGTGACAGGTCGCAGCCAGCCGGCCCAGAGCCAGGCCGTAAGGGCGATAATCAGCGCCAGTCCGCCAACGAACAACCCGGTCAGCAAGCCCGCCAGCAAAGGAGAAGCATATCCGTGCACGTGAATGCTGATGTAAACCCAGGATACGCCACTGGCGAACAGGCCCAGACCCCAGCACCAACCGCGCAGTGCGGCCTGGCGCGGGGCCAGATGTTGCAGCCCCTGGTAGAGCAGTGCGATGGATAACAGGCCCAGGGGCCACAGGTCGAAGGGGGCAAGCGCCAGGGTGGTCAAGGCGCCGGCTGCGATGGCCAGCAGGTTGCCCATCCAGCCCGGCCCGCGTAGCCGGTCTATCCATTGCATCAGCACGTTATTAGCATTCCTCAGGATTTAGCCAGGGTAACCCTGAGCAGATGCACGCGGCGGCTGTCGGCGTTGAGCACGCGGACCCGGAAGCCTTCCAGTTCGGCGACTTCATTGCGCTTGGGCAAATGACCGAAGGCATTCATCACCAGGCCGCCGACAGTGTCGAACTCTTCATCGGAAAACTCGGTATCGAAATGCTCGTTGAAGTCTTCGATGGGCGTCAGCCCCTTGACCAGAAAGTCGCCGCTGGGCAATGGCTTGATATGGCTGTCCTCGTCGACATCATGCTCGTCCTCGATATCGCCAACGATCTGCTCCAGCACGTCCTCGATCGTCACCAGCCCTGATACCCCGCCGTACTCGTCAATCACGATGGCCATGTGATTGCGGGTCGCGCGGAACTCCTTGAGCAGCACGTTCAAGCGCTTGGACTCGGGCACGCAGGTGGCCGGGCGGAGGATTTCCTTGATGTTGAAGCGGTCGGTATTGTCCTGCAGCAGCAAGGGCAGCAGATCCTTGGCGAGCAGCACGCCAAGCACATCGTCGACACTGTCGCCGATCACCGGGAAGCGCGAGTGCGCAGCTTCGATCACGTCCGGTAGAAATTCACGGGGCGTCTGGCTGGACTTGATGGTAATCATCTGCGAGCGCGGGATCATGATATCCCGCACCTGCATGTCGGACACCTGCAGAGCGCCTTCGATGATCGACAAGGCTTCGATGTCCAGAACTTCATTGGCGTGCGCTTCGCGCAGCAGCTCAAGTAATTCCTGGCGGTTCTTGGGTTCGTGGACAAAAGCCTGGACCAGTTTGTCCAGCCAGGTCTTGTGTCCGTTGGTCGATCGATCTTCGCTCATGGTTCCTTATACTCGTTGCTTGCAGGGATGAAGTCGGCGGCTTCGTAAGGATCGGCAATCCCCAGTTGCGCCAGTAACTGGCGCTCCAGAGATTCCATCTGCTCGGCTTCGGTGTCGTCGATATGATCATGGCCAGTCAGGTGCAGACAGCCATGAATGACCATGTGCGCCCAATGGGCCTGAAGGGGTTTGTGCTGTTCCTGCGCTTCACGCTCGACCACCTGGGCACAGATCACCAGATCACCGAGCAGCGGGATATTCAGTTCGGGCGGCAGATCCGCCGGGAACGACAGTACGTTGGTAGGGTAGTCCTTGCCGCGGTATTGCTGGTTCAGGATCTGACTTTCAGCCTCGTCCACCACACGGATGGTCAGTTCGTGGCCGGGTTTGTCCTGCAGGGCCAACCCGGCCCAGCGCCTGAAGCTTTCCTCGTCGGGCAGGTTGGTGGCGCTACTGGCCTGTTGCAGGTCCAGCTCTATGGTCATCGGCTCAGGGCTCATCGCTGCGCTCCTGGCGCGGGTCATTCTTACGCTGGTTCTCCTGGCGCTGACCTTCCTGGCGCAGTTCAAACATGTCGTAAGCTTCAACGATACGCTGCACCAGGGGGTGGCGTACGACGTCTTTGGATTTGAAATGGGTAAAGCCAATGCCCTTGACGTCTTTCAGTACTTCCACCACATGGGCCAGGCCGGATTTGGTGCCGCGCGGCAGGTCGACCTGGGTAACGTCACCCGTAATGACCGCCGTTGAGCCGAAGCCGATCCGGGTCAGGAACATTTTCATCTGCTCCAGCGTGGTGTTCTGGCTCTCGTCGAGAATGATAAAGCTGTTGTTCAATGTCCGGCCGCGCATATAGGCCAGAGGAGCGACCTCGATCACCTGTTTTTCGATCAGCTTGGCCACATTCTCGAACCCGAGCATTTCGTAGAGTGCGTCATATAGGGGGCGCAGATAAGGGTCGATCTTCTGCGATAGGTCGCCGGGCAGGAAGCCGAGTTTTTCGCCTGCTTCCACCGCCGGACGTACCAGCAGGATCCGGCGAATCTGCTCGCGCTCCAGCGCGTCTACCGCGCAAGCCACTGCCAAATAGGTCTTGCCAGTACCGGCAGGGCCAATACCGAAGTTGATATCGTGTTCCTGAATGGAGCGCACATAGCTTTGCTGGTTCGGCCCGCGCGGCTGGATGGTCATGCGTCGAGTGCGCAAGATCACCGGTTTGCCGGTGCCTTCCTGCTGCAAGGCAGCGCTTAGGCTTTCGAGCCCGGATTCCTGCAGAAACAGATGGACGGTATCGGGCGTCAGCTCGCCGTTGTCGCGGGTCTCGCGATACAGCTGGCGCAGCACCGCTTCGGCGGAACGGGTCAGTTCGGCATCACCGATCAGCTCGAATTGGTTACCTCGGTTGCGCACTTCAATGCCCAGCCGCTGTTCAATGAGGAGCAGGTGTTCGTCAAATTGGCCGCAGAGGCTGGCAAAGCGGCGTGAATCAACGGGTTCGATAGTAAAGCGATGTATGTGCAGGGGAGCGTTCAAAGTGATCTGTCAGTCGCCTCGTGGCATTCAGGGATCCACAGCATAGCGCGCAAAGCACGCGATGCAAAGAAGCCTGATAGGTAGAAATGCGCGGCCGAGCGGCCGCGCGAAAAGCCAGGGTGCATAGCTTAGTGGACAGTCTCGGCGACCAGGCTGCCGCGCAGGGAGTGCGGCAGTGCCTCGTCGACCAGCACGTCAACGAACTGGCCGATCAATCGCGGATTGTCACAGCGGAAGTTGACGATACGATTATGCTCGGTGCGGCCCTGAAGCATGCCCGGATCTTTCTTCGAATAATCGGTAACCAGAATCCGCTGAGTCGTACCAACCATGCGTCGGCTATTGTCAAAGCCTTGCTGATTCAAGCGGTTCTGCAGAATCTGCAGACGCTGCTTCTTGACCTCAGTCGGGGTGTTGTCCACCAGGTCAGAGGCCGGCGTGCCGGGTCGGGCGCTGTAGATAAAGGAGTAGGAGAAATCAAAGCCTACCTCTTCGACCAGCTTCATGGTCTGCTCGAAGTCCTTATCGGTCTCACCAGGAAAGCCGATGATGAAGTCCGAGCTGAGAATCATGTCCGGCACGGCCGCGCGCAGTTTGCGCACGCGTGATTTGTATTCCAGCGCCGTGTGATTGCGCTTCATGCCAGCCAGTACCCGGTCGGAACCGGATTGCACAGGCAGGTGCAGGTACTTGACCAGCTCGGGGACTTCCGCGTGGGCCAGAATCAGGCTGTCGGAAAACTCCAGCGGGTGCGAGGTGGTATAGCGAATGCGGTCGATGCCGTCGATCTCGGCAATCACGCGAATCAGGTCAGCCAGGTCGGCGATCTTGCCGTCGTGGGTCTGGCCGCGGTAGCCGTTGACATTCTGGCCCAGCAGCGTGACTTCACGTACGCCGTTTTCGGCCAGGTGAATGCACTCGGCGAGCACGTCATCAAACGGGCGGCTGACTTCTTCACCACGGGTATAAGGCACCACACAGAAGCTGCAATACTTGCTGCAGCCTTCCATGATTGAAACGAACGCGGTCGGGCCATCAACACGGGGCTCGGGCAGGCGGTCAAATTTCTCGATTTCCGGGAAAGACACGTCCACCTGGGGTTTGTGCGTGGTGCGTGCGGCGTTGATCATTTCCGGCAAGCGATGCAGCGTCTGCGGGCCAAACACCACATCCACATAGGGCGCGCGGTCGCGGATAGCGGCGCCTTCCTGGCTGGCAACGCAGCCGCCCACGCCAATAATCAGATCAGGGTTCTTGTCCTTCAGCGGCCGCCAGCGGCCCAGTTCAGAGAAGACCTTTTCCTGAGCCTTTTCGCGGATCGAGCAGGTGTTGAGCAGGATCACGTCCGCTTCATCGGGGCGGTCGGTCAATTCCATTGCCTGATTTTCGCCGAGCAGGTCAGCCATACGCGAGCTGTCATACTCGTTCATCTGGCAACCGTGGGTCTGAATAAAGAGTTTCTTGGCCATGGGATTTGCTGAGCGTAACCTTGTAAAAAGCGGAATTATACACTGATGAAGCGGTGCATGTCCCGCGCTGTGCTATGATCCGCGACCGCCGCACCCGCCCGTTCGGCTCGCCCAAGATACAGGTTTGATGGTTCCACGATGAGCAAAGACAAGCAGCCGATTTTTCGCGTTATTTTCCTCAACCAGGGTCAGGTGTACGAGCTCTATGCCCGGCATATCTTCCAGAGCGACCTATGGGGCTTTCTGGAGATAGAGGAATTGCTGTTTGGGGAGCGCTCGCAGCTACTGGTTGATCCCGCTGAAGAAAAGCTGAAAACCCAGTTTGAAGGGGTCGAGCGCAGCTTTATTCCGCTGCAATCGATCGTGCGCATTGATGAAGTCGAGCGGATTGGTCAGGCGAAGATCAGTGAAGCCAAAGGTGGCGGCAATGTGATGAACTTCCCGATGCCGCCGCAGCCCACTTGAGGCTTGGCACAGGCTCTGACGCTGGCCGGCGGCTTTAGTCCAGCGGCTGAGTCGGCCCGAAGGTGGAGTCCATCTGCGGATCCTGCGGCTGACTACTGGCTGGTTGTGCGGGCGTTCCCTGTAACTGCTCTTCACGGATCTGCGCCAGATAGTTGCGAAACAGCGTGCCCAGCACCTGAGTCGCGACATCCAGCTCCTCGGCGTTCATCTGCAGCGCGATCTGGTCGCTGGCGTCCATGGCTTCATCCTTGCCATTCACGGCCGCCATCTTGAGGATGATGTAGGCTTGCGGCAGGTTGCGGGTCACACCTTCACCCTGATAGTGCATCAGCCCCAACTGGTATTGGGCGCCGGGGTGGCCCTGCACGGAGGCCTGCTCAAACCAGGCCAGCGCCTGCTCGATATCCTTTTCCACCCGCTCGCCGCGGTAGTAGAGCTCGCCCATCTCGAACAACGCCTGCAGGTCGCCCTCGTCCGCGGCCGTTTCGCAGGCTTCAATGGCCAATTCCAGGCTTTCGTCATCCACCCTATTGATAGCGCAGCGCTCTTCGGTACTGACCAGCAGAGGGTTGCTGCCTGTCTGGGCGGTGGCCGCCACAGGGCTGAGCGCCATCACCAGCAGGCAGCAGCCTGTCAGTCGCAAGGGCAGAAGGCGGTTTGGCAGTAGTCTACTCATGAGTCTGAAGCGACCTTGGATTCGCTGTGTTGGCTGTCGTTCTGTCTATTGTGCGCCTGTTCCGCGAGCAGGCCAACTGCCAACGCGCAGGCGACGAAGCCCTGCAGCAACCAACTGGCTTGCAGGCTGCTATCCAGCAAACTGGCTAACGGCAGGCTGCCTTCGAGCAGGGCGGGGGCCAGCAAGCTGGCCAGCCCGACAACGCAGAGCACACTGACGCGCAGATCCTGGCGCCGGTACAAAAACGCAACCAAGGCCAGGCTCGCCGCACCGATCAGGTTGACCAGCCATTGATATTGCGCCTGCCACTCCAGGTAGCGGGACAGCTCGTAGAATGCCAGCAGGCCGAGAATGATCTGGCTCCAGATGACCGGCTTCCAGCTCAGCCCGCGGCCGAGGACCAGGCAGGCCAGACCGAGCAGGGGCAGGCTCATATGTTGCGCGGCGAGCCCAAGCATGCGCTGGGCATGCTCGACGCTGCTGTGGTTCAAACCCCAGCCCTGCAGGCCGAGCAGGACGGCGGTGCCAGCAGTAAGCACTAGCGCGACCATACTGGCTTTCAGCGCACCCTGGCCCACGGCATGCAGCGCACTCTTGCGGCGCCAGAGCCAGAAGCACAGGCCCACGCAGGCGCCACTCAACAGCAGGTAGCTCAGCGCGATCATAGGTTGGCAAAGACCTTTTCAGCGGCGTCCAGCGTCAACTTCAGCTCGGTTTCGCCGTGGGCGATGGAGGTGAAGCCTGCTTCGAAGGCGCTGGGTGCCAGATAGACGCCGTTATTCAGCATGCCGTGGAAGAAGCCTTTGAAGCGCTCGGTATCGCTGGCCATGACGTCATCAAAAGTGACGATGTCGTCAGCTCCGGAAAAATACAGACCAAACATGCCGCCGGCCTGGGTGGTAACGAAGGGCACGCTTGCCGCGTCAGCACGCTCCTGCATCCCCGCAAGCAGCCGGCTGGTGTAGTCGGTTAGCTCATCGTGAAAGCCGGGTCGGCTGATCAGTTTTAACGTAGTCAGGCCGGCAGCCATCGCCAGCGGATTGCCCGACAGGGTGCCTGCTTGATATACCGGACCCAGTGGCGCAATGACTTCCATGATCTGCCGTTTGCCGCCGAAGCAGCCCACTGGCATACCGCCACCAATGATCTTGCCGAAGGTGGTCAGGTCAGGGGTGACGCCATAATAGGCCTGCGCGCCGCCCAGGGCGACGCGGAAGCCGGTCATGACTTCGTCGAAAATCAGCACTATGCCGTGCTCGTCGCAGAGACTGCGCAGGCCCTGAAGAAAGCCCGGTGCCGGCGGTACGCAGTTCATGTTGCCGGCCACGGGTTCAACGATAATGCAGGCAACGTCCTGGCCGGCTTGAGCCAGCAGGGTTTTGACCGCGTCAATATCATTGAAGGGCAAGGTCAGCGTGTGTTTGGCGAAGTCGGCGGGTACGCCTGCGGAGCTGGGCACGCCCTGGGTCAGTGCGCCTGAACCGGCCTTGACCAGCAGGCTGTCGGAGTGCCCGTGGTAGCAACCCTCAAACTTGATGATGTTGTCGCGGCCGGTAAAGCCCCGAGCCAGACGGATAGCACTCATGGTGGCTTCGGTGCCGGAGCTGGTCATGCGGACCATTTCCATCGAGGGCACCAGTTCGCAGACCAGATCGGCCATCTCGGTTTCCATGGCCGTGGGTGCGCCGTAGGACAGGCCATGTTGCAGCTGAGTGCGTACCGCATCCAGTACCGCAGGATGGCTGTGGCCGAGAATCATCGGCCCCCAGGAACCCACATAGTCTACATAGCGGTTGTCATCTTCATCGGTCACATAGGCGCCTTCGGCGTGCTTGAAGAATAGTGGCGTACCGCCAACACTGCGAAAGGCGCGTACCGGCGAGTTGACGCCGCCGGGGATATGTTTCTGGGCTTGGGCGAAGAGGGTTTCTGAGCGGGACATAGGGGATTCTCTCAAAGTGTCTGGAACAGTTCGGTGAAGCCGCGTGCACGACGTTCGACCTCGGCTGGCGAGGATGCGCCAAACAGGCCATGGACCACGGCCAGCAAGCTGGCGCCCGAGCTGATCAATTGCGGGGCGTTATGCAGGGTAACGCCGCCAATGGCGACGAGTGGCAGATTGAAACCTTTACGCGCCTGTTCCAGTAGCAGCGGCGTGGCTGCCGGTGTGCCGGGTTTGGTCACCGACTGGAAGAAGCGTCCGAAGGCGATGTAACTGGCACCTGCGTCCTGGGCCTGCTCAGCGAATTCCAGGCTGGCGTGGCAGGTGGCGCCAATAATGGCGTGCTCGCCGAGTTGCTGGCGGGCCTCGCGCAGGCTGCCGTCCTCCCGGCCGAGATGCAAACCCACCGCGAGCTCGCTAGCCAGCGCGAGGTCATCATTGATGATCAAGTGCGCGCCGTAATAGTCGCAGAGGGATTTGAGTTGTTGAGCCTGGTCGCGGCGTCGGCCGGTGTCGGCCGATTTGTCACGGTACTGCAATAGCCGCGCCCCGCCTGCGAGGGCGGCGTCGACCCAGGGTAACAGCCGGTCACCGGCGAGCAGTTCGCTATCGGTGATTGCATAAAGCCCACGGGGCAAACTGCTCAAGAGCAGAAATCCAATGGCAGGCGTCTGGGAACATATTGCCCGTGGCCGGGCTGTTCCGCATCTCGCAGGGTGCGCCAGGTGTAGTCGAGCGCTGATTTTACCGCGCTGACCAGCTCTTCTCCGAGTGCTAGCCGGCCTGCCAGTGCGCTGGCCAGGGTACAGCCCGAGCCGTGATAGCTGCCTGGCAAGCGCTGGCAGATAAAGGTGTGTTCGGCGCCGTCGCGGCAGTACAGCCGATTATGGATTTCCCGTTCCTCACCATGCCCGCCGGTAATCAGCAGGTTGCGGCAATAGGGTAATAGCCGGGCGGCACATTCATCGGCGCTGCCGTCGGGCAACTCGGCGAGCAGCCGCGCCTCGGGCAGATTCGGCGTGGCAATCAACGCCAATGGCAGGAGCTTTTCACGCATGGCATAGGCCACATCGTCCTTGCCCAGCGAACCGCCACCGCCGGCACGCAATACCGGATCGCATACCAGCGGCAGTTCGGGATGGGCCTGCATCAATTCGACGATCGTATCGACCATCGCCAGATTGCCGAGCATGCCCAGTTTGACCGCTGATACCGGCATATCGTCCAGTACGGCATTGGCCTGGGCCATCACCCACTCGCGATCCAGAACCCTGAAGTCGCTGACATCGACCGTGTTCTGTACCGTCAGGGCGGTGACCGTAGGTGCCGCGTGGCAGCCCTGGGCAATCAAAGCTTCAATATCGGCCTGCAGGCCGGCGCCGCCGCTTGGGTCATGCCCTGACAGGCAGAGTACAACGGGACGGAAAGGTAGAAGTGTTTTCATCGGCTAAGCTTAACATCAAGCGCCCTGTATCGGCAGGGGGGCCAGGCTGGCTTTCAAGGTCATGGTGCCGGACGGGGAGGCAGAGGATACTGTTTTTTGTAAAAAAACAATAACTGAGGTGCCGGGCATGAAAGCGATAGACCAATGGTTCGATGAATACGGCGAGAGCCATCGCAATCCAACCAACAAATTGCTGCACTGGATCTGCGTGCCGCTGATCACCTTCAGTGTATTAGGAATTCTCTGGGCGATTCACCCCTGGGTGTCGATTCTGGCAGTGGCAGTAGCCCTGGCCTTTTACGCGACCCTGTCGTGGCGTATTACCGCTGCGATGCTGGTGTTGAGTCTGATCATGCTGCTGATTCTGAGCATGATGACCTATGTATTCATTCCCTGCGTGGCGATATTCATTCTGGCCTGGGTGGGTCAGTTTGTCGGGCACCATCTGGAGGGCAAGAAACCCTCGTTCTTCAAGGATCTGCAGTTTCTGCTGATCGGTCCTATCTGGCTGCTGGGCTTTGTATTCAGAACCTTTGGTATGCGCTACTAGCTCGTATCGGCCTCTGGTTCAGAATAATTGGCTCAGAGCGCTAATTCACGCCATTGACCGGGTTGCAGGTCGGCCAGTTTCCATTCGCCTATTTGCACCCGGATCAGCCGCAAGGTGGGCAGGCCCACTGCGGCAGTCATACGCCGCACCTGCCGGTTGCGGCCCTCACTGATGGTAATGCTCAACCAGCCGGTGGGGATGCTGGCGCGAAAACGCACGGGCGGATTGCGTGGCCACACTGCTGGCTCGTTCATCTGAGTTACCTGCGCCGGGCGGGTGGGGCCATCCTTCAACGTCGGGCCCGCGCGTAATTGGTCAATCTGTTCTGGCGAGGGTGTGCCTTCCACCTGCACCCAGTAGGTCTTGGGCAGCTTGTGCTTGGGGTCGGTGATGCGCGCCTGCAGGCGCCCGTCGTTGGTCAATAGCAGCAAGCCCTCGCTGTCCCGGTCCAGCCGGCCTGCAGGGTAGAGGCCTGGTTGATCTACAAAGTCCTTGAGCGTGGCGCGGCCCTGGTCATCGGTAAACTGCGTCAGCACATCAAAAGGTTTGTTCAATGCGATCAGGCGTGGATTGGCCGGCGGTGGTGCTGCCTGGCGGCGCGGCTGCGTGTTTGGACGGGCTGGTGTCTTGGGGCCGGGGGTTCTGGGTCTGGTCGGTTTCATACAGAGATCTGAGGCTGTGGCGGGATACCGATGCTAGTGGTCGTGCTGCAGCAGGTCCAGTTTAAATCGGCGTGTCGAGTTCCCTCTCGACACTGGCGGTGCCTTATTCAGGTGTTAGGAGTAGAGCGAGCGACCAATGCCGCTGCATCGATGCCTCGGGGCAGGGTGCCGTAGACGCGCCCGCGTCCAGCGATCCGGCTGGCGATAAAGGCATCGGACACCAGCGCATTGCCCGCTTCCAGTAGCAGCTTTGCCTGCAACGCCACGGCGACATCCTCGGTCAGTTGGCGGGCGCGGTATTGAATCTCGTCGGTTTCGCGAAAGTCCGCCTTGATCTGCTCAATATGATTTTTCAGGTGGGCATCGCCGTGGCCATTGCCCAGTTCGTTGAACAGCACTTCCAGTACGCCTGGCTCTTTGGATAGGGCGCGCAGCACATCCAGGCATTGAACGTTGCCTGAGCCTTCCCAGATCGAGTTGACCGGCGCTTCTCGGTACAGCCGGGGCAGAATGCTTTCTTCCACATATCCAGCGCCGCCCAGGCACTCCTGCGCCTCGTTGATCATCGCTGGCGCGCGTTTGCAGATCCAATATTTGCCTATTGCGGTGACCAGTCTGGCGAATTTTTCCTCATGCTCATCGTGGGCATGATCAATCGCTCTGCCCATGCGCATGGTCAGAGCCAATGCCGCCTCGCTCTCCAGGGCCAGGTCGGCCAGCACATTCTGCATCAGCGGCTGATCAGCCAGGGCCCGGCCACCGACCTGACGGTAAGCGCAATGGTGGCTGGCCTGCGTGAGCGCCTGGCGCATCAGCGAGCTGGAGCCAATCATGCAGTCAAAGCGGGTCATGGAGACCATTTCGATAATGGTGGGCACGCCGCGGCCTTCATCGCCTACCATCCATGCCAGGGCACCGCGAAACTCCACTTCGCTGGAGGCATTGGCCTGATTGCCGAGCTTGTTCTTCAGGCGCTGGATATAGAACTGGTTGCGGGTACCGTCCGGGCGGTGACGTGGCAGCAGGAAGCAGGTCAGGCCCTTTTCGGTCTGCGCCAGGGTCAGAAAGGCGTCGCACATCGGCGCCGAGCAGAACCATTTATGCCCGACCAGTTCGTAGGCCTGGCCAGGGCCACCAAGGCCCACGGCGTAGGCGCGAGTGGTGTTGGCGCGCACATCGGTACCGCCTTGCTTTTCAGTCATCGCCATGCCGATGGTGGCGCCGGTTTTCTGTTCGATGGGTAGATTGCGCGGGTCGTACTGGCGCGAGAGGATCTTCGGTAGCCATTTTTCCGCCAGATCAGGCTGCAGCTTGAGTGCCGGCACGCAGGCGTAGGTCATGGTCATCGGGCAGCAGGTGCCTGCCTCGATCTGGTTATGCAGATACATGCTCGCGGCCCGCGCGACGTGAGCGCCTGGGCCGGGCTGGGTCCAAGGCGCGGAGGTGATCCCTTGGGCGATGCCGGCGCTCATCAACTGGTGATACGCCGGGTGGAACTCCACCAGGTCAATGCGATTGCCGACCCGGTCATGGCTTTTGAACACCGGTTTGTTCTCGTTGGCCAGGAAACCCGCCTCCATCAGCGCGCCCCCTGCGAGCTGGCCGTATGCGCCTAGCTCGTTATCCGCCCAGTCGCCCTGGAAGCGGTGCACCCACTGTTTCAGTGGCAAATCCGCATGGTACAGATTGATACCCTGCAGCGGCGGCACCTGATTGGTGACTTCGTGGGTCTCGGCATACTGATGCAGATTCATGCTGTGGGCTCCTTGGCGCCGAGGGCGCGCAGACAAAATCGGGTGAGCGCGCGGGTGTAGCTTTCCAGGCTTTCACTGGGCAACCCGCTGGCGCGCAATGCGCGGGCCTGCGGAGACAGCGGTCCGATAAGGGATTCGGCGATCGCTCCGACCAGGCAGGCAGCAGTAATGGGGATGTTGTCGACCTGAAAGCTGCCGTCGTCATTGCCTTGTTTGATCAGCTTGTTGAACAGTTCCGCGTAGGCCGCCCGGTAGCGCAGGCGTTCGGTATCCACGTCTGGCTCCAGGGGTTCTGCAATCAGTGCGTGGGCGAGCTGGCGGCTGTGCCAGGCGCGCGCCGAAAAGTGGGCAATCCCCCGGCGCAGCCGCTCGGCAGCCGTGCCTTGGCCGAAAAATTGCTCTTTGAGTGTGTTGACTTCGAGCCGGGTCGCGCGGGTAAAGACTTCAGCAGCCAGTGCGCCTTTACCGGGGAAGTAGCGATACAGGCTGCCTGTGGCGATACCCGCAGTTTGAGCCAGGCGGCTCATGCTGACGGCGGCAAAACCGCCTTCTGCCACCATTTCCAATGCGCAGCCGAGAATATGTTCGCGCAGCGCTTGATCGCGCTCCAGGCGTGCAGTGGTGGTACGGTATGCCATGGTCTGAACCCCGATTCACAATATAATTCAGTGAATCAGTATTCAGATCTTGATGCAGGGGGTGAAGTGGTCACAACTGCGGCGTTTTCAGCCGACCTGGCCGATGATGATGGCCTTGATCACAAAGCCGATCACGCCCAGGCCCAGGGCCATGAACAGGATCATGGTGCCATAACGGCCAGCCTTGGATTTTTTTGCCAGGTCCCAAACGATGTAGCCCATAAACGCGACCAGCACGAAAATCATCAGCGGCATGGCGATTGCTTCGAACTGCTGGTAATCCACAGCGTTACTCCGGTGGTGTCAGGCCGGCTATTATAACGGTTCCAGAACGCCGGGGCTGTGACAGGTCGTCGCAGTGCCGGCCCTTACACGCTCTGCAAGTGCTCCAGTGGTAGTTCGGTGCTGGACTTGATCTGGTTCAGCACAAAGCTGGAGCGCACGCTTGATACGCCCTCGATTCTGGTCAGATGACCCAGCAGCAGCTGCTGATAATGCTCCATGTCGGGGACGACCACGCGCAGTTGATAATCGGCATCCATTCCCGTCACCAGGCAGCAGTCGAGCACTTCAGGCCGTTCGCGGATCGCACTTTCGAATCCGGCGAAGCGCTCCGGTGTGTGGCGGTCCATACCGATCATCACAAAGGCGGTAAGGCTCAGCCCCAGTTTGCGCGAATTCAGCAGTGCTACCTGGCGATTGATATAGCCGCTGTCTTCCAGTTGCTTGACCCGTCTGGAGCAGGGTGAGGGCGACAGACCAATCAGCTCGGCCAGTTCCTGGTTGCTGATGCTGGCATCGTGCTGCAAAGCAGCAAGAATTTTCAGGTCGTATCGATCAAGATTGTGCTCAATCATGCAGCGCTCCGTTTTAATTGCTCATATAGAGTAATAATTGGATTTAAGTTGCTGTATTATGGGTTAACTATGCAATTTTAGGCAAGAAATGGCGCGGCATGCCGGCTATGATGGTTCCACGTTCAACGCCGAGACCGGGTTGTCCAGTTTGCTCCTTCACAAGAGGAACATACGGCTCAGGATTCTTACCAGATCTGTAGCCAACCGGTCACCCAGCCCACAAGGCCCAGGGATACAGGCAAGCTTCTACCCGATGCAATGCGGACATTCAAAAGCGGCTGAGCCTTAAAGGTTCGGCCGTTTTTTTGGCTGGCGAAGTGCTGCCGGCCAGGTACGGCCGGCGAGGTGCGGCCGGCCAGGCGCGGCCAACCAGGCACAGATGCTCAAACCGGATCGGTATGTATCAACACATCCGCCTGCGGGAATCGCTGTATGATCCGGGCACGTACCCGCTCGCCGAGATCATGCGCTTCCAGCAGCGGCGTCTGTGCCGGTATCTCCACGTGCATCTGCATAAACCAGTCGTGGCCGGATTGCCGGCTGCGAAAGTCATGCACATTGACCACGCCCTCCACCGCGCGGGCCAGGCTCAGGGCCTCATCGCGCACCTCGTCGGAGAGTTCGCGGTCCATCAGAATCTGCACCGCGTCCCGACCTATCTGGATGGCGCTGTAGGCAATAAATAGCGCAATCGCCAGCCCGAAAAAAGCGTCCGCGCGCTGAATGCCATAGGCCGCCAACAAAAGGGCGACGATGATGCTGCTGTTGAGCAGCAGGTCCGAACGGTAATGCAGTGAGTCGGCGCGGATTGCGGTAGAGCCGGTACGCTGGATGACGTGCCGCTGAATCAACAGCAGGCCGATAGTGGCCGCGATCGAAAACAGCATCACCGCGACGCCCAGCCAGGCGCTATCAAGCGGCCGCGGGTTCAGCAGGCGATCAATGCCTTGCAGCAATACCAGCACAGGCGAGCCAGTAATAAAGGCGGACTGGGCCAGCCCGGCAAGCGCTTCGGCCTTGCCGTGACCGAAGCGATGTTCGTGGTCCGCGGGTTTCAGCGCATAACGCACCGCAAACAGATTGATGATGGATGCGGCAGCATCCATCAGTGAATCGATCAGAGAGGCAAGCAGGCTGACCGAGCCGGACATCAGCCAGACGCTGCTCTTCAAGCCAATGAGTAACACCGCCACGGCGACCGAGGCATAAGTCGCCAGTTTGAGTAGTCGCTCTCGCTCGCCCAGTTTCAGTGGCGTTGTCTGGCTCATCAGGCTCTCGGAGGCAAGCCTACAGACGCCAGCTGATAATTGTCTGGCTGGCTGATTTGCCGCGCGTGCTCCAGCGGCAGATCCAGGTCCAGATCCTGCAGCAGGATGGCCTTGAGTTTGAGCGGATCGACCTGACCCTGAGCGTCGAGGGCATCCTGCAAGCGCTCAGGCGCCAGGGTGTAATTCGCGTCAGGCAAGTAGATGGCGCCTGTGGCGAAGTCCACGGCAAAGGCGATTACGCCCGGCAGGATGTAAAGCAGAAAGCCCAGGGAGTTGAGCACAACCAGGCCGGAGTCGAGCTCGCCAGAGATCTGCCCACGGCGTTCAGGATAGAAAACGGTGCCGCAGGCGGCCAGTTGGCTGGTCATGGCGGTGGTCAACAGAATGGCGGCGAGGGGTTTCAAGCGCATGATCGGAGTCTCTACTATTGAATGACAGGGTTGGTCACGGCTTGCCGACCGGTTCTAGGTGGTCAGCATAGCAGAGGGGCTATAATAGCGCCTTTGCCTTGGGTGCTTGAATACCATGATGGATCTTCCCGTTGCCAGTGTGCTGGATGAGCTTGACCAGGCGCTGGCGCAGCATCCCTGCGCGGTGCTGCAGGCGCCGCCCGGTGCGGGCAAGACCACGCTGGTGCCATTGGCGCTGCTGAAAAGCCTTTGGCTGAAGGGTCAAAAAATCATTCTGCTGGAGCCGCGCAGGTTGGCGGCCCGAGCGGCGGCCGAAAGGCTGGCGCAGCTCTTGGGCGAAACGGTAGGGCAGCAGGTTGGCTATCGCATTCGCCTGGAAAGCAAGATCAGTTCCGCTACGCGTATAGAAGTTATCACCGAGGGCATCCTGCAACGCATGCTGCAGGATGATCCCGAGTTGCCAGGTGTGGGGTTGGTGATCTTCGACGAGTTTCATGAGCGTAGTCTGGATGCCGATCTGGGCCTGGCGCTGTGCCGGCAAACCCAGCAGTATCTGCGCGATGATTTACCGCTGCGCCTGCTGGTGATGTCCGCTACGATCGACGCCGAAGCGGTTAGCCGCCTGCTGGACGATGCACCGATGATCAGCAGTCAGGGGCGCCAGTATCCTGTGGACATACGCTATGTCGGTGCGGTGCCGGTGGGGCAGTTCGTCGAGCCCCGGGTGGTTCAGATCATCTTGCAAGCCTTGGGCGAAGAGGCGGGCAGTCAACTGGTGTTCCTGCCAGGTATCGCCGAAATCCGCCGGGTGCAGACCCAGTTGGAAGCCCAGCTTGAGGGGCGAAGCGACGTACTGGTAACGCCCTTGCACGGCGAGCTTGATCTGGCTGCCCAGCGGCGCGCAATCAGTCCGGCCGCGCCAGGCCAGCGCAAGATCGTGCTGGCGACCTCCATTGCGCAGACCTCGTTGACTATCGAAGGTATTCGCGTGGTCATTGATGCCGGTCTGTCTCGCCAACCGCTGTTTGATCCCGTTTCCGGCCTGACCCGGTTGCAGACCCGTCGGGTATCCCAGGCGGCGGCCGAGCAGCGCGCGGGACGTGCCGGGCGTCTGGAGCCCGGTGTCTGTTACCGCCTGTGGTCCGCCAGTCAGCAAGAGCAGATGGCCGCGCAGGATCAGCCGGAAATGCTCCAGGCCGATCTGGCGCCCCTGGCCTTGCAACTGGCCCAGTGGGGTATTCAACAAGCCAGTGAACTATGTTGGCTCGACCCGCCGCCTGCTGCGGCATTGGAGCAGGGGCGCGAGTTGCTTGAGACCCTGGGCGCGCTGGAACGGGCAGATGGTGGTTGGCGCCTGACCGAGCATGGCGCGGCGATGGGCGACTTGCCCATGCATCCACGTCTGGCGCATATGCTGCTGCGCGGGCAGGCCATGGGGCTGGGCCTGACGGCTTGTCGATTGGCGGCCATCGCTGGCGAGCGTGATCTGCTGCGCGGTGTACAGGACGCCGATGTGGCAAGGCGCATCGCGCTATTTGATCAGCCCACAGCAGACGCTGCCGTTGATCGCGGCGCACTGCAACGGGCAAAGCAGTTGGCCGGGCAGTGGCAACGGCTGCTGGGTAAGTCGAGCGCAACACCGGTTGACCATCCTGAGGACGAGCTCTGGCAGGGCTTGCTGTTGGCCATGGCCTATCCTGATCGCATAGCTCAGCGGCGCGCGGGTGGTAGTGAATATCGTCTGGCTAACAGCCGTTCGGCTGCCTTTGCCGAGGCTGACGCCTTGCAGAAGCATGAATGGCTGGTGATTGCCGCGTTGGGCGGGCATGCCGCCCAGCGCAATGTGCGGATATTCATGGCAGCGGCGCTGGATGCCGAGCTGATAGGCCGCTACCTACCGGAACTGCTCAAGTCCACCGATACGCTGGAGTGGGACGCCCGCAGCGAAACACTGATCGCTGAACGCCAGCAACGGCTGGGCGCGCTTATCTTTAGCAGGCAGCCCCTGCCTGATCTGGACCCGGCCGAGCGGGGGCGGGCGCTCTGCGCGGTGGTGCGCCGCCAGGGCCTTAATCTGTTGCCCTGGACGCCGGCATTGCGCCAGTGGCAGGCGCGGGTAGCTTTGCTGCATAGACTGGATATGGCAGCCGTGGGCAGTAGTGAATGGCCAGATATCAGCGACGCCGCACTGCTGGACTCGCTGGAGGGCTGGCTCGCCCCCTACCTGGGTAAGGTCCGGCGGCTGGCGCATTTCGCCAATCTGGATCTGGCCGCCATCTTGGCAGCACTGCTGCCATGGCCCTTGCCCCGACAACTGGAGGAGCAGGCGCCTACCCACTGGAGCGTGCCGACCGGTTCGCAGATCCGCATCGATTACAGCGAAACTCCGCCGGTATTGGCGGTGCGTTTACAGGAGATGTTCGGCAGTAGCGATACGCCGCGCATTGCCCAGGGCCGCCAGGCGCTGCTGCTGCATCTGTTATCCCCGGCGCAGCGTCCGGTGCAGATCACCCAGGACCTGGCGGGTTTCTGGCAGGGCAGTTACGCCGAGGTAAAAAAGGATATGAAAGGCCGCTACCCCAAGCATTACTGGCCCGACGACCCCCTGCAGGCCGAGCCGACACGGAGGGCCAAACCGCGCAAGGCCTGATGGACGTGGCGAGTTCTGTCCAGGCACTGCGGCCTGCTTTGCACTCGGGGAGGGAGAACGTACAATCCTCCACCCGCCCACCACCCGGAACCGACGATGGATAACACCAGCCAGATTCTTCAACGCAGTGCGGAGCTGTTCGCCGACAGGCGCGTACTGCTGGTCAATCCGGCAGCGGATAGCCTGACCCTCACTCTGCCCGCCGACTGGCATGTCTGGACCTGGGACTATGCTGTCTGGCGCGGGCTGTGCGCGCAGCTGGATGAAGCTCATATGAGTTTTTCCCACCTGTGCCCGGCTATCGAGCAACTGGACGCGGCTGTTCTAGTGATGCCCAAGGCGCTGGAGCGTGCCGAATACGCCCTGGCGCAGATTGGACCGTTGTTACGCGCCGGTTGCCCCTTGTATCTGGTGGGCGAAAAGAAAGGCGGCATCACCCGTGCGGAAAAGCTTATGCAGCCCTACGGTCAAGGCGCTGAAAAACTGGATTCCGCGCGGCACTGCCAGTTATGGCGGATGCCCGTCAGCGGTAATGCGCCTGCCTTTGCATTGGCCGACTGGCAGCAGCAATTTGCCCTGGAGTTCAGTGATCAATCCGTCGAACTGGTGAGCCTGCCTGGCGTCTTCAGTCATGGCCGACTGGATGACGGCAGCCAGTTGTTGCTGGAAGAAACCAGGCCGTTACCCAAGGGCAAGGTGCTGGATTTTGGTTGTGGGGCAGGGGTGCTGGCCACCGTCCTGGCGCGGCGCAATCCGCACAGCCAGTTCGAGCTGGTGGATGTGGACGCGCTGGCCCTGTATTGCGCCGCGCAGACCTTGCAACGCAATGGCGTGGAAGCGGAAATCTACCCCTCGGACGGGTTGAGTGATGTGCATGGCCGGCTGGCGGCGGTGGTGAGCAATCCGCCGTTTCATACCGGCATCAAGCACGATACCAGTATCGCCGAGCGGTTTTTCGAGCAGGTCACGCGTAACCTGTTGCCGCGCGGTGAGCTGCGCATTGTCGCCAACGGCTTTCTCAAGTACCCCGCGCTGATTGAAACTCATATCGGCCCCTGCCAGGTGTTGCGCGAGAACAACCGTTTCAAGGTTTACTCTTCCATCGCCCCAGGTTGACCTCTCCAGAACTGCGGGGTATATTCCCGCCCGTCTTAGGGGAGTAGTCTCTCTATGCAGGCCATCGCGGCCTGCACTGGCAAACGTCAACATACTTGGTCCACAGACCATGGCGTTTGCGACCTGCGGCCGCGCCAGCGGCTCCGGTTTGACGAGACCTATGACATACGCACACCAGCCGAGGGCGGAGGTGGACGTATGTCATTGGTTTGTTGATCCGCCCTCTTATGGAACCTCCGTGGAAGCTTTTTTCGTATCAACCGGGATTGTTGCGCTGGCAGAGATCGGCGACAAAACCCAACTCCTTGCTCTGTTACTCGTGCTGCGTTTCCGCAGGCCCTGGCCTATCGTGCTGGGTATTTTCGTGGCTACCGTGGCCAATCACGCGCTAGCCGGCGCGCTCGGGCAACTGGTCAGCAATTTTCTCAGCGATACCTGGTTGTACACACTGCTGGCCATTTCCTTTATCGCTGTTGCCGGCTGGACGCTGATTCCTGACAAACTCGATGAGGATGAAACCCCGGCCATCAGCCGTTACGGTGCCTTTTTCGCAACGCTGGTAGCGTTTTTTATTGCCGAGATGGGCGACAAGACGCAGATCGCTACCGTAGTACTGGCGGCTCAATTCGATGCCTATGTGTGGGTGGTGTTGGGCACCACGCTGGGCATGATGCTGGCCAATGTGCCCGTGGTCTTTATGGGCAACGCCGCTGCGACCAAGTTGCCCTTGGACCTTATCAGACGAATCGCGTCCGGCGCCTTCCTGTTGATGGGCCTTTACGCTGCCTGGCTGGCTTTCCGGGCCTTCCAGGGCTGAGATCTGGCCTGCTCCGCATATATACGATTAAAGAATATTAAAATTACTAAATAGTCTTTTTAAGTATATAAAAGCGCGTCTATTATCCTTGCATCGACGCAGATGCTGGGTCGAGTAGACAACTTTACGGAGCAGGACCATGACCGCAACAACACTACTCAATGCGGCTGTGGACGACGAGCGGATAATCTCGGCGATTGCCGCCGCACTGAAGGATATTCAGTTCGGCGCTGTCGAGATCACCTTGCATAACGGTCAGGTGGTGCAGATCGAGCGGAAAGAAAAAATCCGCTTTCAGCCCTCGACCAAGGCGTCCTGATTGACCCGACCACGGGAAGCGCCCGAAGACCTTTCTTGTAATACCCCACCGACTGGAACGCCAGAGGTGTGAAGCCAACCTAGACCATGGAGAGAACCATGCACGCTTTCACGCCTGCTTGCGCACGCTGTCGCCTGTGTAAAAGCCCCCTGCGCCGAATGTGCTGAGGGAAAAAACGGATTTACCCAACAATTTTAATGGCTTTTACAGAGTGCATGACATGAAAAAAATTATTCGCAATACCCTTATCGCTGGTGGCCTGGCAACCCTGTTTGCGACTTCCGCGCTGGCGCAGACCATCAATCTACTCAACGTATCCTACGACCCGACCCGCGAGTTCTACCGTGAGTACAACACCGCTTTCAGCAAGCACTGGAAGCAGGACAAGGGTCAGGACGTCAATGTGCGCCAGTCCCATGGCGGGTCCGGTTCGCAGGCGCGCTCGGTCATTGATGGCCTGGATGCTGACGTGGTCACCCTAGCGCTGGCCTACGATGTGGGTGCATTGCGGCAGCAGGCGGATCTGATCCCGGAAAACTGGCAGAGCCGCCTCGACAAGAACAGCTCACCTTACACTTCTACTATCGTACTGCTGGTGCGCAAGGGCAACCCGAAGAACATCAGGGACTGGGATGACCTTGTCCGCGATGACGTGGAAGTGATCACCCCCAACCCCAAAACTTCTGGTGGCGCGCGCTGGAACTACCTGGCAGCCTGGGGCTATGCGCTGAAGCAGAACGATGGTGACGAACAGAAGGCCTATGATTTCGTCAGCAAGCTCTATGGCAACGTTCCGGTACTCGATCCGGCGGCGCGTGGCGCGACCAATACCTTTGTGCAGCGCGGGATTGGTGATGCCTTCATTGCCTGGGAAAACGAAGCCTTTCTGTCGGTGGAGCAGTTGGGTAAAGGCCAGTTTGAAATTGTGGTGCCCTCAGTCAGCATTCTCGCCGAGCCACCGGTGACCGTGGTCGACAAGAATGTGGATCGCAAGGGTACTCGTGAGGTGGCTGAAGGCTACCTGCAGTACCTGTACAGCGACGAGGCGCAACGACTTGCAGGCAAACATTTTTATCGCCCCAGCAACCCGGAAATCGCCAAGGAGTATGCGGACAAATTCCCTGATCTGACGCTGTTTACCGTTGATGAGGTCTTCGACGGTTGGCAGAACGCACAGGAAACCCACTTCAACGACGGTGGCAAGTTCGACAGCATTCTGGAAGCCATTTCCAAACGCTGATCGTAGCTGACCCAATTAACCCGGGCGCCACACGCCCGGGCTTTGCTTGAGGTGATGTATGTCTGTGGCTAAAAGGCGTCGCGTTATACCCGGCTTCGGGTTGACGATGGGCTTCACGCTGTTTTATCTGAGTTTTATCTTTCTTATTCCTGTTGGCGGCCTGCTGCTTTACACCTCAATGATGAGCTGGGAAGAGTTCTGGAAGGCCGTCAGCCACCCGCAGGTAGTGGCGTCTTACAAGCTCTCGTTTGGCGCTTCGTTGATAGGCGCGACCATCAATCTGATCTTTGGCTCTCTGGTTGCCTGGGTGTTGGTGCGCTACCGATTTCCGGGTAAAAAGCTGATTGATGCGCTGGTGGACCTGCCCTTTGCACTGCCCACCGCCGTAGCCGGTATTGCGCTGGTGACCCTGTACGCGTCGTCAGGCTGGGTGGGTCAGTATCTTGAGATCGCCGGTATCAAAGTCGCTTATACCCAGTTGGGCGTAGTGATTGCTCTGACCTATATCGGGCTGCCCTTTGTGGTGCGTACGGTGCAGCCGGTACTGGAAGATCTGGAAGCCGAACGTGAAGAAGCCTCGGCCAGCCTGGGAGCGAGTCGCTTTACCACTATTAGACGCGTCATTCTGCCCTCGCTGCTTCCCGCGCTTTTGACCGGGTACGCCCTGGCGTTCGCCCGGGCTGTCGGTGAGTACGGCTCGGTGGTGTTTATCTCCGGGAATATGCCCTACCGCACGGAAATCACGCCTTTGCTCATCGTCGCGAAAACCGAGCAATACGACTACAACGGCGCGGCAGCGATTGGCACAGTGATGTTGTTGGCGGCCTTTGCACTGTTGTTGCTGATTAATGGTCTGCAGTGGTGGACCTCAAGGCGTGGCGTATGAGCAGGAGAATCGCATGACAACTAAAATACTCAGCCCAGGGGTTAAAACCAATGCGGCCAAAACCCATGAGGCTAATCCTGAGCTGGCTGCTCGCTGGCGCCGGGCAACCGAAGAGCCGGCCTGGGTACGCTGGACGCTGATCGGCATTGCGCTGACTTTTCTCGTCCTTTTCCTGGTATTGCCGCTCGCCGTTGTTTTGTATGGCGCCTTCGAGCAGGGCGTGGGTGTGTGGTTCGCCGCTATCAACGAGCCTGATGCGCTGGCGGCAATACGACTGTCCTTGCTGGTGGTGGTTATAGTCGTGCCGATCAACATGGTCTTTGGCGTGGCCGCAGCCTGGGCCATAGCCAAGCACGAGTTCCGTGGCAAGCCGATTCTGATTTCGCTGATCGACATGCCCTTTGCTATCTCACCGGTAGTGGTGGGGCTGATCTTCGTCATTCTGTTTGGCTCGCAAGGCTGGCTGGGGCCGTGGCTCGCGGCTAACGATATCCGCATTATCTTTGCCGTACCCGGCATTGTGATCGTGATCGCCTTTGGCACCATGCCTTTTATTGCCCGCGAGCTTATTCCGCTGATGCAGCAGCAGGGCAAGGAGGAAGAGGAAGCGTCGCTGACGCTGGGTGCCAACGGCTGGAAGACCTTTTGGTACGTTACTTTGCCCAATATCAAATGGGGCCTGATCTACGGGATCATTCTCTGTAATGCGCGGGCTCTTGGTGAGTTTGGTGCAGTGGCGGTGGTTTCGGGCCGGATCCGTGGCGAAACCAACACTATGCCGCTACATATTGAAGTGCTCTACAACGAATACATGTTTACCGCCGCCTTCGCCGTATCGTCCTTGCTGACCGGTCTGGCGTTGGTGACTATCGCCATCAAGAGTCTTGTCGAGTGGCTGGACGAGCGCAGTCGCGAATCTACCGCTATCGGTCACCAGGGAGCAGCGTCATGAGTATTGAAATTGATCAAGTCAACAAGCGCTTCGGTGATTTTGTCGCCGTGGATAATGTCAGCCTGACCCTCAACGATGGAGAGCTGACTGCGCTGCTGGGGCCCTCCGGCTCCGGCAAGACCACGCTGCTGCGGATTATCGCCGGGCTCGAACAGCCGGACTCCGGGCGTATTCGCTTCCATGGTGAAGACACCACCGACCTTCATGTGAGTGATCGTGGTGTGGGCTTCGTGTTCCAGCACTATGCCTTGTTTAAACACATGAGCGTTTACGAGAACGTGGCCTACGGCCTGACGGTCAAGCCGCGCAGTCAGCGCCCGAGCAAGGAGGTGATCCGCCAGAAGGTCATGCACCTGCTGGAGATGGTCCAGTTGGACTGGACCGCTGACCGGCTCCCCTCGCAGTTGTCCGGTGGTCAGCGCCAGCGTATCGCGCTGGCCCGTGCGCTGGCGGTAGAGCCCAAGGTGTTGTTGCTCGACGAACCCTTCGGCGCGCTGGATGCCAAGGTGCGCGCCGAACTACGCCGCTGGTTGCGCCGTCTGCATGATGAGATTCACGTGACCAGCGTATTCGTGACCCATGACCAGGAAGAAGCGCTGGAGGTGTCCGACCGTGTGGTCGTCATGAACAAGGGCCGGGTTGAGCAGGATGGCAGCCCGGAAGATGTCTACGACAACCCGGCCAACCCCTTCGTCTATCAGTTTCTGGGCAACGTCAACCTGTTCCACGCCCGTGTGCACGACGGCGTGGCGCGGATTGGTGACGCCAAGTTCGATGCGCCGGAGTATGCCGGTCAGCGTGATAGTCAGGCTTTGGCCTACGTGCGTCCGCACGATATCGAAGTGCTGGGAAACCGCACCGACGGCGCCCTGCATGCTGAAATCGAGCTGGTTTCGGTCGTCGGCCCGACCGTGCGGCTGGAGCTGCGCACCGATAACAGTGCAGATATCGTCCATGCAGAACTGTCCAAGAACCACTTCCGGGCTTTGGGGCTGGTGCAGGGCGGTGACGCCTGGATACGCCCGGTCAACACGCGGGTGTTTCTGGAAGATGGGGAAATCAAGGGCGCCAACTGAGTCGCTACGGTAAAAGGTTGTGACCTTTGCGCCGTATCGCCCTGGGCAGGAGCGGGCTATGCTGGGTGGGTAGTAAGCCAGGTTCTGGAGATAATAATGCAGGCTTCCACCACCCAACCGGTGCTTTTTCTGTCCCATGGCGGCGGCCCCTTGCCACTGCTGCACGACCCTGAACATGCCGAGCTGCTGCTGACCTACGCGTTGATCCGGCAGAAGCTCGATGCCTTGCAGCCGCCACCCTCGGCCCTGTTGTTTATCAGTGCACATTGGGAAACGGCCGAGCCAACGCTGACCGCAGCGGCCCGACCACCGTTACTCTTCGACTATTACGGCTTCCCGCCACAGAGCTACCAGTTGCGCTATCCGGTGGATGGCGAGCCGGCGCTGGCCAGCAGACTGGCTGAGCAGTTGCAGGCGCTGGGTTGGGTGGCGCATCTTGATAGCACGCGCGGCCTGGATCATGGCGTGTTTGTGCCCGGCATGTTGCTGTTCCCGCGGGCGGACATTCCCTGTCTGCAGTTGTCACTGCTTGAATCGCTGGACGCCGCAGCGCACTTGCAACTGGGTCATGCATTGCGCGGGCTGCGTGAAGAGAATGTGCTGATTGTCGGTTCGGGTTTTTCCTTTCATAACATGCGGGCGTTTTTTGACCCGGTGACACGGGAGGAGGAGGTGCTCAACCGCCAATTTGAAGATTGGCTGGAAAATACCCTGCGTATAGATGATGAGAATGCACGCGAGCGTACTCTGTTGAACTGGAAGCAGGCCCCAGGGGCAGCGTTCTGTCACCCGAGGGAGGAGCACCTGTTGCCCATTCATGTTTGTGCCGCAGCGGCCGGCATGCCCGTCACGCAGGAATGGCGCTTTACTGCATTAGGCCGGCATGGAAGCTGCTATTGGTGGGATTGAATCCAATCGGCCTTAGCCGATTGGCTAAACGAAGCGCAAGCCACTGATGCGCTCCGCTCACAAGCGCCTAAACATTTCCCGGTAAATAGTTCACTATGCTCCAACTAATGTCGCTCCGCGATGCCAGTTGGACAAGGGGATTAGCATGACCGCCGATACATATGTACCACCGAAAGTATGGACCTGGGACAAGGAAAGCGGAGGCAAGTTTGCCAATATCAATCGGCCGATCGCAGGGCCCACGCATGACAAGGCGTTGCCGGTAGGCAAGCACCCCCTTCAGCTTTATTCGTTGGCCACACCGAACGGCGTCAAGGTCACCATCATGCTCGAAGAGCTGCTCGCGCTCGGGCACGAGGGCGCCGAATATGATGCGTTTCTGATCCGCATCAATGAAGGCGAGCAGTTCGGTAGCGGCTTCGTCGAATTGAATCCCAACTCCAAGATACCGGCATTGCTGGACCAGAGCATGAACCCCCCGCAGCGTGTATTCGAGTCCGGCTCGATCCTGTTATACCTTGCGGAAAAATTCGGCGCCTTTATTCCGCAGGATATCGCCGGTCGTACCGAGTGCCTGTCCTGGCTGTTCTGGCAAATGGGCAGTGCGCCAATGCTGGGTGGTGGCTTCGGGCATTTTTATGCCTATGCCCCGGAAAAATACGAGTACCCGATCAATCGCTACGCGATGGAGGTCAAGCGGGAGCTGGATGTGCTGGACCGTCAACTGGCCGAGAAACAGTACGTGGCTGGGGATGCTTACAGCATCGCCGATATGGCTATCTGGCCGTGGTATGGCGGTGTGGCAACCGGGCAGGTTTACAACGCCGCCGAGTTTCTCGAAGGGCATTCCTATCACAACCTTTTGCGCTGGGTTGAGGAGGTCGGTCAGCGTCCGGCAGTGCAACGTGGGCGCATGGTCAATCGTACCTGGGGCGAGGCGTCCGAGCAGTTGCCGGAACGGCATGCGGCCAGCGATTTTGATGCCGTGGGCAAGTGATAATCCATGTGTGAACTGATGGGCATGAGTGCCAACGTGCCAACCGATATCTGCTTCAGTTTCTCCGGCCTGATGCAGCGCGGTGGTCGCACGGGCCCACATTGTGATGGCTGGGGCGTGGCCTTCTATGAAGGCGGCGGCCTGCGCTGCTTTCATGATCCGCAGCCGTGCCACAGTTCGGCCATTGCGCAACTGATCGAGAGCTACCCGATCAAATCCGAGAACGTGATCTGTCATATCCGCCAGGCGAACGTCGGGCGGGTCAGCCTGGCGAATACCCACCCCTTCAGTCGTGAACTCTGGGGCCAGTACTGGACCTTTGCGCATAACGGCCAGATGCCGTCTTTCAGCCCCGCGCCGGGGCCATTCCAGCCGGTTGGCAGTACCGACAGTGAAGCTATTTTCTGTGATCTGCTCAATCGCCTGCGTGCGGCGTTTCCACAACGCCCTGCGCTGGAGGATCTCATGGCGCACCTTACCCGCGCCTGTGCCGAGTATGCGCAGCAAGGCGTGTGCAATTTGCTGATCAGCAATGGCGACTGGTTGTTTACGCTGTGCACCACCAAGCTCGCCTGGATTACCCGGCGCGCACCATTCGGGCCGGCGCAGTTGAGTGATGTGGAGCTTGCGGTGGATTTTCAGGAACATACCACGCCCAACGATGTAGTCACTGTGATTGCTACCGAGCCCTTGACCAGCAATGAAGCCTGGCACACCTATGCGTCGGGCGAGTGGCGGTTATGGCAGGGTGGCGAGACGTTGTTGCAGGGCGTCTTGCCTGGCGTGCTGCATGCCGCGGGTGGGGGGAGTGTTGCAAAGTGTGATGAGGCGGGAACTGAGCAGGTCTGAGGGTCTCGAAAAGTCAGTGGGGAGGAGTGGGCACCTGGGAACAGGGGCGTGGCCTCCCTGCGCCTCATTTCGGTACCGCAGCGTGCAATGCCTTTATGGTCGCGGTTATCGGACGGATCCTGTCAGTAACCTGACTGAAGGAGATGTACATGATTCCCTCTGCTCAATCCACTCGAGTTACCCCAGCCCGGCGCGGCCTTGGCGGCCGTTTTGCCAGCGTCACCTTCGCAGCTTCCCTTCTGTTCTCTGCCAGTAATATCAATGCTGCACCCCACCTCGACGTGCCTTACGTGCCCACGCCGCCGGATGTGGTTCAGCGCATGCTGGAAATGGCCGAAGTACAGCCTGATGACAATCTGATTGATCTCGGTTCTGGTGATGGTCGCATTGTGGTTGCCGCCGTGCGTGATTTTGATGTGCAGAATGCCCTGGGTATCGATCTTGACCCGGAACGCGTTGCTGAAGCCCGTGCCATCGCTGAGCAAGAGGGGATTGCCGATCGGGCCACCTTCGAGCAGGGCGATCTGTTTGAAAAGGATTTGTCTGAAGCGTCAGTGCTGACCATGTATCTGCTCAGTACCGTCAATGCCCGCCTGCGGCCAGTCATTCTCGAGACCATGGAGCCTGGCACGCGTATCGTTTCTCATGCCTTTGATATGGGCCCCTGGGAAGCGGATGAGTTCGATACCGTCAACGGCGCCAGCGTCTACCTGTGGATAGTCCCTGCCCAGGTCGGAGGTCAATGGCGTTTGAGCATGGCTGAAGGCGAGCAGGCCACGCTGATGCTGCAACAGAACTACCAGGAACTGCATGCCAGCGCTGATCGCGATGGCACCGATATCGCCGTCACAGACCCCAAGCTCAAGGGCGACGAGATTCGCTTCTCTATCGGCCGGGATGAGTATGTAGGCAAGGTGGAAGGGGATCGCATCGTCGCCGCAGACGGATCTGACGTAGAGGGTTGGTATGCCGAGCGCCTCTGAGGAGGCCTCGTCCGCAGCCCTGGGAGCACCACGCAGTAGTCTCTCTGTCCTCGACGGAGTGGCGGTTCTGGTCGGTGTGGTTATCGGTATAGGGATCTTCGGCTTTCCACCGCTGGTGGCGCAACATGCCGGGACCCCTCTGCTGTACATGGCCATGTGGGTACTTGGCGGGCTGATCATGCTGGTGGGCGCCCTCTGCTATGCAGAGCTGGGTTCAGCCTACCCGCATGCCGGCGGTGAGTACCACTACTTGCAGCGAGCCTGGGGCTCTGGCGTCGGGCTGATGTTTGCCTGGGCGCGGGGTACGGTCATCCAGACCGGCTCCATCGCGGCAGTGGCGTTCATCTATGGTGAGTATGCCCAGCAATTGGTGCCGCTGGGCAGTTGGGGCGTAGCTCTGCATGCGGCCTTGGCGGTGGTCGCCTTGACCGCGCTGAATATGCACGGGACGCGCGACTCCAAGCGGCTGCAAATACTCTTCACCAGTCTGACGGTCGCCGTACTTGCCGGTGTTATCGGCGCCGGCCTGTTGATGGCTGAGCCGGTGCTGGCCGAACCTGTGGTAGAGGCGGCGAGCTCTGGTCCGCTGGATGGCAACCTGGCTGGCGCGCTGGGTATGGGCATGGTCTTTGTTCTGCTGACCTATGGCGGCTGGAATGAAGCAGCCTACCTGTCCGGCGAGCTGCACGATCCCCAGCGCAATATGCGCCGCGTGCTGTTGATCGGCGTTGTGGTGGTCAGTCTCGTCTATGTGCTGGCCAACCTGGCCTATCTGAACATTTTCGGCCTGGAAGGCTTGCGCGGTGTCGAGGCAGTTGGTGCCGAGTTGATGCGCATCATTGCCGGGCCCATGGCGGCGGCAATGCTCAGTGTGATGGTCTGCCTGGCGGCTCTCAGCACCATCAATGCCAGCATCATGACCGGTGCCCGGGTGTACTACGCCATTGGCCGGGACGTACCCAAGCTCTCGGTACTCGGCGCCTGGAATGACAAAGGCTCCACGCCAGTACGGGCGCTGATGCTGCAGGGCCTGATTACTTTGGGTCTGATCGTATTTGGCGCGTTGAGCAAGGATGGCATCAGCACCATGGTGGCTTATACAGCGCCTGTGTTCTGGCTATTCATGCTGCTCACGGCATTGTCGGTGATTGCACTGCGCCGGCGGGATCCGCAGCGTTCACGGCCTTTCAAGGTGCCGTTATATCCACTCTTGCCAATCGTGTTCGCCGCCACTTGTCTGGGGTTGCTGTTGTCTAGCGCCGTCTATGCTGGCCCGGGCGCTATTGCCGGTCTGGTGGTATTGGTTGCGGGTGTGCCGTTGTTAATGCTGAGCCGTCGTTCCTGACTGCGCCGTGTTTCTTCCAGCGTTGAAGAGCCTTTAGCGCTGGAAGAAACTGCCCGGTGTCTGGCCAAAATGTTGGTGGAAGGCAGCGATAAACGCCGATGTGGACTCGTAGCCTGAGGCCAAGGCCACATCACTGACCGGGCGGCCCTGTTCCAAGGCGGTGAGGGATTCGAGCAGGCGCAGGCGCTGACGCCAGGCGCGGAAGGTCATGCCGGTGTCGCGCAGAAACAACCGGCTCAGGGTTTTTTCCGAGGCGCCGAGCTGTTCACCCCACTGGCGTAAAGTCTGCGGATTCTGCGGTTGCTGCTGAAGCTGCTGGCAGAGTTGCCTCAGGCGGGTGTCGTGCGGCAGCGGTAGGGACAGGCTGACCTCCGGTGCCGCGGCAAGCTGATCCAGCAAGACCTGCACCAGCCGGCCATCGGCGCCCTGTTCGTCATACTTGCTGTTGATTTCGGCAAAATGGCAGATCAGTTCGCGAATCAGCGGTGACACTTCGATCACCCGGCACTGCTGGGCATCCCAGGGCGTCACGCCAGGCTGCAGATACAGGCCGCGCATCTCGGTTCCGGCGCTGCTGCTGACCTGGTGGCGAATGCCGCCGGGTATCCAGATCGCCCGCTGGGGCGGCGCAATATAGTTGCCCACTTCCGTCTCGACACTCAGCCAGCCGCGTATGGCGTAGGACAGCTGCGCCCAGGGGTGGCTGTGGTACGGCGTGGTCATCGCGGCGTCCATGGATTCGCTGCGGGCGAACAGCGGCCGGGGCAGATTCTCCAGGGAGGGAATGACGCGTTGCTGCATGATTGTCCGTTTCTCGCTACTGATTGGGCGGCTGGCGTTACCGCAGTGGGTGCTGGCGGGGTTAGAGTAGCCCCCTGCCTTTTTTGCTAGAGATTACACCCCATGGCCCGTTCCCGCCTGTTACCTGACAATTTTACCCTGACTCTACTCGGCGTGGTGGCGATTGCCACCCTGTTTCCCGCAAGTGGGACAGTGGCAGTCGTCCTGGGCTGGATTACCAATCTGGCGATCGCGCTGTTGTTCTTTATGCACGGTGCCAAGCTGTCACGCGAGGCGATCATTGCCGGCGCGTCACACTGGCGCCTGCATCTGCTGGTGCTCTCGATCACCTTCGTGATCTACCCGCTACTGGGGCTGGCCCTGCGCCCGATCCTCTCACCCATACTGCCAATCGAGCTTTACCTGGGCGTGCTGTTCCTGTGCGCTCTACCGTCCACGGTGCAGTCATCAATCGCTTTTACCTCACTGGCGCGCGGTAACGTCTCGGCGGCGATCTGTACCGCCTCGGCGTCGAGCCTGGTGGGTATTTTCATGACGCCGATCCTGGTCGGCGTTTTGCTGAATACCCAGGGGGAGCCTGGCTCCACGCTGGATGCGATGGGCAAGATCGTTCTGCAATTGCTGGTGCCCTTTATCGCTGGCCATTTCGCCCGCCGCTGGATCGGCGCCTGGGTAGATCGCAACAAGAGCTGGCTCAAGTATGTGGACCAGAGTTCGATTCTGCTGGTGGTCTATACCGCCTTCAGCGCTGCAGTGGTCGGCGGTATCTGGCAGCAGATCCCGATCCAGTCGCTGTTGGTGCTGGCCTTGGTCTGTTCGGTGCTGTTGGTGATCCTGCTAGTAGGTACCACGGTGCTGGCGCGCAAGCTGGGCTTCAACAAAGAAGATGAAATCACCATTGTGCTGTGCGGTTCAAAGAAGAGCCTGGCCACCGGTGTGCCGATGGCCCAGGTGTTGTTCAGCAGCAGCACTATTGGTCCAATGCTGTTGCCGATCATGCTGTTTCATCAGATGCAGTTGATGGTCTGCGCCGTATTGGCGCAGCGTTATGCCGAGCGCAAGGATGATCTGCCAGAGGTGGCGGCGCAGGCACAAAAGCCGGCGCCTTGATGTAGCACAACGCTAACCTGCAAAAGTCAGGCAAGCCTAATCCTTGGCTTGCTTGACCGCGTTCAGCCCGCCACAGATGGATACCACATCCATATAACCAAGCTGTTGCAGCGTATCAGCGGCCAGCGCGCCGCGATTACCGCCCGCACAGTAAACTACGATAGGCGCGCTCTTGTCGGGTGCCACTTCGTGGATCCGCATTTCCAGCTTGCCGCGGCTAAGGTGGGTAGCGCCCTCCAGGTGACCCTGATCAAACTCTTCCTTGTCGCGCACATCCAGCAGCAGGGTAGTAGAGGAGGTGTGTTTGCTCAGGTCGGCAGGCTGGATTTCTTTGATGCGCGATTTGGCGGCGCCGGCCAGGCGCAGGAAATCGTCGGAATGTGACATGTTTTTCTCACTTTTCGGGTTAAGGAAGACGGCTCGTCATATTGTCGTCCCAGAATACAGAGTACCCTTGCGCAAATCGATGGCAAGGCTTGAGGAGCTAAGGTTTGAACGATCAAGAAACTGAGTTACCCCCCGTCGAGCAGGTTTCTCCTGTCTCTTGTGTGCGCTTTTATGAGGCCTTTCTGTTCTGGCTAAAGTTGGGCCTGATCAGTTTCGGCGGGCCGGCTGGGCAGATTGCGATCATGCACCAGGAGTTGGTAGAGAAGCGCCGCTGGATTTCCGAGCGGCGTTTTTTGCATGCGCTCAATTACTGCATGCTGCTACCTGGGCCCGAAGCGCAGCAATTGGCCATCTACATTGGCTGGTTGTTGCACCGCACCTGGGGCGGCATTGTTGCGGGGGTACTCTTTGTACTGCCGTCACTGGCCATCCTGATCTTCCTGGCCTTGGTTTATATAGCCTATGGTGACGTACCGGTGATCGCCGGTATTTTTTACGGCATCAAGCCCGCAGTGACAGCTATCGTGTTTCAGGCGGCCTGGCGGATTGGTGGCAGGGTGCTGAAAAATCGCTGGCTGTGGGCGATAGCAATAACTGCCTTTGTCGGCATTTTCTTCTTGCGGCTTCCGTTTCCCCTGATCGTGTTGGCAGCGGGCTTTGCGGGCTACCTGGGTGGGCGGTTTGCGCCACAGCATTTTCAGCCTGGCGGCGGGGCGCATGGCGCCCAGGACGCATCCACAGTTGGCGCTTTGATCGACGACGATACGCCTACACCTGAGCATGCCCGTTTCGCCTGGTCCCGCCTGGCGCGGCTGATGACGGTGGGCGCGATACTGTGGGTCGTGCCTATGCTCGGGCTGTATCTGCTGTTCGGCTGGGACGGAACGCTGACCCAGATGGGCTGGTTTTTTACCAAGGCGGCGTTTTTCACTTTTGGTGGCGCTTACGCGGTGTTGCCCTATGTTTACCAGGGGGCCGTCAGCGATTTCGGTTGGGTAACCCCTGGGCATATGATTGATGGCCTGGCACTCGGTGAAACCACACCAGGACCGCTGATCATGGTAGTGGCCTTTGTCGCCTTTATTGGCGGTTATGTAATGGAGGTTTTCGGGCCGGAGCAGGCATTCCTCGCGGGCGCCGTGGCAGCCATGCTGGTCACCTGGTTTACCTTCCTGCCGTCTTTTCTGTTTATCCTCGGTGGCGGACCGTTGGTCGAATCCACCCATGGGCAGTTGGGTTTCACGGCCCCACTGACGGGTATTACCGCAGCAGTCGTCGGCGTAATCGTCAATCTGGCGCTGTTTTTCGGCTACCACGTGCTCTGGCCGGAGGGCTTTGAAGGAGCGTTGGACTGGCCATCAGCGCTGATTGCGATCGGCGCAGCGCTGGCCCTGTTCGGCCTGAAATTGTCAGTGATGAAGACCCTGGGCTTGTGTGCGCTGGCGGGGTTAATGGTGCAATGGCTGATCTGAATCGCGCAGGCAGGTCGTCACGTTCGGGAGTGCTACCGGAATCCGATCTGGCTGTCGGTCAAATTCATCTTGAGTTCAGCTAGAGCACTTATGCTGCGCGCAGTTTAATCCATGCAGTCTGGAGTGGTGACATGAAAGTGAAGTATCTGGGTGCGAGCCCCATAGTGCCAGCGTTGATAATGCTGTTGATGGCCGGTGCTGCTGGCGCTGCTCAGCCGCTGCGCGTTGAACAAATGCAGCGTTGCGGTAATTTGCTGGAGTCTGAAGTCCAGGAATTTTGCCTGCTGGTTTCCGGGCTTGATCAGGGTGCCTTTCAGGCGAAGTTGAATGGCGAGCCAGTCAAGGCCAAGGATATTACCCGGGATGAGGGCCGAGTCCGCATTCGTATCCAGACTGCCGATGCCAAAAGCGGTCCACTGTGGTTCGAGCAGCATGAGCAGTCCAGCAACCCGATCTGGGTCAGCCTCAAGGGTAGCCATGTAGTCGCGGCTACGGATCAGGAAGTGGCGAAAAACATGGATGGGCTGACCACCTATGTCGACCTGATCAGCCTGATTATTGAAGAGAGCCACAATGGTGCCAAGGAATCGCAGCGCCTGGCTGAGAAATACGGTGCCAAGGTAGTCGGCATGATTCCGCCGCTCAATACCTATCAGCTGCGCTTGCCTGCTACCAATCTGGACGAGCGCGACGCGATGGTGCTCAGGCTAGGCAGTGAAGTGAGCGTGGATGCCGTTGTGATCGAGGAGTCGGGCGCCGAGGAGAGTGTTGAAAGTGAAACAGGCCGCCCGCCCGCAGCCGACGATGAGGAGTGGGCATCCAATCGCTTTCTCGATGCGGTGAATTTCTATCAGCGCCGCTTGCCGGCCAAGAGCGGTGGTATCGAGACCCATCCGATACGCATTGGCGTCATCGAGCGGGATGTCGACTTCGATGCACCGGATTTTGCAGATTATCTTGGCGATTGCCGCAGTGGTTGGCCGAGGACCTGTGTCTATGCGCGCGATGCATCCAAGCCGGAAGGGCACGGTACCACGGTAGCTGGCGTATTTGCCGCAGCATGGAATGAGGGCGGCAACAGCGGTTTTCTGCGCGGTTTGGATGAGGTAGGGCCGGGCTTTGAGGTGATCGTAGAGCGTAATTCCGATGCCGGTATTACCGCCAACATAGCCGCATCGGTGAATCTGGTTGAAGACGGTGTGCGCGTACTCAACTGGAGTTGGGGTATTCATCGGGTCGGAGCCATTGATATCAATGGCAAGGAAATTGATTCGCTGGTGCGCTCGGGTATTGCCATGAGTGGCTATGAAGAATTGCTGGAAGAGTTCTTCCTGTGGCTGCGCCGCGAACATCCCGACGTAGTGGTAGTCAATTCCGCAGGCAACGCGTCCTCTTTTTCTGGCCGTGATGAATATCGTCTGCCCTCATCCTTCGTGACCGACCAGTTGTTTGTTGTTGGCGGCCATGAGCGCAGTGACAAGGATGTGGATGTGGATGACCCTGAATACGTGGTCAAACGCAGCGCTTCGAATATCGATATGCGTGTGGATGTGACGGCAGCAGCCTGTGTGCGGGGCTCGACCCTGAAGGAAGGCGAGCGCGGCACGGCCCATTGCGGGACGTCCTATGCAACGCCTTTGGTGGCTGGCCTGTTGGCGGCGATGATGTCTATTGACCCTGAGTTGACGCCAGAGCAGTTACGCATGCTGCTGCGTCGCAGTGCGATGACCATTGGTGAGGAATATGACTTTGAGCCGGTAGAAGCTGATGACCTGACCGCGCCCATACTGCCATCGGAACGGGGAAATGATCTCAACCACCCGGATATCGGTCGGTCTGCACGTCTTGATATGTACAAGGCGCTGGACCTGACGGTGCAGAGCCTGGAGCGGGTGCGCTAAGCTTTTGACTCTATAACGTTGAAACAGCCACAAAAAAGCCCACCTTGAAGGTGGGCTTTTTGCTGATCCGATGTGAATCAGATCAATCAGGACGCTGATCAGTCCTTCTTGTCTGCCTCAATGGTGCCAGTCTGACCATTGATCTTGAATTCATACTTGTTGCCATCGGCTTTCATGCCTTTGCCTTCCCAGTATTCATCATCGGCTTCAACCTTGTGAATCTCGGTGTAGCCTGCTTCCTTGGCTGTTTCGATAGCCTGTTCAATGCTGATCCAGTCAGCTTTGGGGCCATCAGCCATAACGGTGCCAGCGGCAAGCAGGGTGGCAGTGGCGAGAGCGGCGCTAAATGATTTTTTCATAATTGAAACTCCTGTTTTCTTTATGGGTAACTGTATAGAGGCCTCAGCATCCTTGAGGTTCAATTTTTCTCCACGTGTGCACGTTTGCAGGGCGTAGTGGGCGACAAAAAAGCCCGCGAACACGAGGTGCGCGGGCCGAAGGAGCTTGCTGGATAAATCGGATTAGCGGTTACAGCAGCACGATGTTGTAGCTAACGATAAAGCGCGTTTCGTCTATGTCGCGCTGGTTGGCGACGCTGCTGCGCAAGCTGGCGTGACGCAAGGAGAAGCCGACATTCTTGAAAGGACCTTCCTGTAGCGTGTAATCCACCCGCACGTCACCTTCCCACTCCTTGTCCTTGCCAGAAACGGCGGCGTCGACATCGGTCCCGCGCAGATAGGCCACGGTGGTTTTCAGGCCAGGTACGCCGGCTTCGGCGAAGTCATAACCGTAGCGAGCCAGCCAGGTACGTTGGCCGGCGCGCTGGAACTTGCCGATCTGCGAGTCGGTGATCAGGTACGCAGTTGCGCCGTCGCCATTGTTAACGAACGGGAAGTTGCTTTTGCCGGTCAACTGCTGGTAACCCAATCCGGCCGCGTGGCCAGTCTGGCTGAAGGTGAACAGCGCGCTGTAAGCTTTGTTGTCTACCTTGCCATCGTTCTGAAAACCGCTGGCGCCAAAGCCTGCCTGCTGGTCCTAGTTGGCGCCGTAGGCGTTGCTGTCGAAGAAGCGCAGGTCAGTGTTCAGCTTGCCGTTACCCAGTGCAGTATTGTGGACTGCGCCGACGTAATGTTGACGGTAATAATCGTCCAGCTCAGCGAAGAAGTAGGATGCGACCAGGTTGTCGGTGACCTTGTAATCGCCACCCGCATAGCGGAACTGGTCAACACGGTTGCTGCCGCCGGCAATGGTCAGCTCTTCAAAATCACTGGAGGCACGACCGCTGGCCTTGTCGATCTGGCCCAGGTGCAGGGTCAGGTCACTGATGTCGGTTGAGGTGGCCTGGGCGCCGCGGAAAGTCTGAGGCAACAGACGACCATCATTGAGTGTCAGAATCGGCAGCTTGGGCTGCAGTGCACCGTATTTCAATTCGGTTTGAGCGACCTTGGCCTTGGCGGTCAGATCAAAGCGGCCGAAGTTGCTCACGGCGCTGTTGTCATCTTCAAGGGGAAAAACAATGCCAGGGTTGCGGCTGCGGCCGGCTTTGTCAGTACGCCCGCCGGAGTCCAGACGCACACCGAACTGGCCAAGCGCATCAAGGCCCAGGCCAATCGGGCCCTGGCTGTAACCTGACTGGAAGTTGAGCAGGAAACCCTGACCCCACTCTTCGGACTTGGAGGGCGAAGCTGCGCCACTGCGGTTGTCCTGATTGATATAGAAGTTACTCAAGCCCAGATTGGCTTTGCTGCCTTCGATAAAACCGTCATTGGCACTGGCTACGCCAGGCAGGGTCGTTGCGAGAATACCGGCGGCCACTGCGCCAGCGATCAGGGATTTCTTCATGTTCAAGCTCCAGATGTTTTATTAGGCATGCCGTCTGCGAAGGGCTCTGTGTTATCCAGTGGCAGCAGACGGGGTCAAGCATGTTTGACAGGCGTAACATAAACCAATTTGGATATTATAAAAAAGACTAAAAAGTAATTTTTATATTCATTTAAAATTAATCAACTATACAATAGGCTTAGCGATGGCCGCCTGCCACCGGACTAAAGCCTGATAGGGTCGCGGAAAGGGGGAGGAGGGAGACGCCTGGTCCGGCGAGCGCCGAACCAGGCAGGCTTATTCACATGATGTCATGCGGGTAAGCCAGTCGTTAAATCCGATAGATCAACGCAAGCGCATATCATTGTTGACGGATTTTACACCAGTGATGCCTCGAGCTACTTCCACCGCACGCTGGGCCATGGCGTTGGAGCTGACAAAGCCGCTCAGTTGCACCACACCTTTAAACGTTTCCACCTGGATCTCGGTCACCTTGAGATCAGGATCTTCAACGAAGGCGGCCTTGATGCGCGTGGTGATCACGCTGTCATCGACAAACTCGCCAGCGGACTTCTGCCCGGATGCAACCGAGCACCCGACCAGAGCTACCAGAGCAAAAGCCATAAACAGCATGGAGAAGTACTTGTTGAACGCAGTCATGATCAAATCCCTGTAAAGGCAATGCATTAAGTTATGCAGATAGGATCAGATTTAGCGAAGAAAGTTCGTCGTCTGTCTGATCCTGTTCTGCACTTATCACTGAGGCTGAAACAGCGCTGATGGGATCAGCGTTATTTGGCCGCATCGTAAAGCGGTTGCACTCTGGGGATAGCTGCTTGCAGTGCCTGAATCCGCCCGCCGGAGTTTGGGTGGGTGCTGAGAAATTCTGGTGGCTGACCTTGTGACGCGGCAGCCATCTTTTGCCATAGCGTGACCGCCGCTTCAGGTTTATAGCCAGCCCGAGCGGCCAACTCCAGCCCGATCAGGTCCGCTTCCGACTCGTTCGAGCGGCTGTTGGGTAGCGTAAGGCCGACCTGTACCGCTTGACTGGCAGCCTGCTGGCCAACCTCGCCAAGGCCTAACAATGCGCCAGCCAGTTGAGTGCCGGTTTGCGTCACATAGGCTCTGGAAATGGCTTCGCGGCCGTGTTCGCGCAGCGCATGGGCGATTTCGTGGCCCATGATCTGGGCAATCTCGTCGTCAGTCAGCTTCAACTGGGTAACGATGCCGCTGTAGAAAATGATCTTGCCGCCCGGCGCACAACTGGCGTTGATCTGGTCGCTCTTGATCAGGTTGACCTCCCAGTTCCAGGAGCGTGCGTCCTGGCGGAAGTGGGTGACCTGGGGGATCAGGTCATCAGCAATTCTGCGCAGGCGCTGAATCATCGCCGCGTCAGTGTTCAACAGATTTTTGCTACGCGCCTCGGCCAGCATCTTTGCGTAGGAATCCGCCGCCATCTTGTCTACTTCGGCGCTCGAGAGCGCGCTGAACATGCGCTGTTCCCGATTGACGCCTACGGCGCCGCCCTGGGTGGTCTGGACAGTTTCACAGCCCACCATCAGCACAAGGGGCAGGCAGATCAGAAAGCGGGTACGCATGGTGTTTTTATCCTTGGGGTCAATGTTTCCAGTATTGCGTGTTGCGGCGTGGGTAGCACGCTTTGATTGCGGTTCAGACAAAAGTATTCACGATTTGCCAATTCGTTGTGTAGATTTTGCCTGAACTGCCGATACCGAGTTATTGCGAAATATTAAGCCGAGGTCATGCATGAAATTCAAGTCTATCCAGTTCGCCATTGCAACACTGGCAGGCGCTAGTCTGTTCATCGCTGTTGGCATTATGACGCTGTATAGCCTCTATGCGGCCGAGCGCAGTCAAGATTTTATTCAAGGCCAGAGCCGGCAGTTGCTCGAGACCCAGGTGGAGCGTCGTTTAACACAACTGGCTGCCGGGGAAAGCGAACGTATCCGCCGCCGCTTGGAATACCCCTTTGTGGTGGCTCAACAGTTGGCGCAGTTGAACCAGTTGCTCGACGAGCTGCAGGAAGACGGCCTGCCCAGTCTGATGATGAGCCGGGAAGAAATGAACCGTGTCATCCGCAAGACGCTAGTGGAAAACGAAGAATTGCTCGGTGTCTATGTCGGCTGGGAGCCCGAAGCCTTCGACGACCTTGACCAGTACTTCGAGGGTGTTGAAACCGATGGTTATGACGGGACTGGCCGTTTTATGCCTTGGTGGTTTCGCAATGCCGATGGCAGTCTGGAGCTCGATTCACTAAGCGATCTGGAGAGTGAAGACCTCAGCGACACGGGTGTGCGGCTGGGCGAATATTATCTTTGCCCGCGCGAAACGCTGGCACCCTGCGTCAGTGATCCGGCCCCTTATGAGCTCGGCAGTGCACAGGTGATGCTGTCTTCCTTTACCGTGCCTATCCTGTCAGAGGGTGAGTTCAAGGGCGTTGTCGGGGCGGACCTGTCACTGGATTTCATTCAGGAGATGCTGCTACAGAGTAATGCAAGCCTGTTTGGCGGCGCCGGTACTCAGGCATTGATCAGTGGCAACAATCGCATCGTTGCCTATACCGGTGACGATGCTGTGGCCGGTGACCCGGCGGATCGGATACTGGATGCCAACGAAATGGCCAATATCGCCAGACTGGGCGATGACGTGCTCTATGACCTGGACGAAGCGGGCGGCCACATTGAGCTGATCATGCCTATTCCGGTAGGTGAAACCGGCAGCCGCTGGGTGCTGATGATCAGCCTGCCTACCGATGTAGTGATGCAGGAATTGAGCACCCTTGGCGCGGAGATGGATCAGCGGCAGGCTACCGATGCGCTGACCATGGGCATCATTGGGCTGGTGGTGGCATTGATCGGATTGTTGGTCATGGTTCTGGTTGGTCTGGGACTTGCCCGGCCGGCGCGGCGCCTGGTCGCCATGCTGGATGATATCGCTCGCGGTGATGGCGACCTGACCAAGCGCCTGGCGGTAGACCGCAAGGACGAGCTAGGCGATATCGCCAGGGGCTTCAATGCGTTTCTGGACAAGTTGCAGGCAATGATCCGTGAGGTTGTCAGCTCGGTACAGCAGGTCACAGATGCTTCCGAGAATACCGCCGATATTGCCATGCGCACCAATGATGGCATTCAGCGCCAGCTCAGTGAGATTGACCTTGTTGCTACGGCTGTGACCGAGATGACAGCCACCGCGCAGGACGTGGCGCGCAATGCAGCTCAGGCGGCTGAAGCGGCAAACAATGCTGACGGTTCGGCCCATCATGGCCGCGAAGTGGTGAAATCCACCGCCACCGCTATTCAGGCGCTTTCCACCGATATTCAGCAGGCGGTGGCCAGCGTGCAGTCTCTGGCCCGCGACAGCGACAATATCACCGGCATTCTGGAAACCATTCGAGGCATTGCCGAGCAGACCAATCTGCTGGCACTCAATGCCGCAATCGAAGCTGCCCGCGCGGGCGAGCAGGGTCGTGGATTTGCGGTGGTGGCGGATGAGGTGCGCAATCTGGCGCAGAAAACCCAGCGTTCCACCGAAGAAATTCAGAGCATGATCGAGCAACTGCAGAAGGGCACGCGCGATACCGTCAAGGTCATGGAGCAAAGCCGTGCACGCACTGAACAGAGTGTGCTGCAGGCGGAGGAGGCGGATGCGGCCTTGACCTCGATCACCCAGGCGGTGTCGATCATTACCGAGATGAACACGCAGATCGCCAGTGCCGCAGAGCAGCAGAGCGCCGTGGCTGAAGACGTGAATCGCAATGTGTCGACTATTGATCAGGTTGCCAAGTCGGTGGCCAGCGGCGCTCAGGAAGCCTCCGAGGCGAGCGCGGGTTTGACCAAGCTCGCCGAGCATCAGCGCCGCCTGATCAACCAGTTCAAGGTCTGATCAGCTATCAACGATGATCTTGCCGCTGGGGGTGCAGCATTGCGCACCCTGAGTGGCGGGGCTGCTCATCGCCGGGTTGACCGGGTGCATCATGCTGACTTGCGAGTTGGCGTTAAACAGTAGCGGTTGCAGGTGACTTGCGGCAGTCGCCGCAGCCAGCCAGATGGCCTGTTCGCCGCTATTGAGGGTCACCGGCATGCGTTCGCCGAGCCTGGCGGGCAGGCCTTTTGCGGGCACCGTAATGAGCGCACAGCTATCCCAGTAACTGCCATCATCCAGGCTGTACCTTTCCCATAATCCGGCCAGTGCAAGGCCACCCTTCTGACTACGCAGATACCAGGGCTGCTTGCGCTTGCCTTGTGTCTGCCAGACAAAAAAGCCGTCTACCGGAATCAGGCAGCGTCGTTGCGCCAGGGCCTGGCCAAACATGGGTTTCTCATGCAGGTACTCGGCCTTGGCGCTGAAGGCGGCGCGGTCCAGTTGTCTTAGCCAGGCGGGGGTCAGATTCCAGAGTACGCGAGCACATTCCAGCCGGCCCTCGCTTTTACGTAGTATCAGCACCTGCTTTCCCGGTGCCAGGTTCCAGCACGGCTGCCAGCCTTCGGGCAGGGTCGGTAGAGGGGCAGTAAACTGAGCCAGGCGCCCGCTCATTCCACATCCGCGTCAGGCAAAAAGTCCGGCATGATGGGGGTAGCCTGTTGCCAGTCATTGATCAGTTCCCGCGCCAGCCCCAGGTCTTCGGGGGCCACCCAGATGCCGAGCAGGTCAAGCGCGGGCAGTTCGCCCATGGCGCCTTGCAGATATTGGCCACTGACGTGGCAGCCGATGTGGTGATCTTTCAGCAGTTGGCTGATCAGTTGCGCTTCAGACATGTCCTGTGGGTGGTAGGCGCAGAGCATTCAATCCTGCTCCCGGCGCAGGTCCACGTGATAATCCTCTTCATCTGCATCTATCCACAGATTGACCAGAATCGGCTGGCAGCAGACCTGGCAATCCTCTACGTAAGACTGCGTGCCGCCGGTGAGATCCAGCAACAAGCTGATGGATTCGCCGCAGTGCGGGCATTGGAGAACGGCTTCGTCGATGGCCTGCATGGGGTTGCCTGTAGCAGCTGGTGTGGGAGAGCTTCAGTGTAGCCTTATCATCAATCTGGCGAAACACCGCAGGGGGCCGCATAATGCGCGGTTCAAACTGGTGGAAATGAGGACCCTATGGGCGAGTTCGACTCGATACGACCCTATTCCGATGCGGAGGTGCCGGCGGTGCTGGAGCGCCTGCTGCATGATCGCGAGTTGCTGGGCATGTTGGCGCGCTACCGTTTTCCGTTGCTCAGCAAATGGTTGCCAGGGCTGATGCCCAAGCTGGTGGGAATGGGCTTGCGCCGCGAAGCGCGGGGCATCGCCAGCGTAGACGAATTACAGCACAGACTGGAGCCGTATCTGACCCGCTTGATTGAATCCAGTGCCATCCAGGTCACCTACAGCGGCCTTGAACACCTGAGCAAGGAACGCCCGCATCTGTTTTTGGCCAATCACCGGGACATCGTCATGGATCCGGCCTTCGTCAACTACGCCCTTTACCACGCGGGCCATCCGACGCCGCGCATTGCCATCGGCGATAACCTGCTGCAACGGCCCTTCGTCAGCGATCTGATGCGCCTGAACAAGAGTTTTATCGTTCATCGCTCAGTCAGCGGGCGGCGTGAAAAGCTTGCGGTCTATCAGTCACTGTCGGCCTATATCAATCATTCCATTGCCACTGGCCATTCCATCTGGATCGCGCAGGCAGAGGGGCGCGCCAAGGACGGCAAGGATGAAACCGACTCGGCGATCATCAAGATGCTCTGCATGAGCCGCAAGGCCGAGCCTTTCACCGAGGTATTGGCGTCACTCAATCTGGTGCCGGTGTCCATTGCCTATGAGTGGGACCCATGCGACCAGATGAAAGCGCGCGAGCTCGAACAGCGCGAGCGCACGGGGACCTATAGCAAAGAGCCCGGCGAGGACGATCGGTCGATTGCGATGGGCCTGACCGGTTACAAGGGGCGGGTGCACGTGGCCTTTTGCTCGCCGCTTGATCAGCCTATTGATGACGCCAAGGCGGTGGCCAGGGAGGTGGACCGGCAGATATTGACCAACTACCGCCTCTACCCAAGCAATTATCTGGCCTATGAGCGGCTGCCCGATGCGCCACAGATCAACGTTGGGCCTTGGAGAGAGGAGTTTGATGCCGCCACCTTGACCATGGAGCAGCACCGTTTCGAACAGCGCCTGGCCGCCTGCCCGGAGGCGCAACGGCAATGGTGGTTGCTGCAGTATGCTAACCCGGTGATTAGCCGGGTTAGAGCCCTAGAGCTGAGTGCTGATCAGGCTCAACAGCAAGCCGGCACCGAGGCAGACAAAACCGACGCGGTTGAATAAACGGTTGATGCGCAGCGTTGCCGGGCTGGGTTGGTCGGCGGCGCTTGCCGGGCTGGTGGCCAGCTGGCTGAGAGCGCGGCTGGCCCGGACTTGCGTCGCCAGCAGTAACCAGGTGCCGCTCAGAGCATAAAACAGGCCCAGCGCATTGATGACCAGTGCGGGGTTATGCAGATAATACATCCAGGCTGCCTGTAAAACGGGCATGCGAAAACCTCCGGACAGAGACTGTTCGGGCGACCGGCGCGGGTTATTGTTTTTATGGCTAGGTGGCAACGAAGCTTGATATGGAATGGCAGGGCATTGGTCTATGCCAATCCCGACTGAAAACGGTCGCTATTATAGCGCGGAGTTTCTTGGTTTTCGAGCGTAACTGACACACTCTGTCTGAAATTCAGCTTGGTTTTCAGTGCCAATTCTGTGATGCAACGCAACGTTTGCGTGTATAAGGCGTCCAATTACTTGAGTTCAATCTAACGGGGTTCATTATGAAAAAGGTCATGGTTCTTAGCTGCCTGCTGGGCACATTGCTGGTTCTAGGCGGCTGCGCCTCCGGGCTGACGGGCGATACCTATAGTCGGGATGAGGCACGCGCACCGCAGACTGTCCGCATGGGCACGGTTGAATCGGTACGCCCAGTGCAGATCGAGGGTACCAAAACCATTATCGGGCCGGCCGCTGGCGCTGCAGTGGGTGGCATAGCCGGTAGCTCTGTGGGTGGTGGTCGCGGCAGCATGATCGCGGGCGTCATCGGCGCGGTGGCGGGTGGAATGGCTGGTGCGGCGACGGAAGAGGGTGTGACCCGCAGCCAGGGCGTGGAAGTCACCGTGCGAGAGGATGACGGTCAGACCCGCGCCTATGTTCAAGCGGCTGCTGATAACGTCACATTTGCGCCGGGAGATCGGGTCAGAGTGCTTACCGTCAATGGTCAGTCCCGGGTGAGTAAATAAGTCACCCTGGTAGTCAAGTGCCCATCGGGTGGGTTGAAAACGACTCTCCCCGTGGGCGCAAGGCTGTATCGATGCGCTGCGTTTGTGTTCAATTTGATTCAAATTGCTACGGGCGATAGGGTCTGCCCTTCTTATTTATACTCCCGCTTGGATAGTCCAGAGCTATCAGCTTAGCTTTCCTGTCAAGATGTTCCTGCGCCTGCTAAATGTGTAAATTGAACGGCCTACGATTTGACGGAGTGCAGCGTTTGATGCCAGTTCTATATCTGACAGGATCGTATTGATATGTTGGCCAGCCTGTTAGCGATACTTCTCAACGGTTTGTTAGCACCCTTTGTATGGCGATATTTTCATCGTCATGCGGGCCTGTTGCTGGCGATTGTACCCGCGGCATGTTTTGTCTGGTTTGCGTTGCAGATACCCGAGGTGGCGGGCGGCGGTGCTGTATTTGAAAGTCTGGCCTGGGTGCCTTTGCTGGATGTGGCTCTGGGATTGCGGCTAGACGGACTGGCGCTGCTATTCGCGCTGCTGATTACCGGTATCGGGGCGCTGATCGTGCTGTATTCGGGGGCCTATCTGGGTGATCACCCGCAGCTAGGCCGCTTTTATGCGTACCTGCTGATCTTCATGATGGCCATGCTTGGCCTGGTGCTGGCGGACGATCTGATTGCGATGTTCGTCTTCTGGGAACTGACCAGTGTGGCCAGTTACCTGTTGATCAGCTTCAATCATGAAAAACCCGAGTCCCGGCGTGCAGCCTTGCAGGCATTGTTGATTACCGGCGGCGGTGGTCTGGCACTGTTGGCAGGGCTGATACTCCTGGGCATCGCCGGGGATGCATGGCAATTCTCTCAGTTACAGGCCGACGTGATACAGGGGCATGTACTGTTTCCAGCGATTATGGCGTTGGTGCTGATTGGCTGTTTCACCAAATCGGCCCAGTTCCCCTTTCATCTCTGGCTGCCGAATGCCATGAATGCGCCTACTCCGGTATCGGCGTACCTGCATTCTGCAACCATGGTCAAGGCCGGTATCTACCTGCTGGCGCGCCTTAATCCAACCCTCGGTGGTGGGATGACCTGGACGGGTATTCTGGTTGGGGTGGGTGCCTTGACGGCGCTGCTGGGGGCGGTGCTGGCGATCCGGCAATATGATCTCAAACGTATGCTGGCCTATACCACGGTAGCGGTATTGGGGCAGTTGACCATGCTGATTGGAACCAACACCAATTACGGGCTGCAGGCATTCGTGCTGTATCTCATGGCCCACTCGCTATACAAGGGCGCGCTGTTCATGGCGGTGGGCGCGATCGATCATTCCACCGGCACCCGTGATCTGCGCAAGCTGGGCGGCCTCTTCGCGATCATGCCGTTGACAGGTATTGCGGTGGGATTGGCTGCGTTCTCCAATGCGGGTCTGCCGCCGTTCTTTGGCTTTATCGCCAAGGAGTTCAAGTACACCGGATTGATCGAAATGGGCAGCGTGGGCTGGATCGTGACGCTGGTGATGATCATGACCAACGCGTTACTGGTCGCGGCAGCGGGTCTTATCTTCTTCAAATCCTTCCTCGGCAAGCAACCTGAATGGGCAGGCCACCCCCATGAGGTAACTCCGTTCCTGTGGATTGGCCCGTTGCTTCTGGCCATTGGCGGTCTGATTCTGGGCGCCTGGAGCGACTGGCCCGAGTCCTGGCTAGTCAACACTGCGGTGCAGGCTGTTGCTTCCGAAGAAGTGGATGTACGCCTGTATCTGTGGGGCGGCATTACGCCTGCGGCTATCGCCAGCCTGGTCACCGTCAGCCTGGGTGCATTGTTCTATTTCAAAGCAAACGCGGTGCGAGCACTGGCTGATCGCCTGGGAAGCCTCTGGAAGGGGAGCGGTGACCTGATCTGGGACAAACTGCTCAAACGGCTGTTCCAGTTTGCCGGGGCCGTCGCCAGCCTTTTCCAGCATGGATCGTTGCGCTTGCATATGGCGTTGATGACGCTGGTGGTGAGTATCAGTGTGTTGGGCGGCCTGCTGCTGATGAATGCTCAGCCCTTTGATGGGCATGCATTGTCCGAAATAACCTTGCCAGGGGTCATCGGCTGCCTGCTGGCGCTGGGCGGCGCTGCAGGGGCGGCCTTTATGGCTGGGCGTCTGGCGCTGGTCGCTTCTCTGGGGGCAAGTGGTCTGGGTCTGGCGTTGTTCTTCGTATCGATCAATGCGCCGGATGTGGCCTTGACCCAGTTGATGGTCGAAACCCTGACGGTGGTCTTTCTGGCGATGGTCTTGCGCCGGATGCCCATGGTGCCCGCCAGTGGCGGCAGCGGTGCCGGAGCCAATGTCTGGCACGCCGGTGTGGCGGTGCTCTTTGGTCTGGCGGTCAGTCTGCTGATCATGACTGCCGTTAGCCAGCCGCTGCCTGGCGATCTTGCCGATTGGTTCCTGGCCAACAGCTTGCCAGGTGGTTACGGCAGCAACGTGGTCAATGTGATTCTGGTGGACTTCCGCGCCGTGGATACCCTGGGCGAAATTCTGGTGGTTGCGATTGCAGCGCTGGCGGCCTCGACGCTGCTGGGTGCGGGCCAACTACCGGAAGAGAAGCCGCGTGGTCTTCCGGAGTTTGGCTCCTTGATGTTGCGCCAGGGTATGCGCCCGCTGGCGACTATCCTGCTGGTCGTATCGCTGGCGATTCTGTGGCGTGGTCACAACTTGCCCGGTGGTGGCTTTATCGGCGGGTTGGTGGCAGCGACTGGCTTCACCTTGATGATTGTGACCTTCGGTCGCGGGATTCAGCGTGGCCTGGCCCGCATTGCACCGCCAACCATCATCGGTCTGGGCCTGGCCTGCGCGGTCGGTGCCGGGTTGTTTGGTCTGGCCTCGCAGCTGCCGTTCATGAGCGGACTCTGGATTGAGCCCTTCGGGCTGAAACTGGGTACACCTTTGTTATTTGATGTGGGGGTCTTTCTGACCGTATTCGGTTCTGTGATGCATATGCTGCGCAATCTGATCGGGAGGGCTGCCTGATGGAATGGATAGGCGCCATTACTGCCGGCATCATGGCCGCGTTGGGTGTATGGATGATGTTGGACCGACACTTGATGCGCGTGGTCCTCGGGATTGCGGTATTGGGTAACGCAATCAATCTGGGTGTACTCACCGCAGGGCGTTTCTCGGGAAGTGAGGCGGCATTCACTTTCGCCGGCCAGAGCGTGCTCGACTCCGCAAACCCGCTGCCTCAGGCACTGGTGCTCACGGCCATCGTGATTGGCTTTGCCCTGTTTGTGTTTGCGCTCTCGGTACTCAAGCGTACCCATGAATTGCATGGCGACAAGGATACCGACCGGGTCAGCCAGGTAACCGAGCAGCCCGCGCCGGACAAGGATGAAGAGCAGCCGCATCCGCCGGTCGGGGAGGGCAAGGCATGAATGCGTTGATCGTACTGCCTATCCTGATTCCCCTGACGACCCTGTTGCTGGCGCTGCTGGTCAAGCGCCACCACGCCTGGGTGGCCGCGATCAGCTTTATCGGCGCTGGGCTGTTGCTGCTCACCGGTATTTATCTGGTCATGATCGCCGCAGAGGGCACAGTGCTTAGCGCCCAGATGGGCGGCTGGGCGGCGCCCTATGGCATCAGTCTGGTAATCGATCGATTGTCGGCGGTGATGGTCGCCATTACCGGCGTGATCGGTTTGGCTACCTTGGTTTACTGTTTCCGCCAGCCCATGCCGGCAGACTTCCTGCGCGATACTCATCTGTTTGTGCATGGTCTGTTGGCGGGCATTTGCGGGGCTTTCATCACTGCGGATGTGTTCAATCTGTACGTCTGGTTTGAAGTGTTGCTGATCGGCTCGTTCGCGCTTATCGCTTTGGGTGGGGGTGAGCGCAGGTTGTCCGGTGCCATGACGTACCTGGTGCTGAACATGTTGGCGACCCTGCTGTTTCTGTTGGCGGCGGGCCTGGTCTACGGCGCCACCGGCACCTTGAACATGGGCGAGCTGGCACTGCTGTTTCGCGCTGAGGAGGCGAGCGACGGGGCCTGGCTTGGCGTGATCCTGATGCTGGTCTCGTTCTCGATCAAGGCTGCGCTATTTCCGCTGTTTGGCTGGCTGCCTGCCAGTTATCACGTGGCCTGGACGCCGGTGTCAGCTCTGTTCGCCGGCCTGCTTACCAAGGTCGGGGTTTATGCACTGATTCGCCTGGTTACATTGCTCTGGCCAGAACCTGGGGTAGTTCACTCGGTACTGCTTTGGGTGGCTTGTGCCACCATGATCATTGGCGTGTTGGGTGCGGCTGCCCAGACTGAGGTGCGGCGCATACTGTCCTTTCATATCGTCAGCCAGGTGGGTTACATGATCCTGGGTCTGGCGCTTGCTACGCCGCTGGCCTTGGCTGGAGCGGTGTTCTATCTGATCCATCACATTGTGGTCAAAGCCAATCTGTTCTTCGTAGGGGGTATTGCGGTCCGTATTACCGGCTCGGAGCGCTTGGCTGCGATGGGTGGGCTGTATGGTCGTGCCCCCTTGCTGGCGATTCTTTTTGCTATCCCGGCGTTGTCGCTGGCGGGTATACCGCCACTCTCGGGATTCTGGGCCAAATTCGTGCTGGTCAAGGCGAGCCTGGATGCGGGTGTCTGGATAGCCGCCTTCTTTGCGTTGTTTACCGGGATATTTACCCTGTTGTCGATGAGCAAGATCTGGAACGAGAGCTTCCTCAAGGCGCATCCGCAGCCCGAGCTGTTTGGAGCCACCGGGAATGCCCCGCGGGGCGCCTGGATCACCGTTGGCGTTCTGGCGTTGATTACTGTGGCCATTGGTCTGGGGGCGGGACCGGTCATGGAGTATGCAATGGCAGCGTCAGCGCAACTGATTGAGGCGCCGGCTTATTTGCAACTGCTGGAAGGCCAATCGCTAGACAGGGGGAGCGAGTAATGGTGTATCTGCATCTGGTGCTCGCGACGCTGCTAGCGGCGACTTTGGCAGCCCTGAGCCCGCTTTACTGGCTGATCGCCTTTGCGGCGGTTTATCCATTATTCAGACTGTGCGGCTTGTTCCACCATGCCAGTCGGCTTTATGCAATGCGCATTGAGGCGGGTCTGGTGTTTGTGCCCTGGTTTACCTATCAGGTTTTCAGTGCGTCGCTGGACGTGGCAAAGATTGTGCTCAATCCGCGTTATCAGCTTGAGTCTGCGGTGGTCCGCGTGCCGGTTCAGACCCGCGACAAACGTCTGATTACCTTGCTTGGCTGCCTGCTGACGCTCACGCCCGGTACGCTGGCGCTGGATTACCGTTCGCGTACTGGCGAGATGTTCGTGCATGTGTTGGACACCCGCTCGGTGGACTCGGTAACCGGCGCCATTGGCGAAATTGAACGGCGCATGATGCGCTGGGTGCAGCCGTTGGGAGATGAGAAATGAATGTGGCTCTGGCAGGAGCGGCCTGGGTGTTGCCACTCGCTGGCGGGATGCTGGTGATCAGTACATTGTTGATCATGTGGCGCCTGCTGGTGGGGCCGAGCAGGCCTGATCGTGCTGTGGCAGTAGATGCCCTGACCATGATCGGTGTGGCTGGGGTGTCGGTACTGGCATTGATGAGCGAGCAAGCGGTGTTGTTGGATGTCGCCATTGTGTTGGCGATTGTCAGCTTTTTGGGCAGTGTTGCCTTTGCGCTGTTGTTCAAGGGCACCCACAGTAGCGACAATCCGCATGGTCAACCGGAGCGTCCCGTTTCTGGAATCCCTCCGGCAGAACGCCCGGCTAAAGGAGGCGACCAATGAACGAGTTTCTTGCCATAGCCGCTTCGGCGTTTGTGCTCCTGGGTGCGCTCTTCAGCCTGCTTGGCGCCCTGGGGGTCTGGCGCCTGCCGGATGCTTACACGCGAATGCATTCGGCCAGCAAGGCAGGCGCGCTGGGCGCCATTCTGGTGTTACTCGGTGTGTTGTTCGCCACCGGCGGTATCGCCTGGATGGAGACCTCGTTGGCTATTGCCGTGTTGCTGGTTACCGCACCAATGGCCGCCCATGCGATATCCCGCGCTGGCCATATGGCTGGTGTCCGGCCAAAGGTCGGGCCGCTGGGCGATGCGCTGGAACGCGCCAAGGATCGAGTCAACGATCCGGAAGACCAGACTCACTAACTCAATCAATCAGCTGAATTCATGACAGTGCAGGACTCTGTGTGGATAATGGGCTGCTTGTTCGGGCCACTGGCCCGGAATAACAGTTGGCAAGAAGCCTGAACGGCCGTTGACGGAGTGAGTCCTGCATGACCCTGGCGCTGATCGTTTTGCTGCCCCTTCTGGGTAGCCTGTTACCTTTGCTGACTGTGCGTTATGGCCGCTCGCTTTGTGCGCTGGCGACCATGGCCGCGCCCATCGTGGGGCTGGTGCTGCTGTGGCAACTCGCGCCCGTGGTATTCGACGGTGGCGTGGTGGTGCATAGCTGGCCCTGGCTGACACAGATCGGCCTGAATCTCAGCTTCCGCCTGGATGGTCTCGGATTTCTGTTTGCGCTGCTGATCCAGGGTATCGGTATTCTGGTCATTCTCTACGCCCGCTATTACCTGTCCAAGCGCGATCCGATGGGCCGTTTTTTCGCTTTCCTGTTGTTGTTCATGGCCGCGATGCTGGGTGTAGTGCTCTCGGAAAACATGCTGTTGATGATGTTCTTCTGGGAACTGACCAGCCTGTCGTCCTTCCTGCTGATCGGCTACTGGTCGCATTCTACCGATGCACGCAAGGGCGCTCGTATGGCGCTGGCAGTGACTGGCGGTGGTGGCCTGGCCCTGCTGGCGGGCGTGCTGCTGCTCGGTCAGATCGTCGGCAGCTACGAGTTGACGGACGTGCTGGCGGCGGGCGATCTGATCCGCAGTCATGCATTGTATCCCGTGGTGCTGGTGCTGGTATTGCTCGGCGCTTTCACCAAATCGGCACAGTTTCCTTTCCATTTCTGGCTGCCGCATGCGATGGCGGCGCCCACACCGGTATCGGCCTATCTGCACTCTGCGACCATGGTCAAGGCCGGGGTATTTCTGCTGGCGCGTTTCTACCCAGCGTTATCCGACACCGACCTGTGGTTCTTCCTGGTCAGCATCACCGGCATGATCACCTTGCTGCTGGGTGCCTGCACCGCGTTGTTCAAGCATGACCTCAAGGGCTTGCTGGCCTATTCCACTATCAGCCATCTGGGTCTGATCACCTTGCTGTTCGGCCTGGACACGCAACTGGCAGCCGTAGCCGCCGTGTTCCATATCATCAACCACGCGACCTTCAAGGCTTCATTGTTCATGGCCGCCGGCATCATTGATCACGAGACCGGCACCCGGGATATGCGCCGAATCAATGGGCTGTGGCGATTTATGCCGCACACCGCGACCCTGGCGATGGTTGCCGCCTCGGCGATGGCGGGTGTGCCGCTACTCAACGGCTTTCTCAGCAAGGAAATGTTCTTTACCGAGACGCTGGAGCAGAACCAGTTTGGTGATATCAGTTGGGTAATACCCTTGGTAGCGACGCTGGCCGGGATTTTCTCCGTTGCCTATTCGCTGCGCTTTATCCACGATGTGTTCTTCAACGGCAAGCCGCGCAACCTGCCGAAGTACCCGCCGCACGAGCCGCCGCGTTACATGAAGGTGCCGGTGGAAATTCTGGTCGCGCTGTGTCTGCTGGTTGGTCTGCTGCCGGCCTTCACCGTGGCTAGCCTGCTGGCCGTGGCGGCCAGCGCCACCATTGGCACTGAGCTGCCCTATTACAGCCTGGCCATCTGGCACGGTTTCAACCTGCCGTTAATCATGAGTATCGTCGCACTGGTGCTGGGCGTGCTTCTTTACGCCGGCCGCGCGCGCGTTTTTGAGCTCTACGAGCGCCTGCCCGAACTGGATGGCAAGCTGGTATTCGAAGGGCTGGTGCAGGGCTTGGTGCGCAGGGCAGGGCAATTCACGCTGCTGCTGGAGAATGCATCGCTGCAGCGCTATCTCGCCTGGATGCTGGCGGCGGCATTGCTGGTCACGGGTTACTGGCTGGTACGCCTGCCGTCGTTACGCGGAGAGCTGGCGCTAACGCCGGTGGATGCGGTCACTGCAGTTGGCGCTCTCATGCTGATGATCGCCGCGGTTTCGACTGTCCTATGGCACAAGCAGCGGCTGATCGCGCTGGTCATGCTCAGTGTGGTAGGGCTATTTGTAGCCTTGGCATTCGCCCGTTTCTCCGCGCCGGATCTGGCGTTGACGCAGCTCTCAGTAGAAGTGGTGACCATTATTCTGCTGATGCTCGCGCTGTTCTTCCTGCCGAGGCTGACACCGGCTGAATCTTCCAATTTGCGCCGTGCCCGGGATCTGGGCTTTGCTGGTATGGCGGGGTTGCTGGTCACGGGTTTGTCCTTCGCGGTAATGACCCGGCCGTACGAGACCATCGCAGGCTTCTTCCTCGAGAACAGCGTATCCGGCGGCGGCGGTACCAACGTGGTCAACGTGATCCTGGTTGATTTCCGTGGTTTCGATACGCTGGGTGAAGTCACCGTACTGGCCATTGCAGGCGTTGCGATCTACGCGCTGATCGACGGCCTGCGCCTGCGCATTCCGGAAACCGATGCCTTTGGTCGGCCATGGAACAAGGATGCCCATCCGTTCATGCTGGTCAATCTGTCACAGGTCATTCTGCCGCTGGCATTGATGGTCTCGGCCTACATCTTCCTGCGTGGGCACAATCTGCCGGGTGGCGGCTTTATTGCCGGTCTGATTACGGCGGTAGCGCTGATTCTGCAATATGTCGCCAGCGGCGAGAAATGGACCACAGAGCGCTGGGGCCTGAACTACCACCACCTGGCGGGTTGGGGCGTCATTATCGCTGGCCTGACGGGGCTGGGCAGTCTGTTCTGGGGCTATCCGTTCCTGACCAGCGCCTTCGGTTATTTCGATATCCCGCTGATCGGCAAGACCGAGCTGGCAACGGCCATGCTATTTGATCTGGGGGTCTACCTGACGGTCGTAGGAGCAACACTGTTGATTCTGGCAAACCTGGGCAAACTCTCCACCGAACGTGCAGCGCAGGAGGGCAACTGATGGAACTCCTCTATGCCCTGACCCTGGGCCTGCTGACGACTTGCGGTGTGTATCTGCTGCTGCGGGCGCGTACCTTCCCCGTCGTGGTCGGCCTGACTCTGCTCAGCTACGCGGTGAATCTTTTCCTGTTTGCCATGGGCCGGCTCAACACCGGCATGCCGGCAGTGATAGGTCGCGCTGCCGAGCACGCTGACCCCTTGCCTCAGGCCTTGGTACTGACGGCCATCGTGATCGGTTTTGCGATGACCGCTTTTGCTCTGGTGCTGGCTTTGCGTGGCCAGGGTGAGTTGGGTAATGACCATGTTGATGGCAAGGGAGATAAAGTATGAATCATCTCCCCGTCCTGCCCATTGTGTTGCCGATGTTTATGGGCGCGCTGTTGTTGTTGATTGCCCGCAGCCAGATGTCGGTCAAACGCAGCCTGTCGCTGGGTGCGACCATACTGCAGATTCCACTGGCGTTGATTCTGATGAGTCAGGCAGGTGAGGGGATTGGCGTCTATGCGGCGGGCAACTGGGTGCCGCCTTTCGGCATCGTGCTGGTGGTTGACCGTCTCGCGGCGTTGATGCTGTTGATCACCGCCGTGCTTGCTGGCGGCGCGATCCTTTACGCCTTGCGCGGCGATGATGGGCTGGGGCGCAATTTCCATGCACTCTTCCAGTTCCAGTTAATGGGTATCAACGGTGCTTTTCTGACCGGCGATCTGTTCAACCTGTTCGTGTTCTTCGAGATCCTGCTGATCGCTTCCTACGCTCTGCTGCTGCATGGGGCTGGCTCTGCGCGGGTCAGGGCAGGGCTGCATTACGTGTTGCTGAATCTGTTTGGCTCGGCGCTGTTTCTGATCGCCGTGGGCACCCTTTATGGCGTGACCGGTACGCTGAATATGGCTGATCTGGCGGTCAAGATCGCTGAAGTACCTGCCGTTGACGCGCCGCTGGTCGGCGCAGCGGGCATGCTGCTGCTGGTGGTATTCGGGCTCAAGGCGGCGATCTTTCCACTGTATTTCTGGCTGCCAAAAGCCTACTCGGCTGCCAGTGCGCCGGTCGCAGCGTTGTTCGCGGTAATGACCAAGGTCGGGCTCTATTCGATTTTGCGGGTCTATACGCTGATGTTCGGTGAAGATGCCGGCATGCTGGCCTTTATGGCTCAGGATTGGCTCTGGCCGATCGCTCTGGTCACCATAGTGTTAGGTGCCATCGGTGCGTTGGCCGCTAGTAGCTTGAACGGCCTGGTGGCCTATCTGGTCGTGGTGTCAGTCGGTACCCTGTTGGCGGGTATCTCGCTTGGCACTCAGGAAGCGCTGAGCGCGACCTTGTATTATCTGATGCACACCACCTGGATCAGCGGCGGTTTGTTTCTGTTCGCCGGTATCATCAGCCGCCTGCGCGGCCCACGCTTCGGCGCACGTTTGGTTCCAGGGCCGGATATGCCGAACTCGTTGATGCTCAGTGGTCTGTTTTTTGTCGCTGCGGTATCGGTTGCTGGTATGCCGCCCCTGTCTGGTTTTGTCGGCAAGCTGCTGTTGCTCAGTGCCGTAGGCACAGGCGCATTGGCTGCCTGGCTTTATGCGGTGGTATTGGGCAGCAGCCTGATCACACTGGTCGCGCTCAGCCGCGCGGGCAGTACTTTGTTCTGGCGTCGTGACGCTGCTACTGACGCAGGTGAGCCGCTGGATCCGTTGCGCATGCTGGCCATGCTGCTGCTGTTGGCATCCAGCCCGTTGCTGGTTTACTTCGCGGCGCCAGTGCTGGAATACCTGGATGCCACAGCGGCGCAATTGCTCAATCCGGATGAGTATATTCAGCAGGTGCTGTCCACGCAGCCCTTCGCCCTGGGAGCTCAGCCATGACAGACCGCAGAACCCTGTTGCCGCACCCCTGGCTGAGCCTGTTTCTGGTCATCGTCTGGCAATTGATCATGAACGACCTGTCCCCCGGCAGCCTGATCATGGGCTTCTTTCTGGCCTGGGGTATTCCGCTGATCACCCATGTGTTCTGGCCCCACCCGCCGACCATGCGCAAGCCTCTCGTACTGCTCCGTTTCACCCTGCGGGTGCTTGGCGATATTCTCACTGCGAATCTGGATGTGGCGAAATTGATCCTCGGGCCCAGCAGAAAGCTGCGCCCGGCCTTCGTGGAGTACCCGATTGAGCTGACGCATGATTTTGCCATTCACCTGCTTGCCAGCACCATTTCCCTGACGCCCGGCACGGTTTCCTCGGATATCAGCGATGATCGCCGCACCCTGCTGATACATGGACTAGATGTGGCAGACGAGCAGGAACTGATTGAAACCATCAAGCAGCGCTACGAACGGCCACTCATGGAGGTGTTCGAATGCTCCACGCCGTAATTCTTTTCTGTCTGGGCCTTATGTCCGTGGCGGTGATATTGAACATGATGCGCCTGCTCAAGGGACCCGACTTGCCCGACCGCATACTGGCGCTGGATACCCTGTATATCAACGCCATTGCGCTGATTATTCTGCTCGGTCTGTACCTGAGTTCCGACCTGTTCTTTGAAGCCGCGCTGCTGATTGCGGTGATGGGTTTTGTCGGTACAGTCGCGATTGCCAAACACCTGCTGCGCGGTGACATCATTGAATAAGCATTTCAAGAGCGGGCTGAAAAGGGAGCTAACATGCTAGAAGCCATCCAGAGCGCGACCCTGGTCGAATGGATAGTCGCCTCGCTGATTCTACTGGGCAGCATTTTCGCGCTGATCGGCTCGATCGGCTTGTGGAAATTACCCGACTTCTTCATGCGCCTGCACGGCCCCACCAAAGCGACCACCCTGGGTGTAGGCGCCTTGGTGATTGGCTCGCTGATCTATTTCAGCACCCGAGGAGAAGGGCTCAGCATGCACGAACTGCTGATCACCATCTTCCTGTTCATGACCGCCCCAGTGAGCGCCAATATGCTCGCCAAAGCCGCCATGCACGAGCGTTTGAAGCGGGTAGAACGGACCAAGGGGCAGCCCTGGGAATGAGCGTGCGCAGATAGTTGCGCACGCTCCCCGTAGCCCACTTCCAGCGCTCTGGCCCTTGCGTCACCACCGGCCGTCTTCACTACCCACCGCTGTCTTTCCGCCCCATCCGTCATTACGCACTCTCTCTCATTCACGCCCCTCCGTCACTGCGTCCGTCCGCCATTCTCGCCCCCCCACACCGTCATTCCCGCGAAGGCGGGAATCCAAGCGGTATCGCAGTTGGCACCTGCCCACATACCTAAACGAAAAGCCGAATGGATCCCCGCCTTCGCGAGGATGACGATTCAGAGGCGACAGGGATAATGCGGCTACTCGACCCAACCACGAACCCGACCAACTCCCCCGTCATTCCCGCCCCGCACCGTCATTCCCACGCAGGCGGGAATCCAAGCGGACTACGTCAGGCACATCTATCTCCCATCCACCTCGTCATTCCCGCGAATGCGGGAATCCATTTTGACCTTGACCTTGACCTTGATCTTGATCTTGATCTTGATCTTGATCTATCAGGCCACCATCTGCGCAACATCTTGCGCACATATCCCCTTGATCTTATTAGCCTTTCCTCCATCGCTGACGCTCCGTTTTGCCGACTGGCTCACATAAATCATCACCCCGATCTGCGATAATCTGCGCGCGCCCCAACCGGCCATCGCGCTTTCAGTCACGCCAGTACCTATTTACCCACAAGGAACATCGGATGTTCGCCGCCGCCAACCAGGCCCACTTCACCCTCGATATTCCCGGCCTCAGCCATGACTTCAAGGTCCTGTCCTTCGAAGGTGTCGAGCACATCAGCCAGCCCTATCATTTCCAACTGGAACTGGTCAGCGAGCGCCCGGATCTGGATATCGACAGCCTGCTACAGCAACCGGCCTTCTTCAGCTTCGCAGGCCAGGGCAAAGGCCTTCACGGCCTGATCCACCGCGTCGCCCAAGGCGATGCCGGCAAACGCTTGACGCGCTACCATATCGATCTGGTGCCCCATCTTTTCTATCTGGGCCACCGCACCAACCAGCGCATCTTCCAGCACCTGACCGTACCGCAGATCATCGCGCGAGTATTAAGCGACCACGGCATTCAGGCAGACACCTACCGCTTCCAGCTCAATAGCGACTACCCACAGCGGATCTACTGCACCCAGTACGACGAAACCGATCTGCACTTTATCCAGCGCCTGTGCGAAGAAGAAGGCATTCACTACCACTTCGAACACAGCACCGATAACCATCTTTTGGTATTCGGCGACGACCAGACCAGCTTTCCCAAACTGGACCGACCTACGGCTTATACCCAAGACAGCGGCCTGGTCGCCGACGAGCCAGTAATAAAGCGCTTCGCCATGCGCGTCGAAACCCGCCCCAGCCGCGTCACCCGCCGGGATTACGACTTCGAAAAACCGCATCTGTTGATGGAAGCAGCGCACAAGACCGAACAGCCGGTAGACGGCGATCAACCGCCAACCCCACTGCCTGATCTTGAAGACTACGACTACCCCGGCCTTTTTACTGAACGCGCCCGCGGTAAGCACCTGGCCAAGCGCACACTAGAACGCCACCGCAGCGACTACCGCTTAGCCGAAGGCAAGAGTGATGTGCCCACGCTCGTCAGCGGCCACTTCCTGACCCTGTCCGAACACCCAAGAACGGATTGGAACGACCTGTGGCTGATCACCAGTCTGCACCACGAAGGCAAACAGCCGCAGGTACTGGAGGAGTCGGTTACCAGCGACGTCAAAGCATCAGACGGATTCACCCAGGGCTACCGCAACCAGTTCAGCGCCACACCCTGGGATGTACCTTTCCGCCCCCCATTGCAGCACCCAAAGCCCAAAGTCCTCGGCAGCCAAACTGCAGTGGTCACCGGCCCGGAAGGCGAAGAAATCCACTGCGACCAATACGGCCGCATTAAGGTCCAGTTCCACTGGGACCGCGAAGGCCAAGGCAACGACCAAACTAGCTGCTGGCTGAGAGTCTCTTCAAGCTGGGCCGGCAACCAGTACGGCGGCATCGCCATCCCCCGTATCGGCATGGAAGTACTGATCACCTTCCTCGAAGGCGACCCCGATCAGCCTCTGGTCACCGGTTGTCTTTACCACAAGACTCACCCTGTCCCATACGAGCTCCCCGCACACAAAACCCGCAGCGTATTCAAAACCCTGAGCACGGCACCGGGTGGTGGCGGCGATGGCTATAACGAACTGCGCATCGAAGACAAGAAAGGCGAAGAACAGATCTACCTGCACGCCCAGCGCGACTGGGATGAGAACATTGAGCACGACCAGAAGATCCGCGTCGGCAACGAACGACATGACCGTGTAGAGGCCAACAGCTACACCGAATTCATGACAGAAGAACACCACACCACCCACGGCGAGCGCAAAACCGAGATCAAGGCCAATGACCATCTGACGGTAGGCACTAGCCAGCACATCAAGCTAGGCACCGCGCAACTGACCAAAGCCGGCCGCGAGATTCACCTCAAGGCCGGACAGAAAATGGTTATCGAAGCCGGCAGCGAACTGACCCTCAAAGCCAACGGCAGCTTTATCAAGATTGACCCAAGTGGCGTAACCCTGACTGGCGCCTCTATCAAGCTGAATGCGGGTGGCTCGCCGGGAAGTGGGTCGGGTGCTGCGCCTTTGCTGCCCGGCGACACCCTGCTTCAGCAAGAAATACAGCCACCGCACGCTCTTCTGCCCCGTTTACAAACCCCACAAAAAATTTGCCTCGAATGTTGGCGCAAGGCACAACGGGCTAACCAACCAATGTTGATAGGTGAGTAATATGATCGAATATCATTTTGCGATCGTAGAACAGTTCAATCCATCTCTTGATCAACAACAGTACTGGAGTGAAAGTTCCTTGCCAAGATTGCCCCTTATACATCAGCAGGACCTTCTTCACTTAGCAAAAGAGGGGCCTTGGTTAGTCAGCTTGGAGGGCAATGTACTGTCTCAAATTGAAGCAATCAAATCGAAGCTGGGGCTGCAATCCGTGCAAAGCTGGTTATCGAGTTATCTCCCTGCGCCTGAACTGAGCCGACATCTTGGCGATGCATTAGTAGCTCAGGCACCTAATGGCAGATCTGTTCTACTGCGAAGCTATTGTTCCAAGGCGTTACCTGTATTACATGCGAGGTCAGATTGTGATTGGCATGCAAGTCTATTCGGGCCGATTAATACTTGGTTTATTGGTGACGGGACCCAAATCCTAAGGTACTCAGGCGGTGGTCTAACGGCTTTGCCAGATTATCAGCCCATCATATTGGACGAGGCTTTGCTCAAGTCACTCTCTATTAACCAGCAAGCCTTGGCACTTCTTGAAGAGTTGGAGCGCAGCGCTGCGTACATATTCAAATCAAGCTGCCATGGAGATCGATTGACGCAGGTAGAGCAGGCGTTAGACGCATCCAGAGAATCGGGTCTAGACCACGCTGACGACCAACTCCTGTTCGCAACGCTTTATCTTCTCGATGGAAAACCGCTAAACCATTCTGACAATTGGTCTACGATACTGAAAATGGCTAACGAACAGGACATCGACCTGGGACAAGCTCTTGAAATGACCATGGATGAAAACCTCTCATGATAAAGCTTCGGAAGAAATGGCTGACCTTGACACCTGTGTTGCGATGGACACTCATAATTTTTTTCTGTTTTTTATTGGTTGGAGCTTATCTATTTTGGCAATACCAGAAACCATTGAGCGCGGCACTATACGGTCACAACCATACGGATCGGCCAATATTTAGTTATTGGGTTAATGACAAATGGGGTGGAAATGCTGCGGCCAACGGTGGTGGGGGAGTTGTCTGCTGCTCTCGGATAGAAGGTAGGACATTAAAGGTGGTGTGGGTCCTAAGTCGGACTAGGGATCAAATTGATCAGGGAGGGGAGCGAGAGAGGTATGAGCTGGACATCGCCAACCCACCAAAAAATGCTGAAGACTACTATCTCCATGTACATTTCTTTCCTGAGAATCAGGTACGTCTAGCTTGGAGCCCAAGCCACGACACTCCTTATGAAGATTTAGATCGAGCTCCAGATATTGGTGAGGAAGAGATATGAGCGTTTGTGACAACTTGCTTCAAGCGCAAGCTATCACCTCAAATAGCCGGCTATCTGACGTTCATGGCGCCGTGTGTGGAAAAACGATACATATTGGCTTTTTCTTCGATGGTTTTGCTAGGCACCGGGAGAATGATCTTGACGATAATAAAGTGAGTAATATAGGGCGCCTTTTTATGGCCCATACGCAAGCTGACGAAGATACCGCCTTGGATGTTTATCGTCGAGTTTATCTAAGTGGGCTTGGTGCAGATTATGATGCGTCTCTTGGCGTGCAGGCTCGAGGATCAGCCGGTCGAACACGTTCAGAGGTGCAGGATATTCCGTCTGATGTAGCTGGTAATCAAGTTATCCAAGGAGTCAAAGATAGTTTGGCAGGGCGCAGTTGGTGGCAGCGTTTGCAGCGCGATTTGGGAGAGCTGAGAAATAAGCCCTCAAAAGCTCTGAAAGTATTTAAGGATACCGCTATAAATACTGCTGCAGAATCGAGTGCGCCAGTGCGAGACTCTCGGTGGTCTGCACATTATTTAAAAACTGGCGTGGATACCCGTCTTCAAGGAGCTCTTCAGGAGTTGGACGCAGTTATAACAAAGGAGACTGGAGGTAGTATCCCGCTAATTACTATTAAAATTTCTGTATTTGGCTATGATTTTGGCGCTACGCTCGCCCGCGCATTTATTCACTCAATATTTGAGAGCTGTCAGCAACAACAAGGAAGCTATGTTTACCGCCAGGTTCGAGTAGAAGTGGTATTTGCGGGGCTGTTCGATGCAGTTGATCGCACGTCAGCAGAGCTACCGCCGCTAGAGTTTTTCCTCCCTACCACTAATGTTTTGAGCGATGGTGGGCTAATTCACCCTGAGACGAATGCAGTTCTTCATCTCGTCGCCGCCCACGAGAGGCGATTTTATCGCCGAGCACGTCTACTTGGAGACCGGCGGCGTAATTGGCGTGAAGAGTTGATGCCGGGCGTGAGTGAAGATATTGGAGGCGGCATGGCTTCGGGCGAACAAAAACCAAGCAATGAGTTAATGCTTGCCAGCCTTCACCGAATGTACCGGGCTGCAGTAGCCGCCGGCGCAGCACTGCCCAGCCTTGCAGATTTAGAACGGAAAGACCCGGAAACAGCAGAGCTATTTGTATTTAATGACAGAAGTCCAAGCCAATACAGCGCCCAGAGTTTAACTATCCGCTATCAACGCACAGTGGGTCGCCAGCCTCCCAGTCAGGATGCATTCACTTTGCATATGCGTTATTACATCCGTTGGCTTGCCAATATCTGGCACGCGTATAAAGCTGAATTGAGAAATTTGGGCGACCAAGAAGACCGATTGCAAGAAAGACAGTTTGCCAACTCCTCTGGAATTTCTCGGCTGCTTGGTCAAAGCAATGAAACAACTCACCAACGCCAACTGCGCTTAGATCGGACTCAGATTATTAAGGATAGGCGCGAAGCGTTGCATGCAGAGCTTAGCTGGCTTGAAGACGTTGATGCCGAGGCGCGAGATATGATTAGTCGTCTGCGGGTCTATGGTTCTAGAGCAGCTGGAACGCCCCAGCAATTGCAGGTTTGGAGAGCGTTACTGAGTGAGTGGATAGAACCTTCACCCTTGGAGCCCGAGATCGCCGATCTTTTTGCTTTTTTTGTTCATGATCAGCAAGTGCTGAGCAATAGGCAGCGAGGGATGAGATGGTTATCTGGGGAGAATTTTTTTGCCATAAGATGCTTTGATCGACCATCAGGCAGATTAGCGCCGTGATCTTCCCACGCGATGGTTTCTAATGCGATTCAGCGTCTACTGGATATTTTATGCTTTGATTACGGCCCTATTTTTTGGGATCACTTAACCTTTGGCTACAACAGCCGTGAGAAAGCCATTTTATCCTTGCTTGAGATCAGTCAAAGCTGGCGGGACTATGAGGAGACGGTTACTCGTATTAACTCAGAGGGAAATAGAGGTAGTTTTGATGGCAACCGCGCTCGCCTGCGCAATCTGATGCGACTGTTCCCCAGCTTGCAGATAGACCGCATTGAGCGCGATTTACGAGATAAGCGGGCGGTACCCAACCAACCGGTACAGCTGGCTAGACATGTTCAACTTACGGGAACCCGTTATGCGTAACATTGCTGTCGTAATGACATTGCTCGGTTGTAGCAACCTGTTACACGGATGCGAAGACAGCCAGCGTGCTGCTAGCGACCATGACCTGCCTGACCTTGCGACCAAACTAATCGAAAAAGCCCGTAGTAATCTGGTCTTTATAGAGGGCGGCACCTTTACTATGGGCGACTTCGGTGCGGTCGGGGAGGATGGTGTCTGGCGCCCTTATTTTCCGCCTACTATAGATGAAGACCAACCCCATGAGGTGACTTTGTCCAACTACTCCCTTGGTGCATACAAAACCACTTGGGGTGATTTTGACACCTATCTGCTGGCGAACGACCTTGATGTGATTACCAAAGGGCTGGAACGAAATCGGATGAGGTCGCCTTTTGAAACAGATCCCGGCGCCCATTTTTATCTGGATAAACCAGCGACTGTTACCTGGAAGGAAGCAAAGGATTATTGCCAATGGTTAGGTAAGCAAATGGCGCTGCCAGTGGATCTACCTACCTCTGCACAGTGGGAGTTTGCTGGACGTAATCGTGGCAGCCAGGAATGGATTTACTCAACTCATGATGGGCAGCCAATCAGTGCGAACCCAGAACTAACAAAGCTAATGCATGAGGCAGGTGAATTCGTGCCCGTGGGCAGCCGGTTACCGGCTAATCCGCTGGGTCTCTATGATATGGCGGATAATGGTAAAGAGTGGGTCAATGATTGGTTCTCGAAGACCTGGTACAGCGTAAACCCCCAAGTTACGGATCCACAGGGGCCTGAGGAGGGCACCGAAAGGGTTATTCGCAACCTTGATTATAGCTTTTCGCGAGTGGGGATGCCCGAGTCAGTTCCCAGCTTATCCAATGAAAAGTGGCATATCGAGGCGGAGTATACGTTCCGCTGCTCCCTTCAAAGTACAGTTCCAGTAGAAGTTCAGTGAGCGCAGGCCAGCCCAGCTCGCGGTAAAAGGGCTGCTGGTACCCATTGGGTTGGCGCAGGGCTGGCAAGACGACACTTCTGCGATCAGCGAGCATCAAAAGCAGTATTTGCTTGAGCCGCTAGCCGAAAAGTGCGCGGCAATCTGGTCTTTATCGAAGGCGACACATTTGTCGTGGGGACCTCGGTGCTTTAACCGCAAGCTAAGTATGACAAAAGCAATCCTTTTTTCAGAGCCAAATGAACAATGCGAATGACATTAGAGCGCGTTGGCCTGGCCGGTTATTTGCCGAGTCGGCATAGAATAACCAACAGCGAATTACCTAAGAGCATTAACAAATGAAATCATGGATGAACCATCTCTTCGCCATTGCGTTGCTGCCCATGAGCTTTACTCTGGCAGAGCTCTACTGGCAGATATTTCAAGATTCTCGTGATGCCGGCAGTTTTGTTCTCGCAGATTCACCTCCTGAATTCAACACATAAGTGCAACGCTCACCCCTGTATACACTTCGTACGGCGTCTTCCATCCCAGGCGTTTGCGTGGGCGTAAATTGATCTGCGCTGCGACCTTACTTACCGACTCAACGGTCA